>Ga0190272_10000005_pt1 | contig 217429 bp, 176 predicted proteins | sample Popmic504T_FD_133746 | JGI IMG/M metagenome (GOLD analysis project Ga0190272, IMG submission 133746) | Populus adjacent soil microbial communities from riparian zone of Shoshone River, Wyoming, USA - 504 T | ecosystem: Environmental > Terrestrial > Soil > Riparian zone | place: USA: Wyoming... | reverse complement strand
GGGCGATGCCATTCAGCTCGCTTGCGCCACACTCGCGGTGACAGACAAAAGCGCACTGCCGTTCGTCACGCGCGACCAAGACCTCGGCGACGCGGCCCGCGACGTCGGCTTTCCGATCATCTCCTGAGCTCGGGGTTGGGTGGTGGCGGTCATGGTGTACCGCTCCTTCGTGCCATTCATCCAAGGTGAAGCGGCACGATGCAATACGGCATGCTCGCCATCCGCGAGCGCACTGTTACCCTGTGTCGCCCGTGAACTCGCGCTGCCCTCTTTCTCCGGCCGGCACTGCAATGGTTGTCTGGCTGGCGCTCATGGCGTGTGGCCCGAGTCGCGAGCGCGAAGAGGAGAAACTCCGAGCGACGTATCGCGACGCCTCAGCACGTCCGATCGAGCTCCGGCTCGCACACTTTCCGTATGTGCCCGCGCGCGTGACTCGTGGCACTTCGTCCGCCGTCGAGTCGGAATTGAGCGCCGCGGCGTTCTCGATCATCTCCGCTCCAGCGACCGCAGGAAGCAACGTCCAGACGCGTGCGGCGGCTTACCTCCTCGCCGACAAGTCGCGTCAAGCCGTCACCTATCTCGAGTCACAGCTCGGCAAGGGCAGCAGCGCCACCCTCTGGAACGACTACGCTGTCGCGCTGCACGCTGTGGCGCGGCAGGAGAACGACCCGCGATCGCTCGCAGCGGCACTGGCCGCGGCCGACCGTGCGCTGGTGATTGCCCCGACTCTTGCCGAAGCGGCGTTCAATCGTGCGGCGATTCTCGACTCACTTCATCTTCGCGCGCCGGCTGCTGCGGCTTGGGAGAGGTATCTAACGCTCGACGCCGGCTCCGGATGGCAGGAAGAAGCCCGCCGTGCATTGCAGAACGACCTGCGGCCGACGACGCGCCAACGCTGGGACGAGATTCGTCCGCGGCTCGAAAGCGCCGCGGTCGCGGGCAATGTGGCGGAGGTGGACGAGATCCTGCGAAAGTTTCCTCAACAGGTCCGCACGTGGGGCGAGACGATCTACCTAACCCAATGGGGCGAGAAGTGGCTCGCCGGAAAACACGACGACGCCCGCCGCGGGCTCCGGATCGCCACCGTCCTCGGCGACAGGCTCGTGGCCGTAAGCGGCAAAAGCCTGCTCCATGACGCCGCCGCGGCGATCCGCAATGCGGACGCGATTCACACCGCCACACTGGCACGTGCGCATGTGCAGTATTCGAAAGCACGATTGCTCATCCGCGATCGCAAACCGACCGAGGCGACGGCGATCCTGGAATCCGTCGCGAGCGAATTCGCTGCAGCGAGAAGCCCGATGGCGCAGGTGGCCCGCTACTACCTGGCGGGAACTGAATTCGACGCGCGTAACGCCGAAGCGGCCCTGCGAGTGCTCGATTCGATCGAGGTCCAGCCCAAGCATCATGCGCTTCGCGCTCAGGTGCTGTGGGAGCGAAGCCGCATTCGCGGGCGACTGGGATATCTGCATGATTCCCTGATCCTCGCGCTCGAGGCAACGCAGATTCTCGACCATCTCGGCGAGCGCGACTCCGCCGCAAGAAACCGCCTCAGTGCCGCTGCGATCCTGCATCGCCTCGGCCGGCCCGACGAAGGATGGAGGCTTCGGCTCGGCGTTCTGCGCGAGGCGAGCGAAAGCGGATCACCGATTCTCCTCCAGGCGGCGCTGAGCGATCTTTCCCGCGACGAGATCGCCGAGGGGCGGCCGGCGGTAGCGCGGTCGCTGCTCGACGTCCTGCTGACGCTCGATCAGCCTTCGCCGCTTCTGCATTTCGACGCACTGCTCTGGCACACATTCGTCCGGTACCGATCCGGAGAAGCCATCGACCGCGATCCGACGCTCGCCGCGCTTCGCGTGTCGGCAGAGTCGATTCAGGACGAAGCGCTTCGCGGCGACGCGCTCGATCAGCTGGCGTTCGCGGAGGCATTGCTCGTCGCGAAAGAGAATCCCCCGCGCGCCATTCGGCTGCTCTCCTCCGTCATCGACTTTCGCTTCGGCGCGAACCGGCGAACGGGTCTCGCGGACGCTTACCTGCAACGCGCTCGCGCTCACGACCACGCGGGCGCTGCGGACGCGGCGATGCACGACCTCGAGTCGGTTCTGAAGACGCTCGAAGAGCAGCGCCTGGAAGTGAACGAGGCCGACCTGCGGGACTCTTTCTTCGACGCCGCTGCCGAGGCGTGCGCCGATCTTGTCTCACTACAGTTGAAACGGGGAGATGACGATGCCGCGTTCGCCGCGGCCGACCGCTGCCGCGTGCGTGCGCTTCTCGATGTCTTCACCGGCCCCGTCGCCCGTACGCCCGTGACGCGGATGGAGGTCTTGTCGGCTCTTCCGGCGGACGCGATGGCGGTGCACTACACGGCGTTGCCCGACCGATTGGTCGTCTGGACCTTCGAGAAGAAGCGCCTCGGACGCGTGATCGTCCGCGTATCGAAGCGCAACCTCGAAACCGCGGGAGAGAAGCTGCGCATGGCGCTTCAGGGCCAGGGCGACGTCACTGCGGCAGCGCGAACGCTGCATGAGATCCTCATCCGCCCCATCGCACGCGACCTTCCCCGAAAGCTCGTCGTCTTCGCCGACGCGACGGTGACGGCCATTCCGTTCGGCGTTCTGCGCGGCAGGATGGATGAGCCGTACCTGATCGAGCGATGCGAAATCCTCATGGCGCCGAGCGCGTCGACGTGGAGCAGCAGCGTGCGAAAGTTCTCACCGCCCGCAATCGCCAACGCGCTGATCGTCGGCGATCCGGCTTTCGATCCCGCCTTGTCGCTCCCGCGCCTTCCGGCCGCCGCCGCGGAGGCGCGCGCGATCAGCAGGTTGTACCCGCGCGCGACAATTCTGCTCGACCGTGATGCGACCGCCGCAAACTTCCTCACCTCAGCGCCACCGAGCGACGTCATTCACCTCGGCACTCACGCACTCGTTTCCGCACGCGATGCGCGGGATTCCGCGATTCTCTTCGCAGCCTCTCCCGGAAGCACGGGAGTCACGACACTGGCCCGCCTCTCTTCCACGCCCCTTCACCGGAACCCCACGGTCGTCCTATCCGGGTGCAGCACCGGCGTATTCGGCGGCGGCCGCGGCGCGATCCGCAGCCTGGCGTATGCATTCCTGGTCGCCGGGAGTCGCGCGGCCGTCGCCAGTCTGTGGGAAGTCGAGGACCAGGCGACGCAGGTCTTCTCCGTCGCACTGCATCGTCATCTTCGTGGCGGCGAGCCGCCCGCGGCGGCAACGCGGAAGGCGCAGCTCGAAATGCTTCAGTCCCCCGATCCGAGGCAACAAGCGGCGTCCGCATGGGCGGCTTATCAGGTATTCGGATATCAATAGGAGAGAGAGAGAGAGAGAGAGAGAGAGAGAGAAAACCAATGAACAAGTACTACATTTACTTCTTCGGGCTCATGGCCCACGTTGGCAACGAGAACTCCGCGGCGAAAGACTTCGCGGCGATCGTGCGCGACAACGAGCACACTCCGTTCGTCCGCTGGGAAAGAGGCGGAGAGAAGATCTCGCGCAACGCGACCAGGGTGGAGTTTCGCAGCGACGGGAAACCCATCGTGTCGCATGCGTTCACCGATCGGCATTTTGACCGTTTCGTGCCATCGGTCCGCCAGATCATGGGAGGCTCCCTGCAGCCGCAGCAGGTGCTCGACGGCGAGGTGACCGTCGTGCGGTATCCGCCGACGCGGGACGACCGGCCCGGGATCCTCGGCGTCGGCGAGCTCTATCCGCTGCTCGGACGCCACCGCATCGGCGGAAACATCCGGCGAGATTACGAATGCGTCGCGCGGCTGACGGTTCTGCCCATCGAGAGCTCGGCGTCCAAGCTGGAGATCGTCGAGATCGTCGTCGACAAGCCGCCACGCATACTTCACACAATGTACCCGAACGAGTGCATCGTCATCGGGAACGTTTCTTCCGACGCAGACGAGATCCTCTTCACCGCCGCCCCGCAGGGCAACGGCGACGATGCGCATCATGCCCATCACGGAGGAAAGGCCCATGTCGCTCACGCCAGCGGCGACCACTTCCGCCGCTATGGCAACATTCTGAACGGTGAAAACAACATCATCACGGTCGACGAGGGCGCTGCATGTACTCACGTGAATGAGTTCCCACTCGAATGCCCGTGGGTGAAGTGGTTCATGAAAAATCTCACTAGAGCCGGCATCCGGACGCCCAATCACCTCGAATGCGGCAACTCGGCTTATCCTTGACCTGAATTTCTCTTCCGCGATCCCCGTTCCATCGGATGCGAATGCTCGACGACAAGCTCCACGAAGAATGCGGTGTTTTTGGCGTGCTCGGCAGGGCGGACGCGGCGAACCTGGTCTACCTGGGGCTGTATGCGTTGCAGCATCGGGGGCAGGAGAGTGCGGGGATCGCCTCGGTGACCGAGGACAACCGGATCGTTTCCGAGAAGGAGATGGGGTACGTCGCGGACGTGTTCACGCCGCAGCGCATCGCCCGGCTGCCGGGGGACACGGCCATCGGGCACGTGCGCTACTCGACGGCGGGCGGGTCGATGCTGTGCAATGCGCAGCCGATCGTGGCGTTCACGAGCAAGGGCTCCATCGCCGTCGCGCACAACGGGAACCTCACCAACGGGGATGAGCTGCGGAAGAAGCTCGAAGCAGAGGGGGCCATCTTCAACTCCACGGCGGACTCCGAGCTGTTCGTGCATCTCATCGCGAGAAGCAAAGCGACCGACCTCGAGGGCGCGTTCATCGACGCGCTCTCGCAGGTGCAGGGGGCGTATGCCGTGGCGCTGCTGGCGCCGGGGCGCATCTTCGCGGCGCGCGATCCGTACGGATTCCGTCCGCTCGTGCTGGGCAAGCTGGAAGACTCGTACGCCATCTCCTCCGAGACGTGCGCCTTCGACCTCATCGCCGCGGAGACCGTTCGCGAGATCGGGGCCGGCGAGATCATCGTCATCGAGAAAGAGACCGGCGTGCGCGTGGTGCGGCAGGCGCGGGCGGAGCGGGAGGCGCGCTGCATCTTCGAGCACGTCTATTTTGCGCGTCCCGACTCCGTCGTCTTCGGCAACAGCGTCGCCGACGTACGCCAGCGTTTCGGCGCGCAGCTCGCGCGCGAGCATCCCATCGACGCCGACATCGTCGTCCCCGTTCCCGACTCCGGCGTCTTCGCCGCCCTCGGCTACGCGCAGGAAGCGAAGATCCCGTTCCAGTACGGCCTGGTGCGCAACCACTACGTCGGCCGGACGTTCATCGAGCCGAAGCAGACCATCCGCAGCTTCGGCGTGAAGGTGAAGCTGAACCCGGTGCGCGGCCTCGTGGAAGGAAAGCGCATCGTGCTCATCGACGACTCCATCGTCCGCGGCACAACCTCCAAGAAGATCGTGCGCATGCTCAAGGACGCCGGCGCGACGGAGGTGCACATGCGCATCTCGTCGCCGCCGACGTCGTGGCCGTGCTATTACGGCATCGACACGCCGGAACGGCAGGGCCTCATCGCCAGCTCGAAGTCGCTCGAAGAGATCCGAGATTTCATCGAGGCGGACTCCCTCGGCTATCTCAGCGAGAACGGCCTCCTCGAAGCCGTCCGGAGGGACGACGATCCGCGCGCGCTCTATTGCACGGCGTGTTTCACCGGCAACTACCTGATGCAGTCCGAGACGAAGAAAGAAGAAGAAGCGGCCGTCGCGGTGTAAGCTCATCCTTGAAGGAGCGGCCGGTTGAACACGCTGTTTCTATCGTTCCACTTCGACGGCGCCAACAAGACGATCGCCGAGCAGGTGAACTTGCTCGTCACCAGCCATGGGTTGCGGACCGTCACCGGCGAGCACCTCGCCGGCGGTGGTGTCAGTGAGACGGTCAAGCGGCGGATCGAGGCCAGTGACGCCTTGATCGCCATCGCACTGGCCGACCCGGCCCGTCCGGTCGACGTCAAGTTCGACACCTTCCGATGGGTCTACGACGAGATCGGCTACGCCCGAGGCAAAGACAAGCGCGTCGCCGTCCTCGTCCCCAGCGACGTCGACCTCGGCGCCGGGATGCATGGCGACGCCGAGCGCATCGCATACGATGCGGCGGCGCCGCTTCCCGCATTCCTCAAGCTGTCCGAGACCATCGGAATCTGGAAAAGCGAGGCCGGACGCATGGCGACCCTCATGCTGATGAGTGAGGATCTCGCCACTCAACTGAACGGAGACCTGGAGAGCGGCGCGTGCCGCTATCGCATCCATCCTGCCGGAGACGAGGAGCCCGGCGCATGGTCGCCGGTCCGCCTCCGCGGTGAGATCGGCGGGATCCTGGCCCGGGCGAAAGGGCTGAAAGACGGCGATCTGATCGAGGTCGAAGTGCGCGTCAATGGTGTGCGGTGGTACTCCCGGTACGAGCCACAGCTCATCAAAGTCGAGATGAAGAGGTGAAATCGTGGCGCTGACGACGCGACAGGAAGCAAATTACCAGGGGAAGGAGTGGTGGAACTGGGCGGTGTGGCTCGACGGTCCCACGGCCGAGCTGGACGCCGTGCAGCGCGTCACCTGGCACCTGCACCCGACCTTTCCGAACCCCGAGCGCACCACCACCGATCGTGGCGCGAAGTTTCGTGTCGAGTCGGCCGGATGGGGGGAGTTCACCTTGCGCGCCGTGATCGAGACGAAGGACGGCAAGCGAAGCGAGCTTTCGCACGAGCTGCTGCTCGAGATCCCGGATACGGAAGAACACGCGCCGATGCGCGGCATGGCCGAGCCCACGATGAGCGTGTTCGTTTCGTACTCGGCGACGGACGAGCGAATCGCGAGCGCGCTGCAGGAAGCGCTCCGCGCCAACGGCCTGAACGTCTTCGATCCCGACGACATCGGTGCGGGGGAATCGATCGAGAGCGCGATCCACGATCAGGTGCGCACCGCGGACGCGCTCGTCGCGCTGACGTCTTCCACCGGCGCCCGCGCCGTTCAGCAGGAGATCGAGACCGCCCGCCGGCAGAAAACGCCCGTCATCATCGTTGACCTGGGCGAGAGCCCGGGATTCCTCAACCCGGACCTGCCGCGCATCCCCCTGGCGAGCGAACGCGACGTCCCCGACGTCGTCCATTCGCTCGTCCAGCAGATCCGCATTTCGAAACGCCGCAGACGCTGACGCCTCAGGGCCGCTTTCCGAGCTCGTCGTCGGCCGCCGCGGCGCGGGCCGCACGCGGCGAGGGCACCTCGTTCGCGCGCGGCAGGTCGGTGATGACGACGTCGTTGCCGATGCGGTCGTCGATCAGCTCGTCGAACAGCGCACGGTAGTGCAGCATGGCCTGGCGCAGGTCCTCGGTCGACGCGCTGCCGGGCGTTCCTCCGATGGTGCGATGGCCCTCGCGATAGTGGTCGATCACTGTCGGATGCGTCACGGAGAGATCGGCGGCGTGGCGATCGAAGTCGCCCATCGGGTAGCCGCGCCGGCGCATGATCTCGGCGACCAGCTCGTCCGCTTCGACGACAGCCGTGGTCGGCCTCTCCATGAAGTGCTGCTCCACTTTCTGCCAGTCGGCGCGAAAGCGCTCGCGATCGGAAGCCTGCAGAGGCACGATGCTGTACGTCTTTACCTGTTCGGTCCGCTCGATGAGGTCACGCTCCGCCTTCTTGCGGCTGCCGTGCTCGCTGACGGCGTGATCGTATTCATTGCCGAACTTCGCCCGCAGCGATTCGCTGCGCGACTTGCGCGCCCCGCGCGAGAGCAGGCCCACGACCACCAGCAGCGCCACGGCGCCGAGGGCGATCCAGATCCACATCGGATCGATGGGAAGATTGTTCATTGTTCAGTCCTCCTGCCCGGAAGATGGCAAAAGGCGAGCCGGGATCAAGTCGAGAGCGACCCGACCAGCGAACGGGTGATCTCCTCGGCACGGACGGGCCTGCCGAAGTAGAACCCCTGGGCCTCGTCGCACTCGCGGTCGCGGAGGAACTCGTACTGTTCCGCCGTCTCCACACCCTCCGCCGTCACGCGTAGCCGCAGGTTGCGGGCCATGCCGATCACGGCGGAGACGATGGCCGCGTCGCCCTCGTTCGACGTCACGTCGCTGACGAAGGCACGGTCGATCTTTACGCCAGTGATCGGGAACCGGCGCAGATAGTTGAGCGACGAATAGCCCATCCCGAAATCGTCGATGGAGATGCCCACGCCCAAGTCGCGCAGCGCGCGCAGCGTCTCCACCGTCACCTCGGCGTTCTGCATGGCCGTGGTCTCGGTGATCTCCAGCTCCAGGGACGACGCGGCCAGTTCCGCGTCGGCGAGGGCGCTCTCGACCATGGCCACGAGATCGTGCTGCTGGAACTGCCGGGCGGACAGATTCACCGCGATGCGCAGCGGCGCGCCGCGGTCCTGCCATTCCTTGGTCTGCTTGCAGGCCGTGCGCAGCACCCACTCGCCGAGCGGGACGATCAGGCGCGACTCCTCGGCGATGGGGATGAACGCCGCCGGCTCGACGATGCCGCGCATCGGATCGTTCCAGCGCACCAGAGCCTCGACGCCCGTGGTCAGCCCGGAGATCAGATTGATCTGCGGCTGATAGTCGAGCAGCAGCGTGTCGTCGCGCACCGCCGTGCGCAGGCGGCTCTCCACCGCCAGGCGGTCCATCGCGCGCGTCTTCATCTCGTCGGTGCAGAGCTGCACCGTGTTGCGGCCCGCTTCCTTGGCGCGGTACATGGCGCTGTCGGCGTTGCGCAGCAGCGACTCCGGATCGGCGCCGTCGACGGGATAGAGCGAGATGCCGATGCTGGCCGTGACGACGATCGGCATGCCGCTGATGGTCAGCGGGAGTTGCACGGTATCGAGGATCTTCTGCGCCACGTGCACGGCGTCCTCGGGCTGGCGCAGCTCGGACAGAATGATCGTGAACTCGTCGCCGCCGAGGCGGGCCACCGTGTCGTCGTCGCGAATGCAGGCCCGGAGACGGCGGGCCATCTCCAGCAGCAGCTCGTCGCCGGCGGTGTGGCCCAGCGTGTCGTTGATGGTCTTGAAGTGGTCGATGTCGATGAACATCACCGCCAGCGGCCGCTGGGCGCGTTTCGCCCGGATCAGGTTCTGGCGCAGGCGATCGGTGAACAGCTTGCGGTTCGGCAGCGCGGTGAGGACGTCGTGGTACGCGTGGAACTCGATCTGCTCTTCCGCGCGCTTGCGGTCGCTGATGTCGACGACGGTCGTATGGATGACGCCGGAGATCGTGTCACCGACGAGGACCACGTTCTGCAGCACCCACAGCGGCGTGCCGTCGTCGCGGCGCAGCTCGACCTCGATGCTGTTCAGCATCCCTTCGCCGCGCAGCAGCACCACGACTTCCTCCGCCTCGCTGGGGCTGGCGTAGATCTGTGACGCGCTGCGCCCGATCAGCGCATCGCGGTTCGAGTGCAGCAGCGTGGCGAACGTGGCGTTGCAGTCGAGGATCACGCCCTGCATCGTCGTCACGCAGACGCCGGCCGCGTTCTGCTCGAACAGCAGCCGGTACCGGTTCTCCGACTCGCGCAGCGCGGCCTCGGCGGCAAAGCGGGACGTGACGTCGCGGAAGCTCCAGACGCGGATGTCGGCCACGTCCTCGACGTACCGGCCAATGGAGTAGCGCTCGAAGCGGCGGCCGTCCTTGAGCTCGAGCAGGTCGAAGCTCTCCGCGCGCGGCTGCGGCATCAGCGCCGCGAACACCTGCTCGAACGCCTCGGGGTCGGTGAGCTGCTCCAGGAGGAACTGCAGCACGCCGCGGTCGTCGCCGCGCGTCATCATGGCCGGCGGGATGCGCCACATCTCCACGAAGCGGTGGTTGTACGAGACGATCTTGCCGCCTTCCTCGATGACGAGGATGCCGTCGGCGGTGGAGTCGAGCGTCGACTGGAGCAGCGTGACGGCCTGCAGGACCTCGCGCTCGGCGCGTTTGCGGTCGCGCATGTCGCGGCCGATGATCACCGCGCCCGCGGACTCTCCGTCGTGCACGACCGGGGCGATGGAGAGCGTGAGCTCGATGCGCTCGCCGTCGCGCGAGGCGAAGACGTATTCGTCGTTGCGCAGCGAGCGGCGCTGCAGTTTGTTGGAGAGATGGCGGTCCTGGGCGAGGAGGTCGTCGATGCGCTTGCCGGCCAGCTCGCTCTCGGAGTAGCCGAGGAGCTGGGCCGCGGCGCGGTTGGCGAACTCGATCCGGCCGAGACGGTCGCAGACGAAGAGCGCGTCGGCCATCGTGCCGATGATCTCCGGCGCGGCCAAGCCGGGCGTCAGCGCGACGAGGTCGTACTTGCGCACCACGCGCGCGACCAGCGCCACGAAGCCGAGGATCGGCAGATACCCGCAGGCGTACACGGGGAGGCCGAACTTCGGGAGGAAGTCGACGACGGCCAGGTACGCGACGCCGACCGCGACGATGAGGTGGCGGATCCGCTCGCGCTCCGCCTCGCGCGCCGTCGGCCACGCGCGGAGGAACTCGATCAGCGCCGCGACCAGGTAGCCGAAGAAGAAGAGCAGGAAGGCCGCGCCGACGAGGTTGTCGTAGCGCGGATAGCGGCCCCACCAGTAATCCTGCACGCGCGGGATGAGGCGGTCGGTGAGCACGCCGACGGCGCTGAAGAACGCGGCGATGCTCCACGCCGCCACGTGCGCCAGCCGGCGGCGCCGCTCGAGCCGGAGGATCTCCAGCGTGAACCAGTAGAGCGCCGGCGCGATGAACGGGACGCCAAAGTACGCCACGCGCGCCCATGTCGCCGCAAGCTGCGCGTCGCGCGCCGCGTACATGAACGTGAAGGCCGCCATCCAGATGCTGACGACGACGGTCATGGTGAAGAACGCCGAGCTGACGCTCGTGACGCGCTTCGACAGGACCCGCAGGCCGAAGGCGAGGATGAGCACCGCCGTCACCGCGACGGGCACAGAAGGCAAAGAGAACGCGTACATGGGTGGTGTGGGGACGGCGCTCAGTGTAAGCGAAGGAGCTCGGCCTCCGCGGCGATCGTGCCGAACGCCGCCCATTCGCGCTCGACAACGATCTTCTCGAACAGCGGACGCGCGCGCTCCGGCTGGCCGTTGTACAGATACCAGTTGGCGATGCCGTACTGGATGGCCGCATCGGCCTCGGGGGCCAGCTCCTCCGGCGCGATCTCGCCGCGGTACATGAGCAGGAGCTTGTGGTACGCCTGATTCTCGATGACGTCCATGTCGGTGCTGATCGGCTCGAGCGCACGCTCCGCTTCCTGCGCGTTGCCCATACGCCGGTGGATCATGTACAGCCAGTGCGCGGCGGAGACGACGCCGTCGGGATTCTTCGAGACGGCCATGCACTCGCGGTAGGCACGCAGCGCCTTCTCGAAGTCGCCGCGCAGGTAGTGCGCGAGGCCGAGGTGATACCAGATGTTCGACTGGAGTGTGCTGGTGGGGATGTTGCGCGCGTTCGGGAGCCCGTCGGGCTCGATCTGATCGTGCGTGCTGCCGATCAATGTTGCCGCTTTCGTCAGGTCCGTGATGGCGCGGTCGAACTGGCGAAGCGTGATCCAGCGATGCCCGCGATGGCGGAGCATGCGCGCGTCGCGCGGATGCCTGCGCACGCCCTCGGAGAAGATGTCGATGGCATCCTGATAGCGGCCGAGGTACGCGGTGCGGCGGCCGAGCCAGATCAGCGCGTCGGCGTCGTGCGGATTGGCGTCGTACGCGGCACGGGCGGCGGTGAGCTGCTGTTCGCGCTCGGCGCGGACAGCGTCGGACATGGGGACGGGTGGCGGGGTGGGGATCGACGTCGTCGTGGCGGTGGACGCACAACCGGCGAGGAGGATCGCTGCGAGCAGGCGGCGCATGTTTGGGGAGTTTATCCCGAGCGCAGCGAGGGATCTTGGGTGCAACGACGCGGCGTGCGGCATGTGCATCGAGGGGGCACCGGAGATCCCTCGCGTTGCTCGGGATAAACTAACGAAACAGATGCCGGACATCGTGGTCCTCGGCGCGGGCGTGGTCGGATGCAGCGTCGCGTATCACCTCGCGCGGCGCGGGTGCGACGTGCTGGTGGTCGACCGCGCGACGGACTTTGGCTTCGGCTCGACGAGCAAGGCCACGGGCGGCTATCGCGCGCAGTTCGACACGGAGGTCAACGTCCGGCTGTCGCTGCTCTCGCGCGAAAAGTTCCGCGCCTTCGAAGAGGAGACCGGCGTCGATCCCGGCTACGCGCCGCACGGCTATCTCTTCCTGGCCTGCGATGACGACGAGCTCCACGCGCTCGCCGGCGCGCAGCGCGTGCAGCACGCGTGTGGACTGTCCGAGGCGCGGATGATCGACGCGAAGGAAGCGCGCGCGCTCAATCCGAGGATCGGCGATGCCAGTGTCATTGGCGGCGCGTTCTGCCCGACCGACGGCTTCATCCGGCCGATGAGCGTCCTGCGCGGATATGCCGAGGCGGCACGGCGGCTGGGCGTGCGATTCGCGTTCAACACCGCAGGCGACGACGTCGACGCGCCGATCGTCGTCAACGCCATGGGAGCCTGGTGCGGCGCGCCGGTGGTGCCGGTGCGGCGGAACGTCGTCGCCACCGTCCCGACCGACGTGCTGCCGGAGTCGATGCCGATGACCATCTGGGCCGGCGACTGGTACCACCTCCGCGTCCGCGACGGACGCGTGCTGTTGCTCTGGCCCGACGATCCCGTCATCGACGACGACGCGTGGCTCTCCGAAGTGATTCGCAAGACGCGCTCGCGCATGCCGTGCCTGGACGACGTCCCGTTCGGCGAGCGCTGGTCCGGCTTCTACGAAATGTCGCCCGATGAGCACGCGCTGCTCGGGCGGGTGGCGGAGAACCGCTACGTCGCCAACGGCTCGTCGGGACACGGCGTCATGCACGCGCCGGCACTGGGTCAGTTGCTGAGCGAGATCATCGTAGATGGGCACGCGTCGATCGATGTCAGCGCGCTCGATCCGCTACGCTTTGGAGTGCGTTAATAACGTCGTGCGCACGGGTGAACCGGGCGATGACACCAACGTTTGTCATCCCGAGCGTGAGTCGAGGGACCTGGGTGGAGGGGTGGCACCATGCACGAGCCACGAGTAGCGCGCCTCCCACCCGCCCAGGTCCCTCGACTCACGCTCGGGATGACAGCAAAGTCAAACGCGCAGCGGGGGCGTCACGAGCAGGGAACAACACGTCACGCCGCCCTCGGCCTTGGCCAGCTCGTCGGCGTCGACCACACGCACGTCGATCCCGTGGGCCTCGAGCTTCGCGCGCGTGTGGGGGAAGGCGGAGGGGTAGACGACCACGTCGCCGATGAGGAGGGCGTTGGGCTCCTCGGCGTCGATGAGCGTCCAGTCGTTGAAGTACGACGTGTCGAGCCAGCCGGGGTTGACGAGCAGGGCGTTGCGGGAGACGCGGGTAAGGGCGCTCTTGAGGTGCAGCGCGCCGTGGACGGGGACGCCGATGACCGTGCGGCGCGTGAGGGCGTTGAGCTGCACGAGGGCGTCCTCGTTCGTGCGCGTGGTGAGGCCGACGTAGATCGTGTCGTCGAGGACGAGCACGTCGCCGCCGTCGATCGTGGCGGGCGCCTCGATGCGGGCGAGGCGGCGGTATTTGGCCAGCTCGGCGGCGATGACGGCGGTCTCGCCGCGGCGCGACTCGGCGCCGGGGCGCGTGATCACGGCCAGGTCGTCGAGCACGATGGCCGTGTCTTCGACGAAGACGCAATCGGGATACGCGGCGTCGCCGGGCAGCGAGATCACCGTGCAGCCGAGGGAGGCGAGGAGCTGGCGATAGGTCTCGTGCTGGGCGGCGGCGCGGGTGTAGTCGATCGGCACGCGCTCGATGTGCGTCAGCTCGGCGTCCGCGATGGATGGGCTGACATCGCGGGTGATGGCGATCATCGCGTGGCCTCCACGATCGCGTTCTCGATCGTGCCGGCGTGCTCGACGAGGCCGTGATCGCCTTCCGGGATGACGATGAAACGCGACCCTGCCGCCAGCGCGCCGGAGTCTTCCCACGCGCGCCAGCGCCGCTCCACGAAATCGAACGGCACGGTGGCGTCGTCGCGTCCCATGATGGCCGTGACGCGCGAGGGCGGAGGGGTGTCGTCGACGTGCAGGCTGGCCATCTGTTCGAAGAACGCGCGGTGGATCGGCGCGTCGGCGTTGCGCGCGTAGTTGAACACGGTCACGGGATCGCCGTCCGGGATCTTCTCGCGCCAGCGGTCCGCCACGCCGAGGGCCGGCGCGATCAGAACGAGCGGGACGGCCAGCCCGCGCTTCGCGACGGCCAGCGCGACGAGAGCGCCGAGGGAGCTGCCGACGAGGGCGCGGGGCGGAGTCTCGCGGCCGCGGTCGAGGGCGTGCGCGACAACCGCGTCGAAGTCGAGCCGCTCGAATGACGGCACGTTGAGATCGGGGGTGTTCAGCTCGATCCCGTGCGGCTCCAGCAGCGGCCGCAGGGCCGTGATCTTCGCGCTGGCAGGCGAAGAGGCAAAACCGTGGAAGTAGAGGACGGAGATCACGAGCGATGAACGATGAACGATGAGCGATGAACAAGGCAAGCCCCGCCTCATCCCTTATCCCTCGTCCCTCATCCCTCATCCCTCGTCCCTCATCCCTCATCCCTCATCCCTCCCCCGTCGGCTACAATCCGCCATCCCCCGATGACCACGCCCGCTCCCGATCCGGAAGCCACGGCCCGCGTCGATTCCGGCGCGCGCTACACGCCGCGCGACCGCGGCGACGACGCCCAGTTCGCGCCCGGCACCATGGTCGCGGGGCGTTACCGCATCGCCAGCATCCTCGGCAGCGGCGGCATGGGCGAGGTCTATCGCGCCGACGACACGAAGCTCGGCCAGACCGTCGCCCTGAAGTTCCTCCCGGCGCGCCTGGCGCGTGACCCCATCCTCCTCGACCGTCTCCACGACGAAGTCCGCCTCGGGCGCCAGATCGCCCATCCCAACGTCTGCCACCTCTACGACATCGTCGACTGGGACGGCGCGCACTTTGTGGCCATGGAGTACGTGGACGGCGAAGACCTCTCGCGCCTCCTCAAGCGCATCGGACGGCTCTCGCACGACAAGGCCGTCGACATCGCGCGCGGCATCGCGGCGGGACTCTCGGCCGCGCACGCCAAAGGCATCCTCCACCGCGACCTCAAGCCGGCCAACGTGATGATCGACTCCAACGGCGAGGCGCGGATCATGGACTTCGGACTTGCCCTCGCCGCCGGTGAAGACGACGGCACCATCTCCGGCACCCCCGCGTACATGGCGCCGGAACTGCTCGGCGGCGAGCAGGCCACCGTGCAGAGCGATCTCTACGCCGTCGGCCTGGTCATGTACGAGCTCTTCACCGGCAGGCGGGCGCACAACGCGCGGACGCTGCCGGAGCGGATGCGCGAGGCGAACAGTGAGATCACCACGCCGTCGAGCGTCATCCGCGACATCGAGCCCGCGGTCGAGCGGATTATCCTGCGCTGCCTCTCGAACGAGTCGGATCAGCGTCCGCGGTCCGCGCGCGAAGTGATCCAGGCGCTGCCCGGCGGCGATGCGCTCGCGGCCGCGCTGGCGGCGGGCGAGACGCCCTCGCCGCGCGCCGTGGCCGCGGCAGCGACGGCCGGGAGCCTGCGTCCCGCGGTGGCCTGGGCGCTGTTCCTCCCGATCGTGGCCATCATTGCCACGTTCTTCGTCATGACCGTGCGCACGCGCTACTGGCAACGCTCGGGCATGACGCGCGCGCCGGAGGTGGCCGCCGACCGCGCCAGCGAAGTGCTGCGGAAGCTCGGCGTGCCGGCCCAGCCGTTCCGTTCGTACGGATACAGCGACGACGACAGACGCATCCAATGGCTGATCCGCAATGACCCGAAGCGGCTGCACGACCTCGAAGGCACGCCACGCCTCCGGTTCTGGATGCGCGAGGAGCCGGCACCGCTGCTCGACCGCGGCTTCGGCCACTCGCCGGAGCCGTCGCTCCATTCGCCGCGGCAGGGTACGCCGGGCTCGGTGGCGGTGGAGCTCGATCCAAGGGGACGCCTGCTGTCCCTCACTGCACTGGCCGCCGACAAGTGGAAAACCCAGCCGGCCGACCCGGATGCGCTGTTGCGTGCCGCGGGCCTCGACCCCGCGAAACTGACGCCGGACGCCCCGCGCCTGGTCCCGCCTTCGTTCGCCGACGCGCGGGCGGCGTGGCGCGGACGCCATCCCGACGACGGCACGCCGATCCGCGTCGAAGCGGCGTCGCTCCGCGGAATGCCGGTTTTCTTTCGCGTCGTGGCGCCGTGGGATGCCGACGAAGCGCGCGATCCGTTCAGCCGAGGCGGCGCGTTCATGAGCTTCGGCATCCTCGTGATCGTCGTCGCGGTCACCGCCGGGGCGGCGCTGGCGTGGCGGAACCTGCGGCAGCGGCGCGGCGACCGGCAGGGTGCGACGCGAGTCGGGGCCGTCCTCTTCGTCCTCACGTTCATCAGCCGCATGGCCGTCGCCGATCACGAGATCGCCCTCGATCACGAGCTCGAGCTGCTCACTCTGTCCCTCGGGCACGCGCTGCTCATCGCCGTCCTCTTCTCGCTCGCCTATCTCGCCCTCGAGCCGTACATCCGGCGGCGGTGGCCGCAGGGACTGATCTCATGGGCGCGGCTGGTCTCCGGGAACTGGCGCGATCCGATGATCGGCCGCGACGTGATGATCGGCTTCCTGGGCGGACTCCTGCACGCGCTGCTGGCCTCGGGACTGCCGTTCCCCGCTCTCCAGTCGGGCCCTTTCCGCATCGGGCATCCGACAAACCTCAGCACGTCGCTCAAACCGTTCGCCGAGATCGCCGCGTTCCTGCAGGGCGGCATCATCATGGGGCTGGCGTTGATGACCGTGCTGATGCTGCTCATGATGGTGCTGCGGCGGCGGTCGTTCGCGGCGATGGGCGTGTTCGCGCTGTACATGCTCGCGTACTCGCGCGTGTCGACCGATCCCGCGTACTTCGCCGTTTTCGCGATGCTGGCCGCGGTGTTGACCGTCGTCGTGGCGCGTTACGGCCTCCTGGCCTCGTGCGTCGCCCAGGTCTCGTTCCTGGTCTACTTCGCCTACTCCATGCCCGATGCGCTGGACTGGTACACGCTGCGCGCGAGCATCCCCGCCGTCCTCTTACTCGCCGCCGCCGTCTGGGCGTTCCGCACGTCGCTCGGCGGGCAGCGCGCGTTCGCGGGCTCGCTCGATGACTGACGATCCGGACAAAACCGTCCGGCACGAGGAGGCGGCCACGCCGCGTCCGCGCCGCAACGAGGCGCAGTTCGCCCCCGGGACGATGATCGCGGGGCGTTACCGGATCTCCAGCATCCTCGGCAGCGGCGGGATGGGCGAGGTCTACCGCGCCGATGACACGCGCCTCGACCAGCCGGTCGCGCTCAAGTTCCTCCCGGCCCGGCTGGCGCGCGACCCGATCCTCCGCGCCCGCCTCAACGACGAGGTCCGCCTCGGCCGCCAGATCGCGCATCCGAACGTCTGCCGCATCTACGACATCGTCGACTTCGAGCACGCGCAGTTCGTGGCCATGGAGTACGTCGACGGCGAAGACCTCTCGCGCCTGCTCAAGCGCATCGGACGGCTGGCCCACGACAAGGCGGTCGACATCGCGCGCGGCATCGCCGCCGGACTGGCGGCGGCGCACGCAAAGGGCATCCTGCACCGCGACCTCAAGCCGGCCAACGTGATGATCGACTCGCGCGGCGAGGCGCGGATCATGGACTTCGGCCTGGCCCTCGCCGCGGGCGAAGACGACGGCACGATCTCCGGCACGCCCGCCTACATGGCGCCGGAACAACTGGCCGGACAGCCGGCCACGGTGCAGAGCGATCTCTACGCCCTCGGCCTCGTGCTCTACGAGCTCTTCACCGGCAAACGCGCGCACAACGCCCGCACGCTGCCGGAGCGGATGCGCGACGCCTCAGGCGAGATCACGACGCCGTCGAACGTCATCCGCGACATCGACCCGCTCGTCGAGGGAGTCATCCTGCGCTGCCTCGCCAACGACCCGGCGCAGCGTCCGCGGTCCGCCCGTCACGTGATCGAGGCGCTGCCCGGCGGCGACGCGCTGGCCGCCGCGCTGGCCGCAGGGGAGACTCCGTCGCCCCGCGTCGTGGCCGCGGCCGGCGCGGAGGGCAGTCTCTCGCCACGTGCGGCGTGGGCGATGCTCGCCGCGATCGCGGTCCTGCTCGCGCTCAGCCTCGGCGAGCGCGCAAGGCTCTCCCTCACGAACTACCTCGGACCGGAGCGCTCGCCCGAGGTGCTGTGGGAGCGCGCGGATGACATCCTGGGCACGTCCGGCATCCCTGCGAACGGGCCGGTCATGCGCCAGAGGTACACCGTCGACGCGTATATCGAGTGGCTCGCCGGTCGACCCGACTCGCGTCGCTGGGAGACCCTGCGAAACGGACCGGGGCCCTATCGCTACCGCGTCGAGCGCGGCCAGAGTCTCGCCCTCTCGCAGCGTAGCGTCCGCGGGACGAACGCTCCCGGATGGTCGAGCGTCGAAGTGGATACGCACGGCCGTCTGACTGCGCTGCTGGCGGCGCCCGGCGGCGAATGGAAGGCCAGGCCGCTCGACTGGCAGCCGCTGCTCGCCGCGTCCGGAATCGACCCCGCATCGCTCCGTTCCGTCCCGCCGGCGAGCGTACCGGCCGCGCCGTTCGACGCGCGCGCCGCGTGGAGCGGCACGTATCCGAACGACCGCACCCCGATCCGCGTCGAAGCAGCGGCGTGGCGCGGCACGCCCACATTCCTCACCGTGACCGGAGCGTGGGACGCGGCGAACGGCGTCCGCGGATGGGAGTTCGCCAGTGCGCGGTTTGCCACCTTCCAGACCGTACTGAACGTCGTGATCTGGCTGGCGGGCGGTCTGCTCGCATGGCGGAACTTCCGCTCGCGGCGCGGCGACCGCCGCGGGGCGACGATCGTGGCGCTGACCATGTTCGTGCTCTCCATCGCCGAGACGTTTTGCCTGGCCGCCGCGCGCGGCGGCGTCATGGCGGCGGTGGCCGACCCCGAGGAGCTCATCGGACACGCGGCCTCCTCAGCCATCTTCCTCTTCATGGTGTATCTCGCGGTCGAGCCGTTCGCGCGCCGCCGCTGGCCCGAGCTGTTGATCGCGTCGTCGCGCCTCCTCAGCGGCCGCGTGCGCGATCCCTTGGTCGGGCGCCACGTTCTCATCGGCATCCTCGCCGGCGCGGGACACATCGCGCTGGCAACGTCCGCGACGTTCGTCGGGCGCATCTTCGGACGTGATACCGGCTGGACCCTCGGCGTGGAGCGCTGGCTCGGCGGTCTGTGGGAGTCCTTGGCGATGGTCACCAACGGCGCCAACGGCGGCCTCGCCAGCGGAGGCCTGTTCATGATCATCCTGGTCCTCAGTACCATTCTCCTGAGGAAGAAGGCTCTCGCGGTGGCGGGTGTCTTCGCGGTGGCGGTGACGTACTTTCTGCTCGCCGTCGGCCAACGGCCGGAGGTGATCCCCAGTTACGTCGCCATCGCCGCGCTGTTCACGTTCGTCACCGCGCGCTACGGCGCGCTGGCCGTGGTCGTGATGCAGGGAACGTTCCTCGCTCTCTATTTCGCGCCGCTCCTCGCCGGAGGCGGCTGGGCGACCGCGATCTCCCCGATGTCGCTCGTCGCCGTGATCGCCCTCGCGATCTGGGCGTTCTTCGTCTCCCTCGGCGGACAGTCCCCGTTCAGCGCCGCCCTGCTGGACGACTGAGCAGAACCCTCCCATGACACGGTGAAACCGTGCGCGGGCACGGCGAAACCGTGTTCGGGCCCGGCAAAACCGTGCTCGGTCCCGGCAAAACCACGCGTGGGCCTGGCAAAACCGCGCGTGGGCCCGACGAACCGCGCGTGGGCACGGCGAAACCGCGCGTGGGCACGACGAAACCGCGCGTGGGCCTGGCGAAACCGCGCGTGGGCCTGGCGAAACCGCGCGCGGGCACGACCAAACCGCGCGTGGGCCCGACGAAACCACGCGTGGGCCTGGCGAAACCGCGCGCGGGCCGGGCGAAACCGCGCGTGGGCACGGGGTGACCGTGCGCGGTTCGGTGACAGAGACGCGCGGCGGAAGCGAGATGGGGCATCTCGGGACAGTCCCCTCTCCCCGCTCGTCGCGGGGAGAGGGGACTACTTTGTCCCGAGACGTCCCACTACGGTGCGTTCCGCACGCGGTACGCCCCGCCCGCCCCCGGCGGCACGTGCGGGAACTCCTCGAACTCGAATCCCTCCGCCGCGTCGTGCACGGCCTGCGTCACCAGGATGTCGTACGGCGTTGCGTACGTCTCGCCGAGGATGCAGGCGGAGTTGACCTCATTGCCGTAGACCTCCTCGGGGGCCACGCGGAGCACGCGGCCGAACCCGAGGCCGACGCCGAGCAGCACGTGCTCCTCGGCCGGCCGGCCCTCGTTGTAGTGGCGCGTCGTGCGCTGCATCTCCATCGCCGCGCGCAGGCCATCCTGCACGTTGCGGAAGATGGCCAGGAAGCTGTCGCCTTCCATCTTCAGCAGCAGGCCGTCGTGGTGCTCGAGCACCGGGATGAGGATGCGCGCCGACTCGTGGATGGTCTGCAGAAAATGCACGATCCCGAACTCCGCCACCCCGCGCGAGAAGCCGGAGAGATCGGTGGCCATGATGCACCACTCCTCGCCGCACAGCTCCCAGAGCCGCGCGTCGAGGGCGTCGCGGTCGGCGCCGGGACGCAGGCGCTCTTCGAGAAGGAGGCGGACGCGCTCATCGAACACGCGCGGGATTGTAGCGGGCAACGTTTGTGCTTCATGAAAACGCTTCTCGCCGCCGCGCTCGTTCTCCTCGCCCTCACCGCCTGCAACCGTGACCGCGTCGAGTCGCCCGAAGGCGCCACGAACGACACGGTCCTGACCAACACCAGCGCCACCGACACCGCGTCGACGAACACGGAGACCGCGGCCCTCTCCACGACGGAGACGGCGACGACCGACACGGCTGCCACCAGCGCGACCGATACGACCGACACGTCAGCCACGCGATGAAGTGACGCAGCATTGAAGCGCGTCGTTCACCACGTGCTGACACGGCTTCACTATGATCCGTCGCATCAACAAGGAGGCGTTCATGCGTCGTTCATTTCTCGCGATTCTCGCGATCGGAATCCTCTTCCCGGTCACGCTTTTCGGTCAGGCCCTCTCCACTCCCCCCAGCGGCGACAACCAGAAGTCATCCGTCACGCAGCACATCGGTCTCGTCAAAGTCACCATCGACTACAGCAGTCCCGACGTCCACGCGCCGAACGGCGAGGACCGCCGCGGCAAGATCTGGGGCCAGCTCGTCCCCTACGGCCTGACGGACCTCGGCTTCGGCACGTGTAAAGAATGTCCCTGGCGCGCCGGCTCGAACGAGAACACGGTCCTCACCGTCTCGCACGACGTGAAGGTCGAAGGCCAGCCGCTGAAGGCCGGCAAGTACGGCATCCACATGATCGCGGAGAAGGACGCCGACTGGACGGTCATCTTCTCGAAGAACCACACGTCGTGGGGCAGCTACACGTACGACCCGGCCGAGGACGCGCTGCGCGTGAAAGTGAAGCCGTCGAAAGCGGAGTACAACGAGTTCCTCACCTACGAGTTCACCGACCGCCGCAACGACAAGGCCACGGTGGCGCTGAAGTGGGAAGAGTTGCAGGTGCCTTTCACGATCAGCGTCGACGACCCGACCAGCCTGCACATCGCGCGCATCCGCGAAGAGCTGCGCGACTACAAGGGCTTCACGTATCAGAACTGGCTCGCCGCCGCGCAGTACGCGCTGCAGGCCAAACGCGTCGACGACGCGCTCTTCTTCGCCGACCACGCCGTGAACTTCCGCGGCATCGGACAGCAGAACTTCCAGACCCTGAACACGCTGGCCACGGCGCAGGAAGCGGCGGGCAAGACGGCCGAGGCGAAGGTCAATCGCGAGAAGGCCCTCAACCATCCGACCGCCAGCGCCACCGACCTCCATCAGTACGGACGCCAGCTCCTCGGCCAGGGCAAAAAGGAAGAAGCGCTGCGGATCTGGGAGCTGAACGCGAAGCGCAACCCCGACGTCTGGCCCGTCCACGTCGGCATGGCCCGCGGCCTCTCCGCCAACGGCCGCTACAAGGACGCCCTCAAACACGCCAAACTCGCGCTGGCGCAGGCCCCGGACGACGTCAACAAGCGCAGCCTCGAAGCAGGGATCAAGAAGCTCGAGGAAGGCAAGGATATGAATCAGTAGTTCTTTCCCCCAGTCCCTCTCCTCTGGCACGGGAGAGGGACTGGGGCGGTTCGTGGCTGTTTTGGATCGGGGTAAAAGGTAAAGGGTAAAAGGTAAAAGTAAAACCACTGTCATCCCGAGCGTGAGTCGAGGGACCTGGGTGGCTGGGGGGCGCGCTGAATTCGCCCATGTACGCATAGCGCGCCGCCCGCCCACCCAGGTCCCTCGACTCACGCTCGGGATGACAGCGTTGGGCGCGCCGCCTTAAGAGTGGAAACGTAGGGCGTGGCGTCGCTCCTGGCGCGCTCTCGCCATGACGCGAAGCGACTTTTACCCTTTTCCTTTTACCTTTTACCTAGCCTCATCATCGCCACGATCCCCAGCATCGGACCCGGCGCAAGAAACGCGAACGCCCACTCCCACCCCACGCGCTCGACCAACAATGGCATCATGCGGATCGAAATCGTGGTGATGAGGAAGCCGATGCAGGTTTGCAGCGTCAGGGCCGTGCCGATGTAGCGGGGGTCGGCGTATTCGGTGACGCAGGCGGAGAACTGAGCCGAGTCCGCAACGACCGTCGCGCCCCAGATGGCGGCGACGATGAGCAGGGCGATGGGCGTCTTGCCGTAGAAGAAACCGATGGCGAGGCAGCAGGCGCCGCTCATGGCCATCGCAGCGGCGGCGACGACCGGGCGGCCGATGCGATCGGCGACCAAGCCGGCGACGATGCAGCCGACCGCACCGGCGCCGATGACGGCGAACGACGCCGCCTCGGCGAAGCGCGGGGAGTCGCCGCTGGCGGCGACGCTGGCGCGGATCATCACCGGCGCCCAGGCCCACATCGCGTACAGCTCCCACATGTGGCCGAAGTAGCCGAAGTTCGCCAGCCGCACGCCGCGGTTGGCGAAGACACGCGTGATCTGGGTCACGTCGAAGGGCTGGTTCGGCAGCGCGTACGGTCCTTCGCCGACGAAGAACAGCACGAGCAGCGACGCCAGCACGGCGCCGATCGACGCAAAGCCGGCGTTGACGCGCCAGCTCTGCGCGCCGAAGGCGTTGACGAGGTAGGGCGAGGCCTTGCCCAGCGTCAGCGCGCCGATCAGCACGCCGAGGGCGAAGCCGCGGCCGGTCTTGAACCAGGTGGCGATGATCTTCATCCCTGGCGGGTAGACGCCGGCCAGGAAGACGCCGGTGAGCACGCGCAGCGTGATGGCCACGCCGACGCTCTCGACCTGCCACGCCAGCAGCGCGTTGGTGATCGCGCCGAGCAGCGCGCAGATCGCGAAGAGGTAGCGCGGGCGGATGACGTCGGGGAGATTGAGGGTGGCGCTCAGCAGCGTCCCGGCCACGAACCCGAGCTGCACGGCCAGCGTCAGCCAGGCGGCGGTGCTCTCACTCAGCCGCCATTCGCCGGCGATCTGCGGCGCGACCGCCGAGACGCCGAACCACAGCCCCATCGCCAGGAGCTCCGCGAGCGCGACCAGGGTCAGGGCGGTGAAGCGCGACACGCGGCCATGTTAGCGGTTAGCCCAGGCCTGTGAGCCGAACCCGCGCGATGCCGTTCCGATGGAAGTGCATAGGGACGGCATTATCCCCGCTTCCGCACGTTTGGGAAGGTCTCATTTGAACACTTCGCCTATAAACTCGCGCGGCACATGACCGATCGCCGCTCGTTTCCGGAACATTTCCTCTTCGGGGCGGCAACGGCCGCGTATCAGATCGAAGGCTCGCCGCTCGAGGACGGGGCCGGACCGAGCATCTGGCATCGCTTCAGCCACACCCCGGGCCGCACGCACAACGGCGACACCGGCGACCTCGCCTGCGATCACTACCACCGCTTCAAAGACGACGTGGCGATCATGCGCGACCTTGGCCTGCAGGCGTACCGCTTCAGCATCTCCTGGAGCCGCATCCTCCCCGACGGCACGGGCGCGGTGAACGAGCGCGGTCTCGACTTCTACCGCCGCCTCACCGACGAGCTGCTCGAAGCCGGCATCCAGCCGATGGCCACGCTCTATCACTGGGACCTGCCGGCCGCGCTCGACGACCGCGGCGGCTGGCTCAATCGCGACGTGAGCTGGTGGTTCGCCGACTACGCGCAGGTCATGTTCCGCGCCCTCGACGACCGGGTCGCGATGTGGTGCACGCTCAACGAGCCGTGGGTCGTCACCGACGGCGGCTATCTGAACGGCACGATGGCCCCCGGTCACCGCAGTCCGTTCGAGGCGCCCCTGGCGACGCACAACCTGCTGCGCGCCCACGCCGCCGCGGTGACGGCGTACCGCACGGTGGGGACGAAGCAGATCGGCATCGTCGTCAACCTCGAGCCGAAGTACCCGGCCTCGGACAGCGAGGAAGACGCGGCCGCGGTGCGACGTGCCGACGCGTACATGAACCGCCAGTATCTCGATCCGCTCTTCTTCGGCACGTATCCGCCGGAGATGCTGGAGCTGTTCGGCGAGGCCTGGCCGAACATGTGGGACGCCTCCGAGCTCCGCGTCCCCTTCGATTTCCTCGGCATCAATTACTACAAGCGCGGCATCACCCGGCACGACCCCTCCGTACCGATCGAGCGCGCCATCCGCGTTGACAACCCGCGCGGCACCGTGACGACGCTGAACTGGGAGGTCTACCCACCCGGCCTCACCGAGATCCTGGTGTGGGCGCAGGAGCGCTACGGCCCCATCCCGCTTTACGTGACGGAGAACGGCGCGGCGTTCTACGACCCGCCGGTCGCCGAGCACGGCCGCGTCGACGACCCGCTGCGCATCGACTACCTGCGGAAGCACCTGCACGCCGTGCTCGACGCCAACGACCGCGGCGCCGACGTGCGCGGATATTTCGCCTGGTCGCTCCTCGACAACTACGAGTGGAGCGCCGGCTACGCCCAACGCTTCGGCATCGTGCACGTCGATTACGCGACGCAGCAACGCACGGTGAAGCAGAGCGGGAAGTTCTACGCGGACGTAATCCAGCGCCGCGGCGTTTAGGAGTCTCGTTATGGACTGCGGCGGCCGCAGACGCCGCTTTGACTGCCGTTCGTGGTGCTGAGTCGCTGTGGCACCGAAAGCAGTGAAAGCGGCGCCTGCGGTCGCCGCAGTCCATAGCCCCCGCCCGACCGGGTCGGTACGCGTCGTAGTGCAGAGTTCTAAGCGGCGGCTAGGGCCGCCGCACTCCATAAGCGCGCTCAGATCACGTACGGTTTCATGTCCTTCGTGACCTCGATCTCGATGGTCTTCCCCCGCCAGGGGCGGGTGATCTTTGCGCGCTCCCATTGCGGGGGGAGGCAGGGATCGACGAGCAACCCCTCCCACGTGGGGCGGACGCCGAGGACCCATTCGGCGACGACGCGGTGCAGCCAGGAGGCGGAGCCGGTGTACCAGGTCCAGCCGGCGCGGCCGTTGAGCGGGGAGTCGGGGCCGTCGACGTTGCCGGGGAGCACGTACGGCTCGGCCCAGTAGCGCTCGGGGTCTTTGTTCGTCGGGTCGATGGCGGTCAGGAGCTGGCCGACCAGCTCCGCGTCTTTCGCCTTGGCGGCGGCGGCGATGGCCCACGTCGCGGCGTGAGTGTAGACGCCACCGTTCTCGCGGAGGCCGGGCGCGTAGCGGGTGATGTAGCCGATGCGCTCGTCGGGCGTGTCGTACGCGGGAGCGAGCAGCAGCGCGCCCGACTCGCGGACGAGATGCTCGCGCACGGAGCGCATGCACGCGGCGGCGCGATCGGGCGGCGCGACGTCGTTCAGCACGGCCCAGGTCTGCGCGTTGAGGTAGATGCGTCCGTTCTTGTTCTCCCTGCTGCCGATGCATGAGCCGTCGTCGAGCGTGGCGCGCCAGTACCACTCCCCGTCCCACGCGTGCTCGTTGATCGCAGCGACGAGGCGCTCGCGACGCGCGTCGTAATCGCGGGCGAATTCGGAGCGGCCGGAGCGCTTCGCGATCTCGCTCCAATCGCCGAGCAGCCCGGCTAAAAAGTGCGCGAGCCAGACCGACTCGCCCTTCTCGCGCAGGCCGGCGGCGGAGAGTCCGTCGTTCCAGTCGCCGGCGCCGATGTACGGCAGACCGCGCGGCGAGGTGCGCGTGAAGACGCGCTCGAAGGCGCGGCGGACGTGCTCTTCGAGCGGCGCCGGCGTGGCGTCGTCGAGGAACGGCGCCTCGTCGCCGAGGATCGAAAAGTCGGCGGTTTCCTTGAGGTAGTTCGCGGTGACGAAGCCGAGCCAGAGCAGGTCGTCCGTCATCTTGGTGATGAGGCCCTGCTCGGAGAGCGGATGCCACCAGTGATAGACCGAGCCGTCCGCGAACTGGTGCCCGGCGTGGAGGTTGATCTGCTCGCGCGTCTTCCGGTCGTCGATGGTCAGCCAGACCTGCGAGTCCTGGAGCTGGTCGCGATAGCCGTACGCGCCCGACTGTTGGTAGTAGCCGGCCCGGCCCCAGATGCGTGCGGAGACGGCCTGATACCGCGTCCAGTCGTTGATGAAGGCGTCGAAGCCGGCGTCGCCGGTCTCCATGCGGTGCGTGGAGAGGCGCTCGACCCACGACTGTCTCACCTCGGCCAGGGCGCGCTCCATCGCCGGGACGTCGAGCGATCGTTGCAGTAGATCCGCGCACTCCTCGCGCGACTTCGTCACGGCGATGGCGAAGCCGATCGACTTCTCCTCCGACGGCCCGAGCTCGACGACGGTGCGCAGCGCGGCCACGGGATCGTAGTGACGCCCGAACAGGCCGCGCCACGCGTGGCGCGACAGCGCCTCCGGCGCGCGGATGGTGCCGTTGCGTCCCGTGAACTCGGCCTTCTCCCCTTCCGCGGAGCTGACCTCGGCGGTCGTGCCGAACGCGCAGACGTACGGAAAGTCGGTGTTCCAGTGTCCCCACTCGGCGCTGCCGACGTCCCACATGTGGTTCCAGGCGTAGACGGCGTTGCCGTCGCGCTGGGTCTCGATGAAGAGCTTGTGGAACTCGCGGCGAGGCGCGGGCGTGACGCCGCAGACCCATTCGAGGTAGCCGGTCAGCTCGAGGCGCCGCTTCACGCGCGTCGTGTTCTTCAGGCGCACGATCCAGAGCTCGACGGTGTCGGAAGCGTGGGCGAAGAGCGTCCAGTGCGCGGCCAGGCCGTTGCGCTCGGTGACGAAGGTCGTCGAGCCGATGCCGTGGCGGCACTCGAAACGGTCGTAGTCGGCCCACACCGGCGCGGGCGAGAGCGACCAGAGATCGTCCCCTTCGGCGACGTAGAGGAACTTGCCGCTGGTGTCCTGCGCAAAGTCCTGCTGCCACCAGTTCACGACGGCGAGCTGAGAGTTGTCGATCCAGGTGAAACCGCTGCCGCTCTGCGAGACGGCCAGTCCGAGGCGGGGGTTGGAGATGACATTGGACCAGGGACGCGGCGGACGCGGGTCGGTGATGACGTACTCGCGCCCGTCGGGGGAGAAATGACCGTAATTCATGAACCTTCCTTCAGAACGATGTCCGCGGGCACGCTGCGCACGATGGTGTCGGGGCCGCCGTACGGCGACTTGACGACGATGCCGTTGGGCGGCACGCGCAGGGTTCCGGAGATGCGAATGCGGTTCGCATTCATGTCGTAATCGATTGTTCCGTAGTGGGTGCTGAGCCCGCGGACGCGCACTCCCTGCCGCGCCCACTCGACGGCGATGCCGGCGCCGACGATCAGGGCGTCGTCGTCTTCGTAGGCGAAGAAGTCGAGGGCGCCGCGGATGAAGTCGGAGCCGACCCATGTGTGCGGCATGTCGCCGAGGAAGCCGCCTTCGCGCGGATTGGCCCTTACGACCTCGGCCCACTGGTACCAGGCCGCCGGGCGTTGATCCTCGAAGAAGTAGTTCAGCAGCGTGCGCGCGCGATCGGCCCGGCCGAGGCGCACCAGCGTGCCGACGACGCGCAGCTCGTACGGCGTGTACATGCGCGGCTCGAGCGCGTGCTCCCAGTATTTCTCGAATGTGCGCAGCAGCGGCACACGCGGGAGGTCGGCGTCGACGGGCGTGACGGCGACGGTGGTGGATGTGGCGTCAAAGTCGCCCAGCTCGACGGAGCCGGGGATATAGTCGATCGCGTGGGCCTGCATGGTTTTCGCGATCGATGCGAGCAGGTCTTTGCGGAAGGACGCTGCCAGTTGCGCGGTCGCGTTGCTCGTTGCTCGTTGCTCGTTTGGGGTGCCTTCTGGCGAAGAGGCACCTCGGCCGAGCAACGTCGAACGAGTAACGACCTCCTCCAGGTACGCCGCGTCCTTCAACCCCTTCAACACGAACAGGTCGTCCCAGTACGAATGCATCGGCTTCGCGGAATAGCCCTCGTGACTGATCGACTCCGGGACCATGCCGTAGAAGGGGGTGCCCTCGTACGGCGGGGTCATGCGCTCGTGGCGGAGCTTGTCGATGAAGCTCACGACTTTGCGGATCGTGGGCAGCATTTTGTCGACGAGGGCGCGGTCGCCGGTGTGGCGGTAGTACTCGGCGACGAGGTAGATGAACTGGCCGTGGCTGTCGTGCTCGGGGACGGGATCGGCGCCGGCCGGACTGACGCAGCACGGGACGTAGCCGTCTTCGCGGATGGCTTTCGCGTACCACTCGATGAACTCTTTGACGACCTCGTACTGACCCATTCGCAGCAGCGCCTCGGAGGTCAGGGAGCCGTCGCGGATCCACGAGCGCTCGTAGGAGCGGGAACCGGGGTGGATCGCTTTCTGGTCGAGGTTGATGAGGATGTATCTCAGTTGCGCGTCCAGCGTTTTCGCGAGACGCGGCTCTGCGGGCAAGTCGAGGGAGAAGTTGCTGGTTGCTGGTTGCTGGTTGCCGGGGCTGCTCAGTGGGATTTCGACCGTGACATCGGGTTCGTCGAATTGCAGGAACCTGCTCTCGTAGTCGCCGGCGACGTTGGTTTCGGGGAGAGTCGTCGAGTCGTCTAGTCGTCTAGTCGTCAAGGATCGACGACTCGAAGACTCGACGACTCGAAGACTCTTGGTCTGGTCCGCGTGCACGGTCAGACCGTCGTCGATGGCGCGGATGCGGACGACGCCGCCGGTGCGGTTGAGGAACTGCCAGGGCGTGTTTACCTGGAAGGGGCGGATGGCGAGGAGGAGCTTCGCGTTGGGGGCGACTTCGTAGCGCACCTTGAGCGTGCCGTTGTCGTAGCGCGGGGTGATGGTCAGGTGCTTCTTCCAAACGACCTGCGGGCCTTCGCGTTGTTCGATGGCGACGTCGTTCCAGGTCACGAGTTTTCCGTCCAGCAGGAGGAACGGCTCGACGGAGAAGCGGGCGTGGCCCGCTTCGACGGCGCCGTCTTCGCTGAAGAGCGCTTCCTCTTCCTCGCCGTTCGTGCCGCCGAGGATGGTCCAGTAGGACTGCTCGCCGAGGAGGTAACGGGGGAAGAGACCGCGGCGGTGCGCGGCGGCGACGGCGGTGAAGAAAGCGTTGTCGTCCTTCATCGGGGGGAGCACGCGCAGCGACTTCGCTCCTGGCGTGCGGAGGTAGCGCGCGTCTGTGTCGAAGAGCGGGATCCACGTCGCCGGACGGTCGAAGGTGTGCGTCTCCCACTCCTTGCCGTCGATGGACGTGGCGAGCGAACGGATCGGCGTTTCGGCGACGGCGCCGCCGATCTCGTAGCGGGCGCCGAGGTCGATGTCGTCGCCGCGGAAGGGGGCGGAGGGGGGCGGGCCGGGGGCGGTGTCGAGGGAGCGGATCTCGACGTCGTCGATCCAGACCGTGCCCTTGCCGCCGGTGCCGGCGGTGACGACGAGCTCCAACGCGTCGATGGTCTTCGGCAAGGGGCTCGGACCGGCCCGTCCCCACGCGAACTCGAGCTGGCGTTTCTTGACGGAGACGCGGCGCCAGTCGCGGGGAAAGTCGTATTCGCGGCGCACCGTCCACCAGACGTTTTCGCCTTGCACAAACTTCACTTCCAGCGAGTTGCGCGGCGCGTCGGGACCCTTGATGCGGAAGGTGAGCTCGAAGTTTTCGGGGAGGGTGATGCGGCCGTCGCGGCGCGCGATGGCGTAGCCGGCGCGGCCGCGAAAGTCGAAGTCGATCTTGAGCGCGTCGGCCTGGGTGAGCTTCATCTCCACGCCGGATGCGGGGACGGCTTTCCACGGGACGTCGAGCAGCGACGCCGCCAGCACGAGCGCGGCGATCATTCCTTCACGCTCCCGGCCATCATGCCGGCGATGTACTGCTTCTGCAGGACGAAGAAGAGCGTGAGCACGGGGATGATGGTCAGTACGGCGCTGGCCATCATCAGCTCGAGGTCCTGGAAGTGCTCGCCGCTGAGGTTCGCCACGGCCACCGGCATCGTGTATTTCTCGTCGTCGCTGAGGATGATCAGCGGCCACATGAAGTCGTTCCACGCCGACATGAAGGTGAAGATGGCCAGCGTGGCCAGCACGGGGCGCGCGACCGGCAGGACGATCGACCGGTAGATGCGCCACTCGCTGGCCCCGTCGATGCGCGCCGCGGCCAGGAGGTCGTCCGGGATCGAGAGCATGAACTGGCGCACGAGGAAGACGGCGTAGATCGTGGCGATGTACGGCACCAGCACGCCGGCGTACGTGTTCACGAGCCCGAGCGACTTGAGGAGCAGGAAGAGCGGCAGCATGGCTACCTGGGCCGGGATCCCCAGCGCGGCGATGAGCAGCGCGAAGATGCGGTCGCGCCCGCGGAAGCGCAGCTTGGCAAAGGCGTAGCCGGCCATGGAGTTGATGAGCAGCGACAGCGCCGTGGCCAGGATGGCCACGAAGAGGCTGTTCAGAAAGGCGCGCCCGAGGTTCAGGTTGGTGAAGAGACCCTCGTAGTGCTCGAAGGAGATGCGCGACGGGATGAAGCGCGGCGGGAACGCCGTGGCCTCCCCTTGCGGCATGAACGACGCCGAGACCATCCACGCCAGCGGGATGATCGTGACGATCGCGCCGACGATGAGGGCGGCGTGGATGAGAAAGCGCTTCACCGCGCCCTCCGCAGCAGCGAATTCGCGATCGTCGCCAGCAGCACCAGCGCGAAGAGGATGAACGCCACGCCGGCGGCGTAGCCCATGTTCCACCAGCGGAAGCCTTCGCGGTACATGAGCATGACGATCGTCAGCGTCGAGTTCAGCGGGCCGCCGTCGGGCGTCATGACGTACGGCTCGGCGAAGACCTGCAGGAAGCCGATGGCGGTGATGATGCCGACGAAGACGAAGGTCGGGCCGAGCTGCGGGACGGTGACGTGCCAGAACTGCTTCCACCCACCCGCCCCGTCGATCCGGGCCGCCTCATACAACTCCTCGGGGACGTTCTGCAGGCCGGCCAGAAAAATCACCGTCGCATAGCCGAAGCCGCGCCAGACGGCGAGGAGGATCAGCGCGGGCATGGCCCAGCGCGGATCGCCGAGCCAGTCCGGCCCCTGAATGCCGATCGCGTCGAGCATGCGGTTCAGGAGGCCGACGCGCGTGTGGTAGACGTACTTCCAGACGATGGCCACGCCGACGATGGTCGTGACGACGGGCGCGAAGTAGATGGTGCGGAAGAAGGCCTTGAAGCGCGCCAGCTTCGCGTTCAGCAGGAGCGCCGCGCCGAGGGCCACGGCGATGGTGATCGGTCCGCCGACGAAGGAGAAGTAGAGCGTGTTCGTCAGCGCGCGCCAGAACAGCGGGTTGCGGAACAGCGACGTGTAGTTCGCCGCGCCGACGAAGCGCGTATTGCCGGCGTCGCCGAGCGAGTAGAGGTCAAAGTCGGTGAGGCTGAGGAGAAATCCGCCGATGACGGGGAGGATGAAGAAGAGCGTGATCAGCGCCAGCCCGGGCGTGAGGAAGAGCAGGGCGGCACGGGCCTCGGTCTTCATCGCGAAGCCCCAGACAGCGCGCCGTGGGGAGCGCCGGCATCCTGCCGGCGCTCCGAGGGAAGGTGCGTCATCGCGACAGCACCCACCTTCTCTTCGTGAGCATCGTCTCGACCTTGCGGTCGAGCGCCATCGCGCCCTCGCGCGCGTTGAACTGTCCGCGCGCGGCCAGCGCCCCATGCTCCGCCAGCGACATCATGATGTTCTCCGCCTCGGGTAACCGCGGCAGGGCCACGGTGCGGTCGAGCTGCGTACGGAAGGCGGCGATCTCACGGTCGGCGACGAGCTTCGGCGCCTGCCACGCGCTGCGCCGCGCGGGGAGGTCGTTGGTCAGCTCCCAGAAGCGCACCTGCACGTCGGGACGGGAGAGGAAGGCGATGAACTTCTTCGCCGCTTCCTGCTTCTTCGACGTCTTCGAAATGACGAGACTGGCGCCGCCGGCCAGCGACGCGCCGGGGTACGGCGTGCCGTCCGGCGCGGGCAGCGGCGCCGTGCTCCACGTCTGCTGCTGCTCGGCGGTGAGGCGCGTGCGGAGACTGCCGACGTCCCACGGTCCGCTGATGAACATCGCAAAGTCGCCGGCGCCGAACTGCTGATAGATGTTCGCGATCTGCGTGTTGGCGACCGACGGCGCGTAGCCGCGGCGGAAGAGGTCGAGGTAGAACTCGAAGCCGGCGAGGAACTGCGGCTCTTCGAAGCGCGCGTGGCCGGCCTCGTCGACGAGCGTCGCCCCGCGCTGCACGGCCAGGATGACCGGCTGCGGCCACTCGTTCGTCGGCAGCACGATCGGGTAAAAGTGCGGCGGTCCCTCGCGCTTGAGCCGTTCCATGATCGCCAGCCACTCGCTCCACGTGCGCGGCGGCGTGGGGATCATGTCGGTGCGGTAGAAGAGGAGGCGCGTGTCGACGTACCACGGGATGCCGTACAGCGTTCCGTTGACGACGTTCGTCTCCCAGATGCCGGGAAAGTAGTCGTCGCGCGGCACGAGCGTCTCGTCGAGCGGCACGATGGCGTCGATGGTGACGAGCTCCGACATCCACGAGTTGCCGACCTGCACCACGTCGGGCAGCGAATTGCCGACGTGCGCGGTCAGGATCTTCTCGTGCGCCGCCGTCCACGGAATCTGCTGCATGTCGACGCGGATGCCGGTCTCTTTCTCGAACTGCGGAATCAGTGCGGCGACGACTTCGCCTTCTCTTCCCAACCCCCAGAATTCGATTGATGTGGATTGCTGCGGACGCGCGCAACCGCCCGGGAGGAGGAAAGAGGAAAGAGGAAGGAGGAAAGAGAGGAGGACGGCACGGCCTGCGCGAGCAGCCTCTTTCCTCTTTCCTCTTTCCTCTTTCCTCCTCACTGCCCCAGCCATCCGCCCGTGAAGCCCGCGCGGCGGAGGCCGCGGCGGATGTGCTCGTTCTTTTTCATCGTCTCCCAGACCAGGCCCGAGCGATGGTTCTCGATCATGGCCACGATGGGGCCCTGGTCGATGCCGAGGTGGTCGGCGTCGAACCAGCCGACGTTGGGGACGATGCGGCCCATCTGGACGTTGTGCTCGAAGTTCAACGTCGGGTTGAACGAGTCGAGGAAGCCGTATTTCGTGTAGAGATGGTCGCCGTAGGTGTCGATCATCGCTTGCATGGCGGGGATGGCGATCTCCGGGGCGAATGGGATCGACGAGACGGCGGCGGTGGGGGCGAGCGTCCCGTCGTCGCGGACTTCACCGGACGCGGCGCCGCGTGCGGTGTACGTCCAGAACTGGCGCTCGGTTCCGCCGATCGACAGCTTGCCGTCGAACGGACCGTCGCACGCCGTGAGGCCCCAGACATTCGCGCCGTAGCCCCGCCACTTGTTCGGATTGTCGATGGCGTAGGCGCGCTGCGAGAGCGTGGCCCGGCGCGAGTTCTCGAAGTAATCGATCCCCTTCGCGCGCATGTAGTGGTCCTTGATGCCGCGGAAGTCGATCCAGACGTGCGAGTACTGATGGCCGAACAGCGGCGCGAAGTTGACGTGCGGCTGGTCGTAAAACGTATCCCACTTGTACGAGCTGGTGTACGCGTTCCAGGCCTTCGGCGAGATCGGATGCGTCGGCGAGCCGATGGCCAGGATATAGAGGATCATGGCCTCGTTGTAGCCGGTGTAGTCGTAGTCGTGCAGGCCGTTCTCGGGCGTCCACCCCATCGAGACCAGCGGATGGCGCTCGTGAAAGTACGTCCACTCCGCGCGCGTGTAAAGGCGCTCGACGGTCTCGCGGATCTCACGCTCGGCCGGCGTGTCGCGGTCGAAATACGACTGGCAGAAGAGCGCCCCGGCGAGGAAGAGCGTCGTGTCGATCGTCGACAGCTCCACTTCCTTGAAGCGCTTCCCCGTCTTCATGTCGACGAAGTGGTAGAAGAAGCCTTTGTGGCCTTCGACGCCGTTCTCGAAGAAGCGCAGCGTCGTCAGCGCGCGCTGCGCCGCGGCGTCGCGCGTGACCCAGCCGCGCTCCGCGCCGATCGGGTACGCCGTCAGGCCGAAGCCGACCGCGGCGATGCTGGAGAACGACTCCGTCGGCCAGCGATCGGGCACCAGCCCGTTCTCCGCGTTGGTCGTGTCCCAGAACCACTGGAACGTGCGGCGCTGCACGTCGTCGACCACCGACTCCGCCGCCGGCTTCGGTGCCGGCGGCGGAGGGGTGGGGGTCGTCTGCGTGGTACAGGAGAGAACGAGAAGGGCGGCGAGCGCCGCCCTGATCGGTTTGTTCATCAGAATCCGTAGCGGACGCCGAATTGATACCGGCGCTGCGAGCCTCCGACGATGGCCGTCGGCTGTCCGAGGTTCGGATTGCCTTCCGGTCCGAGGAAGTCCTGGAAATTCTGATAGCGCTGTTCGTTGAAGATGTTGAAAGCCTCGAAGATGACGCCGATGCGGTGCTGGCCGATGTCGAAGCCCTTGTCGGCGCGGAGGTCGATGGTCGTCCAGCTCGGGCCCTCGCCGGTGCGCGGCGTGTAGCAGTTGAAGCAGAAGCCGTTCGACCAGTCGTTGATCTTGAAGCGGTCGCCCGAGCTGTACTGCAGCAGACCGGAGAGGCGCACGCCCCACGGAACGCCGACGATGCCGTTGGCGACGATGCGGTGGTCCTGCGTGCCCGGCGTGCCGTAGCGCGGCCAGTCGGCGATGGTGGGCTTGTCGAGGCTGAACAGATCGCCGCCGACCTGCTCCGCGTCCGCGAACGTGTACGCCACGTTGAAGCCGTAGCGCGACTCGTCGGTGTACGGGCGGTCGAGCTGGAAGTAGACCGCGTCATACCAGGTGCGGATGTCGTCCGAGGAGATCAGCACGTTGCTGTAGGCCGCGTCGATGACCGGGCAGCACGCGCCCTTGCCCCACAGGTAGCTGAAGCCGTTGTAGCTGCGCACGTTGGCGTAGCTGAGCGACGCCACCATCGCGCCGAAAGCCTGGCGCGCGCCGAGGTTCCACTGATTCGAGTACGGCACCTTGGTGTCGTTCTCGACCAGAAAGATCTCCGGCTTGCCGGTGATGCCGGTGGCCTGCAGCTCGCGCAGACCCTGACGGCTCAGATACTTGGGGTCCCATTTGGCGGCCGGCTGGCCGTTGAACGGAGAGCCGTCCGGCGTGAAGAAGAACTCGCCGACCACGTGCTGGAGGCGGAACTGCTCGTCGAGCGTGTTGTTGAAGAGGTTGCGGTCGTAGTAGCGGCCCGCGCCGCCGAAGACCACCGTCTTACCGGTGGAGAAGACGTCGTACGAGAAGCCGAGGCGGGGCTGGAACATGTCCGTCTTCGCCTCGCGGTCGTTCCCGTCCGAGAAGTAGTTCGACGAGAAGTCGTCCGCCAGGCGGGCGCGCACGTCGGCCGGAGTGACGTACTCCGTGTCGATCATGTTGGTCTCGTAGTCCCAGCGCAGACCGATGTTCAGCGTCAGCTTGTCGTTGAGCTGCCAGTCGTCCTGGCCGTAGAAGCCGTACTGCTGGTTGTCGGCGGAGAGGTCCGGATCGCCGAAGCCCAGGCGGGCCTTGTACGGAATGGTGGCGCTGAGGTCCGAGCGGAAGAAGAAGCGCGGGTTCTCCTCGAAGTACTTGGTGACGTTGTACTGGAGGAACTCCACGTTGCCGCCGACCTTGAACGTGTGGTTGCCGCGCCATTCATAGCTGGACAGCGTGAGGTCGTCGCGGATGGCGAAGCGCTCCTGGCCGATGTCCTGCTCCGTGTCGCGGCCGCCGATGCGCAGCAGTCCCTCGTACACGAGGCCGATGGAGTCGTCGTCGAGCGGCGTCGGGTTCCAGGTATAGGTCTGGTAGCTGGCCGACGCTTCGTTCAGCCAGTTCATGGTCGTGTACTGGTGGCGGAGGTTGCCACCGTACGCGTCGTTCTTCGCATTCTCGGCCGAGTCGTAGCTGGTCTCGCCGCCGAAGCCGCGGATGTCGGTCTCTTTGCGGAAGTTGACGCTGCCGTCGATGATCTGCGCCGGTCCGGGCTGGAAGCTGACCTTGCCGAAGGCGAGGTCGGAGCGGAACGGCTGCACGAACGTACCGGTGAACGCGGAAAGCTGCTGGCGCAGCGCGGCGTTGTTCTGGAAGCCGCCGCCGAGGGCCACGGTCTCTTCGCGGTCCTGGTCGTTCGCCTCATAGGAGAAGAAGAAGTGCATGCGGTCGCGGATGATCGGGCCGCCGAACGAGAGGCCGTACTGATTGCGCGAGAACTCGGGGTTGGAGCCGTTGAGCGGGTTCTCGTCGACCAGACTCTTGTCCTGGAAGAAGAAGAACGCGTCGCCGGTGTACTGGTTCGAGCCCGACTTCGTGACCGCGGTGATGATCGCGCTGGACGCCTTCTGGTACTCGGCGCTGTAGTTCTGCGTGATGACGCGGAACTCCTGCACGGCGTTCTGCGGGAACGGGTTGCCGCGGCTTGAGTCCTGGCCGATGACACCGCCCTGGATGACGTCGTTCTTGAAGCTGACGCCGTCGATGAAAACGTTCACCGCCGAGGAGCCCTGCGCGCCGGCGCGGACTTCCTTGCGCTGCTCGTCGGTGCCCATGACCACGCCCGGCGCGAGCGCGGCGAAGTTGAGGAAGTTGCGGTCGTTCTGCGGCAGGCTCTCGATCTGCCGCGAGGTGACGTTGGTGGCGATCTCGGAGGTCTCGGTCTCGACCGCGGTCGAGCCGAGGACCGTGATCTGCTCCATCATCACCATGTCCGGCGTCATGCGGAAGTTCAGGTTGAGCGACTGCCCGACCAGCACCCGCACTTCGCGCGAGCTGCCCTTGTACGACGGCGCGGTGACGTCGATGCGGTAGTTGGCCGGCGGCAGGCCGGCCAGCGTAAATGAGCCGTCCGCGCCCGCGGTGGCCGAGTGCGTGAAGCCGGTGGCGGTGTTGGTGGCCGTGATGGAAGCACCGGGGAAGACGTTACCGCTCTCGTCGTTCACCGTGCCGGTAATGGTTGCGTTCGAGCTCTGCGCGACGGCGGTCGTCGCGAAGGCCACGAAGAGCAGCAGGACTGAGAAAACTGCCAATTTGCGCATCGCGGATCTCCTATCTTCCCTTTTGATTCTTGTTGCCCTTGCGCTCCGCGCCGCAGGAGCGGCGCACGACGAGCGATGTTTCCAGACGTGTGGGTAGTTGTGCGTTGCCGTTCTCGCTGAGCAGCAGCTGCAGGCCGCGGCGGCCCAGCTCCGCGATCGGCACCTTGACGGTCGTCAGCGGCGGGTCGAGGAAGCGCGCGATGGGGATGTCGTCGAAGCCCACCAGCGCGATCTGCTCCGGGACGCGCACGCGCGCGTCGCGGAAGCCGCTCAGCGCGCCGATGGCCATCGAGTCGTTCGCCGCGAAGACCGCGGTCGGCCGCGGCTCGAGCCGGACGATCTGTCCGGCTGCCTCGTACCCCGACTCCTCGGTGAAGTCGCCGGCGATCTCGACCGCGTCGACGTCGTGCGCGCGCGCCCCGGCCCGGAAGCCGCGGCGGCGCTGCTCGGCGTCCGCGTTGCGCGCCGGCCCGGTAATGAAGGCGATGTGTTTGTGCCCGAGGTTGGCCAGGTGGCGGACCACGTCGCGCGCGCCGCCGGAGTTGTCGATCGTGATCGACGGACGTCCTTCCACTTTCGCGTTGAGCAGCACTGCCGGCAGTCCGAGCGGCAGCTCGCCGCACAGCGCGGCGGGATCGAGGTCGGGCGACATGACGATCAGGCCGTCCACGAGGCCGCGCACGGCCTGTACCACGGCGCGCATCTCGTCGCGGTCCGCGTGCGAGCCGGAGAGCAGCAGGTGATAGCCGCTCTCCCGCGCGGCGAGGTCGATGCCGCGGATCACTTCCGAGAAGAACTCGCCATGCAAATCGGGCAGGACGACGCCGATGGTGCGCGTGGAGCGCGTGGAGAGCGAGCGAGCGCCGGCGTGCGGGACGTACTGCATCTCCCCGGCGACGTCCATCACCCGGCGCAGCGTCTCCTGTCGGATGGGGCCCTTCTGGTTGAAGACGCGGGAGACGGTGGCCACGGAAACGCCTGCGCGTGCCGCTACGTCACGAATGGTGACATTGAGCGGAAGGTCGGCGGAGCGGGCGGGTGTGCGCGGCATCCTGTGATGTAACCGGTTACAGGAAACTACCGCCGATGCGGGAGCAATGTCAAGGTGAGGCGCCGGCCCCGTCCGGTATTTATCTCGAAGAGGAGGTCAACGGCGCCGGAGCGAAGGTCATGACCGCAACGTTCTCTCCCGGCTGGAGGTGCATTCTGACCGGTGCCTCCGCACCGCCGGCCGCGGCCACCGCCCGCAGTTCGGCGGGTGAGCCGACGGGCCAGAGCTCGTAAAGTCCGGGAGGGAGGTGGTCGATCACGACTCGCCCGTCCGCATCGGATTTCGTCCGCGCGCCATGCATGGTCACCAACGCCTGCAGCACTTCGAACGGAAGCATCTTCCCGGCGTAGCGCACGGCGACGGAGATGCCCGGAATGGGCATGCGCTCGTGCGATTCCATCCGCACGACCAGGCGGGAGGTGCCGGCGGGCACAGTCACGGTGTGCGTCTCCACACCCGAGCGGATCTGCGCGAATCCGAGCGAACCTTCCCGAGGGATGACGAAGACGTCCCGGATCTCGCCTTGTGAGACCTGCACACCCACCGCGCCGTTCGCATCGGTGAAGGCGAGGCCGCGACGCGTCGTCCCGATAAAGTCGAGCACGCGCGCGCCCGCCAGCGGCCTGCCGAGGCCGTCCACCACCGTCAACGCCGCTGTCGATGCGCGCTCGAGCCGCACGGTGATCTCGCGGGTCGCATCGGCCTCCGTGAATGCGTAGGTCATGTCGACCGGCGGATAACCGGGGGCGGCGGCGCTCAGTTTGTGCCGGCCGCGCGCGACGGGCGTGAATCGGAACGTGCCTTTCGCGTCAGCTCTCGTGTGGACGCCGATCGTATATCCGTCGTCGCTGTGCACCTCCAGCGCGAGGGCGGCACCGACGATCGGCTTGCCACTCTCCGCGTCGACGACGACCCCCGTCACCTCATGCGCGGGCAGGTCGAGCAGCCATTCGTCGTCCAGACCATCCGTGATCGTCCGCCCCTCTTTATATGGGATGAACGCCTCGGAGATGACCGTCGCCCACACACGGCCACCCTGCCACAGCTCGACCGACGCCTCTCCTTTTTCGTCCGCCGGGAACGAGCCTTCCCACAGAACATCGCGATTCTGCAGCCGGACCTCGGGATTGCGCAGCGGCAGATTCTCCGAGGTGAGACGCATGCGGAGGCGGAATGGCGTGATGTGCAGCGCCACCTTCGCTTCCTCCCCCGCTTCGACGGTGACCGGTTCGGCGATGCGCTCCCACGCCTTTTCGCCTTTTGCGAGCAGCATGTATCGCCCGGCCTTGATCTTGTTGAAACGGATTGGCGCTCCCTCCGTCACTGGCAGCGTCGCCGCCGTTCCGGCGAGCGCACGTCCGTGTTCGGCGAGCCTGTGCAGTTCCACCGACACGACGGCGGAAGGACGCGGCTGCCGCAGGTCGACGAGAATCGAGCCGCCGCGACTGAGACGAACCGCGTCGAGGAACGTGTCGGCGCGCGCCGCCGGAAGCGCCACTTCATGTTCGGCGTACTGGATGATGGTCTCGCTCGTCAGGCAACTGCGCTCGGCGAAGATCGCCGGCGCGACGAAAACCGCGAGCACGACCAGCGCGCGTCTCATGGTCCGCTCTGTCGTGGCGTCCGTTGCTTGCGAGGTCATGACTCCGCCGGCGTTGCCCACAACATGGCCACGATGAACAGCGTCGCGCAGAGGCCATATCTCAGCATGCCGTCAGGATCGCAGGCCCCATCTCTTTCCGTCAAGACGCCTATCCGTCTCTCGTCCGGACATCATCCGCACCTTCGCCGAGTTCCTCGGCGCCGGCGTAGTCGCGGCGGGCATTGAGCTGTCCGAGAGACGCGGCGGGCTAAAGCCTGCCGCTCCACGGTTTCAAGACGCGGATCTCGGCAGCTCCAACGGGCGCTGTACGGCGTTGTGGAGCGGCGGGCTTTAGCCCGCCGCCGCCACGGTTCAGCGTGATCTCATCAGACCGTCGGCTGCTGGCCGCGGACCGGGATCTTCGGCGTGTCCGCCACCGGGCGCTGCTTCACGGCGCTCATGGCCATCTGCAGCATGGCCGTCACGTCCGAGAGGTCGGCCGGGACGATCATGGTGTTGCCGGCCTTGGCGAGGTTGCCGAACTGCTCGATGTACTGTTCGGCGAGCTTGAGCTGCATGGCTTCGTAGCCGCCGTTGATCATCGTGGCCTCGGCCACTTTGCGGATGCCTTCGGCCGTCGCGGACGCCACGGCCAGCATGGCCTGGGCCTGGCCTTCCGCTTCGTTGATCTGGCGCTGGCGGGCGGCCTCGGAGTTCTTGATGACCTGCTGCTTGTGTCCTTCGGCTGAGTTGATGGCGGCGTCGCGCTCACCCTCGGACTGCAGGATCACGGCGCGCTTCTCGCGCTCCGCGCGCATCTGCTTTTCCATCGCCGCGAGGACGTCCTTCGGCGGGGTGATGTTCTTGATCTCGTAGCGCAGGACCTTCACACCCCACGACTCGGAGGCCTTGTCGACTTCCTGCACGACCTGGGAGTTGATGTTCGTGCGCTCTTCGAAGGTGCGGTCGAGATCGATCTTGCCGATCTCGCTGCGGAGGTTGGTCTGGGCGAGCTGCTGGATGGCCCACGAGTAGTCGCTGATGCCGTACGACGCACGCTCGGGGTTGAGGATCTTGAAGTAGAGAACGCCGTCGACCGCCACCTGGACGTTGTCCTTCGTGATGCAGACCTGCTCCGGGACGTCGAGCGCGATCTCCTTCAGCGAATGCTTGTAGCGGACGGTGTCGAGGAAAGGCCAGAGGATGTGCAGGCCGGCGCCGAGCGTGTCGTGAAACTTGCCGAGGCGCTCGACGACCCACCCCTGCTGCTGGGGAACGACGCGCACGATCTTCGAGATGAGGATCATCGCGAAGACGGCCACGACGATTGCTACGATGAATTGACCTGTGAACATGGGCTTCTTCCTTGTGGTTGTTGTCCGTGTTAATTCACGTTACGACGCCCGCACGTGGATGACCAGTCCATCCAGTTCGGCGACGACACAGCGTTGACCGCGGTTGAGCATCGTCTCCCCGACGTTGCGCGCACTCCACGTCGTCCCGCGCATCTCGGCCTTGCCGAGCCCCTGCACCGGGATCTCTTCCATTGCGATTGCCTGCTCCCCAACAAGAGTGTCGACGACTTTCTTCTGGTCGAGCTTGAGTTTTCGCACGAGGACGGGGCGGACGAAGAAGAAGGCCAGCAGCGACACCACGGTGAAGATGACGAGCTGGAGCGCGAGCGAGAGCTCGACGCCGAAGACGAGCAGCAACCCGACCACGATCGCCCCGACGGCAAAGAAGCCGACGTGTAGAGAAGCCGCGGTGAGCTCCATGGCCAGGAGCGCGAAGCCGATGAGGACCCAGATCCACCAGGACATAGAGGTTGTGGGCGGAGGGTAGCATGCCTGCGGGGCAGGGAGCAGAGCGGAGGGCGCGGGGCGCAGGAGCTAAGGCCGCACTCCCGTCACCTCGTGTCTCCCCACGCGCATGTCCAGCCGCACCGGTTTCCCCTCGGCGTTGAGTGCGAAGGCGACCAGGGCGTCGGCCCAGTCGTAGGCGCGGTCGCGCCAGCGGAGGCGGAAGGTGTCGAGGTGCCAGTGCTCGAGGTCGCCGATTTCGCCGCCGCCGAACTGCAGCGCCAGCTTGCCGGCGTCGTGCGTCACCGCCAGGTCGCCGTACAGCTCGTCGACGTACGTACCGGCGTAGGCATCCAGCGGGCGCGACGGCTTCGTGTCGGGGATGCGCGCCGGCCACTCGCGCGGCGTGGGCTTCGGCGGCTGGCCGGCCCAGTCGCGCGGCTCCTTCACGCCGAGGAGCGTGTCGAAGATGCGCGAGGCGATCGCCCCGTGCAGCGTCGGCGCCGACCACGTGTTCACCATGACGGCCACGCCGATCTTGTCGTCGGGCAGGATGGCCATGAAGGTCGGCATCCCGTCCGCGCCGCCGCTGTGCCAGAGCATGCGGTGTCCGCGAAAGTCCATCACCTGCCAGCCGAGACCATACGCCGCGCCGAACTGCACGCCGCGCGCGGCGCGCATCTGGGCCGTAGTCGGGATCACCACCTGCGGGTCGTGCATCTCGGTCATGGCCGCCTCCGAGATGAGCCGCTTCCCTTCCCACGTGCCGTCACCGAGTTGGAAGAGGAGCCACTTGGCCATGTCGTGCGGAGTCGAGTTCACGGCATTCGCGCCGAGGATGTTCAGCGCCTTTTTCGCGCGGATCGGAACGAGCACGCCGTCGTTGATCGTGTGACCGTCGGCATGGTTGGTGACGCCGACGTCGTGATTGATTGCGACGGTGCTCTCGCGCATCCCCAGCGGCTCGATGAGTCGCGTGCGCAGCAGGTCGGCGAACGGCATCCCCCCCGCCGCGGCCGCCGCTTCGCCGGCGGCGGCGTATCCGAGATTGTGATACAGCATCCCGGCGCGGAAGCCCTGCAGCTCGTCGAGATAGCGCATGCGCCGCACGATCTCGGCGGTCGGGTAATTGCCGAAGACGAAGAGGTGATCGCCGCGCTCGAGGCCGAGGCGGTGCGCGAGCAGGTCGCGGATGGTGGCGTTCTGCGAGCGGTAGGCGTCGCGCAGCTCGAACGTGGGGAGATACCGGCGCACCGGGTCGTCCCAGCGCATCTTCCCGTCGTCGACCAGCGTCGCGATGGCCGCGGCGGTGAACGACTTCGAGAGCGAGGCGATGTCGAACATCGTGTGCGCGTCGACGCGCTCCGGAGCGCCGTGGCGGCGGAAGCCGTAGCCTTTCGCCACAAGGAGCTTGCCGTCCTTGACGACGGTCAGGCCGATCCCGGGCACGTTCCAGTCGGTACGCGCCTTCTCGATGTACGCGTCCAGCTCCGGCGCGAGCTGCGCCTGGAGGCTCGTCGCGAACGCGAGCAGAATGCCGAGCGTAGCGGTCCCGATCCGGTTCATCGCAGCACCTCTTCCGCGACGATGCGCACGTAGATGTGGCGGTCCTTGCGCAGCGCTTCCAGCGTCGCGCGATGCGTACCGCGTGCGCCGAGGTACCGGGCCACCTGCGACCGCACCTGCCACGCCGGGTCGTCCACGACGCGCAGCATGGCCTCCTCGGCCGCGGGATCGCCGAGGTTCGCCAGCGATTGCGCGGCTCCGGCGCGGACGCGCCACGCCGGCTCGTCGAGCATCGCGACGAGCGGCGCCGTGGCGCGTGTGTCGCCGGCATGGCCGAGGGCCCACGCAGCGTAGGCGCGGACGCGCCAGTCTCGGTCATCGAGCGACTCGAGCAGCGGCTCCACGAGCCGGCCGTCGCGCACGCGTGACAGCGCCCAGCGCGCGCGCTGGGGAACGTAGTCAATCTCATGACGCGGCGGACGCGACGCCGCGTCGAGCAGCAGCGCGATGACCTCCGCGTCGCGGCCTCTGGCCTCGACGCGCGGCGCGCCGACGCCCGGCAGCAGCTCGCTCTGCGGCGGCGAGTCGTTGCGCAGATCGGGCTCGCCGAAGCGCGGCCGCGCGATGTCGGCTTCGAGCGCCGCCAGCGCGGGCGCGACGGCCAGCATCGCGATCGCCGCCAGCGACACGCACGAGGCGCGGCGCGGCACGCGCGGATCGAGAATCGCGGTGATACGCGTCTCCAGTTGCGACGGCGCGGCCATCGGCATGGCCATGGCCACGATACGCGTGCCGCGTGCGATGTCGACGATGGCCGACGCGTACTCGTCGGCCGCGACGCCGGCCTGCAGCACCGCGTCGTCGCACGCGCGCTCGCGCTCCAGCCGCGCCCGGCGCGCGATCCACCACGCCAGCGGATGGAACCAGTACATCGCACACGCCACGTCGCCGATCAGCGAGAGCAGCGTGTCGTGACGCTGCACGTGGGCGCGCTCGTGCAGCAACACCGCGGTCAGCCGCTCGTCACTCCAAGTCTCCGAGGACGCCGGCAGCAGCACGTGCTGCCCGAACGTCATCGGCTGATCGATCTCCTCGGACACGCCATGGCGCGCGCGCCGCACGATCCCCATGGCCCGCCCCAATCCCGCGAGCTTCACGGCGATCACGCCGGTCGCGCCCAGCATCCAGAGCATGCCCCACGTTACTCGTTGCTCGTTGCTCGTTGCGGGTGCCTCGCGGCGAGAGGCACCCCGGACGAGTAACGAGTAACGTTCTCCATCCAGTACCTCCTCCGTATGCGGAACCGTCACCGAGGGCACCACCGCCACGAGCAGCGGCAGCGCGAGCGCCGCCACCTGCGCGGCCACCAGAAGCGCGTGCCGCGTGGCCGCGGCGGCGCGGCGGAGGACGAACACCGCCAGCAAGGCCAGTGCGAACAGCAGCGTCACTTTGACGATCACGGTTTCTCCTTCCGCCGGGCGCGGGCGATCAACTCTTCGAGGCGCGCGATCTCTTCGTCGCTGACGTCGCGCTGGCCGCCGAGGAGCGCGGCCATGGCACGCGACGGCGAGTCGTCGAAGAACGTACGCACCACGTGCTTCAGCGCCGACTTCGCGGCGCGCTGCTTGGTCAGCGTCGGGATGTAGACGAAGCGGCCCCCCTCGTCCTCATGCCGCACGTGGCCTTTCTCTTCGAGGATGCGCAGCAGGCCGCGGATGGTGGTGTAGGTCGGCGCGTCGGCCAGCCGCTCCTGCACGTCCGCGGCGGTGGCGCGCCCGAGGGCGTAGATGACGTCGAGGATCTGCCGTTCGCGGCGGCTGAGCGATTCCATGTGTCAAAATTTTGACACCTATCGCAGAGAAGTCAAGAGCAACGCGTCACGGCACGTAGCGCCTGGTCGGCACACCCTCGGCCGTGCTGATCGACAGCTGGGCCAGCATCTGCGTCAGGCGCCGTCCCTCGGTGGTGGTTTGCTCCCACGTCTCGCACAGCATCTCCACGTGGTACGGGTCGACCTCGGCCGACACGGTGAAGCCGTTCTGCGGCTGATGGGGGCGGATCGTCTCCGTCTTCCGCCACACCCCGTCCACCAGCTCGCAGCGGCGGAACAGCTCCCCCTTCTCCGGCTGGTACATGTACGCGGCCAGCGGCGGGATGCCTTTCGCGTTCGCCTTCTGCTCCTCCAGCGCACGGAGGATGCGCTCGCCGATGAGATGGCGCAGACGGTTGAAGCCGTCGTTGGCGAAGCGGACGATGCGCAGTCCGGTGTGGTACAGACTCTTGTCGCCGAGGCCCTTGGCCAGGCGGTAAAGATGCGAGCGGGCCACGACACAGTCCGCCTCGATCAGCGTCCCGTCGCAGGCGATCAGCAGCGGCTGCGGATCGCCCGCCGCGAACCGTCCCTCATGGGCGACGAGGAAGCCGGACACCGAGATCTCGATGACGCGCACGGAGACGTCGGCGAAGCGGGCGCGCAAGGGAGTTTCGAGCTGGATGCGGCCATAACGGCGCCGCTCGGACCGGGGACGAACCATTGGACCGCCAATGAAGCCTTCGCCGCGACGGGAAGTCAAGTGATGCTCGTTACAGAGTGGTCGGGAAAGTGTCGCTCAGGTCTCTCTACAAATCCAAGACGTAGGAAAGAGAGGGATCCCGATGGATATCGCTGCCATCTTGGGCACCGCATTCGGTCTGGCGTTTGTCTATCTGTTACTCAGTCTCGTCTGTTCCACGATTCAAGAGTGGATCGCGGGGATCCTGCGACGGCGCGCCGCGAACCTCAAGGAAGGCTTGCTCGCGCTTCTCGGGAACAAGGTTACGTTGCAGCAGCTGTTCACGGATCCCATGCTGCAATCGATGATGTCTCGTGGCATTTTCACCGCTAAACCGAAGCCGAAGTCGCTCGCTTATCTACCAGCGGACAGGTTTTCAACCGCTCTGCTCAACCAGTTTGCGGTCAACGCTCTGTCTCCCGCGGCCAATCTGGAAGCGGAGATACAGAACATCACCCATGTTCCGCTTCGCAACGCGTTGCTGCCGCTCGTGCGGCGAGCCGCTGGTGACCGCGACCGCTTTCTGGAGCTTGTGCAAAAGTGGTACGACGACACGATGGAGCGCGTGAGCGGCTGGTACAAACGTGAGTCCCAATTGATCATCATCGTTATTGCGACCGTCGTCACGATCTTCGCCAACGTCGATACGTCGAAGATTGTGTCGAAACTCTACAACGACCCCCTCGCGCGCGAGCGCGTCGCGGCGATGGCGGATCAATGGCTCGCTGAAAACGCGCCAAAGCCCGGTGCGCCTCCGGTCACCGACAAGACATCCAAGCAACTTCGCGAGGAATACGACAAGTACATCAACAAGCTGGATGAGACGAAGCTGCCGATGTGGTGGAAAAGCAAGAGTTTCGCGGAGTGGCGGACCGAGTTCGGGCAGGTGGCCGGGAGTTCTTGGTACGGCTGGTTGCTCACGATCATCGCCTTATCTCTCGGCGCGCCGTTCTGGTTCGATGTGCTCATGAAGATCGCGAACCTGCGCGCGAACGGACGGAAACCTCCTCGTGAGAGCGAGGTGTAGGCATGGCTGCCCAAACACTGGAGATCAGACTGGTCGGCATCAGCGTGCCACAGAACGGCGTGCACGATCGGGCTGTCGCGGCTTCTGTCCTTACAGCCACACTTCTCTATCCAAACCCTTCGACACCGGGACGAACGACGGTGAAAGCGGTGCAACTCCCCGCAGGTCAGCCGATCGACTACCGCCAGCCGAATCCCTCGACCGGGCAACCCTACCGCTGGGCAGACCGCGTCCTCTTCAAAGACACGGTCGAAGGCCGGACTGAGCTCGAGCTCCAGCTCGTGACCGTCCATAAAACGCCGAAAGCGGAGAAGTTTTTTGCCGGTATGTTCGGAGCAATGTTTGGCGCAGCATGGACGCTGCTCACTGGCGGCATCGGAAACGTGATCGTCGGGGCCGCGGCCACTACGCTCGGCAACGCTCACGTGAAATCGTTCGAGCTTGAGGACGAGCAGATTCACGCTCTCGGCGAGACCGCCTTCGAAATGGACGACACTACCCGAGGAACGCAGAGGTTGGCCTTGACGGCGCCGAAAGATGTCTGGGTTCAGCGCTACACACTCGTGAACGGCAAAGGAGTCTTTCAGCGGCAGCAGGTTCTGACGAAAGGGAGTCCGAACGGGTGGATTGATGTGGAAATCCAGGCCGTTTGATCATTGACGCCCCGCGGAGCTTGCGAGACGTCATCGTCAACGTCGGCTGCATTGATGCAGCCACCGTCGAACCATCTCGTCGGCACAGGCGACGTGAACGATGACGTCACATAACGTCATCGTCAACGTCGCGGCCATCGAAATCGAGATCAGCGGCGCCGCCGCCTAGTCGCGCACGCCGGCCGGGACGTCGCGGGATGTCATCGTCGATGTCGCCTGCATGGAACGGAGGTGCATGCGACGTGATCGATGACGTCGAGTGACGTCGATTGAGGACACTCCCCCGTCGAACGGAGCCCGCGAAACGCCCGCGTCAATGCCGGCTGCATTGAAAGGGACACCCGTGGATGATTTCGTCGACATCGCGGGACGTGATCGATGACGTCAGCGGACGTCAACCTCGATGTCGCGTACATCGATTCAGGCATCGGCGACGTCGCGATCGACGTCCGCGCACGTCGATTTGAGTGGCGCGGGAGCCTACGTCAATGTCGGCTACATTGAATGGAGGTGCATGCGACGTGATCGATGACGTCGAGTGACATCGATTCAGGACACTCGGGCGTCGAACGGAGCCTGCGAAATGTCCGTTTCGATGTCGGCTGCATCGAACGGAGGTGCATGCGATGTGATCGATGACGTCGAGTGACGTGACCGATGACGTCAGCGGACATCAACGTCGATGTCGCGTACATCGATTCTGGCAACAGCGACGTCGCGGTCGACATACGCGCATGTCGATTTGAGTCGCGCGGGAGTCCACGTCAATGTCGGCTACATTGAGCGAAGGTGCAGGTGACGTGATCGATGACGTGGAGTGACATCGATTTCGGACACTCCGACGTCGCGCGAACCACGCGGAATGCCCGCGTCAATGTCGCCTGCATCGACGGCGGCCATCGGAACCATTTCGTTGAGGTGAGCGCCCACCCCACCTTGTCATCCCGAGCGTGAGTCGAGGGACCTGGGCGGGAGGGCGGCGCGCCATACGTACATCGGGCGCGTGCAGCGCGCCCCCGCACCCCCAGGTTCCTCGACTCACGCTCGGGATGACAGTAGGTGGCCTTTCCTCTTTCCTCTTTCCTCTTTCCTCCTCCCCTCGCCCACCCCCTCTATAATCGGGCGCGTCCATGTCCTTCACGCGCCGATACCTTGCCTGGCTGCTTCTTCCGCCGCTCGTCGTCAGCGTCGTGCCGGCGCTGTTGTTCCTGGCGCAGACCGTCCAGCTCTCGACGGGGAGCATCGCCGCGCTCTTTGGGCTGCTGGTCGTCATGTACGGCGGCGGCTGCGTCATCTTCGCCGGCGGCGTCCGGCCGTATGCGAAGCGCGTCGAGGAGGCATTGGGCGGCGACGGCGACCTGTCGCAGGCCATGTCCGACTGCCTCGACCGCACCAAGACCCTCTCCCTCATCCTGTGGGGCGGCGGCGGGATCCTGTTCGCCGTCATTGCCTCCGTGCTGCTCAACCGGACGCTGATCGGCTTCGCCTACTTCGTCGTGGCCGCGCTCATGGCGGGCTTCATCTCCATCGTCTGGGGCTACGCGATGGGGAAGCATCGCCTGATGGAGGCCGCGCGCGGCCGGCAGGTGCACTACGTCGGCCGCGAGCTCTCCCTCGGACGGAAGATCGCCATCGTCTTCATCGGCTCGCTGACCATCGCCTCCGCCGCGCTGATCCTGCTCGTCTCCTCGCGCGTCTTCGCCTCGCTCGAAGGCCTGGCCCTCGACTCCGCGGCCGACCGCTTCCAGCGCCTGCACGACACCGCGAGCCTCATGGCCACCGTCGACGCCGCGGCGCTCAACGACATGCGCTACTCCATCCCCAGCGGCTACGCGCTGCACCTCATCGGCAGAAACGGCAAAGTCACGAGCACCTCCGACCCGCTCGACGCCGACGACGTCCGCGCCATCCGCAACTCCGGCAGCGGCGACAGCCGGGGCTTCGCCAGCACGCACGTCTCGCGCTTTGCGACGCTCAAGGACGGCTCCATCCTCGTCCTCACCATTCCGTTCGGCGCGTACCGCGACATCCCCTACCAGGTCACGGTGTACACGCTGATCGTCATGCTCCTGACCATGGCCGCATTCGGCGTGGCCACCGTGGTCCTCTCGCGCGACGTCACCCATCCGCTGCACGAGCTGCGCGGCCTGGCCAGCGAGATGGCGCAGGGCAACTTCGACGTCGCCGCGCATGTCTTCGCCGACGACGAAGTCGGCAACCTGGCCGGCAGTTTCGGCGAGACCCGCTCCAACCTCCGCCGCCTCCTCGGCCGCGTCGGCGGCAGCGGCACGACGATCACCGACGGCGTGCGCGTCATCACCGGCGGCACGCAGATGCTGCTCGAGCGCTCCCGCGAACAGAGCGAATTGACCGAGCGCTCCTCGGCCGCCGTCGAGAACGTGCGCGGCGGCATCCGCGGCGTCCTGCAGGCCGCCGAAACGGTCAGCGACCTCACCCAGGACGCCTCGGCGCGCGCACTCGAGCTGCAGGCGTCCGCCGAGGAAGTCGCCCGCAGCATGGACTACCTCTTCCAGTCCGTGGAGAAGACCTCGTCCTCCGCGACGCAGATGAACGCCACCATGACCGAAACCTCCCAGCGCACCGAAGTGCTGGCCGGCATCGGCGAGGAAGTGCTGTCGTTCGTGGCCGAGATGGACTCCACGGTCAGCGAGCTGCTGACCAGCTCGCAGTCCACCGCGGAGCTGGCCGAGCAGGTGCGCAGCGACGCGCGCGGCGGCGGCGACGCGGTGCAACGCACGGTCGAAGGGATCAACGCCACGCACGAGCTCACGGTCAGCACCGCCAGGACGATGGACGAGCTGCAGCGCAGCGTCGGCGAGATCAGCCGCATCCTGAACGTCATCGAGGAAGTGGCCAACCAGACCAACCTCCTCTCGCTCAACGCCGCCATCATCGCCGCGCAGGCCGGCGAGCAGGGGGCCGGCTTCACCGTCGTCTCCGAGGAGATCCGGCAGCTCGCGGAGCGGACGCGCGGCTCGACGAAAGAGATCGCCCTGATCATCAAGGCCGTGCAGAGCGGCTCCCGCGCCGCCGTCGCCAAGATGCACGAGGGCGTCACGCGGGTGACCGAGAACGTGCAGCTCGCCGAAGAGGCGGCGTCGTCGCTGACGAAGATCGTCGAGAGCGCGAATCACTCCTTCGAGATGGCCACGCGCATCAACCGCGCCCTCGGCGAGCAGTCGCACGCCAGCCGGCGCCTGCACGAAGTCACCTCGCGCATGTCCGACCACATCGCCGAGATCAACCGCGCCACCAGCGAGCAGGCCCGCGGCACGCAGCTCATGGCCCAGGAGTCCGAACGCGTGCGCGACATCGCCGCGCAGGTCAAGAGCGCCACCGAGGAACAGTCGCTGGCCGGACGCGGCATCACCACCGCCCTGGAGCGCATCGCCGACGACGCCCGCGCCATGCGCGACCTGCTCGAGCGCCAGCTCGAAGAGACCGACCGCATCGCCGACGCCTCGCGGGTCATGCTCGACATCGCCCAGAAGAACGACGAAGTGGCGCGCGAGTTCGACGACACGATGCAGAACCTCGTGCGCAGCGGACGCGAGTTCGAGAGCGAAGTGACTCGTTTCCGTTACTCGGGCAATGAGTAGCGCCGGACGCGCGATCTTCGTAGTAGAGTGCGCGCGGAAGCCCCCACAATTGAATAGGAGTTTCACCATGCGCCGTCTTTTCGTCGCTGTCGCTGTGCTCCTGGCCGCGGTCACTACGGCCGCGCAGACGCTCATCACGCCAACCGCGCCCGGACCGTGGCAGTTCCAGAGTGCCGGCGGTCCGCCGGCCGCGCCTCCCGCCGCGTACATCGCACCGGGATTCGACACTCCGCCGCTCGGCATCGGCAGCGTGCATCTCGCGGTCGGCTCGGACGGCAACGCCAGCGCGCAGGCGCGCAACACCGCGTACGCGGGCACGCTTCTGTCCGACCTCACGGCGCTGAGCTACAGCACCTACATCGACGTGAACGGCTCCACCAACGATCAGGCGCCGTATCTGAACCTGCTCATCGACCAGGACAACAACGGCACCGTCGACGACCAGCTCTTCTTCGAGCCCGCGTATCAGACCGGCGCGTATTCCGGCGATCCCGTCCCCAACCAGGGCGCCGTGGCGCCGCACACGTGGCAAACGTGGGACGCACTCGTGGGCGGCTGGTGGTCGCTCGACGCCCTGACGTTCGGTCCGCCGCTGGTCACGCTGGCGACGTATGTCGCGTCGTTCCCGAACGCGCGCATCGTCAACAACAGCTCCGGCTTCGGCGGCGTCCGCATCCTCACCGGCGGCGGCGCCGGCGCCTGGGACAACTTCCTCGGCGGGGCCGACAACGTCACCATCGACACCGCCACCACGGCCTCGGTCACGTACAACTTCGAGCCCGACGCCGGCACGGTCGTCACCGTGACCACCACGACGCCCGGCATCTGGTCGCTGCAGACCGTCGACGACGGCGACGCCACGAACACCGCCACGATCGACATCGTGGCCGGCCCCGCCACCCCGCCCCTCGGCACCGGCAGCCTGCAGCTCGCCGTCGGCGCCGACGGCGACGACGCCGCGCAGGCACGCACCACGAACTGGGACGGCCAGCTCGTGCGTGACATCTCGTCGCTCACTTACTGGACCTACGTCCAGCAGGACGGCTCCGGGGGACAGGCGCCCTACCTCATCCTCGACGTCGACTACAACGGCGACAACGTTCGCGACGACCTCCTCTTCTTCGAGCCCCTCTACCAGAGCGCGACGTACTTTCCTTCCGACCCGCAGGCCGCGCTCGTCACCGGCGCGTGGCAGCAGTGGGACGCGCGCGACGGCGGCTGGTACTCGGTGAACGGCGTGGCCGGCTCCGGTCCCGGGACGAACGTGGTGCCGCTCAGCGACATCCTCGACGTCGAGCCCGACGCGCGGCTCACCGGCTCGAACGGCGGCGGTGTGCGCATCGTGGCCGGCTTCGGCGCGGGCGCGTGGGACAACTTCATCGGCAATGCCGACGCCTTCGCCATCTCGTTCGTCTCGCCCGTCACCACATACGACTTCGAGCCGATCCCGTCGATCATCATCGGCGACGTCTCGCAGAACGAAGGCACCGGCGGCACGACGAACTTCACCTTCACGCTGACGCTGTCGAGCCCCGTCAGCCAGAGCGTGACCGTGAATTACTCCACCGCGGACAACTCGGCCACCGCGGCCGACGCCGACTACACGCCGGTCGTGAGTGGCACGGCGACGTTCTCACCGCAAAGTACGACCACCACCATCACGATCGTCGTGAATCCCGACACCAAGTTCGAGCCGAACGAAGACTTCTTCGTCAACCTCACCACGCCGCAGTTCGCGACGATCGCCGATCCCCAGGCCGTCGGCACGATCCTGAACGACGACTCGCAGCCGACGATCAACATCGGCGACTACAGCGCCGCCGAGGGGGATGCGGGGACGACGGCGTTCACGTTCAACGTCACGCTGTCGAACCCCAGCTCGCTGCCGGTGTCGATCACGTGGACCACCGCACCCGACACCGCCACCGCGCCGTCCGACTTCATCGCCGACACGGACACGCTGATCATCCCGGCCGGCAGCACCGCCGGCACGATCACCGTCGATGTCGTCGGCGACACGGTCTCCGAGCCCGACGAGACGTTCTTCGTCAACCTCACCGGCGCCACGAACGGCACGATCGCCGACGGCCAGGGCATCGGCACGATCGTCAATCAGGACCCGATTCCCTCCGCCACCATCAACGACGTCCCGCTGGCCGAGGGGAACGCCGGGACGACCGCGTTCACGTTCACCGTCCTGCTCTCGAACGCCAGCTCGACCCCGATCTCGATCACCTGGTCGACCGCGAACGGCACCGCCGTCGCGCCGGGCGATTACACCGCCGATGCGGACACGCTGATCATCCCCGCGGGCAGCACCAGCGGCACGATCACCGTCGACGTCATCGGCGACCTGGTGCTCGAGCCCGACGAGACGTTCTTCGTCAACCTCACCGGCGCCACCGGTGCGAACATCACCGACAATCAGGGCCTCGGCACGATCGTCAACGACGAGGGCGTGCCCACGGCCACGATCGACGACGTCACGCTCAACGAAGGCAACGCCGGCACGACGCCGTTCGTCTTTACCGTGACGCTCAGCGGTCCGAGCGCAACGCCGGTCTCCATCAATTACACCACCGCGCCGAACACCGCCACGTCCCCCGCCGACTTCACGGCCGAGACGGACACGCTGGTCATCCCGGCGCTCGCCCTCACCGGCACGATCACCATCGACGTCATCGGCGAGACCGCGTTCGAGGCCAACGAGACGTTCTTCGTGAACCTCACCGGCGCGACCGGCGCCGCCATCGCCGACCCGCAGGGCCTCGGCACGATCGTCAACGACGACCAGCCGGCCGCCGACGTCTCGGTCGCCAAGACCGCCCCGGCCACCGTCAGCCCCGGCGCGCCGGTCACGTACACGATCACGGTGACGAATGCCGGCCCGCAATCGGCCTCGAACGTCACCGTCACGGACGTCCTCCCCGCCGGCACGACGTTCGTCTCCGCCACGCCGTCGCAGGGCACCTGCAGCGGCACGACGACCGTCACCTGCACCCTCGGCGCAATCGCCGCGAACGGCAACGCCACGATCGCGCTGACCGTCAACGCCCCGCTGACACCGACCACGCTCAGCAACAGCGCCACCGTCACCAACACGCCGGAGATTGACCCGACGCCCGGCAACAACACCAGCCCCGGCACGATCACCATCGTCGGCGCCGCCGCGGCCGGCATCCCCACCGTCTCGGAGTGGGGCCTGCTCGCACTCCTCGCCGGGCTCCTCGGATTGGCCTTCGTCCGTCTGCGCTGACGCAGTCCCGCGCGGTGGGAGGGGGCGCCGGTTTCAGTCCCCTCTCCCCGCGCACGGGGAGAGGGCCAGGGTGAGGGGTTGCGGCGCTTGGCAAAAGGGCGCCCCTCACCCTAACCCTCTCCCCACTGCGGTGGGGAGAGGGGACTTCAGACCCCCTCCCTGCGACACAATACGCACCATGACGCCGTTCGCCGTACTGCTGCTCTCCCTCACCATCACCACCCTCCCGCCCACGCCGCTCATCGAGACGACCAAGAGCGGGCAGGCGCTCAACTTCGACTTCCTGCTCGAGAACACCACCGGCGAGAAGCTCGAGCTGACCGAGGTCGAGGCCTCAGTGCTCGGCGCGGATGGCACGCTCATCCTCCAGCGTCGCCTCGGCGGCAACGGCGCGAGCATCGCGACGCTGCCGCAGCGCGAGCTGGACCCCGGCGCGAAGATGGTCGTGTTCAATCCGTTCGCCGAGCTCGAGTCCGACATCCCGCTGCAGACCATCCGCTACGACTTCAACTTCGACGACAAGCATCGCACCTCGATCACCGTCAAGCCGCAGCTCTACGCGCTGCGCGCGAACCTGATCCTCCCCGTCCCGGGACGCGTGTTCGTCCACGACGGCCACGACTTCTACAGCCACCACCGCCGCCTCGACATCACCGGCGGCATGACCACGGCCCTTGGTATCCGGACGAACATGACCCGCTACGCCTACGACTTCACCGTCGTCGACGACAAGGGCAACATGCACCGCGGCGACGGGATGAAGAACCAGGACTGGCCCAGCTTCGGCGCGCCGGTCGTAGCACCCGCGGACGGCGTCGTGGTGAAGGCCGCCACCGATCGTCCCGACGGCACGAAGGCGCAGCGCGCGCCGCTCGACCGCGAGGCCGTGATGAAGAACGTGCTGGAGATCATGGGCAACTTCGCCGTCATCGACCACGGCCACGGCGAGTTCAGCGTGCTCGCGCACATGAAGCAGGGCAGCGTCACGGTCAAGCCGGGCGACCGCGTGAAGCAGGGACAGAAGCTCGGCGAGATCGGCTGCTCCGGCGATGCGATGTTCCCCCACCTCCATTACCAGCTCCAGCGCGACGATTACCTCGGCGAAGGGCTGCCGTCGTACTTTCGCGACTATCAACGCTTCACCGGCACGGCCTGGGTGCCGGTGAAACGCGGCCAGGTCGACACGGGCGACATCGTCCGCTCCACCGTCAAGTGAGCCCGGTGCAACTCCTCTGCACCGTGCGCCACTGCCGCGCGCCGCTGGAGCGCGGCGAGCGCACATTCGTCTGCGCGAATAATCATTCGTTCGACGTCGCGCGCAGCGGCTACGTGAACCTCCTGCAGCCGCAGGACAAAAAGTCGAAGCATCCCGGCGACACGGCGGAGGCCGTGGCGGCACGGCGCAGGTTCTACGAGCGCGGCGATCCGCTGGTCGAGCAGCTCGTGCGCGCGTTTCCCATCGACGGCCCATTGCTCGACGTCGGCTGCGGCGACGGCCATCACCTCGCCGCCTTCCGCCGCGCGTACGGCGTCGACGCCTGCGGCGTCGACATCTCCGTGCCGGCGATCGAGCTCGCCGCACGCACGTATCGCGACTGCGAATGGATCGTCGCCAACGCCGATCGCTTCCTGCCGTTTGCCGATGGCTCGTTCGCGGCGCTCACGTCCATCACCGCACGCATGAACCCCGAGGAGTTCCGTCGCGTGCTCGATCCGCGGGGCACGTTACTGGTGGTGCTCCCTGCCGCCGAGGATCTGCTCGAACTACGGGCGGCCGTGCTCGGCGAAGGCATCGAGCGCGACCGCGTGGAACGCACGGAGGCCGCGTTCGCGCCGCTGTTCACGCTGGAGCGGCGGGAGACGATCCGCCGCGTTGCCCGGCTCGACCGCGAGGCAATGGTGGAGGTGATGTCCTCGTCGTATAGGGGATTGCGGACACGCGCCAAGGAGAGACTCGGCGAGCTCGACATCCTGGACGTCACGATGGCCCGCGACCTGCTCTGGCTCCGCCCCTCATGAAGATCTGGACGACGGTCATCGGTGCTCTCGCTGCAGTCGGTACGACGGCGGCGTGGCTGCCGCAGGTGATGAAGACATGGCGCTCGCGGAGCGCCGACGATTTCTCGTGGACGTACCTGGCGATGTTCTCCAGCGGCGTGGCGCTCTGGCTGGTCTACGGCTTCCTGCGCAAGGACGGCGTGGTCATCGGAGCGAACGCGGTCACGCTGCTGCTCGTGCTCACGGTGTTGTTCGTGAAGGTTCGCGAGGGAGCTCGCGAATCGTAAAAGGGGACGACGAGGGGCCTCCGGCGGGCCGGTGCGACCGGCGGCGCTTGTTGGCCTAGCCAGGATGCACGCCTGTCGACGAAACACGTGTTTGCGCGACATGGGCTCAACCAGCGCTGCCGGTCGCACCGGCCCGCCGGAGGCCCCGGTCGTCTCCTTTAGAATCCATCCCATGCATCGCACACTGGCTGTTCTGGCGCTGCTCGCGCTCACCGCATGCACGACCACCTCGCGCTCACCGCTCGATCTCAGCGGCGCGGAGCTCGTCGACCTCACCTGGGCCTACGACGAGCGCACCCTCTACTGGCCCTCCTCGCCCGACGCATTCGAGACGAGATCCCTCTCGAACAGCTCATCGCCCCGGCCGTCGTCATCGACGTCTCCGCGAAGGCGTCCGCCAATCCCGACTACCGCCTCACCGCCGACGACGTGCGCGCGTGGGAATCGCAGCACGGCGCGATCGCCGCCGGCACGATCGTCCTCCTGCGCACCGGCTGGGGCACGCGCTGGCCGAACCGCAAGGCCTACTTCGGCGACGACACCCCCGGCCGCACCACCGACCTCCACTTCCCCTCCTACGGCGCCGACGCCGCCCGCCTCCTCGTCACCGACCGCCGCGTGGCGGCGCTGGGCGTCGACACCGCCAGCATCGACTCCGGCCAGGCCCACGACTTCATCGTCCACCAGATCGCCAGCACCGCCAACGTTCCCGGCCTCGAAAACATCGCCCACCTCGAACGGCTACCCGCCCGCGGCGCGCTGGTCATCGCGCTGGCGATGAAGATCGCGCGGGGGTCGGGGGGACCGTTGAGGATCGTCGCGGTCATCCCCCGCTGATTCAACGGAGCGCCGCCTTTCCGCGAAGCGTATTGGGGCGTCCGCGGCTCTAACGCTCGCCGCGCGGCCAGAACGCAACGTCGTACGCACGGGCGATGCGTGCGAGATACGGATGGTCCTCCGAGTGGAAGTGCACGCGAAAGTCACGAGCGATCGGTGTGACGACGACGGAGTGCGCACCTGCCTCCAGCAATGCTCCCGCGGCACTGATCGCCGTCGCGCCTGTGATCCACGTATCCTCGATGACGACAATTCGCTTGCCCGCGACGACGCTGGGAGTCGCGCGGAACATCTCCGGGGTATATCGGGCACGGCGATATGCGGCGGGGTTCACGCATTCCAGCGTGCGCACGAGACGCTCTTCCAGCGGCTTGACGATACCGAGAGCGAACCGCAGACGTTGGGTCTCGAACGTCACGCCGGCCTTCTTCGATGGCACGATCGTCAGCAGGTCCGCCGCTCCACCCAGTAGATCGCTCAGGCGATGAGCGTGGGCAGTCAGCCACTCATACGCGAGCGAGGCCACCACGGGCGCGTACTCGCGCCACGCACCCGTTTTGTATGACTGCAGGATGGAGTACCAGCCGCCCGGGTTGCGGGCAATCGACATCGGCACGACGCGGCCGCGCAACGACGCCGGCGCCGTACTTCGCCGCAGCAGCTCGTTGCAGTTGAAGCACTGGGCGAAAGTACCGCTCACCGCGCCGAGGCAGAGACGGCAGACGTTCGGATCGTCTTCGTGCGGCACCTGCCAGAACCGGACGGCGTACTCGTCGACGTAGTCCCGGGTACTCTTCGCCATTACACCGCGATCGCATCATGCAGCGACGGAACCGTGGTGAGGCGCTCCATGACCTCGTCGACCGAGTCGACCTGCAGCGCTCGAACACCGTGCTCTCCCGTCGTCACCATCTTATGCGCCCAAGCGTGTTCGTCGACGAGGGACTTCGGCAGGAACACCGGACGGCCATGCTCCAGCGCCGCCCGCGCCTGTTTCTTCGCCCCCGACGTTTCACCGGCTTCGATGACCAGGGTCGCCATCGCCAATCCCGACATGACGACGTTGCGCATCGGAAACGACCATTTGGCCGGCGGCTGTGCCGGGAAAAACTGCGACAGCACGGCCCCGCCGCTGGCGACGATCCGATCGCGCAACGCTCGATTTTCCGGAGGAAAGACACGATCGATGCCGGTGCCGATGACGGCCACCGTCCTGCCATTCGCATCGAGCGCCGCGGTGTGCGCGGCGGTGTCGATGCCGGCCGCCATCCCGGAGAGGACAGTCAGCCCCGAGCGCACGGCCTTTCTCGCCGCGTCCGCGGCACGGCGCAGGCCGGCGTCCGAAGCACTGCGCGTTCCGACGATCGCCAGCGCGACGGAGTCGCGCGCATCGTCCCAGCAGCCCTGCACGAACAGCAGTGGCGGCTTGTTGTAGATCCCGCGGAGGTTCGACGGATAGGAGGGATCGAACACCGCGCGGACATCGAGTCGGCGCGTACGCCACTCACGCACGATTTCCAGCGCCGCATCGACATCGGAGGCATCAAACCGAGGCAGCAATGATTGCTTCGCAACGTCGTCTAGGACGTCGATCGCGGAGGCCAGCTCTTCGAGCACGCTCGAGACCCGTTCCAGAGGCAGCAGTTCCAGCCGCAGCATCAGTACGATCGCCGCGAGCTCGTGGTCGGGATTTCGACGAGAGAAAGATGTCACGGTGAGCCTCCCGGGGAGTCGGGATGTTCGAATCGTAGCACCTCAGACGACGGCCCTTTAATAATCCACTCTCGGTAGACGTCCCAACGAAAACGCCGCCTTGCGGCGGCGTTTTTCTGCGATCAGTCGAAGCTGATCTTTCGCTCGTAGTGGCAGGTATACCCGCCCGGGTTCTTGCGCAGGTAGTCCTGGTGGTAGGCCTCGGCGGTCCAGAACTTCTTCGCCGGGACGATCTCGGTGACGACGGGGCGTTTCCAGGCCCCGGACTTGTCGATCTTCGCCTTCACGCGCTGGGCGGTGGCGCGCTGTTCGTCGTTGTGGACGAAGATGGCGGAGCGGTAGCTGGTGCCGACGTCGTTGCCTTGGCGGTTGACGGTGGTCGGGTCGTGGATCTTGAAAAAGTACTCGAGGATCTTCTCGTACGAGATCTTCGACGGGTCGAACTTGATCTCGATCGCTTCCGCGTGACCCTCGTGATTCTGGTACGTGGCATTGGCGACGTTGCCGCCGGTGTAGCCGACTTCCGTGTCGATCACGCCGGGAAGCGCGCGGATCAGCTCCTCCACGCCCCAGAAGCAGCCGCCGGCCAGCGTGGCCGTCTCGGCCTGCGCGCCGTGGACCGATGGCTTGGCGAAGAGCTGCTTGTACTCGCCGTAGCCCTCGGCCTCCAGCTTGTCGACCGGGATGAAGCGCAGCGACGCGGAGTTCATGCAGTAGCGCAGGCCGGTCGGGGCCGGACCGTCCTCGAAGACGTGACCCAGATGCGAGTCGGCGGCCTTCGACCGCACCTCGGTGCGGGCCATGAAGAACTTGCGGTCCGTTTTGGTCTTGACGTTCTCCGGGGCGAGCGGGCGGGTGAAGCTCGGCCAGCCGGTGCCGGAGTCAAACTTGTCGAGCGACGAGAAGAGCGGCTCGCCGCTGACGACGTCGACGTAGATGCCGGCCTCGTGGTTGTTCCAGTACTCGTTGCGGAAGGCCGGCTCGGTGCCGTCCTCCTGCGTGACGCCGTACTGCATCGACGTGAGCTTTTTCTTCAGCTCGGCGTCGGAGGGTTTGACGAACTGCGACATCGATCCTCCTTTAGCTTTCGCTTTGGCGGGCTTCGTGGCGGCCACGGCGGCAGGCGCCGACTGCGACTGCACGCAGCCGAAGACGAGCATGATCAGAGTGGGGATGATGATGAGTCTGCTGTTCCGGGATACCAACTCGTATGCCTCCTGTGTGCATCGGATTGAACGATTTCAATCAGTGAGGTATTCGATGCCGGACGTCAGCGATGGTTTCGCCTCGGAGCGCCGGCTGCCTGCCGGCGCTTCGTCAAAGCGCTCCGTAGGAGTCTTACGGTACGAACGAGGCGCGGTCGACGCCGCCGGCGAGGCTGAACGGCTCGACCGCATACTCCTTCTGCACGCCCGTCTGCGTGTCCGTCACCTCGACCACATACTCGACGTCGCTGAGACCGCCGTGGAAGAAGTCGACGCGGTTCGCGAACGGACGGACGTCGGAGAAGCGCACCATCCATTCCACCGACTCCGGGTTCTCGAAGTAGAAGACGGCCGTGTCGGTCGTGGCCGCTTTGGCGATCGAGCGGCCGAGGAGATAGCCGGTCGTGGCGGGGCTCGCGAACTGATTGCGGTAGCGCATGCGCACCTGGTAGCGGCCGAGCATCGTCAGCGTCGACGTGTCGGCGTTCGGGGCGACGGCGCGCGCCATGAGGGCCTCGATGCCGTCCTGCAGCGTCACGGGCGCCGGGTCGGCGGGGAACGACTTGCGGTCGACCTCACCCTTTAGCGAGCTCGGTCCCTTGTGATACTCGACCGTCTTGCCCGTGACCGTGTCGGTCACGCTGATGAAGAACTCGACGTCGCTCAGACCGCCGTAATAGATGTGGTAGTTGTTGTCGAACGGGCGGGCGTCGGAGACGCGTACCATCAGCTCGACGATGAGCGGCGTGTCGAACCAGAACACGGCCGTGTCGGCGAGCGTCGAGCTGACCAGCGACTTGCCGGTCAGGAGTCCTTCCACCGGCGGGTTCGCGAACTGGTTGCGGTAGCGGACCTGCACCTTGAAGCGGCCCTTGAGCATGGCCAGGTTCGTCGAGGTCTGCTCGACGTTGATCGTCACGTTGCGCGACGACACCGGTCCGCAAGGCAGTGTGACCTCGGCCCAGTATTTCGTGGTCTCCGTCAGCGGACCGACGGTGACGCTGGCCGCGGTGCCGACCGTGATCGTCTTGTCGCCGACGGCGCCCTGGTACCACTTCACCGTGGCGGTGACCGGCGTGAAGGCGACGGTGAGCGTCGCCGAGCCGCCGTTGGGAATGGTCTGGTCGACCGGCTGCGTGGTGATGGACGGCAGCGTGCACGGCGCGACGGTGATCAGCGGCGTGACCTCGCTCTTGCCGCACGCGTTCGTCACGCGCGCCCAGTAGCTCGTCACGGCCGTCACGGTCACGTCCACGAACTGCCCGCCGGTACCGACCTGCGTGCCGCCGACACCCGGCGTGTTGCCGCGGAACCACTGGAAGATCAGCGGCCCCGAGGAGCTGAAGGCGTTGACGTTGAGACGGTAGCTGCCGACGCCGGGGCGGGCGGTGGCCGTCGGCGGATCGACGGTGAGGTCGGCACACGGCGCCACGCTCACGGTGGCGGTGTTGCTGTCCACCGGCGAGCCGCACGTACCGCTGACGCGCACCCAGTAGCTGGTGGTCTGCGACGGCGTGACGGTGAGACGGTTCGAGTTCGTGCCGGTCGCCTGGGAGGTGTTGCCGGTGTTGCCGATGTACCACTGATAGGAGAGACCGCCGCCCGTGGCCGTGACCTGGAGCTGCGTCGACTGGCCGTCAGTGATGTTGATGCTCGCGGGGTGCGTGGCGATCGCGGGTGCGCTGCAGACCACGGCCACGGTGGCGGCGTTGCTGTTGGCCGACGAGCCGCCGTCGCAGGTGTTGCTGACGCGCACCCAGTACGTGGTGGTCTCACCCGGCGTGACGGTCAGCGTCGCCGAGTTCGTCCCGACCGGCTGGGTGGTGATGCCGACGGCGCCGATGTACCACTGAAAGCTGAGCGGGCCGGAACCGGCGGCGACGACGGTGAGGTTCGTCGAGGCGCCCGGGCTGATGTTCTTGCTGACGGGGTGGGTGGTGATGGAGACGGGGATACAAGCCAGCTTCGCGAGACGGAATGCCACGTTCGTGTCTGTTCGTCTCCCGGTTTCCGGCGTGAACTCGGTGCACGACCCGTTCGCGCAGAACTTAGCCGTGTAGTCAGACGCAGTCCCACCATTGCCATAAGTCGCCTGGACAGCGTCGATGTCCCATGACTGCAATACGCCATCGAGGCCGCCAACCTGCGAATTCATGACTGCCGAACCGGTGCACGGAAGCGGAGCCGTGCAACTGCCTTGAAACGTAGCATCGGAATTCGAGTGCCGGAAGCCGAGCGTATGTCCTGCTTCATGCACCATCGCGGTACGGAAAACGCTCTGACCGATCCCCGAGTCCTTGATCCCGTCCTGAGTGACGATGTCCGAACCGACGATCGTTATGTACTCTTTGCCCTCGAAGTCGTGGTTGGCACCACCACCCCAGAAAGCCGTGGCCACGACGCCGGAGCCTGAGAACGAGTTCGGAATGACCCCCTGAGGATCCTCCTCGATGATCTTGTCTTCGATCTGGCCCGGAGGTTCGTTTACGTTCATTGTCGCATCTGATGCGGGACTACCCGAGATGCTGTACGCCACGTCCGAACCGGATTCCGCAGTCCACGTATCCACACCTACCGTCGCCGCGTCGACAAAGTCGTATGCGGCGAAGTTAGGAGCTGGCTGCCGCACCTCCGGCATCGACATCACGGGATCGACGAAATAGGTTGGCCGAACGCCATCGTCACGCATCCGCGCGCGGATGAAGTCCACGAAGCCTTCCGCATCCCGGCGTCTCTCGACCGCGGGAAACCCCTGCGTATCCCAGCCGTGAATCTCGGAGGCGTCACGGAGCAGCAGGCTGGTCGTCGTGTCGCGGACGAACTCGAAGCGTCCCAGCGTCAGATGCTGGGTCGTCCACGCACCGGTACGATTGCGCACCATGAAGATGAGGTAGCGCTTCCCGAGCTCATATCGCGGAGCACCCGAAACCGCGGACCAGCGGTTGCCGATCCGGCCGCCCCACTCGACGAGCTGGAATTGCTCGGAATCAACCGTGCCCTTCAGGACCTCGTCGACGGCGATCTCAAAGACGGTTTCGATCGTCCCAAGCTCGCTGAAGCGCGGCGAAGCGCTCCTGACCGTGCCGGTGACGATCGCGTTCGCGTCATCGATCAGCTCCGCGTCCGAGGGGACGATGTACGTCGCGGCGTGCAGGGCCGGGACGAGAAAAATGGACAGAGAAAGGGCGACGAAGATTCGGCGTGCAGTCATCATCGGGAAGGACCTGAATGGCAAGATAACCGGAAGAAGCTGCCTTGTCATCCCTGTTTATGGGCTCATCGTGGGCTTATTCAGGGGTAATCGTGGGCTTTCTTAAACGTCGTTTCCGCGCCGCCGCCATCGCTTCGCAGACCCGCATCGCGGTGATGACGGCGCTCTGGCTCTCCATCTTCGCCTACGCCGGACGTCCGCTGCTCGCCGGCGCGGCCGCCGCCGGAATGGCCCCGACCCTGGCCTGGACGCTGCTCCTCGCCGCCGCGCTGCTGCCGGCGCTGCCGCTGCTCCGCGGACACCGCTCCGCCGCGCACTGGAGCGGCTACGCCATCCTGGCGGTCATGTCGACGATGTTCGTCCTGGTGATCATCGGCGACGTCGTGCGTGGCGCGTACGGACTGGCGCGCTGGGCGATCTCTACGCACGCGTCGTGGCCGATGCTCGATCCCCGGACCCTGAGCCTGACCATCCTCGCCGCCGCCGCCGCGCTGTCGGTCGTCGGCATCGTGCAGGCGCGCTGTCCGCGCGTGCGGCACGTGCGCATGCCGGTCGACGACCTGCCACCGGAGCTGGAGGGCTACCGCATCGTGCAGTGGAGCGACGTGCACGTGGGGCCGACCATCCGCCGCGCCTTCGTGGAGTCGCTGGTCGAGCGCACCAATGCCCTGCAGCCCGACGCGGTGGCCATCACCGGCGACCTGGTCGACGGCTACGCGGACGACCTCCGCGACGAGGTGCAGCCGATGCGCGACCTCCGGACGCGCGACGGGGTGTTCTACGTCACCGGCAACCATGAGTATTACTGGCGCGCCGGCGAGTGGATCCCCCTCCTCCAGTCCCTCGGACTCGATTTCCTGAAAAACGAGCACCGCGTCATCGCCCGCGGCAACGCCCGCCTGGCCATCGCCGGCGTCACCGACCCCGTCGGCCGCGACACGCACAAGCCGGACCCCGACCGCGCCCTCGCCGGCACACCCGCGGATGCCGTGAAGGTGCTGCTCTCCCACCGCCCCCAGACCGCCGAAGCCGCCAGCCGCCTCGGCGCGCACCTCCAGCTCTCCGGCCACACCCACGGAGGCCAGTTCTTCCCCTTCAACCTCGTCATCCACAAGTTCCAGCCGATCGCCAAGGGGCTGCACCGCGTGGGACGGACGTGGCTGTATGTGAACCGGGGGACGGGGTACTGGGGCCCGCCGACCCGGCTGGCGGTGGGCGGGGAGATCACGGTCGTGACGCTCTCGCTCGCATAGGAGCCACGAAAGGGAGACGACGGGAGGCCTCCGGTCGTCTTTTCTTTTGCGTGGCTGCTAAACGGTGACGCCCGTCACGCTCCGGCACCTCTTCCGACCAAGTCCCCATAATCTCTCTCGGATCCCGCCACACTTCTGCCGCTATCTGTTTCTAAGTTGTGGGACATGAAACGGATCACGGTCCTCCTGATTGCAGTCCTGACCTCGGTCACCCTTACCGCGCAGACGGTCGACGTCGCCCCGGCCACCCCGGCGGCGCGCTCGCTCCAGTCGCTGGTCGCGACCGACACGTCCGCGGCCCGCGTCGACGTCCGCAACTTCTACGCGCCGGCCGGCTACCGCCTGGCCTGGACGCGCAACGGCCGCCCGACGGCGCAGGCCGCCGCGGTCATCGCCCTGTTCGAGTCCGCCGAGACGAAGGGCCTCCGCTCGCTCGACTATGGCGCCGGCCAGTGGACCGCCCGCCTCTCCGATCTCACCAGCGACGCCGCGCAGGCGCGCTTCGACCATGCCGTGACCTCGACGCTCGTCCGCTACACGAACGACCTCCGCGCCGGCCGCGCCAACCCGCAGGGGACGCGCGACTCCTTCAACGCCCCCGAGTTCGTGAACCGCGTGGCCACCGGCGACGCCGCGGCCGTCATCGCCTCGGCCGAGCCGCAGACCGCCGACTACCGCCGCCTGGTGGCCTCGCTGGCCGCCTACCGCCGCATCGCCAATACCGACAGCGACGCGCTGCCGGTCGTGACCAAACTGACCAAGGGCGACGACTACGCCGCCCTGCCGCAGCTCGCGGCCAAGCTCCGCCTCTACGGCGACCTCGCTGCCGACACGAAAGTCGAACGCACAAAGTACGACGGCGCCATCGTCGACGCGGTGAAGCACTTCCAGTCGCGCCACGGCCTCGACGCCGACGGCATCATCGCCAAGGGCACCTTCGCCCAGCTCAACGTCCCGGCCTCCAAGCGCGTGCAGCAGCTCGAGCTGGCGCTGGAGCGCGTCCGCTGGACGCCGGTCATCGAAGCGCCGGCCATCGTGGTGAACATCCCGGAGTTCAAGCTCCGTGCACTCAGTTCGAAAGACGGCGTCGAAACCGAATTGACGATGCGCGTCGTGGTCGGCAAGGCCGCGGGCAGCAAGACCCCGGTCTTCGACGGTGACCTCAAGCACGTCGTCTTCCGCCCCTACTGGAACGTGCCGCCGAGCATCCAGCGCCACGAGATCGCGCCGAAGCTGACCTCGTCGTACGCCGCCTCGCACAACTATGAAGTGGTCAACAACGCCGGCCGCGTGGTGGGCATCAACGCCGACACGGTGCAGGCGGTGAAGAACGGTTCGCTCAGCGTCCGCCAGAAGCCCGGCACCTCGAACGCCCTCGGCCTGGTGAAGTTCCTCTTCCCCAATGACAACAACGTCTACCTGCACTCCACTCCGCAGCAGTCGCTCTTCGCCCGCGCCCGCCGCGACTTCAGCCACGGCTGCGTGCGCGTCGAAGACCCGGCCGCGCTGGCCGAGTGGGTGCTGAGCGAGAAGCCGGAATGGACCGGCGAGAAGATCAAGGCCGCCATGACGGGCAAGAAGGACAACATCTACGTCAACCTCGCCAGGCCGATCACGGTCAAGATCACGTACCACACGGTCGTCGCGCAGCCGAACGGCGACGTCCACTTCTATGACGACATCTACGGCCACGACGCCAAACTCGTGGCCGCGCTGACCCCGGCCGCCCCGAAGGGCGCGGTCATGGTCGCAGCAAAACGGTAAGCGGACGCAGGCCCCGCTTTTCTCTCCTCTTCTCTCTCTCCCCCGTCGTACCGGCCCCTTCTCCCATGTGGGTGGGAGAAGGGGCCATTTTCGTTTCTCGCGAAAGGAGTAAAGAGGAAGGAGGAAAGAGAGGCGGTTGCACGGTTCAGCGTGCGGCGGACGGCCTCTCGCCAATGAGAGGAACCCGCAACCAGAGGGGCGTGCGCCCGTCGTTGGGGGGCTGGGCGGCCTCTTTCCTCCTTCCTCTTTCCTCCTTCCTCTTTCCTCTTTCCTCTGATTAGCCTCCTTCCTCTTTCCTCTCATTAGCGATAATGCCCCGCCATGCAGACCAGCGACGCGCGTGCGCCCTACCCTGTCTGGAAAGTCATCGGCGCTTCGGCCGCCGGGACGATGATCGAGTGGTACGACTTCTACATCTTCGGGAGTCTGTTCGCGGTCATGTCCGGGCTCTTCTTCCCGAAGGAGAATCCGACCGCGGGCGTGTTGCTGACGCTGGCCACGTTTGCCACCGGCTTCGCCGTGCGGCCGTTCGGCGCGATCGTGTTCGGGCGGGTCGGCGATCTGGTGGGACGCAAGTACGCCTTCCTCATCACGCTGCTGATCATGGGCGGCGCGACGTTCGTCATCGGCCTCCTGCCGACGTACGAACAGGTGGGGATGCTCGCGCCGATCCTGCTCGTCGTGCTGCGCCTCCTGCAGGGCCTGGCCCTCGGCGGCGAGTACGGCGGCGCGGCGGTGTACGTCGCCGAGCACGTGCCCGATAAGCGGCGCGGCTTCTACACGAGCTTCATCCAGACCACGGCCACCCTCGGCCTCTTCGTCTCCCTCGCCGTGATCCTCATCGTCCGCTCGTCGATGACCGAGGCCGACTTCAAGACCTGGGGCTGGCGCATCCCCTACCTGCTCTCGATCCTGCTCGTCGGCATGTCGCTCTACATCCGTCTCAAGCTGCGCGAGTCGCCGCTCTTCACGCAGCTCAAGGACGCCGGCAAGACGTCCACCAGCCCTCTGCGCGACTCCCTCGGCAACAAGGCCAACTGGCGCATCATCCTGCTCGTGCTCTTCGGCGCCGCCGCGGGTCAGGCCGTGGTCTGGTACACGGGCCAGTTCTACGCGCTGATCTTCCTGCAGAACGTGCTCAAGGTCGACTTCGTGAAGGCGAACATCATCGTCGCCATCGCCCTGGCCCTCGGCACGCCGTTCTTCATCGTCTTCGGCGCGCTCTCCGACCGCATCGGCCGCAAGAAGGTCATGATGGCCGGCAATCTCATCGCCGCCCTCTCGTACTACCCGATCTATCAGGGGATGAAGGCCGCCTCCGAGCCGCTGCAGCCCGTGGTGATGACGCTGCTGATCTTCATCCAGGTCATCTTCGTGACCATGGTCTACGGCCCCATCGCCGCCTTCCTCGTCGAAGCCTTCCCCGCCAAGATCCGCTACACCTCGCTCTCCCTCCCCTACCACATCGGCAACGGCTGGTTCGGCGGCTTCACGCCCCTCATCGCAACAGCGCTGACCACCCGCACGGGCCACATCTACGCCGGCCTCTGGTACCCGATCATCGTCGCCCTGCTGACGTTCATCGTGGGGTCACTGTTCCTGAAGGAGTCGAAGGACGTGCGGATCTGGGACGAGGTGAAGTAACGCGCTGAAACGAAATGGGCGTACCCCCTCTGTCATCCCGAGCGTGAGTCGAGGGACCTGGGTGGACGGGTGGCACGCTGCTTGTCCCGAAGCTCGATCAGCGCGCCGCCCACCCGCCCAGGTCCCTCGACTCACGCTCGGGATGACAAGCAATTGCGCTTCGCGCAATTGCGAGCGAAAGGGGAGGGCTTGCGCCCTCCCCTTCTGCAACATCAGGGAGTGGTGACGATGGCGTCGTCGAGGTAGACGTTGTTGCCGTAGGCGCTGATGCCGAGGAAGCCGAGTTGGACGGTCAAGCCCTTGTAGGCGGTCAGGTCGATCGTGTGCTGCTTCCAGCCGGTCGTGCCGTCGTAGCGGTTGACGGCCGTGCCGACGTTCGTGAAGGTCGAGCCGGTGGAAACCTGCACCTGCACGCGGTCGGCGGAGGTCGAGTAGCCGGTGTCGTGGTACATCCAGAACTTGAGCGTGGCCGTGGTGGCCGAGCCCGGGATGGCGAAGCCGGTCGAGCGGTAGAGGCGCGTCTGCGAGCCGCTGGCGGCGTCGTAGGAGTTGAACTTCGCCATGGCCGTGCCGCCGTGCGGACTGATCGACGGGAACGTGCCCGACGTGACGAAGGTCCAGTTCCCGGCCGTGCCCGAGGTGTCGACGACGGTCCAGCCGGTGCTGCTGTCGAAGCCGTTCGAGAAGAGCGTCGTCGGGCCGCTGCAGGTCGCGGTGAAGTTCGTGCCGGTGACGTTCGCGCCGGCGACCGTCACCGAGGCGTTGACCGGAGCGAACGTGCAGCCGCTCTTGCTCGGCGTCACGGTATAGACGCCGTTCGCGAGGCCGGTGATCGTGTAGTTGTTCGAGGCGTCGCTGGTCGCGCCCTGCGCGCCCGCGGTGATGGTCGCGCCGGGGGTGCCGGCGTTGCCCGAGATCGAGTACGTCGCGACCGGCGTCGTCACCGTGCCGGTGATGGTGTAGTTGCCCGCGGCGTAGCCGTAGACGCCGACCCACCACGTGCCGGAGGCCGGGTTCGTCGCGGAGCACGACTCATTGCCGGACGCCGTGTACGGGCGGCAGATGTACGCGCTGGACGTCGGCTTGGCGTTGTGCTGCGTGTAGATGTCGACGTCGCCGGTGGCGCTGGTCGTGGCGAAGGTCAGGTTCGTCGCGCCGGCGGGCACGCTGATGAAGTAGTACTTCCAGGCGCCCTGGGCCACGTTCTGGCCCGTCACGGCCACGCCGCTCGTGAGCGGCGTGTCGCCGCTGCCGCACGACGCGGTGAAGTTCGCCGTCACGTTGGCCGAGGTGATGGAGACGCTGGCCGAGGCGGGAGAGAACGTGCAGCCGGACTTGCTCGGCGTCACGGTGTAGGTGCCGGCCGCGAAGCCCGCCATCGAGTAGTTGCTCGAGGCGTCGCTCGTCGTCGAGGACGCGCCCGCGGTCACCGTCGCGCCGGTCGTGCCGGCGTTGCCGCTGATGGTGAACGTCGGCGCCGTGCACGACGCCGTGAAGTTCACGCCGGTCACGTTCGACGACGTGATCGTCACGGAGCTCGACGCCGGCAGGAACGTGCAGCCGCTCTTGCTCGGCGTCACGGTGTACGTGCCCGCGGCGAGCGAGGAGATCGTGTAATTGTTGGAGCCGTCGCTGGTCGCCGACTGCGACCCCGCGGCGATCGTCGCGCCGGTCGTCCCGGCGCTGCCGGAGATCGAGTAGGAGACGGTCGTCGTGGTGGTGATCTTCGACGTCCAGATCTCTTCCTTCCCGTTGTTCCGGCGGTCCGTCCACGAGGGGAAGAAGGCGTTGCCGTAGCCGGACAGGCTGTTGTAGTCGCCGAACTGGTTGCCCAGATCGGCGCCGCTGACCGTCTCGTCGGTCATGGCCGTCGAGACCTTGACCGGCGCTTCCCACGACACGCCGCCGTTGGTGGACAACTGGTAATAGACGTCGACCTTCTTGCGCCCCGCGTCACTCACGGTGTCGTAATAGATCGCGCCGAGGTTGCCGTTGGTCTCATCGACGGCGATGAAGGGGTTGAACTGGTCGTTCAGGCCGCTCTGGTTGTTGATCTTCACGCGCGCGCTCCAGGTCGCGCCGCCGTCGGTCGAGCGCGAGAACCAGATCCTCGTCTTGCAGGCCGAGCCCGTGCTGGCGCCGGGCTCGTTGGAGGCGAGCGTGCAGCCCGTGTCGCCCGAGAGGTCGGCCCACAGCGCGTAGACGTTGTTCGTCGTGCCGTTGCGGTACGCGCCGCCGGAGACGTAGACGAGGATGCGCCGGTTGTTGAACGACGGCACGCCGATGTCGTACGAGTCGTACGTGGTGACGATCCGCACCGGCGTCCCGTAGCTCGCGCCGCCGTTCGTCGACTTGACGACGTAGATGCCGCGCGAGCCGGTGTCGGGCCAGAAGCCGAACACGTCGCCGGCGGAGTTGGTCTTGACGTCGGCACCGATGGAGGTGCCGGTCGTCTCCGTGCCGCTGACTTTGATCGGGGTTCCCCAGCCGGACGACGTGCGCCGGTTCATGTAGGCCGGTGCGCCGTTGTGCCAGATGACGTAGTTGTTGTTCGCATACGGCGAGGTGGCGCTGTGGTCGATCCACTGCATCTGCTTATCGGTCTGGGTCTGCGTCCCGGAGACGGTGCCGTCGAAGGTCCACGTCGCGCCGCCGTTGGTCGAGCGGTAGGACTGGACTTTGAGCACGTTGCCGTTGATGCCCATGGTGGTGGACCAGGCCGTGCCGTCCGACGACCAGTCGACGGTCGGATCGGAGTGGAAGGCGTCGCCGCTCGCCAGCGGGAGGTAGGTCTGCCCCCAGGTCACGCCGCCGTCGGAGCTGTAGTACATGCCCTGCTGGCCGGAGCCGGAGATGTTGTTCGAGCCCGCGATGATCTTGCTCGGGTCCCAGTAGTTGACGCGGATGTCGGACTCGCTGCGCGACGACGTCTGCGTCCCCGAGGTGCGGACGTTCGTGCCGGCGCTGGCGTCGTTCGCCGCGACCTTCATGCTGAACAGCTCCTCGTCATCGCGGTCGCCGAACTCCCGTCCCGGCGACAGGACGGCCTCCGGGTGGCCGGGCTTGAAGTCCTGGTGGGAGACCATCCACTCCAGGATCTCCTTGAGCACGTGCGGGTAGCCGCCCATCGGGTCCTCGAGGTTGTCGTACTTGCCCTCGGGGTGCCCTTTCTGCCAGAAGACCTTCAACCACGGCGGCACGATGTGGTCCCCGGCGTCTTTGTCTTTGAGCTTGCCGAAGTCCTGGTTGGCGCGAATGAGCTTGTCGAGCGCGCTGCCCGGCTTGACCTTGGCGGCCTTGAGCTGCTCCTCGAGAGTCGGAAACCTGGCCACTTTGGCCTGAGAAGCGACGGGTGCGGCGCTGACGCCGACGACGGCGAAAAAGAGGAGTCCTGTCAACAGGACAGAGATTTTCTTCACTGTGATTCCTTCCTGAAACTTGCCGGTTTTGGGTGGGGACTGGCGCCCGACAGGATCAAGATCGGTGCCGTACAAAAAGCACCCATTTAAGGCATTCTTGGCAGCTTTCCTGACCCTTATCGCCTTTGAGCGCGGGTCAGGATGTGCGCATGGGTATGGGAATGACCCGTGGGTGAGGGCGCAGTGAGTAGGGCGCAGGGCCCAGGAACGACGGGCTGTTGGCTGATGCGCTCTGCTTAGCCCGCCCGGTGTCATCCACCCTGTCATCCCGAGCGTGAGTCGAGGGACCTGGGTGGGCGGGGGGCACGCAGCGTGTCCCGAAGCCCGATCAGCGTGCCACCCACCCGCCCAGGTCCCTCGACTCACGCTCGGGATGACAGGCAATTGCGCTTCGCGCAATTGCGAGTGAAGGCGGAGGGCTGGCGCAGGGCGCAGGAGCGACGCGCGGTTCTCCCGCCCCCCGCGCCCTGCCGACTGCGCCCTCAGTACACGATGCGCATCGGCAGTCCCGTCATGTCCACGTGCGCGTCGCCGAGCTCCTGCGCACGTGCCGACTGGATCCGTTCCGCCGTCCAGAGCGCGGCCAGTGCGTCGAGGAGGTCGTCTTCCTTGGCGCCGCGCGGCGCGGCGGGGAGCTCGCCGAAGCGCTCCTGCGCGAGTACGCGGCGCAGCTCCAGTCCCTCGCGCGTGTGTTTCGACGCGCCGAGCGGCGCGCCGCCGTTCCACATCGTGAAGCTGACCTCGGGATGGATCTCATAGACGCGGCCGCGCAGCTCGTGGTGACGCTGCAGGACGCGGTCGACCTGGGCGACTTTCGGGTAGAGCATGAAGCCCTGCTTGCTGATCCCTTTCCCCTGCAGCTCGCGCGAGAGGCGGTTCGCCTCGGCATAGTCGTGCAGGTGGATGAGCGGCCGCACGGGCGCGGGGAAGACGCTCGAGCCGCCGCGGCCGAGGGTGCGGCGCGCGTGGACGTCGCAGGCGCGCGAGCCGCGCTCGGTGAGTCCGATGGGGATGTCGATCGCGACCACGGCGCACTGCGCGAAGAGCGCGAGGAGCTCCTCGTCCGAGGAGAGGATGTGGGTGGTGAGCGTCCCGCCGTCCTTCACCACCGCCACCCACCCGGCGCGGCAGCCATCCACGCCCGCGATCCGCGTCAGCGGCTCGGCGAGCTTGCGCGGGAACGTCTCCGACTCGCGCACGTCGCCCAGCGACACGATGTGCAGATCGCGGGCGCCGTCGTTGCGGACGGCGTGCGCGGTGAGCGGCCCGGCCTCGAGCACCACCGCACCCGCGCCTTCGTATGCGCGGCTCTGCACCGGCGTCCCTTCGCCTTCGTCCCACAGCAGCGTCCAGCGGTCGCTGTACATCACCACCAGCACCTCGGAGCGCGCGACGTGAAAGTGATTGCCGCGGATGGCGCCCGGACGGATCGTGGCCACGTGGCACTCCGCCACGTTCGCGAACGGCAACTGCACGCCGAAGCTGCTCCCGCGCGCGTCGCTGCGCGGCACGAGCGGGGCGACGCGGACCAGCGGCATGCCGGCGATTCTACTTCGCCAGTTCTGTGCGGTGGCCGGAGCGAGCCACGTGCTCCATCCGGTAGTAAAAGTTTATCCCGAGCGACAGCGAGGGATCTTCGGTGCAACAGCGTCGAACGAGCCGCGAGCGCTGCCCGTGGCACCGGAGATCCCTCGCTTCGCTCGGGATAAACTAACAATCAAACTGACAATCAGTCCCCGCCCACCGCGATCTGCGACCAGGCGTCGCCGCTCTGGTTGTCGATCGACGAGGCCCAGCCCTGCCAGTCGCCGGCGCCGCCGCCGATGTCCTCGATCAGGACCTGCACCGTGCCGGTGGACGTCCCGGGGATGAGGATCTGCTGCATCGAGCGCGCGGGGACGTCGAACTCGAAGGCCTGCGTGTCCGTCCCACCGGGGCCGTTGATGGCCACCGTGGCGCGGAAGCGCTGCGTCGTCGACGACGGATTCATCGCCCCGACGTTGAGGCGGTACTGCAGGCCGCGGCGCTGGCCGAAGACGGCCTTGACGATGTCCGTCCCCTGCGAGTTGGCGACGACCGCGGGGAAGGTCTGCGACATCGTTCCCTCGCCGCCGTCGGGACGCGGCGTCCAGATGCGCGACGTCACGTGCAGCGCGGCAGCCTGGTCGAAGTTCCCGTCCGCGGTGACGCCGATGAACTCGATCGCACCGATGCCGTCCCGGTTCAGCACCTCTTCCACAAAGTCCTCGGAGGTGATGCCCTGCTGCGCCGGGATGTCCAGCGTCCCGGCCGGCGTGAGAGTGCCGCTGGCCCCCTGCGGGAGCCAGTAAAGCTGCACCCGCTGCGTGGTGGTGCGCAGGTTGATCAGAGTGATGTCGCTGCGGAAGAACGTCCCGTTCGCACCGGCAGCGCTGCCGGCCACCGGCACGTAAATGCGCGGCGCGGCGGCGCGAGGGATGATCACTTCGTTCGTGACCTGGGCGGAAAGCGGAAGAGCGAGCGCGAGAGTAAAAATCAGAGTACGCATAGCAAGAGGAACGCCCTGCCAGGGTTTCGGCGGACTCTACGGGAGGTTAGGGGTGCTCGGATCGCCAATTTAAACCGAGCCACGCGCGCGTTGTCGGGCAAGCCTTGTTGACCTTTCGAGTTAGGCGTCCGACCAAGGGCCGATCCTCCTCGCCCCGCGATACCTTGCTGTCAAAGGAGGGACAACTTTGGTCAGTAGCACGTGTGGATCGCGCAAGTAGTGGGGGTGAAGAGGTTCTGTGAGCGCCTTCGCCGTGGCTAGTTGGTGTGCTGAAGATAGTGAATCCCACCAGCGCGGCGCGAAGAAGATGTCGTCGGTATGCTCAAGCGCATAGCGAAGAATCGCAGGACCTTTATCACTGTCAGATGTCTCAAGAAATGAGGCGCAGAGTTGTTCGACCGCAACATTGCGCCCGACCCAACTCAGAACGAACACCCACCCGCCCGACACCGCGAGAGAGTACGCACAGAGGTGCGCCGGCGGCAACGGCTCCTCTAACCGTCGGCCCCGGAAGTCGAACGTGAGAGCAACAATCTCGGCACATTGAAAATCTGGTTGGCCATCGAAGCGCACAACGAAAGCATTCGTTTGGTCAAATGTGCGCGAGCCAAGCTGACGGTCATATTCGGCCTTCAGAAGCATTAAATTAGTGAGGGATTCGGTGTGGTTTACGACGTAGCGATGGTGTACCGCAAACCACTGACGCTGCAGCGTCGGCGGCAAACCTCGATCGTAGCTGAGCATTGCCTTTGAATGGCGCACCGCTCCGTCCATTCCGTGAAGGCGACTTGCCACCGCGCGAAAGTTGAGAAGGTAGAGTTGTTCTTGCGTGGGTTGAAATGGTCGGTCTTCGGCGGCTCTAAAGAGAGCGGCATCATGCGCCGCACAGAAGCCGCGAAACGTGGAGGCCTTGCGTGTACCGATAAGTTCCGGCTTCACGATGCGCAAGTCGTTCTTCTGAAAGAAAGACGGATGGCGCCCGTACGCGTACACATAGCCGTCTCGGGCAATGGCTTTCAAACCACCGCCCATTCGCTGCACCGTGTGCGCCTTGATGATTCCCTCCGAACATCCAGTTGGGGCGGTCGGATGGAGACAAAGTTCGAGGTCGTCGGAGTCTTCCCACCCACGCAAGAACTCAGCGTTTGTCAGCCGAGGCTGGCGATGTCGATCTCGATGACAGAACCGGAACTTCTGACCTGAACCACACCAACAGGGATCGTATGCATCCGGATCTGGTCGATCAAGAAGTTGGCCAAATGGATCGAACTTCCAATCCTCTCCGTTGACTTCGATCACGCAGCCTTGGCCAGTTTGCGGCAACACAAACATCACGAAACGAATGTTGCCACATCTATCGCCCGGGGTGAGCACTTAGAGATTCCGGCCCGCGTAACGACCGACGTTCCCTGGCGTTCGACGCAATGTTCATCCGCGGTCGACCCAACGTCGCGTCGCGCTCGACCGACATTCCCTCACGCTCGACTCAACGTTCGCTCGCGCTCGACTCAACGTTCACTCACGTGCGACCCAACGTTCACTCACGCTCGACTCAACGTCACTCGCGCTCGACTCAACGTCATTCATGCTCGACCGACGCTCACTCACGCTCGACCCAACGTTCCCTCACGCTCGACTCAACGTTCACTCGCGCTCGACTCAACGTCACTCGCGCTCGACCCAACGTTCGCTCACGCTCGACTCAACGTTCGCTCGCGCTCGACTCAACATTCGCTCACATTCGACCCAACATTTCCTCGTACTCGACCGACGTTCACTCCCGTTCGATCCAATGTTCACTCGCGCCCGACCCAACGTTCACTCACGCTTGACCCAAATTCGGTCGCGCTCGACCCACATGCAGTCACGCTCGACCTAACGTTCACTGACGCTCGACTCGAATTCGGTCACGCGCGACCCAACGTTCACCCACGCTCGACCCAAATTCGGTCGCGCTCGAGCCAACGTTGGCTCAGCTCGACCCAACGTTGCCTCCCGCCGACGCAACGTTGCCCACGGCTTGGGCATCGATTTGTCGCCTTTGGAGGACAGCCGCGAGGCGTGGAGCGGCGGGCTTTAGCCCGCCGCCGCCCCCCGCCGGTGGCCTAAGCCCAATGGTCTTCAGTTAAGCGCGAATCAACGCGTGCGTAGCACGCTGAAAGACAGTAGCCCCCGGCTTCAGTCGGGGGGAATCGAGTGCCGATCAATCTCCAGCCCGCGTAGCGGGCGGCAGATCTGTCGCCCGCTACGCGGGCTGGAAACATGGGTCCGCGTTCCCCCCGGCTGAAGCCGGGGTACTGTCTGTTGCCTGCTACGCAGGCCACAGCAAACACCGATGCGGCTTCACTGAAGACCATTGGGGCTAAAGCCCACCGCTCCACTGGCCTTTACTGCAGCACCCACGCGAAGCCCATCTGCGACCAGGCGTCGCCGGAGACGTTGTCGACGGAGGAGGCCCAGGTTTGCCAGTCGCCGGCGCCGCCGCCGAGGTCTTCGACCTCGACGGTGGCCACGCCGCTCGAGTCGGCGGGGATGAGGACGTGCTCGATGGAGCGGGACTTCACGTCGACTTCCTGCGTCTCCACTTCCAGACCGGAGGGCCCGAGGATGCTCACGTCGATGCGGAAGCGCTGCGTCGTCGCGGAGGGATTCATCACGCCGACGTTCAGGCGGTACTGCGTGCCGCGGCGCATGCCGTAGATGCGCTTGCGGTCGGACTGCGCGCTCTGGCCGGCGACGACGGCGGGGAAGGTCTGGGACATCGTGCCGCCGGTCGGTCCCTCGGGGCCCTCGGGCTCCGGCGTCCAGATGCGCGAGGTGACGTTGAGGCGCGCCTGTTGATCGAACGCGTTCGCGCTCGTCACGCCGACGACCTCGATCGCGCCGAGACCGGTCTGGCGCAGGAGGCGGTCGACGAAGTCGTCGGAGGAGAAGCCGGCGCCGGCGGGGACGTCGTAGGTCTGGAGCGGCGTGGAGGGGCCGGTGGCGCCCTGCGGCAGCCAGTAGAGCTGCACTCGCTGGGGGACGGCGCGGGTGTTGGTGACGGTGATCTCGCTGCGGAAGAACGTGCCGTTCTGCCCCTGCGCGTGGCCGGCCACCGGGATCCAGAGGCGGGCGGCGCCGGTCTGCGGGACGATCACTTCGTCGGTCTGCTGGGAAAATGCCGACAGGGCGAGGAGGAGAGCGAGGCAGAGGATGGCTGTACGCATAGGACGAACGAGCTTAGTACAGCCCCGGTGCGGGTCGATGTGACCCAGGTACGGTGCCCGAAAAAGATGTTGCAAGCTTGAAAACACCACTGCTGAGGCGGCGCGCCCCTTGCAGCCGAGGCCCGATCGGTGTTCATCTAAAGCCGAGGTGTCTATGCGAGTTGCTGTTCGTGTTCTCGTAGCTGCGTTCGTCCTCGCCCTCATCGTCCCCGTCGCCCAAGCCCAATACTTCGGCCGCAACAAGGTTCAGTGGGAGTCGTTCGACTTCAAAGTGCTGCAGACCGAGCACTTCGACATCTACTACTACGACCAGGAAGCCGACGTCGTTCAGGACGTGGCCCGGCAGTCGGAGCGGTGGTACGCGCGCCTCTCCAGGGTCTTCAACCATTCGTTCCGCAAGAAGCCAATCGTCCTCTACGCCAACGCCGCGGACTTTCACCAGACCACCACCACCGGCGGCAACCTCGGCGAAGGCACGGGAGGCTTCACCGACGCGTTCATGAACCGCGTCGTGCTGCCGCTGACCGGCGACTACGCGCAGAACGACCACGTCCTCGGCCACGAGATCGTGCACGTGTTCCAGTACGACATCGCCGCGTCGTCGAACCAGCAGCGCCGCCGTTTCGCGCTCGAGGCGATGCCGCTGTGGATCATCGAAGGCATGGCCGAGTACTTCTCGAAAGGCCGCGTCGACCCGCTCACGGCGATGTGGATCCGCGACGCCACGATCCACGACCGCATGCCGGACATCCGCGAGATCACCCGCGACCCGCGCTACTTCCCGTACCGCTACGGTCAGGCGCTGATGGCCTACATCGGCGCGCGCTTCGGCGACGAAGCGGTGGTGCGCTACTTCATGGCCGCCGGCGTCGTCGGCCCCGAGGACGCCGTCGAGCGCGCGCTCGGCATCTCCCACAAACAGCTCTTCGCCGACTGGGCGGAATCATCGCGCGAGCTCTACACGCCGATCCTGGCTTCGCGCACCGCGCAGCTCCCCGGCCTGCTGATCGGCAAGCAGCCGGAGCCCGCCCCCGCGGCGCCCGCGGCCGATGAGAAAGAGCGTCGCCGCCGCCGTCGCCGCCGCGGCAATACGGAGCTGAACGTCGGCCCGGTACTCAGCCCGGACGGCCGCTACATCGCCTTCCTCTCGGCGCGCGAGCTGTTCTCCATCGACCTCTTCCTCGGGGACGCGAAGACCGGAAAGATCATCCGCCGCCTCGTCTCCTCGGGACGCGACTCGCACTTCGAGTCGCTGCGCTTCATCGAATCGGCCGGCGCGTGGTCGCCGGACAGCCGGCGCCTGGCGTTCATCACCTTCGCCCGCGGCGACAACTTCCTCTCGTTCGTCGACGTGGAGACGCGCGACATCGAGCATGTGAAAGTGGAAGGGCTGGAGTCGATCCAGAACGTGGCCTGGTCGCCGGACGGCCGCACCATCGCCCTGGCCGGCCAGACCACCGGCGTCAGCGACCTGTTCCTGTACGACGTCGAGTCGAAGGAGGTCGTCCGCCTGACCTCCGACAAGTACGCCGACCTGCAGCCGGCCTGGTCGCCGGACGGCAAGACCCTCGCCTTCGCCACGGACCGCGGCGCGAAGACGATCCTCGAGCAGCTCCAGTACACGAACATGCGCCTGGCCGTGATCGACGTGAGCACGCGACAGGTCCGCGAAGTGAACGCCTTCGAGGGCGCGAAACACATCAACCCGCAGTGGGCGCCGGACGGCGCGTCGATCTACTTCATCGCCAATCCGGAAGGCATCCCGGACGTCTACCGCATCAGCTACCCCGAGGGGCTGCTGTCGCGCGTGACGTCCGTCGATAGCGGCGTGGCCGGCATCACGGACATGTCGCCCGCGCTGTCCGTGGCCTCGCGCACGGGCGAGCTGGCGTTCTCGGTGTACGAGGACGACAACTACAACATCTACAGCATGCCCGCGGGCTCGCTGGGGACGGCCGTCGTCTCGAACGTGCCGCCGGCGGAGAACACCACCGCGCGCGCCGCGCTGCTGCCGCCGCTGCGCGGCACCGGCTCGGAGATCACGGGCTACCTGATGCGCCCGGAGGAAGGTCTGCCTCCGGCTTCCACGAACTTTGCGGAGCGTCCGTACAGCGCCGACCTCAAGCTGGCCTACCTCGGGCCGCCGACGCTGGGCGTCGGCATCAACGAGTTCGGCTTCGGCGCGGGCGGCAGTCTCTCCGCCTACTTCTCCGACATCCTCGGCCAGCACAACGTCGGCTTCACCTTCCAGGGCGGTGGCGGGGGCGGCACGGGCAGCTCGAACCTCACCGAGCAGCTCGGCGGGCAGCTCTTCTACCTGAACCAGAAGCACCGCCTGAACTGGGGCGCGGAGCTGCTGCACGTGCCGTACGTCTACGGCTTCCCGAGCTACTTCGTGGCCCCGTTCACGCGCGAGGACGGCACGGTCGTGAACGCGGAGTACTACGTGCTCGACCGCGAGGTGCAGCTCATCACGGACGGTTCGCTGCTGGCGCAGTATCCGTTCAGCACGACGCGGCGCATCGAGGTGGCGGGCGGCGCGCAGCGCTATTCGTACAAGCTCGAGCGCGAGACGTTCGTCATCGTCAACGGCCGAGTCGAAGACCGCAACGTGACGCGCCTGCCGAACTCGTTCACGATCAATTTCACCAAGGCTTCGACGGCGTTCGTCGGCGACAGCTCGCTGTACGGCTTCATCTCGCCGATCGCCGGAACGCGCTACCGCTACGAGATCGAGGCGCTGCGCGGCGACCTCTCGTTCCAGACGGCTTTGGCCGACTGGCGCAAGTACTTCTTTGCGCGCCCCGTGACGTTCGCCGTCCGCGGCCTGCACTACGGCCGCTACGGCGAGGGCTCCTCGGACATCCGTCTCTCGCCGCTCTATCTCGGCCAGGGCTCGATGATGCGCGGCTACGACCCGTATTCGATCGACCCGGTGGAGTGCAACACGGCCGACCCGGGCACCAACTGCCCCGTGTTCGACCGCCTGCTGGGGACGCGCCTCGCGTACGCATCAGCTGAGATCCGCGCGCCGCTCCTGGGCACGCGCGAGTACGGTCTGATCAACGCGGCCTTCCTCCCGACCGAGATCTACGGCTTCGCCGATGCCGGCGCGGCGTGGAGCGAGGGCGACGAGGTGGAATGGTCGTTCGAGACCGACACGCCGGGCCGCGTGCCGGTGTTCAGCGTCGGCGCGGGCGTGCGCATCCTGCTCAGCTACATCCCCATCGAGTTCTTCGTGGCCAAGCCGTTCCAGCGTCCCGACGAGGACCTGGTGTACGGCTTCAACATCGCCCCGGGATGGTAGTCAGACCGTGGTTGGTGAGGAGCGCGCTGGCCGCGCTCCTCACCTGTTCCTCTCTCTACGCCATCACCCGCGAGGTCGCGGTCACGTTCGACGACCTCCCCGCCAATCCCACCTACGCGGCGAAGCTGCTGAAGGCCATCCGCCAGAGCGGAGCGCCGGCCGTCGGCTTCGTGAACGAGAACAAGCTCACCTCGGCCGCGCACACCGCCGTCCTGGCGAAGTGGCTGGAGGCAGGGCTGGAGCTCGGCAATCACACGTACGCGCACCGGGACCTGCATCGCATCGACGTGGCGGAGTTCGAGCGCGACATCGTGCGCGGGCAGCAGGTCACGCGGGAACTGGCCAGGCGTCCGCTGCGCTGGTTCCGCCACCCGTTCCTGCATACGGGCATGTCGCTGGAGACGAAGCAGCGCGTCGAGAGCTTTCTCGAGCAGCACGGCTACCGCGTCGCGCCGGTGACGCTCGACAACTCGGAGTGGATCTTCGCCGCCGCGTACGAGAAGGCCGCGGACGCGGCGACGCGCAAGCGCGTCGGCGAGGCGTACTTGGTCTACATGGACGCGAAGCTCGCGTACTTCGAGGAGCAGTCGCAGAAGCTGTTCGGACGCAACATCCGCCACGTGCTGCTGGTACACGGGAACCGTCTGAACTCGGACTGGTTCGACGAGCTGGCGAAGTCGATGCGCAAGCGCGGCTATCGCTTTGTCACGCTCGACCGCGCCGTCGACGACGAGGCGTATCGCAGCGCGGATACGTTCATCGGACGGGGCGGCATCTCGTGGATTCACCGCTGGGCGCTCACGGCGGGGAAAAAGGGTGCATTCTTCGCGGGGGAGCCGGCGACGCCGACCTGGATTCAGGACATCGCCGGCATCAAAGAGTGACGATGCACCTGACGCGCACGGAGTTCGAACAGCTCGTGGAAGAGGCCATCGGCGGCCTTCCACCCGAATTCGCTGAACTTCTGGAAAACATTGCGGTGGTCGTGGAGGAGGAACCGAGCGAGGATGACCTCTCCGCGATCGACCACGATCACGATCACGACGGGCACGAGGACGAGGGCCACGATCACGATCACGGCCACGAGCTCCTCGGCATCTACCGCGGCGTGGCCCTCACCCACCGCACACACGACATGCTCCCCATGCTCCCCGACCAGATCGCCATCTTCCGCGGCCCCATCCTCCGCATCGCCCGCAACCGCCGCGACGCCATCGCCGAGGTGCGGGATACGGTGATCCACGAGCTGGGGCACTACTTTGGGCTGGGCGACGACGACATGGCGTATTAGTCGGACCGCTTCAAAGAAAGACGACCGGGGGCCTCCGGCGGGCCGGTGCGACCGGCGGCGCTTGTTGGCCTAGCCTGAACGCACACCTGTCGACGGAACACGTGTTTGCGCGACGGCCTGGGCGCAACAAGCGCCGCCGGTCGCACCGGCCCGCCGGAGGCCTCTCGTCGTCTCTCTTTCGTGCAGATTCACGAATCTGTTCGCGATTCTCCAATTTCCTCAATCACGGCAAGGCCCTTCCCTCACACCCTCGCGGCAGCGACAATGCATGTATGCGCACGCGGAGGCTCCCTATGCAACGTGCCCTCGTCCTGTTCGCCGTTCTCCTCGCCGCCGCCTGCGCGACCACGCGGTCGGCACCGCAGGCGACCGCGGCCGGCGGGACGCTGACCGGTGTGGTGCTGGCGCCGGACGGCTTCCCGATCGGCGGCGTAACCGTGACGGTCTCCGCCCGCGGGCAGGAAGCGCAGTCGCAGGTCACGGACATCGACGGCACGTACGACTTCCAGGGACTGGCCACAGGCAAGTACACGGTCATCATCGAGCTCCCCGGCTCCGAGCCGCAGCGCTACGACAACGTGTCCGTCACCGCGTCGCAGGGCGCGGCGCTGCAGACGGTGTTGAAGGTGTACGCGGTTTAACCGCTCGGAGGAAAGAGGAAGGAGGAAAGAGAAAGAGGGAAAGGCACGCGCGGCGCGGCTTTATCTTTCCTCCTTCCTCTTTCCTCTACGTCTACCGCACGTCGATCAGCTCGATGTCGAACACCAGCACCCCCTGCGGCTTCCCCTTCTCCTTGCCGTAGGCCAGCTTCGACGGAATCCAGAAACGCGTGCGCTCGCCTTCGACCATGAGCTGCAGGCCCTCGGTCCACCCCTTGATCACGCCTTCGAGGGGGAACTCGGTGGTCTGGCCGCGGAGGAGGGAGCTGTCGAACATCTTCCCGTCCGTGGTCCAGCCGGTGTAGTGCACTTCGACCGTGTCGCGGCGCTTCGGCTTGACCGTGCCGGTGCCGGGACGGAGGACTTTGTACGCGAGGCCGGAGGACGTGACGGTCGCGTCGGCGGGCGGCGCGGCGACGTCGGCCGGGGCGGTGGTCGGATTCGGCAGGATCTCGACGAGCGTCGAGTCGATGATCAGCATCTCCCCTTCCTTGATCTTGCCCGCGCCGAGGCTGGACGGGATCCAGTTGCGGCGGGTCTCGCCGGGCACCATCTGCAGCGACGCCTCGCGCCAGCCGGGCAGCATCTTCTGGACGCCGACCAGCACCGTGGCCGGTTCGGCGACGTGCTGCACGAGCGTGCCGTCCGGCTTCCACACCGTGAAGCGCACGCTGAGGAGGCTGTCCTCGGCCGGCTTTTCGGTGCCGGTGCCGGCGGTGAGGACCTTCGTGAAGAGACCGCTCTCCGAGCGCACGGCATCGGCCGGCGGCGTGGCGAGGTCCGCCGGCGGCGTGGGCTTGTCGGCGGCTAAAAGAGGGAGTGAGAGAAGCGCGAGTGCAACCAGGCGTCGAAGCATGGCGGCGGCAACGCCGCCGCCACGCCAACTAATCCCGCGGAATGTGGAACGGCACTTCGTCGTCCGACGACCCGGCGCTGAATTCCACGCGCTCGTCGTCGCGATCCTCGCGGTCTTCTTCACTACGGTAGGTGCGAATGTCTTCCATCGTGTGCTCCTGCTGTTCGCTCTCAGTTGTTAGGAGAACCGCTCCACTCTCAGCCGTCGCTCCTGGGAGCTGACAGCTGCGAGCTGAGAGCTGCTTCTCTAAAATTGCGCTGCTTCCGTCGAGCCGGCGAGGGCCGTCGTGGACGACTCGCCGGAGCTGATGACCTTGGCCACTTCGTCGAAGTAGCCGGTACCCACTTCGCGCTGATGGCGCGTCGCGGTGTAGCCGTGCTCCTCGGCCGCGAACTCGGACTGCTGCAGGCGCGAGTACGCGGTCATGCCCTCCTCCGCGTATTCGCGGGCCAGCTCGAACATCGAGAAGTTGAGCGCGTGGAACCCGGCCAGCGTGACGAACTGGAACTTGTAGCCCATCGCGCCGAGCTCTTTCTGGAACGTGGCGATCTGCTCGGCGGTGAGCTTCTTGGCCCAGTTGAACGACGGCGAGCAGTTGTACGCGAGCAGCTTGCCCGGGTACTTTGCGTGCACGCCCTCGGCGAACTCGCGCGCCTCCTCGATGTCCGGCGTCGAGGTCTCGCACCACAGCACGTCCGCGTACGGGGCGTACGCGATGGCGCGGGCGATGGCCATCTGCAGGCCGTTGTTGATCCGGAAGAAGCCCTCGGGGGTGCGCTCGCCGGTGACGAACGGATGATCGCGCTCGTCGACGTCGCTCGTGAGCAGCGTCGCCGAATGCGCGTCGGTGCGGGCCACGACGAGCGTCTGCACGCCCATCACGTCCGCGGCCAGGCGCGCCGAGGCCAGCGTGCGGATGAACTGCTGCACGGGGACCAGCACCTTGCCGCCGAGGTGTCCGCACTTCTTCTCCGACGCCAGCTGGTCCTCGAAGTGGACCGCGGCCGCGCCGGACTCGATCATCATCTTCATCAGCTCGAACGCGTTCAGCGCGCCGCCGAAGCCGGCTTCCGCGTCGGCGATGATCGGCGCGAACCAGTGCGTGCCGCTGCGCCCTTCGACGTGGTCGATCTGGTCGGCGCGCTGCAAGGCCTGGTTGATGCGCTTGACGACCTGCGGGACCGAGTTCGCGGGGTAGAGACTCTGGTCGGGGTACATGTGGCCGGCCAGGTTGGCATCGGCCGCGACCTGCCAGCCGGAGAGGTAGATGGCCTTGAGACCGGCCCGCACCTGCTGGAGGGCTTGGTTGCCCGTGAGCGCGCCGAGGGCGTTCACGTACGGCTCCGTGTTGAGCAGGTCCCAGAGACGCTCGGCGCCCATCTCGGCCAGCGTGTATCGGATGTCCACCGAGCCGCGCAGACGGAGCACGTCCTCCGCGGTGTAGTCGCGGCTCACGCCGTTCCAACGCGGGTTCTCCTCCCACTCCTTCTCGATCTGCTTCGGGTCACGCGCTTCTTTCAATTTCATGATTGCTCCTGTCTCAACAGCTCCGCGTAGGCGGGAATCGTCAGAAAGTCCGCGAGCTCGCTCGCGAGAATGAGGTCGTCGAAAATCGTGGCCGCGGCCTGAATGTGCTCGCCGCTCATGCCGGCCACTTCCTCGTCGCGGATGCGGCGATAGAGGGCGGCGTCGATGGTCGTGCCGTCATCGAGCTTTGCGCCGTGGTGGATCCACTGCCAGAGCTGCGTCCGCGAGATCTCCGCGGTGGCGGCGTCTTCCATCAAGTTGTACAGCGGCACGGCGCCGGAGCCGCCCAGCCACGCGGCGAGGTAGAGGATGCCGACGTTGATGTTCTGCCGGAGACCTTTCTCCGTGATCACGCCTTCCGGCAACTCGAGCAACTCCCCTGCGCCCCGCGCCCTGCCCCCTGCGCTCTCGATCTGGTTCGGTCCGGGCATGTGCTCGTCAAACACTTCCTTCGCCAGCGCGACCATGCCCGGATGGGCGACCCACGTGCCGTCGTGGCCGGCCTTCACTTCGCGCAGCTTGTCGGCGCGCACTTTCGCGAAGGCCGCGTCGTTGGCGGCATCGTCGCCCTTGATCGGAATCTGCGCGGCCATGCCGCCCATGGCGTGGATGCCGCGCTTATGGCAGGTCTGGATCAGCAGGTCGACGTACGCCGCGAGGAAAGCCTTGTCCATCGTGATCGACCCGCGGTCGGGCGTGATGAAGTCGCGCCGGGCCCTGAATTTCTTGATGAAGGAGAAGATGTAATCCCAGCGGCCGCAGTTCAGGCCGGCCGAGTGCTCGCGCAGCTCCCAGAGGATCTCGTGCATCTCGAACGACGCGAGGATCGTCTCGATCAGCACCGTGGCCCGGATCGTCCCGACAGGAATGCCGAGGAACTGCTGGGCCAGGATGAAGACGTCGTTCCAGAGGCGAGCCTCGAGGCGCGACTCCATCTTCGGGAGGTAAAAGTACGGACCACTGCCACGGTCGATCAGCTCCTGCGCGTTGTGGAAAAAGTACAGTGCGAAGTCGAAGAGGCTGGCGCTGACCGGCGTGCCGTCGACGGTCACGTGCTCTTCCACGAGGTGCCAGCCGCGCGGTCGTACGAGCAGCGTCGCGGTCTGGTCGTTGAGCCGGTACTGCTTCGCGCCGCTCTCGAAGGAGATCGTGCGGCGCACGGCATCGATGAGATTGAGCTGCCCCTGGATGCAGTTCTCCCAGGTCGGCGAGTTCGCGTCCTCGAAGTCGGCCATGAAGACGTTCGCGCCGGAGTTGAGGGCGTTGATGATCATCTTCCGGTCGACCGGACCGGTGATCTCGACGCGGCGGTCGCGGAGGTCGTGCGGGATCGGGGCAACGGTCCAGTCGCTGTCGCGGATCTCGCGCGTCTCCGCGAGGAAGCCGGGCAGCTCGCCGGCGTCGAGCCGCTGCTTGCGCGCTTCGCGCGCCGCGAGGAGCTCCAGACGGCGTTCGTTGAACTCTTTATGGAGGAGCGCCACAAAGCCGAGAGCGTCGTCGGAGAGGACCGAATCCCACTCCGGGCGAACCTCGCCGCGGACGTCGATATCGGTGATCAGCGTTACATCCGTCATCCTGTCAAAGGATGAGCATGCAGCCTGCCAGAGTCAACAACCTCAGGCTCATCCGTATGTTACGCAGTCAAGGTCTGTAAAAGTAAATCAGTAAAGTCGTCAAGACTTGTAAAGATGCGGGCGCGGGCGGAGAATACCGAGGAGATGTATATCCAAGGCCGTGCCAGGTAGGACGTAACCATGACTCCGCAAGCGAAACTCGGCCCCAAGGTGCGCGCCATGCGGCGCAAGGAACAGCTCACGCAGACGCAGCTCGCGGAGAAGCTGGAGATCTCGCCGAGCTACCTCAATCTCATCGAGCACAACCAGCGTCCGCTGCCCGCGCACCTGCTGGTGCGGCTCGCGCAGATTTTCCACGTCGAGCTGCAGGCCTTCGCCGACGACTCGCACTCGCGGCTCGCGGACTCGCTGCAGGAGGTCTTCGCCGATCCGCTGCTCGAGGAACACGCGGTGACGACGAACGACCTGCGCGAGCTGGCCGAGTCGCCCGGCGCCGCGCGGGCGATCATCTCGCTGTTCCACGCGTACAAGTCGAACGTGCAGGCCATGCGCGACCTGGCCTCGCAGATGTACGACGGGCGCGCGTATCACGGCGTCGATCCGTCGCACCTGCCGAGCGAGGAGTGCTCGGACGTGATCCAGGAGAATCTCAATTACTTCCCCGAGCTCGAGGCCGCGGCCGAGGAACTGGCGCGCCAGGCATCGTTCGACCGCGGCGACATGTATCGCGCCCTGGTCTCCCACCTCGGCCAGCGCCACGGGGTGCAGGTCGTGCTCACGCCGGTCAGCCGCGACCGCGGTCTGGTGCGCCACTACGAGCCGGAGGCGCGGCGCCTGTCGCTCTCCGAGGTGCTGCCGCCGTGGAGCCGCCAGTTCCAGCTCGCGCACCAGCTCGCACTGCTCGAGGCCGCGCCGGCCATCGACGCGATCGTGGAGCGGTCGCAGAAGAACCTCAATACGCCGGAGTCGGCGAAGCTGTGCCGCATCGCCCTAGCGAACTATTTCGCGGGCGCGTTGCTGATGCCGTACGACGCTTTCTATCGGATGGCCGAGGAGATGCGGTACGACATCGAGCTGCTGCAGCATCACTACACGGCGAGCTGGGAGCAGGTCTGCCACCGGCTGACGACGCTGCGCAAGCCGGGCTCGATCGGCGTGGCGTTCCACTTCGTGCGCGTCGACATCGCCGGCAACATCTCGAAGCGCTTCTCGGGGACGGGTATCCGCTTCGCCCGTTTCTCCGGCTCCTGCCCGCGCTGGGACGTGCACGCGGCTTTCCTTACGCCCGGCCGCATCCGCACGCAACTCTCGAAGATGCCGGACGGTACGGCCTACTTCTGCATCGCCCGCACGATCCGGAAGAGTTACGGCTACGCCTCCGGCGACGCGCTGATGGCGGTCGGCATCGGCTGCCCGGTCCGCGACGCCCGCAAGCTGGTCTACGCCGACGGCTACGACCTCGGCAACATCGAAGCGGCCGTCCCCATCGGCACGACCTGCCGCCTCTGCGAGCGCGTCGACTGCGAACAACGCGCCTTCCCCCCACTCCAGCACGGCCTCAAAGTCGACGAGAACGTCCGCGGCCGCTCGTTCTTCGCGCCGGTGGATGTGAAGGTGCCGGCCGGGGTACCGGTGGTGAAGACGCGGCAGACGCGGAAGCGCTAGGACAGAACGTAGTCATTGCACCCACGAAAGGAAACGCGAAGCGTCTGGAGTGCGGCAGCGAGCGAGCTGCCGCTCTGACTCGCGGAGGTCGCAGCCTCCGCCCGCCCGCGCCAGCTGCGGCTGGCGCAAGTGAGAGCGGCAGCTCATCGCTGCCGCACTCCAGACGCTTCGCGTTCTTAGGACGTTGACGACGGCCAACGCTGGATTAGACTCATCGTGCGAGCGCTCCAACGTCCACCCGCTCTACAGCGTCCGGCGCGAGTTGCACGCGCGCGCAGCGTCGCGATTGGCGATCGGTGCAGATCGCGTAGTCCCCTGCTTCGAGTTGCAGGGCCAGGCCCCACGGTCGCCAGTCGCGCGACGGACCCGTCCAGTTGATCGGATACCGCAGCATGCTGACGCTTACGGCACGTCCGTGGCGCTCGATCATGGGGAAGGGCGGTTTGCTCTCCATCTGAATCTCCAAGACACCCGCCGGACCGCCGACGACCACTTCCACCTTCCGCTCCATGCCTTTCTGAATCGGAATGAACACCAGTTTCACCGGCAGGGCCGGTGGCAGAATGACCAGGTCGAGCACGCCTGCGTCATCCGGAAGCGCGATCCGGAACTGTCCGCTCGGTCCGCTGACTTCCTCCAGCCAGTTGTTCCGATGCGGAATCATCCATCGCACGAATGCGCCAGCGACCGGCCTGCCCAGGGGCGTGACGATCCGCCCTGTGATGGTGACCTGCGGGCGGACGACGATGGTTACTTCAGTGTCGAGGTCTTCGGTGACGCGTCCAGGGACGAAACTGCTCTCCACGCCACCGCTCGTCGACCTCGCCAGCAGATAGACGTCGCCTTCCTCCAGCGCCACGAACTCGAAACGGCCGTCGTCTCCCGATGACCCGCCGGCGATGATCTGTTTTGAACCGTCGTGAACTCGGACCATCGCACGCACGGGTTTTCCGCTTTCGTCGACGACAGCACCCTTAATGCGCGTATCCGGAAGAGTAAGGTCGATTTCAGTCGCCCCATCGAGGCGCCGCCGGATCTCCACGTTCTTCGTCAGGCGCAGGTTCCGTCGCGCTTCGATCTGGATCTCCCACTTCCCCTCGGTCGGCAAGGCACCGCTGAAGCGTCCTTCTGCATCGGCCTGCAGCACGACCATGGCGGTGCGGCCGTTGCGCATCTCGAGTCGCGCCGGGATCGGATCCTCGCCGATCTGCACGGTCCCGTAGACCGCGAGCGCGGCGACTGTCACCTGAATCGGTGCCATCCGCGGCGAGACATCGACGGTGGAACGCTCGAAAGGGTTCCCGCGGTGGTCCTTCACCGTCACCATGTGGACGCCGCTGTGGACTCCGTCGACCGACCAGCTCCCGGTCATCGAGGCCGGACCTTCGCTGACGGGGAGGGACATCGTGGTGAGTGGCTTCAGCTGCCGGAGCGACATCGTCCACGGCTGGCCATACGGATCGAGGGGTGGCTGCAGCAGAACTTCGACGCGCGACAGCGGCTCGATCACGAGCACCCGCTCGAGCTCCGTCTCGCGTCCAGCCTCGACGCGGATCTCTGTCACGCGCGCGTCAGACCATTTCTCACGTCGCGCGGTGACTGTGTACTGGCCGGACTCGAGCGGAGCGAACTGAAAGAAGCCGCGCGCATTCGGCCGGACCTTCGCCGCTCGCGAGGATAGCCGCGTCTCCTCCGCCGCCTCGGCCGCGGCGGACTCACTGATCGGCGGGGGCATCGTGGGAACGATCTCGACGACGACGTCGCTGAGCGGCGGACCGTCTCCATCGAATTGCACGAAGCCCGCAATCGAGCCTCCACGCTCGAGCAAAAGCTCGCCGAGATCGGTTGTTGCGTCCGCGCCGACGTCAACATCCCACATGTAACGCGGGGCCAGATCATCGACCAAGACCCGCAAATCGATCCTGGTAGCTGGGACAGCACAGCGAAACCGCCCCGAAGCGACCGGGCAGCGGATGACCGTGGGCGGAACCGGGACGGAGCCGGTTGGCAGCGGTGCGGACTCGAGTCGCACGATTACCGCTTCGGGCTCCGCCATGTCCGCGGGAAGTGTGAGTCGCCCTGCCAGAGATCCAGCCCGCCACAGGCCCACAGCGGCCTGTTGGTTTGCAGCGTCACTTGCAACATGCACCGCGGGCGCCCAGCAACGCGGCGACTCCGCTGTGATCGACCATTCCTTGGCAGCAGGAGCGCCCACTTCGATGACTGCGCGTGCACCGGCGGCGCGCCAAGGAATCGTGACGTCGTCACCGCATGCATCCTGCGAACACAACGGCCTGACCGTGATTACGCCCGCACGGCAGCGCTCGTCGGTCGCGGCAATCTCGACACGGAGCGGCACCGTCGCGGCCATCGATGCAGCCCCGATCACCGCAATCGCCACGAAGACGGCAGTTCGACTCACGGTCATGTCCGATCGCAGCAGGTCTCGCCGCAATCTCCATGATTTAACTCCGCACCGATGTCCCGTCAAGAGACCTGAACGTGCCTACGAGCCGAACCGGTACTGCAGCGCTCTGCGAATCTCATCCAGCTCCTGGCTCTCCCCGGCGCCGAGCGGTTTCGACACCTCGATCGGTTTGATGTCGGGGTCGGTGAACGAGATCACGCAGTAGTCGGCTCCGAGGGGCTCCGTGACGTCCGCGATCTCGGTGCCGTCGCGGCCAAGCTCCCCGATCGCCTCACGGGCCATACGGCGAATACGGTCCTCGAAGTCGGTCATGCCGGTTGCGAGGAACAAGAACCGCGCCAGTGCTAGTGTCGCGTCAATCTTGTTTCCGTGGGTGATTTGCGAGCGCCGGTGGGCCGGATGCGAGTCGCCGCGACGAGGCGATGCTGGGACATCGTCGAGGAGCGGCGACGAAGCAGACGGTCCGCCGCCGCCGCAAAGCACCCACGGAAACAAGATTGACGCGACACTAGACCCCGAACAGCAGGAACGCGCCCAGGCCGCCGATGATCGCGCCGGCGATCGTCAGTACCAGCGCGTGGCCCCGCCGCAGGCCCGCCGTCACCGGCTGGAAGAGCGCGCGGAACGGGCGCATCAGCATGGCGAAGATGCCCGACAGCACGATCCACCACGCACCCGTCACCATGGCGATGAAGCCGGCGTCCATGAGCATCCGCTCGTAGCGCGAATCGGGGCGGAAGCCCGCGGCGCGCAACCCGTCGTTCTCCAGAGCGATGGCCACGACCGGCGCGGCCGCGCCGATGAGCGCCGCCACGCTGACCAGCACCATCACGATGACGATCGGCGGCAGCACCAGCCACTTCCGTGCGCCGAGCGTCTCGCCGCGCTCCTTCATCAGCTCCACGTAGGCGCGGCTGAGGAGGAACGCGGGCACGACCAGCAGAATCCCGCCGACCGGCAGAAACAGCATCATCAGCAGCGTCAGCGCGAACGACGCGTACGCGAGACGCCAGTCGTCGGGGCCGGTCATCACTCGATCCATCACTTTCCTCCACCAGGTGCGTTCTTCCTCCGGCAGCCAGCGCTCGGGCGGTCCGAGCTGCTCGAGCACCGTGCGCAGCCGCTCGCGATCGATCGGCGCCGGCGAGCCGGCCAGTGCCAGCTCCACGTGCTCCACGACGTCCTGCTCCACTTCCTCCGCCGCGACCGCGCGGGTGCCGCGCAGCGTGGCCCGCATACGCTGCAGGTACTCGTCGAAGCTCCGTCTGGCGTCAGGCGTCAAGTCGATCATCGTCCGTTCCCCTTCTTCATCTGGCCGATGGCTTCATGCAGACGTGTCCAGTGGCCGTTCATGCGCCGCAGCTCTTCCTTCCCGCGCGGGGTGAGCCGGTAGTACTTACGGGGCGGCCCGGAAGAAGATTCTTCGATGTAGCTCTCCACGTACTGCTCGTTCCGGAGGCGGCTGAGGATCGGGTAGACCGTCCCCTCGTTGACCACCAGACTGTCGGCGTCGCCGAGGCGGCGCACGATGTCGTAGCCGTAGAGCGGGCCGCTGCCGAGGACGTTGAGGATGGCCAGCTCGAGCAGGCCTTTGCGGAGTTGGGTCGTCCAGTTTTCGTAGAAAGCGTCGCTCATTCGTCGTTCCGCGTTGCTCGTTGCTCGTTCGGGGTGCCTGCGCGTCGTTGCCCGTCGATCGCGCCATGGAATCGCACGGCACCTCGGCCGAACAACGAGTAACGTCATACCCATCGCAATGTAGTGCCATGCACGGTACCTGTCAATGCCATGTACTGTTACAAACCGCGCACGCTACACTTTCTTCATGCACTCCCGTCGCCCCCCGGTGTCGCTGACGTCCCTCGTCGGACGCGAGCGCGAGATCCGGGACCTCGACGCGCTGGTGACCGCGCGGCGGCTGGTCACGCTGACCGGCGTCGGCGGCAGCGGTAAGACGCGTCTGGCCGCCGAGCTCGCGCTGCGCATCGACTGGAAACGCGCCGACAGCGTGGTCTGGGTCGAGCTGGCGCCGTGCAGCGATCCCCTTCGCGTCGCGCAGCAGGCCGCCGCCGCGCTGTCACTCCGCGTGGCGCACGGCGACACCGTTGACGCACTCGCCGACGCCATGCGCGAGCGCGAGCTGCTGCTCGTCCTCGACGACTGCGAGCACGTGATCGCCGCCTGCGCCGAGCTCGCCCAGACGCTGCTCCTGCGCTGTCCGAAACTGCACATCCTGGCCACCAGCCGCGAGCCGCTCGGCGTCGCCGGCGAGCACGTCTGGCCGGTGCCGCCCATCGCGCCGAACGAGGCGGTGCAGCTCTTCGCCGAGCGCGCCGCTGCCGTCGATCCGACGTTCACACTCAACGAACCCGCGGTCGTCGACGAGATCTGCCGCCGCCTCGACGGCATCCCGCTGGCAATCGAGCTCGCCGCCGCGCGCGTGCGCGTGCTCACCCCAGGGCAGATCGCCGCGAAGCTCGAGGACCGGTTCGCCATCCTCACCGGCGGCGCACGCACCACCATCCCGCGCCATCGCACGCTGCGGGCGGCCATCGACTGGAGCTTCGCGCTCCTCTCCGAGCGCGAACAGACGCTCCTGGCACGACTCTCCGTCTTCGCCGGCGGCTTCTCGCTCGACGCGGCGGAAGCGGTGTGCGGCGCGAGCCTCGACCTTCTCACGGGCCTGGTCGACAAGTCTCTCGTCGTGACGACCAGCCGGCGCAACGGCGTGCGCTACTCCCTGCTGGACACGATCCGCCAGTACTCCGCGGAGCTGCTCACCGATGCCGAGGACGTGCGGCGCAAGCATGCGCTGGCGTTCCTCGACATCGCCCGCGAGGCGACCCCGGACCTCGCCGACGCCGTCACCACGCGCCTCGACCGCCTCGATCCCGACCACGACAACGTCCGCGCCGCCCTCACCTGGAGTCTCGAGCACGAGCCCGACGCGATCGCGCTCCCCCTCGGCGCGGCGTTCCGCTGGTACTGGTATTACCGGATCCTCTGGAGCGAAGGTCTGCGCTGGCTGACCCGCATTCTCGAGCGTTCCTCGGACGCGCCATCGCCGGAGCGCGCGGGCGTGCTGGCGGGGGCGGGGACGTTCGCCGCGTACGTCGGCGACCTCGACTCTGCCCGCCGCTGGCTCGAAGAAGCGGAGTCGATGTGGCGCACGCTCGGCGATCGCCGCCAGCTCTCCCTCACGCTCTCCGCGCACTCACAGTTCCTCGCCAACGCCGGCGAGCTCGATGCCGCGGCGAATCGCGCGTCCGAGGCTGTGGCGCTGGCGCGCGTGGCCGGCACGGACTGGAACATCGCGTACTGCCTCACCAACGCCATTGCCTTCGTCGCGCAGCGCCGCGGCGAGCTGGCCGAGGCCGATCGCGCGCTCGAAGAAGCCGAGGCGATCTGGTCGCCCGCGAAGCATCCCCTCGGATTGCCATTCGTTCTCAACGCCCGCGCGATGCTGGCCCTCCGCCGCGGCGATCACGCGTCCGCGGCAAAGTTCGCGCGCGCGGCGCTGCAGGAGACGCGCGAACGCCGCGACGTCTGGTTCTCCGCGCGCTCGCTGCGCATCCTCGCCTTCACCGCCACCGGCGATCTCCCTCGGGCCGCCCGTCTCCTCGGCGCCGCCGACGCCATGCTGCGCACCATCGCCGCGCGGATGCTCCTGCACGAGACGACCGAGCACGAGCGGCTCATGGCCACGCTGCGCGAGTCGCTCCCCGCCGCGGAGCTCGAAGCGGCCCTGCACGAGGGCGGCACGATGTGCTTCGACGACGCCTGCGAGCTGGCACTGGCGGCGGACTCCGTCGCCGTCGAAACCGTCGTCGACACGGTCGCGGCGCTGCACGTCAACGACCTCGGCCCGCTGCAGATCACGCTCGGCGGCAAGCCGCTGGTCGCCGAAGGCCGTGCCTCGAACCGCGCCCGCGAGCTGCTGGTCTTCCTCCTGGCGCAACGCAACGGCGCCACGAAGGAGGAAGTCGGCGTCGCCTTCTGGCCCGACGCCACGACCGAGCAGGTCAAGAACTCGTTCCACGTCACCCTGCACCGCCTGCGCAAGCTCCTCGGCGGCTCCGACACCATCGTCGCCGATGGCGCCCGCTACGTCGTGGCCATCCCCCACACACTCGCCTCGCGGCGCTTCGAGTCCGACGTCACCGCCGCGCTGCGGAGCAACACGCCGGAGAAGCTGGACGCCGCACTCGCGCTCTACTGCGGTGACTTCCTGCAGGGAGAAGACGCCGGCGAGTGGTGCCTCCCCATCCGCGCCCACCTCCGCCAGCTCCACCTGCGCGCCCTCTTCGCCCTCGGCCAGGCGCACGAGTCACGGGGCCGCTACACCGACGCCGCCGAGACCTACTCGCGCGTCCTCACCCGCGAGCCGTTCCACGAGGCCGCCGCGCGCCAGCTCATGATCTGCCGGGCCCGCCTCGGGGCGCGCGCGGAGTCGCTGCGCATCTACCTCCAGCTCGAGCAGCGTCTCCGCGACGATCTCCAGGCCGCCCCCGAGCCCGAAACCCTCACCCTCTACCGCCGCCTCGGCCAGAACGAAGGCGTGTAATCGAAAAAAATCTTCGCGGTAATCGCCCCCGTAACCCGCGGGTAAGTGCCCCTCCCTACCTTGCACTCCGACAAACAACCGGAGGCAACCATGAAGAACAGAGAAAAAGGAATCCTGCTGGCCGCGACGCTCGTCGCCTCGCTCGCCGTGATCGTGGCCGCCAATGCGTCGCGACCCGTCCCCGCGCCGCCTCAGGCGGTGAAACGCGCCATGACCCGCGAGGAGCAGCTCGCCCGCGGCAAGTACATGGTCACGATCGGCGGCTGCCACGACTGCCACACCCCGTGGATCATCCAGCCCGACGGCAATCCCGGCCCCGACATGAGCCGCGCGCTCTCCGGCCACCCCGAGTCGTTCCCGATCACGAAGCCGGCGAAGCTCACCTCGGATCGCTACACCGTGGCCAGCGCCCCGACCAACACCGCCTTCTCCGGCCCGTGGGGCGTCAGCTTCGCCGCCAACCTCTCGCCCGATAGGATGACCGGCACCGGCATCTGGACGTTCGACATCTTCAAGAACACCATCCGCAACGGCCGGCACTGGGGCGTAGGCCGTCCCCTGCTCCCGCCGATGCCGTGGTTCAACTATCGTGAGATGACCGACGAAGACCTCCTGGCCGTCTTCACCTACACCCGCACGCTGAAACCGATCCGCAACGAAGTCCCGCAACCGCTGCCGCCTGCCCCGCAGTCGGCCGGTAAATAAAGGAGAACTGACCATGAGCCGCAAAAAGATCCTCGTCTTCGGAGCCACCGGTGCCCAGGGAGGGAGCGTGGCCCGCAACCTTCTCGCCCGCGGTGTCTACGACGTCCGCGCCATCACCCGCAAGACCGACTCGCCCGCCGCGCAGGCGCTGCGCGACCTCGGCGCGGAACTCGTGCAGGGCGATCTCGACGACCCGGCCTCGCTCGCCGCCGCCCTCGAAGGCTGCTACGGCGCGTTCGGCGTGACCAACTTCTGGGAGCACTTCGACAAGGAAGAATCGCAGGGGCGCAATCTCGTGAAAGCCGTCGCCGACGCCGGCATCCGGCACTTCGTCTTCAGCACGCTGCCGCCGATCGCCAAGGCCACGGACGGCGCACTCAAGAGCCCGCACTTCGACATCAAGGCCGGCCACGAAGACTACGCGCGCAGCCTGGGCATCCCGTCGACGTTCGTGCACGTCCCGTTCTATTACGAGAACTTCCTCGGCTTCTTCCCGCCGCGTCCGACCGGCGACGGTGCGTACCAGTTCGGCTTCCCGCAGGGCGACACGCCGCTGGCGGCGATGTCGGTCGAGGACGTCGGACGCATCATCGCGCCGGTCTTCGAACAGCCGGAGCGCTACATCGGCCAGACCCTGAAGCTCGCCGGCGACGAGCTCCCCGCGGCCACGTACGCCGAGACGATGAGCCGCCACAGCGGCGCCGAGGTTCGGTATGCGCACGTACCGCGCGAGACGTTCGCCGCGCTCGGCTTCCCCGGCGCCGAGGACCTGGCGGACATGTTCGAGTTCTATCGCGTACACATCCCCAGCCGGGCGAAGGACATCGAGGAGTGCCGCGCCATCGCGCCGGAGTTGCAGACCTTCGATGCGTGGCTGGCCAAGAACGAAGGGAAGCTGAAGGGCGCGCTGGGGCTGTAGCGCAAAAGAATAGGGCGGCCTGACGGCCGCCCTACGTTGATCCCTGCCTACTGAACCGCGACGGTTTTCGCGCAGTGCTGATCGAATGCAGACGTCAGCTCCGCGGCGATGTCGTGCGCGTGGCGTCCTTCGATCTGCCACCGCTCCAGCATCTTCACCACTTGGCCGTCCTTCATCAGGGCGATCGCGGGTGAAGAGGGGCGGAAGCCGGCAAAGTACTCGCGCGCGCGCTGCGTGGCCTCGCGGTCGTTGCCCGCGAAAACGGTAATCATGCGATCGGGTTTCGTATCGTGCTCGAGAGCCATCGCCACCGCCGGACGGGCCATGCCGGCCGCACATCCGCAAACGGAATTGACGACGACGAGCACCGTGCCCTGCTTCCCGCCGAGCACCGCATCGACGTCGGCCGCCGTGCGCGTCTCCTCGATACCGAGCCGCGTGAGCTCCTGCCGCATCGGCTCGACGATCATTTCATCGTACATCTGAGAGTCCTCCCGACCGGATCATAACGCAGCGGGCGCGCGGTCCATGCCACGTGCCCGCCGAGGTGTTTTAGTGGGCTCCCGAAGCGACCTGAATCGACTGCATCATCTGACTCACGACGCTCGTGTAGTTCGCCGCCTCCGCCTCCGGGGTCACGAACACCATGTACATCAGATGTCCGTCCGGCAGGGCGCGGGTCACCACGGTGACGCGCTCGGAGATGCGGGTGTTCGGGTTCGTGCCGCGCAGGCTGGCCGCGAGTGCCGTGGCGTTGCCCGAGCGGAGCTGCTGCGTCGAGCCGCTGATTACGCGCAGATGCGGACTGGCCTGCTGAATCTGCTTGAGCAGGTCGGTCGTCGCGGTCTGCATCGTCACCTTGCCCGAGCGCACCTGCGGCTCGTAGTGGTTCACGATCGCGCCATAGACCACTTCGTTGCGGCCGCCGACGTTGCCCACGCCGCCTTCCGGGGCGATGGTCACGCCGAAGCCGCCGCTGTCATACACGCGCCAGTTCGACGGATACGCGATCTGATACGAACGCGTGCGATTGGTGAACGTGCGGAACGAGCGCGACGGTGCTTCGACGCGTCCGATGGCGCTGCTGCTGCCGCTGTTCGTGCCGCTCGTCATCGGAGGATTGTTCGCCGACGACTGCGCGATCTCACCCATCGAGCGCGCGGTGCCGTAGGTGTTCATCTGGCGCTTGATGGCCGCGAGCTGGGTGGTGTTCTGGGTCGGAGTGGACGGCTCGTTCAGGAGCTGGCGCTCCTTCTCGATACGGGCGATGCGGTCCGGCGGGGCGGGGTGATGCGAGAGCCACGTCGTCTTCTTCGCCGTGTCTACCTTCGCCAGCGTGTTGAAGAAACTGACCATGTCCGCGGGCGTGTAGCCGCTCGCGGCGAGGATCTGCGCGCCGCGCACGTCCGCCTGCGTCTCGAGCTCGCGGCTGAACTTGAGGAACAGCGCGTTCAGTCCGACGCCGCCGACCGTGTTCAGGATCTGCGCGGTGTTGTTGCCGACCTTGCCGCCGAGCAGTCCGCCGAGGATCTGCAGACCGGCCTGTGCGGCGTAGGCCTTCGAGGCCTGATGGGTGCCGTGGCGAAGCGAGGAGTGCGCGATCTCGTGCGCCAGGACGCCCGCGATCTCACCCTCGTTCCGGGCGTTGTCGATGATGCCGCGGTTGAGGTAGATGAAGCCGCCCGGCAGCGCGAACGCGTTGATATCCGAGGCGTTCACGACGCGGAAGCGGTACTGGAACTGCGGACCGCCCGCGTTCGTGGCGAGCTTCTGTCCGATGCGGTTGATGTAATCGTTGACCTGACGGTCGTTGAGCAGCGGGAGCTGGCGCTCGGCCTCGGCAGCCGACTGGGCGCCGATCTCGACGTCCTGCTGCGCGCTGAACATGTTCCAGCCTGGATTGACCTTCGTCTGTGCTTCGGCCACGCCGGCTACCAGGGACATCGCCAGCATGAGGGCGAGCAGGGGCCGCGAGGCGAACTGTACGGATCGATTCATGCCTTCCTCCTTACAAATAACTGCTAGCGAACCAGTGCACGGCCGGTGCCGTGTTTTCCTACCTGAATGGAGCGATTTAGGAGCGTTGACCGGCGGTGATTGCCCTCCGAGGAGGACGTTCCGTCCCGCTACGCCGACCCGGGAACAGGAACGACGAGGGGCCTCCGGCGGGCCGATGCGATCGGCGGCGCTTGTTGGCCAAGCCTGAACGCACGCCTGTCTACGAAACATGGGTTTGTGCGACCTCATGGGCACAACAAGCGCCGCCGGTCGCACCGGCCCGCCGGAGGCCTCCGGTCGTCTCCTTGCCCAGGTACGGGCTAGTGACGAGCCGCGCGGCGGCGGGTGAAGACCAGCCTCAGCAGGGCGTCGTAATCGGCGTCGTCGATCACATCGTCCTCATTCGCGTCGCAGCCCCATGAGCCGGCGTAGTCGCCGTCCTGGGCCGTGATGCGCGGATGGCCCTCGCCGTCCTCGATCTCTCTCGTCACCGGGACGATGTCACGGACGTCCGTCAGGCCGTCGCCGTTGCAGTCGCCGCGGGGCGGGACGTGCAGGCGGTGGATCGAGCTCGTCGCGCCCATGGCCGTGGCGAAGTAAATCGCCCCGGCGGGCGTCTGCGTCACGTCGAGGATGAACTCGCTGAATCCGGCCACGACCGGCACCGGATGCGGGATCGGGCGCGTGGCGACGTCGGGAAAGTAGTACAGCGCGCGCGTGACGAAAGCGCCCGAGAGATAGCCGCGCGGCAGCATCGCATTCGCGCCGTTGAGCCGCAGCAGCCCGGTCGGCGCGACCGTGTTCGGCCAGACGTACGCCGGCGCGATCGAGCCCGCCAGCGGGGGATCGTAACCATAGGACGACGGCCAGCCGAGGTTGTCGCCGGCCTTGACGATGTGGAGCTCGTCGCCGCCGCTCGGACCGTTGTCCGAGACCACGAGCCGGTTCAGCTCCGGATCCCAGGCCAGGTCGTACGGATTGCGCAGCCCGCGCGCGAACTGCTGCGTGTTTCCGTAGCGGTCGAGCCGCCAGATCTTCCCGCCGTTCCAGGCGGGATTCTGCGCCGGCACATACGCCCCATACTCGCCGATGCCGACGAAGATCGTACCGTCGGGAGCGACGGTGGGATTCCCGCCGTGATGCTCCGTCGAGACGCCGCGCTCGCGGAACTCGACGTCGCAGACGAACGCGGCCAGCACCCGTTCCGCCCCCGTCCCGAGATCGACCTCGGAGATTACATCGTCGAGGATGCGCTCCTCCTCCCACGTCGTGTAGTGCACCACCGCCGTCGCGTCATCGAGCAACGCCATCCCGAGAAGCCCACCGTTCCCCCCGGCGCTCGTCGGCAGCGCCGCGACCGGCACACTCTGATTGCCGTCGATCCGATGAATCCAGCCGTTCGTGGTCGTCGCGTACAGCGTCCCGTCCGAGGCTGCCGCGACCGAGCTGACGAACCCCGGCACCCCGGCGACAGTCTCTACCCGGAACCCGGGCAGCGTCGCCCCCCCCGCACCACCGGCCAGGAAAACGAAAAGAAAGGAAAGAAAGAGCCTCATCCGCTGGCGTGCTCAAGAAAAATCCGCGCCAGCATAGAGGAGGGACGGAGAACGAGCCCGGTCATCGCTCATCTCTCCCCGCTCATCACCCGTATTCTCAACACCTTCGCGTCGTCGGAATACAGATGCACCGCGCCAAGTTGTGCAGGTTCCTTGACGCGAAACCGGCCCGGTGAGATCATCGCCGCCGTTTCGCAGCAGACCGGTGACGCGGGGTGGAGCAGTCTGGTAGCTCGTTGGGCTCATAACCCAAAGGTCGCAGGTTCAAATCCTGTCCCCGCAACCAACCTTAAATCCTTGAATGGCCGGCACTTACGCCGGCCATTCGTTTTTTGAGCCAAACGCGAAAACCGCAAATTTTAAGGTCGTTTTAAGGTCGTGATCTCCACTGGTCACGGTTGATCGTATGTTGGGCCCGGCAGGCAGGACGACTCGGACCGACGCGACACACCTCGTCGCCTACGTAATCCGACTACGCCGATCCTGCAGCCGGCCCGGTGCCGCTTCGAATCACTTGGGCCGCGAAGCTTGCCGCCACATCGCAAGCGTACGGCCGCCAAGGCTTCACCGCCGCATCGTGCTTATCCTTCCCATAGTCGGAGACCGCTTTGATCATCAGAAACTCGGGGCGATCGACGGTGTTGTGAAGCCCGGATGCGATGCCGCCGGCTTCCATCTCGATGCCGACGAGCTTCGGCCAGTCATCCTGGTACTCCTTGATGATGTCGTCGTTCGCGATCACGTCGCCACCCGATGCAATGACATCACATCGGACCATGGGCGTTCCGGGAGACGGCCGCGTGTGCTTGATGAGATCGGGCCAGCGTGACGAGACATTCACGGCGGCATCGAGCAGATTCGCGCCCGCAGGAAAGACGGCCCACCGGATCTCGCGCGTTCCGTCCGGCCGCTGCTTGCCAAGGGTGTAATCGGCTACCTGCCGCGCGACGAGCACATCGCCGTGCTTCGTTTCCTCCGGGAGACCGCACGCGATGCCGACGAGCAAGACGTTTCTCGGATGCCATCGCGTAACGACGGCCTGCGCCTTCGCAATCGCCATCGCCGGGCCCATGCCGGCCAGTGAGGTGATGATCACCCGATACGACGCCTTGTCCTCTCGCTCCGATACGACCGTCGCTTCGAAGTAGGTATGCGTGTCGACGCCATCCTTGTCGAGTTTTCGATAGCCGTCGAACTTCGCGAGCACCGCATCCCGCTCCTCATCGAGCGCGGTAATGATGACAAAGTCGATATCCGTGACCTTCATACCTGCCTCCAGCGCCAATCGGTTCAACGCGCGCCTTGCTGCCGCAAGACGGCCTTCAATCTCACGGTTCCACGCATCCTCCGCTTCCTCGTTGCCCTGCAGGAGCGCTTGGCTCGCGTGCTGCGCGGCTCGGTCCAGAACCATGGCGGCGGCGCCGATCGCCGGCATCGCTGTGCCGCGCCACGTCCGAAGATGGGCGACACGCCCTTCAGCGACCAACTGCACGGTATTCTCGACCTGTCGTATCTCGCGGGCGAACAGGACGGCAGCGATCAGTGCCATTGGGAGCGAGCCGCCCTCAAGACCAAAGAGGAAGCGAACTGCCGCGCCAGTCTCCTCTTCCGTCGTGAGAAGCCACCCGTTACTCCCGACGCGGAGAAAGGACCACTCCCGATTCGTCGATGACCCCGTAGCTCCTGCGTCGACTACCAAACCCAATGCCGCCACGAGCTGTGTCACCGTCTCCGACGTCGGTGTCAGACCCTCGACCAGAATTGCTTGAAACGATTCCCAGGCAGGAGCGAGTCTCGCTTCGAACTCCGCTTGCACCCAAGGAACCCACTCCGTCGGCGGCAGAGTGATGTCTTTCGACCAGACAAGACAATCGCAATTCTGGCGGCGATACCAGACGAACGCATGGTCCGGGGGTGTCACGAGCGTTTCGCTCACGTCAGCCGTGAGCCCATTGACCCGTCGACGTACGCCGACTTCGCCGAGTGGCGGACATCCGAGGTCGCCGAGCACTGCGTCGATCACGGATGCGACATCGCCGAAACGCGCATCTACGGTGATTGCGTAGTGGACGACGCTAAGCGACGGAGTCTGTTCGGTCACGCGCTTATCCTGTCTTCCGTTTCGTCGCCCGTCGATCGTGTCGAGGGCGGCGCTCGGATGGGCCGAAGTGTTCGTCATCGGGCTCGCGTCCCGCGAATGCCAGCAGCGCTTCCGCCGCCGTTCGACTCTCGCGGATGGCCGGGCGCAGATCCAAATAGACAGAGGACCGCGCAGAGGCGACCGCCCTCCGGAAGTCGTCACGCCGGATGATCCGCAATCGTGCAACGCCCACCGGCTCGCCGTCTGTCAGTGCATCGAAGAGAAGCCACCGAGAGTCGATGACCGACGGCCAGCCGCCCGCGATCAACGGGCCGAAGAGCGCCTTGCCGTGCGGAAGTGCTCCTGCACACTCGACGAGCTGCGCGAGCGTCGCAATGAGCGACGCGCCTTCGGCAGATTCCGCTTCGTTGGCTGCGGAAATGAAAGCTGCTACGGGCTCTTGAAATAGCGAGGAGGTAGCGGTTCCGGCCTGTGCACGAATCATCTCTACGTATCCAGGGACCGACCGCAACACGGTGCCCGCGATCTCGTCCAGTCGCCGCGTTGGTTCCGCCGCACGCCGCGCGACGACGAATGAGCGCAATTCCTCGGGCGAGGCCGATTCAAGAAGATCGGCCCAACGGTATTCTGTCGGGAGCCACGCATCGACAACTCTCAAGACAGCCATGAGCTCGGGCGCATTCATGCGCCGCAGCAGGCGGCGCGTGTAAGACGTCGCGATCGCCTCGTGAAACGCACGGCTCGCGCGGCCCGGCGAGTGCCAAGCCGCGCCGGAGGCATCCTCGCCCAAGTGCATCTGCGCATGCGCAAGCTCGTGGACCTCGACGATCGTGCGTATATGCGCATGTACTTCCTCGAGCGGCCGTTGAATCTCATGCGCAGCTTCGAGCGCGCCGAGTTCGATCATTGGCGGAAAGAGCGCGATCGCATGGTCGGTCGGATCGTATTCGGCGAACACCCCGTCCGGCGCGGCCATACCGGCAAAAGAACATCCGACTTCGCGTAACACCGGAAGAGCGCGCCGCGATGCGTAATAAAGACGTGCATACGGGCCCTCGCCGTTCGCGGAGAAGAGACTGTCGTAGAGTCGGACGTACCGCGCTTCGAGCTCCAGATATCGAGGTGCTGCGTTCTTGAGAAACGCCCACGGCTTCGACCGTCCGCGCGCAGGGCGGCGAAGATCCTCCTCCGTTCGTTGGCGCATCATCGCGGCAAATTCGAACCCGAGTTCACGCTCCAGCTGCGCAATCGCGGCGCGGGTCGCCGCTAATGCCTCGCGGTCACGGTCGAATGCTTCCTCAAGATCAGCTAGGGCATGCACATCGATCTGGACACCGTCCAGCACATCCGCGAGCGGGACACCATCTCGTGATCGCGAGTCGGCGATAAATTGGAAGCGGACGAGATCAAAGGTGACGAATTCGACGCTTCGCCTGCGAGTGAGACCGGTGACGGCGTCAAGGTCGTAGGGGTCGAGACGATCATCGCTCGCGTAGAGAAGCGAGGCTGCCAACGCACGAAGGCCCGGGGACGTTGCGCCCACGAAATTTCGTTCGAGACCGAAATAGAGCTCCTCGAATACCGGATGGTGCATCCGGTGGAAGAAGCGATGATGGTCGAACCGCCACAGACGCAGTAAGGCATCTCGCAGGTGCGGTGGCAATCCAGGCCACGCGTTGCGCAGAATGTCCCATGGTTTCCAATCGGACCCTCGTACGTGATTCAGGATCACCCGTGCCGACGCGTCCGCATTCGGGTTCTTTGCTATTGCGTGCAGGATCGAACGCTGATCCGTACCGGCGCTCTCCAAGACGCGCCATGCTGCTTCGAGCGGACCGGTATCGCGATCCCCGGCAAGGACGCGCGATGCGCGATCCCGGCCACGAACGTCAAAGTGTGCGAGCGCCCGGACTGCGGCTTCGCGGACCGACCCGTCGGCGTCATCGAGGTGCTCGTTAAATATCGACTCAGAAGCATCGGAGAAGAACTCTTCGTCCAGCATGCCCAGCATCCGCGCGCGAACGTCATTACTCTCAGCGCGTGCGAGCGCCGCACCGAGTCGGCGTGACGCTTCATCTTGCGTTCGGCTCCAGTCCCACGCCTCCCGATCGCGAGTCATAACCTGTTCCCACATCGTGAGGAACTCGCGGGAGATCATCCGTCCGTCGTCGAACTGCCGATTCACCTCCGCGCGAAGCCGCTCGAGGGGCGCACTCGATCTAGTAGTGAGGATCTTTATGAGCTGTGCGCGCTCCTCGTCGTCAGCCGCCGAACGCAATTGCTGTTCGACCCGATTAGACGCCGTGCTACTCATACGGCCGTCTTTCGAGTCCCGAGGATGGAACCCTGAATATCCCCAATGGAGTGCGATGCGGACATCCGGCGTCTCCGCTCCATGGAGTGCACGCTCGTAGCAACGGGCAAGCGCGTCGGTGTTGTACCAACGCGCACCGTCTTCGTCGATCGTTTCGCCTCCTTCGTGACGCACGACCGCACACATGAGATCAGCGGTGTACGTCCTGGACGTCTCGGTTGCCAGCGCGGAAAGCGCGACGGCGGCGAGTGCCAACTCTGGAGCGTGGGTTCGAAGCGCCTCTAAGACTTCCCGTTTCCGCTCTGAGTCGCCACTCATCGCCGGCCATTCGATGGGAAGCGTCCTTCGATCGTTGGTCGATTCGCCGCTCATGGCATTCCCTTCATCCCGCACTCGCCTGAGGCGACACGACAGAACCGTCGTTCCTCATACCGACTCCCCTATCGCCGCCAGAAGAGCAGCGCGCCCGTTCCCGGCATTCAACCGGACCGCATCGACACGGTCGGCAAGCGATAGGAGCGCGAGCGGCCCAAGTGCATTGCCGCCCTGCGCAGCCTGATCGAGGACGTCGAGCACACGAGCGGTCGGCGCACTCCCACTCATGATGAGGAGGCGGGCGGCGGTATACGCGAGTTCCTCGCCGTCATCGAAGACGACCGCGCTGAGCGCGCCAAGCGTGGCATTCCGCGTCTCGCCGTCCCGGAGTCGCGCCTCAACATGGCTCTCCGGGTTCCATCCGCGGCGCTGCCGTCCTGCAATCGCGCGCACGAGACCCCGTATGACACCGGGCGATCGGGCGTCGCCACGGCTGGCGAGATACGCCGCCGCGGCCGCGCCGACAATCGCGTCAGACGACCAGAGCGCTGCGCCGAGTGCATCGGCCGCGATCCCTTCCGTTATCGGGTCAGCGCGGATCGCGTCGAGCGCCGCCATTGCCCGCGCGCGAAGATCGTCGTCCCGCAAGCCGGCCTCGACGAGTGCGCCGGCGATATCCTTCATCGAGTACCCGTCCCGCGCGAGCACGTATTCAGCAGCCAAGAAGGCGGTCGTGCGGTCATCGTCATCACCCCGCCGGGGCAGCAGAAACGCGAGGCCGTCGCGGATCGCCGGCGCGAGATCCGAGGCAAGCAGCGCGTCCATCCGCTGCAGCGCCGCGTTGCGCTCCTTCTCTTCGTTGAGTAGCGCGCGAAGAAGGCCGGCAAGCGACCCGCGTGCAACTCGCTCCTCGGCCTCTTCCCGATGCTCGCCGCCACCATGCGAACGTGTTTTCCCCCGGATCGCGGCAGATGCCATCTCACGGACGGAATCGGGAAACAGATCAAGGAAGGCGCAGGCGGTTCCCCAGCGAATGTCGGCGTCTTCCGATTCCTGCAGTTGTTTCTGGAGGTGTTCGTCCATGTCGGCAGCAAGTTCCGCTTTCGCGGCGGCTACAGTCGCGAGAAAGCCCAGCGCCTCAGCATGTCGCTCGCGCTCACCGAATCCGGCAGCGATGAGCGTTTCGGCGAGGTATTCCGCTTCATAGGCGCGCGCCGCCACAAGACACCGCGCAGCTTCCCATCCAAGCTCGTGGTTGCGGTTGTGCTGGCTCGCGTGAATAGCACGGCTCATAGATTGCTGGAGCGCCTCGCGCATCTCCTTGACGAGGCGAGGCCGCGCGAGAATCTCGGCGATCCATCCACGCGCCGCTTCGCGCTCCATCGAGTCGCCGTTCGCCAACCCGTTCGCGAGAACCTCAGGAAGATGCGGTGCGGTGAAGCTTCCGCGCTCGCAGAGCAGGCGCGCGGCGTTCCACGCCACGTCGCGCGAGTCCGATTCAAGCGCTTTCGCGAGGACGCGCCGCGTTTCCGTCGTCGTCTCGCGGTCGTCGAGGAGTGTGCGGAGGACGGCGAGCGACGCCGTGCGCGCGTCGGAGAGCGCACATCCATACGACACCAGCGCACGGACAACGCTCGAATGTCCACGTTCGCCGTGCGCAGCGAGGAGGAGCGCGACCTCGCTCGCGATCGTGGGATCGGGCTTGTTGCCTCCGAGATAGCGGAGGAGAAGGCCGATCGTGGCGTCCGCAGAATCGCCTGCGAGGAGCGCTTGAAGATGCGGAATGGCGCGTCGAAACGTCGTCGTGTCTCGCAGCGCCGCTTCGATGTGGCGGGCGACGTGCGCTGCATCCGACGCTCCGCTTGTTTCAATCATGAAAAGCGCCGAGACGCCCGCAATGCGGCCGGTAGGATGCTTCGCGCCCTCGCGGAGTGCCGCGCGTGTCGCGCGCGCCGATCGCGGGTCGGTCAGCATCTTCCGCAGCGTCTCGGCAGCGAACGCTTGCCGCTGGTCGGTGGCAAATCCGACGCGAACAAATGTCTGCGCAAGACCCGGCGTCTCAAAGGCGTCGGCTGCAGCGAGTGCGCGGGCAGCCTGCCAAGCCACCGACGCGTCCTCATCCCAGAGCTCCTCGTCGAGCGTCGCGCGGGTCTCGTCCGCGGTCGTCGGATCGCGGAGAAGCGTGAGGATGGCCTGAAGTCGCGCCTCCTCTTCCCGCTCGTCATCCGCTCGGTCGTTCGCCGGCGAGATCGGGAGCGTCACCCGCCCGAGAAATCTGCTCGCGATTCTGCGCACCGCCTCCGTATCACTCGCGAGCGCCCGCTCCAGCGCGCGGAGTACGGCCGGCGTCGATGCATCATCTGCGATCCATGTGGCCAGGAGTGCGGAAGCGTCCTCGCGCTCCCACGCCCGGCTCAATGCATCGATGAGCACATTGAGCGTTCCGGCCGTCGCCGGCACGCGGGCCTCGATCAGGAGCCGGACAATCTCGCGTTGAACCGCCTCCGCATGCTTCGCTGTCGCGAGCGTCCGAAGGCGCGTCTGAAGCGCCTTGCGCGTCGAACCGTTCGCGAGGCCGGCGAGGAGCACGCGGCGCGCACGCTCTTCAGGAGTACCGCGCGGATCGCCGCCCATACCCGGAAACCGGTCGCCGAGAAACCCCGCGAGCGCTTCGACGTGCTCCTTGACGTCAGCCCCGGACTCAACGAGAAGAAGCCCCGCGACAGCGCGGAGCTGCAGACGAACATGCCAGTCATGTGGGCCGCGCTCACGCTCCATCCGGCGTTCGTCGGGAATCGGGAGCGCCGCGATGCGCGCGAGCACCCATTGCAACGCCGGAGCGAGGGCCTTCGCCGGACGCGCAAGCAGGGCACGGACCGGCAGCTCCGAGGGACCATGGCGTGACGGCGACGAGCGCGCGAGGAGCGAGAGGAGGAGCGTGTCGGGATCGCTCGCCCGTGCGAAGACCGATCGGAGCGCCTGCCACGTGATGGCACGATCGGATCCGCCGCGCTCCGCCTCGCGCCAGAGTCCGTGCGCGAGCGTTTCGATCGTCGCGGGAGGAAGGTCGACATCTGGGGCATCGAGGAGCGCGGACGCCGCGAGCATCGGCGCGATCGGGACAATCTGCCCGAGGAACGCGCGCGTCTTCTTCTTGCCATCCGGTCCGAGCCGAAGCACGCCGACAGCGAAGCGCAGAAGTTCATCGTGCGCATCATCCGCGGCAAGGTCGGTGAGCGGCCGGAGATCGCCGCGGTCCATACGGACGCGAAAGCGTGCGCCGAGATAGTCGCGAAAACTGAGGTGCGCGAACGCGAAGACCTGGGGTTCGCGCTCGAGGACGAGTCCAGATCGCTCCGCTAAGAGCTGGAGCATGACCGAGGCCCGTTCGTGCGGCGCGTAGGCGCTGCCCGGCGCGACCGTCCCGATCGCATCGGCAAGCATCTCGGCGAATGCCGCCGCACCGATCTCCGTCTGCTTGCCGACATGGAGACGCCAGCCGATGTCCTCCATGACGCTCCGGATCTCCTCCGGCGTGAGCCGAAGAACGTCGGACCAATTCCGTGGGATCGCGTCGTCGCCGAGATCCCGTCCGGCCGCATCGCGATCCCAATGCCCGAGCATCGCCGACGTTGCATGGTCGTACAGCGTCGCGCGATCGACCGGCACACCACCGCCGCGGTTGAAGTGGATGAGCGCGAGAATCGACAGGAGGAGCGGGTTCGAGGTGAGATCGGAAAGCGCTTCCGCCGCGTCGGCAAGATTAGCGCCGCGAGTCTCAGCCGTCTGCGGGTCGAGGAGCGATCCACCATCCGTCCGAACTGCGGCATACCAACGTCGCGCGAACGTCGCACGTTCTCGTTCGTCGAGCGGGAGTGGTTCGTAAAACGGCAGCTTCGTACTCATGCGGAGTGCGCGAATGCCGGACGGACGCGTTGCGATGACGACGCGCGGCTGTTCGTACTTCTGAACGAGGTCGGTGACCGCGGTGAAGAGCGTCTCGCGCATGGCCATGTCGGTCACTTCGTCGAGTCCATCGAAAAGGAGCAGCGTATCCTCGGACTTGAGGAGCTCCTCCGCCGCCTGCAGCGCACGGTCGCGGGACGGCGGCGTCCCAAGGAGCCCGGATTCGAACTGCGCGGCGAGGAAATCAGCGATCAGGCCGACGCGACCGGAGACACCATCGAGATCCCGACCCCGCACGCGTCGTGCGAACTGGCGGAACGAGACGTACACCGGAATGAGCGGCGTGGCTGGAAGACCGGCGTCCGTCCGTTGCCGACGCCCCTCGTCATCCTCCATAGCGCTCACGAGCGCGAGCCAGCGAAGCGTCGTCGTCTTGCCCGTGCCAGGTCCGGCGACGAAGCCGAATCGCCGCGCCTCCGCGAAGAGTTCCGCGAGCGGCATCGACCCGCCGTGAAGGTGATGCTCGTGAAACTCGCGCTCGTCGCGCGGATCGAATCGCCGTCCGCGACGCCGCATGCGGCGCTCCATCTCCAGTTCCGGGTGCAAATGGCGATGCCCATCGCGAAACGACACAGCGACGTGCGGCGGGACGAAGAGCTTCGCGAGATCGGCAAAGACCGGCGTCGCGACATCGAGGCCGTAGAGGCGGAATCGCTCGAATTGTTCGACGACGGCAGCGCGGTGCTTCGACCACACGATCGGCGTCAGGAGTGGCGAGGCGGCGACAACGCCGGCGGCGACGAGATCATCCGCCGGCGTGCCGTCCGCGATGAGCCGCTCGATGAGCAGGGCGCGCGTGTACGCGCTCCTGGCCGCATGCCCCGAATGCTTGCTTTCGGCGACCAGTCGCACGAGACGATCGACGAGGGCCGGCGCATGCGTCCCGAAACCCGTAAGCGTTGCCGCGATGAGCGTTGTAAGTCCGCTCGCATCGGGGACATGTCGCGTATCGATGGTTTGGAGGAAGGAGAGAAGATCGACGTCGTCCACCCCTAGGCGAAGGGCTTTCGCGAGCGCAGCGATGTCCCCCGCCGTCGCCACCGACGCCTCCGCGCTGCGAAGCTCGCGCGTCGTACGCGAGCGCTGCGCGACGTCCACAATGTCGCGGAGCGGCACGACGTTTCCACCGCTTGCAAGGCGCAGGACTGTCCGCGATCGCTCGTCCTCGGGACGCGCGGACCATTGGCGGAAGAACTGCTCCGCAATGCCGTGCTCGATGAAGTGCCGCACAGACCATCCACCGCGCGGTGCCTGCTCCTTCAGCTGCACATAGACGCGAACACCGTTGTTGTGGAGGAGGATAAGATCGTCGACGTGCACCGCCTCGACCCCGCCCGGCATGCCCGCATCAAGCGCCTTCTTCTCCCACAGAACCTCGCGCAACGGATCACGTCCGACCTCCATGAGGAGCTCTGCGAGGTGGAGAGCGACGTACAGGTCTTGATAGTCGTATCCGGACCCGCCGGAGCGTCCGCCACTCCGGCCGCGCGGTGATGCTGCGTTACGGCGTGCGGCCATACATTCACCCTACGGAGCGTCGACAGCCTATGTCGCCGCACCAGAGAAACCGGAACTGCGGTTGGATGGACTTCCCGATGATGAGTATTGCATGGTTCACAAGGATCGGCCGCGCCGTGCGTCGCCCGGCACCGTTTACTTGCCCGTGAGTTCGGCCACGGCTCGACCGACACGCCCTTCTCGCCCTCCACTTTTGCTGGATTCAGATCCGTTTCAATCATTACCGCTTTCCCGGAACGTCGAGTTGCTGCGCAAGCTCGCGCAGGCCCGCCCGCCCCGGAACGCTCGGCAACAGAGACACGAGCACTGGTGTTGACTCCCCCTCCAGTCCGAGGCGGATGGCCACCGCGCGCCGCTCGCCTCTCGTGAGCACGACGACCGCGGCCGGAGCCCCGCCGGACCACTCCGACGCAACTCGAAGAAGCGCTTTGAGCTTCGGCAGGAACACCGCCTTCAGGCGTTCCCCACCTAAATCGATTTCTACAGCGAGTAGAAAGCCAAGATCACCCGGATGCGGCGATCGAATCGCCAGCACGTCCGGAACGACGTCGCGCGTCCCAGCAAATCGGCGCTGGAGCAACCAGGCCGGCGCCACCGTGTCGGGAGCAAACTTGAGCCTCGGCATCACCACCCGGAGATCGTTGATCCAGAGCGTGTGCTGGACGTCCTTCAACGCGGTCGGCATCTTCGGCGTGAAAACGTCATCCACCGTCATTCCGTGCGCGACGAGGGTGTCGCGACCTGCGTGCGTGAGGCGGAGCCGGTTGATCCCGACCTTCGCCCATCGCTCGACGGCGACGAAGCCGCGCTTGAGCATGCGCTGCGTCCATCGCGACATGATCCCCTCGGCGAGGCCGGTGAAGATCGCCTCGTGCACCTGATACTGCGCGACCTCGTACCCGCGTCCGATGAAGAGGAGCGCGTCGAGATCGCGGCTGGTTACCCGAGGAAGGCGCCGGGGATCGTATGCCGCGACGTATCGCTTGGCCCGTTCCACCTCGCGCAGGTCCGGTAGAGATTCGTCCCTTGAGGCGGAAAGCGGTGCGTCGTGTGCGTTCACTCCGAACGCCAGAGTTGAATCTTCAGTTGTGTTGAAATCCTCCTCGTTCGTCATAAAACCTCTTTGCATCGTTCGTTTAACGCCACTCCGAGGCCGCCTGTATCCGGATTAGTCGCGCAGTGAACATGCTGCAGTTGCAGACGTGAGCACACGTGATCCTTCGACAGGGCGGCACTCGGAACGGCGCTCGCCCGGGGAGAAGGGCGGGTACGGCTAGAACGCTGAGGCGAGTGTGGGGATTTGCTCGATGAACGCCGCCTCTTGGCGGAATCGTTCGCGAATATGAACCGTCAAAAGCGACATCTGGAGATCCGCAACCTCCTTCGGCAGTGTTAGCGCGTAGGACCGGGATCGGTCACGCATAATCACGCCGTTCGGCGATTGCCATGCACCCTCCACGTCCGCGCGGCGCGTATAGCCGCCGGCGACTTGGAGCAGGTATGCCTCGAAACCTTCGAAATCCGCGTCAGTGAACGGAACACCGTCATTGTCGTGAATCGGGACGAGTAGTTCGAGATGGACGGTAGATCGCATAATGCGAGGGATTAGGGAATGAATCACTCACCACGTGTTCGAGACGTTGCCCTTCCTCCGAGCAAGCTTGATGGTCGTATTCGTGTGTGCCGCCGAACGGATTGAAAACTGACAGACCCACCGGGTCCGGCCGCGACGTTCCCGTTTCCGAAGACGAAGGCGCCGCATTGCGAGCGCTGGAGTCTTCGACAGTGCGTCCACGGGCGGGCCCCGGCGGGCTGTCATTCTTGAGCCTTAGAGACGTGTCACCCCGATACTGTCTCGTGTGTACTACACGCCTACGTGCTTATCGACGGATACGAAATGCGCGTGCTTCGATCATCCCGCGTCGGCGTCAGGCGCCGTGAGCATGACGTGCTCGTGGCGGTCCTTGCCCTTCTTGTAGGAGAGCATGTTTACTTCCTCCGCGCGAATCTCGGTGACGTACTTACGTTCGCCGTCCTTCTCGTACGCACGGTTCAGAACCATGCCTTCGATGTAGACCGCTTTTCCCTTCTCCAGGTACTTTCCGCAGATCTCGCCGAGCTTCGCCCACGCAACGACGCGATGAAAGTCCGTGACCTTCTTCTTCTCGCCGTTCGAGGTAAAGTCGCGATTCGTCGCCACCGGGAACGTCGTGATCGTTGTGCCCTTTTGTGATTGCCGGACCTCCGGATCAGCAGCGAGCGTTCCGACGAGGACGATCTTGTTGACGCTTTTCATAAATGTGTAAGGTTAGGTTGGGTTCGGGAATGTAGGTGACGCGCGCCTCCTCCGCTCAAGCTTTGATTTCATAGGACCCGCAGCGTGGCACCGCAGCCCACGCACGGGATAACGTCATATGTCGAGCCGCAGAACGAGCACCGTAAGCGACTACCCGGCTCCACCGCGGCGCAGGTGGGACAGCGGGACATGAGGTTCAAGGGGTTTTCTGTCGTGCAGAAGGCGCAGACCAGCTTCCCCTCGTTGATGCGTCTCGTAATCTTCACGACCTTCCGGAAGTCCGCGATCGCGGCGACGATGGTGAACGGGAACGCCAGCACAGAGAGAATGGCGGTCTCGATCGCCGCGCGCACTCCCTTCCACGGGTCCTGCGTGGTCATTCGCCCTCCTCGGTCTCGGGCGAGCGCTCGCCCGTCGCGCTCCCGCCGTGAAGTTGCTCCAGGAGTTCACTCAGGGAGTTCGCCGTCCGCTTGTTCGGCCTCGCCTTGATCGGATCGACTTCCTCCCGGCCGACGATACGAGCCTCCCACGCCGCGATGTACTCGGCGGCGTTCTTCGTGGAGAGCATCGACCGCCTGCCGATCTCCCTCGCATAGATATCCGTCAGCTCTTCGTCGGTTCGTCCGCCCGCGAACACGCCCGGATCGGGAAGATCGAGTGAGCGCGCCGGGAGCGCGGGAAAGCCACCCTTCACGGCGAGCCAAAACGCCTGCCGCGGCATGGTCTGGATGTCGCGGAGGAACTCGAGCCGTCGCTGCGACGATGAGCGCGCGTCCATTGAATCGAACACGACGTGCGGGAACAGCAGCTCGGCCTCGTCTGAGCGTGATTGGAACGTCGCCGACCAGCGTGTATTGAGAACGATGTTGCGGACGAAGTTTTTCGGGAGCGAGCTCGCGAGATCCTGCGACGCCAGCACGAGATTTACTTTCACCGATCGAAGGGTTCGGAGCGACGTGCTCAGAATGTCCTGCATCTCCGTCGACGCGGAAAGGAGGAGCGCCAGTTCCTCAAACACCACGGTCTTCGGTGTTCGTCCGCGGCGACGCGGTGCGTCGAGGAGCAGATTGATCGCACGCCACGTCGCCCTGCTGAGCCCCAGCGAAAGCGGGAGGACGTTCGAGCATCCGAAGTTGCCGACGACGAGCTGCGCCGCGTCCGCGCGCGCCAGGCCCGCGATGTCTTCCGGCGGGACGCCGACCGCGTAGCGGTTCTCGGGAAAACTCAGATCCCCGTGGAGCCGCCGTAAGAACGCATCCTGCGTCTGGCGCGCCACGACAGTATCCATGGCCCCGAAATACTGGCGCACTTCGGAACTTCCGACTTTCGCGAGTATCCGGCGCCGGAACGCCTCGTCACGGAAGAAGCGTTCCGCAAACGCGAAGTTCGCCGGGAACCGGAGGTCGATGAGCAGCCACGTCCAGAGATACAGCAGTTGCCGGAGGGGCTCCGAGTACACCTGCCGGCTCGCCTCGATCGTCGTATCGGTGAGCAGGTGGGCCTTGTAGGCGTCGCTCACGACCTGATCGCGGTTGTCATACGGCGCGCTCGGGGTGATGTAGTCGCGCGTCCAGTCGATCGTGTAGACGGCGCCGCTCAAAACGTCTCGCGTCTCGTCGTCCGCAGAGACCCAGAGTCCTGCGATGTACTGCTGGAGCAGCAACGCCGTCTCGGACTTGACGTCGACGATCTCCGTCTCGAAGCCGAGCTCCCGCACGCCCGCGTTCCGCGCGCGCAGGGCGCGCTGCAGCTGCTCGAGCAGGAACCCGAGTAAGAATCGCGTTTTCCCACTCCCGGTCGAGCCGACGACGACGGCGTGGGCAAGCGCGATGTCTTCGGCGACGTCGATGCGCTCGCGCGACGGGCGCAGGTGCCCCATGGAGATCTGCGGGTCGCGCTTGAGGCGCCGGAGTGCATCGGCATAGACCGATGCCACCGAGACGGTCGCCTGCGCCTTCCGATCACGCTCGTACTGGAGCGCGCGTTCGCGGTTCCGCTTCTCAAAGAGCTTCAGGACGAACTCAGTGACCCTACTCGCCACGATCGTTCTCCGCGGGACCATCGCGCAGTTGCTCACGCAACATGTTGATGATGTCCGGCCGGCGTGACGGCGGATCGACCGGCTGCTTCGACGTCAGCCGCTTCGTCGGTTGCTTCTCCGTGGTGAGTCGTTTTCGGAGGCGCAGCAGGCCGTACGCGATGGCCGCGACGATGAGGAGCGTCAACACTTCCTCACCGATGCGGGCCGCCGTCCACGTCCGTGTGAAGAACGGCGACTCGTGCAGGAGTCCGTAGAAAAGGCTCGGCGCAAACGCGATGAGGAACGCGAAACATCCCCAGCGCCGGAGCGTTTTGCCAAGTTCGGTGTGCCGGATAGGTACTGAGAGCGTCAGGAGTAGGCAGGCTGTCGCCACAGCCAGCTGGATAATCATGGGTTCTCCTTCCCGTCTCGCGGACGGGCGTCCGCAGGCGGGGCCGCTCCGCAGCGGAGCGGCCCCGAGGGGTTAGTCGGTGGTGTACACGGGGAAGAGTCGGCCGATCGCCTGGCGCTCGGCGCGGCGCAGCGCCTCGGCGAACGCCTCCGCGTTGATGTCCGTCGTGTCGTTCACCGAGAGCGACCGGTCGAGTGCGCGCATCCGGGCCACGTGGAGACGAATGCCGTCCGGTCCGATCTCGGCGATCGCGAGGTCCTTTCCGGGCTCGATCACGACATCCTGACGCGCGAGAACGTCCGACGCGAGGCGCTGGGCGTCGCGCCAGCCGGCGCGGCTATCCTCGACAACGACGGGCAAGCGCTTCTCGCCATCGAACGAGATCTCGATCGGCGCGGCGTCGGGGTCGAGGTCCCAGAGTAGCTTCGGCAGGTTCGTCGTCAGATGCGCGCGGAAGAGCAGGCGGAAGTGCGGCTCGAGGAAGACGTGCTCCGGCAGCGCATTCACCCCGAGCACCGCCTGCGAGCCGCGCCGGACCGTCGCGTCGGCGAGCGCGTCGAGAAAGAGGGCCAGCCGTTCCTTCTGTTTTGCGTCCCCTTTTCCGATCACGACGGTGAGCGCGATGAGCGCCTTCGTCGGCATCCGGATGAGGAGATAGAGGAGCAGGGCGCGGCCCGTCGCGGCGGCCGCACGGCAGATGCGGGCATTCGCGCGCGGATCGTCCGTCGCGCAGATGATCGGTCGATCGTTCTCGGTGCCGTCGTGCTCGACGACATCCTCGCCACGTCCGTGATGAACCATGAATTGGACTCCCCGCTGCGTCGCTTCGGCAGCGCTCGTGAGAAGGTTGTTCGGGTTGACGTCGATCCCGCGAAGGGCGACTTCGACATTCGGCGAGGCGGCGTTGAAGTCCGCGATGCTATTGATCGCATGCCGGCCACCGAGGTTCATGCCGATGCCGTCGACTTCGCGGACGGTGCGGTTGCGGTTGTCGGGAATGGTGATGACTTGTGCGGCCATGGTCGTTCTCTCCTTGTGTGGTGGCCGGGCTGAGCATCCAGCCCGGCCTGGTGTTGGTCGTCACGCGGCGACATCGGGGCCATCGGTGTCGAGCGGCTGGCCCGTTGCGAGGCGGCGGCGTTCGTACTCCCAATGGCGGCGGTACTCCGCGCGGATCAGCCCCGCGAGGTGGTCGTAATTCGTGACGCGCTCATTGATGGCCTGCACCTCGGTGTGCGCGCCGTTGATCGTCTTCTGCTCGCTCCGCAGCTCGCGGCGCGTGAGGGCCAACGCGCGCGCGGTCTCACGCCCGTTGAGCGCGTTCTTGATGAACACTTCGGCGAGCCACGCCGGCAGGACAGTGATCGCGAACATGATCGCCGCGAGCGCCAGCGCCTCGCCCGTCGAGGTGTCTTCGGTCGACGCGAGCTCGTGGTACCGCACCATGGCCGCCGCGAGGCCCATCGCGAAGAACGCGGCGTGCCATCCGTAGTACCGCGCGGTCCGGCTGACCTGTCGCGCGCCGGCGTTCGCGATGACGAACATCGCGGTCGTCAGCATCGCTGCGTACACGAGCACGGTGCCGCCGTCGATCCCCGCCTTGCGGAAGACATCCGCGCTCCCGCAGAACTCGACGAAGTACAGCACGCCCACGAGGAACCACATGAACCGCGGGTTCCACTTGTGCTTGTGCTCCTCCTCTTTCCGGTGGACATCGTTCGTGAGTTCTTCGGCTTTCGCGACGTTCGTGCGCTCGTGCTGGAGGATGCGGTGGCGATCAACTTCGGTGGGAGAGAACGGCGTCGGCCGCGGCCCGAGGATCGCGACGATGAGGTCCTCGACGCCGTTGTAGTTGACGCGCGCGTCCTTGATCGCGCGCACGCGGATCTTGAGCTTGTGGACAGCAGAGAGGATGTAGAACGTGAGGTACGCCATGGTTACTCGTCTCCTTCTGGTGATGTGGTGGTGATCGTGGTGAGATCGGTTGCGCCGGTGTCGAACTGCGCGGTTCCTCCCGCCGCAGCGATGGCGCTGGTCCAGAGTTCTTCCATGAGGGCGCGCCGCTCGAGGCTCATCGCGGCGCATCCGCGCCGGTCGGTCGCGGTGATCGTCATGAACATGAAGAGCACCTTCACGTCGGTGAGACTGCCGGCCGGGAGCACGTGTTCCCGCTGGAGCGTCTTCACAAACGTCGAAGGGGTCGGGAGCGGGTCGGCGCACTCCAAGTCGCCGCCGATCTTCGACACTTCGAGTCCGTCGCTGACGAGGCATAGCAGTCGATGGTCGGTCCGGGCGCCCGCGAGGGCGATGAGAGTCAGAGCTTCACTGAGCGGCGAGCCGCCCCGCTCCGGCTCGTCGAGGTACGGTTGCGCCGCCTTCGTGAGGTAGGCACGTGCCGATTCGATGTACCGTGCCGCCGCGGCGCGCTTCGACTTCGCGTTTCCGTTCCGCGGCACATCGCTCGTCACGCTTGCGATGAGCTTCGTCGTCGCGAGCGTCGGTCCGACCATCCACAGCCGGACCTCGCTGCCCGGCCGGTCGGCTGTTACTCGAATCACCTGTACAAGCGTTGCGTCGAGCGACTCGGCCGTGCACGTCGAGCCCTTCGAGGCATCACAGGCGACGTCGACGGTGATGGTCGGCGGTGGCGGCTCGTCGGCCAGGCCGACGGCGCGCCCCATTCGCGTGAACACCGATGGCTCTGCGGGCTCGCCACCGCACGCGGTGACGAGGATGAGAGTGAGGGCAAGAGCAGGGCGCAGAAACCCCTTCATTTCGCCCCCGTGGCCGTCTTGTCGCCGGGCTGCGACAGCACGCCCGTCTTGGGCATCTGCGGAGGTTTCGCGTGCTGGCGTTTCTTCGGTTCATTCGTTCCGGCGAACACCGTGATGATGAAGTTCACGCGCTCCCGCGCTTCGGCCGCCGCATCGCCGTCTCCGGCGGCGATGACGAGGTCGTGCTGCGCGTCGCCGTGTCGCAGCGTGATTTCCAGTTGATGAGACATTCGTTCTGCTCCTTTCAGAAGCTGGAACGAACGGCAGATCCCGAAGCGCCGCTTTCGACATGACCACCTGTCGATGCGTGTTGATTGACTCTGATAGAAGCGAAAACAGTGTCGGGTGAGTCGACTTCGCAGTGGAATGGCCGTAAGTCGAATATCTGCGGCGTTTGTGGGGTGAGCTTGAGGGGGCTTTCTCGGTTAAGGAGTGGTTGTGACTCTCCGTGTGTCGAGGATGGTCACTATGGGTGGGTTGTCGGAAATCGCTTGTTCGTTCTGCGCTCAACTCGCGCTAGTTACGTGTTGTGCGGATGATGACCGTAATCGCTCCGATCACTTGCAACCGCTCGTCGTCCGTGATGAGCGATAGAACGTCATCGAGGAGGTCGCGGCGGCCGTGCTTTGTCCACCAACGACCGACAAACGCTTTTGACTCGATCATCACGAGAACGAGTTCCCCCGTCGCGGCATGCCCGTCCGGCCGCGGCTCGACGACGAGGATGTCATCGCGCTCGATACCGAAGCCACGCAGATTCCACCCTGCTGCACGAAACACGACATCACCTTCGTCGATCTTGTCCGCAGGAATCGCCACATGTTGGCCGGTGAAGCTCACGTCGATCTCCGCGCCTTGCGAGATGCCACCCGCGAGGACGATCGTCACCATGCTGTCGTCTCGATCAGACGTCATGGGTGCGCCTCGGCTGTCCGTGCCTCGAGCCTACTTCGGGCGGAACGTCTTGCACCCGCACTTGTACGCCTCCTTGCAGTGACCATCGGGACGCGTTTCATGCGCTTTCTTCCCATGGCCGCAGACGCACATCGGTTCCGGCGTGAACGCGCGGCAGTCGCAGTCGCGGCACGGCCCCCGCGGCTGCGTCGCGGTGTTCCAGTGCCGGCTCTTCTTATGGCCGCATGCGCACATGAAGCTCGGGCGGTTGTCGAAGAAGGCATCCGTCACGACCGCTTCCCCACGGTCAGCACCTTGCGCCGCACCACGCGTGCGCCCGCGAAGCTCGCGTGCGTTATCCGCCGGTTCGCAGCGAGCGTGAGCGCCAGCTCGACGGTGAGCGCCGCTTGCGCGTCCTCGATCGTCGCACCCTCCGCGTACGTCTCGGGCAGTTCCTCGATGTACGCGATGATCTTCCCGTCACCCTGCGCGAACACCGCCGTAAACGGCCCTGTCATCGTGCCCTCTGTGCCGCCGCGATCGCCCGCTCGACGGGCTCTCGGTCCTTCGGGTCGTGCGCCAGGCAGTAGCGTTCCTTCGCCTCGCGCCTGCGGTACACAAGCCGCGCATTCGTCGCCCGCGGCACACGCACGCCTGCGAGGAAGGCTTCGACCTCCTCGCCGTGGAGCACCGGCCGCCGCGCGAGTTCCACCGCGAGCGCTTCCACGCGTCGCCACGTCTGCGGGTGTTCTATGAGGGCGCGTGCCCGCTCCTCGGCGTAGTCCGACCATTCGTCGATGAGCCGCAGGTCGGTCTCCACTTGAAGGACGGTCGCCAGGATGCCTTCGTAGTCGGTGCGCGGCACGAGCCCGCACGCGCCCTCGTAGTGAAAGCGCTTCTGCGCGACAAGCCCGGCGTGGAGCACCACCATCTCCCGCTCGATCGCGAGCCGCAGCGCGTCCGACCCTGTCGGGAAGCGGCCGAGCCCCACGTCGCTGGCGAACGTCATCCGGCCCTCGCGTACGCGCACGTGAACGTGGATCGCGCCGATGCGGACACCGAGTTCCCACGCGGCGACCGCGTGCCCCGCCTCGTGCACCAGCACGTCCGCGAGCGTGACGCCCCGTTGGAGGCGCGCGATTGTCACCACTCCTCCTGCTGCGCCGCTTGGTAGCCGTCCATGCCGCGTAGTGCTTCGGTGAGCGTGGGCCGCCGCCACACGAGCACGGCATTCGATTCCACGCCGGGTGTCGGCGGCGTGCGCCACGCGGCACCGGATGGCACCACCGTGGCGTCGGTCGTCAGGTCCGCGAGGAACGCCGCGACGGCTGTTTCGTCCATCTCGCGCATCGCGCGGAGCCGCTGCGCGAGAAGCTCGACCCGTGTCCAGGTCGCGGGATCGGTGAGCCGCACGCGCGCACGTTCGCGCTGGTACTCGTGCCAGCTCGACAGCACGCCCGTGTCGTACACCATGCGCTCCATGAGGTCGCAGGCGAGCGACTGGTCATCCCAGCCCCATACCTTGTGCGACCACCCGAGCGCGAGCGCCCGCCCGACGACACCGCACTGCACCGCGATGCAGTCGCGCTCAAGCGCGATGCGCGCCTCAGTGCTCGCGTCGTCTCGCGCGTACGCGAGCGACGCCCACTCCGCCTCGAAGACGCGGTGTCGCCCGTCGAAGACGGCGCGCCTGATCGGGATGCCGAAGTCCGAGGCAACGACGGCGTGCGCCGCGACGTGGATCGCGTCAGCGCGGTGGAACCGCTCTTCGGGCACGTGGTAGATCCGGCAGCGCCACGTCGTGCGCCGCGTCCGGCGGCGGAGCTTCCGCAGCGGCCCGATGCGCTCGTACCGCACCTGCTCAGCCACGGCGACCGCCCTGCCGGAACACGGTGCGCACCGCGCCGTGCTCGAAGGGGTGATACTCCCGAACGATGGCGCGCCGCTCGCGCCACGCCGCCTCGACAATCGCGGGCGGGAACACGTCCGCGAGCACTACCTCCTCGCGCGCGAGCCGCCGGAGCGCGTACACAATCCCGACCGCGCAGGCGGGCGTCGGCTCGATCCGCCCCATGCGGATGCGTAGCAGGTGTGCGCGTTCATACCCGCACTCCCGCGCGAGATGCGCCGGCCGCACGCCCCGGCTCCGCAGGTGCGACTCCAACAGCGTCGGCCGCGACGGGCCAACGACGAGTTCCGCTGCCGGTGTCTCCGGCGATGGTGCGTCGGACGCTGGCAGCAAGGGCGCGGAGGCTCCGCGCGTAAGGACCGGCACCGCAGTCGTCATCGCCGCGAAGAGTTGTAGAACGCTGCGTCGTGTTACTCCATCGTGCATGCTATCGACTCCTTTACGTGTCTTGCAGGGGCCAAAAAAAGAACCTCACTCCTCCTGATCCAGCTCAGGGATGCCGTCTTCGCCGAGATGCGGTCGTGGTTCGTGGCGTCTATGGCAGTCCGTGCAGACCTGTCGGCCCGGTACGTCGCTCACTCGGCCGCAGTACCAGCAGAAGGCGGTGATCCGGTCGTCTTCACGCGGGATGAAGTACGGGTAGTGGAGTGCCGCGCGAAACCCAGGGATGGCGAGTTCCAGTTCGTCGGCGTTGACGGCACCGGCAAGATCGAGGAGGTGGCGCTCGAGGACATCGCTCGCGTTCAGGCGCGCACGAAACTGCCCGCGCTCCATCTCTGCGAGGTAATGGAGGAGCCGGATCTGGTAAACCGGCAGGAACACCTCGATCTGTTGAATACGATTGAGCAGGGGGACAACCGAGAGTCGATCGACCGAACCGAGTGCGCCGCTAATCATCCGCGGCGTCCACCGATCGTCCGCGAGTTTCGCTACGTCATCCCACGGAATGACGAGCTGTCCACCGAATGTCTCTGTCCCGATTCCACCGGCAGCGATCGCCGCATCCACTTCTTCCGGCGTCGTGCGCGTCAGCCGGAGCGCGTCGGCGAATGGATAGAGCGGGACACGCTGGATGAACAACTCGCGGATCAACGCACGATCGCTGATGCCTCGCTTAAGAGTCTTGTTGGGGAGGGCGGCGGCCTGGAGGCGTCTCGGCATCGCGTGACTACCTCTTCGTTCGTTGAGTTGTTCGAGCGTTGATCGCGGCGGCGGCGGTGTTTACAGCTCGCCACGCGGGTCGCAGACTGAGTGCATCCCTCCTCCTCAGTCCTCCTCCCGAACGAATGAATTCACGGAAAAACGTCAGAATCGGCGTTCGTGTGGAGTCATCTCATGAGCCGCCAGGGAGAGACCGGGAGCAGGAGCCGATCAAGTACCTCACGAAGGCCGAGGTGGAGAGCTTCTTCCGTGCGATCCCGAAAACCCTCACCCGAGACCTGCTGCTCTTCGATCTCGTCTACCGGCACGGCCTCCGGCGATCCGAGGCCGCACGTCTCACCGTCGACGACCTGCGCGACGGGAAGATTTGGGTCGCGCGCCGCAAGCACGGTCGCTCGAACGCGTACCCGCTGCACCCGCGGAGCAGGCGATTGCTCGCGCTCTACCTGCGCGACCGCCGCAGTGAATCACCGTATCTGTTTCCGGGCCGCACGGGCGACGCCCCAATGTCCGGCGGCGAGATCCACCGCCGATTCCACATCTACGCGGCTGCTGCGGGCCTGCCGAAGGACCGATCGCATCCCCATTCGTTACGTCACGCGGTGGGGGTGCATCTCGCCGATGCCGGCTGGGACGTCAGTGACGTTCAGGACTGGCTGGGTCATCGAGACATCTCCTCGACCCTCATCTACTTTCGCATCACGAATAAGCGGCGCGAAGAACGCTATCGCGCGACGCTCCGCTCGCCAGCGATCGCACGCACGGATGGTCAACACTAGCGCGATCCGACTGACGTTTTTCCGTGAACTCGTCAATCAATTTGTGATTGCTTCTGGACGTCCCGCCCGGTGGACGGGTCCAGAGCTGGGGCCAGCAACGCCTTCACACGAGACGGCGGCACAGTAGAATTCCGTACAGCAGAAGGGTGGATACGATGCCGAGAGGACAAGAGCGTCAGTCGTTGTCGCCGGGCCAGGCGCAGTATGTCGTGAATCGCCTCATCGCCGAACGCCGCGTATCGGCCGACGAGGTCGCCCGCTACGTGGGAGAGATCCAGCGCGACATCGCGGACATTGAAGCGCGCCTCGCGCGTCTTCGTGAAGCGAACGGCGGTACGTCGGTTGGCCGCGCCGGGGCGCAGCCACCGATCGACGCCGCGACCGGTCGCTCGTCGCGTACGAGCCGTACGCGTCGTCGGCGCACGGGGAATCCGCTCGCTGGGAGCTACATGGGATTTATGCGGCAAGTCACGGGGCCGCGGAAGAAGGCCGAATTCCGAAAGATCAAAGAGCAGCATGGGTACGAACGCGCCATTGCCGCCATCAAGCAGCACCTCGGAAAGTAGGCATGTCGCTGACTTGGGATGAGGCGGCGTTCGTGTTCGAGCGGGTGAGGGCGTTCTCGGCCGAGGTCGAGCAGCGTCTCGCAGCCTGCCGTGCGCTTCCTCCTGAAACCATCCACGAACAGCTCTACGCCATGGAGGGAGACGAGCTCCCGCCGCTTCCCATGGAAACGGACGCGCTGCTGCGTTACACGCTTCTCAAGGCCCACGAGGGCCTTCTCTTCTACGTCCGGAAATGGCTTGTGAATGCGGACGGTGACATGACGGCTGAACGTGCCGTTGACGAGATGTGTGCGGAACGCCAGCTCGATCTCCTCTTCCGCGAGCCACCACTCGCAGAGGTCGTGCGTTTCCCCCGCCGGATGGCGGGCGGGATGGCGAACTGCATGAAATGCGGCCGGGAGTTGCCCATGTGGAGCGATGCGCCGGGCGCAGACCTTCCGTATGAAGCATGGCTGGACCTTCCATGCGATCACTGCGGAACAACTCCGCGTCACAATGGAGCCCGATGACGTCTTAGCGGGAGGGTGTGACCGCGCCAACGGCGGAACGGCTCAACAGATCTAGACTCGCAACGCGAACGACGCATCGCTTCGCCAGATCAGCACGGAGTAGCATTCCCGCATCGCCTAAGCGGCGTCGATCATGTAGGCGGCTCCCGTCAACGAGCTGCCCAGCAGCGGGCAGCCTCTGCTTACTCTGACGTTGCGTCGGGAATTTGATTTTCTGACACGGCGACCTGACCCCCATGGCGCGGAGGTACTGCGGAATCGGCAGCCGGAACCACCAACAGGGCAGAACGAAGACCATCGATGACGGCGGTAATAGCGGCCGGCGAGGGGGGTGTGTCCGTTCTGGTGCTGTTTAGGGGCAATTCGTCGTACGTACGACCGTTGAGCTCCCGACCCGCGGCTTTCTTCCGAACACCGCCCCATTGCTTAAAGAAGAACGGGACATTCGCACTTCCGCACTGCTGCTGGAGTGCGGTCACCCACCCTTGCCGCATCGGTCGAGCACCATGCCCGCTTTCACCGCCGACGATCACCCAATGGATTCCTTCGAGGTCGACCGGACCCAAATCTTCGAGTAAGGGCTCAACGGAGAGGAACCGGATGCGCGCCGGCGCGCTACGCAAATGCTCGATTCGCGGCAGGCCGTATTTGCGATTCTCGACGCTCACTCCCCACCAAATGTGTTCTGCCTCCGCTGCGAAGCGAATCTTCGACGAGAGCAGGTCGCGCAGCCGTTCCGAACGTTTCGTCAGCACTTGAAATGTATGCCAGCGGGCCTCCATCATCACGCGTGCGACGAGCTCGATGTACGCGTCTGGTACACCGGCATGAAACAAGTCGCTCATCGAATTCACGAAGATCATCCGGGGCTTGCGCCACAGCAAGGGTTCAAACAATTTCCCAGGCACGAGACGGAGGTCGAATCCCTGCTCGTACGGATGCCCCGGCACGCCCCGAAATCGCTCGGCGAACGTCTCCGCGTAGCAGTGGGCGCACCCTGGGCTGATCTTCGTGCAGCCGCGCACGGGGTTCCACGTGGCATCAGTCCACTCGATCGATGAATGTTCGGCCATATGAGACGTGGCCAGAGGGCCGTCCAGGGCGCACTTTACGGCCACGCCGCGGTCCAGGTCAAACGTAATTTTCTTGTTGCACGCTTTTACTTCACGGCATAGGCTTTCCCGCGATGGACGCAGATCATCGGGTCGGAGACAAGGTTGCGGTGAAGAACCGTGGGACACCGCTGCGTGGCGTCATCGTGGAAGTTCAGCTAGCCATGGTACGCGTGCAGGCTTCTTCGGCTACGGTCGACGTCGATCTCGATGATGTGACGAATTACAGCGCGGCGGCCAGAAAGGCGTGGTTGACGCGTCCGCATCGACGGGTCGGACGTCCTCGAGGCGCAGTGGTTGACCGGGTGACCGTAAACCTCCGTGTCGACCGAGACCTCTGGACCGCATTCCAGACGGCCGAGATCAATGGCTTGATCGCGGCGCGAACGAAGACGATCAACAAATGGCTGCGCGAAGGCCTGCGAAGGCTGCAAAGAGGTTCACGCCAGTGACGCCTGATGAGCGCGCAAAGATCCTCTTCCTTCTCGACGAAGGACAGCCTCGCGATGAGATTGCGCGGCAGGTTGGCGTCACGATTCATCAAGTCTCGGCAGTTCTCGCGCACCGGACGATGGGCACGTACGGCTCATCGGAGAAACAGCGGGTTGCGACCGGCATTGCAGCTCCTCCAACTCCCACAAGTGTGTCCGTCCAAGTTCCCTTGGGGTTCGATGTCGCCACACACGAACTGGTGGCGTGGGATCTCGCAGCCGTCGCGAACCCGCACTTGCTCATCGTCGGCGAAAGCGGCTTCGGCAAGACGTATTCGATCCAGTGCATCCTGCGTGAGCTGTCCGCCCAACGAATCGGCGCGGTCATCTTCGATTTCGGCCAAGGCTTTTCCGCGCCCGCCGACCACGGTACTCAGATGCTCGATCTAGGGCGAACGGGCGTTGCGCTGAATCCGCTCACGATTCATGCGACCGACCTCTATGGTCCGATTTCTGTCGCGCAGCGGATCGCGGATTCCTTCGCCCGCGTGTACCCCCGCCTCGGCGTTCAACAGCATGCGCTGCTGCGAACTGCGATCGTTGAGACCTTCGAAGATGTTGGCGTAACAGACGATAGATCCACCTGGCACACCGTCGCGCCGACGTTAAGTTCACTCGAAGGGAAACTTCGCCAGTACGCCTCTCTTGGCGACGCCGCGACAAGGCGTACGGCCGCCGCCGTTGCGTCTCATGTTTCCACGCTGTTCGTCTTCAACGTCTTCCGAGAAGGCGGCTCTCGTATCGATTGGAACAAGCTCCTCGGCGAGCAGGTCACGATCATTCAATTTCGCGGTCTCGAACCTGCAGTGAGCAAACTCGTTACCGAATTCCTGCTTTGGAATCTGATTCAATTCGCGGAGTCCGCCGGTCCGCATCCTCTCCGCGGCTTACTGATTCTCGACGAGGCGCATCGATTATCGGCCGACGAGGGCTCACCCGTCGAAAAACTGTTACGTGAAGCACGGAAATTCGGCGTGGGGCTCATCCTCGCATCACAACAACCAGAAGACTTCACGAGTGTTGCCATCTCGAATACCGCGACTAAACTGATCTTTCAGGTTACCGACGCCCGCGGCGCATTTGCACGCGTTGTCGGCCGAAAAGTGCACAACCTCGGATGGCCTGAGATTACGGCCACCATCACTCGACTCCCGAGAGGACACGCGCTTTTCATCAGCAAGAATCACGGCAGTGTCATCGCGATCTCACCGATTGAATCGCGTGATGTACAGTCAGTGCCTGTCAAGGAAAGGAAACGGCCCAGATGACCTGGCAAGACGTGAAAGATAACTTTTCGATTGAAGATATCGGGGCGCCACTCCTCGCGAACCTTGCCAAGGGCATTTATACGCCTGAGGCGGTCCTCCGCGAATATGTTCAGAACGCTGGCGATGCATACCTCGACCTTGAAGACGCACTCAAGCGACAACTTCCGGCGGCCGACAAGCAGATCGACATCTACCTCCAAGAGGGTGACACGTTGGCCATCCAAGACGGTGGCGTGGGGATGGGGCTTGAGGAGATCCGCCACTACAAACGGATTGCTCTTTCGCCGAAGATGGCGAAGGACCGAGCCGGCTTCCGTGGAATCGGGATATGGGCGGGCTTCTCTGCATGCAACCAGCTCCAAGTCGAGACGACGAAGCGCGGTGACCCGCACAGATACCGCCTAACGATGCTCTTCGGTGAAATGCGGAAGCACGTGAACGACAACATGAATGTGAAGCAACTCCTTGACGGGCGTTTTCACATCAAGGTGGAGACCGCGGCGGCTGACGACCACTACACGCAGGTTCGCATGATCGGACTTCACGATGAGTTCCGCGATCTCCTCCAGCCCGAGGAACTGGAACGCATCGCGCGTCAAATCTTGCCTTGCCGGATAGATCCCGACTTCAAGTATGCCTCGGTGATCACGGACCACTTGAAGGCGCTCGATGGGTATCAAGAGCTCGCGATCAAGATCAAGGATGTGGAGATCTTCCGGCGCTTTCCCGCAAACGTAACGGAGCCGGTCTTTGAGACACTACCGCAGAGCGGAGAAGAGTACGCGTTCGCCTGGTACTGCACGAGCCCGACCGTACGAAGCTTCAAGGCTCCTGACACGAGCAACTTCCGGCTACGCGTTCATAACATCGGCGTTGGCGGACCTGGGATCTATTCTGCTGAAGACGGTTCGCAGTGGGGCGTGCGCAACCCCGTCAGCTCACCAGAACTCCTGGACTGGTACGTCGGCGAGATCCACACCGTTCATCCTGACGTGAGGCCGAACACACCGCGAAGCGAGCTGGAACTCGACGCCGACTCTCGCCGCGCGATCGGCGCGATCCGCGAATTTTATGAGGGGCGCGTCACATATCGCCGAGCGTTCTCGGATGTCAACAGCCATGTGGCGCAGGTACTCGAGATCGCGCAGCAAATTGCTTCGGGAAAACAGTTTGAGAAGCAGGAAGCACAGCGCGTCCTCAAACAGCTAAAGAAATTCGACACGCTGGCAAAGCAGCGGAAGCAGCTAGAGGGCATCGACGCGGAGAAGCGGAGAATCTTGAAGCAACGGGAAGCGAAGGACACCGAAATTGGGAGGAGCCGTCGCGAGGCGATCGACTTCCTCGAGAAGCTTTCGGAAGAGAGCACGACATCTCGCGGCAAGAAGGGACGATCAAAGACGAAGAATGCGCCACCTCCCACCGATCCACCTCCGCAGCCACGGTCGAGCGATGGCGTCGACTACGAACAGCTGCTGAGCGAGATTCTCGCTGCGGTGGAGAAGCAACTCGCCGATCAGGACGAGCTTGCGGCGACGTTGAACGAAGCAATTGAGGAGGTATTCGCGAAGCACGGTCTCCTCGTTCCGGCGTAAAGAACGTGCCAGCACGAGGTCTCAAACAATGCCTGACAACCCCTTTCCTGACAGTCTCGAGAAGCAGTCGCTGCGGCGACGCGATGCGACGTACCTCGAAGACTTCAACTCTCGCATGAGCAGCACAGGCCTGCGATATTGTGGGTTAACGAGCGCTGAGTTCCGGGACATTCAGGTCTGGCGGCCACACCTTGCAAGCGTGCACGCTGTCGAGATCGACGATGCCGTACGAAACGACATGGATATCAATTGGCGTCGTCTGAAGCTCGGACTTCCGCTTCAGATTATTGGCGGCGACATTCTCGACTATCTGCGCGCCGCAGACACATCGTGTTTCGATGTCTACAATCTCGATTTCTATGGAGGATTCACGAATCCGAAGCGAGACGGAAGTTCACGTGTTCGCGAAGCGATTCGGAGCCTCGTATCACGCCACCGTGAGCATCGCTCTTCATTCGCGCTCATTGCAACGTTCAACATTCGCGACAGAGGTGTCGAGCAGTACGACGCCTTCATTTCAGAGGTTCAGTCGGCCTTGGAAGGTTTTAACAACGTCGACGCGAACCTCGAGGGACACGCAAAGACGCATGCCAGCAAGATCAAGCTCTCGTATACGTATGCGTGCTGGCATGCTGGCGTTGCAAATGACTTTCACGTGGAGTTTGAAGATCCGTTTGTCTACAACAGCGGATCAACGAGTCTCGTACATTTCTACGCGGCGTTTAGCTATCGCCCAAAGTCCCTCCCGACGCCGAACGCAGACAAAGACGCGCTCGTCACGATCGCAAACCTTCCCCTGAGGCGGATGGATGGGCGCATCGCGCGTGTGGAACTGAAGCCCGACCGGATCGCCCGACCGTAGGCACCCATCCAGTCGGTGGCTGGGGCGGCGACGGCAGGCCACCGGCGCCGCGAGAGCTCCCGGCACCTTCCCGGGAGCGCGGCGACCTCGATCGTACGTTGACACCCGCAGACCGACCGTCCAGAATTGCAGCCGTCTACTTCGATTTCCGCGGGGGAGGAGAGTTGCGAGATTCACGATATGAAGGCGTGATCGGCTCTCGGCCCATCGTCGAGATGCACGTCGCTGCGTTCCGGCTAAGTCCTTTCAGACAAGCAGTTTCGGGCGATTCGTCGCGGCCAGTTCGCGTACGGCTGCCTCGGTCTTTGGCAGGGACTACCAGCGGAGGCTCTACGGTGAGCAATGGCTAACAGGAACATCCTTCTTATCGAGCCCGGCTACAAAAACAAGTATCCGCCGCTCGGGCTCATGAAGATCGCGCAGTACCACGGTCCGCACGGCAAGCGCGATCATGTCCGGTTCATCAAGGGAGAAGACTCTTCGGTCCTCGGCAAGGCATGGGACAGGGTCTACGTCACAACCCTCTTTTCGTTTGAATACACGCGGATTGAGCAGTCCATCGATTTCGCTCTCCGCGTCGTCAACGGCGACCGGGACAAGGTCTTCGTTGGAGGAATCGCCGCTTCACTCATGCACGAGCGATTCACCGCCCAACAGAAATGGGCTGGAGTTCGTGTCATCAAGGGTCTCCTCGCCGACGCTCCGGCCGTGGCTCTTCAACTCGACGAGTTTTCTGGGGAGCTCTATGCGGATGATCTAACCGGGACACCCATTGAGGACTTAGTCCCCGACTACAGCATCTTGGACCAAGTCTCCTACAAATACCCCGTTCGCGATGCATATTTTGCGTACGCATCGCGGGGTTGCATTCGGAAATGCACATTCTGCGGCGTACCGAAGCTGGAGGGTGACCAACGGGACACGGATTCACTCACGGCGATCGTGCGTGGCGTGGATGAGCTCTACGGGCCGAAGAAGGACCTCATCCTCATGGACAATAACGTTGTCGCCTCTCCCCGATTTCGGGAACTCATGGCGGAGATTCGCGATCTTGGGTTCGTCCGAGACGCGAAACTGAAAACAACAGGACGCGTGCCCGTTCAACGCCGGGTCGACTTTAACCAAGGAGTCGACGCCCGCATCTTGTGCAAATCGCCGATGTACCTCCGGGAACTTGCGACGATCTGCATTCGGCCGCTCCGTATCGCATTCGATCACTTGGGACTTCGCGCCCCCTACGAGCAAGCGATCCGATACGCGCACGAGTTCGGACTCACGGAACTCTCCAACTACATGTTGTACAACTTCCACGATTCACCGGCGGATCTTTTCGAGCGCATGCGCCTGAACGTCCGACTCAACGAGGAGCTGGACGTCCGCATCTGGTCATTCCCCATGCGCTACCAGCCAACGGATCTGCCCGACCGATCGCATATCGGCGAGCGGTGGTCACGGTATCAGCTGCGGTCGATCCAGCTCATCCTCCAGGCAACCCACGGGGTCGTTAGCGGCGAGCCAGAGTTCTTCAAGCGAGCGTTCGGCGATACCTTCGAGGAGTTCGAGCGCCTCCTTTCCCGGCCGCATCACTTCATCTTCAATCGCGAGTGGTACGAGCAGCGAGGCGGGAAGGCGGAGTTCGACTCGTATCTCGCGGAAATGCGCAAGCTCTCTTCATCGGAGCGTATCGAACTCCTCGAGCTTGTGTCGTCCTGCGATCCGAAGTTCTTTCCGACTCTTCCGAGCCGGGCGTCGACCGCGCGACTCAAGAAAATTCTGCGCTTTTACGTTCCGCTCGCAAAAGACAAGGAAGCCGAGATCTGGAGGATCCAGCGGATTGCTGCGGTCGCAACGCTCCCCGAGGACGAACACGTCGAAGACGCGGGACTGGAGGAGGACGTCGCCCCACTGGAAGAGCGGCGCCCGAGAAAGCGGGTGCGAGCATGACGGTGGAACCCTTCCGCCGCGTGAAACCGGACCAAGTGTGGCACGAGTGCCCGGAGGTTCCGGTCGTTGGAAAGGACGTCGTCGAGCTTCTCAGCTCGTCGATGTACGTCAATCCGCTCGCGATCTACCGAGAATACATTCAGAACGCTGCCGACTCGATCGAGACCGCACGAGCGGACGGTCTTCTCGATGTCTCAGCGGGAACAGTCGACGTCGTGATCGATGCGAAAACACGATCGATTCGCATTCGCGACGATGGCACCGGTCTCGGAGATGTCCAGTTCCACAAGCGTTTGATCACCATCGGGGCCAGTGCCAAACGCGGTACGCCGAGCCGTGGCTTCCGCGGTGTCGGCCGGCTTGCGGGCCTCGGATACTGCCAGACACTCACTTTTCGGTCGCGAGTAGCCACCGAACGACATGTACACGAGATGCGCTGGGACTGTCGGAAGCTCAAGGCGCTCCTGCAAACCCCGGAGTATGAAGGCAATCTTACTGAGATCCTTCGAGAGGTCGTGGCCGTTCGCGATGTGCCCGGCGATGAATACCCGAAACATTTCTTCGATGTCGAGCTGGAAAACATTATTCGGCACCGGAGTGATGTTCTCTTAGATGTTGCCGCCGTCACGGCATACCTCGCGGAGGTCGCGCCTGTCCCTTTCGCGCCATCGTTCCGGTATCGCGACGTCCTCACGTCCGCCCTGAAGGCATACACACGAGTTGCCGAGATCAGCGTCACCGTCAACAAGGCGGAAGTCTACAGGCCGCATCGCGATGAACTGCCGACCCGTGGCGGCGCGGCCGACGGATACGAGGGCATAGAAACATTCGAGATCCCCGGCACCAATGACACACCAGCCGCTGTCGGGTGGGTTCTCCATCACGGCTACCGCGGCGCCCTGCCGTCCAGCAGTGGCGTCGGCGGGCTACGTCTCCGTTGCGGCAACATGCAGATTGGCGAACCCAACCTCCTCGATTTCGTTTTTCCCGAGCCGCGATTCAACGCGTGGTCGGTCGGCGAGTTTCACATTCTCGACCCACGCATCATTCCAAACGGCCGGCGCGATCATTTCGAAACGAATGCGCCTTTCCACGATCTCCTGAACCAACTCGCACCCATCGCTCGTTCAATTGCCTCGCGTTGCCGGACGAGTTCCGTTCACCGGAAGTGGGAGCGTGATTTTGATCAGCTCTATGCAAACGCATCGCGGAACCTGGCCCTCCTTCGGCAGAACGTCGCGAGCGATGAAATGATCGAAGAGAGCCGAGCCGCTTTTGAGACCGCGCTAGAGACATTGGAGAAGATCGCCGGACGTGATCAGATCCAGCCGCTCGTCCGCCAAAGCATGCAGAGGCGCCTCGGCTCCCTTCGCCGCCGCGCGGCGCTACCGCGTGCCTATCCCGCGAGTATTAGCCGCCTCCCCGCAACTGAACGGCGTGCGTATGGCGACTGCTTCGAGCTTATTTATGAATGTAGCCAAGACAAGGCAGAAGCGAAGTCGCTAATCGACCGCATGTTGAGGAAGCTGGCACGTCGTACCCGCTGACACGTCTCCTGCATCAAGTCTCGCTTTCTTCGACATCGCCAGTTTCACGTTCATCGATGTTGCTTATGATCGTTACGTCGGACGCCTCGCCCGATGCCGAGACGCACAAGGCACTGTACAAATCTGGGCGAAGGAGCAGTTCGCATCCACGCAGGACGGGGTCCTCGCGCTCAAAGTCATCTCCTAAGGGCTCCTCGCGCCATTGCCGGAAGACGAGTGCAACGCCGTTCTGGTCGTGCGCGACGAGTGGGCCGCGCCACGATCCAGGGACGAGCGAGAATCGCCCAATGAGCTCCTTCGCTGGCAGAAGCAGGTAAACACGACCAAAAGCACTGCTATCGGTGTGCATCGCCGTCGTGCAGATGCTCGCACCCCGCTGAGGGTGATTGCCGTTTACGAGACAGGACGAGAGATTCGGCTTGCCGCCGGGATGGAGTTGTACGCCGCTCATGGCGATTCGCGTTCCCGTGAGTTTCCCAAGCACCTTGCGTTCGCGGAGCCGCTCGCGTTCGTAGTACCCAATGCGATACCAGCCGGGATAGCCCGGATCGTCGAGTGGCTCGGGGGAGGTCGCTCCGGCGGAGCGCTCGCTCGGCCGCGGCAGCGATCCTGGTCGCGGCGCACGGCTGTACCAATGCGTCACGTGCCGCTCAACGCGAAGCGAGAGGAAATCGGCGACGCGTTCCGCGTCCGGCGTTCCGCCGTCCCGGATGAGCGCGCTCGCCGTCCGATGGAGCGCCTCTTCGACGATCTCTTGGTGCTCGTAGAGGATGTTTTCAGGAAAGCGCTCGAGGACACGATCGAAGAAGAGCGTTGAACGCTCGCGAATGCGTTCCTTTCGGTCCACGTCGCGGGATGCTTCATCGAGGTACCGTGCGAACGTTTCTCCGTATCCAGTGACCACCCGATCCAGTGCCTCGGCGCGATCATCGACAGACATGAGCGTCTCAACCTCCTGCGTCGAAAGCTCGCGATCGGGCACAACCGAGGTCGAAGGGGCCAGTCGTTCGCCGGTATCTGCAATGCGGTCGAGCAGGCTCGCGGCGAGCACGCGGACACCAAAGTATTCGTCACCGGCGGCTTCTCGAAGCGTCGGCGCCAACGTGGGGATGCACCACAGCGCCTCGTCATCAAGGCAATCGAGGATATTGAGGAGCGCGAGGCGCATCGTGAGCGCGCCCGACCGGAGCGCCTCAGCAATCGGTGGGACGATCGCTTCCTCACCCGCCGCGATGAGGGCCGTGATACCGGCGAGCGCCGCCCGCTTCCGTTCGTACTCGGGATGCATCGCGCGCGCGACGAGCAGTGAGGCGGCCGCCGCATCCATCGAAGGATCGGATTGCTCAGGATCGTATCGAAGGAGCGCGCGATACCCATCGGTTGCAAGCGGGAGCCGTCGCCGGATCACGCCGACAGACGCATCCCAGATAGCGAGCGCCCGGTCGATGTCGCCGAGCGTCGCAAAGAGCTCGATCGGATGCCGCGTGAGACCCGAGGAACCCCCGTATTTCGTGAAGAAGTACATCGCCTCGGCGCGGAGCACGCCATGCGCGATGTCTTTGTCGATCTTGGCGGCTGCGACGAACCACGGCCGCGCATCGCGCGATCCGAACACGCTCCAATTTGGCTGTGCATACGCGTATGCGAGTGCGTATGCCGTAGCCGCGAGGGTCGTCGCTCCAAAGCGCGCGAGCCCTTCGCCGAGCGCCGCGAGCACCTGGTCCCCTTCGCCGTAGAACGCAGCGCGCGCGAACACCCGCATGACCCTGATCGCGGCCACTTCATCGTTCAGCCCGAGGAGTCGGAACCCGAGTTGTTGAGCATAAATCTCGACCCCATCGGGATTGTCGCGAAACTCGTACCGGCCCGTATGGACGGTGAGCACCAGCTCACGCGCGGTATACGGAAGTGCATCGTGAGCGGGCGCCGCCTCTCGCCGTGTTCCTCCTGGAAGGGGCGACTCGTTCGGATTCGCACGAGGGCTCATCCGCGGCAGGGGAATCGCGTGTGCCTCAGCGAATGTCGTGAGCGCTTCGACAGCGCCCGACGGAAGGCTTTTCGCATCGCCGGTCATGGCGCCCGCAAGGATCGTGACGAGCGGCGCTGGGTCGTCACCAGCAGCAACGAGACGTTCGAACACGCGGATGCGCGCGGTCGTGTCCTCGACATTTCCCGTCGCGCGTGCCGCTGCCTGGATATGCGCCGCGAGGAGCGGTCGTACCGGGAGGTCGCCGATGTGATTCGCGATCTCTTCGTACGCGCCTTCGATTCGCCAGTCGATTCCTCCGTCCGTCGTCGGTATTGATCGCGCGAGAAGGTCCATCGCCCGCGCCGGATCCGCGACCCGAAGTGCTTCAAACCAGCGATGGAGAATCCATTTCGTGTCCTTCCCATCGGTATGCTCGATGACGTTCTCGGCGAGCGTTTGCATTTCGACGAGCCGCTTCTGCGCTTCGTCAGGTGCGGTCTCCGCGATGACCTCGAGGCTCTCGATTGGCTCGAACGCGGTGATGTCTCGCCTCCACCCGTACGCGGTGAGGTTCGTCGCAGCGCGTTTCCAGCGCTCCTCTGCTTCCGACCGGCGATCCGTCGCCGCATAGATCTGCGCGAGCTGTAGATCGTGCTCCGCGTGCGTCTCGTAGAACTCGCCGTACGCCTCCGTCGCGTCGACACGCGTGCGCATGGAATCGAAGACGACGTCCGCACGCGCCGGATCGCCGACGTACGGCGTGAGCAGATCGAGAAAATCCTCCGTCACGAGCGCGCCCATGCTGCTCCCTTGGAAGTGCGACTGCGTCGATCGCGAAAACGACGCCAGAATATCCACGGCGTCACGGAACGCCTCGGGCGCTCCGATGAGCGCAAGTGCGCGCCGAACCGTCGCGTGGATCGCCGGCGCGACATCGATGAGCGAAAACGGATCGGGATGGGACTCCGTATCCCGAAGGTCCCTGAGCGCGTGAAGCACGGCGGTGTCGCGCGCGCCGTTGTCAGCGAGGACTTCCGCCTCCGCGACTGCGATGGCAAACCGCAGCCACGCGTGGCCCCATCCACCACCTGCCAACGCGGCGGTGACCTCCGGAAGACGATCTGGCGCCACGCTCGCCGCGAGACGCACCGCTGCCAGCCAATCGGCCGTCTCAGCGGCCCCGAACCGCCGACCATCAGGGACGATTGTTCCGACTTCGTCGACGTCGGCGGCGACGGCAAACGCCTCTACATGGCGTTCTGAGAGAGACGCGAGACGATCCAGGAGACTTCGCGGGCAGTCGGCAACGGGAAGATCGGTGAGGAGCGCCTTCGCGCGCGAGGGATCTTCGCGATGGAGCGCTTCGGCGACACCGAGCGTCAACACGACGCGGGCTGCGCCGGCCAGCGCGGCACCGCTGGTGAGCACCATGTCTGCGCCGACGATCGTCACCGCGCGCCGGATCAGCGCGAACGCATGTGCGAAGCGCGGCGCGCCCGCGCCATCCGCCATCCATTTCACGAGCGACGCGAGCGCGCGACGGGGACGGACTCGGAGATACCCGTGAAACGCGGCTTCGACGGTGACATCGCTCGACTGCGGCGTCCCATCATCGTCCGCGTCATCGCCGCGCAACTGGAGATATTCCCGCCACGGCGGCGTCGCGCCCGCATCTTCACAGAGCGAGCAGCAGACGAGCCCCGCCTTCCGATCGAGCGTCGGCTTTCCGTCGAACATCAGCCGCTCGTTCAACGCGTCGGCACCGAAGAGCGCGACGAATGCCTTGCCGTACCGTGCAAGGAGCGGCGCATGCTCCATGCGACCCCCGTAGGTGAGCCGCGCGCGTTCCAACTCCACCGCTCGAACGAGACTCGGCCAATCTCCCGCTTCTGCGGCCGTGTTCACCGCGAGCGAGAGATTCGCGCGGATGGCGGCCGGTGCGTGTCCATGGGCGACGCTGCGTTCGACGAAATCCGGGCCGATACGCGCGGCCACATCGGCCATCAGGCCCGTACGCGCGAGGAGCGGAAGGAGAAAGCGATACGCGCGGCTACTCGCGAAGAGCCCTGCGTTCTCGAGCCACGCGATCACCGGAGGCAGGATGCGCGCAGCCGCGCCCTGCGCCCCTTCATCGAACTGCGACACGATGAATCGCCGCAGGCTTTCGTGGTACAGCCGCACGCCGCCTTGAGCAGTAACAACGTGGAGGACCGGCCGTAACCGCTTCAGTGCCGCATCGATGTACGGCGCGTGGAGGGGGAAGATCGTCCGGAGCTCATCGGCCGTGAGGCCGAAATCGACGAACGCGAGAACGTCGGCAACGGCATGCGCAACGTGCTCCGTGGGCGGCAGGAGCGATGCGTAGTAGCGCGAAATATCTCCCTCAATCTTCGGTGCATCACCCAAGGCTTCCAGCGGTGCGGTGCCGTCCTCTCGCAATCGCACCACGACGGTGCGACAGAGAAACGTCGCGTACAGCGGATTGCCATCCGCCCGTACTGCGAGCGCGGCGAGCGTTTCTCGAACGTCCTTCTCGTCGAATCCCGCCTCCTCCATCGCCTCCGGGACGCCGAGCTTCGCCGCGAGGAGTGCGACCTCTCCCTCGGACCATGACGGCATCGCGAACATGGTCACGCGGTCGCGAATCGGATCGAGATGCGATCCGGGTTGCGAGGCCACGACGAGGCGGACTGTCGATGGGAGCGAAAGGAGCGCGAGTTCGTCGACAATGGCAGTGTCGTCGCGTGCGATCGAAGAGGCTGTCTCGGCGACCCGTGTGATGTGATCGAGGCCGTCGATAAAGAGAACGATAGGGCGACCGGGATCTGCCTCAGCAGCCGCCGTCAGGAGCCGTTCCAGCTCCCGCGGACCGGATGCGAAACGCGGCCGGGCGGCATCCGCGAGCGCAGGGTCGCGGTCGAGGAGTTCCGCGATGAGGTTCGCGAAGAGCGCATCGGTCGTCACGCGCCGCTGCACCTCCTCGTCGCCCGGTTCGAGATAGCAGTAGTGACGCGCAACGAGCGCACCGGTCTTCACGAGCGTTTCAGCCGCTTCCGTGAGAAGCCACGACTTCCCGCTGCCCGGCGGCCCGACGAGCGCCGTCCCGGATTCCTTCAGCGCGGCGGCCGTGAACTGCTCAACGAGGGTCCTTCGCTCAACGAGCGCCGTACGGATGATCGGGAACTGTTGCGCGACACGGCCGTAGTCGGTGCGGATCGCGAGCCGCCGGGTGACGGTGGTACCAGTGATTTCGCCGCCGGCTGTCCCAAACTGATAGGCAATGTCGATCAGCGCAGCAGCCACATCCTCGATGCGTCGGTCACGATTCGGATAGACGCCGATCCCGATTTCGTCGCCGACGACTTCAAACAGCGTGCGCTCAAGTGGTCCGGGTGCGTCAAGGTCGAGACTCGCTGCAGGAACGTGCGACTCAATGACGAACCGCTCTGAGAAGCGCACGAAGTCCGCGCGATCAACGGCGCTCAGTACCTTCCACGCCGGTTCGCCATCAGGAGGCCAAAGCTTTTCGAGATCGAAGCGCCACGTCTGAACGCTTCCTGAGACAGCGGGCATGAGCCGATCGGTCGGGATGACAAACGGTCGGAGTTCGGCACTCATCGCGAATGGCGCAGCAGCCGCGTACCGGGTCGACTCGAACGCGGCGTCTGCGAGCGCGCTTTTCGCGAGCATGTCGATCCGGAGATTGCGGTTCTCGGTCGTGAAGTCGTCCACCTTCCACTCGGGGGCTTCTTTCACGCTCGACTTGATTTGCCGCCGAATCGACTCGGGCCCGAAGACGAGCGTCACGTCATCGAACCGATCGGCCGGGTGCAGCTTCTTGTCGAGGATTATCGTCACGTGCGCATCGAGGATCGTCGCTCGGGCGAGAAGCACCGCGGCGGCGATGTCCTGGAAGCGGTAGCCCTTGCGGGCGGGCGAGAGTGACGGCGACATGTAGAGATCGGGTAGGTATGGTCTATCGCAGTCTCCGACTGTGCGGTCGTCTTGTCGAGCACCACATCCCTGAACCCTCTATTGCTCGGACAGCCAGAGACGTAACGTATCGCCGTTGGTCAGCGTCCGATCTCCCGAAGGCACCGGATGCAGTAGAAGCGGTCGGAATCGATCGTCCGGCCGTGTCGCTTACATGTTGGACGATTGCACCGATAGCAGTCTGAATAGGACGGCCCGTGTTCGCTCGAATCCTTCGGATGGTTATGCAGACAGATGTAGCAGAGTGGAACCGCCATCAGGCGAGACGCCCCTTCGATTGATTGGGACAGCGTGAAGCAAGAGCCTCCTCGGCTGTCGCCGGCAGAATCTTACCGGAATCAGCATTCCCTTACCGCTGCGCCACGCCGCTTCGGAGCGCGACCTGCGCGTCGGCGCCTCCATCGGCGGCTCGACGGAGGGCCGCGGAGGCTGCGGATTGAGTCAGGGAGGGCCGTGTTACGGAGGCAGGCCCCCACGTCGTCTCAGGATTGTTCTACCTGAATCGTCCACGCGCCGTCTGCGGTCACGTCGAGGACGTAGGGACCATCCAACGGGATCTGCACGGCTTTCGAGCCATCAAAAGCACCAATGTCGTTGGCGAGTAGATCGACGCGCTTTCCGTCTCCACCAAACAACCAAACGGCGAAATTGCCCCGCCCCTTGGCGCTCAAGGTGAAACGCGCAAGGCCCCTCGTGAGCTCGACGACGTTGCTTCCCGACGCACTCGTACCGGTGAACGTGGTCGGCGCCGTCGGCGCGCCGGCATAGGTCGGAGTTTCAATCGTCACCTCCCAGCTCCCGCCCTCGACATTCAATAGGTACGTCCCGGTCTTGACCGGTAGCGCGTGCGATCCCGAGAAATTGCCGATCGTGTTCGCGAGCAGGTCGGCGTGCTCTCCCGTGTCGGCATGATCGAGCCAAACGGCGAAGTTCGATGTCCCCTGATTTTTCATCCTGACGAGATAGAGCCCCGCCGGGAGATCGAATGTCGTTGTCGCTTGCTGCCCACGCCCCTTGAGGGTCATGGGATTAAACGCTATGGGCTGGGGCTCAACGACGGTCCTCGTGACGCGATTCGCGGCCGGGTCATACGTGCCGAGCGCGGAATCTGACATACGCGACGTGCGGGACGGTGCGCAGCCTCCTGCGACGACGAGAGCCGCAACGATGGCAACGCGGCTGATCGCGTGCACGGCTGAAATGACGGATCGCAGCATCATAGGAACGGGGTTAGTCAGAGTTCGTATTGCCGACGATCCCGTCACGGAGCAGCGCTGCACACAGCGATGGGTGCATGGCCATCGCGATGAACTTCGGCCCGGAAGTGCAATCGCTCACGCTCGCAAACGTATCGCTGAATCCGAAGTGATCACGCTCGACGAGGAAGTATGGCGCGCCGGAGACGATGTGGAAGTTCCCGAGGACCAGAAATGCCGCGACAACGAGAAGAGTGAGCAAAGCGCGATTAGCGGCAGGTGTGGCGGCCATTGCGATTCGGAGGGTTACTGAGGTTGGCAGATCGGACTGTCGTGGATACAGTCGAGAAGTCTTAGAACTTCTCTTCTGGCGTGGGTCCACGAAGTCGGCGCCCAACGGGGCTATCCGCCGGGACCAGTTGGTCGGCTCCACATACGGCGCAAACGCGACGACGAGCGGCGATACGCCAAAGGGAGTAGAGGATGCCCGGAACTAGAAAGCAGAACCACGCGACGAGCTCAATGAGAATGCTGCCCGGCGTATAGGACTTACCTGGACCCACGGAGCCGCATGTCGCGCAGACGAGGTCGGAGGAAGATCCGGACACGTTTGTCGGTAGGAGATATCGTCCAAAAGCCTACGCTAGCGGTCTTGGGTGTCAAGCACTCATGGTTGATCGTGGACTTGCGTGAGCGCAGATAGGGGTCTACGGTGATCGGGAATACTCGCCAACATGCTTCTTAAGCTCCCAAACGGGACGATCGAAATCAATCCCGAGCCGCACGACGTCGTCATCATCGCAGTGCCGAAACATCTCGTCGTGACGCGCGTCCGCACCTTCCCCGGCGAGACACACCGCGCAGTCTCAGTCGGCCGTAACGATGAGCGGCTTGAAGTGACGAGCGGGCTCAATGCGCTCGTTGAGAAGCATGCCGCACACTCGACCAATGAGCGGCTGTTCCTAGCGGCCGCAGTTTATCTCTCACCGCACAAGAAAGACGTGATCGAGTGTTCGGAGGTCCGCTTGGCGCTTGAGGAGGCCGGGTTCAAGCGACTACGACAGCCGTCAGCGACACTCGCGGTTCTCGTGCGGAAGGGATTATGCGAGCGTGCCGGCCGAGGGCTGTTTTGGGTGACGAAAGCGGGCCGGCGGTTTCTCGCGACGAAACCGCGCCGTACGCGTCCTGCGACAAAGGGTAACCGACGTAAGAAGTAGCATCGGCAAACAGCCACCACCTCTCCCCAATGCCACGCCGTACGTCTCCTCGGCGCAAGAACCAGACTAAACCCGCCGCGTCATCGGCTTCGGCTGAGGAAACAAAGGTGCTGCTCAAGTACCGCATCGAATACACCAGCCCGGATGGCTGCTTCTTCGGAACGGTGCGCGGCGCCGCCGACGCAGGGTTCGTACGCGTCGGACGCAAGAACGGTCACGCCGAGATCACTTTTATTCGACCAGGAACCATCGTCTTGTATCCGCCGGTTCCGCGTCGTTCCGCAGCAGCGCGTCCCGTGGGGCGTTAGATCATCGCGCCGCGGCGACGGCACGACAGCTCGAGGTCATTGGAACACTGAGGCGGCCTCCCCATGTCTTCATGGTCATGGTGACCGCGGATGTACGGGAAACCCAGGCCGTCCTGGGTATGAACGACGGCCGCCCTGATTGCAAACCCTTCGAAGGCAGAGGAGCGGCGCGCTCCTCTGCCCGTGAGAGGGGGTAATCTGGCGAGGACGGAACTGGTTCTTTTGCCATCGTCATGCGGATTTGCAGATTGCGCGCTCAGTGGAAGCTCAACTTCGCGATGTTGTCATGACGGTCCTTCGCGAAGACTTTCGTGTAGAGGAGCGTCGTCTCAATGTGGCTATGTCCCGCGAGGTCGCGGACAACGTAGAGCGGCACGTCCGAGCGCAGGAGATGGGTCACGAAGGAATGGCGCAGCATGTGGGCGGAAAAGTGGAGACCAGACGCCCGCACGAGGGTGCGGACAATCACCGCGAGCGTCGTCGTCCCCATTCCCCCCGTCGCCCGCGTGGAGGAAAAGAACTCGGGCGCCTCGTCGGTGAGGCGACGTTTCGCCCGTTCGCGGACGTACGCGTGGAGGATGCGGCCGAGCTCGGGTCCAATGGGGACGCGGCGCTTCTTGCCGCCCCATTGGCCCTTCCCGTGGACGACGTGGATCTCGTTCGTCTGGAAGTTCACGTCGCGCACCGCGAGGGCAAGCGCCTCACCCTTCCGGAGCCCTGCATAGAGCATGACGCCAATCACTGCGGCCGCACGCGCGCGCTGGAACGCGTCCCAGCGACGATAATTCGCCGCGGCGAGGAGAATGCGCGTGCACTCGTCACGGTGGAGTGCTTTCGGCTCGGGCGGATCAAACCCCGGCGCCTTCGCCGTGCGATAGGGGTTCGGGGCGCCATCGAATTTTTCCCAATCGTTGAAGAACGCGCGGAGGGCACGCCAGTACGTATTCACCGCGACCGGGGAGACGCCGCGCGCGAGATTCCAATCGACGAACCCGTCAAGGTTCTGCATGCGCGCGTCGAACGCGTCGGCGTCGAGGTTGCCGGCGTCTTCGAGGTAGATCCGGAAGATGGCGAAGCTGTCGCGATACCACTTCATCGTGGCCGGGCTGCGCCGCGGCTGCACGCGCGCGAGGAACTGCTCGAACCGCGATGTGACCGCGTCGAGCCGTGCGCGCATATCCTCGGACAGCACGGGCGCGCGGGAGCGTCGAATTTGTGCCGGGCGTCCGCGTGAACCAGTGGCAAGCCTGGAAGCTAATGGTTCCAACTGTGCGCCAGAGGCTGGCGACGCGTGGTGAACATGTGTGGGCATGAACGTGGGGAGTTAGAAATGGCGATGGAACGCCCGTTCCGCGCGACGCGAGCAACACCCCGCGATGCTGAGCATGCGTGTCACACGCTGATGCACTACGGCGGCCTGCCGACGTGCATCCGTTCGTGCCTTTTGTGGCTTATGGAAGCCACTGTGGAGCGGGAGACGGGAATCGAACCCGCATAACCAGCTTGGAAGGCACCTGCACTCAGACAATCGCGGCGCCGGCGCATTCGGATGCGCTCGACGCGTCAGGCTTGCTGTTCACGATGCGTCAGCCTGCGCGCATAACGTACTGACGCGGAAAGGGCGGAGAGGGAAGGTGCTGACTCTTCCGGTGTAGCACGTCTCCCGTTCGACGGCAAATGTCGGACGCGCGAAAGGGCGAGCGCCGTCATCGCGGTGCTCGTCCGACTACATCTCCAACGTCAACCGTTCTGCCGCCTCGCGCGGCTCGTCCGCTTCGACGTGCGAGTAGCGGAGCAGCATCCGCAGGTCCGCATGACCCATGAGCTCCATCGCGACACGATCTAGCACGCCTGCCTGGCGGAGAAGCGTCGCGTACGTATGGCGCAGCATGTGCGGCGCAACACGGATCCCGCATTCCCTCGTGATGATCGTACAGACGCGGGTCACCGCCCCCGCGGAGAGCGCGCGGTTCCTCGTCGCGGACGTCACGAGTTCCGGGTGCGCGCGCGGCGGGAGCTTCCGCATCTCTTCCATATAGGCCGCGACGATCGTGCGCAGTTGGGGCGGCATATACGCTGTCCGATCCTTCCCGCCATCCCGTCCCTTCGCCTCCCGTAACTGGATCGTGCCGCGCGCGAGGTTTACATCTGCGATCCGGACGCGGATCACTTCTCCGCGCCGGAGCCCGGCGAGCAGCATGAGGCCGATGATGACGGTGTTCCGCAGGCGCTCGAATTCGGATGACCACAGACGGTTCTGCACGAAGACGAGCACCTGCTCGGCGGCGACCTTCGGTAAGAACCGGGGGCTCCTTCGGCCCACCTTCGGTGGATCAACGAAGAGGATGGGGTTCACGATCGCGCTCGCGCGTGCGAGCCAACGAAAGACCGATGCAAGACCGCGCCACGTCGTATTGATTCCACCTCGTTGCATGCCTCGGCGACGCATATCGATCAGCCACTCTTCGAGCAGCGCAACCTGTTGCCGAAGGTCACCCTGCGTAAACACGCTGTCCGCCCCGCGGTCACGAAGGAATCGGCGGAACGCACGATACGAGTGCCGCGCCCACGTCGCAGTCGCTGTGCTGATGGCCTGCAGTTCGAGCTGCCGAGCAATGGACGACTCAACCGTTGCGTCCATATGCTCGAGCGACGGGTACTGCAATGGCGCGATCGGCACCTCGAGAACCGCATGCGGCGCGACCGATCGACCATCCGGTTGACGCAGCACATGCGGATTGAGGGCACGAGCGTATTGAAGAGAGAGGTTGGGAGTCATACGGCTTTGCGGGAATGGAGGTCCGTTCGCTGTTTCGCGCGACGTTCACGCCGGTCGACGACGGCGGCGACAATCTCCTCCGCCAGCTCGTCCGCGGGTTCGGCCGCCGTGTGCGACCGCTGGGCGACCATGGCAGCGTCAATGCGCTTCGACAGCTCGCGCATGCGATACGGCAACTTGAGCGGCGGGAGGACGTCGATGCAGCGCGCCTTGTAGGGGCGGCCCTTCAGAAGCCAGTAGCAGGCCCCGACCGGAAGGTTCGCAAGATCGCGCGTGCGCCACGCGATCTCCTCCGCGGAAGACAGGAGCGGTTCTTCTATGCGTTCGTTCGGCCGAACCTGCTCCCGGAAGACACTCCCGAGGGGCTCGAAAATATCGTTCGCGAGACTCCGCGCTTCGGAATACGGCAGCCGAAAGAAGAACTGCCGGCCGGTGTTGCCGAGGAGGTGCGGGCGGAACGTCGCCGGAAAAAGCGAAAGGCCCTGCGCCGCGAGCGTGACGAACACCTTGTATTTTCGTGCGGCGACGAGGAAGTCTTCCAGTCCGCTCTCCTCGCCCGCGAGCACGTGCGCTTCGTCGAGAATTAGCGCGTATGGCCGCCGTTTCTCCGGCACCAGCCGTTCCCGCCGGAGTGCGGCGACTTGCAATACGTTCAGCAGAAACCGTCCGAGGATATCGGCGGCCGGGAGATTGCCCTTCGCGAGATTCACGAGCACCGTGTCGCCACGGTCGATTGCTCCGAGGAGATCGACGGTGGAGTCTTTCTGGCCGAGGAAGCGCTGGACCGCGATCGACCCAAGGAACGGTTCGAGCTTATTCAGAACGGCGGAGACGTACATCTCCTCGCGCGGCCCGTACCGCGTCGTGAAGTAGGCGCGCGCGGGATTGTCTTCGGGTAGCGCATGGAGAATCCGCTGACGGATCGCCGGGATGAGGAAGAACGAGGGCAGGTCCGCAAGGCTGTAGACGACACCCGCGGCGTGGGCCTGGATGCAGGCACGCAGGCCGTAGCGGACCAATTCTTCCACCTTCACGCCCCACGCCCACGACGCCGCCTCCTCGCCCGCGTAGAGGCGCTTCAGGACGCTCACGAGGAGGTCGACGTGGCGGCCGACATCGACGCCGTCGATCGGGGCGAGCGCGTTCCATCCCGGCAGGAGATCCGGTCGCGTGAAATCGAGGAGGATGAGGCGCTCGACCTTGTGGAAGAGCGCCCACGCGGCGACACGTGTGAAGAGATCGCCGTGGAGGTCGATGAGCGTGAACGGGCGGCGCTCCTGGACAAAGTACCGGGCCTGCAATTCGAGCATGCTCGACTTCCCGCTCCCGGTCGCACCGAGGACGAGCTGGTGCTGGAAGGTGTCCGAGTCGGCAAGGCGCGTGACGATGGATTCGCCGCCCGGCACGGCGTAGCGGCCGAACGGCATGCCCGTGCGCTCCCGTTGGCCTTGCACGAACGGATCGCGCGCCCAGAACGCGGCCCAGCCGTCGCGCGTGCGAGCCGTCGATGTGTCGAACGTGAGCGACAGCTCATCGGAATCGGCGGCCAGGCGTCGTGTGCGAGCGCGCGGGCGGAAGAGGAGGACGATGGCGCCGGCGAGGAGGAGTGATGCCACGATCGCGAGGGTGAGGTGGGTCGGGGTCATGGATGGTCAGAAGGAACGGAGGAGGAAGAGGCCGACCGTCAGCGCCAGCACTGTCGCGGCGAGGAGCGCCACATGAACGAGCCAGCGCCGAAGGTATGGCACCGCGAGGTAGCGAAGCTGCACGCGCTCCGCACGCGTTGGCGGCGCCGGGTCGACAACGACGAGACCGCGTTGTTCCGGATGTTGCTTCAGGAGCGCCCGCCGCTTGAGGCGTCGGAGATGCCAACGGGCATGCACGCGGGCTGGGAGCTTCACGGTCGCGACGAGGTGATCGACATGCGTGTACGGCCGGTGCCGCTCGCACGAGAGCAGGTAGAGGTAGACCGTGAAGCTCGTCCGGCCAAGGAGCGGGAGCACCGTCTCGAACCAGTGCGTCGGGAGCTCATAGACGTTCGACTCGAAGAGCTTCAGGACGTCGGTGCCGACGATCTCGACGCGCACACGCGGGAGGCCGTGAAAATCGCGGACCGTGTAGACGACATGCCGCTCGCGGACGAGGTGATCGAGCCAGCCGATGACGCGGCGGTTACTCACCCGGAGCATCCACGCGAGGTCATTCAGGCGAAGCTCCAACAGCCGGTCGCGAATGCGGAGCGCGCGGATGAGGAGCAGGAGGAGCGCCTCATCGCGTCCGACGCGATCGACGATGTGGAAGAACACCGCGAGATCCGCCTTCATGAGAAGGAGCCCCTCGGGCGGTTCGCGGCCCGGCACCGGGAACTCCAGCCGCGTGTCGTCCTGAAGCGCGTGGTCAGGCCGCGGATGCGGCGCGGTCCGCGCGGCGCCGGGGAACAGGAGATCCAGCATGGGTGGGAGGGGTAGAAGGGGTAGAGATCGGGACGAGATGCGTCGCGGAAAGGAAGATGCGGCGGAGGTGCGCGTCCTTCGTTGTATCCGGTGGCTGCACGCTCGTCACGATGATCGGGCGCACGAGATCGGCACGTTCGCGAAGGAGCGTCGCAACGCCCTCGGCGACGACATCGACGCGCTCCACGATGAACACGGGGGCCGCGAGCGCGAAGCGCCGGTCGGCGGCCGTCGGGCGCGCGTCTCCGCGGAGGTGACACACGGCGACACGCCTCTTCTCAAAGGACCGGAGGAGAAACTGCGTCGCAGAAAGGAGCGCGCGCGTATCCGTTGAGAAGAGGTAGATCCCGCGCCCGCTCGTCACCGCCTCCTCCGGCAGCCGCTCGACGTACGTGCGCAGGGTGTCGACGACCGGTTCGGGGAGCGCCTCCGCCGCCGCATCGACGGAGTCCGTGCGCGGGGGGTGGTACTCGACCCGCACGTAGTGCCATGCGGCATCGGCGATCGCACGTTCATCGCCGAACGCGCGCACGATGTTCGCGTACGCAACCATGCTCAGGCGACGGCGTCCCGAGCGGTACTGCATGAGTGTCGTCTCGTCGACACCGATCCTGTCAGCCACGTCGGCAAGCGAGAGCGAGCGGCTCTCGGCGAATGAGAGGAGGGTCGCAATGAGGCGAGGAGGGCGGGGCACGCAGCGAAGGGAAGAAGTACACCGCCATTTTCGCCTATGAGCGTCAAGCGTCCGAGGACAATCGCGCAGCATTGGCAGCATGCCAGCACGTGATCGCAGGGACATGCGGTTCGTCAATTCCTGGCAAGGTGCCAGCAACGGACGGCGGGGCCGGTGGTGTGGGTTCTAGTTTGTTAGATCGCGATCTCATCGTAGCGAAACCGGCTCGGAGGCGTAATGAACGCACGACAACGCCCGATCGTGCACGCCGTGAATCGCATCCGGATGCGTAGAATTGACAACCTGACGTGTTGTTGTGATTTACGACAGTGGGAATCCGGCAACAGTGCCGCGGTTCACTGGCACGGGGCCAGCGACGGATGCGAAGATGGCGCGTCTGGAAGCGTGTCAGCGCTGGCGCGCTGCCAGGAAGGTGCTCCGCCTCCTACAACGGGTGACGCCGCGTCGTAGCGTGAGATTACGCGCGGAAGGCGCCTATCTCCTTACCCCCCGACACTGTATGCCCGAGCAGTATCAACCGCCCGCCGACGACGGCGCCGACGAACCCGAAAATGTAATTAATCAGGAACCAGCAATGGACGACGCGCGTGATGCCGATGCGTTCGGAGCAGAGTTCAGAGCACCCCCGGATCAGAGCGAGGTTCAGAGCGGCGTTCGGGGCGGGGTTCAGAGCGGGGAGAAAGGTAGAGAGCGTCCCCCATCGACGGCTGATTTCACCCGCCTCACCGCACGGGATCGAGCGGTCGTCCACGATGCCGTGCTCCTCCGCCTCCTCACCTATGAACAGGTCCATCGTCGCTTCTTTGACAATGTTGGAGATCGGACGACCGTGCGCCGGCGACTCCGGCATCTCGAGCGGGCCGGCTGGTTGCACTCGTGGGAAGAGCCGACGCGACGCGGCGGCCACACCCGCTACATCCATCCCACGGCGATCGCCCTTCGATCCGTGCTCCCGACGTGCGTAACGCGCGCGGAGACAGAGCCGTGGGCGCCGCTCGTGAAACTCATGGTCCCCCGGTCGGCGCGCCGCGAGCTCGGACTCGAGGAGGCAGCTCCCAAATGGCTCGCGCACCAGCGGGAGGTGAATCATCTCGTCACGTCGCTCATGACGGTGCCGCAGCGGAGAATCGTGTGGGCCTCGAGCTGGGACTGCCCATTCCCTTCGCGCGCCGGGATGTTCACGCTCCCCCAGCCGGACTACGTCCTCGTCGAGGACTGCGGAGGCATGCCGCGGCTCATCTTCGGCGAGCATGATCGCGCGAGCGAGCCGGTCGATCGGTTCGTGGCCCGCAAGGTCGCGCTCTACAGCGCACTCGCGGCGTTCCCCGAGGTCTGCGAACAACTCTTCGGCGTCCGCTCCTTCAGCGTGTACGTGACGACGATTGACCCGATCGCGCAGCACCCGATCACGCGGCTTCGTGCGCTGAGCGAAGCGACACGCGTGCACGGTGCGCCCGACATCTTCCGCTTCACCCTGGGCGGTTGGCTTCATGCGTATCCGTCCGCGCCCGTCTGGTTCACGGCATCGGACACACCGGCGACAGAGTCAGTGGCATGGAGCGACCACGCGCCGGCACTCGTCGCGGCGTGAATCGCTGGCGCCACGCCAAACGGCGTTCGGATCTCTGCGCGCGGGCATACCGAGGGCGCTTGGCACCCTGCCAGAACGCACGTTTGCACCCTGCTCGGAACGACCGGAACGCGGTTCAATGCCCTTCCTCGGCACGACCCGACGCACCTTCACAGCACGGGCTTCCGCTCCCACGCTCCCGCACGTCCGATGACGCGCGTTGCCGTGAGGTGCGAAAGAGAATAGGCCGGACGACGCTCTCACGCGGTCGACGCGATACCGGGATGGCATGCCATCGGACTCTCTAGCGCGCCCTTGTGCCGCTCCCGTCCGATCGTGCGGTCATCTCCCACAACGCGCGCCGATCGCCCGAGGGCGTCGTCAATGCGCCTCGTTCTCGCTGCTCGAGTCGCGCGAACGTTTCGCGCAGTGCTTGCGCGTCGTGTCGGCGGTCGCCGTTCTCCAGGTCGCGGACCACCTCCGGCGTCACGCCGAGCTCCTCGGCAAGCTTCTCGACACTCATCCCAAGCGCCAAGCGGCGCGACCGGATCTCTTTCGGGCTCATTCCAGGACCGCGACGATTCTACGTCTCCCGAAGACGCGCGCTCCACGTTCCCCCGCGGCCGATGCGGAACCATTCGCGACGCGCTCTCGATCATCGCGTGGCCGCCGTGCCACCACGATCGATGAATGCCGCCGCAGTGGCTCTCTGCGTCGCTCGCGCGGGGACGCGGAACGCGCCCCGGAAAAGGAGACGACAGCGCAATGCGCATCATCAAAGTGCAAGGGAAGCCATACACAGTCATCAACGGAAAGGACTTCGCGGTCTATCGCTGGTATTCACCGCAACAACACGGACCCGTATTCATCCAGGTCGCCGGACGAACGAGTCTCGCGAAGGAGGATCTGCCGAGCGATGACTGGATCGTGAAGGGCGGGAAGGATCGTGGCAACCGCATCGCGACGGCGTGGCGGAAGCAGTGGTTCGATTACCGCCCGGACGCCTCGCGCAAACTCGCGTTTCTCGGCGGCTCTACCGAAGGCTCGTACTACCTTGCCCTCCGCTACCTCGTCCGCCGCTTCGGTCTCATTGCGTCCGAGTTGCAGATCGCCGTACGCGCATCGGAGTTCATGCAAGGGGTGGAGGCGCCGTATAGCTTCTGCCTCGACCGCAGTTGCGACGTGGCACTCACGGAGACGGCACTCGTGACACTCGAGATCCCGCCGTATTTCGACGCGGCGACGGCCGCACAACTCGTTCTCTCGGGAGGGACGGCATGAGCGAACGGCCCGTCCTCGCCCTTTCCGTTCCTGACGACGCGTGGATGGAGGACCTGGGCGGCGACCGCCTCCTCGCGATCCTCGTCCTCAATGGGACGTTCCATCACCTCGAAGCGATCCGCGTCATCGAGGACGACGACGGCATCCAGCAGGCCGCATCGGAAGATCTCGCAGCGACCTTCGAGGCCATGTACGCGATCGGTGGCGAGGGTCCCTTCGACACGGTCACGATGCGTGGCGGCGAGTACGTTCTCGTCGTCACCCCGTTCCAGTGAGGCCGCGATGCAGATCCACGTCGTGACCCTCAACGTCGAAGGCGACCAAGTCGGCGCGTGGGCGACGGCGCACGCGGACAAAGCGGAAGCGCTCGCCGAGAAGATCGAATCGTTCTACGGCGGCGCGGACGACTACTTCGTCGGCGTGTACGTCGCCTCGGTTGTCCTTGAAGCGGACATCGAGAGCGGCCCGACGAACGCGATCGGCATCCCGCTCATCGACCGCACCGCGCAGCAATCGCTCTTCTAGTTTCCCTCCCGCCACACCTCACCCACCACCCACCAGCATCTGAAAGGAGGCACACCACGTGTCCACGGTCGACGTGTCCTCCGGCACCGCGTACGCGGGCCGCGAGGCAAATCACGCCTTGAGTTTCCGGCAGTTCAATAAGAGCAAGCATGCGCAGTACTTCACACCCCTCTGGCTGGCCGATCTCCTCTTCGACGTCCTCCAACCGCTCATCCCGAGCGACGGTCCCGCGACAATTTCCGTCCTCGATCCAACGTGCGGCTCGGGGCGGCTGCTCGCCCCGTGGAAGCTCGCGGGCGCCGCGGTGCTCGGCATTGAGCTCGACGAGCTCGCGGCCGATCACGCGCGCTTCGCTGTCGGTGCGCAGAACGTCCGCACGGGCGACGTCCTCGATTACCGGCATCTCCTCAAGGGCTTCTCCCTCGTCATCACGAACCCGCCCTACGGCATCTACTGGACCCCGCCCGATGCCGGCGAGCTCTGGTCGTGCGAGACCTCAGGAGGATTCCTTGAGAGCCAGGCCGCGACGCTCGACATCTGCACGCGCGCGATCGCGTACAACGGCCTCCTCGTCGCAATCATCCCCACTTCGACGTTCGTGAACACGAAGGACCGCTCCGTCCGCGACAACCTCTACGGCAACTACGACGGGCTCCTCCAAGCAACGCTCCCAAACCTCTTCCATGACGAGTACGGCATCGAGGTCGAAGTCGATCTCGTCGTCGCGCGGCGTCGCGCGAGAAACGCCAATGCGTCGTGGACGCCGTACAAAGTCACCGCGGAGGGCAACGACGCGGCCGGACATCTCCGGTACGCGTTCCGCCGTGCCCTCGCGGACGACTCCCCGCTCCCGATTTCCGCCGCCGAACCCGTCCCGGTCGTTTCCCGCCTGTTCAAGGTCACACCGTCGAACGCCGTCCGCGTCACCGCGAAAGGCCTCAAGGCCGCACCGGATGTCGAGGGGCTCCTCGAATTCCTCGACGAGACGGTCACCGCGTTCGACCCCGTCCGCGGCATCGAGCACGGCATCGTCTCGGCGACGCTCTCGCCGGCATCGATCCTCACGATCGGGCCGCGCGCGGGCGTCGAGATCCTTGCGTGGCTTGGGTTCGACCCGTCGATCTCGGAGATCGACCAGACCCGTATCACCCGCCTCACCGAGAAGTTCCGCATCCTCCGCACACCCATCTACCCGCCCGAAGCGCATCAACGGCTCGCGTACATCGAGGATCGAAGCTACCCGGCGAAAGCGACAGTCATGACCGGCGGCGATCCCTGTTTCACTGAAGGTCGCCTCTACCACTTGCGGCCGTCGTGGATACGCAACCGTGAGACCGCATCGGTCGAAACGGTGTTTGACGAGCGCGCCAACAAAAACGTGCAGCTCATCACCTCCGTTGATCGCGGCTACCTCGCGTTCGAGGTCGTGACGGATTCCGGGCCGCGCACGTTCCGCGAAGTCGATGCACCCGATGTCGAGCTCCTCACCGCCGCCTTCGATCTCCCGGATGTCCCCGACCTCGAAGCAACCGTCCCCGATCGCCTCACGCAGCACCGCGCGACGGTCGCGCGCCTCGCCCCGTTCCTCTTCCCGTTCCAAGCTGAGGACGTCTCCCGCCTCGCAGTGAAACCCTTCGGCTACCTCGGCTACGAACAGGGGGGCGGGAAAACCGTCACCGCAGCCGCCTGGGCGCGGACACGCGGTTTCAAGCGCGTCCTCGTCGTCTGCCAGTCCGCGCTCGTCGAGAACTGGCTCAATGAGCTCCGGCAGTTCGGGTTCGACGTCCGGCGTCTCACGACGCACGGTGGCGTGACCGCGCTGCAGGACGAGAAGCGAAGGAGGCTTCTCCCCAATGACACGCAGTTCTACATCACGAGTTTCGAGTTCCTCTCCCTCTACGGCGCGCGCATCTACGACACGTGGGCGTGCGTCCAGTACACGAAGGACGGCGTGCTCCACCACGACGTCAGCGACAACACGAAAGCCGTCTGTGCCGTCTGTAAGCGCGCGTACGAGGACGTCATTGAGCAGTGCCCCACGTGCGGCGACGTCGCGCTCTGGACGGGTGGCCACTGCAACGCGTGCGGCTATCAGGCGTGGACCGTCTCGCCCAACGCGCGCCAGTGGCCGGCATACAAGCGCATCAAGAAGTTGTTCGGCGCCGTCCTCGTCGATGAAGCGCAGCTCGCGAAGTCGAAGAACACCCTCCGTGGCCGTGCGGTGCGGGCGATGCAGCCCAAGGGAAAGCTCATCCTCACCGGCACGATCATGAAGGGCTACGCGACCGACGTCTTCTGGAACGTCGCGTGGCTCCTCGGCTTCGACAATCCCCTCTTCCCCTATGCGTACCGCGGCGGCAGCAAGACTTTCTTGAATGAATTCGGGACCTACGAGTTCGTCGACCGGCAGTTCGAGGACACCCTCCACCAAGGCCGCGGAAAGCTTCTCCCGGAAGTCAGTAACCTTAACCGCTTCTGGCGCCTCATGGCGTCGTTCTCCGTCCGCCGGCGCAAAGACGACATCTATGTCCTCCCGCCGAAGGAGCGGCAGTTCGTGCTCCTCAACCTCGATGAGGCCCACGCAAGCCTCTATCGCGGATACGCCACCTGGGCGGAGGCCGCGATCGCGAAAGCGCTCCGTGAGTCCGAGGGGAACCCGAACATGGGTGTCATCTCCTCGGCGCTCTGGAAGCTCCGCTATGCGGCGACATGCCCCGTCGCGGTCGATTACCTCGATCGCGGCGTCCTCGAGGCCGAGACGTGGAACAAGCTCGAGAAGATCCGCCAGATCGTCCGCTCTGCGAATGAGCGCGGCGAGAAGGTCATCGTTTTCTCGGGCCTCCGCACCATGGTCGCCGCGATCGTGCGGCACCTCCGTGCACACAACCTCGGCATCCTCCCCATTACCGCAGATGTCCCGACGAAGAAGCGCTTCGGGCTCATCCAAGAGTTCTCTCGAGATCCTAGTCTCACAGCGATCGTCGCCTCCCTCAATTGCCTCAACCGCGGCTTCACGATCACAGCGGCAAACCACGTCATCCTCGTCGACCTCGAGTACAGCCCCGAAGCGACGGAGCAGGCGGAAGACCGCGTCCACCGGCCCGGCCAAACAAAGCCGGTGTACATCCACTACCTCCTCTCCCGCGACACGATCGACCAGCTCATGCACGAGATCCTCGTGCAGAAAGCGCAAGCGATCCGCCATGCGATCGACGGCAAGGCGCGGTTCGAGGATGTCGCGGAAATCCTCAAGCGCGTCACGGGCGACGTGCAGCTCGAAATCGCGCGACGCATCCACCTCCTCCCGCAAGTGGTCCCCGCTCTCGACCTCCGCGCCGCGCCCGATCCCCTTCCCCCGAACGTCGTCCCGTTCACGCCCGCAGCGCCCCTCTTTCAAAGCGACGACGACCTCCCGGTGATCGTGCTCCCGGCCAAGAAGATCGTCCAGCTCTCCCTCTTCGGCATCTAACCCATCACTTCCCAGAAAGGAGGATTCCCTCATGGACTGCGTCCATCCGACGCACGTACGCGATCCCTCGGACCGCGCGATCGCGCACCCGTTTCTCGTCTGCCTGACGTGCGGCATCCTCGGCGTCACGTGCGACCGGTGCTCGCGGTTCTCCGCGACGCCGCCGCTTGGCTACGTTCCCGACGGCTGGTGCCGGGCGTGCGACTGCTGCCCTGCGTGCTGTACCGACATCGATCGCGGCCTCACGCCGGACGACATCGTCCAGGCGATTGAGCGCGCCGTGCATCTCGTCGCGGAAAGCTGGATCGTCCAGCGCATCCGCGCCGCGCCGACGCACGAGGAGGCGATCACCGTCGCGCGGCGCGAGTGTTCGCGCGGCGGCTCCAGTAGCCTCGGCTTCCAGATCTCCGGCTTCCGCGACCGCTTCAATAAGGGCCGCGGTCTTACCGTCGAATTCGGACATCGCAAAGGCGTCGTCACGTGGGCCGCGATCGCGGACTACGTGCGTGCGCCCGCACCCTTCGCGCGTGCCGCCGTGCCCGGACAACAACTCTCCCTCTTCGGCTAGAGGCGGTCATCCCCGACCGCCTCGCACCCTCACCTGAAAGGAACAGCAATGGATCTTCTCCCGCCCGACGTGCGCGCGACGCTTGCGCGCTTCCCCATCGGCTCGCAGGAATCGCTCGGCGATCAAGCGAAAGTCGTCGTGAAGTTCTTCGATCCCGCCGGCCGCTACACGCTCTACGTCACCGAAGGACGCCCCGAAGGCAAGGACTACCTCTTCTTCGGCTACTGCATCTCGCCGCTCGGCGAGGACTGTGACGAGTGGGGCTACACGAGCCTCAAGGAGCTGCTCTCGGTCGGCATCCAGCGCGGCCTCGGCATTGAGCGCGACCTTTACTTCCCCGCGGCGATCTGGACGGTCGCCGAATCCCGCGCGCGCGTCGCTTGACGCCAGCGTCATCACACGAAAGAAAGGAGAACCCCAATGGACATCGTCCTGAAACTCCGCGAGCTCCGACATCATCGGGGGCTCAGCCAAAAAGACGTCGAGCGCCTCACCGGCGTCGGCGAAAAGACGCTTAGCTCCTTCGAGACGGGCGAGCGCATCGACACGATGAAGATCGTCCAACTCCGCGCGCTTCTCACACTCTACGGCGTCACCGAGGAAGACTTCTTCAGCGACAAGCTCGACGAGATGTTCGACCCGACGTACGTGCGCGCCTCGACGCGCCTCGGCGAGATTACCGCGCGGATCGCGGACCTCCCGGAGCACATCCGCGATGTCGCGCTCGACGCGATCGCGCAGATGCTCGACGCGATGACCCTCGCGACGACCGCGGGCGCGCGGCGGCGGTCATCGCCGCCACCGGTCGCCTCGGCAATGTCGCTGCGGCACGCGCCAGCCGCGTAAGGAGAGCCAGATGCGACGACGCACACGACGCCCGTGGTTTATCCACGAACAGACGTTCCATCAACTCAATCGACTTGGCCGCCGCATGGGGATGTCGCGGGAGCGGCTCCTCAACGAGATCCTGACCGACTACTTCACGGATGTCCGGCAGGGTCGGCGTGGCGGCTACCGCCGTCGTTGAGCGCAAGCACTTTCCGCGGAGCGGGGGAATCCCCCGCTCCGCTTTTTTCGATCCCCTTGCCGTTCGGGCTCCGTGCACGTAGCGTGGAAGCACTCTTACCTCATCCACGCATGATCTTTTGGCAAGCAATTGGCCTCGTCACCTTAAACGTCGTCATGTGTGCTCTCGCGGTCTCAGTAATTGGCTTGGAATTGATCCGGAAGACTCCTCGTGTCTGCACTCGCTGTGCGGCACGGACAAAGGCTGCCGCGCAGTTCACGCATCTTCTAGCTATGTTTGGTGGCGTCTTCACGCTTGCAATGGCGCTCGCGTCGACCGCAACGAATTTCAACTTCACTACGGGCGCGACGTTCAGTATTGGCGTGGCCTTCTTTGCTGGCTTGCTCGGCGCCGGACAGCCGGTCTGTGGGACATGCGGGGAGCGGACGCTCGTACCTACGACATCGCCGATCGGTAAGGAACTCCTGCGCGACTATCACCATTCTCCGTCGGGAGACTCTCCAACCTCGACTCGAATACGTTCGCGCTGAGGTCGACCGAGAGGCTCAACTGCGAAACTATCGAGCCTGGCCCCTTCATGCCGAGGAGTTAAGGTTGTGCGCATCTTCGACCCGGATGTCCGCGATGTCCTCATGCGAAGCCCGACGCGGTGTAAAGACTCTAGATCGTCGAGATGCGGCTCTCCACCTCGCTCGCCTCATCAAGGATACGCGACACGATATTATCCACCTCGGGATCCTCATCGAACCGAATTCCGCGCTCGTTTTCGGGCACCGAGGAGGTCGGCATACTGTCTTCCAGTTGCGCTCGATAGTTGACGAGATCGGCGTTCAGCTTCTCCAGTTCGGCCTGCGCATCGGCTTTACTGAGGTTCTCCGTCTTCGTCCTATAAGCAACCAGACTGCCGCGCAGGACATAATACAGACGGGAGCGCGGCGCATACGCAAATTGCCCGCTCGTCTCTTTGTGGAGAATCGCGACGACGGCGCCCTTGTCGAAGTAGTAGTGAATACGTCCATCGGTAGGCGTCGACGCGACGAGCTTCATTAAGGTGCCATCCAAGTAATAGCCCGCGACTGTACTTCCACGCTGCTCGTTCGTGAACTTTGCCGGAAGACGTCGATTGAGTGTGTCGAGCCTCCTTTCGATGGCGTACAGCACGACATTCGCCTGATCGACCGCGGCTTGCTTCTCGGGCGAGGGGGAAGATGGCGGTGACGACAGTCCCGCTGGAGTGCGCGAGCTCGGCGCGACACAGGAGCTGAGGAGCATCGCGACGAAAGGAGCAAAGGCGAGAAAGGCGGTACGAAGCTGTAACACGAGTGTGGGGATAAGGGTGGGTGGACGACGTCAGCATAGCATGGCCGTCGTGGCGCGCAAAAGAAGAGACGAGCAGCTTAAGGTGATCCCTTATCCGATCGGATCTTCGCCAACTTGTTCGTTGACGCATGCGCGCGGTGTTGTAAATGATTACAACACGAAATGCACTTCATGCACTTGACAGACTTGCAGTTTGGTTTCAGGGTTAGATCACATACCCAAACCGCCAGGCGCTGTCGGCAAACACTAACCCCCTCTCTATGTTCCGCCGCCGTCGCCTGACGTGGCTTCTGCTAGCCACGCTGGTCCTCCAGGTCGTCTCTCCTGGTCTTACGTCGCTCCCGCTCCACGCGGCATCCACCGAATCCGGGTACACGTCGCACGTCGTCGATCGCGGCACGGTCCTCCCAACGACGGAGGAGCTTCTTGGAACGACCACTGCTCCTGCGGACGCGCCGGTGTACATCGCGCCGAAGCCATCGGACGAACCGGGCCCGCTCTTACCGAATGGAACCTTCCGCCTGCCGGAGCATCTCGCGGAGCATACGGAGACGACGGCACGCGCGACGACTGGTGCGGCCTACCGCAGCGAGAAGAAGGAGCAGGGCGGAAAGAAGGGCGGCGGCATCGAGGTCTACCGCCTGGACGTCAGCGGGACGATCTCGTCGAACACGACGTGGACGCTCGCGAATTCGCCGTACGTTGTGACAGCCGACATCACGGTCGCGTCCCCCGCGGTCCTCACGATCGAGCCGGGCGTCATTGTGAAGTTCGACACCGGGACCGACCTCATCGTCGCAGACGGGGCAACGCTCACGGCCGAGGGAACGAGCACGGCGCCCATCGTCTTCACGTCGTACAAGGACGATATCGGCGCGGATGACAACGGCGACGGCACGGCGACGACACCGGCCGCCGGCGATTGGGGCAATCTGACGTACTCGGGCTGGAAGTCGGGCTCGACGTGCGTCGCCGCTCTCGGGAGCATGAAGTGGATCGAAGCACGGTACGGCACGAACGTCCTCGTCAGCTGCTCGGGTACGACCATGACGGATCTGCGTATCGAGAAGATGTCGAGCTACGGACTCCATATCCTGAACTACCCGGCGAGCCGGCCCGCGGTCGAACGGCTCACGCTGCTCGACAACGAGTGGAACCTCAAGGTGACCGGTGTCCCGTCGACGGACACGATCAAAGATTCCGTCCTCATGCGCGCGCAGCGGAATGCGATCGTCGCCGATACCTCCGCTGTCCACATCGAGAACAGCCGGATTGAGGACAACAGCCTCGGTGGAAGCTTCTACGCGATCACGTCGAGTTCGGGCGCGCTCTACCTCCGGTACAACTCCATCGCGAAAAACTACAACACCTCGAACGTCGACCAGGGCGTCACGAGCACGGGCACGACGGTGAACGCCTCGGAGAACTGGTGGGGCTCGACGACCGGACCCGAGGTCTCCGGGGCGACGGATACCGGCGCGGGCAGCAAGGTTTCGACGCTCGTCACGATCACGAACTGGCTCGGGAAAGCGTACGAGGAGGAGCACAAGCGCGGGAACCTCCCCTGGGCCGCGAAGGCCGGTGTCGGTGCGGACGTCGCGACGGGGAACTTCACGTACTCCGACACGGACTTCTCCATCCCGACGATCGGGTTCCCGCTCGAGATGGTGCGGACGTACAACAACAAGTCGGCCGACACGAACCAGAGCGACTTCGGCTACGGCTGGTCCTGCACGTACTGCCAGAACCTGAATCTCTCCGACACGCGTGGCGCGGCGTGGGAGCGGACGGATGGCGTGAAGAGCTACTTCAAGAAGAACCCCGATAACACGTTCACCGGTGAAGACAGCATCTACGATCGGATGACGTACGACGCCGGAACGACCACGTACACCCTCACCCACAAGGACCAGACGAAGCTCGTTTTCAACGCGACGGGGAAGCTCGTGAAGCAGATCGACACGGACGGGAATGAGACGGTTATCGCGCGCGACGGGACCGGGAAGATCACGACGGTGACGGAGCCGGCCGGCCGGCAGCTGACCTTCACGTACACGGGCAACTACATCACGAAGATCGTCGATCCGCTGGGCCGGAGCTACAACTACGTCCAGAGCGTCCTTTCGACGAAGTCGACGACGAACTCCGTGACGAAGAAGGATGCGGCGCTCGTCACGTATGCGACGTGCACCTACAACTTCACGACGTACGTGTACCAGATGACGACCGTCACCGACTGCGACGGCAACTCGCTCACGCTCACGTACGACTCGACGACGACGAAGCGGGTGAAAACGCAGCAGTGGAACGGGAACGCGCTCATCGAGTTCCAGTACGGGCCGTCGACCCTCTATGGGCTCACGCTCGCCGCGAATTCCACCGCGGTCTGGGACGGGTGGGATGTTCCGAACGTCTACTTCTACTCGAAGAGCAACAAGGTCCATGAGAAGTGGCGCGGAGTCATCAACCAGCTTGGGCTTTGGTACGAAGAGGACAAGTGGGAATTCACGGGCTACCGGAAGTCGCGCCACCGGGATATCCAGAGCACCTGGTCCGCGGAGACGATCGATATCAAGACAGGGAACGTCCTCTCTAGGAAGTTCCCCGACGGGGTCGGCGGCCGCGTCTCGACGTACACGTACGACGCGTTCAACAACAGGCTCTCGGAGACGGACAACCTGAGCCGGACGACGGAGTACGAGTACGACGGCGAGCAGCACCTCACGAAGGTCACGGACGCGCTGAACAATGAGACGATCACCACGTACTACGCGAATGGCCTCCCGCACACGGTGACGGATGCTCGTGGGAAGGTCACCACCTTCGCGTACGACGCGTACGGCTACCCCGAGACCGTGACGAACGCCGAGGGCGAGGCCGCGACGTTCGACTACGACATCGTCGGCCGGAAACTTTGGGAGAAAGACCCCAATCTGAACCAGACGACGTACACGCACAACAACCGCAACCAAGTCCTCACGGTGACCGATGCCTTGGGGAACGTCACGACGACGACGTACGACACAAAGGGCAGGAAGGCGACAGTCACAGACGCCGAGAATCACGTGACAACGTACACGCACGACACGGCGCGAAACCACCTCTGGAAGACGACCGATGCGAAGAATGGGGTCGTCGAGTTCACGCTGACAGCGCAGGGGAACCTCTGGAAGGTGAAAGACGCGAACCTCCACACGACGACGTTCGCCTACGACCAGTTCGACCGCCGCACCACCGAGACCGATCCCAACTCGAAAGTGACGACGACGCAGTACACGGACGGGGGCCGCACGTGGAAGATCACCGATGCGAACGGGCAGCTCACGACGTTCACGTACAACACGCTCTACGAGCTCACAGGCGTCCTCTACGCCGATGCGACGACGATCACGAACACGTATGACGGCGTCGGAAACCGTCTCACGATGGTCGACTGGCTCGGGACGCATACGTACACGTACGACGCCCTGAACCACGTCCTCACCGACACGAACGCGTCGGGCCAGACGATCACCTACACCTACGACGATGTCGGGAACCTCGCGACGCTCACGTATCCCGGGAATCTCACCGTCACACACACATACGACGACGCGAACCGGCTCCTCACCGTCACGGACTGGGCGAGCCGCGTCACGACGTACAACTACGATACGAACGGTCGGATGGGCGGCTTCACCCTCCCGAACGGGGTCGTCACGACGTACGGATACGACAACGCGAGCCGTGTCACAGATCTCGACCATGTGAAGAGTGGCACGACGATCGCCGGCTTCGACTACACGTTCGACGATGTCGGGAACCGCGAGACGCGCGTCACGGCTGCGGGGACGGAGAGCTACCTCTACGACGAGCTCTACCGCCTCGCGAGCGTCACGTATCCCGGCGCGGATACCGTCTCGTACACGTACGACGCGACAGGGAACCGCCTCACGAAGACGCGGGGCACGGCATCGACACCATACACATACGACAACGCCGACCAGCTCCTGAACGCGGGCGACGGCGTCCGGACGTACGACAACAACGGCCAGCTCACGAAGGTCGGTTCCCATCTCGGGTATACCTGGGACGCGCGCCAGCAGCTCGCGCAGATCACGGACAGCCCCTCGAACACCGCGCCGACGGCGAACGCCGGCGCCGACGTCACCGCGTACGTGAACCGCCTCACGATCCTGGATGGCACGGCGAGCACCGACCCGGAGGGTGAGCAGCTCCGCTACACCTGGACGGAGAACGTGGGGAACCCGCAGACCGGGATTCTCAGGGGCGACCATGCTGGGAAACCCGGCTTCACACCGACGACCGCGGGCACGTACGTCTTCTCGCTCGTCGTGAACGACGGCCGGACGAGCAGCAGTGCCGATACCGTGACCGTCACGGTGAACACCGGGACGCCGCCGAACCAGTCGTACGACATTCTCCCCGCGACCGGCACATCCGGATACGTCGTCTCGACGAACCCGAACGGCAACAGCTTCACGCAGAACAACATGTACACCGGGAAGCAGAGCACGACGACGTACTACGGCGCCGCGCAGTTCGCCCTGCCCACCCTGCCTCAATTCTTCGAGGTCACGGCGGCAACGCTTGCCCTCACAGGCAAGGCGGTCTTTTCGAACACCTCGACAGACGAGTGGTCGGTGAAGCTCCTCCCGACGTCGCTCGATCCGAACTGGACGAGCGCGACGTACACAACGGTTTCGGGCGCGACGCCGGATGCGTCCCTCACCCCGACGCTCGTCGGCATCGGGGCGGTCGTCGCGAACCTCGTGAACAGCTGGACGTTCACGAGTGGGGACCTCGCCGTCCTCCAGAACCGTGCGGCGGGCTCCGGGAAGCTCTCGATCCGGACTCAGGGCGACACCCTCGGCGCGTCGTCTCGCGTCCAATGGCACTCCGGCAGCGCAACGGTCTCGACGCAGCGTCCGAAGCTCTCGGTGACGTACGGCCCCGCGACGATCCCGAACCAGACGCCGGTCGCGAATGCTGGTATCGACCAGACAGTGACGCCGAATACGCTCACGACGCTCGCCGGCGCCGACTCATTCGATTACGAGGGCGCGGTGACGTACGCCTGGACGCCGTACACGACGAATCCGGAGCTTGTGACGCTCAGCTCGACGACGGTCGCCTCTCCGACGTTCACGCCGACGAAGGCGGGTGAATACCGCTTCTCGCTCGTCGTCACGGATGCGAACAGTGTTGCGAGCGTCGCCGATGTCGTGACCGTCCACTCCGTGAAAGAACTTCCTGCCGGGACGACATCGTTCACATACGACGGTACCGGCGATCGCGTGAAGCAGACGAAGGCGAGCGTGGATACGAATTACGTCGTGAACTCGGAACCCGACAACGAACAGGTTCTGATGGAGACGACGGGCGGGAACACGACGTACATGATCTATGGTCATGACCTCCTCTACACGATCGATGGGAGCGGACCGCACTACCAGCACAATGACTCGCTCGGGAGCGTCGTCGCCATTACCGATTCGACGGGTGCTGTCGAGCAGACGTATGACTATGACGTGTTCGGAGTGATTCGTTCCGCGGCAGGATCGTCCATGAACCACTACACGTTCACTGGCGAGGAGAGTGATGCGAGTGGGCTTATGTACCTTCGGGCAAGATACTACGCACCTGCGGACGGGCGATTCCTCAGCGAAGATCCTTTCGCGGCGGACGCGCAAGATACACAGACGATCAACCGATATGTGTACGTTAAGAACAACCCCACGAACTACGTCGATCCAAGTGGGCAGTGGGGAATTGTCGTCCGAGCGCTCTTCTGGGGGGTCTCGAAGCTTCCGCCGCGGGTCCAGGTCTCTTTGCTCACCGTGTTCTTGCCAGGTTTGGCAGGCGTGGCCGTTCACCCTGAACCTGCGCTCAAGATTCCCGTTGCCGGAGAGGCCGCGTTCGACTCCTCATACCTCGTCCCGAAGGGTTTCGTCAGCGGACCTAAACTAATCGAGCATACATATGACCACGGGACAGATTTCGGAGTGAAGCAGTTTGTCGACTACAACAATGCGTCCAAAGAAATGTTCGCGAAGCCGCTCGGCGACATACTTCAGAAGGTCCGTGCAAACGGCGATGTGGTGCGCTTCGATCCGCTTACCAATGCGTTCGGAGTGATGCGAGCCGATGGTGTTACTCGCACTTTCTTCAAACCAAGTATAGACTTTCTTCGCGCGAACGGGTTCTCGTCCTACATCGACTACTTCAACGCCCAATGACACCGAATGTCTGTCCTGTGTGCGGCTACCCCGGTCTCGAAGAGCCTGCGTACGACTCGAGCGGATGTTCGTCCTTTGAGATATGTCCGTCTTGCGGCACAGAGTTTGGTTTAGACGATGCTCACGCTACTATCAAACCGGCGGAAAGGCATCGCGTGCTGCGTGAAGCGTGGATATCGTCTGGATATCCGTGGAGGGGCAGTGGGACAGAGGAGCCAACGAACTGGGACCCTCGCAAGCAATTGCGAGATGCGGGGCTCGATTCGACCGACTGATTCGCGCGTCAGCGCTCACGGTCCCGGCACGCGGATGCAGGCAGAGTTTCAGTTCGAGATATCTCCCGTCAGTGGTCACAGGCGTACTGATAATTTGAACCCTCGTTGGGATGCAGCAATTGTAGCGTAGCGCTCAAGCTCGTAGCAGGCGACCCTTGGGAGGGGCGACCATCGCTGTCCCTCCCCAGCTAGTCTCCTACGACTGTGGGTTGAGCTCCAGCGCGTACTGTACAAAGCGGTAGAACGTACCACTCTGACCGGGAAGGTAGCCCTCGTCGTAACCCGCGACATACATTGTGGCGCCGCTGAACCAGACGACGAGGTGCTGATTCTCCGTGATCTCGCGGGTCTCGTAGACTGTAACCGTGCGGGTGGTGCCGTACGCATCCACAGCTATTTGCTTCTCGACGAGGTCGGAGTAGTTCGGCTCTGTACCATCATCCCCCCGTCTCTCAAGGAAGTCCTCGAAGTCTTCGGGGTCGGTGATCTCGACCGTCGAGAAGATGAATGTCGCCTCGTCGAACGTCGTGGCCGGCGACGATCCGATAGCGGTCGCAGTCGCGCCGCCTACCTCCTCAGTCTGGGTTTGGAACTCCCATCCCGGCGGGAGTGCAAAACTGAAGGTGTCGGTGCGGCTCGCCTGCCAGTCGGTGGCGAGGGTCATAGGTTCATGCATACCCTCTTCGTAGATCGTAGTACCGCCGCTGCCGGCGTTCTTCCCGAGGAGCGCTCCGTACGCAGCGCTTGCAACCTCGCCGCGCGTGATAGGGATATTTGGGTTATACATCGGTGGTGTCGGGCGGAACCAGTTTGCACCCGCCACCGCAACGATGAATGGCTTCAGTGATGAATTGTCGAGGTCCGTGTACGGGTTGGGCGCGTCGGGCGCGACGACGGCGAGGATGTTAGCGAGAATCTTTGCGGCCTCCGCGCGGGTGACGTTTGAGTTCGGGCGGAAGCTGCCATCGGCATAGCCGGAGATGTAACCATGGTCGGCGGCGTACGCGATGTAGGTGGAGAGGGTGTGCGACGCGTCTACGTCGTTGAATCGCGACTGTGCCGTCGACGCCGTAAGGAGTGCAGTTCGGCCCTCGCTGTTTGCCTCGAGAGCGATCTTCAGGATCTCGGCGCGGGTGATGGCGGCGTCTGGAAGGAATGTGCCGTCCGGGTAGCCGTAGATGACGTCGTGGCGATTGAGGAACTCAATCGCGGCGCGATCGGGATGGGTAGGCGGGACGTCGCGAACATTCACGGTCGCTGCGCTGGCCCGCGTCGGCGTGAGAGACAGGAGAAGCATGCCGGCGAGCAGCAGGGAAGTACGTCGGAGCATTTCAGAGGGGGTTAGGCATGGACATGGTACGCATCCGCTGATAGTGCGCAAGTGAAACGCCACTCTCGTGGACAACGTGGGATTTGGGTGGCTTGTAGGGCGACGCGGAATGGCGTATTCGTTGAGCGTGAGCACCTAACCCGGTTATTCACGTCCCTCCGGGAGACCGGTGACAGAGTGTCACGCGATTCCCTCTGCTCATGAATAGATCCCACTAACTAACTCCGTTTCATGGTCTTCTTTCTTTCTTACTGGTTCGCGGCAGTTGTTGCCGGTTCGGTGACATTCGTGGCGTCATTCTATGTCGTTCAGTCGATCGGCTCTCGAGTAACGAAGCGGACAGCTACTACGATTGTCACGAACGCCATCGCCGCTGGATTCACTTATACGATGTTGGGGCAGTACGCGGCCAAGGACAGCCCCTACCTCTTGCTCGCGTCCGCATTACTCGTGCTCGCAACCGCGCTGCTGGGGGTGCTTGCCGGGTACCTTCTCCGGCGAGCGCTCCGATCAGATGAAGCTTCGCCGCGTCGCCACTAGCATGCGGCCCTGCAGCTCTCGCTCGAGAAGGCGCGCCGGCCCGTTCTTTTCGGGCCGACGCCTCAAGTCAGCAGCTTAGTCTTCGCTTGTTGGTACTCATCCTCAGTGAGCAGGCCACGATCGCGCAAGGCGCCAAGACGCTCGATCTCTCCGGCAATGGATGCAGCTACCGGCGCAGTGGGTCGCGGCGGTTCGGTTGGGAGGGGCGAAGTACCAGCATTCGTATTGCTCCCCTCGGGAAAGCGGCGCCATGCACGGCGGATCGCCCAGAGGAACGCCCCACCAACAACGAGTGAGGCGGAGCCGATGCCGACGAAGAACGCCCAGATGGCGTTATTGATCTCGTTTCCATACCGCTGGTTCGCCATGTAGATGTCGGCGGCTACGTCGTCATGCGAAAGGAGCCCCCACGCGGCGTACGCAATCCCCGAGGTGATGTAGATCGTGATCGCGGCGAGCAGGACGAGGAGTCCCGTGCGCCGTCCGTGGTGTGTCATGTACGCCCCTACGAAGAGGGCGCCACCGATGGCGATGCCGAGGAGCGCGGAGACAACGATGGCCTGCCGACCGTGAGGAACCCATCGCACGATCCAGTCGAGAACGCCAGCCGGCTCACTGGCTAGGAGGTAGATCGAGTAGGCGACATCCACGGCTCCCCAGAGACCGGCGAGGGCCACGAGGCCCGGAGATCGGCTCCCCGTCGTGCTCATATCGCACCTCGCAGCATCAAGAACGCGGAGAAGGTTGCCGACCGAGAGTGATCGCGCGCTGCGGTTCGCACGGCGAGAGCAATGACTAATCGATCACAACGGCGACGCCGGTTCACCCCGGTCACCTCTTCGGGCGTGGCCTTTACAAGCGGTCGGATCGCGCGGCACGCTGAGCACGTGCGCGAGGTACTTCCACCGAACCGCCTCAAATGGGCAAAACCGGCAGAATCCGATCTTCCACACCGAAACGAAGGACAAAGCGAGGCAATCGTGGCACCGTCAAGTGGCTCACGAAGGACGAGGTTCGACGGTTCTTCCATGCGATCCCACGGGAGAACATCCGGGATCGGCTGCTCTTCAACCTCATGTATCTCCACGGCCTTCGGCGCGGCGAGGCCGCCATCCTCAAGCTCGAGGACGTGGGAAACGGCCGGATCTACGTGTTCCGCCTCAAAGGCGGCGAGTCGAAGGCGTACACGATGTTTCCAAGTAGCCAGTCCCTCCTACGTCGGTACCTGCAGCTCCGGTCCGACGACCCCTGCCCGTACCTGTTTCGCGGCCTGCGCAAGAAGTGCCGCCCGCTGTCCGGCCGAACGCTCGACGATCTCTTTCGCCGCTACGCGACCGCTGCGGAGCTCCCTCCGGACCGGCGGCATTGCCATGTCCTACGGCACAGCATCGGGAGGCATATGGAGGAAGAGGGTTTTGACATCTCCGACGTCGCGGATCATCTTGGGCATACCGACCTCAAGTCCACGCGGATCTACTTCCAGACCAGCGACCGCAGACGCGCGAAGAGCCATCAGCGCATGCGTCGCTCAGGCGAGATCGTCCAGTCTACGTAGACGAACCGCCGCTTATGCCCATTTTCGTCAATTCACCCTCCCAACCAATGATCCGAACAAAGAAGCAACTCCTTGCGGCGATCGCAAAAGGCCCGGCCTCGGTGGAGCTTATCTACGCGACGACGCTCTACCGGGTCGCGGTACCCGAAGACAACGACCCTGCAAGCGGCATCTGGATCAGGCTTGGCCCCGACGACCGGTTCATCGTGGAGGACTACGCCGAGGTTCGCGCACACATCGACGGGCGGGATTTGCGCCTAACGCATGCCGAAATTGACTCCATCGTTGCGCTGATCGCGAAGACGATGAGAATGCGCCAGCAACGGCCCTCGAACTCACGTGCGACTGCGGAGTGACAGAACGGGGCGGGTTGTATCGGCTCCCTTACGGCACACTCACGCCGGTCCACCCGGAGATCGCCGGACAGGCCGAATCGCCAAGAAACGATTCTCGGCTCAAGCGAGGTAGCTTATCGTCAAGCGCCGAACTCCCGCTCGCCCACACGCGATCGTCTGTCTCCAGCCACGTTGCAAGCACGTAATCGTCGCGGTCGAGTGAGTACGAGTAGCAGTAGTGCTCGCCGGCATCCGGTGGCACCAGTGGCTTGTACAGATACTTTCCGGCGAGGAGTTGATCGTTGATGGCACCATCGCGCAAGGACGGAAGGAGATCCCCGTGATCAGCGGCGAAGAGCATGATCGCGGTTTCGAACGCCTGTAGGTCGCTCTTCCGTTTTGCGTCGCGCGCTCGATGTTGCCCCTCCTGCCATTCGGCGTCCTTGATGGCTTGCGGCACGCGAATCGAGTCGTCGTAGCTCGGCGTATTCGGATAGCTTGGGAGACTTGGACTTGTGGCCGGAGACGGCGCACAGGCGGCGAGGACTGAGATGACGACGCCGAGGACAGGGATGCGCATCGGTGGAAGGTTAGATAGAACGGAGCACGGGGCTTAGCACGTGATCGGGTTGACGCCCCACATGCCATTCTCCGCGTCAGGCTGGTACGCGCCGGTCTCCCGAATGACGCGACATGTGCGGGTCTCTGTCTTAACCTCGGACCCGACCGTGAGGGTAAGTCGCACGGAGACGTCGATCATGGCCGGTGCCGCGGGCTCGGCAGCGGTTATCTCCGCCCCTGCGATATCGAGGACGTCGTGCCACGCCTTCATGCGCGCGACAGGGTCACTCTCGCCGGCAAACCATGTACGTTGGGTGACATTCGCCATGCGCTGCCAGTCGTTCGCCTTCCATGCAATGAGATACTCGGCGACCGCGCGTTCAGCACTTCCAGCCGGGTATGCGCTCGCCGATACCATTGCGTACTTCGGCACCTCTACGCGCAGAGGCACCCGCTTCGTGGCCTTGAGTGTGCGGATATCCCACCGGGTATCGAGGGCAGCGCCCTCCAGGCGCTCGCCGTCTTCACCGACGAGTGTTTGAATCGCAGGTGTTTGTCGGGCGGGCGCGAACACTACCTCGACTTCGTTTGGTCCTGCCGCAAGATCCGGATGGAGCGGCGGCACGAGTTCCGCGCGGTATCGGCCGTCGCGGACCGGCACATCCTCGGACACACCAACATACGATTCCGTCTTCGGGTTCGCGCGGACGACGTTGAAGTCGACGTTCACCGACGCGCCTTCGGGAACATCCGTGGCTCCGGTGACGATGATCGTTCCGTCGTCATCCTTCGTCACGTCGTCGATGGTGAGAATGCTGTACGTGCGCGGCTTCGACGGCGGCTGCGTGCTCGGAATTGCAGTGGCTTGCGACGCCGAGGCAGGAGCCGGTTCGCCCGTTGCCGTCACGGAGTTGAATGTCGTCCACCCCGTCCACCCCTTCTCTGCTCCATCGAGCGTTTCGACCTGAACGTAGATCCCACTCATCGCGCGAACAGCGACGCGCGCGTCGTCGCTCAGGATCTTCGCCTTGCCTCCGGCAACGGCCGCAGCGACAACCGCCTGTGCTTGGCTGCTGTCGGCGATGATGGTCGCGATCCCGGACTCCAGATCCGCCTTCGCTGAGTAAACAACAGCGCCCGTGCCAGCGCGCGCTTGCTCTCCGATGGTAAGGCGCGGATCGCTCGAGGAGCTACTCGGCGGCGTGGACGCCAGCGGTGTCGGTGACACATTCCGCGCGTCTTGTTCGCCGCAGCCGGCGAGGAGGAGCAATGCAGTGGCACCGGCGGGAATCCACCAATGACGGCTGGACATGAGGAGGATGGGGAGAAATCGCGTCCATGCTACCCCGCACGCGCCACAACGCAACCCCCACCGTATCCCGATGCGAGGCGCGCGCCTGTCGGGCGAGGCTCTCACTGAGCTACGGAGAAACAGGGAGGAGGCTTGGGGTTCGCGCGCCAGCTCAGCGCATCAAACATGGGATCGGGGCGAGAGCGTGGTCACCACGAGTCACGCCTCACCGGTAGCGGCCAACCCATGGTGGTCAGTGCGCTAACGGCGTGCGTGGCCGGTCTCAGCGCGTCTACGCCCCGATCCACACGTTGTCCTGCGAGTGATCGGATTGTGTGTCGTGTCCCTAAATGAAGTCGCGTACGACGTCGTTATGGATTTCCTCGAAGTTCATGAGGCCATTGATCGCTTTTCCAAGCGCATTCACGCTGTCGACGCTCACGGTGCGAAGCTTTGACGAAGTCCGCTCCTCGGGAAGGGCATCGGCCATAAGGTTGATCGCGGCATTCCGGACGAGAACGAGCTCCTCCGTGTAATCACGCAAGGTGACGTTCATAGGGGGTGGGGTTAAGAACCGATAGGGACATTAACATTCGATCGCTTCACTACAGGACAACCATTGTATTCGATCAGCCGTGGTCTCCAGCCATTAACTGTCGCCAACTGATGTTCCTTCGACAAGGGGAACCGCCGACTAGGCGGTCCCCCTTTCGCATGGACTGCGCGGTGCGATCAGCCAGGCAATGAGTCGACGGCAGCGAGCGGATCGTTGTCTGACTCACTCTTACTGATCTCCTGCAACTCGCTCGGCCAAAGCCCCGGAGCTGCCCACAATTGCATCTCGCTTTGGGCGAGCTGCCAACGGATGGTGGTGACACGGCATCGGAACATGAACACGATCATGTCGGCCACTCCGAAAGCAATGTCCCCGAGAGTTAACGTCTGATGCAGTCCCTCTGGATGAACGAGCGTCGCGCTTGAACCATTGACGGTCCACCGATCGCGATCCGCGATGCGTCTCGGCAGCAACCCCATTCTCGCGAGCTCGGGGATAAACGTAATGCCGCTATACATGTCGAGAGACGGCGGCAGGTCGGACGTGACAGCGATCTTGCAGGTTCCGTCATCGCCTCGTTGCCGGCTCATCGTGACGCGATGCATGCCCTGCCCGGCGAACCACGCCAGCGCAGCTTGCAGTGCGTATGACAGCCGCGACAGGGTTACTTCCGGCGATGCGGTGATCTCGAGACGGTGTCCACTCGTGTTCATAGAAAGCATAGCTCTCTCCTGTAAGAGTTGATTGTTCTTGTGTTTATTGGGAAGGCGAAAAGGCGCAGACACAGGGCTCGGACATGTCACCGCGTAATTCCAGCGAACGGCGTTCGGGCCATCGACTCGCGAATGGCCTTGCGGCGACGTGAGCGGGTCTCATGTCGTCGAGACCCCGGTCTGCGCGTTGTCCTCTGCGGTCGGAGCGAAGCACACGCGTACGGTTCAGCTTAGATGTATTGATAGCTGATCGAATGTGCGTCTTCGAAGTCCATGAGCTGATTGATGGAGACTTGGAGCGTCATCGCATCCTCGGTACTAACCACTTGTTGACCGCGCTCAGGCTCGCCGATATCCGCCATGAGGTTCACGGCGGCGTCACGGACAACCACGAGCGCCTTCGTGTACTCGTGGCGATCGTCACGTGGCAGGAGCATCCGCTCGATGAAACGAGCGAGCACGGTAACGCAAGCACCGAAGAACGTGGAGATGAAAAGGACGGCGGTCGCCGCCTCGTATGAGAGTTGGATCATGTGTTGTGAGTTAGGGATACGAGTGCGTCGCTCCAAACCGTTTCGGACAACTCTGAGGTCGCGTTCTCACCTCTGCGGTGTGGCTATTCCGCAAACGTGTCGGCGAGTTGTTTGCGCGCGGAGCTCGACCGCGGCAGGTAGTGGCTGTAGTAATTGTGGGTTGTGTAGATGCTCGCGTGGCCGAGCTGTTTGCTCACGTAGGAGATCTCGGCACCGCGTTGCAAGAGATGCGAAGCGAACAGGTGCCTGAGACCATGGGGCGTGAACCGCTTCACCCCGGCACGTTCGACGGCCGGGTCCCAATGTCGCTGCTGAAAGTTCCGATCATTGAAGGATCGCCCCTCGTCAGTGGCCGATTCGGCGGGGAACACCCACGGGTCGTGCCGGTGAACCTTCTCTGCTTCCTGCGCTGCGCGGTAGTCCTTCAGACGGGTGACGAGCGACGGCGGGATATCGATCGTGCGCACGCGATTCGTCTTCGTGGGAACGATCTTGCCCTCGACTTGGTCGATCGACTGTTTCACGAGGATGGTCGCGTCCTTCACATTCACGCTTGGCCATTCGAGCGCAAGCGCCTCGTTCAGCCGCATACCGGAGCGCAGTAAGAGGTCGCCGACCATCCGCGCGACGGGATGTCGCAGCTCGGCGATGACTTTGAGTGCATCGTCGTACTCCGGTACGTCGACCGCTTGGCTGTTCTTCGGCGGCAGCTTCACGAGCGCGGCGGGATTGGCGAGGATGACGCCCTTGAGGACGGCATGCTCGAGCATCTGCCGGACGAGCATCAGGCATTCGCGCCGCGTCTGGCCGGAGAGGTCTTCACGTTCCATGAGGTCCGTGCGGAACGCCAAGCAGTCGTCAAACGTGAGTGCCCCGATCTCGGTATCCCGGAAGAATGGGACGACGTGCTGACGCATCCGGCTTTCCGCCGCGCGGATGGTCGAGTCTTTCAACCCGCCGCCGCGCATCACGTCCGGAACGTACGTCGTCGTGAAAAACTCGTTCAGTGGTTGCTTCTGCGTGGCACGCGAGACGAGCTTGAGTCCCTTTCGTGTCGCGCGCTTGATGGAATCGCGGAGTGCGCGCGCTTCCGAGAGCGTGTCCGCCATTCGGAACGCCTGCTTCCCTTTGTGGTACGTGAGGACGCCGTAGCGGCCGGACACGTGAAGCCAGATCCCGCGTTCGACGCGGACAGGCTTCGATGGGCGCTCGGCGACGACGCGCAAATGCGTATATCCCTTCTTCTGTCCTCTTGCCATGACTTGATCCTACGACGTGAAGTCGAATTCCACAGGTAGTAGAGAAAACGGGGCGCCGAGCACGGCGCCCCACACAGTGGTCTATCGCGAACCGCGGACCGGTGAGCCTGAAGGAGCGCCAAGCGTCGGGGCGAGCGTGCCCGCGATCTGCTTCCGCTGGTTCAAGGCTGCGATGTGGTCATTGGCGCTGTAATCGCGGCCAAGGAGCACACCATCGTAGAAAAATGCCGCGATGACGCAGCCATGCCACCTGGCAGGCGCGATTTGCGGCGGCAGCGGCCGGAAGGTCCGGCGGGACCCGTGGTAGTCCACGCGGAGGAACATCGGTGCGCCGGCCGGGCGCCCATTCACCGCCCGCTTGAGGGCGTTCAGGGCGAACTCGGGGTTGGAGTGGGCCTTTTCGAGCCACGCGTTCTGGAGCGAGTTCCACGTCTTCAGCGTCGACACTTTCTGCTTGAAGAACCGTGCGAGATCCTCGTAGTCCAGCACGCGGTCGTGCGCGATTTTCCGGCACGCTTGGCAATACCCGTTGGCATTGAACGGCTGATTCCGATCAGACATCGGCCGCCGCCTTCACGGCCAAGAGGCGCACGACCGGATGGACGCGATGGGGAGTGTTCGCTCTCTTGACGCGCTTGGGCAGAATGTTATTGTGAATTTGTTCCCGAATGTATGTCATCGTTTCGCTGAGCTCCTCTGACTACGTTTGGAACCGGACCGGGCGAGCCTAATCGCGCCGGTCATTTTCCTAGTCCACGTCCCCGTGCCTCTCGAGCGACCCGGTTTGGTGGACTAAATAGGAAACGGACGACCCGGCAAAATCCGCCACAATCTTTTGCGATCGTCGGATCGCGACCATCCGGCGGGCCGGAAGTAAGCCCTCGATGGCGGTGCCGAGTGCTACTCTCTCTAGGGATGTCAGCCGACGATCTGCCCACGGACCGTGCTACGCCCCGGGAGCACACGGTCGAACCGCACGTGCAGGACTGGATCGAGAAGGTACGGTCGGGCGACGCAGCGGCATTCGGTGAGCTGTGTCGGTACTACCGTCCGAAACTCGTCGGGACGGCCGCGGGCCGGGGGCAGAACGACGCCGAGGACGTCGCACAGGAAGTCCTCATCCGCGCATGGCAAAACCGGGAGAAAATGACGTCACCCGGACTTCTCTTCGCCATCTTGAAGAACATTCTCATCGACCGCGACCGCAGGGAAGAACTGCGAGATCGATACGCGGAACAGCTAGCGAATGGTCTCGCGGTGGAACCGGACGAAGACGCGAGAATCGACAACGAGCGACGGCGCAGATGTCTGGCACAGGCGTTCGCCGTGCTGCCGAAGGAAGACCGGGTCCTCGTCACCACGAAGCGACAGGGCATGACGTTCGATAACATGGCAACGCTGTTTAAGAGACCCGAAACGACAATCCGGCGCCATTTCAATCGTATCGTCGAGCGGATAACGACGCTCGTCGATCTGTGCCTGAAGCGGAGTTCAGCATGACCGAGGGTCCGGATGTGCTAGCTCCTGTCGATCCTGAGACGTGGATCGAGCGCTTCGTTCGTCGTGTATCGACCCAAGAACTCGATATAGCGTTCGTGACACCATCCGGGCATGTGATGAGTTGGGCGCAGTTCCGCTTCGTGTACCCGCGGTATAGGGACGTCGACGCGGAGTGGCAGCCCCCGACGGAGAGCCTCGACGCCCTCGTGCTCCACTTCGGCGGGTACGAAGTGGCGATTCCGGTCGCTCAACTCGATCTTGAGTTTCCGATTTCCGCCTTCGCGAATGAGCACCATCGGCTTACTCGGGCATGGCATGAGGCTCATCCGGATCACACCGTCGCCTTGCCGATGGATGTTCGGATCATGACCGAGCGGATGGCCGCCGTCCATTCGAAGATAGAGGTGGTCATCGCGACATGTGCGTACGATCGGGAGACGCTCCAAGACATCTTGACGATCCCAGGCGTGCGGCTTGAGCGGTCACGCGCGCGCCTCTCCGAGGTGTCCTATGCCCTCGTCGATGAAGAACCCTCCCCGGACGTGCTCGATATCCGTGAAGGCCGAATCCTTGCTGATGTGGAGATGCAGCGCACGAGTTGGGAGCTGCATAAGCGCGAGTTTGACACCGAGAAGGTGGCGGACATCGAATGGGACCGCATGACGCGGCGCTTGGGAATCTTTAAACACGCATCGGCCTATCCGCGTCTAAAGGCGTCCTATGAGGCTGTGCCATCTGACTTCTGGAACCATCCCGATGCCTTTCGCGAGATCATGTTCATCGAGGCGGTTCGCCGGAGGGCGACGACACGGGAACTGCTTCGCCTTGCGCACATGCTCATATTCAATGAGGACAAGGAACCGAGCCGGCCGCGAGACTTCGCGTACATGCGCTGGGCATTCGTCGCCGCCGGGCTCGGCCAGCATCGTACGGCGTGGTGCCTAGGGATTCGCGCGTTCGATGGCCTATGGCGCGACGGCAGCGTGTTTTTCGAACCGGAGGGCAGCGGCAGGCGGTCGTATTCGCTTCAGCGAACCGAGTACATCCGTTTCCTTGCAAAGCTCGTGGAGCGCTCCAAACACCCCTACTGGAGCCGCATCTTCAGCCTGTGGTCGCTTGACTACGAGGCCGCAATTCATGCGACGCCACGTAAAAACAAAAAGCAGCCCACGGCCGAGACGCGTGTGGAGCCTGAGTCGATGATGGAGCAAGGCGAAGCAGAGTTCATCGCGCACGTTCGAGCAAGCCGTCGCTTACTCAACGACGAGTCGGAGTAGACCGCACGACGTGGACGGATAACGGCGACAACGCCTTTCGATTCTAAGGTAAATTTAAGGCGGCCATGTTTCTAGTCGAGGTTGATCGACGTTGTTCACCGTGGTGTTATCTCGTTGCATCGAAGCTGGTTACGGGCTTTAAACAGCCCTCATCAACCGCCGTCAACTTCACGCAAAATGGCCGCTCGGGGAACTCATAAATCAAAGGTAATCAACCGGCAACACACTACGACAGGAGTGAGGTCGCGATTGTCGGCGGATGATGAGCCATCCGATGGTTGCGATTGCCGGACTAACGGTTGAGGCGCCCTCAGCGCGACTCCCATGCAGGCGAGAGCTTCCGTATCCAGATGCTGCCGACGATCTGCACGGCGATCATGGCGAGATGGGCGGTGCTGTAGAGCCACGCGGGAAGGCCGAGCGTGAGCGGCACGCAGAGGATGGCGCTGCTGGCGACCTCGGTAAAGCTGATGTGTCGCTTCGCGAGCCGGTGGTGAAGGAGATGCGCGGTCTGCACGATCAGCAGGGCGAAGTACGTCGTTTGAGGCGTCAGGCTCATGGCTCTTTCTCACTCGTGATGTCGAAGGGAGCATACGAAGGAACAAATTAGATCAAAGGATAAGTTGACGCGCACGCATGTGGTACAAAACGCGGCCCGTGATCCGCCGCGGCCTATCGGTGACGCTCCTCGCGTTGTTCGCCCTGCAGTTGGTAGGGACGATGGCGTTTGCATCCGTTTGTCTGGAGCCCTGCCCGGACGACACGGAAGAGGCGAGCTGCCCGCCGATCTGCGCGATCTGCACGAGCTGCACGCACGCACAGACGGCCATCGTGCAGCATTCGTCGTCCGGTGAGCCGTTGATGGCGACGAACCGATTCGTACCGCTGCCACTGGTCTCGACTTCCTCGCAGCTCGCAGACGACATCTTCCACGTCCCGCTACTCGGCTGATTCGACGCCCGTCCGTCGCTCGCGCGGTGATGCGCCGCGCCCTCTGCAGCCGGAAATGGTTGCAGCCGAGGTGTTCATGAACCGGATCATTGGCCTTGCGGGACTCGTCCTGCTCGCCGGCCTGCCTGCAAGCGCACAGCAGCAGTCGGCCGTACTCACATTGGAAGACGCGCTCGAACGCGCACGGCAGTCGGCACCCGCAGTGATCGCCGCGCGCATGCGGATCGACGAGGCGCGCGGCCGTGTCGTTGGTGCGTCCCTCCCCTTTGCCAGTAACCCGACCGTCGAAGTCGAAGCCGGGCGTCGCAGTGGCGAGACCTCCTCGACCGACTACGGCCTCGAGATGGGACAAGACCTCGAGCTGCCGCAACGGCGGCGAGCGCGGATCGACGCAGCGCAAGCGGGAGTCACGCAGGAAGAACAGCGCGCCCGTGAAGCGGAGGGGGAAGCATTACGCGAAGTAGCGACGACGTTCCTTCGAGCGGTCGAAGCTCGGGAGCGCGCGGAGGTTGTGGGCAGCGGCAAGCGCCTCGCCGATGAAGCGCTGCGGATCGCCGAGCGCCGATACGCGGCGGGCGATGTCGCACAGCTCGACGTGAACCTCGCACGCACAGCGGTCGCACGAGCGGATGCGGAGACGCGCATCGCGAACGCCACCCTGACCGGCCAGGTCACGCAACTGCAAGTGCTCCTCGGCCTCTCGGAGCCGGTCACGGTCAGCGGCTCGTTGCGCGATGCGTTAACGCTAACAACGACGGACCTCGTTGCACGCGCGGCCGATCGGCCGGACGTGCGCGTGCTCGAAGCGGAGATCGCCGAAGGGGAGGCCGATCAGCGGCTCGCGCATACGCTGCGCTGGCCGGACTTCGGCGTACGCGCGTCGTACGCGAAAGAAGAAGGCGATCGCATCGTGCTCGGTGGTGTCGGCCTGACGCTGCCAGTGTTCAATAGAGGACAAGAAGCCACGGCAGTTGCGAACGCGCGGCTCGCTCGCCTGCGAGCGCAACGCGAAGCGCTGACGCGGACGATCGAGGCGGAGGTGCGCGGCGCGGTGGCAACGCATGACGCCCTGCGCGCCGCCGCATCCGGGTACGAACGAACGGTGCTGCCGCTCGTTGAAGAGAACGAAAAGCTGGCGCTGGAGAGCTACGAAGTCGGCCAGATCGGCTTGGGTGACCTCCTCCTCGTGCGTCGCGAAGCGCTCGACGCGCGCCGCGCCTTCATCGATCAGCTCATCGCAACGCGCCTCGCGGAAGTCGAGCTGCGCGCCCGTGCAGGAGTATGGAAATGAACTCGAAAGTCTTCATCATCGCGGTCCTCATCGCCGCGTTAGCCTCGGGCTGCAAGAAGAGCGAAGCCGAAGGCGAGCATCACGAGGAAGAGGGGCACGCAACCGAGACGCACGCGGAGCGCCCGGCGAATATCCTTGAAGTCGAAGAGACGATGCTGCGCGATCTGCGGCTCACGACTACGAAGGTCGAGCAGCGGCCGGGCGGAGAAGGCGTCAGCGTCATTGGCGAGCTGCAGGCCGATCAGGGGCGCTATGCCGAAGTCGGGGCGCCCGTTACTGCACGCGTCGTTCGCCTGCTCGCGGTGCCCGGTCAGAACGTGCGCGCCGGTCAGGTGCTCGCTGAAGCACAGAGCACGGACCTCGGCCGCGCGCGCGCCGAACACGATGCAGCGGAAGCACGCGTAAAGCTCGCGCGCTCGGCGCTCGAACGGAAACGCGCGCTGGCGGATCGCATCGTGCCGCGGCGCGAGGTGCAGGAAGCGGAAGCCGATCTGTCGGCCGCGCTCGCGGAGCTGCGCGCGGCGTCGGCGACGTTGCAGGCGCTCGGTGCGGTGGCGACACGCGGAGGCGATGCGTCGCGACTGCCGCTCGTCGCACCGATCGCCGGGACCATCATCGAGCGGAACATCGCCCTCGGGCAGATGATCGATCCCGAGCATGTCGCCTTCCGCATCGGCGATCTCTCGAACCTGTGGCTCGTCGCGCATGCGTTTGAACGTGACGCCGTGCGCGTCGCGGTCGGCGCACCCGCGCGCATCACACTCGCGGCATATCCCGGCCAGGCATTCACCGGACGCGTGACGTACATCGGCCGTCAGGTCGAAGCGGAGTCGCGCACGATCCCGGTGCGTGTCGAGCTGGCGAACCCGCAGCAGGTGCTTCGCCCCGGCATGTCCGCGAGCGCGTGGCTACAGGTCTCGACGGCGGGACAGAACGTCGTGACGGTGCCGGTGGCCGCGTTGCAGCGCGTGCGCGATCAATGGGTCGTGTTCGTGCCGAAGAGCGAACGCACGTTCGAGATTCGCAACGTCGGCCGCGGGCGCGATCTGCAAGGCGAAGTCGAGGTGCTGACCGGACTGCAGCCGGGCGAAACGGTCGTCGTCGATGGCGCGTTCCTGCTGAAGGCGGAAGCGGAGAAAGCCGAAGGCGGAGGCGATCATCATGACCACTAACGAAAGGACGGCTCAGCCTTCGTTCATTGCCAAGATCATCACCCGTTCGTTCGCAAAGCCGGTCGTCGCACTGCTGCTCGTCCTGGCGGGATCGGTGATCGGCGCTATCTGGCTGAAGGATCTTCGGCGCGACGTGTTCCCCGATCTCTCGGCGCCCGTCTTCAACGTCATCGTGCAGAACGCGTCCATGGGCGCGGAAGAGCTGGAGACGGCGATCGCCATCCCGATGGAAGTGGCGCTCACCGGCTTGCCGGACGTTCGCCGCGTTCGTTCCAATTCACAGCTCGGCGTCGCCAGCACGACGATCGAGTTCGAGCCTGATGCCGATTACTACCGCTCGCGCCAGCTCGTCGCGGAGCGCGTCGCACAAGTGACGACGGAGCTTCCGCCCGGTACCGATACGCCGCTCGTCTCGAGCCTCACCGGCCGGCTCAACGAAGTCTTCGAGTTCACGCTCGAAGCGGAGCCCGGCGTGATGGACGCGATGAGCCTGCGCGATCTCGCCGAGTTCGAAGTGAAGAATCGCCTCCTCGCCGTGCCGGGTGTCGCTGCCGTCGAACGGCTCGGCGGATACCTGCGGCAGTTCCAGGTGCAGATCGATCCGAACCGCATGTCCGCACGCGGCGTCTCGCTGGACGAGGTGATGCACGCCGTCGAAAGCGCGAACCGCAACGCCTCGGGCGGCTTCGTCGTGCAGGGTCCGATGGAGTGGAACGTGCGCGCGATCGGCATGGCGAAGTCGGTCGATGATCTCCGGTCCACGGTCGTTGCCGTGCGCGGCACGACGCCGGTGCTCCTCGGCGACATCGCAGACGTGCGTGAAGCGCCGGCCGTGCGGCGTGGCATCGCTCACCGTTTGAAGGGCGAAGTGGTGAGCTGCCGCATCTCCAAGCAGTTCGACGCGGACACAGTGAAGGTCTCGGCCGGCGTGCGGCAGGCGTTCACCGAGTTGCAGAAGAGCCTCCCGAAAGGCGTGCAGCTCCGCATCGTCTACGATCAGTCGGAGCTCGTGCAGTCCTCGCTTTCCGGCGTCGGACGCGCGGTGCTGCTCGGCGCGTTCTTCGTCGTGCTCGTCCTCTTCGCGCTGCTCGGCGACATCCGCGCCGCGCTGGTGGTGACGTTCACGATCCCGCTATCGATCGGCCTCGCCGGCATCCTGCTGCGTCAGGCGAACGTCGGCCTCAACACCATGACGCTCGGCGGTCTGGCGATCGCCGTGGGCCTGCTCGTCGATGCCGCCATCATCGTTGTCGAGAACGTCGTGCACCGTCTGACGCAGCACCGTACGGCTGACCGGATGAAGACTGCGCTTGCGGCGTCGATCGAAGTCGGCCGGCCGATCACCTTCGCCACCCTCATCGTCATTGCGGTCTTTACTCCCCTGTTCGCGATGACCGGCATTGAGGGACGCATGTACAAGCCGCTCGCGGCGGCGGTGATCGCCGCAGTCGCGGCCTCGCTCGTGCTCGCGCTGACGCTCGTCCCGGTCGCGGCGGGGTACATCCTCCGTCCACGTCCCGAAGGGAAAGAGGAAGACGTCTGGATCATCCGCGCGGTCAAACGCCGTTACGCGCCGATGCTCGACTGGTGCATGGCGCACGCGGGCCTCGTGCGCATCCTCACACTGGCCATCACGATCCCGGCGCTGGCCCTGGCGTTCGTGGTCGGCAGCGACTTCATGCCGGAGCTGGATGAAGGCGCGTTCCTCGTACAGACCGTGCTCCCCTCGGAAGCATCGCTGGATGAAGTGGACCGGTTGAATCATCGCGTCGAGGATCTGTTCCGTGGCATCCCCGAAGTCGAAGACGTCGTGCGTCGAACCGGGCGCGCGGAGCGCACGGAAGACCCGATGCCTCATACGATCTCCGACGTGCTCGTGGTGCTGAAGAAGGAGCGCAGCCGCAGTCTCGACGAGATCGAAGCGGACATGCGCGAGCGGACGGAGAACGTACCCGGCGTGTCGATCCTGTTCACAACTCCCCTCGGCATGCGCATCGATGAAGGACTCGGCGGCACGCCGGCTGATCTGTCGGTGCGCATCTTCGGGCCAGACCTCGACGCGTTGACGCGACTCGGCGACCAGGCGAAGACGATCATGGGCCGCGTCGAAGGCATCGCCGATCTTCGCGCCGAGCGCATGACCGGCCTCCCGCAGCTCAAGATCGAAGTGGATCGCGTCGCGACCGCGCGCGTTGGACTCACCCCGGGCGACGTGATCGATGCAATACGAATCGGCATGGTCGGCGAAGAAGCGTCTACGGTCTGGGTCGGCCAGCGGAATTACGATCTCGTCGTGCGCCTCCAGGACGATGCGCGCGATAACGTGGATGCGATCGGCGCGCTGCTGATCGATGGGCACGACGGCTCGCGCATCCCGCTCAATCAGCTTGCGACGATCACGAAGACGTTCGGCCCCGGCGCGATCCGGCGCGAAGCCGGGAGCCGCCGCATCGCTGTCGAGGCGAGCGTCGAAGGCCGCGACCTTGGCGGCGCCGCGCGCGACGTGCGCGAGCGTCTGGAGCGCGAGCTGAAGCTGCCCGCAGGCTACTTCCTCAACGTCGGCGGCCGAGTCGAGAGTCAGGAGCGCGCAACCCGCTCGCTGCTCATCGCGATCTCCGTCGCCGTCTTCGCGGTCTTCCTCCTGCTCTACCTCGCACTCGGCTCGACGGCGGAAGCGCTGGTGATCCTGGCGACGCTGCCGGATGCGTTCGTCGGCGGCATCCTCGCGCTGCTCATCGCCGGCGAGAGCTGGAACGTTTCCTCGCTCGTCGGTCTGATCGGGCTCTTCGGAATCGCGGTGCAGAACGGCCTTGTGCTGATCGCGCAAGTCAAAGCGCTCATCGCGGAGGGCCTGCCGTTCGATGAAGCACTGCGGGAGGCGAGCATCGGCCGCGTGCGGCCGAAGCTGATGACGGCGTGCACGGCGATCCTCGGACTGCTCCCTCTGCTCGTGTTGCGGCTGCACGGAACGGAGATCGAACGGCCGCTCGCAACCGTGATGATCGGCGGGCTGGTCACATCCACGCTGTTCACGCTCTTCGCGTTGCCGACGTTCTACGCATTCGTGCATCACTGGCAGGAGCGGCTGATCGCGCGCCGCGTCGCGCGGAAGCTCACGGGAGCGGAAGCATGACCGCGGACGCGATGGATCGGCCGGCACTCATCCGGCGCGGCAAGCTCCTCGAGTACGTGACGATCGGCTACAACAGTCTCGAAGGGATCATCGCAATTGCGGCGGGGCTGCTCGCCGACAGCGTGGCGCTCGTCGGGTTCGGCTTCGACAGCGTTATCGAAGTGATCTCAGGCGCGACGCTGCTCTGGCGGCTGTACGCGGACGTAGATGAAGAGCGGCGCGAGCTCGTCGAGCAACGCGCGCTGCGGATCGTGGGATGGTCGTTCCTCCTCCTCGCGGCATACGTCACATTCGACGCGGGAAAGGCGATCATCCGCCGCGAACCGCCTGACGAAAGCATGATCGGCATCGTGATCGCGGCGCTGTCGCTCGTCATCATGCCGCTGCTCGTCCGCTCGAAGCGGCGCGTAGCGGCGGCGATCGGAAGCAAGGCACTCGCCGCCGACGCAACGCAGACGGCGCTTTGCACCTACCTCTCCGTGATCCTGCTCGGCGGCCTGCTGCTGAACGCCCTCGTCGGCTGGTGGTGGGCCGATCCGGTCGCGGCTCTGGTCATGGTGCCGATCATCGTCCGCGAAGGTCTCGAAGGCATCCGCGGGGAGCGATGCGAGGATGACTGCGGCCATTGAACCGCCGCATTAACAACGATGCGAGGCCGGCGCGGCAGGTTTGCCGCAGGAGCATTCAAAGCATCCATGCTCGGCGCACGTGCCGCACGAGGTCTTCACCTGCTTCCGCAGCGCCTCGCGGGCGCGGAAGACGCGGACCGACGCGTTGTTGGCGGTGATCCCCGCCTCGGCGGCGAAATCCTGCACCGGCGCGCCGTCCACGTCGATGCGGCGTATGGCCTGCTCGTATTCAGGCTTGAGTGTCGAAGCCAGGCGCGTCACGCATCCGCAGATCGCATCGCGCAACTCCGGCGGCGGCTCGACCGCGCCCTCCATCTCGCGGGCCAGCGCTTCGAGCGCGCGGTTGCGCGCGCCGTTCCGGCGGTAGTGGTCGATCACGGCGTTGCGAAGGGTGCGGTAGAACCACGCGATCGATGACGTTTCGTCGCGCACCTCGACCGGCTTTTCGAGGCTCTTCACGAATGCATCCTGCAGGATGTCCTCGGCCAGCGCGCGGTCACCCAGGCGCCGCTCGAGAAAGCCGAGGAATTGACGATGGTTATCGACGAGCTGCAGCGTGAGTTCTGAATTCATGCGGTTGCCGAAAGCGAAGTGTAAGACCGCGGCAGGTGATGCGTTAGCTCAGTCGAAAGGAAACACACATGAACCACACCACCACAGCGAACACCACCGTTACCGACCCCGTCTGCGGGATGACCATCGACCCGGCGAAAGCTGTCGGCTCGTCGAGCTATGACGGTGAGACGTACCACTTCTGCTCCCGCGGCTGCGAGACAAAGTTCGACGTCGCTCCGGCCGAGTACGTCGGCGCTGGCGCTGCGCCCGCTGCGACGGGGTCCTGCTGCTCGACCGGGCACTCCTGCTGCTGACAAGTAAGAACCACGGAGGTCGTCATGAAGCACAGCCATCAGCATCAACACGCGCACGCAGCCGGTGAAGTCGATCCGGTGTGCGGCATGACCGTCGATCCGGCGAACGCTGCCGGTTCGTCGCGCGTCGGCCATCAGACGTTCTACTTCTGCTCGGCCTCGTGCAAACAGAAGTTCAATGCCGATCCAGCGGCATATGGCGTTGCCTTGCCCAGTTCCGCTGAAGTCGTCGATCCGGTCTGCGGCATGACGATCTCCGAAGACGATGCGGCCGGCTCGTCGGAGTACGGCGGCACGACGTACTCCTTCTGCAGCCCGAGCTGCAAAACCAAATTCGACGCGAACCCCGCCGCGTACGCGAGCGGCAAACGCCCCGAGCCGAAGCCCGCGCCGGCCGGCGCGATGTACGTCTGCCCGATGGACCCGGAGGTGCGGCAGGACAAGCCGGGCGCCTGCCCGAAGTGCGGCATGGCCTTGGAGCCGGAGATGGTCGCCGCGCCCGCAACGAAAACGGAGTGGACGTGCCCGATGCACCCGGAGATCGTTCGCGATGCGCCGGGCAACTGCACGATCTGCGGCATGGCGCTCGAACCGCGAACCGTCACGCTCGAAGAGGACAACCCCGAGCTGAAGGATATGACCCGGCGCTTCTGGGTCAGCACTGCGTTGACGGTGCCGCTGGTCATCTTCGCCATGCTGCGCCATCTGCCTGCCGCGCACGATCTGCTGGGACACACGCTTCTGAGCTGGGCGCCGTGGATCGAGCTCGCCCTGGCGACGCCGGTCGTGCTTTGGGGCGGCTGGCCGTTCTTCGAGCGGGCGTGGACGTCGGTGGTGAATCGCCACCTGAACATGTTCACGCTCATCGGCCTCGGCGTGTCGGTCGCATTTGTGTACAGCCTCGTCGCAACCATCGCCCCGAACATCTTCCCGCCCACCTTCCGCGATGCGATGGGTCACGTGGGCGTGTACTACGAGGCGGCGGCCGCAATCGTGGCCCTCGTCCTCCTCGGCCAGGTGATGGAGCTGCGCGCCCGCAGCCGCACCGGCGCTGCAATTCGCGCCCTCCTCGGACTGGCCCCAAAGACGGCGCGGAGAGTGACCCCCGACGGCCGGGAGCAGGATGTTGCCCTCGACGAGGTCCAGCCAGGCGACATATTGCGCATCCGCCCGGGCGAGAAGATCCCCGTCGATGGCATCGCCACGGAAGGAACGAGCAACGTCGATGAATCGATGGTCACGGGCGAGCCGCTGCCGGTGGAGAAAGCCGAGGGCGACCGCCTCATCGGCGCGACCGTGAACGGGACGGGCGCGCTGCTGATGCGCGCCGAACGCGTCGGCGCGGACACGCTCCTTTCGCAGATCGTGAACATGGTGGCGCAGGCGCAGCGGAGCCGCGCACCGATTCAGAAACTGGCCGACCAGGTCTCGGCCTGGTTCGTTCCCACGGTCATCGCGATCGCAGCGATCACCTTCGCCATCTGGGCGCTCGTCGGCCCGCAACCGCGGCTCGTCTTCGCCATCGTGAATGCGGTCGCCGTGTTGATCATCGCCTGCCCCTGCGCCCTTGGACTGGCCACGCCGATGTCAGTGATGGTTGCCGCGGGCAAAGGCGCCACCGCGGGAGTGCTTTTCCGCAACGCGGAGGCCATCGAGGTGCTGCGTACCGTCGACACGCTCGTCGTCGACAAAACGGGGACGCTCACGCGCGGAAAGCCGGAACTGTCCGCCGTCGTGGCGGCGAATGGCTTCGATGAGAACGAACTGCTGCGCCTCGCGGCGAACGTCGAACGGGCCAGCGAGCACCCGTTAGCCGCAGCGATCATCGCCGGTGCGGAAGCACGCGGCCTGACCGTTCGGGCCGCGACCGACTTTGCGTCGATCACCGGGAAAGGCGTGCGCGGAGTCGTCGATGGAAAGCGCGTCGCGCTCGGCAACCTCGCCTTGCTGACGGAGCTGCGCGTCGATGCGCGGAACCTGACCGAACGCGCGGAGAAGCTGCGCGGCGAAGGACAGACCGTGATGTTCGTCGTCGTCGATGACCAGCCCGCCGGTCTGATCGGCGTGGCCGATCCGGTGAAGGAGACCACCCCCGACGCGATCCGCGAGCTGCACGCGGCCGGCCTGCGCATCGTCATGCTCACCGGCGACAGCAAGACCACCGCGCAGGCGGTGGCGAAGAAGCTCGGCATCGACGAGGTGATCGCGGAGGTGCTGCCGGATCAGAAGGCCGACGCCATCAAACGCCTGCAGCAGCAGGGACGTGTGGTGGCGATGGCGGGCGACGGGATCAACGACGCGCCGGCGCTGGCCCAAGCGGAAGTCGGGATCGCCATGGGAACCGGCACTGACGTAGCCATGGAAGCCGCCGACGTGACGCTCGTGAAAGGCGATCTGCGCGGCATCGTGCGCGCTCGCCGCTTGAGCAATGCGACGATGTCGAACATCCGGCAGAACCTCTTCTTCGCCTTCGTCTACAACGCCCTCGGCGTGCCGATCGCGGCGGGCGTGCTCTACCCCTTCTTCGGGCTCCTGCTCAGCCCCATGATCGCGGCGGCGGCGATGGCCTTCAGCTCCGTCTCGGTAATCGGAAACGCGTTGCGGTTGCGGCGCGCGAGGATCTGACGGCGTGCCGGTGCTGTCTTATCGAGGGAACGACGGCTGGCCGCTCTTCGCATTCGTCGAGGAGCGGCCGGCGACCGCCGGTGGCCGGGACACTCCGGTCGTGCTTCTTCACGGTGGCGGTCCCGATCACCACATGTTCGTGCCGCTCGCGCGCGAGCTCGCGGACCTTCACACAGTCGTTTTGCCCGACGTGCGCGGCTACGGCCGCTCGATCTGCCCTGAACCGGCGCGGCACATGTGGTCGCAGTACGCCGATGACGTGATCTCACTGCTCGATCACATCGGCGCGGAGCGCGCGATTGTCGGCGGTGCCGGTCTCGGAACGACCATCGCGCTGCGCACTGCGGTTGCCTACCCCAAGCGCGTCCAGGCGCTAGTGCTGATCAGCGTCGAAGACATCGAAGACGACGAGAAGAAGGCCGCCGAGATCGCATTCATGGACGCCTTCGCGGAGCGCGCGCGCAACGAAGGGATCGAAGCAGCGTGGGCGCCGATTCTGCCCGAGTTGGCGCCGCTGATCGGCACGCTCGTACGTGAGGCCATTCCCCGATCGGACCGCGAGAGCATCGCTGCGGCCGCCACGATCGGGCGCGACCGATCATTTCGCAGCATCGACGAGCTGGCGGTCATTACCGCGCCGACGCTCATCTTTGCCGGCATGGACGAGCGCCACCCGGCGAAGCTCGCCGAGAATCTCGCGCAGCTACTCCCGCACGGACAGCTCGCGCCGGTGAGCGTGTCGGACGACGTGCGCGACGCGGAGGGTTTGGCGCGTGCATTCGCGCCGGCGATACGCCGCTTTCTGATCGACAATAGAGGGCGATGAATCAGCCCGAAGACGACGAGCACCACACGCCGCGCTGGGTGAAAGTCTTCGGCATCGTAGCGCTGCTGTTCGTGCTCCTCTTTGCGATCGTGCATCTGCTCGGAGGCGGCTTTCGCGGCCACGGACCGGCAGCGCACGGAACGGAGCAGACGCGCCAGCCGTGAAGATGACGCCCGGTGCTCGCAAGCTAGCGCTGACGCTCCACGTGCTCGCGTCGGTGAGCTGGCTCGGATCGGTCGCTGCGTTTCTCGCGCTGGCGATCGTGGGATTGAGGAACGCCGATGCGCAGATCGTCCGCGGCTGTTACGTGGCGATGGAAGTGACCACGCGCTACGTCATCGTGCCGTTGTGCTTCGCGTCGCTGCTGACCGGTCTCGTGTCGTCTCTCGGCACGACATGGGGGCTGTTCCGGCACTACTGGGTCGTGATCAAACTGACGCTGACGGTCCTGGCGACCGTCGTGCTCCTCGTGCATACGCGACCGATCCGCCACGTGGCCGATGTCGCGACGCAACGGCCGCTCGGGCATCACGATCTCCGCGAGGTGCGCCTGCAGCTCGTGGCCGACGCGGGCGCGGCGATCGTGGTGCTCGTCGTGAACACGGTCCTCGCGGTTTATAAGCCGCGCGGGCTCACGCGATACGGTCGGCGCAAGCAGCGCGAGGAGCGCGCTTTGACGTCGTGAGTCAACGCCTCAGCGACAATCAGGATGGCCGCAGGCGCACTTTCCACCTTCCATGCGGCTGTCACGGCAGGAGTCGGAACAATAGCCGTCCGGGCGAACCTCGTCCCCGGTGCAATGGCAGTGTTCGTGTCGGCACTTCTTTTCGTCGGCCATCAGGTGTTTCCTTCCACGACTTCTCGCAGCAAGACGAACGCCCGTGCCGGAACACCACCTACGGTTCGTTGTGTGGATACGAGGCTTTGTGCCTTCGAGCCCCACCGTCGCCAGTGGTGTTGGCCATACTCGATCCATAACGGGACGGTCATCGCTAGAATGCGCGCCGTGAAGATCGCACCGGTTGTCGTGCTCGTACTCGTAACGTTGGCTGTTGGTTGCGCCGAAGAGCGGAAAGACGCGGCGGCGGCGCCACAGCAGAGAAAAGCCGCTCCATCGCAACCCGCGGTGCAGGAGATTCCATCGCCGGCGGGCGCCGGCTCCGCCGAACCGTTCCTCTCGGCGACACGCAACGGCGTGCTATTGAGCTGGCTCGAGCCGGTCGCCGGCACCGATCGCGTGGCACTCCGGTTCTCGCGTTACGCGAACGGCCAATGGAGCGCGCCGGGGACCATCGTCGAGCGCAACGACCTCTTCGTGAATTGGGCCGACTTCCCCTCCATCGTCGAAGATGCGAAAGGAGCGCTCTTCGCCCACTGGCTCCAGAAAAGCGGCAAAGGGACGTACTCGTACGATGTGCAGATGGCCGCTTCCACGGACGGCGGCGCGACCTGGGGCAAACCATTCCTGCTCAATCGCGACGGCAAGGAAGCGGAGCACGGCTTCGTGACGCTCGCAGCACTGCCCGATGGTGGAGTCGGCGCGACGTGGCTCGACGGCCGGAAGATGAGCGGCGGAGATCACGAGCACGCCGGTCACGACATGGGCGGCGACATGGGCATTCGCTACGCAACGGTCGACGCAAACGGCACGATCGCGAACGACGTCGAGCTGGATGGAAGGACGTGCGAATGTTGCACGACCGGCATGACCATGACGAGCTCCGGGCCGGTCATCGTCTACCGCGATCGCTCGGCCGATGAAGTGCGCGATATCGCGTATGTGACAAAGACTGCGAGCGGCTGGACGCAGCCCGCGCGCGTGAACGCCGACGAGTGGAAGATCAACGCCTGCCCCGTCAACGGTCCGCAGATCGACGCGATCGGCAACCGTGCCGTCACGGCGTGGTTCACCGCTGCGCAGGAGAAGGGACGGGCCTACGTCGCCTTCTCCGACGACGGCGGCGTGACCTTCGCGAAACCGGTGCAGATCGACGACGGGAAGCCGATCGGCCGCCTCGACGTGATTCTGTTGGATGAGCCGACCGCGCTCGTGACCTGGCTCGAACAGACGCCGGCCGGCGGCGAGATCCGCGCGCGTCGGGTGACACGGGAGGGCAAGGCCGAGCCCGCAATCAAGATCGCCGATTCCAGCACCGCACGTGCGGCCGGGTTCGCTCGCATGGCCCGCCGGGAGCGGGACGTCTACTTCACCTGGACAGAGCAGAGCGCGAACAGCAAACGGGTCCATATCGCGCGGGGCCGGTTCTGACGCGGGAACGGGATGTGCTGCGCGATTGTTCGGCTGTCTGAGTTGTACTTCGGAATGACACGATGAGACGCCAAGCCATCGCCGCTGCCTGGATCGCCGGAACGACCGTTCCGCTGCTGATGGCGACGGTCTTTCTGGTTGGCTGCTGCGTCCTTCCCTTTCACCAGATCGCGCACAAACTGATGCCGATCTGCGAGATGGCCGCGAACGTCATCCGTGGCGACCACGCCGCGCACGACCACGAGCACGAGGCGACACCGCCCGCGCCGGCCCGCGAAAAACAGGAGCCGGTGAAGCGGATCGCGACCGAAGTGCCGAACATGTTCCGGCTCGCCGCGGTCGGCGCGGAACCGCGTGCGATCGCGCCCACCGCGACGACGGCCTATCGCAGCTTCATCACCCTGGGCGCCGTTCGCTGCGATCGGGACGTCGGCCTGCACGTCCTCGTCGAAACCTTCCTCATCTGATCCCGCCTTCACGTGGCGCGCTTTGCGTCGTGGGCCTTCGTGTGCCCGCCGACCGCTGCTGCTGACGCCGCGTCCCCCTCCCCAAATTGCTGTTGCCCCTGTAAGGAGTTTCGAGATGAAGCGTTATCCCGGCATGAACATCATGCGAGGAATGCTGCTCGGCCTGTCGCTGATCGCGGCGGCATGCGGCGGAGAAAAGAGCGTCGCGTCAAAGAGTGCGGAGGCGTATCGCGAGGCGCAGGCAAAAGGAATCCCGGTCGGCGGCGGCCATGAGCACGGCGGCCACGCGGCAACGTCCACCAGCACCGCGGCGGATCACAGCGCCCACGGAACCACGAGCGACGCCGGCGTGGCGATGGATCACTCCGCGCACGGCGCAGCCGACGCGCACGCCGGTATGAACCACGGTGCTACCCCCGCGAGCGGAGCGATGGACCACAGCGCGCACGCCACGACGGGCGCCGTCGACCACGCGGCAATGGGTCACGCCACGACCGGCCGAGCCGGAGCGACGGATCACGCGGCCATGGGTCACGGAACCACGCCGCGGGCTGGAGCCACCGATCACGCCGCGATGGGCCACGGCGCCACGCCGCGTGCAGGAGCCACCGATCACGCCGCGATGGGTCACGGCACGACGCCGAGCGCACCAGCAGCGGCGCACGACCAGCACGCCGGCATGCAGCCCCGTGCGCCAGCGACAGCCGCCGACCCGCACGCGCAGCACGCAGCCACGACGACGCGGCCGCCGGCCATGGCCGCGGCGGCGCCGCGATCGAATGCGGACATGCAGCGTGTTCAGCCGGCTGCGACTCTGGGCCGCGACGCGTTCGACACGCCCGCCCCTGCGTCAGTCGCGGAAGCGACGAAGGCCGCGCAGGGCGGCGGTCATGAGGGACATCAAATGCGAGGCATCACGCCGGGCGAGGATCGCGAGAACCCGCCCACACCGATGCCCGCCACGCGCGACGGGAGCAGCGGTGCGCCGGCAACGGATCACAGCCAGCACGGCGCGATGGCAACGCCCCAGGTGAAGCCCGCGGCGGCTACCGTCTACACCTGCCCGATGCACCCCGAAGTGACGAGCGACAAACCCGGCACCTGCCCGAAATGCGGCATGGCGCTCGTGAAGAAGAACGGATGACGAGGACGCACCGATGAAGTACATGACCACGACTCTCTTCGGCCTCGCCGCGCTCCTGCTCACCTCCTGCGTGAGTGTGCCGCGCGACGCCGGAACGAACGACGTGCAGCAGACCATCGCCCAGCGCGGCGGTCCTGCCGTCGAATGGAACGCGCAGCCCACCACCACCGATCACGAGCGCGTTGCCGCGATGCTGCAGGACGAGCTGAGCGCCGACGAGGCGGTCGCGATCGCGATGCTGAACAGCCCGCGACTGCAGGTCACACTCGCCGAGTTGGGGATCGCCCGCGCCGATCTGATCGAGGCGTCCACGATCTCCAACCCGATCTTCGAGGCGGAAATCCGCTACCCGGCCGAGCCGTACCGGCCCTTCGAGCTGAGCCTCGCGCAATCGCTCATCGATCTGATCCAGCTTCCCCGCCGCCGCGCCCTCGGCCGGGTCGCGTTCGATGCCGCGCAGATGCGCGTCAGCTCCGAAGTGCTCCGGTTTGCGGCCGACGTTCGCGCGGCCTACTACGAGCTGCTGGCGGCGACGCAACACGTGGCGCTGAGCGGCACCATCGCCCGCTCCGCGCAGACTGCGGCCGAAGTGGCGATCAAACAGCACGCCGCGGAGAACATCACCGACCTCGATCTGGAAAACGAACAAGCGCTCTACGAACAGGCGAAGCTCGACCTCGCCCGCGCGGAACAGCGTGTCGTGCTCGCCCGCGAAACGTTGCTGCGCGTGATGGGGCTGCGCAACACGACGTCCGAATGGCGCGTCCCGGCGAACTTTCCCGACCTGCCGGCGGCGGAGCTGGAACAGCAGGAGCTCGAACGCCTCGCCGCGACGCAGCGCCTCGACATTGCCATCGCCCGGCGCGAGCTCGAAATCGCGCAGCGGCAGGTGCCGCTCGCGCGCCTGGCGATGCTCGAAGAGACCGTTCTCGACGTCCACTACGAACGCGAACCGGACGGCGCGCACACGGTCGGACCGGGCATCGAGATTCCCATCCCGGTCTTCAACACCGGGCGCGCCGCCCGCACGCGCGCGGAAGCGCAGTTCCTCGCCGCGCGTCACGCGATGGCCGCACTCGAATCCGAAACGGCATCGCAACTGCGAGCCGCACGCGCGACGCTCGCCGAAGCGCGCGCACGCGCCGAGTACTTCCGCGACGTCATCGTGCCGCGCCGCACCCGCATCCTCGAGCTGACGAAGCTCGAGCACAACGCGATGCTCATCGGCGTCTTCCAGCTCCTGCAGGCCAAGCAGAACGAGATGCAGGCGCGCCGCGACTCCATCGACGCACAACGCGAGTACTGGACCGCGCGCACGGACCTCGATCGCGCGCTCCAGGGCGTCGCATCCGATCCGTCATTCATGCCGGCCACCGACCAGAACACCGGACGAAACGCCGGTGCCGCAAGAGGGGGTCACTAGTCATGCCGTTCACACGTCGTAGTCTTCTGTTTTCCGGCCTCGCGGGTGCGGCCACAGGCCTGCTCGCGAGCACGCGCGCGTTCGGCCAGCGGCTGCGCGCACTCGGTGCGAGCGGGCCGCCGCCGAAACCGCTGCGTGCGCAGCGGGCGTCCGGCCGCGCGCCGGTCGTCACGCCGAACGGTGCTTCTCTCCCACACAGGATGGTGAACGGCGTCAAGGAGTTCCACCTGATCGCCGAGCCGGTGCGCCGCGAGTTCGTCAACGGCCTCGAAGTGAATTGCTGGGGTTACAACGGCGTCACGCCCGGTCCGACCATTGAAGCCTTCGAGGGCGATCGCGTGCGCATCCTCGTCACCAACAAACTGCCCGAAGGGACGTCGGTGCACTGGCACGGCTTCATCCTCCCGAACGGCATGGACGGCGTCAGCGGTCTGAATCAACCGAAGATCGAGCCGGGCGAAACCTACGCGTACGAGTTCACGCTCCAGCAGACCGGCACGCTGATGTACCACCCGCACTTCGACGAGATGACGCAGATCGCACTCGGCATGCACGGCTTCTTCGTCGTGCACCCGAGAGACGCGAACGTGCGGCGCGTCGATCGTGACTTCGCGATCTTCCTCAACGAATGGTTCATCAAGCCGGGCACCGCGACGCCCGATCCCACGGTGATGCTCGACTTCAACACCTTCACCATGAACAGCCGCGTCTTCCCCGGCACCGAGCCCCTGCTCGTGCGGACCGGCGATCGCGTGCGCATCCGCCTCGCGAACCTCACCATGGACTCGCACCCGATCCACATTCACGGCCACGCCTTCTACGTCACCGGCACGGACGCCGGGCCGATCCCTGAAAGCGCGTGGTGGCCGGAGAACAGCGTGAACGTCCCGGTGGGTACGACACGCGACATCGAGTTCACGGCCGACAACCCGGGCGACTGGGCGTTCCACTGCCACAAGACGCACCACGTGATGAATCAGATGGGCCACGACCTGCCGAACCTCCTCGGCATCGATCCCTCGAACACGCAGCAGCGCCTCGATCAGCTCGTCCCCGGAACGATGGTCATGGGCGCGAACGGCATGGGCGAGCACGCCGAGCATCAAGGCTCGATGGCCATGCCGCGCAACAGCATTCCGATGCTCGGCGGCCAGGGGCCGTACGGCAACATCGACATGGGCGGCATGTTCACGATCGTAAAGGTGCGCGATGACATTGACTACACCCACGATCCGGGCTGGTACAAGCAGCCGAAAGGAACCTCGGCGTGGCGTGTCGATGCGATGTCCACGACACCAGCCGCGAAGCCGGCGGCGCATGAAGGACACGGCAAATGAGACGGCGATCCATGATCATCCTCGGCGTCGTTGCCGTGGCGGTGCTCGTGGCGATCGGCGCCGTCGTGTCGATGGTGCGCCGCGGCTTCAGCGCACACGATGAACCGTCGCGGATCGAAGCCGTGATGGCGCGCTCCATGCGGCATTGGGCCGTGCCGTCCGATCTGCGCGACATGAAAAACCCCGTCCCGCTCACGCCGCAGATCGTCGCCGAAGGCCGGTCTCACTTCGCCGATCACTGCGCTGGTTGCCACGGCAACGACGGCAAGGGCGGCGGCATGGCCAAGTCGATGTACCCGAAGGCCCCCGACATGACACTCGCGCCGACGCAGTCGTTGTCGGACGGCGAGCTGTTCTCGATCGTCGAAAACGGCGTGCGCCTCACCGGCATGCCGGGCTTCGGCAACGGCACTGCCGAATCCGCGTACGGCAGTTGGGGCCTCGTCCACTTCATCCGTCACCTGCCGAAGCTCACGGCCGACGAGCTGGCCGAGATGCAGAAGCTCAATCCCAAATCACCCGCCGAGTGGCAGCAGATGGCGGCGGAAGAAGCGTTCCTCGCCGGCGAAGCCGGCGAGGCCGCACCCGACCCTGCTGCCGCTCACGACGCCACACCTCACCAGCACTGAAAGGACTAGATCACATGCGTAAATTCATCCTCGTCTCGCTTCTCCTCCTCGTCGCCCTCAACGCCTTCGGCCACGCCGGCGAGGTCCACACCTACATGGGCACCGTGACCGCGCTGCACGACGACGGCTCGTTCATGCTGGAGAAAACCGACGGCAAGACGATGCACGTCCTGGTGTCCGACAAGACGGCCTATCTCCACGCGAACGGAAAGGCGGCGACCCGCGCAGACCTCACCGCCGGGAAGCGCGTGGTGGCGACGATCTCGACGGACGGCAAGACGGCCAGCACGATCAAGATCGCCGCGAAGTAGCGGCGAAGGAGTGTCGCCATGGAACACGCGCGGGAAGGACACGGGAACAGGAGTCACTACGGCCGGCTGCTCGTCATGACGGTGATCTCGTTCATCGCCATGTACGTGCTGATGTACGCAATGGTCGACCGATTCGCGAACGTCTATCCGAGCTTCAACCAGTTCTACATGGCCGGCCTGATGGCGGGCTCCATGGTCGCGATCGAGCTGATCGTGATGGGCGGCATGTACCCGAACAAGAAGTGGAACGCGGTCCTGATCGCGGCGAGCCTCATCGCACTCGCCGCGTTCTGGATCGCCATCCGACAGCAGACCGCGATCGGCGACCGGCAGTTCGCAAAGTCGATGATCCCGCACCATGCGGGCGCGATTCTGATGTGTCAGCAGGCGACGCTCCACGACCCGGAGCTCGAGCGTCTCTGCGATGACATCGTGCGCGGGCAACAGGCGGAGATCGATCAACTGAAACAGAAACTCGCCCAGCTCGAGAAGTGACGATGGAGCAAAAGGACGAACGGAGCCAGACAACGAAACGGCCGACGTGGCGGCGCATCCTCACGCGCAGCGCCGGAATCGTCGTCGTCTTCCTCCTCGCCGTCGAACTGCTCGCCCGCTGGAACGTTCGCCGTGAGCAACAGGAACGGGCGTACCTCGGCGACCGCCTCTACGCTGATGTGGGCGGCGAACGCGGCGATCCGGTCGTCTTCATCGCCGGTCTGCAAGGCTCGACGCGCTACTGGAACCACCGCTTCGACGAGCTCGCGAAGAATCATCGTGTGATCTACGTCGATCTGCTCGGCTTCGGCCGCTCCCCGTGGCCGGACATCGAATACACGCTCGACGATCACCTCGCCTACCTTCGCCGCACGCTCGTCGAGCGCGGCGCGACTCGCAACGTGACGATCGTCGCGCACTCGTTCGGGACGATCGTCGCCGCTCATTACGCAGCTCGGTTTCCGAACGAGATCAAGCGGCTGTATCTCCTCGGCACCCCCGTCTACGACAGTGAGGAAGAGGCGCGGCGGCGTATCTGGGACATGTCGCCGCTCGCGGCCATGTTCTCGCTGCGGCCGATTCTCGCGAGGGAGGCATGCCTGATGATGGGAGCTGCGCGTCCGGTCTTCCGATGGGCCATGCCTCGGCTGATGCGCGACGTGCCGCCGGCTGTTGCGGAAGACGCGGTGCTGCATTCGTGGCCGTCGATCCGCGGCGCGATCAACAACATCCTGTTGACGAGGCCGATCGCTCGTCCTCTGCGCGCCATTGGCCGGAAGACAGTGCTCTTCCACGGCACGCGGGACACGATCACGCCGCTGCCGCGCATTCGTGCTCTCGCCGATGAATGTGGCGCAGCGTTGCGCGTGCTGAATACGGATCACCACGGCTACGCCCGAGAGGCGCGCGGCGCGATCATCAAGGCGATTGCCGAGACGGAATGATGAGACGCGCGGCGGCGGCGATCAGCAGCGGAACGACGAGCCATTGCAGGAGCGGCGACAGACCGACGCCGCCGATCGTCGGCATCGTCGCCGCGTACCTCCACCGGCCAATCGCGACCGCCCATCGCTCGATGGCTACCGTCACGACGATGCCGATGGCGAGATAGAACGTCAGCGGTAGCGCGCCCGGCTGGCGTACCCACCGCACATTCCGAGCGATGAGCGCAGCTACCGCATACGCGGCGGCGCCGATCAGGACATCGATCAAGGCCGCGCGCGCACACCATGCCGTCGCGGTCCAGAACGGCAGCGCGTTCATCGTCGCGTACCACTTGGCGTGCGCCATCTCCCACGTGAAGTGGAGCGCGAACGCCACGAGGCCGAGCGCGACGAACCGCCGCGTCATTGAACGACGAGGCTCCCCTTCATCATGTCCATCCCGCATGCGAAGCCGAGCGTCCGCGCGTGCTGCGCGGGAATGTCGATGGTGACAGTCTGATTTGCGGCGAGCTTCTTCCGAACGTTGAGATCGGGAATCACGATCTCGTCGGCGCATGTCGGCTTGTCGCTGCGCCGGAAGTGGAGGCGCGCCGGCTGACCGGCCTTCAGTGTGACCGATGCGGGCGTGAACTCGCCGGCGACGTCGATGGTGTGCTCCTGCACGGCGGCGGATGACACCTGCGTCGTGGCGGCGGGCGCCGGCGAGGGCTGTTGCTGCGCGGCCGGTTGTTCCTGCTGCGCGCAGGCGGCGAAGAGAGCGATGAGGACGAGATTTCTCATGACGGTTCCTTTCATGCGGTCGCCAGCTCCTCGGTGGCCCTGAGCCCCGACAGTCGCAGCGTTCCGCGTTTGAGTTGGTAGCGTTTGACGATGAAGAAAATGATCGGCGTGACGAGCAGCACGTGAATGGTGGAGGTGATCATCCCGCCGACGAGCGGAACGGCGATCGGCTTCATGACATCCGAGCCGGTGCCGGTCGCCCATAGCAGAGGGACGAGACCGAGAACGGTGGTAGCGACGGTCATGATCTTGGGACGAACGCGCAGCAACGCGCCTTCAACCGTCGCGTCGAAGATCTCTTGCACGGTCACGCTACCGTCGAGCATCTTCCGGTCCAGCGCTTCGTGCAGATAGAGCACCATCACCACCCCGGTCTGCACGGCAACGCCGTACAACGCGATGAATCCGACCCACACCGCGACCGACCAATTGAAGCCGTAGATCCACATCAGATACACGCCGCCGATCAGCGCGAACGGAACCGACAGCATCACCAGCGCAGCCTCCGCCGCGGAATGGAGCGTGAAGTAGAGGATGGCGAAGATGATCAGCAGCACGAGTGGCACGATCACCTGCAGGCGCGCGCGCGCGTGAACCTGATTCTCGTACTGGCCCGACCACTGGAGCGAGTAACCGGCCGGCATCGGCAGCTCGCGATCGAGCGCTCCCTTCGCCTCGTCCACGAACGATCCGACATCGCGCCCGCGCACGTTGAGCTGCACGAGCGAGCGGAGCTGCCCGTTCTCGGAATTGATCATCGCCGGGCCGGGAGCGAGACCGATCGTCGCGAGCTGGCCGAGCGGGAGTTGCAGAGTCGGCGGAGCCGGCGCCGCGAGCGGCGCAGTCGTCGCCATGGGATCGGCAGGCGTAGCGGAAGGCATGGCGCGCGGAATCGTGATGAGGAGCTGCTGAAGCGAGGCGATGTCGTCGCGGTAATCGGCGAGATAGCGCACCTGCACAGGGAACCGCGCGCGTCCTTCGACGGTCGTGGTGACGTTCATCCCGCCGACTGCCGTCTCGATCGCGTCGAGCACGACGCCGACCGGAACGCCGTAGCGCGCGATGGCGACGCGATCCGGCTCGATGTTCAGGTACTGCCCGCCCGAGACGCGCTCGGTGTAGAGGTCCGCCGCGCCGGGCACGTTGCGCAACACCGCTTCGGCTCGGAGCCCGAGCTGTTCGAGCGTCTTCAAATCGGGACCGAAGATTTTCACGCCGAGCTGCGTCCGCACGCCGGTGTTGAGCATATCGATGCGGTTGATGATCGGCTGCGTCCACGCGTTCGTCACGCCGGGGATCTGCAGCTTCTCGTTCAGCTCCTGAATGATGTCGTCCTTGGTCATTCCCGGCGGCCATTCGTGCCGCGGCTTCAGCTCGACGATGGTCTCGAACATGGAGATCGGCGCCGGATCGGTGGCGGTCTCCGCGCGTCCCACTTTGCCCAGGACGTACTTCACCGCGGGATGTTGCGCGAGCAACGCATCCTGCACTTGGATCAGCCGCTTGGCCTCGGTGATGTTCACGTTCGGGAGCGTGATCGGCATGTAGAGCAACGAACCCTCGTCGAGCGGCGGCATGAACTCGCGGCCGAGACTGAGCATCATCGGAATGGCGATCACGAGCGCGGCGACGTTGATCGCGAGCATGAGCGTGCGCCGGTGCAGCGCCCACTTCAGGAACGGCTCGTAGGCTCGCGTGAAGAAGCGATTCACCGGGTTCTCGGCTTCCGGCTTCATCCTTCCGCGAAGGAAAAACGTCATCAGTACCGGCACGAGCGTGATGGCGAGCACCGATGCGCCGAGCATTGCGAACGTCTTCGTGAACGCCAGCGGCCGGAACAGCTTCCCTTCCTGCCCGGTGAGGAGGAACACGGGCAGGAACGAAACGATCATCACCAGCAGCGAGCCGAAGATCGCCGGCCCGACCTGCTTCGACGCGCGGATGATCGTCTCGATGCGGTTGCTCCGCATCTCGTCCGTTCCTTCGGAAAGGTGGCGGTGCGCGTTCTCGACCATCACGATCGAGGCATCCACGATCTCGCCGATTGCCAGTGCGACGCCGCCCAGCGACATGATGTTCGACGTGATGCCGAAGAGCTTCATCATCACGAAGCTGAAGAGGACCGAGAGCGGCAGGCCGATGACGACGGTGGCCGCCGATCCGAAGTGCAGGAGGAAGACGATGGCGACGATCGAGACGATGATCGCCTCCTCCGTCAGCGCTTCCGTCAGCGTATCGACGGCGCGCTCTATGAGATCGGAGCGGTCGTACGCCACATGCAGCGTGACGCCTTCCGGCAGTCCTTTCTCCAGTTCCGCGAGCCGCGCCTTCACGCGATCGATGACCGCTTTCGCATTCTCGCCGTAGCGCGCGACCACGATACCGCCGACGACTTCACCGCGTCCGTTCTCGTCCAACAGGCCGCGCCGCAGCTCCGGCCCGGTGGTGACGGTGCCGAGTGCGGAGACATACACGGGCACTCCATCCGGCGCAGCAACGACGATGTTGGCGAGATCGGCGACAGACTCCACGTAGCCGACGCCGCGAACGATGGCCTCGGTCTGTCCGATCTCGAGGAGCCGGCCGCCGACATCGTTGTTCGACCGGCGCACGGCGGCCACGACTGCATCGAGCGACACGCCGCGCGCGGCCATCTTCACCGGATCGAGGTTGATCTGATACTGCTTCACGAAGCCGCCGACGGAGGCGACCTCGGCGACGCCCGGCGTCGCTTGCAGGCCGAGCTTCAGATACCAGTCCTGCACGGCGCGGAGCTGCGCGAGGTCGTGCTGCGACGATTGCAGTGTGTACCAGAAGACGTGACCGACGCCTGTCCCCTCGGGGCCGAGACGAGGCACGACACCGGCCGGCAGAGCGGCCGTGATCGCGTTCAGCCGTTCCAGCACCCGCGTCCGCGCCCAATAGATATCCACGTCGTCATCGAAGATCACGTAGACCAGCGAGAAACCGAACATCGATTGCGCTCGCACGGCTTTGAGATCCGGCAGGCCCTGAAGATTCGAGGCGAGTGGATACGTGACCTGATCTTCGACGAGCTGCGGTGAACGCCCCGGCCAATCGACGTACACGATCACTTGGTTGTCCGATACGTCGGGGATGGCGTCGAGCGGCGTGTTCAGCGTGGCCCACGTGCCCACCGCGACGAGCACCGCCGCTGCGACGAGCACGATGAAACGGTTCCGCGCGGAGAGCTCAATGATTGTGCGAACCATCGGTCCCTCCCGGCACGCTTGCAGCGCGGAGCTGAGCTTCGGAGTCGATGAGGAATGCACCTTCAATGACGACCGCTTCGCCGGCGTTGAGACCGGAGACGATCTCGACGCGATCGGCGGTGCGCGTCCCGATCTTCACCTGCCGCGGGGCGAATGTTCCCGGCGAGGCTTCGATCCACACGAACTGCTGCTGCCCGCGATCGACAACCGCGGTCGCCGGGACCATCAGCGCCGAACGCCGGCTGCCTCCGAAGAGCTTCACCGTGACGTACATGTCCGGCTTGAGCTGCAGGTTCCGGTTCGGCAGCTCGACACGAACGAGCGTCGTGCGGCTTTCGGCGCTCACGACCGGCTGAATGAAGGCGATGCTGCCCGGCATCTCGTAGCCCGGCAGCGCGGGCGAGCTGACGCTGACGCGCTGGCCGACCGCAACGCGCGGCAGGTCGTGCTCGTACACATCCGCCTCGACCCAGACCGTGGAAAGGTCGGCAATCTCGAACAGCGTTTGCCCGGCCGCCACGTACTGCTGCGGCACGACGAGCTTTCGCATGACGATGCCGGAGAGAGGCGCTGTGATCGCCGTGGACGTGATCGGCTTCCCGCTCCGTGCGACTTGGTTGATCTGCGCGGCGCTCATGCCTAGAAGAAGCAGACGGCGACGGCTCGACTCCGCCAGCTCCTGCGCGAGCGCGGCCGGCTGGCTGCGCAGCGCGACGAGGTATTCGCGCTGTGCCGCGTACAGATCGGGGGAGTAGATCGTCGCGACGGTACGCCCGCGCGTCACGCTGTCGCCGGTGAAGTTGACGAACAGTTGCTCGATGCGTCCGCCGGTGTATGCGGTCACTTGGGCCAACCGACGCTCATCGAAGGTCACTCGACCGGTGGTCACGACTTCGGTGCTGCTCGTCGCCGCCGCAACGCGCATCGTCTTCACGTTGGCCATGACCCGCTGCGTCGGCGAGATCGAGACGGTGGCGATGCCTGGATCGAGCCGCGCGCTGTTTGCAATCTGCGCGGCAACATCGGCTTGTTTCGAGCCGGTGCGCTTCACCAGCTTCATGCCACAGATCGGGCAGTTCCCCGGCTTGTTCGACGTGACGGTCGGATGCATCGGGCAGTAGTAGACGGCTGCCTCGGCGTGCTCATGTCTGGCGGGATCGGCGGGCCGTTGCCACACAACACCGCCGACGATGGCGGCGAGAACGAGCGCGATGGAAAGGGCGAGAATGATTCGTCGTCTCTTCATCGTGCTCACCTCATCTCCATTGCGGCGGGCGAAGGCGATGGCATCGGAGCATCCATCGGCTGTGATCGCATCGAGCCGCCGCCGATCGCGCCGCGTCGTGCGCCCCGTCGAATCGCCTGAAAGTCGGCAACAGCCTTGATGTGCCGCGCGAGGAAGTCGTAGTAATCGATCGCGAGTCGGAGGTACGCGGCCTCGGATGCGAGCACCGCGTCGAGTGTCGTCTTCCCTCCCTCGTATGCCGCGCGCGTCGATTCAAAGGCGAGCTTCGACTGCGGCACGAGCGTTTGTTCGTGAAACTCGATCTGCTGCGTGGCCTCGGCGTGAGCCTCGTACGCGGAGCCGAGATCGCCGAGCAGTGCACGCCGCAGCTCGTCGATGCGCGCCGCGGCTGCATCACGTGCCGCGATCGCCTCGCGCACGCGCGGCTCGACGGTGACCTTCCTGCGCAGCGGCAGCTCGATGCGCGCCACCACGCTCACCACATCGGTCTGCTGCGGACGCATCCCGTATGACGCTTCGACGTTGAAGTCGGGACGCGCGAGCAGGTCGGCCAGGCGAATCTGTTGCTCGCGGCGTTGCACGTCCGCCCGCAGCGCAGCGAGCGCGGGATGGTCGTCGCCGATCTCGCGCGGCGCATCGATCCTCCGCGCCTCCGTCGAATGCGGCAGATGCAGGGAGGGGACTTCGGCCGTCAGCGGCAACCCGAGCAGCGGCAGGAGACGCGCGGCGGCGGTGCGCCGCACGCCGTTCGTCGTCAGAATTTGATGATCGATCTCGCTGCGCTGGAGCGCTGCGCGCACGATGTCGGCCTGAATCGCGGTGCCGCCTTCGTAGCGCGCACGCACTGCGTCGACGAGCGAGTCGAGCGCCTTGCCAACCTCGCGCAGCGAGGCAATCTGGCTATCTGCCGCGGCCACGTCGTACCACGCGAAGAGCGCATCTCGTTCCGCCTCCGCGCGCACGCTTGCGACCTCCAGCTCGATCCGCTGCACTTCGAGCTCCGCAGCCGAGCGCAGCGCCTCGCGGCGCGACCGGCGCGGGATCGTCTGCGACGCGCCGACCATGTACATGGTCATCATCGGATCGTGCGAGAGGTTGACCTGCAGGTCTTCGACCCCCGCCATGAGCATCGGATTCGGATACGCGCCTGCCTGAGTGACGCGCTCGCGTGCCGCGCGCGCCTCGGCCTCGATGCGCCTAACCGCAGGATGCGCGTCGGCGGCGGCACGTGCAACGGCGTTCGGGTCGTGCCAGTCGATTGATTGTGCGAGTGCGACTCCGCCCGCGAGAGTCGAAAGACTCAGGGCGGCGAGCGCGATGAAACGGGACATGGGATGACCTCCAGCAGCAGGAACGGCGAAGCGAACGGGCATTCTCCCGCTCGACGGTTCACGCTTGCCGGAGGATCAAATGACGAGGATCGAGAGCGACGAGAGCCGCTGCTTCGTCGTTAGCGGCGGCGAGATGTCGTCGAACGCGTGCCGCGCAACGGGCACCGCGGGAACCGCGGCGACGACGGGCGTGAGTGCCAGCGCTGATGCGATAGCCGAGTTCGCTTTCGCCGTGACCGTCACGTCGTGCGAAGGGGCTTCGTAGCAACTGATCGTCGTGCAGCAGTCCGCGTTGTTCGCGCCCAGCACCGGACCATCGTGCGCCTCCCCGAAGCAGCACGGCATCTTCGCGCAGAAGCCGATGACCGCCGTCGCCGGAGCGATGCTGGAGACGATCAGCACGACCGCCAGCGCGAGAGCTTTGCGCGTCATCATCGAAAGCGAACGGGGAAGCAGCATCCGAGCCATTAGACGCCGAAACGCGGCGAAATGTTTCCTAAGCTATCGGAACCGTGGCCGCCCGGCAGCTTACGGCGAGGGCGGCCACGCAAACTGAAGCGGTGGAGCCGTTCAGGATTGCAGCCTGATTCCTGCCGCTTGAATCCTCTCGTAGACCATTCAGGCAGGCAGAGGACTGCCTTGTACGCGCGACAGTTGATAGGACAGATGATGGTAGCGACCTGAAAGCATCTCGGGAAATCGAACGACGTGGAGGCGTAGTAGAAAACCCCTCGATGGCCTGGCGGCGCCCTGCTGCTGAACGCGACCCTTGGATGGTGTGGGCCGATCCACTCGCCGCGCTCGTCATGTTGCCGATCATCGTTCGCGAAGGTTTAGAAGGCATCCGCGGCGACCAGTGCGATGACTGTAGACACTAGTGAAAGGCGAATTTTAAGGATTTTTTAAGGTTTGACTTTCGCTGGTCGTGGATGATCGAAATCGATAGTAGATAGCTAACTTACTCATCCAGCATGGTTTATCAACTGAAATCAATGGCGATCAGTGCGGATCAAGACCACGGGAATTGGCCGCTCGGGGAACTCATAACCCAAAGGTCGCAGGTTCAAATCCTGTCCCCGCAACCAATCTTTTCAACGACATACGGCCACCGGCAAGGTGGCCGTTCTCGTTTTTCTCGGAGTTTTCTCGGTGGATCGAAAATCTTCCGAGAAGAAGCCTACGAATTGCCCTTTTTCCACGATTGGTAGAGCGTCAAAGTGTTGCTACGACACCTGCCAGCTGCCTCCGCTCCGTTCTAAGGCGCACTCTCCGCAAGCGCTCGTACTGTCTCCGCGGATCCTGGAGGCGCTGGGGGAGTAGGCTACTTGTAGAAGCCGTTCGCCCACGCGATGAGCGTGGTCGTGAGCTGCGCGACCTCGGGGAAGATGAGGAGTGCGGCGTGTACAGACTCTGGTGTCGTGGGATCGAGGGCAGCGGGGTGCCCGGCGTCGTTTCGCACGGCGCGGATCTGCTGCACGAAGGCCGGCCAGTACGCCTCCACCTGCTCCCAGAGCTTCCCGTCCATGTCCTTCTGGTGCATCTCGAGCTCTTTCCGGATCGCCTCCAGCACCCGCTTGATGTTGATGTGCGTGAAGGACGCGGAAGGGGTGCGGCCTGCCCTCGTGATGCCCGCCGTCAGCGCGTCTCGGATGTCGAGCGCCATGCTCTCCGATGCGACGCCGATCATCACCGCCGCAGCGCGAAACCGGTTCGCGTTGTAGGTGCCGAGCGCTTCATCCACGTATGCTGCCGCGAGGGGGTTCAGCGTGGCGCGCGACGTGAGGTACGCGAGGTACCCGTCTGCATTCGAGGGATCACGGTTGATATGCGCGAGGGTCCGGCGCCCCTGCTCCGTCACGTGGCAGAACGGCGGGTCTGGGTTGTTGAGGTTGTAGCCCCAGGAGAGGTGGCCGCTCCGGAACAGGTCGTACCACGCGGTGAGCAGTGCCTGCTCCTGATCGGGCGCGAGTCGTGTGTCCAAGCGCCGCAGTGCTTCCTGGAAGATGCCGACCTGCTGCATTCCGCCGGAGAGGGGGCCGCGCATGCGGTCTTGATCGGCGACCACCTGCAGGAGAAGCGCACGAAAGTCGAAGGCCATGTCGCAGTCTACCAATCGGCTGTCTTTGCGCCGCTACAGTGAAGCGCTCGGCACCTGGACGTCCCTGATTGGCTGAAAGACTTGGGCATGCTCGCCGCCGCGGTGATTGCCGCGCTCGCGGCAGTTGTGGCGTGGATCGAGCGCCTCCTGAAGGTGCGCGAACTCCAGCAGCGACTTCAGCAACCCGACCACGAGGGGAAGCAACGCATCGGCCCTATTCGCATGCTCACGCAAGGCATGCCGATTGCGGCCTGTGATGATCACGTCACCATTCTTGCCGACCGGATGCGGCACCGCGGTAAAATTCGTGACGTGACTCCATTCGATTCTTCCTACCTCCAGCAATCGGTTGAACGAACCGCCGCTGACGTGCGGCACATGCTGGAGTTCACGAATCGCCAGTCGTGGGGAACATTCATTGTCCACGCGGATCATGGCGCGTACGCGGATGAGTACTTCGCGGCGTATCGTGACGCGCTGCTGCAGGCACTCGGTCCGTTGATCGTCGAGAGATACGACGGTGGCGTGGTGCTCAGCAATGGCCGCCGCCGGGTGCGCTTCGACATCGGACAGGACTACGCAGCCAAACGCCTCGCGCGTCTTCACGCTGATCGTATCCGCTTCACGGGCGTCCACGCAGTGGGGCAACGATGGGTAACCTTCGAGGCGGTCGTCGACCGACGGCGGGTCTCGAATCGAGTCTCGCGCGAAGCGCTAAGCGACTACTTCGGTTCTGACGGAACCTCACGCGGTGACGCCGCGGCGTACGTTGCGCGACGTCCCACGATCGACGCCATCGCGCAGATCCTTATCGCGCGCGGCGACACAAATCGTTTTGGTGGTGCGGACATCGATACCAATGATGTCGAGCGGTACGGGCAGGACGCCGATGCTCTCGCGCCACTCGCGCCGGTCTTGCCCTTCAAGCCTGCGGTCTAGCGCTAGGAGCGCAACCGGTATCACCGCGATCTCCTCTTGGGGTCGGCGTGTCCGTGTACTGTCCGTGTTCTGTCCGTGAACTCAGCCCAATCAGCCCAACCGAGCCCCACGCGAACTACGCGCAAGTTTTGCGCAGATTGGTGTTAGTGGAAGCAACCGAAGTCACTCGGCGGCAAAATCCATCTCAACCCAAAGGTCGCAGGTTCAAAGTCTGTGTGGGCCATGTTTTGCGAGAAACGAGAGCATGCCACCATGACGTTCCGATGGCGTTCGTTTAGTTCTCATCGAACGACAATATCGCCCATCCCCGCCTCATGTTACTTACCTGTTTGGCTCGTTGGGTAGGGAACCGCTTTCCGAAACACACTCCTAACTGATGACTCGACAATCTCCACCATACGTTGCTTCGTATCAACTGTCGTTCGCACCATTTGATTGGAGTCACATCGAGTCGCAAACGACCATCGATATCCTCGTACTTTCTCCGGTTGATTGGCCCCGCGGAAACTACACAGTGCGAGCGTACGAAGGCGATCCTGGGTATGCCCCCAAAGTCGCTCATGCGATTACGGGCGTCCCGCCAGCAGCCATCCGCAACCAACGAGACTTCGTCAAAACCTGTAGCCGTCACCTGTCCGCCATTCGCGCCACCATTCAGGGCGCGTGGGCCCTCTCGATTGAGCTACACATCGGAATCGAGTTCTTCCGCGCTCGTTTGCAGGAAAGAACGGGTACGCACGCCACCGGACCATTCACTGAAGAGGACCTCGACCAGTTCGCAGACTTGGCGATGACCGCGGCTGATAACGCTTGGGTCATGCAGCAAGTCCTTCTGCTCGGACACAGAGAGGTCGAGACGACGGCCGGCCATCAGCTGCAAGAACTCAACGATCTCTACCGAACTTGGTGGGCCGAGAAGGACGGACCCAACGCGCTTCATACCGAGATGCTGCTCGTTAGGCGGTATGCTCCGCTCGCGCGGGCCGCGATGAAGAATGGCGACCTAGCCACTGCGGCGGAGTTCAGTCTCCTCGCCATCGACCTTCTCGCGTCAGCCTGCGCGCAAGGAGTGGCGCCAGCGCAGCTGGCTCGGCATTCGCTCAAGCAGGAGTTCGGCGCACTCTCCTCGGAGTGGAGGAGGGTTCAAGTCGCACGCGACAACGCTCTCGGGCGACTGGAGATTGCAGCAGCGGAGGGCACCGCCGTGTGGCGTTCATTTCTGGGTCATAGATTCTTCGTGAGCGGACATGTTTCGCCCATGACACGCGCCCTGCGCGACGAACTTGCGTGTGGTACAGGAGACTCTCACGCCCGCATCCACTCCCTGAGCGCCGAGAACCCATATCGAGAAGGCTTTGAGGTGGTGGATACGATCGTCGGAAAATTCGGATTTTGGATGAACTTCGTCGTGGCGGTCATTACCCGCTGGCCAGCGAACGTCCTCGCACGCAAGACGACGCTGCAATACGCCACGAAGGCGATCACGGCGTCGACGCTACGGCCGGACGCACGACTTCGACGCATCGCGTGCGTACCGACCCGCCTTAACGCTCGCGCAATCGAAGCCCTTCGCGACGTGTTCGATGATCTAGATCGAGGGTTGCCGTCAATACACGCGATGGCACTCGCCGCAGCACCGGAGGAAGCATGAAGGTTCTCGTGGGAGACACGGAGGTACTTGCTCGCCGACATGACTCCTTCGACGATCTCGTTGCCACATATGTGCAGGATGAAACGACAGCGGGCCGGACCATTCCCTCCTATGCACTCGAGACCTTGCTCGCAGCGCTGGCTGGTTGGTTCTTGAAAAAAGCAGCTGATGAAGTCTGGTCGTGGTATTGGCAGCACAAGCGCGATCAAGCGTCCCTGCCAGCGAAGCAACTGCAAGACGAGCGTGATACGCGCCGTCACCGTGAGATTGTCGAAGCGTTAGGTCGTCTCGAGGAGGTGTCTAAAGCTGGTCCTATCGTCATAGTTCTTGAGACACCCGCTGAGCACGATCTCGCCGAGGCCTTGCAACAAGAGTTACTCGATTCGTCGGTGAAAGTCGTGCGGCAACTCCCATCCTAATCCACGGTGCGCTTCAGTCCTCCATCGCAAGGGCCTCGCTCTTCAGGAAGCCGTCGGACGGCTGGTCGGCATTCCGAACTACGTCAAGCTCCGCAACAAGGTCGTGCATGAGGCGCTAAGACCCACGCAGGCGCAAGCCGAGTGGTGCCTGGAGAACATTCCGAAACTCACCCGTGCGCTCCTGCGTGGTTTGGCATCGCTCGCAGCCAACTTGTGATCCCGCCCGTGGCGACAGGACCCGTGTAGCCAGGTCTCACTGGTAGGATTGTTCAACCATGGCCGCTGACGACCTTCGGTCGTACTGGCACGCAGACGATGACCAGTTCGTCGTTCCCGTGCAGAACCTTGAGAAATTCCGCGTCGGCGACATCCCTACCCATTCGTCAATCTCTGCGATCCCGAAGACCGCAGCGGCGGCATGTGTCCGGACTGCTTGTCCGCCCACCTCTCAGCAGGTCAACGCTAAGACCAACCGCTATGAGTCTTGAAAAGCGCATCGCCTCCGTCGCCAGAACGCTCTTCTTGCCGGAGTTCTCATTCGCCTCGAATAAGTTCAAGGTTCCGGAAGGGGAATCCGAACTCGCGGACCATGTGGTTTGGGTCGATGATCTGTTGATCGCGATCCAAATGAAGGAGCGCGAGGCAGGTCTGCCCGAGGCGAATTGGTTCGAGAACCAGGTCCTCAAAAAGGCGACGAAGCAGGTCCGTGACACGCTTTCGTTCCTTGATAAGTACGACTCGATCCTCATTGAGAACCAGCGCGGGCACCGGTTCCACTTGGAGCCTGCGAAGCTCAAGCGGAAGTTCGTGGTCGTCGTGTACGAGGAGCCCACGCCAGTTATCTACCGCGCGAGGCCGAACCACTACGTCAGTAAGACGGCCGAACTAATTCACGTGCTCCGCTCAACGGACCTCGTCGAGGTGTGCCGCACGTTAATTACATTGAGCGAGATCGCGAGTTACTTGGAGTTCCGCGCGAACATCGTCCGCCTCAATAATCTCCTGAGCGAGCGGGCCATCGTCGGACAATTCCTGCGCGGCGCATCCAACGAACTCCCGGATGAGCGCAATGCCGAGGAGTTCTCACGTTTCCGGCGGGATCGCTCCCGCTTTGACATCCGGAGGTTCCTCAAGGAATTACCGGAACTAATTCATACTAATCACAACGGCGACGAGCGGTCCTATTACAGCATTCTCAAAGAGTACGTGCTTCTGGACCGATTCGAGCTGGAACAGGCTCGTATTCGCATCGGCATGGTTGCTAAGAGCTTGCGGCGACGCTCGAACCTCCGGCCGGTCGTCATGGCCACGCAACGAGGAACCGGTTTCGTCTGGATCGCAGTACCCGACGGCTACGTTGGGAAACGACTTATCCTCCTGCAGAACATGCTCATGTTAGCGAAGTACGTAACGCGTTCGGATCGCTGCGTTGGAATGGCCTATTCGATGAGGACTGACGGCCTCATTGAACTCGACATGGCCTACGTCGATGATCCGTGGGCGCACGATCCGATCGCCGAGCAGCACCTCGCCGAAGACAATCCGTTCCTCCCCTTCGGGATTGAAGAAAAGCCAGGGTATCGCATCGACTGATCGCTATTGGGGCTCAGGGGGAGGATCCTAGGTTTAGTGTTCACCTAGTGTTCACCGGGTCCGAAGTCGAAGCAGCGGCTAACGGTTATTGCGACACTTGTGAACACGTCACTGGTCCGCTTCGCCGAGCACTTCAGTCGTCTTGATGCTCATCGTGAACTGTGAGTCGCCGGCTTTCACCTGGAAGAAGATGTGACTGTCCGGTGGGGCGGTGCTCGGGTCGCCTGCGAGGTGCACGACCGGTCCGGCCGTCGTCCCTCGATCAGCGAGCGGCGTCGTGATGTCGAACGTAAATCGGTCGTACTTCTCCTCCTGTCGAGTTGAGGGAATGCCATCGATGCCTGCCCGCACTGCCAGCGGGAAGAGGAGGAGGACGGCGAACGTCGGCTGGGCGACACCGCTGTTGTTCTGAAACGAGAGGGCGAGCACGCGCCGCTCTTCTGCTACATCGACGGCGATGCCGATCGGGTATTCCTCGCGCAGATCTGTGAGGCGCGTTCTTGGACTTGGCGCTGTCGCGCGGAGCTCCGGCAGGCGCTCCACTTTGTAGTTGAGGTACCGCAACGAGATTCTTCACAACGCGCGCTGCGCCGCGGTCGATCCCCTCGTGAATCTCGCTTACCTCAGCCGTACTCGGCAGGGTGAGGTAGGTCACGGGTTGCCCGTCATCGGCGTGGAACTCGCCGTGCCAGCCGTCGCCGTCGAAGTACAGGTAGTGACGCACGTGCACGATCGGCCAGGTGTGGTCGCTCAGTCGCGCTGCGATTTGCACCTCGGCATGTCGTCCGGCAGGTGAGAGCCGGTCGTCCGTCTCGATCTCGACTCTCGTGTTGTGCAGGATGTCGCGCACGCGAGCCACGAAACGTTCGGAGAACGCGACGAGGGTGGCGTGACGCTGGGCGTGCGAGCGCAGGGCGGGATGGTCTGCTGCGCGCGCGAGACGCGCGATTTCCTGCAGCGTTTCCTCATCAGCGATCGGCTGATCGAGTGCGCGCAGGCGAGCACGCAGCGTCGGCAGATCAGGGACGCGCTTGTCGAGTTCGAGGATAAACGCCTCGTCGAAGAGTGCGCGCAAGCGTGGCCACTCCCGTTGCGCTCTCAACACCGCGAGGCGTGGGTGCTCGCGCTCGTGTGGTCGTCGCCCGTCGCTGTCGACGAGGAGCCGCGGCGTGATGCCCGTAAGCATGTAGAAGAAGAGCGCGACGAGCTGCGTGATGTCTGAGCGAGGATCGTCGCGATGCGCGCCAGCGGAGTACTCTGGCAGTCGCACGAAGCGATTCCCGAGTTCCTGGTGCGCTTCCGTGCGAAACGGGTCTTCGTTCTCGTCTGCCGCGGACGCCATTCCGAAATCCACGAGAACTGGATCATCGATACTGCCGCCGCGCAAGATGACGTTGTCCGGCTTCAGGTCGCGGTGCTTGTGCCCAACGTCATGCAGTTGTTCGAGCGTGTTTGAGAGGTGCTCACACACGGTTCGCGCTGATTGGAGGTCGAAGCGCTTCTTGCTGACCGCGGCGGAGAGCGTTGGCCCCTCGATGAACTCCGTGATCGCGTAGAGGACCTGCCGCGGGTCGTTGTACGCGCTTGCATTTGACTCGTAGAGCCGTGGTGTGCCGTTGCCTGCCATGTAGTCGAGGGCCTGCACCTCGCGCAGCAGCCGATAGCGACGTTCTCGGTTAGTTTGGTGCTCCTCGTGGAGCACTTTGAGCGCGCCAAACTGATCGCGATCGGTGCGGGACTGCACGCGCCGCACCGTTCCCTGGCCACCGGAGCGGCCTTGCTCGCTGCCGACGATCCAGTTTTTCTCCCACGGTCTGCGGGCCTGAGTCCACGTTCGTTCGTCGAAGGCGAGGATCACACGCCCCTGCGAGGCACCGCCGCCCGCGCGGAGCATCTCCTGCGCCTCGTAGCGTGGTGCGATCGCGGCGGTGCCGGTTAGCCAAGGCAAGCTTGCAAGCTCCTCGGTTATGCCGCGCAGCGCGTCACCATCGACGATCCATTCATCCGGCCGCAACCACGTCATGCCACCGTCGCGTACGCGCTGGGCCGCCTCCGCGAGGGCGTGCTGCTGGTCGTTAAAGCGGCTTTGAACGCGCGGGAACTCGATGACGACTTCATCGGCTTCACCGGTATTCGCAGCGTGGTGAAACCGTACCTCGACACGGTCGGGCAGCGCTTCGGCGACGATGCGAAACTGCCGATGGTGTGATGGTCCGTAGTACACGGAGGAGAGGAACACACCCCGATCGGAGAATCTTCGCTTCAGGCGAGCGCGAGACGCACGGCCTCCAGCGCCTCGACGCCTGGACGCGCGTAGCGTTCCGTCGTTCTCGTGCTGGTGTGCCGAGGAGGTCTCGGAGCGTGAGGCTGTTGATGCCTTTGCTTGCGAGTGCTGGCGAAGGTGTGGCGCTGGTCGTGGAAGCGTCGCGTGATGCCGGCGATGGCTTTTGCCGATTTGAAGGAGCGCTTGATCGTACGCTCGCTGGACGTCGAATCTGAGCGTTCCTACGCTGAGCACGCTGTCCGAGAACTGTCCGAGTGTGCGACCGAGGGGCAAGCGCACGTCGTTCCGTAACGACTGTCCGAGTTCTGTCCGAGAACCCAGCCCGACCCACCCCTACTCACACCAAGGCGCGTTGAGCGTAAGTCGTTGGACAATTGGTGTTAGGCGAAATCGTTCGGTGTCGCTCGTCGGCAAAAACGCGCTCATAACCCAAAGGTCGCAGGTTCAAATCCTGTCCCCGCAACCAATGAAATCAAGCACTTACGGCCGCCGAAAGGCGGCCGTAATCGTTTTCTCTCGGAGTTTTCTCGGTAGCACCGAGAAATCCCTACTACAGCTGCATCTTCCACAGTACGTAGAGCGACGCGGTACGAGCGCTCTACGGCTGTGCCGGTAACAGTGACGTGCACCACGGCGTGCCGGATCTCCCTATTTGCTCATCGTCGACGTCACTCGGGCCTACGATTGGCGTATTGCACCTGGCGCGCGTTGCGGCGGCATAGCAGATCCAACTGATGGTTCAGCGCCGTCGGCGCTGGACTGCCTTCGTCAGAACCACGTTCTGTGACCGGAAAAAGCGCCGTGCCGCCGAATCGAGAGTGGAGTCCGCCACGATAGCATCCTCAGCTTGCACGGATGCTCCATCCCAAGTGCAACCGGTGAACCGGTTCTGCCGCACGACCAGCCCGGTGAACATGGCGTTCGTGAAGTTGCACCCAGTGAACGTATTGAGCGCCGTCAGGTTGATGTCGTCCTCGTTCTTGATGTGTATCTCGGCGCATGTGAAGTTGCAATCGACGAAACGCGTCCTGAAGAGGTATTGCACGGCGATCGATGCACGCGAGAAGTCACATGCCGTGAACGACGACCGGTAAAGAGTGACCCCAGGCAGCACGGCGCGGCTCAGGTTCGCTTGTTTGAGAACGACGTCACCCATTTCCGCGTCCGCCAAGTCGATGTTCGAGAGCTCAGCGCCGGGCTCGAGCCGCAGCCCGTCGAGGCTCTCTGTGAGCAGGCGGCGGACGTCGCTGCCTTCCTGCGCGAGCGCGGACGTGAAGTCGAGCAACGCACGCAGTGTCATGTCTCCGGGCGCGACCGGCCGTTTCCGTTTCGGCGCGAGATCCAGCAGGCGGCGGAAGGTTTTGATGCGGAGGATGAACGCCACGATCATGCTTCGGACAACCGTCCATAGGTCGATCTCGCCGCCCTTTTCCCGCGCGAAGGCAACACTGTCGTTGAGTGTGTTCGTAACGTCCGTCATTGCGTCCAGCGCCGAGTAAAAATTTCGCGCTTCCCGCTCCGGCAGGGCGATCACCATTTCCTCGACAAATGCAATCTCCGCGCGGGTGAGGCGCGCGCCGGCAGCGTCCTTCCACAGCGCGTACGTCGCCGGCTCGCCGCGGCGCAGCGGCTCCGTGAGGCGCCAGAAGCGTTCGGCCGCCAAGTATTCGCGCAGCGCCTGATGGGTAAACTCGATGAGGGTCTCCGCCTCCGCCTTCCCGCGCGCGGGCTGCAGCATGTGCGCGACGAGGAGGTTCGAGCCGACGCCGATTTGGTCGCTGGTGATGGTTCCGTACTTGGCCTGGAGCATCGACAGCAGCGTGCTGTCGGCCAGCCGTTCCTCGCCGCCCAGGAGGATGAACCACGCGATGTCTTGGAGAATCTCGCGGTAATTGTGGGGAAGGCGGTGCTTGTCCTCGCCACCGTATCCGCCCGATTCGGTCCAGTCGACGAAGGTTCGGAAGACGTCTGCATTCGTGTAACGCTTCTTCTCGAGCCATCCGTCTTCGCAGAGCAGTGCGAGCATGTACAGCACGATCGGCGTCTGCGCGACCTCGTGCAGTTGCCGCGCGCGCAAAAACGCGTAGTTGAAGTCGCGGGAAATACGCGGGCGCGCGCGGCGGTAGTTCGCGCACCAGAGATCGATGCGGCGCTGATCGAATTCCGCGAGCTCGAGAACCGGCTGCGCGAGCACGTTGCGCCGTTGCCTCTCCATGAACAGGATGGGACGGCTCGAGACGACCACGCCGGTATCGCGGCGCTGGGCCACCGAGCGCAACACGCCGTAGGCACCGTCGACCCACTCCCGGACGTCCTTGCGAGAGTAGTAGAGGTTCAATTCGTCGAAGCCGTCGCACAGAACGAGGTACCGGAGCGAGTCTCCGTCCGGCGGGACAGAGAAGTCGACGTGGTACTCCTCGCGGAGGTAGCGCTCCAGCTCATCGCGTAGCGGCCCGTGCGCGGCCCCCACGAGATCGCGTAGCGGGACGAGGAGTGGCGTCACCCAATCCGCCAACGCGAGGAGCGAATGCGCGAACTGGGTCAGGAGCGTCGACTTGCCCACCCCGAACGTTCCGAGGAGCAGCAGCGGTTCGCGCGGCACGCGCTGTTCGTGGAGGTCGTTCATCCAGCGCAGCAGCAGCGAAGTTGCGTCGCCCGCGTGCGCCACGGCCGTCTTGCCGGCAGGGAACGTGATGCTGGCGAATGGCTCGACGAAGATTTGAGCCGTGTTGACGCGGTGGTCGCGGAAGAGCTGGCGCCGCAAAACCGACTCGATCTTCGCCTCGGAGAAGCCGCGCACAGGCGGATTCTTGCGCGCAAGGAAACCAATCGCGCGCCGGAGATCGTCGATCAACAGCGCTGGCTCTGCATGCACTGATGGCATCTCGCGGTGCTCCGCGTCAGTGTAGTAATCGGAGAGCAGATCGTGTCCGTCCTTCACCGCTGCCACCCCGTGGGCAAGCGGCCGCCGCATGGCGATCTGCGCCGACGCCCGAGCATGCAACCGGAAGTAGAGATCACGCGCGTCGCCGCCGTCGCGTGCCAGAAGGACCATCGTGCGGTCGACGAGCGATGGCTTGCTCCAGATTCCGAGATCCCAGAGAACGTCATCGCCATCGAGCTCCCCGATATGAAGGTCGCGAAGTGCCTGCGCGCGCTCGGCGTCACGGCTCAGGTCCAGGTGGTCGGTGAGCTTCTGGTTGCACACGAAACGGAAGCGCGCGTCGGCCGGCACCACGCTGCGAAGCGCATCGGTGCGGCGGAGGAACGACTCGATCGAGGCCGGCGGCAGAAAGCCCTCGTGCTCCTTCGTCTCGATCAGCTCGAGCGGACGCTCATCCGCGTCTTCAATCACGATGTCGACCCACTGCTGATTTCCGGTGCGATCTCGGATGCGTCGCTCCAGCCGGACCGCAGCCGCACGCGAGGAGAGGAGATCACGCCCCGCGGCGATCCACACCGCACGATAGATCGCGTAGCGAACCTGATAGGCGTACCCCGACAGCATGGTCGTAGTCATGCGGCAATTATCCCGGACTGCCTAAGAGTGCGGCACGACCTTCGATTCGCGCGAACGGACCGTCGGACTCCGACAGCAGACGGTCACGCGGCATCCGTGCTCACCGACTCCCCAACTCGGATACACCCTCCTCGAAGCTGAGATACCCGACTACGGAATCGATGGTGAGATCGAGGTGACGGATGACGCCGGAGCGGCCACCGGGCGACTCATCGGTGTCCAAGGCCGGAGCCGACTACACACCAACCGGCTACATCTTCCGCGAATCGCAACGGCACCTCGACTACTGGCAGCAGCACTCGCTGCCCGTTATCGTCATTCTCGTCGGCACCAGCGCCGACGTGGCGTACTGGGTGGAGGTGGATTCCTCGGCAGTCACGACGAGGAAAGAGTGGGAGGATCGAGGTACCGAAAAACCAGCCCCGGGTGACGTCGCACATGTTCCGACATTCCATCGCGACGTACCTCCTCGAAGAGGGCGTCGACGTTCGCTAGGTGCAGCGACTGCTCCGGCATCGCATCATAGACAGGACGGAAATCTACACGCACGTCGCTGACGCTGCGCTGAGATCGGGTGTCATCGAACGGCATCCGCGGAAACGCTCGCGCGGCCCTCGTAACCGATTTCCGTCTGGCGCGCGCGGAACCACGCACACTTGCACTGATGCACTCTGGGCCTGGATCGGGGTTCGCGGTGGAAGCGATAGCGATATCGCTCCAACTGTGGACGGCTGCCTGTCTCGTGTCGTTCCGCATCGCCGCCCTTCTATACTCGTTGCGGCACGCACCACGCCGGCCGGTCGCAAGGACTCCCTGGCTCCCCACACGGCGGCGCACCCGTCAGCGGTGGTGCGCTGCGGGAGTATGCGCATGGATAACACCGTGATTCACAACCTGGTAGCCCGTAATCCGGAAATGTGCGACGTCGACCGGCTCGTGAACCTTTACTGGGCCGTGTCGTCGGTGCTGGTGGCTGGGGTGGAAGGGGCCATCGTGGAACTCGGGTGCAACGCGGGACGGACGAGCGTGTTCTTCCAAATGCTCATCGACCACTTTGCCCCGGAGCGCGAGTTGCACCTCTACGACAGCTTCGAGGGACTGCCAACACCCGGTGCAGACGATCCGTTCCTACAAGCAGGCGACCTCAAGGCGAAACGCGGCGACGTCGAGCGTGAGTTCGCGCACTGGGCCCTCCGGCAACCGCACATCCACGAAGGGTGGTTTGAGCAAACGCTCCCGGCGTTCTGCCCGTCGCCGATCGCGTTCGCCTACCTCGATGGCGACTACTACGCCTCCATTCTCACCAGCCTCGAATGGGTCTACCCGCGGCTCTCGACGCACGGCATCATCGTCGTGGACGACTACTGTGACGACGCCCGCAACCCGCAAGCGTGGGACCGACTCCCGGGTGTCAAGAAGGCGTGCGATGACTTCCTGACGGGCAGGCCGGAGCGCGTCAGCGTCCTCGTCGGCACGGGCGACCTCGCGTTCGGGCTGCTGAGGAAGCAGTGAGGCCGCGTCGCGCGTCGCCGCAGCGAGGCGCTCGAGCGAGCAACGCGACGATCGGGAACCGAGCTGCGTACGAGTCACCCTTCGCGGTGCGCCACTTCGCGCGGCAGGCGAATCTGTTCCGTCCGGAGGTCTCGATCCTGGAGCTGGTGCGCACGACGCTCCGTACCGCTTCCATGCTGGACGTCGGCGTCGGCGGCGGCCGAACCACGCTGCACTTCGCGCCCGCCGCGCGCCGGTACGTGGGCGTCGACTACGCGCCCGCGATGATCGCCGCCTGCCGCAACCGCTTCCGGTCCCGGGATCTGCGCTTCTGCGTGGCCGACGCGCGCGCATTCCCGTTCGCCGACCGCTCCTTCGGGTTCGTGCTCTTCAGCTACAACGGGATCGACTACGTGTCACACGACGATCGCCTCCGCGTCCTCGCCGAGGTGCGACGGATGCTGGAACCCGGCGGGTACTACGCGTTCTCGACGCACAACCTCATCGACGCGCCGCGCTTCCTGACGACGCGGCGATCGCGCGACCCCCGGGTGGCGCTGGTCTGTCGGCTGTTGCGGCGACACAACCCGCCGCTCTCCGTCATTGCATCCGCTGACTGGATCGTCCTGCGCGACGGTGCGCTACGCGGCTCCTTGGCCACGTACTACGTGAGGCGGCACGCGCAACTTCGACAGCTGGCCGATGCCGGCTTCTCCGTCGTTGACGTGCTGCAGCTCGACGGATCGGCGGCGCGAGCGGCCAGTGCCGATCCGTGGCTGTACTACCTGTGCCGCCGCGACTGAGCGTGCACCGTCGCACCGCAGGATCTCGCGAGTCCCTCAAGCCATAGCTCCCCCGCCCTATCGCGTGCGACCGCGCGGTGCGTCAGATAACTCTAAATTATGCGACCCGCGAAAGTTGCGAAGGAACGGCTCCGGCATGGATCGTGGACGCTATCTGGCGGCACACCCTCGGAGCGCGGCTTCGACTTTCAGGCGCGAGTCGCCGACG
>Ga0190272_10000004_pt1 | contig 231580 bp, 190 predicted proteins | sample Popmic504T_FD_133746 | JGI IMG/M metagenome (GOLD analysis project Ga0190272, IMG submission 133746) | Populus adjacent soil microbial communities from riparian zone of Shoshone River, Wyoming, USA - 504 T | ecosystem: Environmental > Terrestrial > Soil > Riparian zone | place: USA: Wyoming... | reverse complement strand
TCAAACGCAAGATGAGCAACTATCGCAAAACAACTCGCGCTGCACGGACACGTGCATCGAAGACTTTCACGATCGATGTTGCCTTAACTTAAGACCGTTGGGGCTAGGGTGAGGGGTTGTGACGCTCGGCAAAAGGGCGCCCCTCACCCTAACCCTCTCCCCGTGCGCGGGGAGAGGGGACTGCCTTGTCCCGAGACGCTCCATCTCGCTTCTGCCGCGCAGCTCTGTCACCGAACTTAGCGAATGGAGTATTTAGCCGCCGCCACTCCATAACCACAAATAAAAAGGAGGACAGGCACGAGTGCCTGTCCTCCACGAAGCGAAGCGGCAACTGGAAGAACTAGTACAGGTCGTCGCGGGCCGCGAGGTCGTCCGAGGCCAGGCTGCGGTTGCCGGTGTTGCAGGAGCTGACCGAGGGGTACATCGTGGCGCCGGAGACGTTCGAGTGACCGATGCCGATCACGTGTCCGACCTCGTGGGCCATGATGCCGTCGATGTCGTATTCGGCGCTGCAGCCCGACTCGCGCGACGAGTAGAACTGGATCGACGTGTTCGTGTAGACGTCCGCGTCATAGATGCGGTCATCGCCGGTCTGGGACGTGTAGTAGCCGGTCAGCGTCGCGGCGAGGCAGTTGCCGGAGCAGAGGCCGCCGTTCGTGTTCAGCATGATCGTGGCCGGCGCCGAGCCGCGGACGGCCGAGGAGGTCGTCGAGCTGGAGCTGACCATGCCCCACACCTTGATGGCGTTGACCACCGCCGTGACGCCCTTGTCGCTGTCGGTGATGGTGTTGTTGCCGATGTAGTAGGTGCGCACCGAGACCGGCGTCGAAGCCCAGCGGCGGCGCGGCGAGAGCAGCACGTACGCCAGCGCCGGCTCGGCGGAGGCGACGAGGATGATGGTGATGATCGAGAGCGAAAGGATTCTTGCTTTCATGGTTTTCCTCCTCCTCCGTTACTGAAGCTTCTCGATTTTCGCGGGACCCTGCTGTCCGGCGCGGGCGTCGTCGACCATCTTCGAGAACTCTTCGATGGCCAGTCCGGTCTCTTCGACGGTGGCGTTGGCGGTGACGCGGTCACGGCTGTGGAGCCGTCCCTCGCCCTGCTTCTGCGGGTCGGAGACGAGGACTTCGATGCCGTCGGTGCGCTGGCGGACGAGGAACTTGCCCTGGTTGAACGCGTGGATGCGGAAGTCGGCGCTGTCTTCCCACTTCGAGAGCAGGAGGACGACGTTCTCACCCGAACGGATCGCCGGGAAGCCGATCGCTTCCTGCGTGTAGCCGTCGACCGTGCCGCCGACTTCGCGGACCAGCAGCGTGTCGGGGCCGGTGGATTCGCCGAAGTAGCGATCCACGCGGACGGTGGCGTACGTGAAGATCACCTCGTGCGAGGCGTCCCACGCGCTCCACGTTTCACCGATCGTCCCTTTCACGACGTACGCGGACTCGCGCACGACCTGATCGAATGGGACCTCCATGAACTGTGAAGCCGAGAGCGGAAGGGCGGAGAGAGCCAGCAACAACGTGAGTAGCGAGAGAGTTCTACGGGTCATTCGTTCCTCCTCCTGATTTTTCCGTTGGGTGGACGCTCTCAGTCCAAAGCGTGGACCACATCGCGCGCCCTCCGCATCGCGGAGCGCAACTCGCTCAGCCGTCAACCGGTTAGGCTTAAATCCCTCCATCCGTCCGCAAATGGGCACGTGGTCAATCGCTGCGCACGCGGCACGAAGTTGACCCGTGTGCGGTCGTGGAACTGACCCGCTGCACTAAAATCCGCCGCCATGACCCCGGCCTATGTCTCGATCAGCCGCTTCCGCGTGCGCAACGGAATGGAGGAGGAAGTGGCGGAGGCGTTTCGCGCGCGCCCGCACCTCGTCGACGACGCCTCCGGCTTCATTCGCATGGAGGTCCTCTCCCCGGCCGAGGATGCATCCGAGTTCTGGCTCGTCACGTACTGGTCGGACGAGGAAAGCTTCCGCGCCTGGCACCATGGACACACGTTCCGCGACTCGCACGCCGGGATCCCGAAGGGACTGAAGCTCGACGCCGCGGCCACGGAGCTCCGCGCGTTCCGCTTCGTCGCATCATGAGGATGAGCATCCGCGACCACCTCGACGACCTGGCGATCGCCATCACGAACGCCTCCGACCTCGATCGCTACGGCCCCATCGGCCGCCAGCGCTGCCTCGAGGACGCGCGCTTCCACCTTCAATATCTCGCCACCGCCCTCGAGGCCCGCTCGCCGGAGCTGTTCCTCGACTACGTCGGCTGGACGAAGGTCGTCCTGGCCAAACGCAACATCCCCGAGCGCGATCTTCTCGAAAACCTCCGCACCACCGCCCGCGTCCTGCACGACCACCCCGACGCCGTCGCCTATCTCGAGAAAGCGATCGAGCAGCTTCCGTCGATGTCCGACGACGTCCCCTCGGCGCTCGATCCCCGCGCGCCCCTCTGGCCCGTCGCCTCGGAGTACCTGACGGCGCTCCTCCGCGGCAGCCGCCGCGATGCGCAGCAGCTCGTGCTCGACGCAATCGATGCCGGCGCCTCGCTCCGCGACGTCTATCGCCATGTCTTCGAGCCGGTGCAGCAGGAGATCGGCCGTCTCTGGCAGCTCAACCAAGTCAGCGTCGCCCAGGAGCATTTCTGCACCGCGGCCACGCAGCACGTCATGACGCAGCTCTACGGCCGCATCTTCACCGGCGCCGAACGCTCGGAGCGCCGCGCCGTGGCGATGTGCGTCGGCGGCGAGCTGCACGAGGTGGGGCTGCGCATCATCACCGATCTCCTCGAGCTGGAAGGGTGGCAGACCTGGTACCTCGGCGCCAGCGTGCCGCCCGCCGCCGCGGTGCAGCTCTGCGTCGACCAGCGCGCCGACGTCCTGCTCGTCTCCGCCACGCTGCCTCCGCACATCGCCAGCGTGGCCGAGGTGATCCGCCTGTTCCGCGCGCGGCCGGAGCTGGCGGCGGCGAAGGTCATCGTCGGCGGGCGGGCCTTCCGGAATGCGGCAGGGGTTTGGCTTACGATCGGTGCGGATGGATACGCCTCCAACGTCGACGAGTGCCTCGCCCTTCTCCGCTGAAGGGCTGGCGGTGGTGTGTTCGCCCGACGGCACGGTCACGCGCGTCCTGGCCACGCTCGAAGGCGCGGAGCTCGCGTCGTCGTTCTGCGATTCAGCGGACGAGTCGAGCGCGGAGGCGTGCCGGCTGTTCGTGCGCGGCCTGGCGCGCGGCTTTGCCCGATCCACTCCGCTCCGCATCGGCAGCCGCGACGTGCACTGCTTCGGCCTCGGCGATCCGGATGCGTTGCGGATCGTCGGCGTGATCGACCCCGCGGCCGCGGCGGCGCTGGCCGAGTCGCTGGACGGGTTCGCGCCGCTGGCCGAGGAGATCCGGCGAACGCATTCGACCTATCAGTTGTACGAGGAGCTGGCGCGGGTGAACAACGACCTCGTGACGGCGCAGCGCGAGCTGGCGCGCACGATCGGCGAGCTGCAGCGCCTCAATGCGTACAAGGACGAGCTCCTGGGCATGGCCGCCCACGACCTGCGCAATCCGCTCAGTGCGAACTCGGCGTTCATCGAGTTCCTGCTGCTCGACGCGGAGGGGATGTCGGAGGGCAACGTCACCCTGCTGGAGCGGTTGCGCACCAACAGTCAATACATGCTGCGCCTCGTCGAGAACGTCCTCGACTTCGCGGCCATCCAATCAGGGCATGTGCGCCTGCAGCTCGAGGAGTCGTCGATCGAGGAGATCGTGCTGAGCGTGCTGGACACGATGCGCATCATCTCGGTCGGGAAGGACGTGTCGATCGCGTATGCGGCCGAGGGCGAGCTGCCGCCGCTGCAGCTCGATCGGATCAAGGTGACGCAGGCGGTGCAGAACCTGGTCTCGAACGCGGTGCAGTACTCCCCGGCCGGCGCGGCCGTGGAGGTGCGTCTGCACCCCTGCCCCGGCGGGATCGAGATCGAGGTGGAGGACCACGGTCCCGGCATGCCGGCCGAGGAGCTGCCACAGCTCTTCAAGCCATTCAAACGCCTGTCGACGGTCTCGCTCTCCCGCCAGCGCAGTGTCGGCCTCGGCCTGGCGATCACGCGCCGCCTCATCGAAGCCCACGGCGGCACGATCGACGTACGCAGCCAGGTCGGCCAGGGCTCGACGTTCTTCGTACGGCTGAGGGCGTGAGGACGACGGGAGGCCTCCGGCGGGCCGGTGCGACCGGCGGCGCTTGTTGGCCTAGCCTGAACGCACACCTGTCGACGGAACACGTGTTTGCGCGACGACATGGGCACAACAAGCGCCGCCGGTCGCACCGGCCCGCCGGAGGCCCCTCGTCGTTCCTCCCGCTCGCCGCGGCGCGACGACCGGTCAGCCCTTGTCGTCGGCCGTCGGACCGTAGACCGCCGGCACCTTGCCGCCCATCGGACGGAGGTAGACCGTGAGCTGGCCGCGGTGGTGGATCATGTCGAGCAGATAGCCCCAGGCCATCTCCGCCACTTCCTTCTCCCACACCACCTGCCCGTTCCAGTAGAACTTCCCGGGACCGTTCCAGCGCGCCTCGTCCACACCCTTGGCCGCCTCGAGCGCAGCGTCGGCGTTGCGCTCGAACGTCGACGCGATCTCGTCGATCGTCGCCGGCGTCGGTGACCCCTCGTAGCGGATCTCGCCCTTTCCGAACAGGTCGACCAGATGGCCCATCTGCACCGCGAGCTGCCACGCCAACTGCCCCGCCGGCGTGTTCTTCTCGTGCGGCTTGTAGTCCAGCCGGTCCGCCGGCATCGCGCGCAACACACGCTTGAACGCCGGCAACTCCCCGGCAAAACGCTTCGCAAAAAATTCGGAGGTGGCCATGGGCGGGGATTCTATACTAGTCAGAATGACCAGAACGAAACGCACCGGCCAGTGGGCGCTTCAGGACGCGAAAGCGCGATTCAGCGAGCTCGTACGCAAAGCGAAGACCGAGGGCCCGCAGCGGATCACCGTCCATGGGCGCGAAGAGGTTGTCGTGGTTTCGGTCGAAGAATACCGGCGCGTCAAAGGAGAACGGACCGGTCAGGCGCTCGTCGACCTGCTGCACGATTCGCCACTGCAGGATGTCAACTTCGATCGGGTCCAGACGCGCTCCCGCGTTCGCGGTGTCGATCTGTGAACGGCTGGCTTCTCGACACGAACGTACTGTCGGAATTGCGCCGGCCGAAACCTGAAGCCAGGGTCGTGCGGTTCGTGTCGGGGAAACCGCTGGACCTTCTCTACGTTAGCGTCGTGACCTTCGCGGAGATCCGATTTGGCATCGAGCTGATGAAGGACGCGGGCCGGCGGATGGAATTGAACGAGTGGCTTTCCAACAAGCTGCGGCCGATGTTCGAGGACCGCGTTCTCGAGATCACTGAGGACATCATGCTGAAGTGGCGGCTGCTCGTCGAAAGCGGCCGGAAGAGCGGGCACACGTTCTCGCAGCCCGATCTCATCATCGCCGCGACCGCGCTGCATCACGGACTCACGATCGTTTCCCGCGACACGAGCGACTACGAACAGGCAAACGTGCCGGTGCTCGATCCGTGGACGGGCACGCGCTAAAGCTTTCTCAGCTGACCGGGAGCTTCGAAACACTCCATGGAGGGTGTTGAAACGCCGCCAAGGCCTTTCGAAATACCCCAATGACGCTTCGCAAGACGCCCAGCGAGCCATCGAAACACACCATGGTGTGAATCCGAGACACCGCCGATGCCTTTCGAATACCCCGATGATGCTTCGCGAAACACTCGGGGAGCCATCGAAACACTCCATGGTGTGAAAACATAGCCTCCCGGGAGCCTCAACACACACCATGGTGTGGTTCCGAAGGCTCCTCGGACGTCTCGCAAGGCCCACAAAGCGTCACGAACACACTCCATGGTGTGTTTTTCGGCCCCTTCTGTAGCCTTGCGAGGACGCTCGGACGTCTCTGGAAGCTCTCCGGAGCATTTGAGATTCACTCCATGGTGTGTTTCGATAGGGTCGGGGAGCATTTGAATACCACTCCATGGTGTGAATCGAAGGGTCCGCGCCTGCGATTCGCAAGGTTCCGGTTGTGATTTTGGAGTGCGGCGGCGATCTCAGTGCACCCGCACCGTCGCCACGAGGGTCTCGTTGCCCTTCTGGCCCATGCCGGAGCTGGTCTGGGTCGACTCGTAGCGGGCGCGGATGAGGCGGTCGGCGGTTCGGGCGAGATGCCAGCTCTTTTTCTGCTTGATCTCGGCCTTGAACACGAGCACGGAGATCTTGGCGTTGAAGATGTGCTCCGCGGCGAGGGGGACCAGGTCGGCTCCGAGCCACAGCGTGAGCTTGTTGTCCGAGATCTTGAAGCGCTTCGCCTCGTCGGGGTCGATGCGGTCGGTGAGGCGCACGACGAGGACGCGGGCCGGCTTGCCGGCCCAGGTGCCGGCGGCGTCGGACAGCAGCTTCCCGCCGTCGAGCAGGCGGACGAGCGTCGGCGCGAAGTCGAGGGCGTCGACGGTGTCGGCGGGATCGATCTCGTTCAGCGCGCTGACCGTCGGCGCCTTCAGTCTGGGATCGCGCACCTTCGCGTCCTGCTCGCGGTCGAGCTGCGTGAGGAGCGTCGGCGGCACGACGATGTGGAAGCCGCTCGCGCCGGCTTCCAGTTCCACCGACACCTTCCCCCCGAACTTGTCGTTGTCGAACTTTCCCTCCGAGACGACGTTCTGCTGCAGCTCCAGCGTCGCGCGGACCGGCTCGCGGGCCGGCAGCTTGCCGAGGGCGGCGCGCACGTCGCCGATCGGGTCGGCGGCGAGAGGCAGGGACAGGAGGAGAAGAAAGGGAAGACGGGCGTGGGTCATCACATCAGCTTATGACGGAACCCTCGGAGGATAGTTCTCAGTGCCGCGCCGACCGCCGCCGCGGCGGCTCGAACGTTTGCAGAAACGCACGCGGCACATCTCCCCCCTCGGGCGCGAGGCGCGAGTACACCGCGGCCACCGTGCCGCGTCCGAGCGGCGCCAGGGACGCGCTCTGCTCGGCGTACGGCTCCGCGTCGCCGAGTGAGCGGACGGCGGTGAGCGGCGCGCCGAGGTCCGCCAGCCAGGCGGCGCGGAGCTCGTGCGGGCGCCAGGCGAACAGACGCTCGGTCCAGACCAGGAGGTAGCCGTCCTGCCACGCCAGCGCCGGCAGGGCCGCGTCCGCGGCGATCAGGACGCCGGGGTCGGACGCCGGACCGTCGCGCAGCGTGCCGTCGCGGGCGATGCGGCGTCCGCGGATGTCGGTGCCGCTCGTCCAGGCGACCAGCCATTCGCGCCCGTTCCACGCCGCGGCGGGCTCCCCTTCCGGCGCCTCGGAGTCGACGACGTCGAACGCCCCGAGGCTGGTCAGGCCGGAGGTCACGCGTGCCGCGCCGATGCCGATCGGCGAGGTGCCGGTGTGATACGAAAAGTACGTCTCGTCCCACACCACGAGGAACTCGTCGCCGCCCGGGGCGATGACGATGTTCAGCACTTCGCTGACCGGCGTCAGCGTGAGCGGCACCGGGTCGAGGAACGTGGCGTCGGCACGGAGACGGACGACGTGTACGCCGGCGCCCGACGACCATGAGAGCAGCGTCGTGCCGTTGTGCGAGCCGAGGGCAATGGCGGGGGTCATGTTCATGACCGGGAACTGCGTCCCGTCCTCGGCGCGCAACGCGCCGGCGACGGGGATGCGCCGCGTGAACAGCACACCGTCGTGGTCCATCCAGGCGACGATGAAGTCCGTCCCGTTGAAGGTCGTAGTGGAGGTGAAGCTCTGCGCCGCGAGGCGCAACGGCGCGGGATCGAGCGGAAGCCCGTCGAGCGCGGTGCGCCGCGCGTAGAGACCGCTCTCCTCCTGCCAGACGGCGAGCAGCGACGTGCCGCTCGAGGCGAGCGAGGGCCGCTCCTGCCGCGGCGCCGCCAGGGACAGCAACTCCCGCGAGCGCGGCGCGAGCGTGGACGCGGTAACGACCGCGCCGAACACGTCGCGCCCGTCGTTGTCCGGGTCGCCGCTCGGCGGCACGCCGGTCCAGGCCACGAAGACGTCGCCGCGGCCGTTCGTCGTGGCGGTGCTGGTGACGGCGACGGCCGTCGGGGCGCGCGACTTCTCGACCGTGACCGGTCCGGCCTGGAGGCGGCCTTCACGATTGAGGCGGATGGCCTGCACGTCGCGGCCGTAGTCGCCGACGATGACGTAATCCGTACCGGTCCAGAGCGGCGTGGTGACTCCGTAAACGTTTCCGGGAGCAGCAGCGGCTCGGCCACCGTCGCAAAGTCGGCGCTCACGTGTCGCACGGCATGGCGGACGCCATTGTGGTCGTAGGTCAGCAGCAGGAAGTCGCGGCCGTCGGAGACGAGGACCGGCGCACGCGCGCTCTGGTCGTAGACCAGCCGCGTGACGGGACCCGCGGAGCCGTCGATCGTGAAGCGCACGCCGTCGACGCCGATGGCGGAGCCGCCGAAGGAGACGTCCAGCCAGACCGCGCCGAAGGTCGAGCCGTTGTACGCGATCTGCGGCGGACCGATCTCCCGGTCGCCGGCGAGACTGATATCGGCCGCGGTCGTGCCGTCGGGCGCGAGGAAGAGCGCGCGCGGCTCGGGGCGGATGCCGTTGGAGCGCAGATACGAGATCACGGCGTGCCTGCCGTCGGACGCCGCGCCGGACGGACGCGCACCGGTCATGACCACGCGCGGACCGTCGACGATGGCGCCGTCGCGGTCGATGCGCATCACCGAGAACTCGTCGCCGAGCGACCAGGCGATGACGTAGGAGCTGCCGCTCCAGACGACCTGCGGCAGGAACAGTTCTTTGTCGGAGATCCTGATGCCAAGCGGATCGAGCACTTCGCCGTCACGGGAGATGCGCGTGGCGAAGGTGCCGCCGAGCATGGAGCGATGGTCGATCCAGAGGGCCAGGTAGTTTTCGCCGTCGGAGGCAACGCGCGCCATGTGCTGGTGGCGCGGCGCGGGACCGGGCGCGGGGTCGGACAGCGGCACTCCGCCAACGGCCGCGAGCAGCGGAAGGACCAGCGCCAGGATGTGCATGGATAGTTATTGTACAGGCGTCGTCAGAACGCGAGGAACGCGGCGAGCGCGATGACGATCGGTGCCACCAGTACCGCCGCCACGATCCCGAACCCGCGCGCCGCCGAAAAGTTGTGCGCCTCGGCCAGCGTGTGGCTGGTGATCACCACCCACCCCACGACCACGAGCAGGTCGAGAATGCCGAACAGCATCACCGTTCCGCATCCCGAGGCCAGGCGGCCGGCGTCGATGGCGACCTTGAAGTCGCCGATCTCGGCCTGCGCCAGTTCGACGGCCGGCTTCATCCACATTTTCGGGATGCGGTACAGGAGCGCCCAGACCACCGGCGCCAGTCCCCACGCCAGCGCGGAGCGGACCGCGGCAACGGTGCCCGTCCCTTCCATCGCGCGCCCGAGACCGTAGGCGATCCATCCGGAGACATAGAAGAGGATACCCGTCACCAGAATCACGGCGACGGGGATCAGCGGACCGATGATCTTCATCTTCGGGTCGAGGCCGGAGTAAACCTTCGACATCTCGGAGATGTTGATGTCGCCGATGAAGCTGGAGATCGTGGCCAGCAGGACCAGCGGCCAGACCATGCGATCCGGCGGCGCGTCGAGGATCCGGCGCATCGTGATCCGCGGATGCACCAGCACCGACGCCAGGTTCTTCAGCCACTGCATGAGCGGAGAGTAACGCGAAACGGTCATACGCCGAACTGGCGCAGGTGATGGTCGATGTGACGCCAGGCCAGCACGCCCCAGCCTTTGCGTCCGAGCTCGCCGAAGGCGGGATGGTAGGGCCAGTCGTCGCGCGCATTGCGCTTGCCGAACTCGGTGACGAGACGGACCAGCTCGCGCTTGCTGTCGTCCACCGTGCGCGAGTCCGAGGGCAGCAGCTCCGGCGCGGTGGGGACGCCTTTCGGCCAGGGCAGCACGTAGACGAGCAACTGCCGGAACGGGGCGAAGCGGATGAGCAGGTTCTTCGGCTTCGTCTGCAACTCGCCGATGGCCATGCGCATCGACTCGACGAGATGCGTGAGCATCCGCTCCGCGTTCATCTTTCCCCACGTGGGCCGCGTGTCCGCGGTCACGCGGTCGATGCGCGAGAGGAGTCCATTGCGCCGCTGCTCGTCGAACAGAGTCTTCATTCGTCACTCCAGCGAAACGCCGACCAGGCGTCCGATCCCGAAGGTGAGGGCCGCGGCGATGAGGCCGAACACGACCTGCCGCGAGCCCGAGAACAACACCGGCCGGCCGGTGAAAAGCGTGATCGCGCCGCCGAGCGCGAACAGCGCCACGGTGCTGAACGCGACGCTGAGCGCGACGGCCGTCATCCCGTCCGCGAAGAAGAACGGGATCACCGGGACGATCGCGCCGAGGGAGAAGAGCACGAATGACGTGATGGCGGCTTCCCATGCGGAGCCGCCCAACTCGTCGGGGTCGATCCCGAGCTCCTCGCGGGCCAGCGTTTCCAGCGCCGTGTCGGGATTGCTCATCATCCGCGCGGCGAACTCGCGGGCCTGCTCCTCGCCGAGGCCGCGGGCCTGGTAGATCAGCGCCAGCTCTTCCTCTTCTTCCTCCGGCGCGGTGCGCAGCTCTTCCTCCTCGGTCTGCAGTTGATGGCGGTACAGCTCGCGCGAGCTCTGCACCGAGAGCCATTCGCCGAGGGCCATCGAGCCGGCGCCGGCGAGGAGGCCGGCCAGGCCGGTGATGAGGATCGTGCGCTCGCTCAGGGCCGCGCCGGCGACGCCCATCACCAGGCTGAGATTCGACACGAGCCCGTCGTTCGCGCCGAGGACCGCGGCGCGGAGGGCGTTGCCTCCCGTGCTGCGGTGGCGCCCTTCGAGGCGCATCACGTCGGCGCCGGCGAAACCGCCACGCACGGACGACATCATCTGAATGACGCGCGAGTGGGAGCGCTCGTCGCCGTGAAAGTCGCGCGCGTCGGCCTGGCCGGCGTACTTGTTCGTGTCGGCCTTCTCGAGTGTCTGCACCGAGGGTAGGACCGCGCTCGTGCCGAAGCGGCGGGCCAGCCAGCCGAGCGTGCGCGTGCGCCACGACACGCGGAAGTCGGGCAGCGACTCGCCGGCGTCCTCGAGCTTCCTGCGCCAGCGCTCCGCATGGCGCCGCTCGACGTTCGCCAGCCGCTGATAGACCTCGGCCAGCCGCGTGTCTTTCTCCGCGGCGGCGAGCGAGTCGTACAGTGCGGCGCCGTTCCACTCGTCGACCAGGTTCTCGATGAGCCGGTCGCGCTCGCGCGCGCTGAGGGGCATGCGGGAAGGATACATAATTCGCCGCGATGCAGAACCGCTGGTCCGAATCGCCGAACGACGTCATCTCGCAACTCGTCCATCAGTCGCGCCTCGTGGGGGCCGAGGAAGACCTCGTGCTCTGGGGCGGCGGCAACAACAGTGTCAAGGCCGCCGCCACCGACATCCTCGGCCGCCCGATCGAGGTCATGTACATCAAGAGCAGCGGCAGCGACATGAAGTCGATCGTGCCGAAGCAGTTCCCCGCGGTGCGCCTCGACTACATCGCCCCGCTCCGCACGCGCGACGAGGACATGACCGATCAGGAGATGGTCGACTACCTCGCCAAATGCCTGATCGACCCCGCCAGCGCACGTCCGTCGATCGAGACGCTGCTGCACGCGTTCCTCCCCGCGAAGGCGGTGCTGCACACGCACGCGGACGCGATCCTCGCGCTGACGAACACGCGCGGGCGGGAGGCGACGGTGCGGGAGTGCTTCGGGGAGGACGTGATCGTGGTGCCGTACCGGAGGCCCGGATTCCGGCTGAGCCGCGACGTGGCGGATGCGTTCGACGCCAAGCCGGATGCGGCCGGGCTGGTGCTGATGAACCACGGGTTGATCACGTGGGGGGACTCGGTGCAGGAGGCGTACGAGCGCCACATCGCGCTGGTGACGAAGGCGGAGCAATGGGGCGCCGCCGAGGAGCGCCGCCTTCCAGGCGGCCGGTCCGCCGGCTTCCAGCCGGCGAGTCACCGGCTGGAAGCCGGTGGACCGGCCGGCAGGATGCCGGCGCTCCGTGCGGCGCTTCGCGGCGCGCTCGGCGGGCGCATTCTGGAGTTCGACGACTCGCCCGAGGTCCTGGAGTTTCTCTCCCGCGACGACGCGCATCGGGTCACGCAGATCGGGCCGGCCACGCCGGACCATCTGCTTTACACCAAGCGCTACCCGCTCTTCCTCAACGACGGCGACAACATCAAAGACAAACTCGCGGCCTGGCAGTCCGCGTACAAAGCCCACTACGACGCCCACCCGAGCGAGTTCTCCATGCTCGAGCCCACTCCCCGCATCGTGCTCATGTCCGGCACCGGCATGTGGACCGCGGGCAAGGACGCACGTGCCGCGCGCATCGTGCGCGACATCTATCGCCACACGATGCGCATCATCGCCGGAGCGGAGTCGGTCGGCGGCTACGAGACGCTGAACGATGAGGATGCGTTTCACGCCGAGTACTGGCCGCTCGAGCTGTACAAGCTCACGCTCCTCCCGAAGGAGAAAGAGCTGGCCAGCAAGGTCGCGCTGGTCACCGGCGCAGCGAGCGGCATCGGACGCGCGTGCGCGGAGCGGTTCGCCGAGGAGGGGGCGCACGTGGTCGTGACCGACGTCGACCTCGAGCTGGCGAAGCAGGTCGCGCAGTCGATCATCGACAAGCACGGCCTCCGCCGCGCCATCGCCGTGCGCCTCGACGTCGCCAGCGAGGAAGACGTGGAGCGCGCCTTTGCGACGGCGGTGCGCGAGTACGGCGGCGTCGACGTGGTGGTCAGCAACGCCGGCATCTCGTCGTTCGGCAGTCTCGACACCCTGCCGGCCGCGGAGTGGGACCGCGCCTTCGCCGTCAACGCCCGCGGCCACTTCCTGGTCGCCCGCGCCGCCATGCGGATCATGAAGGAGCAGTCGCTCGGCGGCTCGATCGTCTTCAACGCGTCGAAGAACGTGACGGCCCCGGGGAAGGAGTTCGGCGCGTACAGCGTCAGCAAGGCCGCCGAGGCGCAACTGTGCCGGATCGTGGCGCTGGAGGGGGGCGAGTTCGGGATCCGCGCGAACATGCTCAACCCCGACGCGATCTTCGGCGGCTCACGCTTCTGGAGCGACGAGATGCGCAACATGCGCGCGCAGGCGTACAACATCGACACGGAGAAGCTGCCCGACTTCTACCGCAACCGCACGCTGCTCAAAGTCGAGGTGACGGCGGACGACGTCGCCGAGGCGGCGCTGTTCCTGGCCGGCCCGCGCTCGGCCAAGACGACCGGCACGATGCTCCCCGTCGACGGCGGCGTGAAGGAAGCGTTTCCGCGGTAGGTCGCTGTTTGTCATCCCGAGCGTGAGTCGAGGGACCTGGGTGGGTGGGGGCGCGCTGAATGAGCCCGAGGGCGAGCTGCGCACCCCCCGCCCGCCCAGGTCCCTCGACTCACGCTCGGGATGACAAGGGCGGCACGCCTGTCGACGAAACACGTGTTTGCGCGGCGACATGGGCACAACCAGCGCTGCCGGTCGCACCGGCCCGCCGGAGGCCCCTCGTCGTTCCCTGTCGCCTAATCCGTCTGACGGTGCATCACCGCGGTGGTGATGCGCGTGTCGTGCGTGCGCGTGAGGGCGAACATCGTCACGTCGTCGCCGGCCGGGGCGGCGCCGATGAACGAGCGGACGTGCGCGGTGATCGAGTCGAGGATCGTGATCGCGGGCAGGCCGTGCATCGTCGTCACCAGCTCCGCCACCGGCTCCAGGCCGAGCTGCTCCTCCGCCTCGTTCTCCGCCTCCGTCACCCCGTCCGTGAACAGCACGAACGAATCGCCCTCCGCGAGCGCGATGCGCTGATTGCGGTACTGCGCGTGGCCGAACAGACCGACCACCATGTCCGTGACCTTCAGCTCCTCCACGCCGTTCGTCGAGATCACCAGCGGCGAGACGTGGCCCGCGTTCGTGAATTCCACCTCGCCCGTTTTCGGCTCGAGCACCCCCACCACCAGCGTCACGAACTTCGTCGGCGCCGTCTTCGGTGCCAGCGTGAGATTGAGGTCGCGCGCCAGCTCCGCCGGCGTCGGGTCCGTGCGCGTGAAGATGCTGAAGGCCGTGGCCACGCTGGCCATCACCAGCGCCGCGGTGATCCCCTTGCCGCTCACGTCCGCGATGATGAAATACATGCGGCCGTCGGGGCGCACCACCACATCGTAGTAATCGCCGCTGACCGTGCGGCACGGCACGTTCGAGCCGGCGAAGGCGTAGCCGTCGATCTGCGGCAGTTGCGCGGGGAGGAGGCGGCTCTGGATCGTGTACGCCGTGCGCAGCTCCTCGTCGAGCCGCGCCTTGGCCAGCGCTTCCTCGCGCAACCGCGTCGTCTCGAGCTTCACCGCCGCGAAGCGCGCGATCTGGGCGATGAGGTGCACGTCGTCGTGCGTGACCGCGCCGCGCTGGGCCTGGAAATCGAGATAGAGCACGCCCAGGACCGCGTCGCCGACGACGAGCGGCGCGCAGACCGCGGAGCGGATGTTCTGCGCCACGATCGACTGGGCGCGGGCGAGCTTCTCGTCCTGCGTCGTGTCGACGAACGACACCACGTTGCGCCCCTCCACGACCTCGCCGAGGAGCGTCTTGCTGATGAAGAGGTCCGTGGAGTCGTCGGGGTCGGTGCGGCGCAGGCGGACGTCGCCGAACGTCGAGCGGTCGTCCCCGAAGAGCGCCAGCGCGGCACGCGACGGCCGCAGGAGCTCGACCACGCGGTCGAGGATGAAGTCGAAGACGTCCTCCATGGAGCGGTCGTCGATGAACTGCAGCGCCAGCGAGGCCAGGACGCCGGTGCGGGCCCGGTCGTCGATCTCGCGGATGGGGATGGCCAGGTTCTTCGCGTGCGAATCGCTGTCGAGCGCGATGAGCTGCGACTGCGACAGGGCGTCCTCCGACTCGAAGATGACCTCGGAATCGCCGAGCATGATCCGGTCGCCGGCCTTCAGCGGGATCGGCAGGACAATCTTCGCGCCGTTCAGCATCGTGCCGTTCACGCTGCCGCAGTCGCGCACCACCCACCGCCCGTCGAGCAGCACGATCTCGGCATGGCGGCGGGAGAGATAGCGGTCTTTGATGGGGACGGTGCAGTCGGTGGCGCGCCCCAGCGTGATCATCGGGCCGGAAGCGTTGACCTTGATCGGCGCGAGGTTCGGCTGGAGCACGGTGAGGCGGACCGCGGGCGTTTCCATTTTGCGGTGGCCATTGTAGATGGAGGGGTGACGCCCCAGTCCCCTCTCCCCGCGCACGGGGAGAGGGCCAGGGTGAGGGGCTCCCTTTCCGTTCGCTCGCGCGTCCCCTCACCCGGCCTTCGGCCACCCTCTCCCCGCTTAGGCGGGGAGAGGGGACTGAAGACTCGTGCGGCGCCGGCGCATGGGCCCCCACCCCGCGTTGTATCGTGCGCGGCGCGATGAAGCTCCTCAAGGCCTGGCTGCCGGTGATCCTCTGGGCGGCCGTCATTCTCTCCGCGGCCAACGACCGCTTTTCCGATCAGCAGACCAGCGGCTGGCTGGACCGGTTGTTCGGACGGATGCCGCCCGAGGTGAACGTGGTGGTGCGCAAGGGCGCGCACGTCGCCGAGTACGCCGTGCTGGCCCTCCTTGCCTCGCGCGCGCGGCGGACGATCGTCACTCCCCTGCTGATCTGCCTGTCCGTCGCCTGCGCGGACGAGACGCTGCAGGCGATGACGGTCACGCGCACCGGCTCCGCGGTGGACGTGGTGTGGGACATGACCGGCGCCATCCTGGCGGTGATGGCGGTCCGCGAGTGGAGCGCGCGGAGCGCGGCGCGCCGCACCAATCCCCGCTGAGCAGGATGCTCGCATTGGAGCCACGAAAAAGAGACGACGAAGGCCTCCGGCGGGCCGGTGCGACCGGCGGCGCTTGTTGTGCCCCTGTCGTCGCACGTCGTCGCGCAAACACGTGTTCCGTCGACAGGCGTGCGTTCAGGCTAGGCCAACAAGCGCCGCCGGTCGCACCGGCCCGCCGGAGGCCCCCGGTCGTCTTTTTCGTGGGCGCAATGGAGAGCGTTCTGCTTAGAATTCGCGCGCCATGGTCCAACGTACGTTCGTCCTGCTGTGCACCCTCCTCCTCACCCTCGCCGCGGCCGCGCAGAAAACGCCGCTGACACACGAGACCCTCACCCTCATGAAACGCGTCGGCTCGCCGTCACTCAGCCCCGACGGCAAATGGGTCGTCTTCTCCGTGACCGAGCCGTCGTACGACGACAAGGAACAGGTCACCGACCTCTGGGTCGTGCCCGCCGACGGCAGCGCGAAGCCGCGCAAGATCACGTCGATGAAAGCCGGCGAAAGCGATCCGGTCTGGTCGCCCGACAGCCGCCGCATCGCCTTCTCCGCGAAGCGCGACGCCGACGAGCAGAGCCAGATCTACGTGCTCGACCTGGTCGGCGGCGGCGAGGCGCAGCGCGTGACCAACCTCTCGACCGGCGTCCGCTCGCCGAAGTTCAGCCCGGACGGCAAACGCCTCCTCTTCGCCAGCACTGTCTTCCCCAACGCGGCCGACGAGGAAGCGAACAAGAAGGCGGCCAAGGAAGAGAAGGACCGCAAGTTCAAGGTGCGCGTCTACGAGTCCTTCCCCATCCGCGCGTGGGACCGCTGGGTCGAGGAGAAAGAGCCGCACGTCTTCGTGCAGACCATCGACGGCGGCACGCCGAAGGACCTCCTGGCCGGGACGAAGCTCGTCGCGGAAGTCGGCTTCGGCGGTGTCGGCGGCGGCGAAGGGCGCGAGACCATCGCCGGCGAGTGGACGCCGGACGGCCAGTCCATCGTCTTTGCCGCGACCACGGGACGCCACACCGGTCCGTACTCCGAGGTCGATTTCGGTCTCTATCGCCTCAGCGGGAACGGTTCGGAGCCGGAGCGCATCGCGTCGAGAGGCGGCACGTACGGGAGCCCCTCCTTCAGCCCCGACGGGAAGACGTTGTTCGTCACCTTCGAGCCGAACAACGGCAAGACGTACAACCTCAGCACCCTGGTCGCCTTCGACTGGCCGTCCATGACCAACGAGCGCACCGTCGCCCAGACGGATCGCTCGGTCAACGACTACGCCGTCTCGAACGACGGCAAGACCGTTTACTTCACGGCCGAGGATTCGGGACTGGTGAAGATCTACTCCGTGCCGGTCAGCGGTGGCGCGGCGAAGCTCGCCCTCGACCCACAGCGCGGCGTGTACACCGGACTGGTGTCCGCGGACAGCGCGCCGGTGATGGTCGCGCTGTGGGGCTCGTCGGTCGATCCCGCCGAGATCGTGCGCATCGACCTGGCCGGCAGGAAGCACACGAACCTGACCAGCTTCAACACCGAGCAGGCCCGCACGATCGACTGGGAAGCGCCGCAGCACTTCTGGTTCACATCCAAGCGCGGCCGCAAGATCCACAACCTGATCGTCACGCCGGCCGGCTTCGACCCGTCGAAGAAATACCCGCTGTTCCTGCTGATCCACGGCGGCGCGCACAACATGTGGCGCGACCAGATCACCCTGCGCTGGAACTATCACCTCCTCGCCAGGCCCGGCTACGTGATGCTGCTGACGAACTACACCGGCTCGACCGGCTTCGGAGCCGAATTCGCCCAGCAGATCCAGGGCGATCCGCTGCGCGGTCCCGCCGAAGAGCTGATGGAAGCCGCCGACGCGGCCATCGCCAAGTATCCGTTCATCGACGCCTCGCGCCAGGTCGCCGGCGGCGCGAGCTACGGCGGCCACCTCGCCAACGCCCTCGAGGCGTGGTCGGGCAATCGCTTCAAGGCCCTCATCAGTCACGCCGGCCTCGTGAATCTCGAAACGCAGTGGGGCACCTCGGACGTGATGTACGGCCGCGAGCTGGCCATGCTCGGTCCGGTCTGGGAGCAGAGCGAGACCTGGCGCACGCAGAACCCGGTCCGCTTCGCGGCGAACTTCAAGACCCCGATGCTGCTCTCCGTCGGCGAGAAGGACTACCGCGTCCCGATGAACAACACCCTCGAGATGTACGCCCTCCTGCAGCGCCTCAAAGTCCCGACGCGCATGCTGGTCTGGCCCGAGGAGAACCACTGGATCCTCAATCCCGAGAACTCGCGGGTGTTCTATAAAGAGGTGGATGAGTGGCTGCGGAGGTGGGTGACGCCGGGGCCGATGTAGAAAGGGTTGCTGGTTGCTGGTGACTAGTGCTGTGTCGCTAGAACCGTAACGTCCTGGCAACTAGCAACCAGAAACCAGCAACTACCTCGGGCCAATGAAGAAGGTGTTGCTGGTTACCACGCATGTGCCGCAAAACCGTAACGCACTAGCAACTGGCAACCAGTAACCAGCAACTACAATCCATTTCCATGAAACGCCTCCTCCTCGGGCTCGCGATGCTCGTGTCGGCCACCGCGTCGGCGGGCCTCCCGTTCATCGAGGACGACTACCAGACGGCGGTGTCCCGCGCCAGGGCGAAGAACGTTCCCATCTTCGTCGAGGCGTGGGCGCCGTGGTGACACACCTGCCGCTCGATGAAGGCCTACGTCTTTACGGACGCCAGCCTGGAGCGGTACGCCGGACGGTTCGTCTGGCTCAGCCTCAACACCGAGGACGCGAAGAACGCCGCGTTCCTCAAGCGCTATCCGATCCCGGCCCTGCCGACGATCCTCGTCCTCGACCCCTCGCGGGACACGGTGGTGCTCCGCTACGTCGGCGGCGCCAGCGTCGCCCAGGTCCGCAGGCTGCTCGATGAGGCCGAGAACACCGTCATGGCCGGGCGCCGGTCGCGCGCCGACACGCTGCTGACCCGAGCCGACCGGCTCACCAGCGAAGGGAAGCAGGCCGAGGCCGTGCCGTTGTATGTCGACGCCATTTCGTCGGCGCCGCAGTCGTGGAAAAAGCTTGGCCGCGCCAGCGAGGCGCTGATCTACGCGCTGTCGATGACCAACGACCAGCCGCGCTGCGCCACGCGCGCGCTGCAGCTCTATCCGCGCGTCAAGGGCACGCCCGCCGCCGCCAACGTCGCCGCGACCGGCCTCGCCTGCGCGGTCGCGCTCGACAAGGAGCACCCGAAACGCCGCCAGCTCCTCGACGGCCTCGAGACCGCGACCATCGAGGCCTTCGAGGACAAGAAGCTCGTCATCTCCGACGACGACCGCTCCGGCCTCTACATCGCCCTCATCGACGCGCGCGACGCCGCGGGCGACGACGAGGAAGTGATCCGGCTGAAGTACGAATGGGCGGCCTTCCTCGAAGGGGCGGCCGCGCGCGCCACGACGCCCGATCAGCGCACCGTCTACGACTCGCACCGTCTCGCCGCCTACCTCGACCTCGGCACGCCCGAAAAGGCCGTACCGATGCTCGAGCAGTCCGAGCGCGATTTCCCCGACGACTACAACCCGCCCGCGCGCCTGGCCATGGCCTGGAAGGAGCTGAAGGAATTCGACAAGGCCCTGGCCGCCTCGGACCGCGCGCTGGCGAAGGTCTATGGGCCGCGCAGGATCTCCGTGCTCAGCGTCCGCGCCGACATCTATGTCGCCAGGGGTGACCTCGCCGCGGCGAAAGAAACCGTGCGTGCGGCCCTCGAGGCCGCGAAGGCGCTCCCGGAAGGCCAGCGCAGCGAGCGCCGCATCACCGCTCTCGAAAAGCGCCTCGCCTCGATGTAGGACGTACAAATGGTGCGGGCCGCCTTTCGGCGGCCCGCGAAATGGGTCCGTGAGAGTCGACGCTATGGACGGCTTGTGGGTAGCCGTATGTCAGTCGAGGGTTGATCGAGAGAGAGATTCGCAGGCCCCGCGACTTCGTCAGATCCGCTTCGGAGAGCTGCCAACCCCCACCGAACCCACATGCATGATAGTGCATTCAAGACGGATTGTCCACCTTTCCTGCCTTTTATGACTCGGATAAATGGCGGTTTACCGTCTCTGCATCATTTTTCGTGCGAAATATCCCGCCCCGAAGACACCAATAAGGACCGCCAGCACCCCGACCGCCCTTCCGCTGCCGCCGAAGTAGGCCGGATAGCGGACCATGTTCAGCACGAGGATTCCGCTGACAATGAGAAAGAGGGCGATCCGGATCGCGTAGAGGATCGGCGTCGGACGGCGCGAGCGAAGGGAGTCGCTCCAGAGGATCCAGAGCATCACCGTGATGACCGCCAGGGCCATCGCCACGGGATTCATCATTTCAGCGCATCGTACTCCGCGGGCTGGTAGCCGAACACGGCCTTCTTTCCCTGCAGCACCAGCGGCCGGCGGACGAGGTTCGCGTCGCCGAGCATCAGCTCAATGGCCTCGGACTTTGTCAGTTTCGCCGCGTCGCGTCCGAGGGCCTTCCAGGCCGGGCTGCGGGTGCTGAGGACGGCGTCCAGACCGTAGTCGTCGATGAGGCGCGAGAGCAACTCGCGCGACGGCCGTTCCTTGGCCAGGTTGTGTTTCACGAGCTCGTATCCGCGACCTTCCAGGTCAGCGACTGCCTTGCGGCAGCTCGTTCACGTCGGCTTGAGATAGACCTCGAGCGATTTCGTCATTTCTTCTTCACCCACCAGGCGTCGGGATTCTTGGCCGCGGCCGGATGCGGCGCGGCGGTGGTCGTCGTGGCGTACTTCGGCGCGAGCTCCGCGATCATCTGCTGCACGTCCGGCGTGCAGGTGCCGCCGCACTCGCCGAGGGTGGCGGTGGTGCGGGTGGCCACCTGGTTCAGCGTGTGTGCTCCCTCGCGGATGGCCCGCTCGATCGTGCGGTATTTGATGTTGTTGCAGCGGCACACGGTCTTGAGGCCGCGGACGGCCGGATGCACGGACTCGTTCTCATCCATTCCGGCGGCCCTTAACATCGCCGCGCGCGCCCGGCTTCCCCACCTGCGGCTTCGGACGGGCCGGCATCGCGGTGGCCGAGGAGGCCGGCAGACTCAGTTTCGGCAGGCCGCGGGAAAGCGACACGGGACGGACCGCGGACCGCTGTTTGCCGACCTTCGGGCTGCGCATTGCGTCATCGTAACCCACTGCCGTAGAATGCGCCCCGCTTCGCGCCGCCGCGTCCGGAATTTCCCCGCGCGCGTCGCGTTAGCGGCAGTCACGTGGGGCTGTAGCTCAGTTGGGAGAGCGCCTGAATGGCATTCAGGAGGTCATCGGTTCGATCCCGTTCAGCTCCACCAAACTTCACATTCTCAACGTGAAAACGGCGGCCGAAAGGCCGCCGTTTCTGTTGGTGCGACGGGCGGTCAGTCCGTGGTGAGGGAGCGCGGGTGGAACGTGACCGTGGAGATCACGCAGGTGTTCGTTCCGGCCTCGTACGTCTGCTCCGAGCCGTCGCCGAAGACGAGGCGAAAGTCCATCTTGCACGAGGTGCGGCCGACGGCTTCGAAGTAGACGGCGGTGTTGCTGCCGTTCGGAAGGTCGTTCTTCAGGATGTCGCCGCCCCAGTCCTCACGCTCGTGAGGAGAGACATACAACTCGGTGATTCGCCGGCCGGTCGAGTTGTGAACCCAGAAGTCCCGCCTGTCGTCCTGCGCGTACGACGTCGCGCAGACAGGAAGGATGATGAAGGCGATCAGGACGAGACGTACGAGGAGGGATGGTCTGGCGGATTTCGTTCTCATTGGAGTTCTTCCTTTCATCCCTCATAGACCGGCGACGCCTCCCGTTTTCCGGCGAGGTGAAAAACTCACGGATCGCCGAAGCGAACCTCGCCCAGGATGATTGGACCAACGGGCGAGGTCACGCTCGTGCGTTTTCAGCCATTCGACGACCCGCATGCGGGGCCGGTTTTGTCGGCTCGCTGAGAACGTCGGCGTCGACTAGATATCTCAAGGCGTGTCGGTGGACCCGGATTCGATGGCGACGAAGAATCCCTTTTCGGGACACGACAAAAGCCAATCGACCACGCCTCGTTATTGGGCGGAGTCCGCCGCACGAGCCGATACTCGCCACGATCGAGGCGCTCGACGGTGAATTCGTCCCCTGGCTCGATCTGGTCCAGTTCACGGAGCTCGGCGGGCAGCACGATCAGACCCCGTGAAGACACGGTCGTTTTCATTACTCGGTAAGATACCGTCGTCTTACCAGCTCGCAGTCTAAATGAGCACGGATCGACCGCTCCGTCCGCCCTGTTCCACGACGCTTCGCGCTATGACTGGGAGACGCTGGTCCATCCATGAGTGTTCTCGCCGATCGCGTCCGCGGCCGCGCCGCCGCATGCGGATTTCCGGTTGCGATGATCCTGCTGCCGGTGTCCCGGGCCCAGTCCGCGGGTGAACCGGGAACGAGCTGCTGGCCACGAGCAACGGCGACGATCCGCGATGCTCGCGGCCCGGATTCGACGACACTCGACCCGGCCCCGCGTCCCCGTGCGTTCGACCTTGTGAAGCAGGGCCGTCAGGACTCGACCGGGATGGTGCTGAAAAGCGCGACCGCAAGGGTCGCGCTTCTTGTTACCCAGTTGGCTCGGCAACGCCGAAACGCGGCTCAGTTCGGACCGTATGTCACGCCGTTGCCCATGTCCGCGGCAATGCGGTCAATATTGCTGAAAATATACGACCCCGTACCTGTCTTGGCCCAGACAATGCCCGCAAACGCACCGGTGGTCTGTCCGGTCCACATGAAGACCGGCGAGCCGCTATCGCCGCTGTCGGCGTACGCGGCCACTTCGTCCTGACACAGGATGTCCGCACCGCCGATGAAGTAGTCGGTGCACGTGCGGCTGACAGCGCCCGAAGTCCAGCCCGTGGTGCGGCCGACCTTGTCGAGGTACTGGCCCACCACCGGCGTGGCTGTCTGATAAAGGATGAAGTTGTAGGCGCTCGGCTGGACATCGATCGAGCCGGTCTGCCACGGACCGAACCCGCGGTACGTGGTATGCGCGACCGCGCCTTGCTGCCGATTCGCTCCCGAGTCGTACGAGACAAAGGCGACGTCGCTCCAGCGGCATGGCCAGCCGGGCGCGCAACGTGTGTTCCACGCACTGGTGAAGAATGGCGGATCCCAGGCCTCATGTCCGATCTGCACTCCGCCTTGCGAGAACACGGTGCTATCGGTGTTGCCACGGGTCGCACTGCAGTGGGCCGCGGTGTAGAAGCCCCTGGTGCCCACCGGAATGCCGACAGCGTAGTTCGCATACCAGACGTTGACACCTAATGTGCATATACTTGCAGTGCCGTTGACATTGAACCCGATCTCCAGACCTCCGACGAGCGGCCGCACGTAGTTGCGGAGAGTGATGATGAGGCTCGCGGGCTGCACGATCTCCACGGCTACGGCGTTGCGCGGCACCCGGAGTTGAGCGACGCGCGCGAGAACGCGCGCCTTTGCCTCTTCATCGCTCACGCCGATGAAGAGGCGGTTCGCGGCTTCGTCGGTGTCGACGAGTTGCACACCGTCGCTGGCGATGGCGGCAGTCAGCCGCCCGCGCCAGCCGTCGAGTTGCACCGCATCGAACTCGCCCCGCCGCACGAGGACGTCGGCCGGCTTGCTCCATGGGTGCGCCGACCGCTCGGGCCGATTGCGCGCAACGTCGGCAACGGCGGCACGCGCCGCAGCGGCGTGGGACAGATCGGTGAGGTAGACGTTGAGGTCACCGTTCGCATCGAAGAAGTATCCGCCGAAGCCGGGCACCCGCTGGACCAGTTCAACGAATCGGCCGTCCAGGCCGGGTGGTACGTGAGGCGTGCGCGCATTACCTTGGGCGGATACTCCGACGGCGAATAACCACAGAACTGCGAATCGAGAAAGACGTTTGCATTGCATCGAGCAGACCTCCGGTTAGTAGATTGACGACAAGCGCGATCGCCTGCGGGACCAGACTGCGATTGCCTGCGGTTCTTTGAGCCCACTCGCCATACGGAGTTCCTCTTACCATCTGGCATCGAGAGGGCTTGCCCACTTCATATGCTCAAGGTCGGCCCATGACGGAGCTCATATGTGGGCGTTTTGTGGGAGATTTGTCGGATTGCGTGGTTCGCGGAAACCGACGCGCCGCTCCCTCTCGAACACGAAAGAAAGGCAGCGAAACCCACCGGCGCGCGGCTGAGCGTAGCTCGCCTCGCCCCGTCCCGCGACGCTTCGCGCTATGATGACCGGACACCCATCAACATCGAACGTTTCTGCACCGACTGGGAGCCGCTGGTCCATCCATGAGTGTTCTCGCCGATCGCGTTCGCGGCGGCGGCCTCGCCGCCGCGTGCGGATTTCTGGTTGCGATGCTCCTGCTGCCGGTGGCATGGGCCCAGGCGACGGGTGAAGCCGGGAACGAGCTGCTGGCCACGCGCAACGGCGACGATCCGCGATGGTCGCGGCCCGGATTCGACGATTCGGCCTGGCCCCGCATCCCGGTGCGCTCGACTTGGAGAGAGCAGGGCCGGCAGGGGCTCGACGGCATGGTGTGGTTTCGCCGCGTCGTGACGCTCGGAGAGGAAGCCCGGCTGGCCGCGCGCAGGAACGAGCTCGGTCTGCTCCTCGGGCCGCCGGCGTACGGCGGGTATGAGGTCTACGCCGGCGGACGGCGGATCGGCCGCTCCCGCGGCTGGTCGGCGTCGCTCGCCTTCGGGTTCCCCGAGGTCTTTCGCGTGCCGCGCGAAGTCGTGGGGAGCGAGGGGACGGTGAGCCTGGCGATCCGCGCCCGGCGGATCGGCTGGGCCTCTGACCAGGACCCGCAGGGGGCTCCGTTCGGCGGAATTCTCACCTTCGGCGACTACCGCGCCCTGACAGACCGGGCGCGCTCCGCGTGGACCGGTCGTTTGTTGAGCGAGCTTCCTCTGCTCGTCCTCGCGGCCCTCTTCGGATTCGCGTTCCTGCACCACGTCCTGATGTTCAGACGCCGGCGCAAACAGACCGAGCACCTCTGGTTCGGGCTTCTGGCGCTCGCCTTCGCCGTCAACACGTTTGCCAGCACCTACTGGATCTATGAGCTGACGGTCAGCCGCGCCATTGCGGCGCGGATCAGCGACATGAGCGGCCACCTCGCCGCGGCGCTGTCCATCCAGTTTCTCTGGTCCTTCTTCTCACGGCCGATCTCGCGGCCGCTGCGCGCGTATCAGCTCTCCCATGTCGTCCTGGCCGCTGTCATCGTGCTGTGGCCCGACCCGCGCCTCGTCTTCGTCAGCGGAACCGCGCGCTGGCTGTGGCTCCTGCCGCTGCTGGTGATGGCGGCCGTGCTGGTCGTCCGGGCCACGCTGCGCGGGGACGCGGACGCGCGGATCATCGCCGCCGGCGGCGTGGGGATGATCGTCGCCCAGGCGGGCGAGCTCGCCCGCAATGTGTTCGGCATGCCGTCGCCATTCGACTTCTCCCTGGCGGCCTTCGGTTTCGCGGCCGTGCTGATGGCGATGAGCCTGGCCCTCTCGTATCGCTTCCGGCGCGTCCACGACGAGCTCGATCTGCTGCGATCGCGGCTCGAGGACGAGGTGCTGGCGCGTACGCACGAGTTGGAGGAAGCGCGCGACGAGGCGCTGGCCGGCAACCGGGCCAAGGACGAGTTCCTGGCCAACATCAGTCACGAGATCCGCACGCCGATGAACGGCTTGATCGGCATGGCCGAACTGATGGCCTGTACGCCGCTCACGCCGGAGCAGCGGAAACAACTGCAGGCCATCCAGGTCAGCGGACGGTCTCTCTCGACGTTGCTCAATGACGTCCTCGACTTCTCACGCCTGGAGGCGAAGAGCCTGACCGTGCAGCACAATCCCTTCCGGCCCAGGAACGTGGTCCAGGACTGCCTCGACATCGTCGCGCCTTTGGCAACCGGGAAGGGGCTCACGCTCAGCAGCTCCATCGCGGAAGGCACGGTGGAGGCCGTATTCGGCGACGAGCACCGCACCCGCCAGGTGCTCCTCAACCTGCTGAGCAACGCCGTCAAGTTCACGCCCGGCGGAAGAGTCGAAGTGGCCCTCGACTCCCACCCCCTGGACGACGGCCGCATCGAGGTCCGGTTCTCCGTGATCGACACCGGCCTGGGGATCTCCAGCAACGATCTGGGACGTCTCTTCGTCGCCTTCCAGCAGGTCGACGGATCGTCGAGTCGCCAGCACGGCGGCGCAGGCCTCGGGCTGGCGATCAGTAAGCGATTGACGGAGCTGATGGGCGGGACGATCGGCGTCGAGACGGCCCCGGGCCAGGGATCGCGGTTCCACTTCACCATCGTCGGCGAGCCCGCTCCGCTCGACTCGCCTCAGCCCTCCGAGCCGTCCGGGCAACCCGGTGCCGCCGGCCGCAACCCGCTGCGCGTCCTGCTCGCGGAGGACGAGGCCATCAACCGGATCGTCATCCTCGGCATGCTCCGGCACCTCGGCTATGAAGCCCACTCCGTGAACGACGGGATGGATGTCCTCGATACGCTGGACCGGGAGCCTTATGACGTCGTGCTGATGGACGTGCAGATGCCCGGCATGGACGGCCTCGAAGTCACCCGCCGCATCCGCAACGCCCCGGGCGAGCAACCGCACATCATCGCCGTGACCGCCCACGCCCTGGCCGGCGACCGCGAACGCTGCCTCGCCGCGGGCATGAACGACTACCTGAGCAAGCCGGTCCGCCTCGAGGAGCTCCAGGAAGTGCTGGCGAGCGTGACGCAGCGAGCGGAACGACCGATGGGAAGTCGCTGAGCCCTTCCTCGATCAGCACGGGAACGCCCCTTCGTTGACTGCGCTATGCTGTCCGCTCTTCTCTATGGCTGACAGCACGCGCGCGGTCGGATCGTCCGGCCTCGGGCCCGGCACGGTGCTCGACGGCAAGTACGAGATCCTGTTGCGCATCGGCGCGGGGGGCATGGGGGAGGTCTTCAAGGCCCGCCATCTGCACCTCGACGCGTTCCGCTGCATCAAGGTCATGAAGCAGGAGCTGCTCGCGGACGACGCGTTCCGCTCCCGTTTTCTGCGCGAGGCGCGGCTGGCCACGCAGATCCACCATCCCAACATCGCCGTCGTGCACGACTTCTTCGTCGGCGAGGGCGGGAACTACATGGTCACGGAGTTCATCGAGGGGCGCACGCTGCGCCAGTGGTGCGGCCAGTACGGCCCGTTCCCGCTCGCGCTGGCGGCCGACGTCGCGTCGCAGGTGCTGGCGGGACTCGACCACATCCACCGCCGCGGCCTGCTGCATCGCGACATCTCGCCCGACAATGTGATGCTCTCCTTCGATCCCGACGATCGCTGCATCGCCAAGATCATCGACCTCGGCATCGCCAAGGACCTGGCCAACAATACTTCGGCCGACACGACGCAGGCCGGCGTCCTGATCGGCAACCCGAAGTACATGTCGCCCGAGCAGCTCGGCCTGCTCAACGAAGGGGAGCAGCTCGACGGCCGCACCGACCTCTACTCCCTCGGCATCGTCGTGTACGAGATGCTGCTCGGCGTGCCGCCGTTCGCGAGCGACTCGCCGCACGGCTACATCATGAAACACCTCACCCAGGCGCCGCGCCGCTTCAACGACGCCAAGCCGCACCTCGACCTGCCGGATGCGATCGAGTCCGTGATCTTCCGCATGCTCGAGAAAGACCGCGCGAACCGCTACGCGAATGCGCGGGAGCTGTCCGCCGCGCTGGCGCCGTTCCTCGAATCGCCCGCGGGCACGCTCAGCGCCAACGACGTCACGCGGCTGCGCCGCGGTCCCGACGTCACGACGGTCTCGAACTTCGTCATCCCCACGATCTCGCCCGACGACAAAACCGTCGCCGAGGCGCCTTCGACGACGACCGCCAAAGAGCGGGCCTTCGAGCAGTCGCTGCTCGAAGACGTGGCCGAGCGCGAGACGCAGTCCGACCGCGACGGACTGCAGCGGCTGGCAGAGGCGCATCCGCGCGGATCGCGCGTCGGCGACGCGGCGCGCGAGGCGCTGACGCGCGTCGTGGCGGCGCAGGACAAGGCGGCGGAAGCGGAGCTGGCGTTTCAGCGCGCGTGGGAGGATGGACGCACGTCGGCGTGGCAGGAGTTCCTGGCCAGGCATGGCGACTCCGATCGCGCGGAAGAAGCGCGACGGCTGGTCGCCGAAGCGGAAGCGTTCGAGTCCGCGACCCGCAGCGACTCCGAGACCGCGGTGCGCGGCTTTCTCATGTCCTGGCCGGACGCGCGGCATCATCTCGAAGCGGGAATCCTCCTGGCGAAGCTGAAAGAGCGCGCCGCGGAGAAAGCGGCGGCGGAAGCGCGCGCGGCGCAGGAGAAAGCGGCGGCCGAGGCGCGAGTCCGGCGCGAGCCCGCGGATTTCGACGCCGCGTTTGAGATCGGCACCTCCGAGGCGTGGGACAAGTTTCTCGCGGAGCATCCCGAGTCGAAACGACTCGCGGAAGCGCGCAGTTGCCGGCAGGAAGCACTCGACTTCGAGCTCGCCACCGCTACGAACACACCGGCGATGTGGCGCGCCTTCATCAAGACATGGCCCGGCGGGCGGCATCGCATCGACGCCGAGATCCGGCTGCAGCCCCGATAGGTGTCATCCCAACTGTCATCCCGAGCGTGAGTCGAGGGACCTGGGTGGTTGGTCGGCGCGCTGCACATGGCGAAGGCGCCGCGCGCCCCCTCCCGCCCAGGTCCCTCGACTCACGCTCGGGATGACAGATGGGAGCCGGCCGCATCGGCCCAGCGAGTTTCTTCCCACGCTTTTGGAGCGTCCAACCTCAGGAAAGACAGGGTTGGCACGAGCTAGGCTTAGCTCGCTAACCCGAAGGGGCCGACGATGTTCGACGACGTATTGATCGAATCCGCGGGGAAAGACAAAAAGAAAGGCGGCTGGGTCACGGCAGTGATCTCGATCGCCTTACACGTCGCCATCGTCGGAGCCGTCGTCGCGGCCGGGATGTACGTGAAGGAGAACCCGGAGGTGATCGAGAAGCCGATGAGCGCCTTCATCGTCACGTCCGCGCCGCCTCCACCACCGCCGCCTCCCCCGCCCCCCGCGAGCAGCGCGGGCTCCTCGCGGCCGCGCGAAGTCGTGGAGACGCCCGTCGAGCGGAGGCCGCAGGAGTTCCGTCAGCCGACCGAGGTACCGCAGGACGTGCCGGAAGTCGCGGACGTGCCGAGCAGCGGTGCTGAAGTGCCGGGCGCGCGCGAAGGCGGAGTGATCGGAGGCGTCGAAGGCGGCGTGGTCGGCGGAGTGGTGGGTGGAGTGGTCGGAGGCGTCATCGGCGGGACGCTGGGAGGACAGCTCGGCGGCCAGATCGGCGGCCAGGGCGACATGCCGGTGCGCGTCGGCGGGAACGTGAAAGCGCCGACGTCCATCTCGCGCGTCGACCCGGTTTACAACGAGACCGCGCGCAAGGCGCGCATCCAGGGACTCGTGATCATAGAGGCTGTGATCGACCGGAATGGGAACGTCACCGAGGCGCGGGTGCTCAAACCGCTGCCTCTGGGACTGGACCAGGCCGCGCTGAACGCAGTCAGGCAGTGGAAGTTCAAGCCCGGTACCCTCAATGGGCAGCCGGTGCCGGTCTATTACAACCTCACCGTTAATTTCCGCATCGAATAGGAGAGAAGTCGTATGGAAGGGATGGAAGCCCATTTCACGCTGCAAGGCATGTGGGAATCGATGACCTGGGCCGGAAAAGGCGTAGTGCTCGTTCTCATCATCATGTCCATCTGGTCGCTGACGATTGCCGTCGAGCGCCTCTACCGTTTCCAGAAGGCCAAGACAGAATCGCTGCAGGTCGCCCTCGGCGTCACGCCTCTGCTGCGCGAGCACAAGCTCGAGCAGGCCATCGCGCTGACGAAAGACAAAAAGTACAGGCACAGCCACCTCGCACGCGTGCTCGCCGCCGGCCTGACCGAATTCCACTACGAGTCGACCCAGACGCTTCCCGAGAACTTCGACGTAGTCGAATCGGGGAAACGTGCCATCGAGCGCGAGTCGCTGATGACCACCGCGGAAATGAAGAAGGGCCTCGGCAACCTGGCCACGATCTCCACGACCGCGCCGTTCGTCGGCCTCTTCGGCACCGTGATCGGCATCATCAACTCGTTCCGCGGCATGGCCCTCTCCGGCTCCGGCGGCCTCGGCGCCGTGTCAGCCGGTATCGCCGAGGCGCTCGGTGCGACAGCACTGGGGCTCTTCGTGGCCGTCCCCGCGGTCTGGATGTACAACTACTTCCTCAACAAGATCGAGCGGTTCCAGGTGGAGATGTCGAACTCCTCGTCACAGCTCGTCGACTACTTCATCAAGAACGAGGCGCGCGCGCGGGCGCGCGTCTGACCGGAGGATCGCATGGCATTCGGCGCAGGCGGCGGCAGTCCCGACGAGGTGAAGGGTGACATCAACGTCACCCCGCTCGTCGACGTCTGTCTCGTGCTTCTCATCATCTTCATGGTCGTCACGCCGATGCTGCAGGCCGGCGTCGACGTGATGCTTCCGCAAGGGCCGCACGCGGAGAAGAAGCCGGGTCAGGAAGGCGATCTGGTCATCTCCATCAAGGCCGACGGCTCGGTGTTCGTCGGCCAGAACTGGATCCCCGACAAGGACCTGCCGACCTATCTCCGCGCGGAGCGCCAGAAGGACCCGGCCCGCTCGGTGATGCTGAAGGCCGACAAGCGGATCAACTTCGGCAAGGTGCGGCTGGTGATGCGCGCCGCCAACGAGGCCGAGTTCACGGGCGTGTCGATCCTGACGGAGAACCAGCAGGCCGGCTCGGAGATCGCGAAGGGAAGGATGTAACCGATGGCAATGAGTGCAAGCGGCGGCACCGGCGTCCGCTCGGAGATCAACATCACGCCGCTGGTCGACGTCGTGCTGGTGCTGCTGATCATCTTCATGGTGGCCACGCCGATCCTGCAGATGGGCCTCGACGTGGAGGTGCCGCCGAAGATGGAGCTCGCCGCACCGCCCCCGCAGACCGATCAGAAGCAGCTCGTGATCACGATCAAGAAGGACGGCGTTTATCTGAACAGCGCGAAGATGGCCACGCTGAAGGACCTCCGCGACCAGGTGGCCCGCCAGATGGTCTCGCGCCCCCCCGAGGAACGGGTGGTGTTCATCAACTCCGAGGACAACCTGCAGTTCGAGCGCGCCGTCCAGGCCATGGACGCCGCACACGAGGCCGGCGCGCAAAAGGTCGGCTTCCTCACCGACCCACCGAAACAGTGACGCCGTGCGGCGTTCCGCGCGCGGCGCGGAACGCCGCGCCTGGCGGAGGCGTGTCGGAATCGAACCAACCTTTCGACGCTTCCGCGCCGAAACAACGGTTTTGAAGACCGCGGAGGCCACCAGACCCCATTCGCCTCCCCGAAAGGAGCGCGAAGAGTAACACGCCACTATCCCGCTACAATCCGCGCCCAATGACGTGGTACTTCACTCTGCTGGCCGGCGCGCTGGGCGCGATCGTAGGGAGCTTTCTCAACGTCGTCATCCATCGCTATCCGCGCGAAGAATCGATCGTCTTCCCGCCCAGTCGCTGCCCCGCTTGCGGCACGCACATCAAGCCGTACGACAACGTTCCGGTCCTCGCCTACCTCTGGCTCCTCGGCCGCTGCCGCGCCTGCCGCGCGCCCATCAGCGCGCGCTATCCGCTCGTCGAGCTGGCCAACGCCCTCTTCTACGCTGCCGTGTTCCAGCGTACCGGCCTGACGTGGGGCTTCCTCCCACTGGCCGCCCTCGTGTCGATGACCATCGTCCTCATCTACATCGACCTCGAGATCCAGATCCTTCCCGACGTCATCGACCTCCCCGGCGTGGCCATCGGCCTCCTCATCGGCGCCACCCACATGGGCGCGTTGTACCCCGACCTGCTCCTGTCGAAGACGCTGCTCGAATCGATCGCCGGTGCCGCGGCCGGCTCGGGCGTCCTGCTCGCCATCGCCCTCGCCTACAAACTGATCCGCAAAGTCGAGGGGATGGGGATGGGCGACGTCAAGATGATGGCCATGCTCGGCGCCGTCGTCGGCTGGGAGCCGCTCTTTCCCCTCTTCGTCCTCGCCTCCGTCGCCGGCGCCGTCGTCGGACTCTTCATCGCCGCAAAGAGCGAAGAGCGCATGCAGGTGGCCGTGCCGTTCGGTGTCTTTCTCGGCATGGCCTTTTTGGTGGTCCTCTTCTTCGGCTCTACACTGTGGACGCTTTGGATGAAACTGCTGCTCGGGGGCTGACGAAGCTCGGTTTTCGCCGCGACGTGCGCCTCTTCTTCGGCGCCCTCGTCGGCTTCCTGGGCATCCTCATCATCCTGCTCCTGCTCTTCCTGCGCAGCTTCCTCGGCCACACCAACGACGCCATCGCCGACGGACGGCAGACCATCGCCGCGGCCGCCGCGGCCGATCTCGCCGCCGGCTTCGACCCCAACGTCGGCGAGCTCCAGCTCTCCGCCATCCGCGCCCGTTACGGCGTGGCCGGCGCCGCGATCAAGCTGCGCGACGGCCGCCGCGTCACCTCCGGCGTCATCCCCGAGAACGACGGCGTGACCACGCTCGTGCGTCCCACCGCCGCCGGCGAGCTCACGCTCGTCTTCGACGACAACCGCGAGCGCGCCCTCATGCGCACTTTCCTCCTCACCGCCGCCATCACCCTGGCCGCCGTGGCCGTCGTGGCCCTGCTGCTGGCGCTCTACCTCCCGCGCATCACCGGCCCCATCGAGCAGATGCTCGACTCCGCGGCCGAGCTGCACGAGCGCGCGCCGAACGTCGACGAGCAGCAGTACCTCATCGACACCTTCCGCAGCTCCATCGACCTTCTCAAGGCCCAGAAGAACGAGCTGCAGCTCCTGCACGACGCGCAGAAGATCCGCGCCGACGATCTGGAGCGCATCACCTCCGCGCTCACGCGCAGCCTCACCTCCGGCTTCCTCGCCGTAGACCCGGGCGGCCACGTCGTCGACCTCAACGCCTCCGCGCGCGAGATCCTCCGCACCGGCGACGCGCATCTCGCCGGCGTACACCTCTCCGAAGCCCTCGGCGCGACCGGCTTCACCAGCGCGCTCCTCGACGCCGTCGAAGCGCGCACCGCGCTGTCGCGCACCGAAGTCACCATCGACCGCGACGACGCCCAGCAGCTCGTCGGCCTGACCACCGTCCCGCTGCTCGACGCCGACGAGCGCTATCTCGCCCTGCTCGCCCTCTTCACCGACCTCACGCCCTACCGCGAGCTCGAGGAGCGCGTGCGCGACCTGCAGACACTGGCCGACCTCGGCGAGATCTCCGCCGGCATCGCCCACGAGTTCCGCAACTCGCTCTCGACCATGCTCGGCTACCTCAAGCTGGCCCGCCGCGCCACGACGCTCGACGACACCTCGCGCGCCATCGAGAAATCAGAGCGCGAAGCCGCGCTCCTCGCCGAAGCCGTCGACCGCCTGCTCGCCTTCGCCCGTCCGATGAAACTCGAGCAGCGCCCCATCGACCTCCTCGAGCTCACCCGCGAAGTCTGCGAGCGCGTCACCACCGAAGACGTGCAACTGACCTGCGGCGGCGCCGCCGTGCAAATTCTCGGCGACCGCGCCCTGCTCGTCCGCGCCCTCGACAACCTCGTCCGCAACGCCCTCGACTCCGTCCGCGAGAAAGGCAGCGGCTCCGTCCGCGTGAGCGTCGAGGACGGCGACCCCGCCTCCGTCCGCGTCGAAGACGACGGCGTCGGCATCGACACCGCCGACGTCCCCCGCCTCATGCTCCCCTTCCAGTCCCAGAAACCCTCCGGCTACGGACTCGGCCTCCCCCTCGCCCGCAAGATCATCCTCCTCCACGGCGGCACCATGCGCCTCGCCGGCCGGCCGGGAGAAGGCGCCGTCGCGACGATCGAGCTTCCGCGGGAGGGGTAGAGGAAGGAGGAAGGAGGAGGCGAACCTGCGGCGGCTGCGGCCCCACGGGTGGCCGGCGCGTCTCGTGCGCCAGTTGAGCATCACAGTCGTCGCATTGCTGTCGCGGCATCGCGGGTAACGGCAGCGACATAGGCAACCCGTTCGCCTAGCTCTTAACCTGAAAAGCGAGTCGTGTTTCCTGCTTACCGTTGATTACCAACACGTACTGCGAACTATCTTCGAGAGGCCGAGCACCGCCCGCAGGTGGCACCATTTGTTGGAAACAGTTCGGCACAACGCCATAGGTGAACGACGAGACAACTGCGCCCGCTTCCCTCGTCAGATCGGCGTCACTCTGCTCGGAAACTCCTTCGCTCCCTGCTGCCTCCTGCGCTACGCCCCCCACAACTTCACCATGCGCCTGCGAAAAACTGTTCGAAACGAGTATCCAGATCGGCTCTCCCGATTGCACATCGTAGAACGCGATGGTCAAAACACTGACAGGTGGTCGAACCACGAATGCCGGCACTGGCCCTGTCCATGACAGTTCCACACGCACGGGAACCCGTTCATGCTCACCAACCATCAGTTGCTCCTTTCACGCCGAATCCGCCGCCGTTTTGCGTGGCCTGCACACACGCGAAGGGCGGGAGGCGGCACGACGGAGCACGATGCAAGTTCGTTCGAGTTCAGATGGAGCGAGGAAAAGGAGTGAGGAGGTGTTATGTGTTCTGACGAAAGAACGCCTCGAAGCGCTGGACGGTCTCTGGAGCCGCACCGCGGATGTCGGCGGATTGTAGCGCATCGCGAAAAACGTCATGTCGCTGTGCAATTCGCAAGGCCTTTGAGAGGTAGTCTTCGTGCCTCACCAGGAAGCTCTCAAGAGGCCCCGTACCGATAAAAGCTAAATCAGAATCGTCCCGCGCAAATGCCACTGCCCAGAGGAGGATCCGCCATCCCGCCGAAGGATCGCGATCGATCGTGTCTTGCACATCCTCCCACGGCGAGCCTAAGCGTGGTTCATCGCCGCGCCTGGTGAACTCCAGATATGCTCTCGCAAGTTCTCGTGCGTCCATAACATTACCGCAAAGAGCTCACGCTCGAAGTGCATGCCGTCGCCAATGCCAAGCTATTTCGCAACTGCGGTTGTCTCCCACACATGCTCGCCGACACCGCTGATGCGATACCGCTCACCTGACTCGAAGTGGAATGGAGAGGCCACGTTTCCGAAGGTGATGTCGTACTCCTGCGGAACGTTTCTCACGTCGATCTCGGCGAGCTGCGGGAACGCTGCGCTCAGCCGATGCATCATTGCTATCGAGTCGAACACGTCAAAGTTTGTTTCACGATCGGCTCCCGTCGTCGAAACGGGAACCCGTGTTTTGCTGACGAGCCTCAGATCGTTCAACTCTACTCCGCCGGCGGGGAACATCCGCATACAGAAGCCGCGCTCCTGACTCGTCACTTCCAGCATCAGCAGACGCTGCGGCGGTTCGAGCGTAATTGTGTGCTGCGACAATTCGACCGTCGTCATGGGTTGATTAACGGCGGTGACCATGTCCACCATGGCGGCGTGTTAAAACAGATCGTCGGCCCGTTCGGGATGGCGGTTGCCGGTTCGATGCTAATCAAGCAAAAGTCCTTGCACTTGCAGCCGAGCTCCTCTTCTTTTTCGTGCACCAGCACCCAGCCATAGCAGGAGCCGATGTACTGGCACCCCTTGAACGTCTTGCCTGGTGGCCCTGCCGGCACATAGCCAGATTTGGGGTTGATCGACATCGTCAGGCACGGAGCAAGTCCCAACGGATCGGTGTACATCACCGGCGAGTCGGCGGCGTAAGCGTAGGGATTCGTCGCGTCGCTGAGACCCTTCGGGGTCGGGCGCTTCCATGTCAATGACATCCCGAGCAGCGCTGGATCCGAGACTTCAGCGTTCTCGCGCAGGAACCGTTCGCGCGCTGCCCCATTGGCAGGATTGAACCGCAACATCTGGCCACGATCGAAGTGTCCCAGTCCTCCCGGCGCGAGCGGATCCACGGACGAATAGCGAGCCCACGAAGAGCGGTACCACCGAAAGATGTTGTAGGAAACCTCGCCCTCGTCTTCCTGGCCTGGAAAGCCCAGCGGCTGGTGACGGGCGGCCCCGGCTCGATGTTCGAACGGTTCGCCGTAGGGTTCACGTTCGATCCGCCAGACCGTGGTTGCGGTGGCGTCGGTTTGCAGGATTGGTGTGCCGAGGTGGTCGTTGAAGTACCAGGCGATGGCGCCGGTCTGTGTTTCGATCTGGGCCAGCGGCTGGCCGGCGAACCAGACGTATTCGTAGGCGGTGGGTTTGGTGGCGGTGTTGGTCGCGGCGGTTTCGACCATGAGATTCAGTTCCGGTGTGTAGAGGATGTGCTTCGTGAGCTGGATGGGCTCAGCACTCGTGCCGGCGATGCCGCTTGTGGACGTCATCGCGCCAAGGATACTGCCGGAGCTCTCATGTGCTCCCATCGAAACGTCGCTGGACGATGCGATTGGGATGGCCGTCGCGGGAGCGGGTGGTTGCACGGACAGAATCGCCGTACGCGTTTGTGACGCGTAGGTCGCCCGGATCAGGACTCCTCGCGCCGTCGGTGTGGCGTGGGTCATGACCGTGAATGGTGCCGAGGTTTCGCCCGCGGGGATGGTGACCGTGGGAGGGACCGTCGCCAGGCCGGGCCTCGATCCGGTCAGGGTGATGGTCACCCCGCCGGGAGGAGCCGGGACGCTCAGGACCACGGTTCCCGTGGCGCTGGTGCCTTCCGGTACCGCCGCCGTCTCCATGAAGAATTGATCGACGGCGGGGGTCTCCAACGATGGCACGAGCACCACCCGCACGGAATCGGCCATGTCGTCCGAACGCGCGGTCAGCATCACATCGGCAGGTCCGGTCACCGCCGAGGTTTCGACCTCGTAGGACGGGATGACTCCGGGGATGTAGAACCAATCCGGCCAGGGCTCGATCAGATCGGGACGGCTGATCTCCACGGAGGTGATCTGGCCAGTCGCAAAGATCTCGATCGCTTGCCCACCGACCCGTCGCTCCGTCTGGTCTCCCGAAATGGTCCCGGGCGCCTCGAGCGACAGGTCGATGATGGCCGTCGATGGCGTGACCTGCAGCGACCGTTCGATGACGGTCGATGCATGACGTGCACGGAGCGTGTGCGTCTCGGCGGATGTCACGAAGGAAGTTGCGATCGGGAACGCCGCCTCGGTCATCCCGGGCAGGACCTTGACGAACGGCGGAACGAGTCCCTGCGCGAACGGCCAGAGCTCGATCTCGACACCGCCCACGGGCGCGGGAGCGGTCAGCGTGACCGTTCCGGTCGCAGTGAGGCTTCCGGCGATGGATGCCGGCGTGACCGTAAAGGTCTGCAGGGTGGCCGAGGGCGGGAGGAGCGTGAGTGTCCCGGTCGCGGATGACGGATCCAGATGCGCCGTCAGGACCGCCGATGTCGGCTCCGACACCACGGACGTGGCCACCTCCACGTTGATGGTGGAAACACCCGCGCTCATGGTCACGGGTGCCGGAGCCGTCACCTGCGGCGAAGGCGAGGTGAAGGTCACGACCGTGCCCGCGGCGGGCGCGCTCTCCAGCGTAACCACGGCATTGGCGCTCGTTCCCCCATCGACGCTGGCCGGGTCGAACGCGACGCTGCTCAGTGCCGGAGGCAGAATCGCCACGGACACATCGTGCAGCTCTCCGCCGTACTCGGCCTCGACCGACACGGTCAACTGCGCCGGGACCGTCGCAGGGGCGCTGGCGGTGAAGGCCGCCTGTTCGGCCCCGGCACTCACCGTGACGCTCGCGGGAACGGACAGGCGCGACGGGTCGCTGCTCGTGAGCGTCACGACGGCTCCCCCGGACGGTGCCGGTGCGTTCAACAACACCGAGCCCGATGCCGACTGTCCGCCTTTCAGTGACGCTCCCTCCACGGTGACCGCGGCCAGCGCCGGAGGTTCAACGATCATCGAGTCACTCAGCGTCAGCCCTTCATACGTGGCCGAGATGGACGCGGTGAGCGTTTCGGTCACACCGAACGTGACGATGGAAAACGTACCCGCGGTCTCGCCTTCCGCGATCGTCCCGAACGCGGGAACGGTCACGGCAGCATTGTTGGAGGCCAGAGTAACGGCGGCACCGCCCTGCGGCGCAGGTGTGTGGAGCGCGACGCTGCCCGTCACCGTGCGTCCTCCGCCCACCTCGCCCGGCACGGTCACCGAGAGCAGCGAGGCTGGAACCGAGGCCACGGTCCGGATTCCGCGCCCGTCGTAGACGTAGGTGCGTCCGCGAAAGGCTTCGAGCGTGTTCCGCGGCGAATACCGGCTTTGCGCCGCACCGGCCGCGAGCTCGTTGCCGGCGGAGTCGTACGTCACCGGCTCCGTGGCACTACCAGGCGTGGCGACTGACGTGAGCCGGGGCGTGGTGCCGTCGTAGCTGAAGACAGTGGGTTGCGCACCGATCGTCTTCGTGAGCATGTTTCCCATGGCGTCATAGCCGTAGGTGGCCGTGCCCCATAGCGAGGCGCCGGTGTTGGCCGTGACGAGGCGGTTCAGATCATCGTATTCAAACGAGCGGTTGTAGCCTGCATCCAGCGAATCGTCGATGCTGGTCACGTTGCCGGCGCCGTCGTGGCCATACGAGTACGCCGCGATCGCACCTCCCGGTCCCGTCAGCGTATTGGTGACGGGCTGATAGCGCTGGTCATAGGACATGCTCCGGACCGTTCCGTTTCCGTAGGTGATCTCCGTCATCGGACCGAAGGGCAGGTAGGCTGCCGAGGTGACGAGGGAGACATCTCCGGCGACCATGCTCAAGGGCCGGCCGGCATAATCGAAGGTCATGGAGACGACGCGCCCGGACGGATACGTCATCGAGGAGCGGTTTCCGTCCGAGTCGTACCCGAACGATGTCACGTACGTGGAGCTTCCGACGGTCTTCGACTCACGGGCGAGGAATCCGCGGCGCTCATATTCGTAGCTCGTGCTTCCTGACGGATCGCTCATCAAAGAGAGCCGCCCACGGCCGAACGTGCCGGCGTCGTACGTCCAGGTGACCGATTCGCTTTGAGCGCCACGGCGCGAGATGGCTGACGACACGCGTCCCAACGCATCGTAGGTCCGTGTGGTCACGGCACCGTTCGCGTCCACGACGTCCATCAACTGCCCCGCGGCGTCATACTCGTACGTAGTGATGCCCGTCACCGGACTGTTCTGGGAAATGAGCGAGCCGAAATCATCGTACGTGTAACTGGTAACGTTTCCGTTGGGATCGGTCACCGAAGCGAGGTTGCCGTGAAGGTCGTAGCCGTAGCGCGTGACGGCCTCGCCGCCCGCCGCACTGGCCAGCGTCTGCGTTACGCTTCGCACGCGTCCCGCGGGATCGTATTCGTAGGTGGTATTCGGCGCGGAATGGTTCTCGTCGCGAATGCTCGCGACACGGTCCGCGGCGTCATAGACGTAGTGCACGGTAGCGGCATCGGCGTGCGTCACGACTTGCAGCCGCCCGTGGGCGTCATAGGCGAATGACTGGCGCCGCTTCTCGACCCACGCACCGTCGTCGAAGGCGAGCATGCGCTCGATACTCTTCTGTCCCGCCAGGGGGTCGTATGAGTATTCGATCTGCTCGCGGAGATCCGTGGCCGAGGGTCCCCGCGAGATGGTGTGCACGCGGTCTTGCCCGTCGTATGTGTACGACGTCACGGCACCACCCGGCTTCGTTTCCGTGGTGAGCGGGCCTGCCGCGTCGTAGGAACGCTCTGTCACCAGATCCGTACCGCACAATGGATCGGTCGTGCATCCTGCGATCCCTTTGAGCGTTGAAGTGGCCATCCGGCCGAGGGTGTCGTAGGTCATCTCGGTCGCGACACCGTTCGGATCGACGATGCGCGTGGCGTTGCCGAAGACGTCATAGATCTCGTACCGAGTGATGTGTCCGGCCGCGTTCTTCGTTGCGGCGAGATGGCCCCGCAGCAACGCCGGCACGCCCGAATGAACGGGGTAGTACACGAACGACATCACGTCCTGTACGTCGGCCCGCGGTCCGTCGACGGACTTCAGCAGTTGCGAAGGCTGAGGGAGCGACAGCCACGCGCTGTCGAATGACCCACCGGGCGCAAACGCCGGAACCTGGGCCTCGCCCGGACCGTCTCCATAAAACTGCCGGCTCGTCGTCCGCTCGGAATCCGTCTCCGGCGCCTCGCCGGACCGGCCGCGGATGCTCGTCTCGGCCAGCGCGCCGCTCCGCGGGTGATGAGCACGGCTTTCGCGACGGACCGCGCCCGGCGCGACCACGCTGGGCGTTTCCACCGCCGTTACCCGATCGGGCCACAATGGATCGTCATACCTGAAGGTGGTGCGGATCGTGGCGCTCGTGCCCTGCAATGACGCACCCTCCAGGGCCTCGGGAGTCATCCGGCACTGCTGTGCGTCGACCGCGGGATCACACCCGGCCGGCCTGAAAAAGCGCTCCTCGGATATGAGCCGCCCACCGTCATAGAGTCTCGTCGTGATGAACCCATCCGTGCCCTGCTCACGGACGATGTGCCCGTCCTCGTCGCGGACATAGGTCGCGTCGTTCGCACCGCAACTCGCGCAGCCGCCCGTGATCCGCACCGAGCGGTAAGCGCCGCCGGAAGGGCGGAGCGCGTACTCTGCGACCGCGCCGGTCTTGTAGGTGACCCGCGTCACCCGCTCTTCCGCGACCGACCCCGGAAGGTTGTACTCGAAGAGCGCGATCTCGTCGTCCGGACCGGTCGAGCTGATGCCGTAGCCGTTCGCGTCGTAGGTATGGCTTTCGATCAGATTGCCCAGCGCATCGCGCGAGGCGGTCATGCGGTTGCTCGCGTATTCATACGTGCGCCAGGTCGTGCCGCCCGGCGCCTGCACCGAGGTGAGGTTTCCATTGGCATCGTACGAGTACGACCAGGTCAGGTCCGGACGTCCGCCGACCCCGATCGCGCTGACGCGGCGATTCGGTCCGTCCCTGACCAGATTCCAGCTCGTGCCGCTCCACGAATCGGTGAGGGAGAGCGGGAACCCCTGCGCGTCGTAGGCGAAATGCGCTTCGCGTTCCGTTTCCACGTTGCGCAGCACGATGAGGCGTCCGTCTGATTCGCGAAATACGGCGATCTCCGCCGACCCCGCGGCACGATAGGCGTACGTCCCGGCGGCGCCGTCGCGGACCAGCGTACCCGGGATGCCCGAGCGCGGCCAGGTCTGCCGAAACGCGCCACCCAGACCGCGGAACGTGACCACTTCGTTCGTGGCCGTGACCAGGGAGACGATCTGCTCCTCACCGTCCGCGTTGAGGATCAGGCGCCGGTCGAAGAGCGTGGTCCATCCCCGGCCGAAGAGGCCCACGACCTGCTCGCCGCTGTCATAGGTTTTCACCAGGGTGTGGTCACCGATGGCCGGCAGGGGCTCGCCATCGGTGACCCGCACATTTCCGTCGGCGAAGTACACCGGGTTCTTCGATGCATCGCAGCCGCAATGGATCGACGCATCGCCCGTGCCCGGGCCGGCGCACGATTCGGCGGTGGCCTGGACCACCATTTGCCGGGCATCATGCGGCGCATCGAAGGTGAACTTGTGGACACGCTCCCGATGCTCTACATCGACCCAGTCGAGCAACTCGTGACCGGGGTGCTCCTCGCCATCGGCAGTGAACCAACGCAGCAGGTCGGCGCGAACCCTCCAGCCGGAGTTCGCCTGGCCCATCTTGTAGTCGATCGTTCCCTCGTATCGCCCGTTCTCCAGCTCGAGCAGCGTCAACGTCACCGTCGGCTTCGGCGGCGGCCCGGCCGTAGCCTGGGCATCGGTCGTCTCGCCGTTGCAACTGGTGGCCCTTGCACCATACGTCACCGGCTCCTGCTCGCAAGGGGCGTCGATGACGACCGATACGGTGCCGAACTGGTCCGGCGGATGGAAGTCTCCGAGGAGGTCGCCGCTGGTCCCGTTCGAAAAATCCCGCCAGGCATGAACGGTACGCTGGCTCGGTTGGTCGGTCTCCGGGAATCCGTACGTAACGTTGAGGGTGATCTGGCCGTCCGCGTCGGGTCCGTCCGCCGAGAGCGAAACCGTCGGCTTTGAATCGAGTGTGACGGCGTCCCTGGCGCTCACCTCGCTGGCGTTGCATCGGCGGGCGATCACCTCGTGCTGGTACTCGGCACTGGGAAGACAGCGCATGTCGAATGGGAAGACCCACGCTCCCTGGCGCTCGGGCGCGAAGTGGGTGCCGCCGATTCCGCCATTTCCGTTCGCGAAGATGATGCCGTGATCCAGCTTTCGCTGGTCAGGCGTTGCGGTGTTCGGGAAGTGGTAGTCCACCCGCACCCACCCCCGGCCGTGACCGTCGGGGCCGTCGTACGAGATGCTGACCGTCGGTTCGGCTTCAAACGCGTAGGACGTCGTAGCCTCCCTGGTCAGGGCGGAGCTGCCACACGAAATCGCGGTCGCCGTGTAGGTATAAACGCCGGACGCCGCGCAGGAGAGATGGTGCGTCAGCTCCCACGTGCCGGAGGGTGTGTCGGGAATGATTCCCCCCAGATATCCGCCCGCGGGGGCGCCGGCGCGGATCACGCTCAGCTCGATGTGACGCTGACTGCCGACGCTCGTCTCCGGGAAGTTGTACGGAAGCGTCAGCGTCACGGTGCCGTCGGGGTGTGGGGCCGCGCTGACGTTGATGCTCGGCGCCGCCGTACAGTCGGCGTGCAGGCGCGGCGTGATGCCGGGTAGAACCGCGACGCCCAGGATCAGCAACACCTTGCGGAGAATGGGAGCGAAACCGGGCCGACCGCCGCGCACTCAATCTCCTCGACCGTCTTCCGCGACGCGGTCAATGACGGGAACCGGGGACGGTGAGCTCATGGAATCGACTCCTCTCTGACGATGAGAAGGTGAACCAGACCAGCCGAAATCGCCCATCACGCCGCGAGAGACACTCCTCCTGGACATGACAGGCGTGAGTCACGACATCGGGTAGACACAGATTAGACAGAGAAGTGGGGCGGAAAGTAACGACGTCGTGCTGCGATTCAACCGTCGTGTTCCTGAAGCTTCCTTCAGGAAAGGCCGGCCGTCCGCCGATCCAACTTGGATGATCGATGATCCAACTCGGATGATCGATGATCCAACTCGGATGATCGATGATCCAATCTGGATGAACGATCATCCAATCTGGATGAACGATCATCCAATCCGGATGAACGATCATCCAATCCGGATGAACGATGATCCAATCCGGATGAACGATCATCCAACCTGGATGAACAATCATCCAATCCGGATGAACGATCATCCAATCTGGATGATTGATCATCCAACCTGGATGAAATTCATCCAATCTGGATGATCGATCATCCAACTTGGATGAAATTCATTCAGCTCCAACCCCCGTAAATTCCGGCATGGCCGATGGGTGGACCAAATAAACCGACGCGCAGACGTCGCCTTTCCTCCTTCCTCCTTCCTCTTTCCTCCTCCCTCCCGCCCACCGACTGTTACTATTTGTACCAACTTCCGACAACCAGGCTCGCCGCATCACCACCGGCCAAGCCCGCAACAACCGCAATCACAGCCACTTAGCCACAATTCACTCCCGTGGCACATCCCTCGCTCAGGAGACGCGTCCATGATGAAGCACCGCAACAGCCGCGGTTACTCGCTGATGGAGATCCTGGTGGTCGTGGCCATCATCGGGATCCTCAGTCTCGTCACCGTTCCGGCGTTCATGAACTACCAGCGGCGTAACCAGGTCCGCACGGCGTTGCGGTCGTTCACGGCCGACCTGCGCGGCTGCCGCCAGTACGCCATCAGCCGCAACGTGTACGTGCGCCTGCAGTTCGTCAATAACCGCGACTACAGCGTCTTCCAGTCGCGCGACTTCGGCGTGACATGGAACCCGCTGCTCCTCGGGGTGGCCGGCACGCAGAGCAGCACGCGCACCCTGCCGGAGACCATGAGCTTCTCCGCCAACACCTATAACGACAGCGACAACCCCGCCGACACTTTTCGCGACATCGACTTCCGTCCCGACGGCACGGCCGGCGACTACGCGGGCGGGTCGGCCACGGCCGGCTCGATCACGCTGCGGACAGAGTGGAAAGACATCCTGAACCAGATCGTCGTCGACCTCTCGACGACCGGACAGATCAAGACGACGGAGAGCAAGTCGTGATGAAGCGAGTCTCCCAGCGCGGCTACAACCTCATCGAGCTCCTGGTGGCCATCGCCATCCTGGGCATCGTCATGCTGACCATCCTCAGTCTCTTCATCTGGGGACGGAAGAACGTCTACAGCGGGAAGCAGATGACGGCGGCCATCGCCGTCGGCACGCGCGTCCTCGAAGACCTCGCGCCGCTGACCAAGGAAGACATCTACGCGGGGGTCTTCAGCATCGCCGGCACCTCGACCGGCAACGGGTCGGTGACCTTCGGCAATCCCGCCAAGACTTACACCAACGCGGCGTTCCGCTCCACCAAGACGGGCATCGTCACCGGCGTGACGGACCTGCAGACGCAGAACACCAACGGTCCGAAGTTCCTCGACACGTGGCGCGACCAGCTCACCGAGAAGACCGGGCCGCTCACGACCGACACGCGGCTGCGGCTGGACGACGGCGCCGTCACGCTGATCATGATGCCGCGCGCCGGCAGCACGACGCCCGCGCAGTTCAGCAATGCCTCGGTCATGCAGATCCGTGTCGTGGTCTCGTGGATCGAGAACCGCCGGCGCCGCGAAGTGATCCTCGACAGCGTCAAGACGCAGTAGCTCTACCGGAGAAACCATGCAATCACGTACGTTCGGCACCCTTCAGCGGCAACGCGGCTACACGCTCATGGAGATCCTCGTGGCCGTGGCCATCTTCGCCACGGTCATGATCGTGGCCCTGCTGCTGTACGACCAGAGCAACCGCGTCTTCAAGCAGAGCAACGAGGCCGCGGAGATGCAGCAGAACACGCGCGTGGCGTACGAGAAGGTCGTCTCCGACCTGCGCATGGCCGGCTTCGATTACAAGCGCGCCGGCACGCCGTCCGCCGGACTTCCCACGGCCTGGGCCCCGGACCGCGACTACAGCATCGGCTCGATGGTCACGCCGACCACGCCGAACGGCCACGTCTACCGCTGCATCACGGCCGGCCGCAGCGCCGCCGCCGGCGGCGAGCCGACCTGGTCGAAGGTCACCGGCGCGACGATCAACGACAAGGCCCCGCTGCAGTGGCAGGAGTCGGGCGTCCCGGTCTACGAGCAGCCCGACGAGCAGATCGAGTTCGCCCATACGGCCGCCATCACCATCCGCGGCAACTTCGACTACGAAGACCCGAGCACGCCCGACCACGGACGCGAGACGGCGCTCGAGACCTCGACCGGCTTCCGCTTCCCGGTCGTCACCACCGGCAACGACGAGATCGTGACATATGCGCTGGTGTCCCGCTCCGGCAACGCCAACGCGAACAAGGACACGGTCAGCTTCTTCGCCGACGTCAACGCCGAGGGGACGGCGCTGGCGCGGAAGGCCTACCCGGGCGGGTCGGCCGAGCGTGAGATCAAGATCACCGGCGTCGACCTCACCAACCTCTATCCGCCGTACACGCTGATGCGCTACACGCTCGGCGACGACGGCAAGGTCGTCTCGACCGCGCTAGCGGACAACATCCGCAGCATGAACTTCGAGTACTGGCAGGACGCGCAGGCCAAGGACGTGCTCCTCGACCTCGACGACAACAAGATCCAGGACGTTGGCGGGGCGGGTGCCTACGATCCGTCCAAGCCGAACGACGTCATCGCCGGACGCATCATCCGCGGGAAGATCCGCGCCGTCACGTCGACCATCGTGGGCATGAGCCCGCAGCCGGACCCGAAGTACAAGCACCCCACCGACACGGTCGCCCAGCGGTTCCGCCAGTACTCGCTCAAGAGCACCATCGTCGGCCGCAACCTCGGCGTCAAAGGCGTGCCGCAGTCCGACACCAATCCCCCGGGCGCGCCGACCCTCAGCAGCAGTTGCAACGGCTACTGCGGCGTGGTGGTCCTGATCTGGAGTCCGGCGCCGGGCACCGTCGACACGACGTACACCGTCCTCTACGACACCAGCTCCTCCGGCTCGTTCAGCAACGTGCTGCCGGCCGGCACGCAGACCACGTACGCGGTCGACCTGACGCAGCTCGACCTGACCAAGACCTACTACTTCCGTGTCGCCGCGACCAACGAGGCCGGCACGACCATGTCGAGCAACACCCTGACCGTCGATGCCAAGAACGCCACGCAACCCTCGGCTCCTGCCGTCGTCGGCATCACCGGAAGCGTCGCGGGGACCGAGCGGGAGGGGGAGATCGAGATCATCTTCACGGCGCCGTCGACGAATGCGACCGGCAGTCCCGCCTGCAGCCCGAGCGGCGCGCCGCCGATGCAGACCGCCGCGGCCGAGTTGCAGGGCTACCGCATCTGGCGCTCGCAGACCGCGGGCTTCACGCCGGGCGACACCAGCTCGACGAAGATCGCCGACGTCAACACGCCCGGCCTGGTGACCGACGGCTCCGGGACGTGGCGCTTCACCGACAAGACCGTCGGCAACTGCGAGAACTATTACTACCGCGTACAGGCCGTGGAGTGGTGCAGCGCGAACTCCGCGTACAACACCACCAACAACGTGGCCACCGCCGTGAGCCCGTTCACCGCCGAGACCTTCGGTAAAGCCAAGTTCACGGTCAAGGCCAAGGCGCCGACGAACTTCAAGGCCACGCCCGACAGTACCTGCGATGCCACCACGAACAAATGCTTCCCCGTCATCCTGACGTGGGACAAGGTCGTGCAGAACGTCAACAACCAGCCGATCAACGTCCTCAATTACGAGATCCGCCGCCAGAAGAAGCGTCTGGGCATCAACGTGGGCAGCGAAGCGCTGGCCGGTTCGATCGCCGACGGCTCGACCACGTTCTCCGAGCCGGCGGCCCTCGAAGAGCATGACGCCCTCTTCCCGGCGATCAAGTTCAGCTACGAGTACACCGTTGCGGCGTCGTACTGCCCGCCGCTGGCCCACAACGAGGCCACGCTCACGTTCCCCGGCGCCTGCTCCACCGGCGCGACCGTCGTCCCCGGCGGGGCCGAAATCGGCGGCAGCGGCGTCGAGCTCGATCCGTACACGGACGTCGAATCGCTGAACGTCGTGCCCTACGCCACCAAGCCGGTCACCGGCGTGGAGGTCAAGGTCGACAATGGTCCGTACACCGCCATCTCCTCTCCGTACTCGTATCCGTGGACGGACGAGGCGGACGGCCAGCTGCACACGGTCTACTTCCGCGTGGCCACGGTGGGATGCACCGAGGTCTTCCCCATCTGGATCCGGAACGACCCGCCGCCGTGCGCGGTCGAGACGACGGTCAGCAACACACCGGGCACGCCCAACCAGCTCGAGATTCTCATGCGGAACACGTCGGCGGATCCGCTGACCATCGACCGCTTCGACGTCACCTGGGCCGGCCAGACCGGCTACTCGTGGACGAACGTTCGCTACCCCAGCGGCGCGGCTGTGGCCGCGGGCGTGTCGCCGTTCACCGCCGCGCGAACGGAATCGTTCGGTCCTACCGCCGCGGCGGACAAGAACATCCCCGCCGGCGGCTCGATCAAGATGCGCATGACCCTCACCGGCCCGACGTTCGCCGACGCCTCGAAGGTCACGGCCGTCCGCGTGATCTACAAGCAGACGGTGCTCGGGCCGAGCCCGATCGACTGCACGGCGTCCATCGTGCGCTGCCAGATCAGCGCGCTCACCACGGTCGAAAATACCAACACGCTGAAGGTGGCGATCAAGAACAACTCCGCCGAGGAGCTCACCGTCGACCGCATCACCATCAACTGGACCGATCAGGGCAACAAGTGGTCCTGGGGCTCGATCACCGTCGGCACTCAGACGATCGCCGTGGTTGGAGCGACCAATGGCGGAGCGGAGGCCTTCACGCCGACGAACGTCAAGATCCCGGCCGGGAACACGCTGAACGTGTTCATGAACATGGTTGCCGGCAACAACCCGCCCGCCCTGGCGGCCGGGAACGTCGGAATCGTGCTGATGGATTACAGGACGCCGCTGTCGAACACCTCGCTGTTGCAGTGCCGCGCGCAGTGATGACTGGAGAAGAGACGATGACGCACAAAGCCAAACCGACCATTCTGAAGCGCCGCCGCCGGCGCGACCGCGGCTCGGCGCTGCTGGTCTCACTGATGATCATGGTGGGCCTCTCTCTCCTGGGCCTCAGTTTCGTGGCCATCTCCGAGACCGAGAACGCCATCTCCATCAACGAGCGCAACAAGTCGCAGACGACGGCGCTGGCGGAGGCGGGAGCCAAGGCCGTCGTGAGCTGGTTCCAGGATCCGACCACCATGACGGCGCGCAACCTCCTGCCCGCCAACGACAACGACTTCAAGACGCAGCGCGTCGTCAACGCGTACACCGGCTATTACAAGCCCACCGGCATGTTGTGCGACACGCCGTTCGGCCCGCGCGAGCCGGACATGTTCTTCGGCGACGAGGCTCACGCCGACATCACCATCGTCGACGGCGCCAACGACGATTCGACCGCGTTCATCACGGCGTTCAACAACGCCATCTACTACAACACCGAGGCCGGCAGGGTCGTGTCGATCCGCATCTATGCGCCGCCCAACGTCGGCGGCACGCTGGTGAACGGTTTCTGGCTGGGCGGTCAGCGCTACGGCGTGGCCACCGTCGCCGTGACCGCCGAGAAGAGAAACAGGGGCGGCGCGGTCATCGCCCAGTCCATCGTCCGGCTCGTGCTCGCGCCGTTCCCTCTCCCCGGACCGAGCGGCGCCGTCCAGGCCCTCGGCAACATCGCCTCGAACGGCGCCTACGAGGTGCACTGGGGCGCCATCGAGTCCGAGGACGACGGCAACATGTACATCAAGCGCGAGCCGACCGCGCTGCCGTGGTTCGACCCCTACGACCGTCCGTACATGGAGTACGGCTACGACTCCTCGTCGGTCTGGCTGGCGAACACGGAGTACGTTGCCGCGCCGTTCCCGCGCAGCTATGTGGTGCGTCCGTCCAACGCCGCCATCGCCCAGTTCAACGAGTACGCGATCGTCGCCACGACCGGCAGCGGCGACAGCGGCCCGGACGAGCCGACGTGGGACACTACGCCAGGGGCGGTGTTCACGAAAGGGCAGGTGACCTATCGCCAGCGCTCGCCGACGGTCTACCCGATCCGTACCGCGGACGCGACCGGCTACCGCAACCATCACTGGCTCTCCGAGCTGCTCAAGCGCGAGGTGGAAGACCCGTGGTTCGCGGCGCGTACACACGGGCGCATCGACGGCAAGGACACCGGCCTCGGCCCCAACGGCGATCCGCACCCCGAGGACTACGCGACCGATCCCATCGCGCAGGCGGGCGACTACGCCGCCGGCGTCGGCGAATCGCATTACTTCCAGTACCAGACCTACTCCAACCGGCCGCTGTATAAAGAGGTGAAGATCCCGAAGTTCGATTACGACTTCTGGAAAGCGGCGGCCATCGCCGGGCGCGGCCAGAAGGGCATCCACTACCTCGAGTACGCCGGCGGCAACTTCACCAACGGCATCAAGACCCAGAGCTTCGGCGACTGGATCGCGGAAGGGCCGGGCTTCTTCTTCTTCGACACCGCCAACGGCCTCAATCCGCAGAACGGCGGACCGGGCGAGCTGGTCGACGCCACCGTCGACCCGTGCGGCGCGAAGGGCGTCATCTACGGCAACTTCACGAGCATGAACACCACCGGCTGCGGCGGCACCGACGGGCAGTACAACCAGCCCGGCGAGCCGTATCGCGACATCGGTTACCGCCGCGTCAACATCGTCACCTCGGGCGCGCAGGTGAAGGGCAATTTCACCACCGACGCCGCCGGGAACTACGCGACGGAGAACGCCTTCAACGCCAAGTGGGATTATCAGGACCTGCCCTGGAGCAACGGCGCGGCGGCCACGAACGACGTCTTCGACGTCTGCATCGCCGAGCGGCCGCTCTGGCGCGAGAGCACCAGCGAGGTACTCGACGACGAATTCGTGCCGTTGCCCTATTTCCCCGGCTGCACGCCCGGCAACAATCGCACGACGCCCGGCTGCAACTGCTCCGAGCCGCACGAGCCGTACCTGAACCTGCACTACGACGGGACCAAACTCGGCATCCAGGCGTACTGGGACGACCCCGCCGCGGCGTCGTCGGTCCGCGCCAAGCAGACCAACGACGGCTCGCCGACCGGCACCCTCGTGACCTGCACCGCCGACTCCGTGTCGACGAAAGCCGGCCAGGAGCAGTGCACCACCAACGCCTACGACAAGATCGGAGGGCGCGCGCTGCTCGACAAGGGCGCCGGCTTTGCCGCGCCGGGCGTCGAGGGCGTTCTCTACAACGAGGGCGATTACGGCTCGACCGGTAACGCCGCGTACTACGGTGCGGTCGTCGTCGGCGGCACGGTCGACCCGAAAGGTACACAGGAAATCTGGTACGACTCCTGTCTGGCCAACGACTGCTGGCCGCCTCGGCACATCCCCTTCCCGCGCGTCATGATCACGTCAACCCAGATTCAGTAAACCGCCATCGGGGCGCCGCGTACGCGGCGCCCCGTCTTTTTCGGCCGAAACTCGGCCGTTCCCTCTCCAGAAAATTCTGACGCCCTCCTGACGGTGGGGCCGCGCACTCTCCCGGTGCATCCGAGTACGCTCCTCTCTTGCGTCCGGAATCCGTGTGCGGTCGAACTCGTTGAGAGGTTATTCATGAGCAAAATAAGATTCGTCGTGGCTGCTTTGCTATTCGTGTGTGCGGCTGCCGGGATCCAGGCCCAGGCCACGTTCAACGCGCAGACCTCCACCATCGACACGTTGACCAGCGCGGCGAACACCACCACGCTCGCGCACACGGTGGCGGTCGCCAATAACCGGCTGCTGCTGGTTTCGGTGTCGATGAACATCAACGCCGCCGTCGGCACCACGGTCACGTCCGTCACGTACGGCGGCACACCGCTGACCCTGCTCAACGCCATCAGCGACTCTCTGCCCGAGACTCGCACCGAGGTCTGGTACCTCCTCGGCGGACCGACGGGCAATAACAACGTCATCGTCACGGCGGGGGGAATCACGCCTGGCCAGAACGTCGAGGCCGTCGTCGGCGCCACCTCGTTCAATAACGCCGATCAGTCCGCGCCCGACTCGGCGGCAAATTTCGGCCAGAACTCTCCCATCTCCACCACGCTCAACGGCACGGCCGCCACGGACATCGTCGTCGACTTCATCGGCGTCCGCGAGAGCGTCGTCTCCACGCCGAACGGCGCGCAGGTGGCCGGCTACGCGCAGACCACCGGCACCAGCGCCGACGACATCGACGGACGCTCGAGCGGCCGTGCCGCCGCGACGCCGAACACGACCATGTCGTGGACGATCAACAACAACCGCCGCTGGACGCACATCGTCGTCGGCGTTGCCCAGGCCACGGCCGGCGTGGAAGTCCGTCAGGCCGCCATCCCCGATCCGGTCGAGCCGGGCGGGTCGCTGGCGTACACGTTCTTCGTCTACAACGGCGGCCCGTCCACGGCCTCGGGCGTGACGCTCACCGACACCATCCCCGGCACCACCACCTTCGTCAGCTCCAGCACGACCATAGGGTCGTGCAGCGGCACGACCACCGTCACGTGCAACCTCGGCACGCTGACCCCGGGCCAGACCGCGACCGTGACCATCAACGTCACCGCGCCGCTGGCCGGCGGTCCGATCGCGAACAACACCGGCACCGTCACCACGACCAGCTTCGACCCCGTCACGCCGAACACCGCCACCGCCACCTCGCACTCGCTCGTGCAGGCCACGGTCTGCGGCACGCAGCCCGGCAAGGACGGTCCCGGCGGCACGCTCAACACGGTCGTCAACTCCTACTGGCAGGGCTCGTCCAATCCCGCGGCCGGCGCGACCTCGCTGACCGTCACCGGCGCGCGCCGCGGCGCGGCGCAGAGCATCACCGCCGGCGACCTCGTCCTGATCATCCAGATGCAGGACGCCGCCATGGACAGCAACAACGACGACCGCTACGGCGACGGCCTCGGCGTGGCGGGCGGCCAGAACGGCATCGGCTCCGGCTACACCAACGCCAACAACGTCGGCCGCTATGAGTACGTGCTGGCCACGAACACCGTCAACGCCGGCGGCGTCGGCGTGAACCAGAACTTCACCTTCACCGCCGTCGGCGGCGGCAGCGGGCTCGTTTACTCGTACACGAACGCCAACGCCACCGCCACGCAGGGACAGCGCCGCTACCAGATCGTGCGCATCCCGCAGTACACCACCGCCACCCTCGGCGCCGGCCTGACCGCATCGGCGTGGAACGGCACGACCGGCGGCGTCCTCGGCATCGACGTCGCGGGCGACCTGGCCCTCGGCTCGACGACCGTCAGCGTGAACGGCCTCGGCTTCCGCGGCGGCGCCGGCCTGCAGCGCGCCGGCGGCGTGGCCACCACCGACGACTATCGCAACGTTGTCGGCACCAACGTCCACGGCGTGAAGGGCGAAGGCATCGCCGGCACGCCGGAATGGGTCCTCGACAGCGGCGCCAACCTCGACGTCGGCGGACCGGGCTATCCGGCCAGCGGCGACTTCGCCCGCGGCGCGCCCGGCAACGCCGGCGGCGGCGGCACGGACGGCGAGCCGCCCGCCAACCAGGACAACTCCGGCGGCGGCGGCGGCGCGAACTGGGGCCGCGGCGGCAACGGCGGCAACACCTGGGCCTCGAACCTGGCCCGCGGCGGCTTCGGCGGCGCACCGTTCTATGACTCTCCCGGCCGCGTCGTCCTCGGTGGCGGCGGCGGCGCTGGCTCGCGCAACAACTCCAGCGGCATCGCCGCGGCCGGTGCGGCCGGCGGCGGCATCGTGCTCATCCGCGCCGGACGCCTGACCGGCACCGGCACCATCACCTCCAATGGCGCGGCCGCGTTCAACGACACGCTGAACGACGGCGGCGGCGGCGGTGGCGCGGGCGGCTCGGTGGTCGTGCTCACGCGCGGCGGCGGCTTCGGTGGACTGACCGTCCAAGCCAACGGCGGCCGCGGCGGCGACGCCTGGCGCACGCAGGCGCCCGGAGCGGTCTATCCCGGCGAGCGTCACGGCCCCGGCGGCGGTGGCGGCGGCGGCTACATCGCTCTCAACGGCACGCCCGCGGCCACGGCCGTGAACGGCGGCGCCTCCGGCATCACCACCACCGCGAACGACACCTTCGGCGCGCAGCCCGGCGCCACCGGCAACGTCGTCACGGCGGCGAACTTCAACCAGATCACCGGCATCAAGTCCGGCTGCGCCGACATCTCCGTGGCCACGTCCGACTCCCCCGATCCGGTCATCGCCGGCAACCAGCTCACGTTCACGCAGAGCGTCACCAACAACTCCACGAACGTGCCGGCGTACACCGTCGTGCTCACCCAGACCACGCCTCCGGGAACGACCTTCGTCTCCATGACCCCGCCCGCCGGCTGGAGCTGCACCACGCCCGCCGTCGGCGGCACCGGCACGGTCACGTGCAACAAGACCGATCCTCTGGCGCCGAGCGCCAACTCCGGCAACTTCACCTTCGTCGTGCTCACCGACCCGGGGCTCGCCGACGGCTCGACCATCACGCAGCCCGTGTCGACGTCGACCACCAGCCCCGAGGCCAACACCGTCAACAACAGCGCGTCGACGACGACCGCCGTCATCCGCCGCGTCGACGTGGGCGTCGTCAAGACCGCCAGCGATCCCGGCCCGGACGGCGCGTTCGCGCAGGGTGAGAGCGTGGCTTACACCCTCGTCATCTCCAACAACGGTCCCTCGCGCGCCACGAACGTCGTCATGACCGACACGATCCCCGCGGGCCTGTCGTTCACGAGCGTCGTCCCCGGCGGCCCGACCTGCACGCAGGCCAGCGGCACCGTGACCTGCACGTACGCGACGATGAATCCCGGCGCGACGAACAACGTCACCATCAACGCCGTCATCACCGTCAACCAGACCCAGATCATCAACGTCGCCAATACGACGCGCACCGAGACCGACACCAACGCCGCCAACAACAGCGACGACGCGACGATCTTCGTCCTCGCGCCGACCGCCATCGAGATGCTGAAGATGGAGGCGGTGCAGGACCGCAAGGGCAAGGCGCTGGTGAGCTGGACCACCAGCTTCGAGGCCGACAACCTCGGCTTCAACGTCTACCGCCAGGGCAGCTCCGGCCGGGAGAAGGTCAACAAGCACCTGGTCGCCGGCTCGGCGCTCTTCTCGCGCCGCAGTGAGCTCACGAACGGACGCGGCTACCAGTACAAGGACAAGCTGAAGGACGGCGAGTTCGCGCAGTACTACATCGAGGACGTCGATCTCGACGGCACGCGCACGCTGCACGGCCCGGTCACGCCGGTCATGATCGGCGACGTCCCCGAGGCTGCCAACACCGACACCATCGCCGACCTCGGGTCGGAAGGCGGCGTCTTCATCTCGCCCGCCGGCATCGGCGTCGCGAAGAGCACGCCCTCCCCCGCCCGCCAGCTCGCGCAGCAGTGGGAGCTCGCCGCGCAGCCCGCGGTGAAGTTCATGGTCGCCGAGGAAGGGTGGGTGCGCGTGACCAAGGCCGACATCGTGGCCGCCGGCTTCGACCCCGGCACCGACGTCCGCCGCCTCTCGCTCTTCACGGGCGGCATCGAGCAGCCACTCCTCGTCGAGGACGGCGGCGACAACGTCTTCGACTCCGGCGACTCGCTCGAGTTCTACGGCTTCGGCAACGACACTCCGTGGAGCGGCGCCCGCGCCTACTGGCTCGTCCGCGACAAGGGCAAGAACGCCCGCGTGAAGTACGAGAAGGCCAAGGACAAGAACGCCGTCAACTCCACGACGCACACGTTCCGCCGCGTCGAGCGCACCATCTTCTTCACGGCGCTGACGAACAACGGCGACCGCGAGAACTTCTTCGGCGCGCTGGTCGGCAACTTCGGCGCGACGCAGGAAGTGACGGTCCGGAACCTCGACCGCACCGGCGCCGCCGCCACGCTGCAGCTCGTGCTGCAGGGCGGCACCGACGGCATGGTGCACCGCATCCGCGCTGAACTGAACGGCCAGAGCCTCGGCATCGCGCAGATCAACAACCAGGCCCGCCTCGTCGAGAAGTACTCGGTCCCCGCCACGTCGCTGAACGACGGCGCGAACACGCTGTCGCTGACCGCGCTCGGCGGCGATGACGACATCTCCGTCGTCGAGTCGGTCGAGCTCACCTATCCGCATCTCCTCCGCGCCGACGGCGACGCGCTGCGTCTCAACGCCGCCGGCGGCTCACGCGCCACCATCGCCGGCTTCACCACCGACCGCATCCGCGCGTTCGACGTCACCGATCCGGCCAACCCGCTGCTCGTCGGCGTCGACGTGACCGCCGACGGCGCGGAGTGGAAGGCCACGCTCGTCGCGCCCGACAGCGGCAACCGCACCGTCCTCGTCCTCGGCTCGACGCGCATCGCCGCACCGGCGCAGATCGTCCCCAGCCGTGCCTCGTCGTGGAACGACAAGAACAACAAAGCCGATCTCGTGATCGTCACGGCGCGCGCCTTCGCGTCCGCCGCCGAGCCGCTGGCGGCGAAGCGCAATGCCGAGGGGATCGTCACGACGATCGTCGACGTGCAGGATCTCTACGACGAATTCGGCTACGGCGAACGCGGCGCCGAAGCGGTGCGCGAGTTCTTCAAGCGCACCCGCGACTGGAAGCGCGCGCCGAAGTACGCCATCCTCCTCGGCGACGCCAGCTTCGACCCGCGCAATTACCTCGGCCTCGGCGCCTTCGACTACGTCCCGACGAAGCTCGTCGCCACGCAGTACCTCAAGACCGCGTCCGACGACGCGCTGGTCGACTTCGACGGCAACGGCACGCCGTCCATCGCCCTCGGACGTCTGCCCGTGCGCACGCTGGCCGAGGCCCAGGCCATGATCGCCAAGATCACGGGACACATTCCGTCGTTCACCACCGTGGCCGCGATCGCCGACACCGACTTCGGTGCCGATGCGAACGCGCTGAACGCGCTCGCGCCGGCCACCTTCACGAAGAAGGTCGTCGCCGCCGGTGCCGAAGCATTCGCCTCGCTGCTGCTCTCCTACGTCGGCCATGGTTCGACCGACCTCTGGAGCGCGGGCACGTTCACCGGCGGCAACGCCGCGGCGCTGAGCAACACGAATCTGCCGTTCGTCGCCGCCATGACGTGCCTCAACGGCTACTACCACGACCTCTTCCAAGTCAGCATGGCCGAGGCGCTGATGCTCAATCCGAACGGCGGGGCGGTGGGAGTGTGGGCCTCCTCAGCGCTCACCGAGCCGCAGCCGCAGATGCAGATGGCCATGGAGCTCTATCGCAAGCTGTTCGCCGGCGCCCGCGTCGGCGACGCGATCCTGGCGGCCAAGCGCGCCACGCAGGACCGCGACGTGCGCCGCTCCTGGATCCTGTTCGGTGATCCCTCCATGCCCCTACGCTGATTCTCTCGTGGTAAGGTCAACACATTGACCTCTACCGGCTCTGATTCGATGGTCTCCTGGCTGCGATTGGCAAAGCCGATCGCAGCCAGGCTCGGTTCGGACGGCGTGCTCGTCCTCGACCTCGGCGCCACCGGCGCCCTGCTGTCCGGACGCGGCCAGTTCACCGCCGGTACGGAGCACGTCCTGTCATTCGCCGACGCCGGCCTGCGCGTGCAGTTGCGCTGCCTGATCACCGGCGTCGAGGACCATCTCCTCACGCCGGACCGCGACCTGCTGGTGCGCTTCCTCGAGCCGAACGAGGCCCTGCGCAGCTTCATCGCCGGCTACCAGGAGCAGGTGCGCCTCGCCGCCGAAGCGAATGCGCGCGGTGAGATCGCCGAGAACGTCATCGACGGCGACCGCACCCTCTCCGACCTGGGCTCGGCCATGCGCAGCAACCCCGCCTTCACCCGCTGCCGCTTCGACGGCGCGAAGTGGACGCGCGAGCGCACCCCGGACCGCGACCAGCCCCACGACGGCTTCACCATCGCCGCCTACGAGCCCGACGACCAGATCACCCTCCTGCAGCAGGCCTACGAGGAATCCGACGACGACGGCCGCCGCCTCCTCCGCGAGTTCGCCGCGGCCTCGTTGACGAAGGGCTGAGAGGCGTTCTCTCAGTTCTGCACAAGCACGCCGTTATCGAGGTTCGGCACGAGGTCGCGGAGGGCGCAGCGCACCGCCTGTGGGCGGACGATGAAGTGCACACTGATGCAGTTGCCCTGGTCGTCGCAGCATGTCACCGCGACGACCTGGGGCTCGCACGTGCGATCGGCCTCGCACTGGAGCGGTCCGCGAAGGTTGCATTCGAAGTTGCGGAAGCATTCGTCAAAGTCACCACCGCCCCCGTGGACTGGCGGCGGGGCGAGCCTGTCCAGGATGACCTCGCCCGTGTCGACGTCCGAGATCCGCAGCGTCACCGCGTCCTTCACCCGCAGGATCTCCGTGCGATAGATGCGCGCTACGCCGCTCTTCTTGTCGGTGACACGCGCCACCTTCAGGATGAGCTTCGTGCCGCTCATCGTGACCCGCTCCCGCAGCCCGCGATACGTCAGCGAGGCCGTGGCCTGTTCCTCGTCATCGGACGTCGCGAACGCGTAGTCCGCCGGCTTGGCGTCGCCGAGGGCGCGGAGGAGCTCGTCGTCGGCAAAGGCCGGGACGGCGGACGTGCAGATCAGGGCGAGAGCGAGCAGTGCATTTCGTAACATAGGTCCATCGTGATGCCGGGCGGCCGGATTGGCCGTGACGCCGGTCACGCGTCCTGCGCGAGCCGCGACAGGTGCGTGAGCACACAGCGCCACCGCCCACCTTCCTTGACGAAGACGTTCGAGGAGCGCTCCACCTCGCGGAACGGCTGTCCCTGATACGCACCGCCGGACACGCCGCGTGCGATGACCACGGCCGTGTCGCCATAGATCCGCAGTTGCACGTCGTCGCTGGTCATGACGTCGTGCGTCAGTGCACCCGCGGCGATGAGGGCCAGGAAGTTCGCCTTGTTGCCGAGGCTTCCGTCCGGACCGACGATCGTCCAGTCGTCGGCCATGAAAGAGCCGATCGCCTCCGCGTCGTTGGCCACCATGGCTCGGTCCCACTCGTCCACGACACGCAGCAACTCCCGGTGGTTGTCGTCCATCGCTCCTTCATATCATCGCTCACCCGACACTCCCCCTCTGTCATCCTGAGCCGCAGGAATCGTCCCACGCAGCCGAAAGCATGGCGGCGAAGGACCCCCTGCCGACGGAGCGGGCAGCGTGCAATCGGAGGGGGTCCTTCGCCGCCATGCTTCCGGCTCCGTGGGTCCGTTCCTGCGGCTCAGGATGACAGTGAATTGGTGGCGCCGCCCAAGCGCCAAGTGGGCGTCCCCACACGCCCGTTCCCGATTCGTGACGCCGCCCTGACCCTCGTGGGGACTAAACTGACCGCCCGGTCAGTTCACCGATCACGTACGTCAGATGACCACCAAGGAAGCCGTCGTCGAGCAGTTCCGCTGTCAGGCCATTCGCGACGCCGCGATGCGCGTCGTGGCCCGGAAGGGCTACGACCACGTCACCGTGCAGGACATTGCCGACGAAGCCGGCATCGCCAAGGGCACGGTCTACCTCTACTTCAAGTCGCGCGAAGACATCCTGCAGAAGACGATGTCCGCCTCCTTCGAGGACTTTCACGCGCGCATTGCCGCGGCCATCGCGGGCGGCGGAGCGTTCCCGGAGATCGTCGAGCGCGTCGTGCGCACGCAGCTCGAGTACTTCGATGAGCGGCAGGAGTTCTTCCGGCTCTACGTCGCCATGGCCGAGCCCCTCGGCGAGCGCCGCCTGAAGAAGCACGCCGCGTATCGCACCCACATCGCCCAGCTCGCGGCCATGATCGAGAACGCCGCGCGCCACGGCGAAGTGCGCGGCGAGCCGGCCGACCGCGTGGCCATCGCCGTCGCCTCCACCATCCGCGACCTCGCATTGCAGCGGCTCGCCGAAAAGAATCCCCGCCCCCTCGCCGACGACGTCGCCTTCATCCGCGACTACATCTGCCGCGGCATCGCCGCCCGCCCGTAACCGAACCAGGAGCCGTCATGAACCGTTACGTCCTTGCCCTGCTGTCGATCGTTTCCCTCGCTGCCACCGCGTGCAGCAAATCCGAGGCGGCCAAGCCGGCCCCGCCGCCACCGGGAGTCGTCGTCGCGACCGTCGTCCAGCAGGACGAGCCGGTGCGCCACGAGTGGATCGGCACGACGCAGGGCGACGTGAACGCCGAGATCCGGCCGAAAGTCGACGGCTACCTGCTCCGGCGCGTGTACACCGAGGGGAGCTACGTGCGCGCCGGGCAACTGCTGTTCGAAGTCGACGCGCGCCAGGCCCAGGCCCAGTTGCAGCAGGCCCAGGCGAACCTCGCTCAGGCCGAGTCGAATCTGGCCAAGGCCGACCGCGACGTCGCGCGATACGAGCCGCTGGCCGCGCAGCGCGCCATCAGCCAGCAGGAGCTCGACAACGCCCGCAGCGCGCAGCAGGCCGCGCGGGCCAGCGCCAACGCGTTGCGTGCGGCCGTGGCCAATGCGCGCCTCATGACCAACTGGACGCGCGTGACGTCGCCCATCAGCGGCATCGCCGGCATCGCCAACGCGCAGGTCGGCAATCTCGTCAGCCCGCAGACGGTGCTGACCACCGTCTCGAAGGTCGATCCCATCCGCGTCAACTTCCCGATGAGCGAGCAGGAGTACCTTCGCTACCAGCGCGACCCGGCCATGCGCGACGCGGAGCTCGAGCTCGTCCTCGCCGACGGCAGCGTCTTCCCGCACAAGGGACGGATCGCCCTCTCCGGCCGCGACGTCGACGTGAAGACCGGCTCCATCACCGTCGTCGGCACCTTCTCCAATCCGGGCAATCTCCTCCGCCCCGGCCAGTACGCCAAAGTGCGCGCCACCACCGACATGCGCCGCGGCGCGCTACTCGTGCCGCAGCGCGCGGTCAACGAGATGCAGGGCATCTCGCAGGTGGCCGTCATCGGCACCGGCAACATCGCCGAAGTGCGTCCCGTGAAAACCGGCGCGCGCAGCGGCAGCCTCTGGATCATCGAAGAAGGCCTCCAGCCCGGCGAGCGCGTCGTGGTCGAGGGCTTCTCTCGCGTGAAGGATGGACAGGTCGTGTCGCCCAAGGAATCGCCCGCGCAGTAACCCCCATGTCATCCCGAGCGTGAGCGAGGGACCTTGGCGGGGGGCGGCACGAGGCACGTGCATCGAGCCTCCCTCCCGCCCAGGTCCCTCGACTCACGCTCGGGATGACAGGAGAAAGAAAAAGCAAATGGCTCGCTTCTTCATCAACCGTCCCATCGTCGCCATCGTCATCTCCGTCCTGACCGTCCTCGGCGGCCTGGTGGCGCTGTTCAACCTCCCCGTCGAACAGTTCCCCGACCTCGTCCCGCCGATGATCCAGATCCAGGGGCAGTACCCCGGCGCCGACGCCATCACCATCGAACAGTCCGTGGCCACGCCGATCGAGCAGCAGATGAACGGTGTCGAGAACATGCTGTACATCCAGTCGACCAACGCCGGCGACGGCACCTACTCGACGCGCGTCACGTTCGACGTCGGCACGGACCGCAACACCGCCCAGGTCAACGCGCAGAACCGCGTCTCGCAGGCCACCCCCAGCCTGCCCACGGAAGTGAGCCAGTACGGCCTCACCTACCGCAAGACCCAGGGCTCGCCGCTGATGCTGATCTCGCTGTACTCGCCGAAACGGACCTACGACCCGCTCTTCATCAGCAACTACGCGCTGATCAACGTCAACGACGCCATCTACCGCGTGCCGGGCGTCGGCCAGGTGCTGAACTTCGGCGCCGCCGAATACGCGATGCGCGTCTGGCTCCAGCCCGACCAGCTGGCGAAGCTCGGCCTCACCGCCGGCGACCTGCAGCGCGCCATCCAGCAGCAGAACAGCGTCAACCCCTCCGGCCAGATCGGCGCCGAGCCCGTCCCGGCGGGACAGGAGTTCACCTACACCGTGCGCTCGCAGGGACGCCTCGTCACCGCGGATGAATTCGCGAACATCGTCGTCCGACTCAATCCCGACGGCTCCGCGGTGCGGCTGCGCGACGTGGCCCGCGTGGAGCTCGGCGCGGTCTCGTATCGCCAGCGCGCGCGCTTCAACGGCAACCCCTCCGCCAACGTGGCCGTCTTCCAGGCGCCCGGGTCCAACGCCCTCGAAGTCGCCGAAGGCGTGAAGAAGACGATGGCGGACCTCAAGCTGCGCTTCCCCGCCGACATCGACTACACGATCTCCGTTGACACCACCCGCCCCGTCACCGCCGGCATCGCCGAGATCCGGCAGACGCTGATCGAGGCCATGATCCTGGTCGTCCTCGTGGTCTTCCTCTTCCTCCAGAACTGGCGGGCCACGCTGATCCCGATCGTCGCCGTCCCGGTGTCGCTCATCGGCACGTTCATGGTCTTCCCGATGCTCGGCTTCTCCATCAACACGCTGTCGCTGTTCGGGCTCGTGCTGGCCATCGGTCTCGTCGTCGACGACGCCATCGTCGTCGTCGAAGCGGTCGAGCATCACATCGAAGAAGGGATGTCGCCGCGCGCCGCGACCATCCAGGCCATGAAGGAGGTCTCCGGCCCTGTCGTCGCCATCGCCCTGATCCTCTCCTCGGTGTTCCTCCCGGCCGCGTTCATCGGCGGCATCCAGGGACGCCTCAATCAGCAATTCGCCGTGACGATCGCCGTCTCGGTGCTGATCTCCGCGTTCAACGCGCTGACGCTCTCCCCCGCCCTGTCGGCGCTGCTGCTCCGTCCGCGCAAGCAGTCGAAGGGCCTCGGCGCGCGTTTCTTCGGCGGCTTCAACCGCATCTTCGACCGCTTCACGCGCGGCTACGTCAGCGTCTCGGCGCTGCTGATCCGCAAGGCCGTACTCTCCGTCGTCATCCTGCTCGTCTTCGCCCTCGTCGCCGGTGGTCTCGGCGGCAAGCTGCCGTCGAGCTTCGTGCCGCAGGAAGACGCCGCCTACATGCTCATCAACGTGCAGCTCCCCGACGCGTCGTCGCTGCAGCGCACGGACGAGGTGACGAAGAAGGTCGAGAAGATCCTCGCCGAGACGAAGGGCGTGCAGTACTACAACACCATCGTCGGCTTCAGCCTCCTCTCCTCGGTCTCCAACTCGTACGGGGCCACGTTCTTCTCCCAGCTCCACACATGGGACAAGCGCCACGAGGAAGGGCAGACCGCGAGCGAAATCATCGCGAAGCTCAACGGACGCTTCCGCGCCGAGATCCCCGAGGCCACCATCTTCGCGTTCCAGCCGCCGCCGATTCCCGGCCTCGGCACCGCCGGCGGCTTCTCGCTCTGGCTGCAGGACCGCAGCGGACAGAATCCGCAGTTCCTCGAGGAAAACCTGCAGAAGTTCCTCGCCGCCGCGCGCGAGCGGCCGGAGCTGGCCAACGTGAACTCGACGTTCCGCGCCGCCGTGCCGCAGGTCTACGTCGACGTCGATCGCGACAAGGCCCTCAAGCAGGGCGTGCCGGTCAACGAGGTCTATCAGACGCTGCAGACGTTCCTCGGCGGCTCGTTCGTCAATCAGTTCAACCGCTTCGGCCGGCAGTGGCGCGTCTTCCTGCAGGCCGATGCGGCGGACCGCCTGACCCCCGAGGCCATCGGCCAGTTCTTCGTGCGCAACAACGACGGCAACATGGTGCCGCTGTCGTCGCTCGTCACCGTCCGCCAGACCTCGGGCGCCGAATACACGCAACGCTTCAACCTCTACCGCGCCGCGCAGGTCACGGGCGCCGCCGCGCCGGGCTACAGCTCCGGCCAGGCCATGGCCGTGCTCGAAGACGTGGCCGCGAAGACGCTGCCGCGAGAGCTTGGCTACGACTGGTCCGATCTCTCGTTCCAGGAGAAGCGCGCCGCCGGCACCGCCTCGCGCGTCTTCGTCATGTCGCTGCTGTTCGTGTTCCTGATCCTGGCCGCGCTGTACGAGAGCTGGTCGCTGCCGTTCAGCGTGCTGCTCTCGGTTCCGATCGCCGTGTTCGGCGCGTTCGCCGGTCTCTATCTGCGCAAGTACGACTTCGATGTGTACGGGCAGATCGGCCTGGTCGTGCTGATCGGACTGGCGGCGAAGAACGCCATCCTGATCATCGAGTTCGCCAAGGCGGAGTTCGAGCGCACCGGCGATCTCGTCGAGGCCGCGCTGCACGGTGCGAAGCTGCGCCTCCGTCCGATTCTCATGACCTCCTTCGCCTTCATCCTCGGCTGCGTCCCGCTCTGGATCGCCGACGGTGCCGGCGCGGCGGCGCGCCGCATCCTCGGCACGGTCGTCGTCTCAGGCATGCTCGCCGCCACCGTCATCGCCATCTTCCTCATCCCCGTGCTCTACGTCGTCATCGAGCGCATCGGCGGCTCGGAGAAGCGGCTGGCGCGGCGCAAGGAAGAAGAGCTGCGCGAGGCAGCCGCGGAAGGGGCGCACTAATGAAGCGAGCGTTGAAGCGAGCGTTGATTCTCGCGGCGAGCCTTGCGCTCGCCGCGTGCAAGACCGTCGGCCCGGACTACGAGCGCCCCGCCGTCGCGATGCCGGAGCAGTTCTACGGTGCGACCGGTGCCGCCGAGGCGGCGTCGCTCGCGGACGTGCAGTGGTTTGATCTCTTCAACGATCCCGTCCTGCGCACGCTGATCGACGAGACGGTGCGCAACGGCTTCGACGCGCGCATCGCCGCCGCGCGCGTCGAAGAAGCGCGGGCCCGCTTCGGCATCTCCGAGTCCGCGCGCTACCCCGAGGTCGACTATCAGGCCGTCCTCGGCCGCTCGCGCGCGAACGGCGACACCGAGTCCCGCGGCGGCATCAGCGTCGCCGCGTCGTGGGAAGTGGACCTCTGGGGCCGCATCCGCCGCCTCAACGAAGCGGCGCGCGCGCAGTACCTCGCCACCGAGGAAGGACGCCGCGCCGTGACGCTGGCGCTCGTGTCCGAGGTCGCCATCGCCTACTTTGACCTGCGCTCGCTCGACGCCGAGCTGGCCATTGCCCGACGCTCCACCGAGGCCTTCGGCGACACGTACGAGCTGTTCAACCGGCGGCTCGAAGGCGGCACCGCCTCGGCCGTCGAGACCGCGCGCGCCGAGGCGCTGCTCGCCAATTCGGCGGCCGTCATTCCGCTGCTCGAGCGCGCCATCGTCGCCACCGAGAACCGGATCAACTTCCTGGCCGGACGCATGCCCGGTCCCGTCGCCCGAGGGGCCTCGCTGACCGAGCAGTCCATCCCGCCCGACGTCCCGGCCGGCCTCCCCTCCGCGCTGCTCCTGCGCCGTCCCGACATCCGCCAGTCCGAGCAGTTGCTGATCGCCGCCAACGCCAACGTCGGCGTTGCCGAAGCCGCCTTCTATCCCACGCTCTCGCTGACGGGCCTCCTCGGCCTCGCCAGCCCCGAGCTCTCCTCGCTCTTCGACGAAGGCCGTGCCTGGTCCATCCAGTCCAGCCTCCTCGGCCCGATCTTCAACGCCGGCCGCCTCCGCAACCAGCGCGCTGTCGCCGTCGCCCAGTTCGAGCAGGCCCGCATCGCCTGGGAAGCCGACATCACCAACGCCCTCGGCGAAGTCTCCACCGCCCTCGTGTCCCTCCGGAAACTCCGCGAAGCCGAGACCGAGCGCCTGCGCGCCATCCGCGCCAACGAAGAAGCCGTCCGCCTCGTCACCCTGCGCTACGACTCCGGCCTCTCCGCCTACTTCGAAGTCCTCGACGCCATGGAACGCCTCCTCGCCGCCGAAAACAACCTCGCCGACACCCGCCGCGACCGTCTCGTGGCACTGGTGCAGTTCTATCGGGCGCTGGGTGGGGGGTGGGAACCGCCGGCTGAGCAGAACGCGCTTTCCAACATCACGCGCTGAACGTTGCGAATCGAGGTGTCGAACCTGAAAACCACACCATGGAGTGGTATTCAAATGCTCCCCGACCCTATCGGAACACACCATGGAGTGAATCTTAAATGCTCCGGAGAGTCTCCCGAGACGCCCGAGCGTTCTCGCAAGGCGACAGAAGGGGTCCAAAAACACACCATGGAGTGTGTTGGTGACGCTTTGAGGGCCTTGCGAGACGTCCGCGGAGCCTTCGGACACACACCATGGTGTGTTTCGAGGCTCCGGGGACGCTATTTATTCACTCCATGGTGTGTTTCGATAGCTCCCCGGGTGTCTCGCGAAGCATCACCGGGGTATTCGAGAGGCATCGGCGGTGTCTCGAACACACACCATGGAGTGTTTCGATGGGTCGCCGGGCGTCTTGCGAAGCATCGTCGGGATATTCCGAAAGGCATCGGCGGCGTTTCAACACCCTCGATGGAGTGTTTGGAAGAGCGCAGAGGCGTGGAGCGGCGGGCTTTAGCCCGCCGCGGCTCCCGCCCGGCGGCGGCGGGCTAAAGCCCGCCGCTCCACGCCTCTGCGACCGAAACGCAACCTGCTGGTTGCTGGAGCAGAACGCGAGCGGAACGCTGGCGTCCTCGCCGGTGATGCGGTCGAGTCGGAAGGGTGCGGGGCAAGAAGTGCCCCGCACTCCAGACGCTTCGCGTTTGTTCGAGCCTACGGCACCGTCGACACGTAGATGCCCGACCCGTAGAGGGCGGCGTAGATCCGCGATCCGCTGCCGTTCAGGGCAATGTCGGCGACCGTGACGTCCTGCAGTCCGATGGGGATGTAGGTCATCCCCGAGTCGCTGGAGCGGAACAGGCCGCCGTTCAGCGTGCCGAACTCGTGGCGACCGACGTAGAGGCGCGTCGGCAGTTGCGGGTCCATCAGCAGCGACACGCCGAGGCCGGGGGAGAGCGTGGGCGGGATCCAGCTCGAGCCCGAGTTCGTCGAGCCGTACAGCCCCGCTCCTTCGGTCAGCGCGTAGAGATAGCCGTCGCCGGGACGCACCGCCGACTCGAGCGTGTGCCACGGCAGGCCGCCGCCGACGTTCGTCCAGTTCCCACCGTCGTTCGCCGAGCGGAAGAACGGCGGATGGTACGGCTGCGGATGATCGTAGATCTCCGTGCCGGCGTAGATCACGCCGTTCGACGGATTGCGCGACATGTTCCAGACGATCAGGCCCGTATGGCCGGGGCCGAACGGCTTGAAGGTCATGAAGCCGCCGCCGAGGTTCGAGACGTAGATGCCGCTGGGATTGACGTGGTCGCCCCAACCGCCGCCGACGTACAGCTTGCCGCCGCCGACCATGATCGACGCGACGCTGTGGTTCGCGAACGTCTTGAGCAGCGCCCAGTTGGTGCCGTTGTCGCGCGAGAGGTAGAGCCGGTTCGAGATGCCGACGTACACGAGCGGCACGGTGATGCCGTCCCCCGGCACGAGCAGCAGCGCGTTGACGTTTCCGCTGAGGGGCTTGGTCCACGTCAGTCCGTGGTTCTTGGTCATGTAGAGACCGTTGAACCCGCCCGCGTACCACGCCGCGTTGTTGCCCGGCTCGACGGCGACGTGACTGATGCACGCGTCGCCCTGCGGGCGGATCACGTTCCCCCAGCTATAGCCGTTCACGGTATGCGGAGCGAGGGTCTTGATGGGGATGCCGAACGGACAATCGGCCGCGGACGCGCGGACGGCAAACAGCAGGACAGCTAGCACGAAAAATCGACGCATGTGAATCCCTCCGAGGGGGTAGTGTCGCACCGGCGCAAAACGTTTCAATGCAGATAGACTCCTGCGTCGTGAGCTCGAACCTTTTACTCAGCGTCAGCGCGGTAACGATGGGCCTGGCCGGACTGGCCTGTTCCTTCCTGCCGCACGAGCTGCTGCAGTTTTTCGGCGTGGTGCCGTCCGGCGTCTTGCCGGTGATCGTGCAGCTTCTCGGCGCGCTCTACTTTTCGTTCGCCATGGTCAACTGGACCGCGCGCGGAAGCCTCATCGGCGGCATCTACAACCGCCCCGTGGCCCTAGGCAACCTGACGCACTTCGTCGTCGGCGCGCTGGCGCTGGTCAAGACCGGACTGGCAGGCGACGCGCAACCGCTGACCTTCGTCGCGATCGTCTACGCCCTCTTCGCCATCGCCTTCACTCTCCTCTTCTTCCGGAGCCCAGTGCAACGTGCCGCATGACGTGAATCTCATCACCACCATCGCCGCCGGCCTCGGCCTGGCGATGGTGCTCGGCTTCGTGGCCGTGCGGCTGAAGCTCCCGCCGCTGGTCGGCTACCTCGCCGCCGGCATCGTCATCGGCCCGTACACGCGCGGCTTCGTCGCCGACGTGGCCCTGGCCGGGCAGCTCGCCGAGATCGGCGTCATGCTGCTGATGTTCGGCGTCGGCCTGCACTTCTCGCTCGACGATCTCTCCTCCGTGCGCGGCATCGCCCTGCCCGGCGCGGTGGTGCAGATCCTCGTCGCCACGGCACTCGGCACGATCACGGCGATGCTGTGGGGCTGGACCTTCGGCGCCGGGCTCGTCTTCGGCCTGGCCCTCTCCGTCGCCAGCACGGTCGTGCTCCTGCGCGCACTGGAGGGCCGCGGCGCGCTGGAGACCTTCAACGGAAAGATCGCCGTGGGCTGGCTGATCGTCGAGGACCTGGTCATGGTCCTCGTGCTCGTCCTCCTCCCGCCGCTCGCCAGCGTCCTCGGCGGCGCGGCGCACAGCGCGGATGGCCCGGGCATCGGCGTCACGCTGGCCATCACCTTCGCCAAAGTGGCGGCGTTCGTCGTGCTGATGCTGGTCGTTGGACGGCGGCTCTTCCCGCGCATCCTCTGGCTCGTCGCGAAGACCGGCTCGCGGGAGCTCTTCACGCTCTGCGTCATCGCCGCGGCCGTGGGCGTGGCATACGGCGCGGCGGCGCTGTTCGGCGTCTCCTTCGCCCTCGGCGCGTTCTTCGCCGGGATGATGATGCGCGAGTCGACGTTCAGCCACCGCGCGGCCGACGAGTCGCTGCCGCTGCGCGACGCGTTCTCGGTGCTCTTCTTCGTCTCCGTGGGGATGCTGTTCGACCCGCACGTGCTCCTGCGCGAGCCGCTGGCCGTCGTCGCCGTCACGGCCATCATCATGATCGGCAAGACGCTCGCGGCGATGGGGCTCGTCCTCCTGCTGCGCTATCCGCTCAACACCGCGCTCATCGTCGGCGCGAGCCTCGCCCAGATCGGCGAGTTCTCGTTCATCCTCGCCAATCTGGGAGTGGAGCTGAAGCTGCTGCCGGAAGAGGGGCGGAGCCTGATCCTGGCCGGTGCCATCCTCTCCATCGCCCTCAACCCCGCCGTCTTCGCCGCCCTCAACCCGCTGCAGCGCTGGCTGCGGGCGCGCTCCGAGATCGCGCGGCAACTCGAGCGGCGCGCCGACCCGCTGGCCGAGCTGCCCACCAGCGTCGACGCGGCCCTGCTGACCGGCCACGTGGCCATCGTCGGCTACGGCCGCGTCGGACGGAGGATCGCCGAGGCGCTGGGCGCGCGCGGAATCTCGTTCACGATCGCGGAGCAGAACCGCGAGCTTGTCGAGAAACTGCGCGAAGAAGGGATCCACGCCGTCAGCGGCGACGCCAACGATCCGGCGGTGCTGATCCAGGCCCACGTCGCCCGCGCGGCCATGCTCGTCATCGCTACCCCCGACGCCGTCGCGGTGCGCAAGATGATCGACGTCGCCCGCCAGCTGAACCCGGCCATCCGGATCGTCTTCCGCACGCACAGCGACGAAGAAGCCGCCATGCTGCACCGCGAGAACGCCGGCACCGTCTTCATGGGCGAGCACGAGCTGGCCAAGGCGATGACGGAGCACGTGATCGCTGAGATGTCTGGTTTGGGGACGCCATCCAACGCCCGGTAAAATTCCGGTGTGTTTCACTTTGACGTCAAGCCAAGCAGGATTCACGGTCGCGGGTTGTTTGCCCGCACCGCGCTCCCGGCACGGCGGAAGCTCGGCGAGCTGGCCGGCAAGATTGTTTCGCTTCGTGCCGCCCGGCGTACGGCGCGGAGCTCCCGAAGCATCAAGATCGTCGAGTTCGGCGACGGCTGGGCGCTCGACGCCACCACGGACAGCAACTGCTTTCAATACATCAACCACTCGTGCAAACCGAATACGTTCCTTCGGCTGTACCGCCATCGAGTCGAGTTCTACGCGTTGCGCCGGATCGCAGCGGGTGAAGAACTGACCTGCGACTACGGCGAGACCCAGCACGACGGCACTCTCCCCTGCGGCTGCGGCAATGAACGATGCCGTGAGTGGCTGTAGGCCACAATGTCCGCCATGGACATCCTGCAGGCGATCGGCAACACATCGATGGTCCGGCTGCGCAAAGTCGTGCCGCCCGGCTGCGCGGAGATTCACGTCAAGCTCGAATGCGAGAACCCCACCGGCAGCGTGAAGGACCGCATGGCGCTGGCGGTGATCACGCGGGCGGAAGAAGACGGCCGTCTGCGGCCCGGCGACACCGTCGTCGAGTACACCGGCGGCAGCACCGGCGCGTCGCTGGCGCTGGTCTGCGCGGCGCGGGCTACCGGCTGCACATCGTCAGCTCCGACGCCTTCAGCCGCGAGAAGCTCGACCAGATGAAGGCCCTCGGCGCGGAGCTGACGCTCGTTCCGAGTGAAGGCGGCCGCACGACGAAGAAGCTGATCCTCGACATGGTCGAGACGGCGCGGCGGCTCAGCGAGGCGCCGCACACCTACTGGACCGATCAGCTCAACAACCACGACAGCATCGCCGGCTACTACGGCCTGGCCGAGGAGATCTGGAGCCAGACCGGCGGCACGGCCGGCGCCTTCGTGCACTGCGTCGGCACCGGCGCCTCCACGCGCGGAGTGGCCACGGTCCTGAAGCGCTACAAGCCATCGATTGAGATCATCGCCGTCGAGCCGGGCGAATCGCCGGTCCTCCTCGGCGGCGAGCCGGGGCCGCACAAGATCGAAGGAGTCGGCATCGGCTACACCCCGCCGCTCTGGGAGCCGTCTCTCATCGACACGATCCTCGCCGTGAACACCGACGACGCGAAAGCGATGGCCCGCCGCCTCGCCCGCGAAGAAGGCCTCTTCGCCGGCACCTCCTCCGGCGCCAACGTCGTCGCCGCGATCCGCGTGGCGGAACGCCTCGGACCCGACGCAACGGTGGTCACACTGATGGCCGACTCGGGTCTGAAGTACGTGAACACCGATGTGTATCGGACCGCCCAGCCCGACCACCCATAGAGGAAAGAGGAAGGAGGAAAGAGGAAAGAGGAAGCGTCGCCTAACAAGCACGCTCTTAGAAAACCAACACTTTGCCTGTCGCGGGACGCACCACAATTTCTGTCATCCTGAGCCGCAGGAACGGACCCACAGCGCCGGAAGCGTGGCGGCGAAGGACCCCCTGCCGACGAAGCGAGCAGCGTGCAACCGGAGGGGGTTCCTTCGCCGCCATGCTCTACGCTGCGTGGGACGGTTCCTGCGGCTCAGGATGACAGTGGCGTGGTGTCTGGTGAGCGGTCCGTCGGTCGTTTGAATGCGTCCGCTCAGGCGGCCAGGTGCACCACTTCGCGAAGCGTCCTCTTTCCTCTTCCTCTTTCCTCTTTCCTCTTTCTCGCCTATGCCTTCTTCGGATCCAGCATCACCTTCATCCACCCCTCCTCGCGCAGGTCGAAGCGTTCATACGCTTCGATCACCGACGCGAGCGGCGTGACCTGCGTCAGGATGCTCGACGGGTCGAACGTGCCGCTCTGCACGACCGGGAGCAGCATGGGGATGTACTTCCGGTGGTGGCAGTTCCCCATCTGCACGGTGATGTTCTTGTTCATGGCCGCGCCGATGGGGAACGTCTTCGCGGTCGGGGGGTAGACGCCGACGATCGACAGCGTCCCGGCCTTGGCCAGCGCCTCGACGGCCCAGTTCAGCACCTGCGACGGCGCGTCGCCAGGCTGCCACAGATCGCCGTCCGGATTCTGCTTTGGTGCGATCTCGTCCTTCTCCTTCTCGAACTCGGCGGCCTGCTTCTTCGCCGCCTTCGCGGCGGGACCGGAGTGCGGGCGCTCCGCGTCGACGCCCACCGCGTCGATGGCGCGGTCGACGCCGATCTTGCCGGTGATGCGCAGAATGGTCTGGACCGGGTCTTCCTCGTCGAAGTTGATCGCCTCCGCGCCCTGCGCGCGTGCCATCTCGAGGCGCGACGGATGGTAGTCGATGGCCAGCACGCGGCCCGCGCCGAGGAGCATCGCGCTGGCGATGGCGAACTGGCCGACCGGGCCGCAGCCGAAGACGGCGACGGTGTCGCCCTCGCGGATCTCGGCGATGTCGGCAGCCATGTAGCCGGTGGGGAAGATGTCGGACAGGAGGATGGCCTGATCGTCGGTCACCGAGTCGGGCAGCTTGACCAGGTTCACGTGCGCGTACGGCACGCGGACGTACTCGGCCTGCATGCCGTCGAACGGACCCGAGTCGGCCGGGCCGCCGTAGAAGGCCGTGCCCGCCGCCGGCCCGTTCGGGTTGGCGTTGTCGCACTGCGAGTAGTAGCCGGCGCGGCAGTACGAGCAGTTGCCGCAGGCGATGGTCGAGGGAACGACGACGCGATCGCCTTTGCGCAGATTGCGCACGTCTTTTCCGGTCTCTTCGATGATGCCGATACCCTCGTGGCCGAGGATCGTGCCCGGCTTCATGCCCGGCATCGTGCCGCGGATCATGTGCAGGTCCGTCCCGCAGATCGCGCTCGCGGTCAGGCGGACGATGGCATCCGTCGCTTCCTTGATCTTCGGTTCTTTGACGTCGTCGAGACGGATATCGCCTACGCCGTGAAATACGACTGCTTTCATGCAGTGCCCCTCCGGTTTTGCGTGTGGTGCAAAACCCCTGCACTGGAACCGCCTGAACGCTACCGCCCGCCGCGGCCACGGCCCCGTCCGCGACCGCCCCGATCCTGCTCCTCGTCCGCCTCCTCTTCTGTGTCCTCCTCCTCTTCGCCATCGTCGTCCTCCACTTCGCCGAGGGTGTGCGCGAGGTAGGCCGCGGCGAGGATGCGCTCGTCGTCGGTGATCGGCTCCTTGCCGGGGATGGTGCGGGAGAAGCGCTGCATCTCGCGTGTGATGCGGTTCCACTTGCGCGCGTCCTCGTGCTCCGAGGCGATGGTCGATGCGCCGTGGCACTGGTTGCACTTCCGGGAGACCACCTCGCGTCCGCGCGCGAGCTCGGGCGAAAGCGGTGCGCGCGGGCGGAGGACCATCCAGGCCGGGATGATGCCGAGGGCGGCGACGACGAGCGTCGTGACGGCCAGTGCGCCGCCGATCCACGGCAGACGGTGCCCGAAACGCTGGTAGCGGCGGATGACGGCGATCTTGATCGCCAGGATGACGCCGACCGCGACGCCGAGGATGCCGTGCACGACGCTGACCGGCGTCGCCACGCGAAATTCCCAGGCCCGCGGCACCATCTCGAACAGCAGCGCGACGTAAGCGAGCGCGAAGACATATCCGAGGGCACGGTGCACGTTGGTCGGGAAGCGCGGCGCGCTCGAGACGCCATGCGGATCGCGTCCGGTCGGGTCCGGAACCATCGGGAACCGCCACAGCCACGCCATCAGAGCGGCGTTGACGATCGCGATCGCGCCCATGAGGAGGGCGAGCCAGAGCGTGGTCTGCATGGTCATGTTCGGCATCGCCAGCCGCGATGCAGAATGCTCGCCGCGTCGCCGCGGGGCGGATAACGAGACGACGGGGCCTCCGGGGCGGGCCGGTGCGACCGGCGGCGCTGGTTGGCCTGGCCTGAACGCACACCTGTCGACGGAACACGTGTTTGCGCGACGACATGCTGGCGACGCGCGTGAATCGCGCGCCGCCGGAGCGCAGCGTTCAGCAGTAATACGTGCCCGGAGGCGGAGGCGTGGGAGGGGACGACATCCGCACGCAGCCGCCGGACGAGCAGTCGTACCAGATGATCGTCGAGCCGCTGCCGTCGCAGCGGATTCTCTCGACGCTCTTGTAGGCACCGGCCTGCGCCCCGCCGGAAATGCTGCTGGCGTCGCACTCGATCAGGCGCCAGCCGACGAACTGCACATTGCAGTCAAAGTACTCCGTATAGATCTCATTCGGCAGCGCCTGCGCCGGCGGAGCGAACGTGGTGGCACTCAAAAGCACGAGCAACGCGAGAAAAACCCGGACCGGCCGTTTCACCATCGACATCCTCCTTTACAACAATGACGGAATCATATGACTGATGTCTGACTCGATCATCGGTCTCAGAAACGCGGCTATTGCAGATCTCGCGGCAGTCCCGATCATTGCGCCGTGTGCGTATTGACATGCAGACGGTAGGCATTCGTGATCGAGCCTGGACCGGCCGCGGCGAAAGACTCATCACCACAGGGTTCATTGGCTCGGGTCATTGAGGAACGTGACCGGCAGCTGTCAGCCATGTTTCAGTGCGTCGGAGGGACTAAAGGTGCCATAACTGCTGGGAAAAACCGGTCGCGGGAATTTTTTTTGCGGGGAATGGTAGGGACTGGCTCGTCGGCGTCACTCCTACGACGAGGAGGAAGCTTTACATGCGGAATTATCTCAGGCTGCTCCTGGTCGTCGGTACGTTGTCGGTAGCGGCTGCCGGGGCGGCGCAGGAAGGCCCGCGAGCCGATCGCCCGGCCGGAGGAGCCCGTCGACCCCAGCACGTGGCAAGTTACGCAGGGAACGTCCTGATTCGCACTCAGGGTGTTCGCGTCCTGGTCATGGTCGACACGAGCTTCGACCGGACCGCTCAATCGGATGGCGTCGTGGATCAGTGGTTCGTCCTCGAGACCGCGACGCCGTTGCTCATGCCGATCAACGAACACCTCGGCGAGGCTTCACTGCTGTACTCCGCCGAAGTCTTGCAGGTCACATCGCTGGATCGTAGCTTCGAGTTCACGCTGCACGGCGACACGGGGTCCGCCGACGGGTTAACCACGCGGATCGCGGGTGTCGGACTGTCTCACCACAAGGCAGAAAAGACGAACATCCGGATCGCCGATGAGGTGCGGAGAGGCCGCGTCTCGGCCACCTGTTACGCCTGTAACGCTCTCGACCCAGATCCGGGCTCCGGAGATGGAGGCGGCACGACGTGCAGTTCAGGCGGACCCGGATCGACACAGTGCAGCGCCACGCGTAACAACCTCTCATGCTCCATTACCTGCGCAGCAGGGTACTACGCGTGTTGCAATTACGGGACTAGCGGTGCTCCGTCGTGCCGGTGCGTCAGCGGTTAGCGTTGAAAACAGAACTTCGAGCGCGTAGAGCCGGCATCTTCGCCGGCTCTACTTGTTTCAGGGAAGGACGAACATATCATGGCGACAACTGACATCGTAGAACCGGCCAAAAACAAACCTGCAGAAGGGCAAGTAAAGTGTTCTATGTGTCTGAACCCGATATGGGCCGGCGCGAGGAAATGCACTCACTGTGATTCGTATCAGGGTCGGCTCGGATATCTGACGGTCGGCAACATCGTACTGGCTGTCCTCGTTGCTCTCTTGTCGGTCGTGTCCCTGGCATACCTAAACGCGCAGAAAGCATTGCATCGTCCAGACTCTCAAATGACGGTTCAGTTTCAGGACATCATTGATGAACATGTGTTTCTCATGGTCAGCAATCCGGGTGACCGTTCCGGAGGCCTCGGAGCGATCGAGCTGAGGATCAAAGGCGTCCGGCCAAAGGACATCGTCCTGCCGGTCCGTGTGATCGACTGGAGTGTCGGGAAAACACTGGTGAAACCGGCCGATACCACCCAGATCGACCTGTTCCTCGAGAAACCGATCGTGCTCACGGAGCGGGAAGTGTCTCTTCTCCGCACCGCTCAGTGTGAGTTGGTCATCAACACGACGGAGTTCAGCGGCAGGACGCAGCAGTTCGTGTTCAAGAGGCCCTGCGAGGCATTGCGCCGGTTCATGGTTTCGCAGCGTGTCTAACTGGGCGAAGACGTGCCGCGGGAGGAAGAACGATCTGGCACGTATCAGGACCCCAAACCGTCGCTATTTAGTTCCTTATTGACAGCCAAGCGACCCGGACCGATACTGTTGAGACATGCATCAGCGGATTTGTCTCAGAACGCTGCTCTTGCTCGGCGTATTGGCGATCTCCGTGTCGATTTGGGCGCAGGAGGGACGAGGTCCCGATCGCAAGCCCGGCGAGCGCAGGCCGCAGCACGTCAGCAGTTACCTGGGGGACGTGCTGCTCCGCTCGGACGGCGTCCGTGTGTTCGCGATGGTGGATACCATCCTGGACCGAAGCGCGCCGACCGATGGCCTGGTGGACCAGTGGTTCATCCTTGAAACCGCGGAGCCGGTGATGCCGCCCATCTCCGCGCATCTTCCAGGGGCGTTGCTCGTCCACAGTTCGGGAACTCTTCGTGTGACTTCGGCCGAGCATCGCTACGACTTCGTGCTCGCCGGCGAGGAGCGCGAGTTGCCCGGTCAGGGGACCCTGGCCACGACAGTGGTGGGCATAGGCTTGTCGCATATCAAAGCCGAGGCGACGACAGTCCGGATGGCCGACCACTCTGGAAGGGGCCGCGTCTCCACCACGTGTGACGCGTGCGAAGTGCTGGACCCCGATCCGGACGACGGTGGCTCGGGCGGCTCTGCCTGCCCCTCGGGTGGCCCGGGAGCCATTCAATGCAGTGCGAGGTACAGCAGCAACAGTGGCTCCGTTTCGTGCGCGAGCGGCTACTACGCGTGCTGCAACGCACAGCCCGCCGCGGCCTACGGCCGTTGCGTCAGGGAGTAGTGGCGTCCTGGACTGACCGGGGAAACATCAGCGAAGCGAGCGTGGTGGCACTCAAAAGCACGAGCAACGCGAGAAAACCCAGGCCGGCCGTTTCACCCTGGACATCCTTCATTACCACGAATGACGGAGATCATACGTCCGCGGGCCTGCGGGATGCCGGGCTAGAGGTAGCTCGACCCCAAGCCGGGAAGCGGCGACTTCACGCCAGGCAGTCGCGACCCCAGTCTAAGTATTCGCAACCCCAGGCTGAGCATTCGCGACCTCAATCTGGACACTCGCGACCTGAGGCTGAGCATTCGCGACCTGAGGCTGAGCACTCGCGACCTCAGTCTGAGCACTCACGACCTGAGCCGGAGCATCCGGCAACCTGAGCCTGAACATTCGCGACCTGAACCTGAAGATTCGGGACGTCAGCGCGGCGTCGACCGACGTCGACGGTGACATTGGCGCACCCTGCCGGTCGAGTCCCGCGGTCTCACCCGCCACGTTCGATGATGCCTCGGAATCATCGAGCGATGTCGCGGCGAGGTCGCGGACCTCGCGCTGACATCGAGCTACTTGCGGCTGACGTCGTCGCATGTCACCCCTGACGTAGCGCTATGTTGCCCCCGACGTCCTCGCACGTCGGCCCTGACATCGCGCTACGTCGCCGCCGACGTTCCGCACGTCGCTTTGACATAGAACGACGTCGCCGCGGCATCGCCGACGCCTTCCGTGACATGGAGCACCCTCACCTCCAGGTGGCGGCCGTATTCCTCGACATCGAGCGACCCGATCGCCCGGGGGCCCGGACGTCAGCAGTCAGGTCGCGAGTCTCGGCGACGAGGTGCGCGACGTGCCGGGTGAGGTCGTGACCAACGGCCGCGACGTCGGGCAACTCGACGGTGACGTGCGAACCGCCGCCGCTCAGGTCGTGACACTCGCCGCCGGTGTCGCGGCATGATTAACCGGCATTTCGCCTGGATTTGTCATCCCGAGCGTGAGTCGAGGGACCTGGGTGGGCGGGGGCGCGCTGCATGAGCTTCGGGACCACGCTGCGCGCCACCCACCCGCCCAGGTCCCTCGACTCACGCTCGGGATGACAGCGGCGTGCCGGGCCGGGCCGGCCGGCGGGAGGGCTTTCGGCGTTCCGTTTCGCCCCGCCGCGTTCGCTGGAAGTGAACCGGCCCGTCGCGGGTTATTCAGGGGCCGCCCCGACCGTAACGTTCGTGTCACCGAGTCGTCCAAGTCGTGGCGAGGGAAAGCTTTCGATGCCTGAATTCATCCTCAGAGTGGGTACACAAGACGGCGAGGTGATCGAGCGCCAGGTCAGTGCGGCGTCGCTTCGCGCTGCCCAGGAGGAGATGCGCCGCCAGGGGCTGCACGTCTTCGGCTCGCGCCGCGGCGCGTTCCGCATGCGCGACCTCATTCCCCGCGTGGGCCGCGCCGTCAGCATCGAGCACTTCCTCCACTTCAACCAGGAACTCCTGGCCCTCGTGCGCGCCGGCCTGCCCATCGTGCAGTCCTTCGACATCATGCTGGAGCGCCAGAAGAACCCCCGCTTCCGCGAGATCCTGGCCGACATCAAGGAGAAACTGACCTCCGGCATCGCCCTCTCGGACGCGTTCGCCTCTTACGGCAACCTCTTCCCGCCCATCTACTCGACCTCCCTCCGTGCCGGCGAGCGCTCCGGCGACCTCGAGGGCGTCATCCGCCGCTTCCTCCGCTATCAGAAGATGATCGTCAGCCTGCGCAAGAAGGTCATCGGGGCGCTGGTCTACCCGACCATCCTCATGGCCCTCTCGGGGGGCATGATCTTCGTGATGATGACGTACGTCATCCCGAAGTTCGCCGAGTTCTTCGAGGGCTTCGGCGAGGAGCTGCCGTGGTTCACGCAGCTCATGATCACGGTCTCGACGTTCATGCGCCAGAACGTGATCATGATGTTCGCGATCGTCTTCGCGACGGCCTTCCTGCTGCGCCGCTGGGTCAACAGCGGCGGCCGGATGATGTGGGACCGCCTCAAGCTGCGCATCCCGCTCGTGGGCGGCATCCTGCACCGTTTCGCCATCATGCAGTTCACGCAGTCGCTGGGGACCCTGCTGGCCGGCGGCACGCCGATGGTGCCGGCCATCGAGATCGCCTCGCAGTCGGTGACGAACAAGATGATCTCGTCGAAGATCGCCGGGATCGTGCAGAACGTGCGCGAGGGTGAGCCGCTGTGGCGCTCGCTGGACAACACGAAGGTGGTCAGCGACCTGGCGGTGGAGATGATCAAGGTGGGCGAATCGACCGGCGCGCTCACGGAAATGCTCGCCAACGTGAGCGAGTTCTACGACGAGGAAATCGAGTCCCGTCTGTCGCGGATGGTCGCCGCGATCGAGCCCCTCATTCTCGTGTTCATGGGCGGCGTGATCGCCGTTCTCCTGTACGCCTTCTATCTTCCGCTCTTCCGCCTCTCGCAGGTCGGAATGTAGTTTTTTTGTCGAACGCAAACATGGTCGCAGATCCCAACCGCACGCTCTATAAGAACGCCGATCCCACCGGCGAGGCCTCCCGCGCCCGCCGCCTGGCGGAGCAGTACGGCTTCGCCTTCGTCGACCTGGAGCATTTCCAGAGCGACCACCAGCTCTTCCGCGACATCCCCCTCGACCTGATGATCCGCTATCAGTTCATCCCGGAGCATCGGGAGGACGGGCACATCTCGATCGTGGTGGGCGACCCGACGGACGTGCTGAAGCTGGACGAGCTGGAGCTCCTCCTCGGCGCACCGCTGAAGGTCAAGGTGGCCTCGCCGGCGGCCATCCGCGAGAAGCTCCAGAAGTCGGAGTCGACGCAGCGCGTGCTCGATGAGGCCACCGAGGGCTTCCGCATGCAGCTCGTGGCGGAGACGGAGGACGGCGAAGAGACGCTGACCATCGACTCCATCACGTCGCAGGAGTCGTCGCCGATCATCAAGCTGGTCGACTCGATCGTCTTCAACGCCATCCAGCGCCGGGCCTCGGACATCCACATCGAGACGCGCGACAACGAGGTGGTGGTCAAGTACCGCATCGACGGCGTGCTCTACGAGGCCCTCGACCCGATCGACAAGCGCCATCACACGACGATCATCAGCCGTATCAAGATCATGTCGGAGCTGGACATCGCCGAGAAGCGCGTGCCGCAGGACGGCCGCTTCAAGCTGCGCATCACGGGACGCACGATCGACTTCCGCGTCTCCATCGTCCCCACCGCGCACGGCGAGGACTCGGTCATCCGTATTCTCGACAAGGAGTCGATGTCGAAGGAGTTCAAGAACCTTCGCCTGGACATCCTCGGCTTCGACCAGGCCATGCTGGCCCGCTTCCGGAAGTTCATCAAGGAGCCGTACGGGATGGTGCTGGTCACCGGCCCGACCGGCTCGGGCAAGACCACCACGCTGTACGCCGCGCTGTCCGAGATCCAGTCGCCCGAGGACAAGATCATCACGATCGAAGACCCGGTCGAGTACCAGCTCCGCGGCATCACCCAGATCCCGGTCAACGAGAAAAAGGGCCTCACGTTCGCGCGCGGCTTGCGCTCGATCCTCCGCCACGATCCGGACAAGATCATGGTCGGTGAGATCCGCGACGAGGAAACGGCGCAGATCGCCGTGCAGTCGGCGCTCACGGGCCACCTCGTCTTCACCACGGTCCACGCGAACAACGTCGTCGACGTCCTGGGGCGCTTCCTGAACATGAAGGTCGACCTCTACAACTTCGTGTCGGCGCTGAACTGCGTGCTGGCGCAGCGCCTGGTGCGCAAGATCTGCGATCACTGCCGGCGCGAGACGACGTATTCGGAGAAGCTGCTGGTGGACTCGGGACTGGACCCGTCGGACTTCCGCGGAAAGACGTTCTTCGAGGGCGCGGGCTGCCTGGAGTGCAACGGCACCGGTTTCCACGGCCGCGCGGCAATCTCGGAACTTCTCGACCTGTCGGATCGTATTCGAACCATGATTCTCGACCGCCGTCCCGCTTCAGAGATCAAGAAAACGGCGCACGAGGAAGGCATGACCTTCCTCCGTGAGTCGGCGCTGCACAAGGTGCTGGAAGGACAGACGACGTTGCGCGAGATCAACAAGGTGACCTTTGTCGAGTAGCGCAGGGCGTTACGCGTTGGTCGGCCGCGGGACGGACCGGTGTCGTTTCCCGTTGCTCGTCCGGGGTGCCTTTGGGCTGAATCCGGACGGCACCTCGAACGGGCAACGAGCAACGAGGCACGCCCATGGCTAGATCTTTCCCACCCGACGTCGTCGTCTTCGACAACAACTCTCTCGTGCACGCGCGGCTGGCGCGCGGCAAGGGCGGGCCGCGCATCGTCAATGCGAAGAGCTACCGCCTGGCCGCCGACACGTTCACCGCGGCGCCGGTGACCCCGCAGCTCGCCAATGAGTCTTCGATCGCGGAGACGCTCCGCCGCCTGCGCATGGAGACGGGCAAGTGGGAGAAAGTCTCGCTGCTCCTCCCCGACTCCTGGTTCCGCATCAACATCGTGGAGCTGCCAACGGTGCCTGAGCGCGAGGCGGATGCGATGGAAGTGGTGCGCTGGAGTCTGAAGCGCACGCTCCCGATCCCGCCCGAGCAGCTCCGCGTGGCGTACAGCGTGCTGTCGCGCACCGCGGACGGCGGCGCGAAGGTGCTCGTCCTCAGCGCGCTCGAGGCGACGCTGACGGCCATCGAGCGGCTCTTCACGGCGGCCGGCTTCGAGGTGGTGCTGATCGAGCCGGTGGGCCTCAACATCTGGAATGCCATCACGGTGCGCGAGGGTGCGGACGGCGCGGGCGACCGCCTGTTCTTCTACCTGCGCGAGACCGAGTTCACGACCGCGGTGTTCCGCGGCCCGCAGCCGCTCTTCATCCGCTCCCGCAACCTCGGCCCGGACCGCTCGATCGAACAGGAGATCCGTCTTTCGGCGAACTACCTCCGCGACTCGCTGAGCGTCGAGACGTTCTCGCGCTGCTATGTGGCCGGCTACCGCGGCGAGGACGTGCACGCCACGCTGGCCGAGGAGTTCGGGGCGGAGGTGCGGCCCGTGCGGCTGCGCGACTACGCGGAACACGTCACGGACGCGTCGGACGGCTGGGACGCCGAGCTGACCGCCTGCACAGGAGTATTCACCGGGTGAAGCCGATCCATCTCAATCTCGCCTCGCGGCCGTATCGCGACTACCGTCCGGTGTACGCCGTCGTGGTGGCGCTTTCGCTGGCCACGGCCTTCCTGATGCTCAACAACGTCGAGACGTACTACCGCTACATCCACGAGACGCAGGCCACGCGCGCGAAGATCGCGCAGGTGGAGCAGCAGGCGGCCGTGGAGGCGCGGAGCGAGACCGCGGCCCGCCAGCGTCTGGCCGGGCTGGACCTCAAGCACCTCGACGAACAGACCCGCTTCATCAACTCCAAGCTGGCCGAGCGCGCGTTCTCGTGGAGCCGCCTGCTCGACGAGCTCGAGTCGATCCTGGCGGACGACGTCCGCCTGGTGTCGGTGACGCCGAACTTCGGCAAGAGCGGCGAGGTCGTCGATCTGGCCATGGACTTCCGCACCAAGTCGTCGGACGGCATGATCACGACCATCAACCGGATGAACGCCGACCCGCAGTTCCGGGACGCGTTCCCGAGCAACGAGACGCAGCACGACGACGGCGGCTTCGCGTTCGCGCTGTCGGCGAAGTACATCCCCGAGAACGCCACGCCGCTGCAGCGGACGAGGGGGACGCGATGATCTGGCGCGAGAAGCGGACGCTGCTCATCATCCTGGGCCTGCTGCTGCTCGGCAACGTGGTGTTCTTCCTCACGTACCGCGTGCAGTACCAGAGCCGCCTCGACGAGATGGACCAGCGCCTGGCGCAGGCCGAGGCGCAGCTGGCGAAGTCGAAGGAGACGCGGCTCGACGCCGAGGCGGCCATCGCCTCGTACCGCAAGGTCGAGCGCGACGTGGAGACGGTGCTGGACCAGCACTGGTCGACGCAGCCGCGGCGCCTCACGCTGCTCATCGCCGAGGTCAAGCGGCTGGCCGACGCCAGCAACGCCATCCCGAAGTCGTACTCGTTCAACACCAGCGCCACGGTCAACGAGGCGCGCCAGCGCACGGTGCGCGGCAGGAGCAGCGACAAGGGCATCGGCGCGCGTGAAGTGGACATCAACTTCTCGGTGCAGGCGTCATACGATCAGGTCCGCCGGATGATCAACCTGCTCGAGCTCTCGCAGCAGTTCGTGATCATCGAACAGATCGCGCTCTCCTCCGGCGAGGAGAACGTGCTCACCCTGACGCTGAAACTGAAGACACTTTTCCGCGACGACGAGCCGGGCGCCGCGGGCAACCGGCTGTGATGGACGTGATGAACTGGAAGACCTGGACTGCCGCGGCGCTGCTACTGGTAGCCGCCTTCGCGATCTACACGGCCGCGGCGCCGGACGTGCGGCCGAACGACGCGCTCTCGCCGGTGGCCACGACCACCGCGACGGCGACGAACGCCGCACGCACGCGCGCGCCGCAGGCGCCCCCGGGCGTCGAGCCGCTGCGGCTGGAACTGCTGGAGGCCGAGAGCGGCAGCTACAAGAGCGAACGCAATCTCTTCGCGTACAAAGAACCGCCTCCTCCTCCCCCGCCGCCGCCCACCCCGCCGCCGGCGCCGCCGCCCGACCAGGACAAGGACGGCATCCCCGACTTCCGCGACAACTGTCTGGCCGTGGCCAACCCCGACCAGCGCGACGTCGACGGGGACGGCATCGGCACGGCCTGCGACCAGCCGGAGACTCCTCCTCCGCCTCCGCCGCCCACGCCGCCGCAGTTCACCTATAAATTCATCGGGACGTTCGGACGTCCGCAGAGCCCGATCGCGACGTTCGCTCGCGACGGGGAGATCGTCAACGCACGCATCGGCGACGTCATCGAAGGAAAGTTCATTCTTCGCCGCATCGGCATCGAGTCCGCGGAGATCGGCTTCGTCGGCTTCCCACCGGACGTCGTACAACGCGTGCCGCTCGGCCAGTGACGTTTCACCGGCCGGCCCGTCACATCGTCATCAGGACCTTTGAACAAATGAATCGACTCAAGTCAATCTTCGCGGCACTTCTGATCTCGCTCACCCTGGCGTCCTGCGCCAGCTATCACGCCTTCAACAAGGCGCGCATCGCGGAGCAGTCGAAGGACTGGGACACCGCGGTCCGCGAGTACGAAAAAGCGATCGAGATCGACCCCGACAACCGCGAGTACAAGCTCGCCTACGACCGCGCGCGCCGCGAGGCTTCGCGCATGCACTTCGAGAAGGGCAAGGTCCTCCGCAGCGAGGCCACGCAGGCCAAGGGCTCAGACCAGTACCGGCTGGCACAGATGGCCGCCACCGAGCTGCAGCTGGTGGTCAAGCTGGACCCGTCGAACCAGTTCGCGATGGACGAGCTCTCCAAGAGCTACCAGATCCTGGAGAACTTTCAGAAAGCGGCCGCGGAGTCGGTCTCCATCGACGAGATCAAGCGCCGCGCCTCGGCCAACATGAGCAAGGCCCAGCCGCCCCAGCTCAACCCGGCCTCGGACGAGCCGATCTCGCTGACCTTCTCGCGCGACACGCCGGTCAAGGACATCTACAAAGCGCTCGGCAACGCCTTCGGGATCAACGTCCTCTTCGACCAGGCGGTCAAGGACGACCGGATCACCATCGAGCTGCGCGACGTCACGGCCCAGCAGGCCCTCGAGCGGGTCATGCAGGCCGGCAATCACTTCTACAAGGTGCTCGACGAGCGCACCATCATCGTCGTCCCGGACAACCCCCAGGCCCGGCGCGATTACGAGGACCTGGTCATCCGCACGTTCTACCTCTCGAACGGCGACGCCGAGCAGGTCACCAACGTCGTGCGTACGATGATCGAGGCGCGCAACGTCTTCCCGCTCAAGGCCCTCAACGCCATCACCATCCGCGACACCGCGGACAAGGTGCGCATCGCCGAGAAGATCATCCAGGCCAACGACAAGGCCAAGGCGGAAGTGGTGGTGCAGGTGGAGCTGGTGCAGCTCGACCTCAACCGCATCCGCGACATGGGCATGGCCATCTCCGGCTTCAAGGACGCGGAAGGGAACCAGAGCGCGTCCGCGAACGCCACGCCGATCGTGGGCGGCAACGTCTTCACGGGCGGTACGCTCGCGCAGATCCAGCAGGTCGCGGGCAGCCTCAGCGCGCTGCGCGGCAACCTGAACTTCTCCATCCCCACGGTCACGTACTCGCTGCTGAAGACGTACGGCAACAGCGAGCTGCTGGCCAATCCGGAGCTGCGCATCTCGGAAGGGGAAAAGGCCACGCTGCACATCGGCCAGCGCATCCCGGTCCCGGTCACGACCATCTCCGGCTACAACCCCGGCACCACGCAGCCGGGCCAGAACCCGCAGCTCAGCGTCCCCTATACGTCGTTCCAGTACCAGGACGTCGGCATCAAGGTGGCGATGGAGCCGCGCGTGCACCACAACCGCGAGGTCACGCTGAAGCTGACGGTGGAAGTCTCGAACCGCGGCACGGACGTGGAGTTCGCCGGACAGCGCCAGCCGACGTTCGCGACGCGCACGATCGAGTCGACGATCCGTCTGAAGGACGGCGAGACGAACTTCCTGGCCGGCCTCATTCAGACGAACAAGGTGCAGAGCGCGACCAAGACCCCGATCCTCGGCGACATCCCGCTGATCGGCCGTCTGTTCACGAACGAGCATCGCGACGAGACGCGCACGGACCTGGTGCTGACCATGACGCCGCACATCGTCCGCATCCCGGACATCACGGAGGAAGACGTGGCGCCGATGTGGGTCGGCACGGGCAACAACCTGACGTTCCGCGGCGTGTCGCCGCGCATCGAGTCGCAGGCCGGCGTCGATCCGTTCGTGCCGAGCCGCTCGGGCGCGCAGTTCGACGCGGAAGGCCGCCAGCTCGCCGAGGACGGGGAGCCGGGGAACTACATCCAGCCGCAGCCGCCGGCCACGGAGACCGGGCCGCGCGGCACGGGTCCGACCGATCCGTTCCGCCGTCAGCCCACCAACCCGAACAATCCGCCGGAGACGGCCCCGCCGCCTCCGCCCGACCAGTCGAGCTCCACGAAGCCGACGACGAACACCACCGAGGTCGTGGAAGACCCGTTGATGCGCAGCGACAGCGAAGCACCGCTGCGCCTTTCGCCGCGCATCGCTCCGCAGCCGTCGACGATCGCCCTCGGGCCTGGCGAGACGAAGCTGTGGAGCGTCGTGGGGATGGACCTCGACGGCCTCACGGCGAACGAGCTGGTGCTGCACTTCAACCCGAAGGCGATGGACGTGACGGACGTCTCGGTCGGCACGGCCATCGTCGTCGACCCGGCCCTGCCGCCGATCGTCACGGTCGACCGCAACACCGGCACGATCCGGGTCAAGCCGTCGAACGGCAAGCCGCTGAGCTTCGTCTCGGGCGGCGACGTGCTGCTGCTGCGCGTGCACGGCGGCGTGACGGGCGAGACGTTCCTGGTGATGCAGGACCCTGAATTCAAGAACCGCGGCGGCCAGGGCATCGTGGCAGCAGTGGCCGGCGGGAGAGCGAAAGTCCAGTAGCAATGTTCACGACCCTTCGAAAGACGCGCAGCGGCGGCTTCACGATCGCGGAGCTGATCACGGTCTGCGCGATCATCGCCATCCTGGCGGCGGTGGCCATGCCCGTGGCCCGCTTCGGCCTGCGCCGGCAGAAGGAAGTGGAGCTGCGCGACAAGCTGCGCAAGATCACCGACGCCATCGACAAGTATCACGAGCTGATGATGATGGGACAGCCGGGCGCACCCGGACAGAACCCGGCCCAGCCGCCCGGCCAGCTCCCCACGCTGCGCCCGGCGCAGATGCAGGCCCTCGGCTCGGACGGCTATCCGAAGGACCTCGAGGAGCTGCTCAAGGGCGTGAAGATGTCGGACGGCAAGACCGTCCGCCTCATCCGCGAGCGCGACCTGATCGACCCGATGACGGGCCGCAACGAGTGGATCACGCTGTCGACGACGGACGATCCCGACACGTCGATGTCGGACGGCAACAATGTCTTCGAGGTCCACTCGACCTCGACCGCGCTCTCGCTGGACGGGAAGACGCGATACAACGAGTGGTAACCAGCAGCGATGAACGATGAGAGATGAACGATGAACACCACCGACCCCACCACCGATAACCTGCCCGCTCGCGAAGCGGCTCATCGCTCATCGCTCATCCCTCATCGCTCGCCGTTGCAGCGCGGCTTCTCCCTCATCGAGCTGATCGTGGTCGTGACGATCGTCGGCATCCTGGCCTCGATCGCGCTGGTCAACGTACGCACGGCGCAGCGGAAGGCGCGCGAGGCGGCCCTGCGCGACAACCTCTTCAACATGCGCAAGGCCATCGACAACTTCTACGCCGACAAGCAGCGCTACCCGGCCGACCTCAACGAGCTGGTGCCGAATTACATCCGCCGCATCCCCAAAGACCCGATCACGATGCAGGACGACTGGGAGACGGTGATGGACGACCCGATGAGTCTCGACGGCGAGATGTCGGCCGATACCGATCCGAATGCGGTGACGCAGCCCGGCGTGATCGACATCAAGAGCCGGGCGCAAGGAACGACGCTCGACAATGTCCCCTATCCTGATTTGTAGGGCGCAGTTGGCAGGGCGCAGAGCGCAGGAGCTGCTGCGCCCCACCGCACACGCGCAGGAGCCGACTCTCCCGCGCCCCGCGCCCTCCGCCCTGCGCCTTTCCCAGGAGGGCTACACGCTGGCGGCCCTGATCGTGATCCTCACGATCATCGCCATCGTGGTGTCGTTCACCGTGCCGCCGCAGTGGTCGCTGATCATGCGCCGCGAACGGGAGAAGCAGACCATCTTCCTGATGAAGCAGTTCGCCCGCGGCATCCTGGCGTGGGAGCAGAAGCACGGGGGCACTCAGCCTCCCAATCTGGAGATGCTCCAGAAGGCGCGCAAGCCGCGCTTCCTCCGCGGCGACGGCAAGTGGGCGATGCCGCTCACCGGCCGCACGGAGGACTGGATCATGGTGCCGCCGACCGCGGTCCTGCCGGCCGGCGTGGCCCCGCCACCCGGTGGCCAGCCGGGCGGCCAGCCCGGCATCGGCGTCGGCCGCAATCCCGCCACGACCACGGCCCCCACTCCGGCCGTCGTGCCCGGGCAGGGGGGCAGCAAGTTCGATCCGGCAGCCTCGCCGAAGGACTACGTCGGCCCCTTCGTCGCCGTCCGCCCCAACGCCACCGGCCCCAGTCTGATCGCCCTCAACGGCGCCGAGGATTACAGCCAGTGGATCTACACGGTGCAGGATCTGAAGCAGGAGATCATGAACCGGCAGACTGCGATGAGCATGCCGAAGTAGAGGCAGGTTGCTGGTTCCTGGTGGCTGGTTGCTAGTGCAGGATCGCTAAAGGCACGGCCGAACTGAGTTGCTCGTTTCTGGTCCAGCATCGGCTAAAGGCACTAGCAACTGGTAACCAGCAACCAGCAACCCCATCCAGCTACAATCCGCGCCTGATGAAACGCGCCTCCACTACCATCCACCGCACCATCCTCCCCTCCGGCCTGACGGTGCTCGTCGAGACGCTGCCTTACGTGCGCTCCGTGGCCTTCGGCTATTACCTGCGCAGCGGATCGGCGGTGGAGTCGGAGGAGCACGGCGGGGCGTCGCACTTTCTCGAGCACCTCGTCTTCAAGGGGACGAAGAAGCGCACCACCGCCGAGATCGCGAAGGTGATCGACATCCTCGGCGGCGATGTCGACGCGTTCACCGGCAAGGAGTACACCTCCTTCTACGCGCACGTGCTCGACGAGCAACTCCCCACCGCGCTCGAGCTCCTCACCGACATCGTCACCTCCCCGAACTTCAGCAACGCCGACGTGGAGATGGAGCGCGGCGTCATCCTCGAAGAGATCAAGATGGTCGAGGACACGCCGGACGACCTCGTGCACGAGATTTTCGTCACCGCGTTCTGGCCCGACCACCCGCTGGGCCGCCCCATCCTCGGCACCGAGGAAACGATCGCACGGTTGCAGCGGGCGAAGATCGTCGAGCACTACGAGGAGACCTTCCAGCCCTCGAACGTCATCTTCGCCGCGTCGGGCAACGTGAAGCCGGAGGAGCTGCTGCCATTCCTCGAGCAGCATTTCCCCGTCAGCGCGCAGGAGCCGTTCCGCCGCGAGTGGAACGCGCCGACGCCGAATCAGCACGTGATCATCCGGGAGAAGCGCGAGCTGGAGCAGGTCCATCTCTGTCTCGGTGCGCGCGGCTATCCGCAGCAGGGCGAGGAGCGCTACGCCGCCGCGCTGCTGAACACGGTCCTCGGCGGAGGCATGTCGTCGCGCCTCTTCCAGCGCGTGCGCGAGAAGGAAGGGCTCGTCTACTCCATCGCCAGCTATCACAACGGTTACCTGCACGGCGGCTACGAGGCCGTCTACGCCGCCTGCGCGCCGAAGAACGTCCGCCGCGTTCTCGACTCCACGCTCGACGAGATGCGCAAGTTCCGCAACGAAGGCGCGACCGCCGAGGAGCTCGCCGACGCGAAGCTGCACCTCAAGGGCTCGATCCTGCTGTCGCTGGAGTCGACGACCAGCCGCATGTCGGGGATCGCCAGGCAGGAGTATTACTTCGGCCGCCAGTACTCGCCCGACGAGATCATTGAGCACATCGACGCGGTCACGCTGGACGACATTCAGGCGGTGGCCCAGACGATCGTCGATCCGGAGTCGCTGTCGCTGACGCTGCTCGGGAACGTGAAGGATCCGGGCATCACGCGCGAGTACTTGCGCGACGCGGTGGCGTAAGGAACGAAGCGCCGGCAGGATGCCGGCGCTCCGTTCGCGCCTCTACTGCGACGCCGTCTGCGCGGCCTTGTCGCGCGTGTCGAGGAACTCGATCTTCACTCCCGGCTGCAGCCGGCGCGCGACCTCGTTCGCGTCCCAGTTCGTCAGCCTCACGCATCCGTGCGATGACGCGTAGCCGATCGAGTCCGGGTCGCTCGTCCCGTGTACGCCAAAGTGCGGCTTGCTGAGGGCCACCCAGACCACGCCGACCGGCGAGTTCGGGCCGGGGTTCAGGTTCGCCTCGGGCTCGTCGTCCGGGACCTCGGCGAAGAGTTTCGGCTGGTAGTGAAAGTGCGGGTCGTGGACGATCTTCTTCACTTCCACCGTCTCGTTCGGCGACGGGTCGTACTTGTTGCCGAGGGTGGTCGGGGAGTGGAAGATCAGGTTGCCCTGCGCGTCGAAGGCGTTGAACGTATTGCCGCGGATCGAGACCACCACGCGGGCGATGTCGGGCTGGTCCTGCGTCATCCATTCACGCACGTTCGGCACCCAGAGACGGTCGCCCGCTTTCAGGTCCGAGAACTTCACGTCGGCGTTGAGCTGGTCCATGAACTCCATCGACGTGTGGAACTTCTCAGCGAGCTTTTCCTGCAGCGACTCGTAGCAGAGACAGTCCAGCTCCGCCTTGTCGTACATCTCTTCCGGCACGCTGACGAACGGCCCCTTGAGGTCGTCCTCGGTCAGCGTGTACTCCTTCAGCGCCGGCACGCCTCCCGCCGCCGAGGCCAGGGAGCGGAACGTCGCCTCGTCGAGCGCGCCCGGATCGGCGGCGCTGATGCCGCGCGAGCGCTGATACCACCAGAGCGCGATGGCCGAGTTGCGGCCCCAGCGTCCGTCGAGCGCGCCCACGGAGAAGTGCAGGCGGTCGAGATACACCTGCGTCTTCAGCACCGAGGGACCGGACATGTCGCCCTTGATCGGGACGACCACCGGCGCGCTGTTGATCGCGGCGGGCACGATCGGCTTCGCGAAGGCTTCCTTGCCGTTGGGCATGAACGTGACCTGCACCTCGGGCGGTTTCGCGGCCATCGGCGCGGTCTGCTGCTGCGGCACGCCCTGCTGCACCTGCGTGTTCTGGAAGACGCCGCGCCAGCTCTCGTCGAAGCGCTCCTTCTCGCGAGCCGCGGGATCGTCCTTGCCGCCGAAAGGCACGGCCACGTCGATCGCGTCCTCCACTTTCTGCGCCGCGTTCGTGGCGGCCTGTTTTGCATCGTCCTTCGCCTGCTTCGCTTCCTGCTTCGAGCACGCAACCGCAACGGCGAGAATCGCGGCGAGCGCCAGGGTTTGTCTCTTCATGAGCCTGTTCCATAGCGAGGGCCATGCCGAGGTACACTTTTCAGGGCGCAGGAGGCAGAGATCAACTCCTGTGCCCTGCCATCTGCGCCCTGCGCCCCGATGATCACGTACCTCAAAGTCCGCAACCTCGCCATCGTCGAAGAGCTCGCCATCGAGCCCGGCCCGGGACTGAACGTGCTCACCGGCGAGACCGGCGCGGGGAAATCGCTGCTCATCGACTCGCTGGAGTTCCTGCGTGGCGCGCGCGGGTCGACGGAGATGATCCGCGGCGGCAGCGACCGCATGACCGCCGAGGCCGTCTTTCACCTGCCGGCGTCGCTGCGGACGCAGCTCGACGAGCTGGGAGTGGAGTGCGAGAACGGCGAAGGAGCGATCGAGCTGATCGTGCGCCGCGAGATCGCCGCCGGCGGTCGCAGCCGCGTGCTCATCAACGGCTCTCCTCTCGCCGTCCGCGAGCTGGCCTCGGCCATGGACGCCGTGCTGGAGATCCACGGCCAGCACGAGTCGCATCAGCGGGTGGCGGGACAGACCTACCGCGAGCTGGTCGACGAATACGGCAACCACGACGCGCTCGTCGACGACACGCGCCGGCTCTACGCGGAGTGGAAACTTGCATCCGACCAGCTTCGCGAGATGACCGACGCGCAGCGCGACCGCACCCTCCGGCTCGACCTCCTCAAATACCAGCTCGACGAGATCTCCGCGGCGAAGCTCGATCCCACCGAGAAGGACGCGCTGCGCTCCGACAAGGCCATCCTCAGCCACGCGCGGGAGATGATCGAGGCCACGGCGGGCGCGTATCAGCTCCTCGACGAGCACGAGGACTCCGCGCTGGCGCAGATCGGCCGCGCGCTCCATCTGCTGCAGCCGCTCTCGCGGCAGATCGAAGACATCCGCGTCATTGCCAACGACCTGCAGGACGCGCTCTACCGCGTGCAGGACCTCAGCCGCACGCTGGCCGGTCTCTCCGAGAGCACACGCCACGACCCCGCGCGCCTCGACCAGATCGAGGAGCGGCTGGTCACCATCGAACGTCTCGAGAAAAAGTACGGTGGCTCGATCGAGGGCGTGCTGGAGCACCTCGGGCGCATCCAGGACGAGTACGAGTTGCTCGTCGACTACGAGTCGAGCGTCGAGAAGCTGCAGCACGCCGAGCAGACCCGCCTCGCCGCGTACCGCAAGACGGCCGACAAACTCTCCGCCGCGCGCAAGAAGGCCGGCCGCGCGTTCGAACAGGCCATCCAGAAAGAGCTCAACGACCTGGCAATGGAGCGGACCACGGTCCGTGTCGTCATTGAAAAACAGGGGGAGCGGGACGAGACCCCGCGCGAGCACGGACTCGATCGCATCGAGATCCTCATCGCCCCGAACCGCGGCGAGGAGCCGAAGGCCATGCAGCGCATCGCCTCGGGCGGCGAGCTCTCGCGCATCCAGCTCGCCATCGCGGCGGCCCTGTTCAAGGCCTCGACCCGCGCGGCCGCGGCGACGCTGGTCTTCGACGAGATCGACGCCGGTATCGGCGGACGCGTAGCCGAAGTGGTCGGGCGGAAGCTGCAGGAGCTGAGCGCGCGGAACCAGGTCATCTGCGTGACCCACCTCCCGCAGATCGCCGGCTTCGGCACGACGCATTTCTATGTCTGGAAAGAAGACGCCGAGGGCCACACGCGCGCGCGCATCCGCAGACTCGACGACGGCGAGGAACGGGTGAAGGAGATCGCGCGCATGCTGGGAGGAGAGAAGATCTCCGCCTCCGCCGTCGCACACGCGCGCGAGCTGTTGATGACCCGATGACGCGCCGCTGGCACATCCAGGACGAGCCGACCACGCTTCAGCTCAATCAGATCGCAAGCGCGCTCACCGGCGGCGCGGTCGTGCTCATGCCGACCGACACGATCTACGGCCTGCACGCCGTGGCCACGAACGCCGAGGCGGTCGCGCGCATCGTGGAGATCAAAGGCCGTGACGGCCAGAAGCCGTTCATCGTCCTCGCCTCCTCGGTCGGACAGCTCACCGACCTCGGCATCACCGCCGACCCGGATCTCGTGCGCGCGCTCGCCGCGATCTGGCCCGCGCCGCTCACGGCCATCCTTCCGCGGGGTGAGTCGACGCTGGCCGTGCGCATCCCGGCGCTGGACTGGCTGCGGGCGCTCATCGAGCGGACCGGACCGCTCGTTTCGACGAGCGCGAACCGCAGCGGAGAGCCCGCCGTCGACCGTCCGGCGGCCCTCGCACAAGAGTTGCAAAACGCCTTAGACGTTGTCGACGGAGGCATCCGCGACGGCGAACCTTCGGCGATTCTGGACCTTACCCGGGATGAACCACGGTTCATCCGGGAAGGTGATTTTTTCTTTACACAGAAAGTGTGGAAAACCCTGCGGAAATCGCCCTAAAACGCGCGCGAAGCCGCAAAAACTCAGGCTTTCGAGCGGTTTGCCTAACGTTGTGTGCAAGAAAGCTAAGTGACTGTCCCCGCTGCACTTTCCTCATAACCGCCCCATCCGTAAATCCTCACGATGTCCTCTTGACAAAGCGGCCATCGGTCTTTTCTGTACGGTCGTGAACAATCGGTAACGGGCAACCCGTGCATTACACGGACTTTACAGTCCGGACTGCCTACCGGAAGAAGTGCAGAACCAGCGAGGCGAGGCCGAGAAAGGAGAAAAAACCTCCCACGTCGGTGCACGTGGTGACGAAGATCGACGACGCCACGGCGGGGTCGAAGCCGAAGCGTTCCAGGATCAGCGGAACGAAGCCCCCGGCCACGCCGGCGATGACCAGATTGACCGTCATCGCCACGAGGAGGATCAGCGAGAGCACCCAGTCGCCGGTCACGAATCCGGCGATGGTGGCGGCGATCGTCCCGAGGAGGACGCCGTTTGCCAGTCCGACCAGCAGCTCTTTCCAGATCGGACGCAGGCCGGAGCTCCAGTCGACCTCGCCGAGCGCGAGCGCGCGCACGAACACCGTCAGCGTCTGCGTCCCCGCGTTGCCACCCATCCCGGCCACGATCGGCATGAACGCGGCCAGCACGGTCCACTGCTCGATCGTCTTCGAGAACGCGCCGACCACGGAGGCCGCAGTGAACGCGGTGACGAGGTTCACCGCCAGCCACGGGAAGCGCGTCTTCCACGTCTCGCGGGCGGGCGTAGTCACACGCTCGCTGATGGCGACGCCGGCGAGGTGCAGCAGGTCTTCCTCGGCCTGTTCCTGGATGACGTCCAGGACGTCGTCGACCGTGACCACGCCGACCAGCGTGTTCTGCATGTCGACGACCGGAATCGACAGCAAGTCGTACTTGGAAACCAGCTGCGCGACCTCCTCGGGACTGGAGTCGATCTGCGTCCGCACGACGCTCTGGACCATGAGGTCCTTGAGCTGCGCGGCGGCGTTGGCGAGGATGAGGCTTCGCAGAGACAGCACGCCGACGAGATGCTGATCGGCGTCGACGCAGTAGACGTAGAAGAACGATTCCTTGCGCGGATACTGGCGGATGGCCTCGATGGCCTGGGCAACAGTGAGCTCCTCGTCGAGTGCGAGGAACTCGGTATTCATCAGCGAACCGGCCGTTTCCTCCTCGCCCTCCATCAGCGACTCGAGCTTCGCACCCTGCGTCGCGCCGAGGATCTCGAAGATGCGCGCGCGGCGCTCTTCGTCGAGGAAGTCGAGGAGGTCGGCCGCGTCGTCGGGTGCCGACGAGCTGCAGATCGAGGCGAGGGTCTGGTCGTCGAGCGAGTCGAGGATCTCGTTGAGGTCCGTCTCGTCGAGCTCGAACAGCGCCCGCGCGGCCTTCCCCGCCTCGATGAGCAGCGAGAGGATGCGCTTGCGGTCCTCCTCCAGCAGCAGCGGCAGCACCGGCGAAATGTCGGCCGGCAGCGTCTTGTCGATGATCTTGCGGAGCTGCGGATAGGCCCCGTGCCGCAGCAGCTTCGTCAGAAGCTGCTGGTACGACCGCGCCTGCGGAGGCGACGCGGCATGCTGTTGCGGAGTCCGTGGCGGCACGTTCCGCATCCTAGCCCAAGGAGCGCGAAACGTAAGCCGCGTTTCCGGTCACCGGGTCCGTTGAATCGCGTCCGCACGTGAAGGCGGCGGCATCCTGGTCGTGTAGGATACGGCCGTGATTTCGATCGAGAATCTTCGAGCGATAGCAGAGGCCAGACTCCAGGATGCCAAGGTGCTCTACGAGAATCAGAGGACCGATGGCGCCGGATACGTTTGCGGGTATGCAGTCGAGTTGGCTTTGAAAGCTCGGATCTGTGCAACCCTGAACTGGGCCGGTTTTCCTGAAAAACGCGGCGAGTTTGAGAATCTCGCCAGCTTCAAGACACACAAGCTCGATGTTCTGCTCGCGCTATCGGGCCAGGAGCCCAGGATCAAGACAGAACATTTCTCGGAATGGTCGTCGGTGGCGAATTGGGACCCGGAAGCGCGTTATCGTACGGTCGGACAGGGCGATGCTTTGCAAATCGGGCTGATGCTCCTGTCGGCTGAAACACTGTTGAAGGTGCTATGAACCAGCTTGCGACAAAGGTGCGCAGAATCGAGCAGGACATTGCTCGAGACCGGGGTCCGCTCAATCTATTCGCGTTGCTCGAACGAGAGGACTTGGCCGATCGGTGGGATCTCGTCGTATCGGCGTCCTGGGCTCGACAGGACGAAGCGACGATTCGATACCTCACGGATGTCATCAAGAGGTATCTGTCCCCCGGCGACATGACCCTGTTATCGCGAGTCGTAATCCTCGATGCCGAACAGGATCTCGTCAAAGCAATCAATGAAAGCTATCAGGTCGAGCATGGACAGGTTGAGTTGAGCGACCCGGCAAGCTTTGATCTGCCAGCCAGGCACGGCTACATCATCACCTCTCGTCGCGCCGCCTGAGGGCGCTCCCACAGCGCGTCGCCTCGCGTGGAAGACGCAAGCAGCGCCGTGGTCACCGGCTACTTGAAGTAGCCGGTGACGTCGATCAGGTAATGCACGGAGGTTCCGGCGTTGAAGACGGTGACGTGGCCGTTTGCGGAGAGGCTGATGACCGCGTTGTTCGCGCGCGTGCGGCCGGGGCGGTAGTTGAGGGTGCTGGTGCCGGACCAGGCGCCGTCGCTCGGGTAGAGCGCGAGGTAGCCGGTGCTCGACGGTGCGACGACGGTGACGTTGGCGGCGATGCTCTTCGCGCCGGCCGGAATGCCGCAGACGCCGCTGACCGCGACCTCTTCCTCCCAGCCGCTGGCCAGCGGCGGACCGACGCGCGTGTCGAGGATGCGGCACGGAGTGACGAGATAGAGCATCGACGCGCCCGCGGCCTGGGCAATGATCGGGACGTCCGCGTGCGGCGACGACGATCCGCTGCAGCCGGTCGCGGTCACGACGGCGTCGATGGCCACCTGCCCGCTCGGGCCGGCGGTGTACGTGATGGACGGCGTTCCCTGTCCCGCGGTGATGGTGCCGTTGGTGACCGTCCACGCGTACGTCGCGCCCGCGCCCTGGTCGGCGACCGACGCGAAGTTGCCGGTGGAGCCGGCGTAGACGGCGCTGCTCGCGTTGAGGGTGATGTTGGGGGTGCCGGAGATGGTGACGGCGAACTCGCTGGCCACGATCTGCGCGCAGTTGGTGGACACGGTGGCGAGGAGATAGCGCTCGCCGGTGCCGCCGAAGTCGGCGCCGGCAATGACGTACGACTGGCCGGTGGCGCCGTTGATCGGCGTGATGGCGCCGCCGGGCGTCGTGCGATAGCCCCACTGGAACGTCGGACCCGCACCGCCGCCGCTGACGGACACGGTGGCCTGGCCGCCCGTGCCCGCGCTGCAGGCACCGGCCTGGCCGACGACGGAGATGGTGGCGGCCGTGAACGGCGTGCACGCTCCCGCGGAGATGACGATGGAGCCGTTCTGCAGCGAGAGGCCGCCGTTGGCGTAGGTCTCGGTGATGGTGGCGGCCTGATTCGACAGCGCCACCGTCTCCCGATCGATGGCGATCGCGATCGTGGTGCCGGCGGCGAGACCGGGAGCGGTGGTGACGCTGAGGTGCCCGATCAGATTGCCGGGGGCGGCGGCGTTGGACGTGAAGAGCAGCACGTTGTTCGATTCGGCGAAGGACGCCACGTAGCCGACCGAGGAGCCGGCGGCCGGCGGCTGCACGACTTTGTCGAAGAGCGGCGTCTTGGCCAGCAAGCCGCCGCGGGTGAAGCTCGCCCCCAGCACGGCGTTCGCGGGCGAGAACGTGACCTTGAAGGCCAGCGCCTGGATCCGGTCTCCCCAGGGCCGGTCGATGCCGAGACGGGTGGTGCTGTTGTCGCGGATGTAGACCGGAACGCTGACCGTGCCGGCCGGCGCGTTGACGGTGCCGATGTTCAGTGCATCCGTCGCCGCGTGCAGCGAGGCGGTGCCGAGGAAAAGAGCGAGTGCGGTCAGGGCTCGTTTCATTGGGGAGGAGCGGCTCCTGTGCCGCGGCGATAGTTGATCAGGTAGAAGAGGTCGTCGGGGGCGACCGAGAAGTCGCCGTTGACGTCGGCGCCGGTTCCGATGCCCTGCCGGTCGCCGTAGAACCAGCGCGACAGCGCATCCATGTCGGCGTCGTGCACGACGTCGTCGCTGTCGGCGTCGCCGCGAGGATCGGTATCGAGACCGAACAGGTCGACGTGCGTGGAGCCGTACGTCGAGAGCAGCATCTCCGGCCTGCCGTCGCCGGTGACGTCGGCGAACTCGAGATCGCTGACGGCGGCCTGCGGGAACTCGCCGGCGATGGTGGCCGGGCAGCCGCTGCCGCCGGCGGGATAGGCTAGCAATTGCGTCGAGTCGGCGGTGATGAGGCGCGCGGTGCCGTCGAGCGTGACGTACCGGGACCGCACGATCTGGCTCGCCAGCGAGTCGCAACGCCAGCGCTCGAGCAGCGTTCCGCCGGCGTACGCGACGAGCGTGGACGGGTACGGATAGTTGTTGCTGGCATACGAGAGCGCAAACTCACCCGCCGTCGCCGCGACGGTCTTGTAACCGGACAGCGCCGTGTAGATACGCTGCGACAGGTTCGACGCGCGCAGGACGTAGAAGCCCGAGGTGGTGCCGACCACGAGGTCGAGGACCGAGTCGCCGTCGAGATCGGCGATGGCCATGTCGGTGATGGCGCCGTTGAGCGGCCCGGCGGACGCCTGCACGAACGCCGAGGCGCCGTTGAGGATCTGGATGCCGTTCGACGCGGTGGCGATGATGATCTCGTCCATCGCGTCGCCGTCGACGTTCCGGACCAGCACCGGGGCCAGGTTCGACAGCGTGTTGCTGTAGATCCCGGCCACGGTATTGAACTCGAGCGCGTAGGTCACCCCGTCGTACACGGCCAGCCCGTCGCTGTTGATGAGCACGAACTCCAGCGCGGCATCGTTGTCGAGCTGCCCCGCGGCCACGTCCATCACCTGGTCCCACGAGTTGGAAGGAAACAGCCCCGATCCCAGCACGTTGCCCTGGAGGTCGTGCACCTCGAAAGCGCCGGGGGCATAGCCGCTGTCGCTCGAGCCCATGGCCACGATGAGCTCGAGGTCGCCGTCGCGATCGAGATCGGCGGCCGTCGAGTAGAACGAGCCGTCCTGATCGGAGGTTTGCCACTCCACCGCATGAGTCGACGGGTTGCCGACGAACAGCGCGTCGGTGCCGCTGGAGGTGAGGCCCGCACCCCAGACCGCTTCGTTGAACCCGTCGCCATCCGGATCGGCGACGGCGACGGCACTGACGCCGTGCTCCGGATTGTTCACATACCACTGCTGCACGCCGGTCACGTTCCAGCCTCGGATCGCGCCCCACTGGTCGTCGCCGGTGATGATCTCGAGTTGCCCGTCGCCGTTGCCGTCGCCGACCGCGATGGCCGCCACCGACTGGTAGCTGCTCGTCGTGAAGGTGGACGTGGTGAAGGTGTCGCCGTGGACGATCCGGACGTTGTTGTGGGTGCCGCCGACGATCTCCGCCCGGCCGTCGCTATCCACGTCGCCGACGGCCATGTAATGGCCGAATCCGCCGACGTAGCCCCACTTGTATTCCTGGGCCGCTGCATTGAGCACGTGCCCCTCGGAACCATTGATGACGATGTCCGGCGCCCCGTCTGCTTCGAGATCGCCGACCGCCACCATGTAGCCGCCGCGCCCCGTCGCCGTCCACTCCAGGGCCAGCGTCGCGGCGTTGTAGACGTACGCGTTGGCCGACGTGAGGACGACGATCTCGATGGCCGGGTCGGCGTCGACGTTGGCTACGGCCACGTCCGTGATCGCCTGGGCGACGGGAAGCTGCACGGCCGCGCGCGCGGGGCCGTAGCCGTGCGGCGTGAAGACCTGCACCGTCGAGACGACCGGGGTCGAATATTCGTTCGTCGACCCGGCCACGACGACCTCGATCGACCCGTCGCCGTTCACGTCACCCGCGGCGACGGCCGTACAGTCGACGTCCCCCGTATACCAGACGCGTTTGTACACGCCCGACGAATACGAGAGTGCGTACGCGGCGCCGCCGCTGCAACTGACGAGGTCCGCCGTGGCGGGACCATAGACGTTGGCGACGACGATGTTCGCCGTACCGACCCCGTCGGAGACGATTCCGGTGCGATAGAGAGGCACGCGGCGTAATGCGTCCGCATGTGCGATCGTGGCCGAAACCACGAGTGTAGAGAGAAGGAGCGAGCGAATTTTTGGTTTCACGGAACAGGACCCGTGCACATTGTACGGGTAGAATTCCCCAATGACTACCACCCTCCCGGAGACCCAGCCGGCGCAGCAGCAGCCTGCCCCCACCGCCCGCCAGTTCGTCAACTTCATGTTCTTCAGCGTCGACCGCGCCTTTCGCGCGCTGCCCGCGGACGTGAAGGTGCAGGCCAAACGCGAATTGACGGAAATCATTACGCGCTATCAGGGGCCGATGTTCGTCCTCCCCTATTCGACCGTGGGCCTCAAGGCGGGCGTGGACTTCATGCTTTGGCGCATCGGCTATGACATCGACCCGTTCCAGAAAATGGTCGCCGAGATCAATCAGTCGATGCTGGGCCGCTACCTCGACGTGCCGCAGTCTTTCCTGGCCATGACCAAGCATTCGCAATACGTCGACGAGCACGTGCACGAGGGACAGGAAGGACGCCGCCTGCGCATTGTGCCGGGCAAGCGTCCGTATCTCTTCGTCTATCCGTTCGTAAAGACCCGCGACTGGTACCTGCTGCCCATGGCCGAGCGCCAGCGGATCATGAACGAGCACATCGCCATCGGCCACAAATACCCACGCGTCAAGATCAACACGACCTACTCCTTCGGCCTCGACGACCAGGATTTCGTGGTCGCCTTCGAGTCCGACACCGCCGACGAGTTCCTCGACCTGGTGCAGGAGCTGCGCGAGACGGAATCGTCCAAATACACGGTCCGCGACACGCCGATGTTCACCTGCCGGCGGAGCACGATGGAGGAGATCCTCGACTCGATCGGGTGAGGGGGGCGGTTACGCGTTACTCGTTGCTCGTTCGGGGGCGTTTGGGGGCGGGCCGGTTGCTGGTTACTAGTGCGTCTTGGCGGGAGGCAACATCACTGTAGAGCGGAGGCACCTCCAACGAGCAACGCCATCACCTCACCGGAACCGCCCGTACAGCGCGATGTCGCGGAAGCGGCCCGAGTAGTCGCGCAGCTCGACGATCATCATGGCGGAGACGGCCACGCTGGCCACGAGGGCCACGGCGGCGGTGCGGAAGGCGATGCGCGAGGGTGCGCGGCGGCGCAGGGCCACGGCGGCGATGCAGAGCGCGACGACGACCCAGAGGGCGCTCATGAGCGCGGCGAGCAGCAGCTTGCCGGCGATGGCGGTCGGGATCGAGGGGACGCGCGTCCCGCCGGGAGTGATGACGTCGAGCATGAATTCGATCGCTTGCTGAAACATAAAGATCGAGACGGCCCCGCCGAAAAGCGCGGGGACGGCGATCCAGAGCAGGCTCGCCGAGCGGCCGGCGTCGCTCGCACCGCGCAGCTCGCCCATCGCGGCGGGGACGACGAACAGCAGCGCGGCCAGCGACGCGATCGCGGCGATCCAGGCCGCCGACAGCGGCAGCCGCGAAGCCTGCCAGACGCCGTGCGAGATCGCACCGATGCCGCCGCCGTAGATGGCGATGTCGCTGAGCGTGTGTCCGAACGTGCGCACGGCGAAGAAGGTCGCCAGGGCGATGCCGCCGTGGGCGGCGGCGATGACTGCGATGGATGCGGATGCGTAGTTGCGTTGCGTAGTCATGACTTTTTCTCTCCCATGCCGGGTTGTCCGGCCAGCGACGTCAGTCCGGCCATGCCGCCGAGGCCCATCGTCTCGACGACGCTGGAGGGGACGATGACCATCGAGCCGCGTTCTTTCAGGGCCTCGTAGAGCATGTTCATGGCGCGCAGGTGCAGCGCGACGGGGCGGTTCTCGTACTCGGCGGCCGCGGCCACGAAGCGCGAGGCGATCTCGGTCTCGGCGGTGCCGAGGATGATGCGGGCCTGGCGCTCGCGCTCGGCCTGGGCCTGGCGGCTCATGGCGTCCTCGAGGCCCGGCGGGATCTTCACGTCGCGGATCTCGACCGAGTGCACGGTGATGCCCCAGGCATTCGTCTTCTCGTCGAGGATGCGCCGCAGCTCGACGCCGAGACGCTCGCGCTCCGTGATCATCGCCGCGAGCTCCGCGCGGCCGATGGCTTCACGCAGCGCCGTCTGCGCGGACATGGCGATGGCGGCGAAGTAGTCCGACACTTCGAGCACCGACTTTTGCGCGTCCCACACCGTCCAGAAGACGATGGCGTCGACGTCGACCGGCACCGTGTCGCGCGTCAGGGCCGACTCCGCGGTGACGTCGGTGACGCGGACGCGCTGGTCGATGAGGTGCGAGACCTCGTCGACGATGGGGATGATCACGAAGAGCCCCGGCCCGCGCAGTCCGCGGAACTTGCCGAAGCGCAGCACGACCGCCTTCTCCCACTGGTTGGCGATCTTGATGCCGAACAGTGCCAGCACGGCCAGGATCAACAGCGCCACCGCGGCCAGACGCGGCCCGCGGTTGATGAAGGGGATGGCCGAGACGACGAGCAGCATCATCGCCGTGACGCTGACCCCGTTGGCGTAACGGCGCGCGCCGCCGCGTACCTCGCCGTTGCCTTCGATGTTCTCCGCCGAGTTTCTCTTCGATGCCGCCAGTACCGGGATGATCATGCCTCTCTCCTCCGGGCCGCATCGGCCCGATCCGCAAGCGCTTCGACGAGGTCCTCGAGAGGAATCCCCAGCGCCTCTCCATTGGCGATGAAACGGTCCACGAGCTCCTGCATGGCCTTGCGCTTCTCGCGCGTCTTCGAGCCGCTGCGGGCGGCGATGAAGGTGCCGGTGCCCTGCTGGGTCTGCACGATCCCGCGGATCTCCATCTCGCGATAGGCCCTGGCCACGGTGTTGAGATTCACCGAGAGGTCGACCGCGAGCTGACGAACCGTGGGGAGCTGCGTCCCGGGCTTGATCCGCCCGTCACCGACGGCCAGCAGGACCTGGTCGATGATCTGCCGGTAGAACGGCACGCCCGTCGACGAGTCCAGCCGGAAGAGGTGTTGTGCCGTTGTCATAGCGTACTAGTACAATGGGTCCATGGTACGCGGTTGTCAAGGGATGGGTGGCTGGTTTCTAGTTGCTGGTTGCTGGTTGCTGGTGCGTTTCGGCGGGCCGCAGCCTCACTGTCATCCCGAGCGTCGAGTCGAGGGACCTGGGCGGGCGGGAGGCGCGCTGCATATGCCACGAGCCTCGAGCCGCCCGCCCACCCAGGTCCCTCGACTCACGCTCGGGATGACAAGCTGGATGACAGTCAGCTGACGACGGTGACCAGCGAAAGGGTTCGCGTGGCGAGGGAGGCACTGTCCGAAGTTGGCGACACTGTTCGCTTCGCATAGCGAGAGTTTCGCTTCGCGAAGCGAAACGTTGTCCAAAAATAGCGACACTCTTCGCTTTCGAAAGCGAACAGGTTCGCTTCGCGAAGCGAAACTCTGTCCGAAGTTGGTGACACTGTTCGCTTCTCATAGCGAAAGTTTCGCTTTCGAAAGCGAACATGTTCGCTTCGCATAGCGAAAGTTTCGCTTCGCAAAGCGAAAGTCTGCCCGTGAAGAGCGAACAGGTTCGCTTCGCAAAGCGAAAATTTGCCCGTGAACGGCGAGACGCTGCGAATCGACGCGCTACTTGTTCGTCTCGTCCGGGCCCTTCTCGATGCCCTCGACGACCGGGCGCTCCACTTCCTGGAAGCCGCCCTCGTAGGTGCCGCCGCCGGTGGTGCCGAAGACGCCGCCCTGTCCTTCGGGGACGCCGTACTGGCCGGGGCCGCTGTGCGCGGCTTCGTCGTAGCCGGCGTTGGTGGGATCGTCTTTCTCGCGCGGGGGCGTGGCGCCTTCCGCGTTGTAATCAATCTCTTCGTCTCTGGGAGTTGCCATAATGCGGCTCTTCAGTGCAAGCGCCGCTCCCGGTCGACGCCCACGTCGACGCCATCGTCTCCCTGGTCCGTGCCGAGAAGCGCGCCGTGATCCTGGCCCCGCCTGGCGCGGGCAAAACGACGCGCATCCCGCCCGCCCTCACCGTCCTCGGCCGCACGCTTTTGCTGCAGCCGCGCCGCGTGGCCGCCCGCGCCCTGGCCCGCCGCATCGCCGCGGAGCGCAACTGGACCGTCGGCGAGGAGATCGGCTGGCAGATCCGCTTCGAGCGCCGTTTCAGCGCGCGGACGCAGTTGCTCGTCGCCACCGAAGGCATCCTCACCGCGCGCCTGCAGGCCGATCCGCTGCTGAGCGATTTCAACGTCGTCATCCTCGACGAGTTCCACGAGCGCAGCATCCACGCCGACCTCGCCCTAGCCCTCGTGAAGCAGGCCGCCGATACGCGCGACGACCTGGCCGTCATCGTCATGTCGGCCACGATGGACGCCGCCCCCGTGGCCCGCTTCCTCGGCGGCGCGCGTGTCATCGAGATCGAGACGCGCACGCACCCGATCGACGTCCGTTACCTGCCCAACGTCTCCATGGCCGAGGCCATCCGGAGCGTGGCTCGCGACGCGAAGGGCCACATCCTCTGCTTCCTCCCCGGCGCGCGCGAGATCGAGGAGGTGCGCCGGGCCATCCCGAACGCCGTGCCGCTGCACGGCTCGATGGACGTCGAGGCGCAGGAGCGCGCCCTGGCCCCGTCGCGCGAGCGGAAGATCATCCTCTCCACCAACGTCGCCGAGACCTCGCTCACCGTCGAAGGGGTCACCGACGTCATCGACTCCGGCCTGCAGAAAGTGCTGCGCTTCGATCCGGAGACGGCGGTCGACCATCTCGAGCTGGAGCAGATCTCCCTCGACTCCGCCGACCAGCGCGCCGGCCGGGCCGGCCGCACGGGCCCGGGACGGGCCACGCGGCTGTGGGACGAGCGGACCATTCTCCGTCCGCATCGCGAGCCGGAAGTGCGGCGGGTCGATCTCGCCTCGCCAGTGCTGGACATCGTGGCCTGGGGCGGCGACGCGCGCACGTTCGAGTGGTACGAGCGCCCGCCCGAGCACCGCATCGATGCCGCCATCGAGCTACTGCGCCGCCTCGGCGCGCTGGAGCCGCGGTCGGCGGAACAGCTGCGGCGCATGCCGCTGCATCCGCGTCTCGCGCGGGTGCTGCTCGACGGCGGAACGGCGGCGGTGCGTGTGTGCGCGCTGCTGTCCGAGGACATCCGCAACATTGGCAGCGGCGACGCACTGACGCTCGCCGATTCGCCGCGGCTCGACTTCGCCGCGCGCGAGCTCGCGCGATTTGCGAAAGGGACGGGTGACGTCCGCCGCGCTCTCCTGGCCGGCTACCCCGATCGCGTGGCCATGCGGCGCGAGCCCGGCTCGCTGCGGTTGCTGCTCTCCAGCGGCACCGGCGCCGTGCTGACGCGCGAGAGCGGGATGCACGGCGGGGAGCTCGTCGTGGCACTGGACGTCAGCGGCGGCCAGGAAGCCCTCGTGCGCATCGCCTCCGTCGTCGAGAAAGAGTGGCTCACTCCGACGCACGACGACGTGATCCACACCGTGCGCGACGACGGCAAAGTGCGCGCGACGAAGCGCGTCTGGTACGACGCCCTGTTATTGAAGGAGATCAACGTCGCCCCCGATCCGCTGGAAGTGGAGCGGCTCACGCCGAAGCAGGGACTCTCGCCGGAAACGAAGCTCCGCCTCGCCTTCGCCGGAATGGAGGCGCCCGACAAGCGGCTGGACCAGCTCGCGCCGGAGCGCATCGACCTCCCCAGCGGCCGCACGGCGAAGCTCGAGTATCAGGACGACGGCTCGGTGCTGGCCTCGGTCAAGTTGCAGGAGCTGTTCGGGTTGGCCGACACGCCGCGCATCGGGCCGCGCAAAGTGCCGGTCACGTTCGCGCTGCTCTCCCCCGCCGGGCGGCCGGTGCAGGTGACGCGCGACCTGCGCTCGTTCTGGAACAACGGCTACAAGGAAGTGCGCAAAGAGCTGCGCGCGCGCTATCCGCGCCATCCCTGGCCCGAGGACCCGTGGACGGCCACGGCCACGCATCGGACCAAGCGCAAGTAGAATCGCGCCCGAAAGGAGACACCCCTTGTCTCGAATCCTCGCCGCCGCCTCGCTCGCCGCGCTGCTCGCGATCCCGGCGTCCGCACAAACTCAGGAATCCATGCAGAAGCTCGAAACGGAACTGGTCGCGAAGTACGGGGAAGCGCAGCGCCCCCGTTTGCAGCGCGGCATGCAGCAGGTCGCGCAGTTCTGGCGCGCCGAGGACGGCGACAACGCCGCCTTCGAAGAGCTGGTGCGCACGCACTTCGCGGGCAACCAGGTCACGCTCGACGCGCTGTTCGACCGCATGCAGTTCGTGCTCGAGTCGATCAACGGCCACATGACCGAGATCTCGCGCGACCTGCAGTGGCAGTCCGACCTCGACCTCGGCACGGTCCATCCGTTCGACGAGATCATGGCCGGCTACGCCGCCGGCGCGCACATCACGGACGATTTCTTCAAAAACAAGCTGGCTTTCGTCGTCCTGCTGAACTTTCCCATCACGACGCTGGAGCAGCGGCTGTCCGAGGGAGAGCAGTGGTCGCGGCGGCAGTGGGCGGAGGCGGCCCTCGGCCTCTATTTCTCCAAGCGCGTGCCGTCCGAGGTCAACCTCGCCGTGGGCAAGGCCTCGGCCGAAGCATCGCAGTACGTGGCCACGTACAACATCTGGATGCATCACCTGCTGGATGACAAAGGCAACCGCCTCTTCCCCGTGAAGATGCGCCTCCTCGAGCACTGGAACCTGCGCGATGAGATCAAAGGCAACTACAGCGTCGACGCTAAGGTCGGGCTGCCGAAGCAGCGGATGATCCAGCGCGTCATGGAGCGCATCGTCGACCAGACCATCCCCGACGCGGTGGTCGACAACCCGAACGTCGACTGGAATCCGTACACGAACAATGTGAAGGCCGCGACGGTCGACGACGCCGAAGAGGGCGAAAGCAGGGCGGCGCCTGCAAGGATCACCAACGCGCGCGAGCCCGACACGCGCTACGCGAAGATCCTCTCCACGTTCCACGCCGCGCGGCTCGTCGACCCCTACTCGCCGACCGCGCCGACACACATCCGGCGCAGCTTCGAGGAAGGGCGGCAGATGCTGGAGTCGCGCGTCGAGGCCATGCTCAAGGACGTGCTCACCTCGCCGCACGTGCCGCGCGTGGCAAAGGTCATCGAGAAGCGCCTGGGGCGCAAGCTCGAGCCGTTCGACATCTGGTACAACGGCTTCCGTTCCAGCGGCACATACAGCGAGGCGCAGCTCGACGAGCTGACGCGCAAACGCTATCCGACCGCCGAGGCTTACAAGAAGGACATGGCCGCGCTGCTGGTGAAGCTCGGCTTCACCAAAGAGCGCGCCGACTACCTCGCCGCCAACATCGAGGTCGACGCCGCCCGCGGCTCCGGTCACGCCCTCGGCTCCGGACGGCGCGGCGACAACCCCCGCCTGCGCACGCGCGTTGGCAAGGACGGGATGGACTACAAGGGCTTCAACATCGCCGTCCACGAGATGGGCCACAACGTGGAGCAGGTGTTCTCGCTGAAGAACATCGACTACTACATGCTCTCCGGCGTGCCGAACACCGCCTTCACCGAGGCGCTGGCGTTCGTGTTCCAGGCCAAGGATCTCGAGCTCCTCGGCCTGGCCTCACCGACCGCGGAGTCGCGCGCCCTGCAGACGCTGAACGACTTCTGGGGCACCTACGAGATCGCCGGCGTAGCGCTGGTGGACATGGGCATGTGGCACTGGATGTACGACCATCCCGATGCCACGCCGGAGCAGCTCAAGACCGCGACGGTGCAGATCTCGAAGGACATCTGGAACCGCTACTACGCCCCGGTCTTCGGCAAAAAGGACGTCGTGCTCCTCGGCGTCTACGCGCACATGGTCAACAACTTTCTCTACCTGCCGAACTATCCGATCGGCCACCTGATCGCGTTCCAGATCGAGGAGCAGGTCGAGAAAGCCGGCAACCTCGGCGCCGAATTCGAGCGCATGTCCCGCTACGGCAGCCTGCCCCCGGATCAGTGGATGAAGAACGCCACCGGCGCCCCGGTCGGCGCAAGCGCGCTGCTGCACGCGACGGAGAAAGCGCTGGAGGTGGTGAAGTAGTGGGGACGGGAAACCGCCGGATGTGTCCCTCCCATCCGGCGGAGAACCCCATCCATGTCGAACAACACTACGCGCGACGCTGACGAGATCGAGCGGCTACGCAAGATCTATGGCGATTTGACCATCGTTCCGGAACGGAACGCCCCTCCGGCCACGACACGACTGTGGGTGGGTGCGATGGTGGTGGCGCTGGTTCTGGCAGTGGCCCTGTCGTCCGCCGCCACATGGTTGATGTATCTCAGCGATGAGAAACAAAAGAAGGCAGCAACGCCGAAGCTGACGGAAGAGGTCCGGCAAGCGGAGGTGGAAGACCGCCGCGTGGCTGCGGAGTTCCAGACCGCGCTCGTCGCTCAATTCCACGCGAACCGTGTCGTGGGCGAGAAGATCAAGGTGGCCGATGACGCGGAAGCTCGTCCCGACGTAGCTCCGTTGAGAAACGCCAGGCGCGAGCTGGTCATCGCCAGCAGGGAGCAACAGGCACAAGCAGCTAAACTGGCAGCACTGCGCAACCTCGTGCTTGAAAAATCGACGCGAGCGGCAAAGGCCGCGGCGGACTTGGAGTCCTCGAGGCCCGCCGAGCCCAGTAACCCCATCTGGCCCGGATCCTCGTCATTGAGCCGCTTCCTCTCGCAGGCGACCCGCCTCCTCGGTCACCTGTTCCTGACTGTCTGCATCGTGGCCTTCCTTGCGATCTTCGCGATCGCCTGGGCACGGCGCCGCGTCTCGTCGATGGTGGAGCGATTCTTCGACACGATCTCCTCGCCGCAGGTGCCTGCGGCGACGTCGAGCGTGCCGCCCCTCACGGTATTCGGCATGCCGATGCGATCCGCCTGGGCAAACAGCGCGATGCCAGTAGGCGACTTCACCGTACGCGCCGCCGTGGCCGCGGGAGCGGCGGTGGTGACGATCGGCGCGTTCGCGATCATGATCCCGGGAAAGGCGATCGGCCTGACGCCGGAGGAATCCGTCGGCAGATCGACGTTGACGGTCGGCGACCTGGCGATCGAAGTTCCAGGACGGAAGATCGAGATCGAGCCCGAGGTCAATTACCCGGCGGCAAGCTTCGAAGTTCCGGGGATCGAGTTGAATCTGCCGGCGGTGCAGCAGCCGGCACCGAGCGATGAATTCGCGCGGGAGTTGAGCGCGTATCGCACGTTCCTTGAGCGGCAGGCCATTCTCGAGACGGGGCTCCGCGCCGCGAGCGCCGAGAACGCAGCGCTACGCGCGGAACGGGAACAGCTGCGCGTGGCGCTCAGCGAACGGCCGACACGCGACGACTTCGAAGTGCTCCGCGAGGATTTCGGCAAGTTCACGGACGAACAGAAAAAGACGATTCCGGTGGTAACGGCGGCGTTGGATGGTCTCTCCGCGAAGGCGGTCGATGACAACCGGATCGCGGCGATGGAGATCACGCGCGCGATCAATGTGCAGAATGATCAGACTGCGACCGCGGTCTTCCGACAGACGATCATGGACGAGAACTGCGACCGATACAACAAGCTCGCAAAGATGTATCCGGACGTGATCCAGTGGGGCGGCTGCATCGCCAAAACGCGTCTGTTGCGGCCGCGTCCGAGCGCCCCGGAACGGCCGCCGGAAATCACAACAGCGTCGAAGTGAGAAGGTGGCGCACTGTGCCTATTTCTTCCCCACCTCGAGGTTGATCGAGATCTTCACCTCGTCGCCGAGGAGGACGCCGCCTTCGTCGAGGATGCGGTTCCAGGTGATGCCGTAGTCCTTGCGGTCGAGGATCGTGTCGATCGCGAAGCCGGCTTTCTCCTTGCCGCGGCCGTCCTTGCCGAAGCCGAGGAACTCGACCGGGAGGACGATGCGCTTGGTGACGCCGTGCATGGTCAGGTCGCCGGCCACCTCGAACAGCGTCGGCGACTTCGGGGTCACGGACGTGCTTCTGAACGCGATGGTGGGGTACTTGGCCACCTCGAAAAAGTCGGGGCTGCGCAGATGCTCGTCGCGCGAGGCGTCCTCGGTGTCGATGCTCTTCGTCTGGATCGTGAACTCGACCGACGACTTCGTCGGCTCGGCGCGGTTGATCTGGATCGCGGCGTCGAAGTCGTTGAAGCTGCCGGTCTTCCACGACATCAGGTGGCGGATCTTGAACTCCGCCGACGAGTGGACCTTGTCGACGGTGAAGACCTCGGTCTGCGGCGCGGGAGTCTGCGCGAGGACGGGGACGGCGAGGAGTACGGCGAAGACGGCGTGGCGAATGATCTTCATGGTTGCGTTTCCTGACCGTGACATGGGTGTAGGGGCTACGGTACGCGCGGATGGCGGACCGGTCAACGCACCGGGGAGGGCGTCACAGGTTCGTGACGGCGTTCACCGCGGGTCGCAAGCTCAGCCATACAATCAGTGCCGATGAACAATGAGCAGGTATGGGCGATCGCGGGCTCGTTCGCGATCCTCATTCTGGTGACGCTGGCGGCGCAGTTCCGGTGGCTCCCGTCGAACGGGCGTGTGTACGCCGCGATCGTGCTCGTGGCCGGCATCGGCGTCGTGGCGGCGCTGTGGTACGCAGACATTCCGCCGAACTGGTTCGACGGCTCGAAGAGCGCGTTCCTCCTCGCCCTCAGCCTGGCCGTCTCCGCGTTTGTCGGTGGCGACGCCGGCCGCGAGTTCCGTCGCCCGCTGCTCCTGGGAATGGGCGGCACGCTGCTCGTGCTGAACGTGCTCGCGCACGTATGAAAGAATCCGTTCCCTTGAAAATCGCCTTCGTCGGACAGTGTCATACCTACGGCTACGCCGGCGTCCCCGCCGACGCCGCGTTTCCGCAGGTGTGCCGCCAGGCGGTGCAGTCGCGGAGGCCGGGCGTCGTCGTCGACGTGGTGGTCGAGGAGTATCAGCATCCCGCGCAGCTCGAGCGCGCCGTCACCGCGGCATTGCGGACGCGGCCGCGGGTCGTGGTCATCGAAGTGGTCGGCTGGCTGGCCGTCAAAGGCTCCGCCGCGGTCGACCTCTCTCGCCTCCCCCGCACGGTCAGCTCCGCAGTCCAACGCGTGCAGCACTTCCGCAGGGTCTCGCAGTCGGTGATCGCGAAGTTCCCGAAGGCGCTCGAGAACCTCCCCGACCATGCCTTCCGCCTGGCCACATCCATCCTCGGCAACGCGGCGCCGCGCCATCTCCGCACCTCGGTCGCCGAGTACGAAGCCGGCCTGCAACGCGCGCTGGCGATGGTGCACGAGTCCGCGAGCGTCGATTGCGTCATTCAGGGGCCGGGTGCGCCGAATCTGGTGATGAGCTCGCGCCTGCTTCCTGCCACGCTGATCGAGCGCTACCGTGAGGTCGAGGCGATGGCGCGCCGTGTGGCGGCGTCGCACGGCATTCTCTATGTGGACCGCTGGGACAGCGTGGCGTCGAACTTCTATCGCCCGAATTCGATCCGCCCGACGTCCGAGGCGCACTCGACCTGGGGGCACCTGCTGGCGGACGAGCTCATCTCTGCCGGTCTTGTTTGAGGGGCAGGAATGCCGCACTTCCCTGTGTGGTTAGGCTCAGTACCAAGTGATTTGCAGCTCGAGAGCAGAACCAGATTCGCATCTCCTGAGGCAGCACGGAAAGGAGATACACCCATGAGAACATCTGGCAATGTGAAGTGGTTCAACGACGCAAAGGGCTTTGGATTCATCACCAGCGAGAATGGCGACGACGTGTTCGTCCACTTCTCGGCGATTCAGGGCGGCGGCTTCCGCTCGCTGGCTGAAGGCGCTGCTGTTGAGTTCGACGTCGTGAGCGGCCCGAAAGGCCTCCAGGCGGCGAACGTCACGGCGGTCTGAGCTGATCTACAGCACAACCTCGAACGGGCAGGAGCGATCCTGCCCGTTTCTATTTGTGTGACATGATGTGACCCCGGAGGTGAACATTTGGGCAGACCACAAAATACATTCGTGAAGCGTCAGAGAGAGCAGCAGCGCCGCGAGCGCGCGCAGGCCAAAGCCGAGAAGCGCGAGCAGCGGAAGATCGACAAAGCCAACGGCATCGAGACCCCGGACGACGACATCTACGCCGATCCGGTGGGCGAGGAACAACTCACTCCTTCGGTGTAACGCGCCCGGCCGCCGTGGCCTCCGCCGTCCGTAACCGCGACGGCTCGCCCGGCCTGGCCAGGAAGTCCCGAAACTCCCGCCTCGCGCTACGCGTCCGCCTTCCGTTCAGACGTACAGGGAACGCGCGGCGTGCTCGCCGGCCAGCCGTCCGCTGGCCCAGGCCCACTGGAAGTTGTACCCGCCGATGCGCCCGTCGACGTCCAAGATCTCCCCGCAAAGATAGAGCCCGTCGCACTTGCGCGAGTGCATGGTGGAGAGGTCGACCTCGCTCAGCGGCACGCCTCCCGCCGTGACCTCGGCGTAGTCGAAGCCGCGGTCGCGTACGACCGGCAACGGTGTCTCGACGAGCGCACGCACGATGCGGCGGCGCTCCTCTTTCGTCATCGACTTGAGCGGCGCGCTCGTGGTCAACGCGTCGAGCAGGCGCTGCGGCAGGCGTCCGCGCAGCACGCTGGCGACGGTGGTCTTCCCGCCGATGAGCAGCGCTTCGAGCGACTCGAACGTTTCGCCCGGCAGGAAGTTGACGAAAAGCCCGCCGCCGTTCGACGCGATCCAGTGGCGCGAGATATCGAGGGCGACCGGTCCGCTGATCCCGAAGTGGGTGCAGAGCATCGAGCCGCGCTCGCGCGCCAGCACCCTCCCCGTCTCCGACCGCACGCTCAGCTCCACCTCGGCACTGGTGCCGCTGAGCGACGTGATCCAGTGCCCTTCCTCGAGCACGAGCGGAACGAGCGCGGGAAACGTCTCGGTGATCGTGTGCCCGAGGGCTTGCACGAGCGCGTAGCCGCCGCCGTCACTGCCCGTCTTCGGCACGCTGCGCCCGCCCGTGGCGACGATGACGCGCCTGGCCTCGATGGTCCCCCCGTCTGTCATCCCGAGCGTGAGTCGAGGGACCTGGGCGGGCGGCGGCGCGCTGAACGTGCGTCGTTCGCTGCTCGTGCCGCTCGGACCCGCCTCACTCCCCGCCGTGCCGCCCACGCCTGCCGCCTCCCGCCCACCCAGGTCCCTGGACTCACGCTCGGGATGACAGCGGAGGACGCGTGCGCCGGTGCGGATCTCCACGCCTTCGCACGCCCGTAGCAGCGCGTCGACGACGCTGCGCGCCTTGTCGGTGGTAGGAAAGAGCTTCCCCGTCTCCTCGCGCTTGAGCGTGACGCCCATCTCCGCGAACCAGGCCGTGGTCTGCTCCACGGTGAACGTCCGCAGGACGCGGGCGACGACGTTGCGGTTGCCGTTGAAATCGTCCGGCGTGACGACATCGTGCGTGATGTTGCAGCGCCCGCCGCCGGAGATGAGGATCTTCGCGCCGATCCGCGGCGCGCCGTCGAGCGCGACGATGCGCGCCTCCGGCGCCTCCCGCCTCGCAAAAATCGCGGCCGTCAGCCCGGCCGCGCCGGCACCAACGACCGCGATGTCATAACTCACGTGGCGAGTCTAACGGACCGCCGCCGTCCCGGCGGCTGTCGTGGCCGCGGTCCGAGGAACAGGTGTAACTACTTCGTCGCAGGCGCGGCCGCGGCCGGCGTCTCGACCTTGCGATCCACCTCGAGGTTGATCGAGATCTTCACGTCGTCGCTGAGCATGAAGCCGCCCTCGTCGAGCGCGCGGTTCCAGGTCACGCCGTAGTCCTTGCGGTTCAGCGTAGTCTCGATCTCGAAGCCGGCCTTCTCGCCGCGCGGGTGCTTGAGGAAGCCGAGGAAGGTCACCGGGAGGGTGACGCGCTTGGTCACGCCGTGCATGGTCAGGTCGCCGGTCACGTCGAACGTGTCCTTCGACTTCGGCACCACCGAGGTGCTCTTGAAGGTGATGGTCGGAAACTTCTCCACGTCGAAAAAGTCGGGCCCGCGGAGATGGTTGTCACGGCGCTCGCCGCCCGTGTCGATGCTCTTCGCCTGGATCGTGAACTCGACCGACGAGTCCTTCGGGTTGGCGCGGTCAATGTTGATCGCACCCTCGAAGTCGCGGAACTGCCCGACGACGTTCGCGGTGAAGTGGCGGATCTTGAAGTTGGCGGTGGAATGGCCCTTGTCGACCGTCCAGGACTCGGCCGCGAAGAGCGGCGTAGCGACGGCAAGAGCGACGAACAGCAGGGTGCGGATGTTCTTCATGGCGCGTCAAACTGAGCAGGACGGGGGATGAATTCCGTCGGATGAGGCATGAGGCATGAGGTACGAGGGATGAGGTACGGGGTATGAGTGCCCCCCCACTCATACCTCATACCTCATACCTCATCCCTCATCCCCTGGACTCATAGTCTCAGAGCCGTAACACGACGGCCTGCCCTCTGAGACTGTGAGCCTGTGCGCCTATGAGACTATTCCGCCCGCCATGCGCCGGACCCTCACTCTCTTACTCACGCTCTTCGCAGCCACGGCCGCGATCGCCAAAGACGCCGCCCAGCTCCAGCTCTCCCTCCGCCGCCTGAACGTCATCGGCGGCGCGCTCTACGTTGCCGCGCACCCCGACGACGAGAACACGGCCATGCTGGCCTGGCTGGCCAACGAGCGCCTGCTGCGCACCGCCTACCTCTCCGTCACCCGCGGCGATGGCGGCCAGAACCTCATCGGCGACGAGACCGGCCCGCTCCTCGGCGTGATCCGCACCCACGAGCTCCTGCAGGCCCGGCGCATCGACGGCGCCGAGCAGATGTTCACCCGCGCCATCGACTTCGGCTACTCCAAGACCCCCACCGAGACGCTCGGCATCTGGGGCCACGACGCCGTGCTCTCCGACGTGGTCTGGGCCATCCGCCGCTTCCAGCCCGACGTCATCGTGACGCGCTTTCCGCCGACCGGCGAGGGCGGCCACGGCCACCACACCGCCTCGGCCATGCTGGCCGAGGAAGCCTTCGTGGCCGCGGCCGACCCGACGAAGTTTCCGGAGCAGCTGCGCCACGTGGCGCCGTGGCAGGCGAAGCGGATCTTCTGGAACCGCTTCTCCTTCGGCCGCCCCATCGACCCGAACGACCCCGCCGTCGCGAAATCGCTCCGCGTCGATCTCGGCACCTACAACCCGCTCCTCGGACGCGCCTACACCGAGATCGCCGCCGAGAGCCGCAGCCAGCACAAGAGCCAGGGCTTCGGTTCCGCCGAGCGCCGCGGCACGGTGCTGAACTACTACGACCTCCGCGCCGGCGCGCCGGCCACCACCGATCTCTTCGAAGGCGTCGAGACGACGTGGGCCCGCTATCCCGGCGGCGCGCAACTGAGCGCGCTGCTGACGAAAGCCGCGAACGCGTTCGACCCGGACGCGCCCCAGAAATCGGTGCCCGCGCTCGTCGAGGCGTACAACGTGGCCCGCCAGCTCGCCGTCCGCCCCGAGTGGCAGAAGCTCCCGTGGCTGCCGCAGAAGATCACCGACATCGGCAACGCCATCCGCGACTGCGCCGGCATCGCCGTCGACGTCTCCGCGTCCGACTCCACCGTCACACGTGGCAGCGAGCTGCCGGTCAGCGTCACGGTCGTCAACCGCTCCGACTACCCGTTTCGCCTCTCCATGATCGGCTCCGTCTACGCGACGAAGAACCCCGCGCCCGGCACGCCGCTCGAGAACAACAAGCCGGTCAAGACCGACCTCGTCCTCAAGTTCCCCGCGGGACGCGCGTACTCGCAGCCGTACTGGCTGGCCGACAACCCGTCGAAGGGGCTCTACAAAGTCGACGACCAGCGCTTCATCGGCCTGCCCGACAACGTCACCGAGATCCCGATCATCGTCACGCTCGACGACCCGAAGACCAACACGTTCTTCTTCACCTCGAACGCCGTCTACCGCTGGACCGACCCGGTCAAGGGCGAACAGACCCGCGACGTCGACGTGCTGCCGCTGGTGTCCGTCAAGACCGGCTCGAACGTCTACATCTTTCCCGAGAACAAGCCGCGCCAAGTCTCCGTCTGGATGCGCAGCTATGGCGCCGCCGAGGGCACGCTGCGCCTGACCGTGCCCGACGGCTGGAAGGCCGAGCCGGCCAGCGTGCCGGTCAAGTTCGCGGCCAAGGGCGAAGAGTCGCAGGCCACGTTCACCGTGACACCGCCCGCCGGCGAGTCGACGGCCGCGTTCCGCGCGGAGCTCACGGTTGGCGACAGCGTCCTCTACGAAGGCGTCGTGGAGCTCGACTATCCGCACATCCCCGCGCAGCGCATCCTCGGCGACGCCACGGCGAAGCTCGTCCGCGCCGACGTCAAGCGCCGCGGCGACCGCGTCGGCTACATCATGGGCTCGGGCGACGACGTCCCGGAGATTCTCCGCCAGGTCGGCTACGACGTCACGCTGCTCACCGACGCTGATCTCGATCGCGGCGACTTTTCGAGATACGACGCCGTCATCGCCGGCATCCGCGCCTACAATACGCGCGACCGCCTGGCCCTGGCCCACGACAAGCTGATGAAGTACGTCGAGAACGGCGGCACGATGGTCGTGCAGTACAACACCGCCAACCAGCTCGACGACCTGGCCGTGCCGGTGCCCGGCCCCTACCCGTTCAAGATCTCCCGCGACCGCGTCACGGTCGAAGAAGCGCCGGTGAAGCTCCTCGCCGCCGACCACCCCGTCCTCAACACCCCGAACAAAATCACGGCGAAGGATTTCGAAGGGTGGGTGCAGGAGCGCGGCCTCTACTTCCCCGGCGAATGGGACCAGCGCTACACCCCCGTCCTCGCCTCCAACGACCCCGGCGAACCGGAGAAAACCGGCGGCCAGCTCGTTGCCAAACACGGCAAAGGCACGTTCGTCTACACCGGCTACGCCTGGTGGAGACAGTTGCCGGCGGGGGTGCCGGGTGCGATCCGCGCCTTCGTCAATCTGGTATCGGCGAAATGAAAGGAAAGGTTCAAGAGGAAAGAGGAAAGAGGACGCTCCGCGTAAGCCGTCCGTCTCGCGTGGACCAAGCCTCAGTCCCCTCTCCCCACCGCAGTGGGGAGAGGGCCAGGGTGAGGGGTCGTGGCGCTCGGGACAAGGGAGCCCCTCACCCTAACCCTCTCCCCGTGCGCGGGGAGAGGGGACTGGCGACGCGCAGCGCACGCGTCTCGCGGAGACCGCTGCCTTACCTTTCCTCCTTCCTCCTTCCTCTTTCCTCTAATCGGCCGATGAGCACGCAATGACAAACGACAATCCTCCGATCCTGAAAACCTGGCGCCGCCTCTACACCGCGGTGCTGCTCTTCCTCACGCTGGAGATCGTGCTCTTCTACGCCCTGACGAGGTCCTTCTTTTGATGAAGCCGGCGGACTGGCTGGTCCTCATCGGGACGCTCGCGGCCATCGTGATCTACGGCGTCTGGAAGGGGCGCCGCCAGAGGCGGCTCGCGCAGTACCTGCTGGCCGACCGGCAACTGCAGTGGTACACGGTGGCCCTCTCGGTCATGGCCACGCAGGCCAGCGCCATCACGTTCCTTTCCACGCCCGGACAGGCCTACAGCGACGGCATGCGCTTCGTGCAGTTCTACCTCGGACTGCCGATCGCGATGGTCATCCTCTCCATCACCGCCGTCCCCATCTATCACCGCCTGAAGGTCTTCACCGCCTACGAATATCTGGAGACGCGCTTCGGCCTCGGCACGCGCATTCTCATCGCCGGCATCTTCCTCCTCCAGCGCGGCCTCGGCACGGCCATGACGCTCTACGCCCCCGCCCTCATCGTCTCCCTGGTCCTCGGCTGGAACATCCACCTGACAACGCTGGCCATCGGCGTGCTGGTCATCATCTACACCGCCACCGGCGGTACGAAGGCCGTCTCGTGGACGCAGACCCACCAGCTCCTGATCGCCCTCGGCGGCATGGCCGTGGCCATGATCATCGCCATCCGCTCGCTCCCCGAGACCGTCGGCTTCGGCGACGCCATCGCCGTGGCGGGCCACATGGGACGGATGAACGTCATCGACTTCAACTTCGACTTTTCGACCCAGTACAACTTCTGGTCGGGCCTCTTCGGCGGCCTGTTCGTCGCGCTCGCGTACTTCGGAACCGACCAGTCGCAGGTGCAGCGCTACCTCACCGGCGAGACCGTCACCCAGTCCCGCCTCGGCCTGCTCTTCAACGGCATGGTCAAGGTGCCGATGCAGTTCTTCATCCTCTTCGTCGGGGCAATGGTCTTCGTCTTCTACCAGTTCGTCGCCCCGCCGCTCTTCTTCAATCCGATGCAGAGCGAGAAGGTCAAAGCCAGCACGCACGGCGCCGAGTACCGCGCCCTGGAAAGCGAGCACCAGACTACGTTCGCCGCGAAACGCGACAAGGCCACGGAGCTCGTCGCCGTGATGAAGACCGGCGATCCGGCGGCGATCGCGCGGACGAAGGCGGAGCTGCGCACCCTGCAGGATCGCAACGACGCCACGCGCAAAGCCGCCTCCGCGCTGATCCGCAAAAACGACCCCCGCGCCGACGCCGCCGACACCGACTACGTCTTCCTCACCTTCGTCATGCAGAACCTGCCGACGGGCCTCGTCGGCGTGCTGATGGCCGCCATCTTCTGCGCCGCCATGTCGGCCACAGCCTCGGGACTCAACTCGCTGGCCTCGACCAGCGTCGTCGACGCCTGGAAGCGCCTCGTCCAGAAAGATCTCGACGACCACACCTACGTGCGCATCTCGAAAGGGATGACCATCTTCTGGGGCGTCTTCTGCATCGGCTTCGCCCTCTACGCCAACCAGCTCGGATCGCTGATCGTGATGGTCAACAAAGTCGGCTCGCTCTTCTACGGAACGATGCTGGCCGTCTTCCTCGTCGCCTTCTACGTCAAGCACGTCGGCGGCAAAGCCATGTTCTGGGCCGCGATCATCTCGCAAGCCACAGTCTTCATCTGCGCCGCCACGCTCAGCGTGGCCTGGCTCTGGTGGAACGTCATCGGCTGCGTCACCGGCGTCGTGGCCGCGCTCCTGCTCCAAACATTCATGGCCCCGCCGCGGACCGCCGTCGCTGCAGAATGACCTCGGCTGCGGTGCTAGTTAGTTCTTTTCCGCCTCCACCGCAATACTTCGCACGCGACCTTCATACAAGCCGAGCAGATTCGGGCGCCACGCGCAGTCTCGGTGAGAACGACGACACGCCGGCGAAATGCGAAGCGGGATTGCCGCTCCTTCTTGTTGCAGAATGAGCAGACGGTCGAGAGGTCACCTAATTCCCGCGTGCCCTCGGCGGTGCTCGTCGCACACGACTCGCAGATCGCCAGACCGTCCGGTCCCTCAGCGAGATCTCGTACACCGCTACCGCAGAACGTGCAGCTCATCAGTCGGAGCTCTGCGACCGCAGAGCGCATTCCTATCAAGCGCCTTCGCGACGCTCGCACAACCCCGTGCAGGCGTATTGCCAAAACGTTCCGCAGCCCGAGTTCTTCCAGATGCAGCCGCCTCCTTTGCAGTAGTACAGCGCGATACCCGAGGTATCGCAGTAGTCGGAGATGGTGCTGCACTGACAGTACGGCGTGTTGTCAGTCGCCGCACGAGGCGAGCGCTGATCAGCTTGCTGATCGTCCTTCGCAGTCGGGTTCTCGGGATAGCGACAATCCGATTGCACCCGACCCCGACCCGAGCGCTCGCGGGGCCCCAGGTCGAGAAAAAGCTCGCGGGCGAGCGGCGCGGTAAACAACCTTTGGGCCCGAATGGTGATCTTTCGGAGCGGGGCATCAACGAGGGTGGCCCAACGCGGATCCGACTGTTCGATCTCGAACAACTGAGGAGTCAGCATCGTTAGGGCGTCACTGATCACCAATCGCTGATCAGTCGTAAATTCAGGGTGGCGCGCCATCACGGTAAGAAGATGATGCGTCCAGACCCCGGCTTTCGTGGCGCTGTTATAACGATCCAGAATCGGTCCACGGTCCTGCGCATGCACAGCGAGCAGCTCGTCGTAAATCTCGGCAGCGGCACCGGTTCGGTGCCCATGGTCAGGCACGCCTTTTCCGTGGTCGCCTTCAGTCAGGCTTGGCGGTTCAGCGGGAGACGGCGACTGCGCGCCGCCGTGAACCGACGTCAGAACGGCAATGATGACAACCGCGAAAATTCGCAGCATAGTCAACACCTCGCTGATAGATTTAGATGGCATTATCGACGTATCGCTCGGCTCGCGCAAGGCCGTACAACCGTCGGCTGCGTGACCGGCGTCGTTGCGGCGCTGGTGCTGCAAACATTCATGGCCCCACCGCGTATCACGGTGCATGCAGAATGACCTTTTCGGAGAGCGCCTCGCCGCGCGCGAGATCGGCGGGTTCGCGCTTGCGTTGTCGCGTTACGAGCGCCACTCGCACATCCCGGCGCACGCGCACGAAGCGCCGTTCGTGACGGTCGTCCTCGAAGGCGGCTATCGCGAGACGACGCCGCACGACGTGCGCGAGTGCGTGCCGCAGTCGATCGTCGTGCACGAGCCGGGGGAGCGCCACGCCGACACGTTCGCCCATCGCATGACCACGTGCCTCAGTGTGCACGGCGCGGCCTTCGAGCGCAGCGCGTTTCTCGCCACTCCCGCCGCCGCGGCCATGGCCATGAAGCTGCGCGACGAGTTCCGCGCGCCCGATGCGTTCTCGCCGATGGTGGTCGAGGCGCTGATGCTCGAGCTCTGCGCCGCGAGCGGACGCCAGGCGTCGAACGAAAACGCACCGTCGTGGCTCCGCGAAGTGCGCACGACGCTGGAGCGCCGCTTCCGCGAGCCGCTCACGTTGAGTGCGCTCGCCGAGGCAGCCGACGTCCAGGCCGCGCATCTGGCGCGTGCCTTCCGCCGTCACTACGGCAGCACCGTCGGCGAGCGGCTGCGCGAGCTGCGCGTCGAGTACGCGCGGCAGCGGCTGGAGTCGCGGACGCCGCTCAGCGAGATCGCTCTCGACGCCGGCTTCGCCGACCAGAGTCACTTCACGCGCACCTTCCGCCGCGCCACCGGCATGACGCCGTCGGCGTTTCGCAGATCAATCGCGTTCTAATCCGGCGCGTCCGTGCCAGACGCCGCGCGCCGCACTCGCTATCTTGTGAGGATGCTCAGGCGCCTCCTCCCCTTCTTCCTCGTCCTCTCCTGTGCGGCCACGCCGCCCGAGCGCGCCTTCGACGAGGCGGAAGCCATCGCCCATCAGACGGACCAGGAGCGCGTCCGCGATCTCTATCGCACCGCGGCGAAGAGCGATCCCGACCCGCTGCGGCGCGAGAAGGCCGCCATCCGCGCGGCGCACCTCGAATGGCGTGTCTTCCGGAACGCCGCCGCCGCGCGGGAGCTGCTCGCGCCGCTCGATACCACCGACGCGCATTGCGAGCGCTCGCGTCTCGAGCTGGAGCTCGCGCGCGACCTTCCCGCCGCGAAGGCCGCGGCCGCGCGCGCGAGGGCCGCCGCGAAAACGAACGTCGAGCGGCTGCAGGCCCTCGCCCCCGCGGCCCATCTCGCCATCGAGGAGAAGCGCTACCGCGACGCCATCACGATGATCGAGACCGTCATCGACGCCCTCGGCCCGCGCACGAAATCCTCACGCCTCCTCCTCCGCGCCGCCATCCTGGACAACGACGACGCCACCGCCCTCCGCGCCTTCCGCTGGTACTACGCCGACGTCCCACAACTCGTCCCCGCGTCCGTCGCCAACCGTCAGGAGCTCGGCCGCGCGCTGGCCAACGCGCGGCTCTATCAGGAGGCCGCGCTCCTCCTCGACGACCCGGAGATCGACGCCTACGCCGCCGCGCTGGACCGCATCGAGAAGCTCGTCGACGAACACTACCGCAAGGCCGCCACCGGCGACGAAAGCCAGCGGAAGTTCGTCAAGGCGGTGAAGAAAGAGCTGCCGAAGGACGCCGAGCGCCGCTTCGGCGCCGTCATTACCTTCGGCGAGACCGACAACGTCTCCGGGATGCACTTCGGCCACCGCGTCCTCAACGAGCGGCGCTCCGTCGAGCAGTACGGCCGCCGCGGCACGATCCGCTTCATCCTCCTCGACAACATGATCGCCAACGGCTTCATGGTCTGGATCCTCGACGGACGTTCCGGCGCCGGTGGCTGGGCCGAAAAGGAGACCGTCTACCAGGTCCGCCCGATGTACGCCAACGGTCCGATCAGCGCCTGGCTCGCCCTCACCGATCCGGAGCAGCGCGCGAAGAAAGACCGCGAGATCGCCGACGAAACCCGGCGCGACGCGGAGCGCATCAAGACCGCGCCCGTGACGGCGCTGCCCGGCCTCTCCTTACGCATGGAGCGGCAGTATCTGGAAGGGTTACGCGCCGCCGCTCCCACGCGCGACGCCTTCATCGCCCGCTACCGGCAGGAGGAGTTCGACCACTCGATCTGGGCCCACGAAGGGCGCCACTCCATCGACCAGACCCAGTTCGGGATCGATGATTCCGAGGAGCTGGAGTACCGGGCCAAATTATCGGAGATCGTGTTCGCCGCGTCGCCGCGCCTCGCCCTCGCCGGCGCCATCCTGACCAACGTCGGCGGCGACACCCCGCACGGCAAGGCGAATCAACGCGTACTGGAAGGAATGGCGCGCGTGACGAAGATAAAGCTGAACGCGCTCGATTCACTCAGCGATGAGGAGTTGCGGAGAGCGGCACGGACGCTCGATCCGCTGGCGAAGAGCGCGCACCCCGCCGGTTAGCTCGCGCCTTCATGAAGCACGATCGGCAGGACCTTCGCGAAATGCGTGAAATCGGCATCGGTCGTGAAGATGGAAAAGTCGTTGCGTGCCGCGACCGCGCAGATCAGAAAGTCAGTATTGGAGCCCTGCAGTCCCTTCGCCCGGCAGCGGTTGAAGAACGACGCCGCTTCCTCGTAGTCGTCCAGCGTGATCTCGGTCTCTGGAAATGCGCGCAGATGATCACGCAATCGATCGAACTGCGCGCGCTCTTTGATTCCGGACAGAAGCTCCTGCCGAATGGGACCGATCATCGCGACGCGGCCGTCCTCCACCAGTGAAGCAAGAGCGGCGCTGGTCGATGCGTTCTGAGTCCGGTTCCTGCGCCGAAGCGCAAGCGACCAGATCGGAGTGTCGATCAACACCTTCATGCTCGACGACGCTGCTTCTTATAGTCGTATTTCGGGTCGAACTCGATCGTGCCGAAGAGCTCCAGGATCCTGGCCTGCTTCCGATGCTGGATGTACTCCTGCAACGCCTCGTTGACCGTGGCCTTCTTCGTACGCTGGCCGCCGATTTTCTGCGCTTCTTCCAGCAGCCGGTCGTCGATTGCGAGGTTCGTAGGCATGCGGCAGATGTTCACACATGCGAGTGTGTAGCGCAAGGCGTGCGGCACTCAGCTGCCGCGCCACTCGTTGCTCGTCCGAGGTGCCGCAGTGGCCCTCGGACGAGCAACGTCAAACGATCAACCAACTACTTCTTCCACAGATCCACGTTCCGCCGCACCTCGGACGCAAAGTCCGCCTGCTGCGGGGTGGCGGCGGCGATGGCCATCTCGCCGTAGCGGATGGCGTCGGCCTTGTTGCCGGCGCGCTCGGCGAGGCGGGCGCGCAGGTAGAGGTTGGCGATGTTCTGGTTGGCCTTGAGCGACTGCTCGATCCACGCGCTCACTTCCGCGTCCGTGGCCGCGCCCTTGTTGTTGAACGCAAAGTCGGCGGCCATGTACGGCGTGCGCCAGTCGGGGTTCATGGCGTTGCGGAACGAGGTCATCGTCTTCTCGGTCGACTTCGTGTCGACCGTGAACGGCACCACGATCTTCTCCCAGCGGATGGCGATCTTGGCCGTGTCCGTGGTCATCTCCGGGAACTCGAACGTCAGCCACTCCGTGTGCGGGCCGGCCTGCGGCGTGGCCTTGATGCGCAGCGCGTCCTTGGCGGCGTCGTAGCTGTAGCTGCCCCACTGCGAGGCCACGCTGTTGAAAATGATCGTCCACTCGGTGGCGTTCGGGATCGTGTGCAGGCTTTACAGCCCCTTGGCCAGCTTCTGGCCGCTGATCCAGACCTCGTCGCTGAACTCGATGGTCGTGGCCTCGTTCGCGCCGGTGCGCCAGACCTTGTCCCACGGCACGAGCGCGCCCCAGATGGCGCGGCCTTTCACGCCCGGACGGTTGTAGTTGATGGTGATGTCGGTCAGACCGACCTGCTGCATGACGCTCGCCTTCGGGCTCGGCCGCGGCGACCGGACCTGCCCGAACGCGCTCGTGGCGGCCAGCAGCAGCATCCCGGTGAGTATGGTTTTACGCATGTTTCCTCCTCTGTTGGTACGGCGGCGGATGCTATCACTCCCACGAAATCCAGCGATCCTCGAACACCCGTTTCCGCCCCTTCCGGTCCGTGACCTCGACCTGCACGTCCGTCCGCGCCCGTACGTCCGAGGGGCGGGAGGGAAAGGCCAGCTCGAAGCGCACCGGCGGCGTGCCCGGGCAGCCCTGCCGCGGCAGGGCCACGAGCTTCGCCGGATAGCGTACGCGGCGGTTGTTGAACCAAAGCTCCACCCGCGCCACCCCCTCGGGGGACGCCGCCCAGCCATGAAACTGCGCCGCTCCGCGATACCGGTGCGCGCCGGGAGGAAAGTCCATCGCCCCGGCGATCGACTCCACGCACACCGCCGCGCCGTACAGGAACACGTCGACGTCGCGCGGACGCGGACCGCGCCCGCCACGGAGCGAGAACGCCCAGTCCGCGCCCGTCTTCGCGTCAAAGTGTGCGATGTAGCGCAGCCGCCCGTCGTTCAGCTCGCGCTCCAGCCAGTCGCGCAGCTTCTCCCCCTCCGCGCCGTAGCGGTCGCCGTGCACGATGATCCACTCCACGCCGGCCGCGTTCAGCGCGTCGATGAAGCTCGGCGTCAGCTCGCGCGACAGCCGCGACAACTCGATCCGCGTGGGCGGCGAGAAGCCCGACACGCCGTTCACGATCGGCTTGTGATGGGCCGTCGCGTAGCGCAGGTACTCGTAGTCGCTCGACAGCGTGTCCATCGGCAGCTCCGCCACCGCGGCCACCTTCTGCGTCGACAGCCAGCGATAGACCGGCGGCGTCTCCGGATCCAGGAGGAACCAGCGCACCGGCGCGGCCCACAGCGTCACCGCGAACGCGACCGGGACGATCCACGCCAGCCAGCGGTTCCGCCGCGCCAGCGCCGCGGTGACGATGGCGATGGCGATGGCCAGGCCGACGTACGCGATCACCGCCCAGCGTGCCGGCGCGCGGATGGCCCGGAAGCCCGGCACCGCGCCGAACAGGAACTCGTGGAAGACGAAGTTCAGCCCCAGCGAGCCGGCGAAGCCGATGGCGATCCAGAGCAGCGCCAGCGACAGCTTCGCCCGCTCGCGGACGAAGCACGCCAGCAGCAGGCAGACGAGCGCCAGCGCGCCGGGGTAGAGCTTCAGCTCCGGCTCGGTCGGGCCGGGCAGCCAGTCCGGCGGCATGGCCGAGTAGCGCGCCACCTCCTCCGCCCCGCGCTGCATCCCGTACAGCTTCGCCACCGCCAGATACGGATAGAGGAACGGCACCAGCACGAGCAGCGCGACGCCGGTGGCGATGGCCAGCGCGCGCCAGTCGCGCCGAGGGAGCAGCAGCGCCGCGGTGACGGCCGTCGCCAGTGCGCCGAACAGCAGGTAGTGGATGTTCGTCAGCCCGTTCATCACGAACAGCGCCGCGAAGAGCACGGCCCGTTTCCACGTCGGCCGCTCGGCATAGGCCAGCAGCGCGGCCAGCATCAGCGGCAGCCAGCCGCCCCACACGTGCTGCACCTGCGACAGATGCACGAACCGGAACGGCACGAGCATGTAGAACACGCCCGCCGCGATTCCGGCCACGAACGAGCGCGTCAGCCGCACGCCAAGGACGTACGCGCCAAAGCCGCAGAGCGCGAAGCCGGCGATCATGGCCGTGTTGTACGCCGCCACCGCCCCCACCCCCGCGAACCGCAGCGGGAAGAGCAGCAGCGCGATCCCGTACAGGTTCTCGCTGTACGCCAGCGCGTATTTGGCGGGATGAAACGCCGGCGCGTGGAACAGCGACAGCGGAGCGCGGAACGTGGCCCACCAGTCCCAGTCCAGGATCCATACGTTCAGCAGCGGATCGCCCGGATCGGCCACGGCGCGGTCGAGGTTGGGAGCGAGCGGCCAGGTGGCCGCGACCGCCAGCGCCACGAAAAGCGCGGCGGCCAGAACGTGATATTGCCTCGGCATGCGGGCGCGATGATAATTCCGCGCATGCCTCCCATTCCTTTTACCGGCAACCACGAAGACCTCTCCACCGACCGCGGCTACCAGTTCAAGTTCTATTGCGAGAAGTGCCACAACGGCTACATGTCGACGTTCCAGACCTCGAAGATCGGCATGCTCGGCTCCGCCGCCCGCGTGGCCGGTGGCCTGTTCGGCGGAGTATTCGGACGCGTCGCCGACAGCGCCTACGAGGTGCAGCGCGCCGTCGGCGGCCCCGCCCACGACTCCGCGCTGAAGGACGCCGTCGCCGAGATTGCCCCGACCTTCAAGCAGTGCACGCGCTGCGGCAACTGGGTCTGCGAGCCGATCTGCTGGAACCAGAAGGCCGGCCTCTGCGAGAACTGCGCGCCCGATCTCGACGAGGAGATGGCCGCCGCGCAGGCCGAGGCCGCACGCGAGCAGATGCACGAAAAGGCGCGCACGGTCGACTGGACGAAGCAGCGCGACATCCGCACCGTCACCGGCGCGGTCTGCAAGAAATGCGGTGCGAAGACGCAGGGCGGCAAGTTCTGTCCGGAATGCGGCGAGCCCGCCAACGCCAAACGCGCCTGCCAGGAATGCGGACACGAGGCCGAAGGGAGCCCGAAGTTCTGTCCCGAGTGCGGGCAGAAGTACTGACGCTGGGAAAAAGGGAACGACGAGGGGCCTCCGGCGGGCCGGTGCGACCGGCAGCGCTTGTTGGCCTAGCCTGAACGCACGCCCGTCCACGAAACACGTGTTGCCGCGACGACTGGGCTCACTAAGCGCTGCCGGTCGTACCGGCCCGCCGGAGGCCTCCCGTCGTTCCCTGTTGCCCCGCGGCAACACGTTTGCACCCGTGCCCGCCGTGACCCAAACCATCATCGTCCTTTTTGGTGGCCCCTCCGACGAGCGCCACGTCTCGGTGGCCTCGGCGCAGAACATCGTTCGCACCCTCCACCGCCCCCTGGCGTGGTTCTGGACCCCCGAGGGCGCCGTGCATGACGTTGCCGCGGCCGACCTCCTCGCCCACAAGCGCCCCTTCGAAGTCGACTTCGAGCCGGCGCGCCCGGCTATCTTCCCCACCCTCGAACAGGCCCTCGACACCCTCCCCGTCGAAGACCCCGTCTTCCTCCTCGCCCTGCACGGCACCGGCGGCGAAGACGGCACCATCCAGCGAATGCTCGAACAGCGCGGCATCCCCTTCACCGGCTCCGGCTCCAAAGCGAGCGCCGCCGCGTTCGACAAAGACAGCGCGAAGAAACTCGTCCGCGGCAAAGTGCGGACCGCCGAGGCGCTCGTCGTGCGGAGCGAAGCGGAGCTGCGCGGCGCCGCCGACGACCTGCTCTCGCGCCACGAGCGCATCGTCCTCAAGCCGCTGGCCGGCGGCTCCAGCCGCGGCCTCTACTTCCTCGGACGCAACGAAGAACTGCCCACCGGCCTGCGCTTCCCCTACATCCTTGAACAGTTCATCACCGGCCGCGAGCTCACCGTCGGCGTCATCGACCAGGGCACCGGGCCCTTTCCGCTGCCGGTCATCGAGATCGAAGTCGACACCAACCGCACCTTCGACTACGCCGGCAAGTACCTCGGCGCCGGCACGCGCGAGATCTGTCCCGCCGTCATCCCCGACGACATGGCCCGCGCCGCCCAGGCCACCGCGCTGGCCGCCCACGTGGCCCTCGGCTGCGAGGGTTACTCGCGCAGCGACCTCATCGCCGCCAGAGACGGCATCTACTTTCTCGAGACCAATACGCTCCCCGGACTGACCACCAGCTCCCTTGTGCCGCAGGAGCTGGCCGTCGTCGGCATCCCGTTCCGCGACTTCCTGGAGAAACAAGTGGAGCTCGCAGGACGTAAACTAGTCTCGACGTGACCACCACGAACCTCATTCTCGGCCTGCTGCTCGGACTCGGACTCTCCGCGTCGACGGGCCTCAACACGTTCCTGCCGCTGCTGCTGCTCTCCGCCGCGGCGCGCTTCAACGTGGCCGGCATCGAGCTGGGGTCGAAGTTCGACTGGCTCACCTCCGACGCCGCGATGATCACCCTCATCATCGCCTGCATCGTCGAGCTGGTCGCCGACAAGATCCCCGCCGTCGATCACTTCCTCGACTCCGCCGGCACCTTCGTCCGCCCCGTCGCCGGCGCCGTCGCCAGCGCGTCCGTGCTGACCGGCATCGACCCGATGGTGGCCGCCATCCTCGGCATCATCGTCGGCGCCCCGACGTCCCTCGGCATGCACACGCTGAAAGCCGGCACCCGCGTCGCCTCCACCGCCACCACCTTCGGCTGCGCCAACCCGGTCATCTCCATCATCGAGGACGTCATCGCCTTCATGCTCAGCGTGATCGCGATCTTCCTCCCGATCATCGTCCCCTTCGCCCTGGCCGCGCTGGTGTTCGTGCTCTGGCGGGTGATGAAGCGCATCCGCCGCACAAACACGCCTTTGTCATCCCGAGCGTGAGTCGAGGGACCTGGGCGGTGGGCGGCGCGCGAATCGTCCTCGTGCGCGATCAGCGCGCCCCCACCCACCCAGGTCCCTCGACTCACGCTCGGGATGACAGCGAGTGACTACTTCGCCGGCGGGTTCAGCACCGTAATCCGCCCCTCGACCTTCGGCGAGATCGGCTGCGGGCGCTTGCTCCACTGCTCCGCCAGCACGTCCCGGATCGCCCGCGCATAGTTGATGTTGATACGGTCGCGCGGGATCTTGTTCATCACGTCCTGCGTGTTGTCGCCGCCGGCGGCGATGAAGTCGGGCATCGCCACCGTGTAGAGCTTCTGCGAGTCGAGCGGCGTGCCGTCGTCCGTCGTCACGCTGACGATGCGGTTCCGCTCCGCCACTGGCTTATCCGAGTCCTTCGCCGCGTCGAACGTGTAGCGCAGGCCGCTGACCTGCATGATGCCGCGCGGCCCGGTCGTGGTCAGGCGCAGCACTTCCATGAGCTCGGCGCCGGTCATCGTGACGATGGTCGGGAAGTTGTCGAACGGGCTGACCGCGAACACGTCGGCGTAGACGAGCTCCTTCGCCGGGAGGTCGGAGCGGATGCCGCCCGAGTTCATGATCGCGAAGTCGCTCTGCGCGAACTCGCGCAGCGCGTCGGCGATCAGATTGCCGAGGGCCGTCTCTCCTCCGAAGCCGCGCGCGAACGGCGCGGCGATGGTGACGTTCACTTTCTCATCGCGCTTGGCCGCCACGCGGCGCAGGAACGGGTCGATCGTGCGCGCCACCTGCGGGTTGGTGGCGATGGCCGTCCCGTTGTACACGCGCGGCACGAGCTTCGCGCCCGCCGGTGCGTTGCGCGGGTCGCACTGCTCGGTACCCTCGTAGACGAACGTGCAGATCATCGTCGGCTGGCGGATGTCGCTCTTCACGACCTTCCCCGCCGCGGCGTCGATCCAGAGGTCGATGGTCGAGAACTCGCGACTGAACGGACTCCCCTGCGCGGCCGGCACGCCGTTCACGTAGTGGCGCATCTGCGAGTGCGTGTGACCGGCGAAGAACGCGTCGACGGTACCGGCCGGCAGCGCCTTCAGCAACTCGATGGCCTCGGTGTTCAGCGAGCAGCTCGCAAGGTCGTTCGGATCGTGGAGGCTCGTGCAGCGCCCGCCGATGTGCGCCGTGACGACGATGGCGTCCGCCCCCTTGGCGCGCAGCTCGCGCGCCGCGGTGACAGTGGCGTTCACCGGATCGGTGAACTGGAGACTGACCACGTTCGCGGCCATGGTCACGTTCGGCGTGTCGGGCGTGGAGAGTCCGATGATGCCGACCCGCGCCGCGCCGGCCCGGACGATGACGTAGCGCTTGGCCCACGACGGCGTGCGCCCGTTCGACTTCTCGACCATGTTCGCCGAGAGGAACGGGAAGTCGGCGATGCCGGCGTTGCGCTTCACCGCGCCCAGGGCGTCCTGGCCGAGGGTGCGGGCGATGGCGTCCGGCCCGACCGGACCGAAGTCGAACTCGTGATTGCCCACCGCCGCGGCGGCGTAGCCGATGTCGTTGTAGCCGCGGACGACGGCCTCCCCCTCGAACATGTTCGACTCGAGCGTGCCCTGCCACATGTCGCCGGAATCGACGACGACGACGCGGCCCGGATTCTCCGCGCGCAGCACGTTCACGTACGCCGCGAGGGCCGGGAGACCGCCCCACAGCACGCCCTCCCCACCCGCCGGCGGCGTCTCCACGTGGCCGGCGAACCACCCGTGGACGTCGGTCGTCCCGACCAGCACGACGTGCTCCGGGGGGGCGTCTTTGGGGGGTGCCGACGCGCAGGCTAGCGCCAGGAGGAAGAGAACGACGGGGAAAGACCGTTTCATCGCGGGGCGCATTATCGTGCAGTTCATTCCGCGCGTAGACGCGGAATCTTCGGTGCACCCCGCGCCGGCGCGTTCGCGGCATGGCGTGCAGCCGGCACCCCGAGATCCCGCGTCTGCGCGCGGGATAGACTGAAGCGTCGTGAAACGCATGACCTACAATCTGGCCGCAACCGCGATCGCCGTCCTCCACCTCGCCTTCATCGTCTTCGTGCTCCTCGGCGGACTGCTGGTCCTCCGGTGGCCGAAGCTGGCGTGGGTGCATGTGCCGGCCGCGGTCTGGGGCGTGCTCATTGAATTTTTTGGCTGGTGGTGCCCGCTGACGCGATGGGAGAACTACTTCCTCGCCCAGGCCGGGCGCGCCGGTTACGGCGGCGGGTTTGTGGCTCACTACATCATGCCCGTCATTTATCCTCCCGGGCTGACACGCGGGATGGAGATTGCGATCGGCCTCCTCGTGCTGGTCATCAATGTCAGCGTTTACATGAAAGCTTTTCGATAGATGCTCACGATTGGATCGATACCGCAGCACCCGGTCCCCACGACCGACAAACCGTTCTCGGCCCTCGGGCTGAGCCCCGAGATTCTCGAATCCGTCACCAGGATCGGCTTCGTCCATCCGACGCCCATCCAGGCCGCCGTCGTCCCGATCGCCCTCACCGGCAAAGACGTCATCGGCCTGGCCCAGACCGGCTCCGGCAAGACCGCCGCCTTCGTGCTGCCCATGGCCGAGAAGCTCGTGCACGGACAGGGCGTGCGCGGCCTGATCCTCTCGCCGACGCGCGAGATCGCGCTGCAGACCAAGGCCTTCCTCGACCTGTTCGGCAGCCATCACGACCTCGACACGGCCTGTCTCATCGGCGGAGTGAAGATGAAGCCGCAGTTCGACTCCCTGCGCGGCCAGCCGGACATCATCGTGGCCACGCCGGGCCGCCTGCTCGACCACGTCAAGCGGCGCTCCACGTCGCTCGACAAGATCGAGATTCTCGTGCTCGACGAAGCCGACCACATGCTGGACCTTGGCTTCCTCCCGCAGATCCGCGAGCTTCTCAGGCGCCTCCCCCGCGAACGGCAGACCATGATGTTCTCGGCCACCATGCCCGACTCGATCGAGATGATCGCGCGCGACTTCATGCGCACGCCGGAGCGGGTCGACATCATGCCCATCGGCGCGGCCGAGGGGATCACGCACCGCCTCTACGTCGTGAAACTCGAGGACAAGCGCGCCGCCCTGGTGGCGCTGCTGGGTCAGGAGCTCGGCTCCACGCTCGTCTTCACTCGCCGCAAGATCGACGCGGAGTGGCTCTACTCCGTGCTCGAGCGGCAGGGACACCCGGTGGCCCGCATCCACGCCGACCAGTCGCAGAACAAGCGCGTCAGCTCGCTGCAGACCTTCCGCGAAGGCCAGCACCGCATCCTCGTCGCCACCGACATCGCCGGCCGCGGCATCGACATCCCCGGCATCGAGCACATCATCAACTTCGACATCCCGGAGAACGTCGAGGACTACATCCACCGCGCCGGCCGCACCGCCCGCGGCGAAGCCGTCGGCATCGTCTCCACCATCGCCACCTGGCAAGACCTCCCCATGGTCCGCAAGATCGAAGAAACCCTCGGCGAAAAAATCCCCCGCTGCGCGGTAGCCGGCGTGGACGCCTGGGAGGAGATGGAGAAGAAGCCGGCGGCGCGACGACGGAGGGTGTGAGGGCAAACGCCCCAACCTTCCGTATCATCGTCGCCGGTGTCCAGACTCCCACCCGGCCTATACGACCTGCCGATCACGAATGAAGTCGAGCGTGAGCTGCGACGGCTCGACCGCGCGCAGTTCGCGACGGACGAGCCGGAGTTCGATCCCGCCGATGCCGACCTCGCCTTCGCCCGCCATCTCGCCGCCGTGGTGCGGCAGGCACTCGCCGATGTGAAGGATGACGAGCGCGTTGCGAAGCAGGCGGCGATCGTCAATGAGTTGGTCGCGGCGTTAGTGCAACGCAGCAATGCAGTGGATGGCGACGACCACCTCGCGCTCCCGCCCCGGCGGCTTGCTTCCGTCCATCGCCTCGACGCACTGCATCGCGAGATTCGGCCGGCCGATCCGCTCATTCCTCTCGGCCAGAGCGACTTGCTGGTTAACGCGCGCGGCGAGCCCTCGGTTGGCCAGGCGATTCAGCGCGAGATCGCCTCTGCTGACCGTATCGATCTCCTCTGCGCCTTCATCAAATGGCATGGTCTGCGGCTCCTCGATGAACCGCTCGACGCATATCTCCGCAGTGGTCGAAAACTCCGCGTCATCACGACTACGTACGTCGGTGCAACGGAGCGTAAAGCCATCGACCGTCTCCTGGAGATGGGCGCGGAGCTGAAGGTGTCGTATCAGGTCGATCACACCCGGCTGCATGCGAAGGCTTGGCTCTTCCATCGCGACTCCGGTTTTTCAACGGCCTTCATCGGCTCGTCGAATCTATCGAAGTCGGCCCTGTTGGACGGCGTCGAGTGGAACGTGCGTCTGTCGCAGATTGACGCGCCGTCAATCCTCGAGAAATTCGCGGCCACATTCGACAGCTACTGGGCCGATCCGTCGTTCGAGACCTATCGCCCCGAAGATGCCGAACGCTTCGATAGAGCAATCGACCAAGCCAGCGGCGTGACCAAACCGACCGTGCTCGTGCCGTTCGCGATCGAGCCGTGGCCCCACCAGCGCGAGATCCTCGACAAACTCACCGTCGAACGCTACCGCCACAACCGCTGGCGCAATCTCGTCGTCGCCGCGACTGGCACCGGTAAGACGGTGGTCGCCGCGCTCGACTACAAGCGTCTGTGCGAAGAGATCGGCAACGCCCGTCCGCTCAAGCTCCTCTTCGTCGCGCATCGCAAGGAGATTCTCGAACAATCGCTCATGACGTTTCGGCATGTCGTCCGCGATGGCGCGTTCGGTGAGCTGTATGTCGATGGGCATCGTCCCGACGAATGGCAACACGTCTTCGCATCCGTGCAGTCGCTGCAGCACATCGACCTCGATCGCGTCGCGTCGGATGCGTTCGACGTGGTGATCGTCGATGAGTTCCATCACGCCGCCGCGCCGACGTATCGGCGGCTGCTCGGCCACCTGCGGCCCCGTGTGCTGCTCGGGTTGACCGCGACGCCGGAGCGCACCGACGGCGAGTCGATCCTGCACTGGTTCGGCGATCGTATCGCTGTCGAATTGCGTCTGTGGGACGCACTGGAACGCCAGCTCCTCTCGCCCTTCCATTACTTCGGGCTGCACGACAACACGAACCTGGCGCAGGTCCGCTGGACACGCGGCGCGTACGATCGCGCGCAGCTCGAAGGCGTCTACATCCGAGACGATGCCCGAATCGCGCAGATCCTCTCGGAGTTACAGCGGAAGGTGACGGATGTCCGGGCGATGCGAGCCCTCGGGTTCTGCGTCGGGATCGAGCACGCCCGCTACATGGCCCGACGATTCAACGACGCCGGCATCCCGTCGCTTCACGTCTCTGCCGATAGCACCAGCGCCGAACGCGATGACGCGCTGCGCAAACTCAAAGCGAGAGACGTCAATTGCCTCTTCGCCGTCGACCTCTTCAACGAAGGCGTCGACGTGCCGGAGATCGACACCGTCCTGTTTCTGCGCCCCACCGAAAGCGCAACGGTGTTTCTCCAGCAGCTCGGCCGCGGTTTGCGGCGGACGAACGAGAAAGACTGCCTGACGGTGCTCGATTTCATCGGCAACGCCAACCGTAACTTCCGCTTCGACCTCCGCTACCGCGCCATCACCGGCGCCACGCGCGCCGAGGTCGTGAAGCAGGTCGAGAACAGCTTCCCGCTCCTCCCCGCCGGCTGCTCGATCCAGCTCGACCGCGTCGCACGTCAGGTCGTGCTCGACAACCTGAAAGAAGCGATCGGCTCGCGCTTCGCCACACTCGTCCGCGAGCTGCAGTCGATCGGCCGCCCCGTGTCACTCCTCGAATTCATCACCGCGGCGGCCATCGATCTCGAAGACGTCTACCGCTCGCGTGGCTGGTCGTGGACGCGGCTCCAGCGCGAAGCCGGCCTGCTCCATCACACTGCGGGACAAGCGATGCACATCGCCGACGCGCCGCCGAGCAATGACGATCGTCTGCTGCTCGGCACATCGCGCCTGCTGCACATCGACGACCCGGAGCGGCTCGCTTTCCTGCGCGTACTGCTCTCGCGCGACGCGATCTCGTCCGCCGGCCTTTCCACCCGCGAGCGCCGCATCGTCGAAGGCTTCGTCCTCACACTGACCCCCGACGAGCGCGACCTCGATACCGTCCTGCGCGCCCTCGCCCGATCCACCATCGCGCGCGCCGAACTGCTCCAACTCCTCGATGTCCTCGAAGATCGCGCCGGGCACCAGACGTTCCCCATTGCCAACGCGATGCGCGACGCCGCATTCGCCGATGTCCCACTCGCGCTGCACGCGCGCTATACCCGCGACGAAGTCCTCGCCGCCCTCGGCCGCTCGACGCTCGCGAAGCCGTTCCCCCACCGCGAAGGCCCGTTTCCGCACCCCGAGACGAATACCGACTATTTTTTCATCACCCTGGAGAAGAACGAAAAGTACTACTCCCCCAGCACCCGGTACCGCGACTACGCCATCGCCCCCGACCTCTTCCACTGGGAGTCGCAGTCGACGATCCGCCCCGGCTCCCCGACCGGTCAGCGCTACATCCATCATGCCCAACGCGGCAGCCACGTCATGCTCCTCGTCCGCCCTTCGACCAAAGACGCCTGGGGCCGCACCCAACCATTCACTTTCCTGGGCCCCGCCACCTACGTCAGCCACACCGGCGAACGCCCGATGGCCATCGTCTGGCGGCTGCACCGGGCGATGCCGATGGATGTGTTCAAGGCCGCGCGGGTGGCGGCGGGGTAAGCGCATCGGGCACCGGTGTTCGAGCGGCGCCGCTCCGAGTCTGGACTTCTCGACTTGCGCCGTCATGCGCCTAGCTACGCGATTAGAAGTTTCACGGCCGGCATTCCCCCTTCGTCGCAGCGACTCGACGGCGCGAAGCGCTCGGACAGCACTCGGAGGTTCCGAGGCAGCGAAGTTACCCTCGAACGCGCGCAAGCTCCGCAGAGACTGCCTCTGCCATTCGTAGCGCCTCACGCTCAGCTTCTTGAACCTCGGAACCGCTGAACGTCATCGTCTCGAGGTGGGAACCATCCAAATGTTGAACGCCAACCGCTACTTCTCCCACATCACGCTTGAACGTTGACGCGATGGCGGCTTGTAACACCGGCATTCGCAGTTCGCTCTTCCAGTCGTCAGCTTTGTCCGTGAGCAGCACCGCGCGATACCCACCGGAGTTAATGTCAATGTCTAAACGTGACACCTCGCCAGCCAGGAACAGCTCCCCTACGAGCGGTACTCGAACATTGATCTTAGTCTTGATGACGACGGGAAACGCAGACTGCGCCCAGGAAATATAGCCGGTGAGCTTCTCTTCCTCCGACTCAAGACGCGAGGCGTTCGATAGCTTGTACTTCGCGGCGAGAGAAGGCAGATACCGCAGCGCCGCCTCCGCGTCGTTTGTTTTGTGGTAATGATATATCGCCATTACCGAAACTCGGGCGTAGCTCATGCGCGGGCCAGAGGTCTTCGCAAGTTGAGTCCGCGCCCACGCAGTCGGATCCCGCCGGCAGACTTCCAGATCACCGTGCCGGAGCTTCACGATAAAAAGGCCTTCATTTTCGGGTACCGTGCAAGTACGCCTGATGCCTCAGCTGCAAAGCGCCGGTACATCGAGATCACTTGCGTACCATCCATGACGTCGGAGATTAGTTCCGGCCACTCCGAAATAATGTCGTCATCTGTCATCGTGGCAAACCGTAGAACGAACTCACCCAGATCAACCATGTTGCGGCGCGCAATATCGTCTGCCGATGCCTTCGCAAGTTCCTCGACCCAGGGGTCACGGGCGTAGACAGTTTCGTCGGTGCAGTGATGTTCGATGGCGATTCTCCTAACGAAGCACGGCACGCACTCACCGCAATGAGTCCCCTGCCTCAGGCGCGCACTTCGCCAGCAGCTATTCGATAACCAAAGCGAGCCTTTCAGGCGCTGAAGAATCCTTGCAACGACTTCGCCCTTTGTCTGATAGACATAGGGGTTTATTATCCTCATCTCTACACCCAACGCATCCGACACAAGCTGCTGCATCGAGGACAGGACTTCTGGATGCGCGGTATGCGTCGACAGTGCGCCGATTCGGCCTTGCGTCAACGGAAGGTGAACGGCCATTTGTCCATTCTCGGCGAGATAGACAACGTCTCGCATGCCTCTCTGACGCGCGGCAAGTGCTCCAATCGTCAGAAAAACAAAGGAGCGGGTTCTCTGGCTTCCTCCTCCGCGTGCTTCAGATCTGTCGGACCGCCATCGCGCGACGACACGAAGATCTGAGCGTGCGGCAAAGAGTAGCCGTTCTCAGATAGGAACGCTGCGAGCCCCTTCTGGCTCGCATCAGTGGCCATGTTGTAAGTCTTGTGACTGATCAACTGCAGCGGCTCACCCGCGAACTCGAGCGCGGCCGCTAGCGAATCTGCGCCTCCTGAGAATAGCAACGTCTTACCGACGGGCTTGTCTTTGCGCCGTTTCGGCTCCACTGCGCCGGACATCTGAACGAAGTCAATTGTCCAGGCGTCCTGTGAAAGACGATAGAGTACGTCTTCGATCTGGAGCCGCAATGGTTGCAACCTCCCAATATTTACGACGGGAATCTCAAGGTGGAAGGTCCGGCAAAGATCCTCGCCGTCACCGCGCGCGACTGCGCGGTCGGCAGCGAAGATTGCACTCGCGATTCGCAGAAGATCGCTGTCTAACGACGACGGCACCCCAATGTGTGTTTCAAAATCGCGCTCACCTGTGAGCAGAGTCTTCCCGATTTCAAGGACTTGCTGACCGGCTGCTACGGCTTCGCCACCGAATGAGACGACGAAGTCGCTCATCGCCGGCCTCGTGCACTTAAATCCGCGAGAACAGTCGAGACGTATGTGCGCCAACCTTCTACATCCTGCGGTGGTCTACCCGCTCGTTCGACACTCAATCTGGCTACATCTCGGAGGGCGTCTTTGACAGCGATCGAATCAGAGTTCGTCGCGACTTTCCCGGGCGCAGCTACGACACTGGGAAGATCTCGTGAGGCGTAGTACGACACTGCTTCTGAGAAGAGCTCGCCTGCAAAACCAGAGGCTCCCGCGCCTGACAGTACTGCGCGCGCGAGCGCCCGTTTCGCCATGTCCACGGTGAGGCCTACGGTCTTCCTCGAAACGATCTCACGTTGAAGGTCGCGCACAGCATCGATAGGAGAAGACGACCGCTCCGCTATTGCACAGGCGTAGGCAATAGTTTCACTTCCGAGCTCCGTCGCGAGCCGCGCGTCCCGATCGCCCGTGGCCGCGCGCCAGATTTCTGCACTTTGTCGTTCAAGCGGGACCGCAATGTTACCGATCGTGGCCTTCAGCGGCAGCCATGTCGGCGTGTTGGGCGAGGGTCGGTTTGTAGATGTACCCATGATCTATCTATCTGACTTCTCGTCGGCTGTACGTCCCAACTCGTTCATGACGATACTTCCGTCAACCAAGCCTCCTCTGCAGAGCAGGCGTCGCCAGCGGAGCTTGTTGCGTAACAGCGGTGCGCGTGACAAGGCCTCGACCATCACAGCAAGCGCTTCCGCCTCACAAAACGTCGCTGGGACACGCGCTTCAGCCAAGAAATCGCCAGACAGTTCCGCCAGGCGAGTGCTGTCCTGCTTGAACTTCGCTGCGACAAGCACTGCCGCGCCGACGGGGTTGGCACCGATCTGACGAACGTGTTGATTATTGACGTACTCGACCAGAGGCCGCAACTCCGGGAAGCCGACGTCGTACGCGTTTCTCGCAGCCTTGGCGTCTATCACGATCACCGCGCCGTCAGGCGTCTGCGTCACCATATCGCTCACGCGCAGGCCTCGCCGGCCACCACCGAGTCGCTGAACACGCCTTCCAAGGGCAAATTCGAACCCGTCAGCTACCGCGTGTTCGAAGATACGCCAAGCTTCCCCTTGCATACCATTCGGCACCTCATTCAATGCCGCTGTTGTGAGGATACTGCCATACTCCGGTGCAAGGGCGCGCCAGTTCGGCACTGGGCCGCCCAAGGCGTCGATGAACTCGTGCCACGCGACGACATGGTCGCCTCCGCTACTAGAAACGACTACGAACGTTCGACCGTTCTGCCGTGCATAGGCGGAACGGGCTTGAAGAAGCGCTTCCGGCGGGAACGTTCCATCGATGAGCAGGATCAGGTACTGAATCGTTGCTCCGAAGACGTCGCGTTTGTCACAGGAGAACTCGGCATGAAGTGCCTGGCGCTGGAAGCTCGTGATCTGAAACCCCGCCGCAAGCAGCGTTCTGACAGCAATCGTAAGCGTCGGCGCGTCGTCAGCGCTAGGCATCGGCGTGGTCGGGGGCATTATGTGCCAAGGTTCATTCTGATCGCGCAACCGGAACAAGCCAAGCCCACCCGCAGCCGTTTGGGCGTTCATCCTGGATTCGTCAGGGCTCACCTTGAATCTGTCAGAGCCTGGTCTTGAATTGTCAGCGCGTTTGCTTCGCTCGTCAGGCTGATCGAGCAAATTTCGACGTTGGCAACGTGACGCGTAGCTCCGATTGAGTAACGTCGACGTGGGCGATCTCACGCCCAGCTCCGAGCGACCAAATTTTGACGTCGGTGACCTCATTCCTTGCTCTGATCGATCAAATTTCGACGTCCGTCACGCGACGCGTAGCTCCGAGCGAGTAACGTTCGATGTGGGCGATCTCACGCCCAGTTCCGAGCGACCAAAGTTCGACGTCGACGACGTTACTTCTTGCTCCGAGCGACCAAAGTTCGACGTCGGCGACGTCACTTTTTGCTCCGATCGACCAAAGTTTGACGTCGGCGACGTCATTTCTAGCTCCGACCGACCAAAGTTTGACATCGGCGACGTCATTTCTAGCTCCGATCGACCAAAGTTTGACGTCGGCGACGTCATTTCTAGCTCCGATCGACCAAAGTTTGACGTCGGCGACGTCATTTCTAGCTCCGATCGACCAAAGTTTCACATCGGCGACGTCATTTCCAGCTCCGATCGACCAATTCCGACGTCGGCGACGTCACTTCGTAGCCCTGATCGAGCAAAGTTCGACGTCGGCGACGTCGCTCAAGCTCCAACCGACCAAATTCCACGTCGGCGGACATCACTCGTAGCTCCGATCGAGCAACTGTCGGCGTCGGCGAGGTCGCGCGTGGCTTCGGACGAGCGGCGAGGACGAATTCGTCTGACGTCGGAAGGGGAACACTTCTAGGCTCGACGTTCCTGCTGACGAGCTCAGGACGGACGCTGACAAGTTCGGAGTGAACGCTGTCACTCGTAGCTCCGAGCGTGGCCGGCTGGAAGCCAGCGCTCCGAGCGCTCGGTGAGCGATTTGGCATTGCCGGGAGGGCGCGGCTCCTCGCATCATGGGTTCCATGCGGAAAACGGTGGTGGCGGCGCTGCTCGCGCTGGTGGCGCTCGGGGCCGAGGGGCGGGAGCTGCGGTGGCGGGAGCTGGCGGTGCGGGCGCGGCTCGGGAACGATGGCGAATTGCGGATCGTGGAGCGGCACACGATGGTGTTCACCGGGGACTGGAATGGCGGGGAGCGGAGGTTCCGCGTCGAGCCGCATCAGTTGCTGAACATCCATGGTGTGCAGCGGGGGGAGCGGGCGCTGGAGCAGGGATCTCTGGACCTCGTCGACCGTTGGGCGAAGATCGAGGACGACATGCTGCGCTGGCGGTCGCGCGATCCGGGCTCGCCGGTGTACGACAACACGGAGCTGGTCTACACGATCGACTACTCGCTGGAGAACGTGCTCGTCCCGGCTGCCGATCCGCGGAGCCGGCGCTACACGCTCGATCACGATTTCGCGTTCTCGGATCGGCCCGGGCCGATCGAGCGGTTCACACTCGAGCTGGTGCTGGAGGACGCCTGGCACTCACCGGACGGCTCGGTGTTGCGCCGGGAAGCCACGAATCTGCTGCCGGGTGAGAACTATGTCGTGAAGGTGCCGTTGGAATTCCGCGGCGAGAAGGCGCCGGCCTCGATGGGCTATCTGCTGGCCATGGGGAAGCGCCTCAACCGGTGGATCGTGCCGATTCCGATGCTCTTCGCGCTGGCCCTCTTTCTGTGGCGCGAGCGGCGGAGGACGGCGGCCATCGAGATCGACGAAGGCGCCCTCGACGCGGCGTGGGTCGAGCGCAACGTGCTGGTCCATCGTCCCGAGGTGGCGGGCGCGTTTCTGCATGGCGACGTCGGGCGGGCCGAGGTGGCGGCGATGCTCGCGCGGATGGAGCAGGAGGGGAAGATCCGCACGTGGGTCACCAAGCCGAAGCGCGCCAAGCCGATCCTCCATCTCGAATTGCTCGTGCCGTACGAGGAGCTGCGAGGCGCGGAGCACACGCTGGCGCGGAACCTCTTCCTCACCCACACCGAGACGAACACGAAGACGATCAAGGAGGCCTACCGCAAGAGCGGCTTCAATCCCCCTTCGATCATCCGGGACGAGGTGCTGAGCGAGGCGCTCACCATCGGGGCGATTCACCCGGACGGACCGGGAAACAAGACCGGCGCGCTGCTGGTCTTTGCCGGCCTCGCCGGCGTAATCGCCTCGGCCGTGCTGTCGCAGCCGAGCGATCTCATCGTGCTGTTCCTGATCATCTTCGGCGGCATCTTCCTGGCGATCCTGGGCGTCCCGGCCGCGAAGACGTGGAGCACGACCAGCCGCGTCTCGGGGATGGTGCGCCTGGCGTCGATGCCGCTGCTGGCCGGCGCGGTGGCGTGGCTGGCGAGCGGGATCATTTCCCTCCCGGCCATGCTCTCGCTGGCGGCGGCGTTTCTCGGGATCTACCTCATCACGCTCAGCCTCGCCTCGAGCAAGCTGTCGCCCGAGGCGATGGTCGTCCGCAAGACGATGCAGCGCGCGCGGGAGTACTTTCAGAAGCAGCTCGGCCAGTCGAATCCGGACCTCCGCGATGCCTGGACGCCGTGGCTGATCGCCCTCGGCCTGGACGACTCGCTGGCCTCGTGGTGGCGCGCCCACGGCGGTGAAGCAGCGGCGGGATCGCCGACGTCATCGTCCGCCTCGGTCTCCTCGTCGTCGTGGTCGTCGTCCTCGCCGTCGTCGTCCTCGACCTTCAGCGGAGGAGGCGGCAGCTTCAGCGGCGCGGGTGCAACCGGCACCTGGGGCGCGGCGGCGATGGCGCTGGCGACGCCGATCAGCAGTCCGCGCTCGTCGTCATCGTCGTCGTCCTCTTCCTCGTCCTCTTCTTCCTCGTCGTCTTCGTCATCGGGATCGAGCAGCAGCGGCGGGGGTGGCGGCGGCGGTTGGTGACGACACTCCCCGGCATTCGGGAGAAGCGTGGAGTGCGGCCGCCTTAGTGCACCATTCGCTAAGTTCGGACACAACGCGCGACGGCGTGGAGCGGCGGGCTTTAGCCCGCCGCGGCTCCCACCTGTAGGCCGCGGTGGGCTAAAGCCCACCGCTCCACGCCGCCACGCTGTGTGACTGAACTTAGCGAATGAAGTACTTTGGTGCCAAAGCGGCGGCTGCGGCCGCCGCACTCCATAAGCACGCGCGAACGAGCGTGTCTCCTACCTCCCCACCCTCCCCACCTCCACAAAGCTCCCCTGCTCCCCGCCCACCCAGATGCGGTGCGTGGCGGCGCGGTAATCGGCGGGTTTGGCTTTGCCGATGTTCTCGACGAAGGTCTGGGGGTTGCGGTCGTAGAGGGGGAACCAGCTCGACTGGACCTGGACCATGATGCGGTGGCCGGGGAGGAAGGTGTGGTTGGCTTCGGGCATGCGGACGCGGTAGGGGGCGACGGCGCCGGGGGTGATGGCTTTCGGGGTCTCGAGGCTTTCGCGGTAGCGGCCGCGGAGGATCTCGCCGGAGACCATGAGCTGGTAGCCGCCAAGCGTCGGGTTGGAGCGGACTTCGGGAGGGAAGACGTCGATCAGTTTGACGACCCAGTCGGCGTCGGTACCGGTCGTGGAGGCGTAGAGGGTCGCGGCCACTTCGCCGCTGATGGTGATGGGCTGGGTGAGGACGTCGCTGGTGAAGGTCAGGACGTCGGTGCGGTCGGCGAAGGGGCGCTGGTCGTCGACGAGCCAGTTCCGCCACGTGGACTCGGGGTTGTACATGGCCAGGACCGGACGCACGCGATACGGGACGGGCTTGGCGGGATCGGAGACGTATTCAGCGTAGGGCGCACTTCCGTCCGGCGCGGCGGCAGACGGATTGATGCCGAGGCTGCCGTTGGGCTGGAGGTAGAGCTTCATCGGCGCCACCCGTCCGTCGGACGGCCAGCTCTGGTAGGTGCGCCATTCGTAGGAGCCTGAGTCGAAGGCCACGACGGGCGGGACGGGCTGCGCGGGCGGGATGCCCTTGAGGTGCTGGTCCCAGAAGGGCTGCAGGACTTTGTCGCGGAACCACATGCTGGTGTCGGCGTGCCAGCGCAATGCGCCGAGGGTCGAGCCGTCGCCTTGCGACTGACCGTGGTTCCAGGGGCCGACGGCGAGATGCACCATGTCGTTGTTCGTGTCCTTCGCCTCGAGCGCGCGGTAGACGGCGATGCCGCCGAAGTTGTCCTCCTGGTCGAAGAGGCCGTGCACGACGAGCACGGGGAGCTTCAGCGGCTTCTGAGCGAGGATCTCCTGCACCGCCTGGCCGCGCCAGAAGGCGTTGTACGACGGGTTGTCGACGAGCTTGCGCCACGTCGCGAACTGGTCGGCCTTGAGGCGGCGGGCCATGGCGTCGGCCGAGCCGGCGGAGAGAAAGGCCTCGTACATGTCGCGATAGCCGAACGGCGGCGCGTAGTCGCTGCGCTTGTTCGCGGCCATGTTGTAGATCCACTCCAGCATGGTCTGGCGGAAGGCGCCGTTGTGGTAGAAGTCGTCGCCGATCCAGCCGTCGACCATCGGGTACATCGGCACCGCGGCTTTCAGCGCGGGGTGCGGCTCGACGATGCCCATCAGCGTGAGCCAGCCGGGATAGGAGACGCCGGTGATGCCGACGCGCCCGTTGTTGCGCTCGACGTTCTTCACCAGCCAGTCGATGGTGTCCCAGGTGTCGGTGGTGTGGTCGACTTTCCAGCGGTTGAGCGGGCCGCGCACGGGCAGCGTCATGACGTAATCGCCTTCGCTGTCGTAGCGGCCGCGCACGTCCTGGTAGACGCGGATGTAGCCGGCGCGCAGCAGCGGCTCGTCGGCGACCGGCAGGGTCATGGCGACGTTCGGACTGCTGGCCTGCGTGGTCGGCTTATCGGAGCCGTAGGGCGTACGCGTGAGGAGGATCGGCGCGGGCGCCGTTCCTTTCGGGATGACGATGATGGTGTGCAGCTTCACGCCGTCGCGCATGGGGATCATCACTTCCCGCCGCTCGTGGTCGAACGCGTCGGTGACGGGAGAGAAGCTCGGCGGAATCTCGCTCTGCGCGGCGGCGATCGAGGCGACGAGCAGGGAGAGCAGCACCATCCAACGCGCGAAACCGAATGTCATCGAAATCTCCTTCGCGGGCGGATCATATCCGCGCGTCAGCGGACCGGCGATTCGATTCCGAACGTCTCCGCCAGGACGCGGTCCCACTCGTCGGCGGCGACCGGGATCTCCTCGCGGACGCCGTCGCGGGTGATGATCAGCTTCGCGTCGGCGAGGGTGATGCGTCCCCACTCGGTGGCCAGCGTGCAGACGCGCTTCTTCGTGAACGAGGAGGCGGGGTCGTACTGCTGGTAGTCGCACATCGGCGCGAACTCGGAGAGGTCGTGGGGGACGAGGCTGAAGAGGTACTCGGTCTTGCCGTTGCGGCGCACGCCCCACTCCTCGCCGCGCACGATCTCGAACTCGCCGTTGTTCGCGTCGAGGTTCAGCGGATGGAGGGAGAAGTCGCCGAAGCCGACGTCGGCAGCCAGCGTTTGCCGTCGATGGTGACGAGGAGGGCCATGTGGTCGAACGGTGGACCGAGTCCGCCGTCGGCGGTGGGGACGCGGCCGGAGAGCAGGCTCACGTCGAAACCGAACTGGCGCAGGAGCCACGCGAACGCGCCGTTCAGCTCGTAGCAGAAACCGCCGCGGCGCTCGTCGACGATCTTGCGGAGGAAGCGCTCCGTGTCGACGACGATAGGGCGCTTCCAGTGGATGTCGAGGTTCTCGAACGGGACGGCCAGCAGATGGCGCACGTGCAGCGCGCGCAGCACGGCCAGCGTCGGCTCGCGCGCGCCGGTGTAGCCGATGCGGGAGAGGTAGGCGTCAATCATTGAGCGTGAACCCCGTCGCGCCGATCGGCTCGGGCGGCTCTTTGGGCGTGGCGCCGCGGCGGCGGCTGGCTTCGATCAGCGCCTCGTTGTCCGCGGGGACGGCGTACTCCTTGGCGATCTGGGCGCGCGCGCTGGCGACGTACACCTTCATCCCCTTCTCCGCGTAAATGCGCTCGATGGCCTCGGCATCGGCGTCGATGACGACGTAATCGCCGAGGCGCGTGGAGTAGACGGCGTAGCGGCCGTCGGACTGTTTCTCGATGCGCCACGCCATGCGCGGGCGAGCGTAGCGCATTGGGAGCGCCGGCGTCTCGGGGGGGGGGGCGACCCTGTCATCCCGAGCGTAGCGAGGGACCTGGGTGGGTGGGGCTCGTGCTCATGCCTGCAGCGCCGCCCACCCAGGTCCCTCGCTCCGCTCGGGATGACAGGGGGTCAACGGGCGTAGCGCAGGCCGAGGCGGAAGGCGCGGGGTTGGGCGAGGGTGACGACGGGGGTCGCGCTGGACGGGACTTCGGCGTCGAACGCGTTCTCCAGCGCGGCGGTGACGGCGAAGCCGTTGCGGAGCGGCCACGACGCGAAGGCGTCGAGGACGAAGTAGCCGTCGAGGCGCAGCTGATTGAGGTCGTCGTCGAACTGCATCGCCGACCAGCGGGCCTGCAGGCCGGCGTTGCGCCACGAGACCTGCGCGGTGGATTGATGACGCGGCACCTGCGGCACGCGTTTGCCGTCGACGACCTGCGCGTCGACGAAGAGCCACGATGCCGAGGCGCGCCAGTCGCGGCGGAAGCGCCACTCCGCGTCGAGCTCCACGCCGCGCGAGCGCGTTTCGCCGAGGTTTTGGCGTTGCCGCGTGATGAGCGACGGCGTCTGCGAGAGCGTGACGTTGGCGATCGTGTCGTCGACGTGCATCGAGAAGAGCGTCACGCGCACGTGGCGGAAGCGCGCGCCGAGCTCGTAGCCGGTGAGCTGCTCCGACGTGAGCTCGGGATTGGCGAGCGTGTTCACGTTGCCGACGCGGAAGCCGCGATGCAGCTCGTTGAGCGTCGGCGCGCGGAAGGCCTGATACGCGGAGGCGGAGAACGCGACGGACGGATGCGCGCGCCAGAGCAGCGACACGCGCGGACTGACGTGCGCGTCGCGCCACCAGTCGGCGCGCACGCCGGCCGTGATCGACAGCGCCGGCGTCACGGCGAACAAGTCCTCGACGAACACGGAGGTGATGTTCTGCGTCCCGCCGGCGGAGACGAACACCGCGCCCCGCTGCTCGTCGCTCCGCCCCTCGGCGAAGCGGTACTCGGTGCCGGCGAGGACGACGTGTCGCGCGCCGAAGGTCTGCGTCCACTGCGCCGTCGCGCCGAGGCCGCGCGAGGGGACGCGCTGCTCGACCGTCAGGCGCTCGCTGGCGCGGTCGTCGGCCACGGCGGAGAAGGTCTGGTAGTAATCCTGGTTGCTGGCGTAGCCGCGCAGCGAGAGCGGGCCGCGGTCGTAGCCGGCGGCGAGCTGGCGGATCTTCGTGTCGTTGACCTGCAGCGGCGTGCCGTTGTCCCGGGCCTCGTCGTAGTACGACGCGCGCACGAATGCGCCGAGGCCGCGGAGCGTCGCGTCGACGGCGGTGTGACGCGCGTTCGCCGCGACGTCGACCGGTCCGCGCTGCGACGGGCGTACGAGGACGTAGCCGGATGTCGACAGAAAATCGGCGGCGACGCTGACGTTCGTGCCGCCGGCGAACAGCGACGCGGTGCCGGTCTGCTGCGAGCCGTACGCACCCTCGAACGCAATCCCCGGCGACTTGCGCCGCACGAACTGGATCACGCCGCCCATCGCCGAGCTGCCATACAGATCCGACGCCCCGCCCCGCAACACCTCGGCGCGCTCGACGGCCACGCGCGGCACGCGTCCCCAGTAGACCCAGCCGCCGAACGGGTCGTTGAGCGGCACGCCGTCGTCGAGCACGAGCGCCCGCGACGCGCCGCTCGCGCCGACGCCGCGCAACGTCACGCCCTGCGCGGTCGGATTGGCGACGCGGCTTCCCGCGCGGCGGAAGAGCGTGAAGCCGGCCACCTGACGCAGCGCGTCGTCGAGCGTCGGCGCGGCGGTCTGCTGCAGCGTTTCTTTCGACAACACGACCACGCTCGCGGGCGTGTCGGCGACGCGCGTCTCCGTGCGCGTGGCGGTGACGGTGATGGTGTCGGTCAACGTCTGGGCGAGGAGCAACGCGGCGGCGATCACTTGATCAGGCTCCTCATCAGATCGACCAGCCGTTCCGTGCGCGTCGCGGTGAGCGACCACGGCATCGGCTGCTGCACGATGTGCACGGTCCCTTCCTTCTCCAGCACCTTCCACGTGCGGTCGCGAAAACGAATGGTCACCCGTCCCTCCCCGACCCGCAAATCGCGCACCGTCACCTCGGGCAGCCAGTCCGGCAGATGCGGGTCGACGAGGAGCATTTTCAGCGGCGCGTACGGATAGAGACCGAGCAGCGACTGCAGCAGCGAGAACGTCGTCGACGCCGACCAGGCCTGCGGCGAGTTGGCGTTCGGGTAGAGCGCGGGAAAGGGATGCGCGGCGTCGCGGGCGTGGCCGCTGAACAGCTCCGGCAGCCGATGAAAGTCGAACAGCGACGCGGCCTCGAACTGCGCGCGGGCCAGCTGCTGCGCGCGCTCGTGCAGGCCGTAGCGCATGAAGCCCATGGCGAACGTCCCCTGCTCCACGGGCCAGACCGAGCCGAGGTGATAGCTGTACGGGTTGTAGGCCGGATGCGCGGACGAGAGCGTGCGGATGCCCCAGCCGGAGAAGAGGTCGTCGCGGAACATCCGGTCGGCGACGCGCGGCACGTGCTCCGGGTCAGCGATGCCGGTGGCGATGCAGTGGCCGGCGTTGCTGGCGATGGAGCGGACCTGCTTTCCGTCCGCATCGAGCGCGAGCGCGTAGTAACCCTCGTCCTCCATCCAGAACGCCTCGTTGAAGCGCTTGCGCAGCGCGACCGATTCGTCGAAGAGGCGCTGCGCGTCGTCGTGCATGCCGAGGGAGAAGAGCGTTTCGGCGAAGTGGAGCTTGGCGATGTAGACGAAGCCCTGCTCCTCGCAGGTGGCGATGGGCGGCTCGACCGGCGCGCCATCGCCGTACACGATCGCGTCGGGCGAGTCCTTCCAGGCCTGATGCTTCACGCCGTCGCTCGAGCGCGTCTGATACGTGTAGAGGCCGTCGTGCAGCCGCTCGCGATCGAGCCAGGCCAGCGCGCGCAGCGCAGGCTCGACGTACGGGCGCACGGCCTCGGCGTCGCCGGTCCAGTGCCAGAGCTCCGCGAGGATGAACGGGTAGAGGCCGGACGTCGTCACGGAGCCGTAGCTGCGTCCGCGCGGATTGACGTTCAGCGCGGAGAGCGGCCCGGTGTGGGCCTCGTGCAGCATGCGGCCGGGCTGCTCGTCGCGCCAGTCGTCGTCGCGCGTGCCCTGCGTGCGGGCCAGTGCGTCGAGCGCGCCGTGCATCATCTCGCGACCGAGCATGGCTGCCTGCCAGCCGGCGGTGAGGGCGTCGCGGCCGTAGAGGGCGACGTAGATCGGCAGGCCCGCGGAGATGGTCCAGCCGCGCGGCGAGTCGAGATCGGGCAGGCGCAGCGACGCGAGATCGCGGCGGGCCTGTTCGAGCGTGGAGCAGACGGTGGAGGAGAGGTCGGTGCACGGCACGGTGATGGACGTAGGGCGGGCTTCAGCCCGCCCCGTGGTGCGCGTCGCGTTGTGCGACCGCGGGCGCATCGGCACGCCGTCGATGGTCGGCACGAAGTCGATGCAGAGATGCCACGAGCGGTGCGGCTCGACCTCGATCTCGAACGTGGCCAGGTTGCCTTCGAAACGCGGCGGACGGGAGAAGCCGACGTCGACGCGGCGGTCGATCTCGACGCGATGCGAGAGGTCGGAGATGTCGCTGCAATCGGTCTCGATCTCGATGGCGAAGGTGAAGCGTGTCGCCGCGCGCGCGTAGTTCGTGAAGTCGATGTCTTCGTGCAGGCCGTTGCCGGCGAAGCGCGTGATGCAGAGTTCGAGCGGCTGCCGCGATTCGGAGGGAACCATGCCGCTGCCGGCGTCGCGCTCGCCGAGGTCGACGGCCGGCGCGGGGAGCAGGTAGTAGCCGAGGAACGAGTCCTGCTCGATGTTGGAGAGCACGTTCGGGATCGGCGGCTGCCCGTCGACGAAGTAGCGCAGCGTGGAGATCAGCCGCGTCTCGTGCACGAAGAGGCCGTGCTCGGACCCGGGCGCGATGCAGCCGTCGCGACCGGTGGCCATGACGGTGCGGCCGTCGCTGAGATGGAGCGTGTCGGGACGCGGGCGGATGCGGACGAGCATGTGTTTACTTCAGGGCGCAGGGCGCAGTGAGCGGGGCGCAGGAGTGGAGTCGCTGCGCGCCGCGTCCGGTCCCCTGCGCCCTGCGCCCTGCCCTCTGCGCCCTCGCACCATCGTCGCCAACCCCACCACCGCCGCCACGGCGATCGCCGCGCCGATGGCGCCGCGATGCGTGTTGGTCCAGAGATGCGGGCTGCGCGGCGTGGCCACGTCGTCGAATACGCCGTGCGCGCCGGCGTCGCCGGGCACGGTCTCGTAGAGATTGTCGGCGCGTCCCGGCTCCTCCGGCTCGTCGCCGAGTTGGCCGTCGAAGCCGATGCGGCCGAGGTAGTGGTCGAGGAGGCCGGGAATGAAGCTGTTGGCGATGATGGCTTTCGTCGTGCCGCCGCCGACGTTCAGCTCGCGCCGGCGCGGATGATCCGCGGACCAGACGATGGCCCGTGCCGCGACTTCCGGTTGATAGATGGTTCCGAACGGGCGCGGCTTGCGCGGCATCCGGCTGCGCAGCCAGCGGAACTGCGGCGTGTTGATCGCGGGGAGATGGACCATCGTCACGGCGACGCCGCTCTTGTCGTGCAATAGCTCGGCGCGCAGCGAGTCGTGGAATCCCTGGATGGCGTGCTTGGCCGCGCAGTACGCCGACTGCAGCGGGATGCCGCGATACGCGAGCGTGGATCCGACCTGCACGATGACGCCGCGGTCGCGCGGCAGCATCCGCTTCAGCGCCGCCAGCGTCCCGTACACGACGCCGAGATACGTCACCTCGGTGACGCGGCGATATTCGTCGGCCGTCATCTCGCGTACGGGCGACATCACCGAGACCATGGCGTTGTTGACCCAGACGTCGATCGGACCGAGCTCCGCCTCCGCGCGTGCCGCGGCGCTCTCGACCGCATCGGCATCGGAGACGTCGCAGACGATGACGATGGCCCGTCCGCCGCGCTCTTCGATCTCACGCCTCGCGTTCTCGAGCGCCTCGCGGTTGCGCGCGAGCAGGGTCACGGACGCGCCGCGCTCGCCGTAGATGCGCGCGACCGCGCGTCCGACTCCGGCCGAGGCGCCGGTGATGACGACGTGCATGCCGGGGGCGCAGCACGAGCGGTGCCTGCTCGGCTATGGAGTGCGGCGGCCTTAGCCGCCGCTTTGGCACCAAAGCGGCGGCTAAGGCCGCCGCACTCCATAGCTCTTAGAATGACGCAGTGAGCGAGTTCGCACCGGCCTGGTTCCTTCCCGGCCCGCACTTTCAGACCGTGTGGGGCCGCCTGGCGCGGCCGCGACGGCTGGTCGAGCTGCGGCGCGAATCGCTGACCACGCCCGACGGCGACGAACTGCTCGTCGATCACCTCAATGGAGGACAGGCAATCCTGCCTGTCCCTCGGGTGCAACAGGATGACCGGCAGGCAGGATTGCCTGCCCTCCACTTTGTCATGTTGCACGGGCTCGAGGGGAGCTCGTACTCCGTCTACATGCAGGGCGTCCTCGGCGTCATCGCGCGGCACGGGCATTCGGCGACGGCGATCAACTTTCGCTCCTGCGCGCGCGACCCGCGCAACATCCTGCGCATGATCCCCAATCGCCGGCCGCGGCTCTACCACTCCGGCGACACCGGCGACCTCGACTTCGTCCTGGCCACGCTCGCCGAGCGGATGCCGCAAACGCGCCTCGTCGCGTTCGGCGCGTCGCTGGGCGGCAACGTTCTGTTGAAGTGGCTCGGCGAACATCCGGGGCAGACGCGCGTCGCCGCCGCGGCCGCGTTGTCCGTCCCATACGACCTCGGCGCCGGCGCCGATCATCTGAACACGACCACGTCCGGCCGCTTCTACGTCTCCCGCTTCCTGACCACGCTCAAGAAAAAAGCGGAGCGTCCCGACATCGCGGCGCAGCTCGACATGACGCGCGTCCGCCGTGCGCGCAACTTCCGGCAGTTCGACGACGCCGCCACCGCGCCGCTGCACGGCTTCACGGATGCGAACGACTACTACGCGCGCTCCAGCTCCGTGAACTACGTCGGTCTGATCACCACGCCGACGCTCGCGCTCAGCGCCGACGACGATCCGTTCATCGCGCCGGGCGTCGTCGCGCGCGTGAAGCAGAACGCCTCGCCGGCGATCGACTTTCGCACGACGCCGTTCGGCGGCCACGTCGGCTTCATCGGCGGCAGCGCGCCGTGGCGGTGCGAGTACTGGGCGGAAGAGCTGGTCGTGCGGTGGCTCATCGAGAAGGCGGACGCGGCTTGACTCGTTCGCGCCGCGAACTGCTGTTGTCCGCGGCCTTCGCCGTCTGGGGACTGACGATCGCCATCGCGCTGATCTCCGTCCTGCGCCAGCCCGCGCCGCCGGAGCAGATCATGGGCGCGGCGAAGGTAGCGAACATCGACGCCCGCGGGCCGCTGCGCTGGATGCTCGGCCTGATGCTCCTGCCGATCGTCGTGCCGTTAGCGCTGCGTCCCATCGCGCGGCGCCTCGCGGACGGCGCCACGTGGGCGCGCAACGCGGTGATGATCGCGCCGCTCGTCACGCTCTGGCTGATCGCCATCCATCAGAGCGTGGCCTGGGCGGTGATTCCGTGCGCCATCGCGATCGCCGCGTGCACGCTGCTGCGCCATCGCGAGTTGCACTTCACGCGTCGCGACGTCGTGCTGCTGCTGGTGTTCCTCACCACGCTCCTCGGCCTGATCGACGCGGTGCCGCGCTTCTCCGTCTATCAGCACGTGCTCGTCGCGGCGATGCTCGTGCTGGCGCTGCGCATCGCCGTCACGTTCATCGCCTCCCCGCTCCCGCCGGCGCTGGCGTTTCTCGTCGCGCCGCTCGGGCTCGTGCTGCAGACCGGCTTCTTCGCGCGCGACCAGCGCTACTTCGGCTGGCACGCGCTGCTCCTCGTCGTGGTGACGCCGTTCGTCCTGCGCGCGTTGCTGCGCAACGAACGGCGCGCGGTGCGTGCGATGACGCTGATCGTCTTTCCGCTGGCGCTCTTCGCCTACTGGAATGCGATGAGCGTTTCGACGTCCGAGGGGAAGCCGCGCGTGAATTTCTTCGAGGACGGGCATGCGCTGTTGCCGGCCTCGGAATACCTGCGCGGCGAGCGGCCGTACCGCGACATCCTCCCCGCGCATGGCCTGCTCGAGGACGGCTTCTTCGACTTACTCGTGTTTCAGACGGGCGACGTCACGATCGGGCGCGCCGCGAAAACGCGCGAAGTCGCCGGTGCGCTGACGGCCGTCGCACTCTACGCGCTCGCCTTCGCCGCGACCGGCTCCGCCGAGGGCGCACTGCTCGCGGTGCTGCTCAGCATCATGATGGGGACGTTCGCGCCGTCGATCCGCATGCTCGCGCCGATGACCGCGCTGGCGTTGATCGCCGCCGCGGTCCGATGGCGCAGGCCGCGCACGTTCGCCTGGGCCGCGTTCGCGACGGTGGTCTGCGGCGCGACCAGCATCGACTTCGCGTTCTACACGTTCGTGACGCTGGTCTTCGCCGTGCTTCGCACGCGCGGCGCCGCCATCCGCGCGGCGGCCATCGGCATCGCCGCGGGCGTCGTCCCGCTGTTCGCCGGCTTCGCGCTCTTCGGCATCCTCGACGACTTTTTCCGCGGCACGTTCTTCGAGACGCTGCGCGTGGCGCCGGCATACACGATGGGCTTCTTCTCCGCGCCGCCGCAGTTGCAGGCGCGGCGCTTTTTCCCCGAGGTGCTTTCGCTGCTGCTCGACCCGCAGGTGTTCAAGTATCTGAGCTGGCTGATCGTGTCCGTGCTGACCGGCGTCGCGCTGACGCGGCGCTGGCCGCGGCGCGTGGAGCCGCTGGTGGCGATCGGCATCTGGATCGTGCTGACCGGCATCTCGTACGCGGAGCGGCAGCATCATTACTTCGGCATGGCGGTCTCGGTGCTGCTGACCGCGTGGATCCTGCGCCTGGCGCGGCGGCGCAGCGTGCTCGCGCTACCGGCGATCGCGGCCGCGATCATCCTCGCCAACCCGACCACGCACGCCTCGGTCCTCGGCGTGAATCGCGCCGCCCGCGGCGCGGCCCCCGCGGAATGGGTCGAAGTGCGCGACCTCCCCCGCGCCCGCGGCGCGTACTGGCACGCGCGCGACGCGGCCATGCTGGCCAGCGTGCAGAAGTACATCGCGCTGTCGCTGCAGCCCGGCGAGACGTTCTTCGACTTCACCGACAGCGGCATCCTCTATTACGTCTTCAACCGCGACTGCCCGATCCGCGAGTACGAGGTGGCGTTCTACGAGACGGAGGCGCAGCAGCGCGAGGTGATCCGCCGGCTCGGATCGCCGCACGTGCGCGCCGTCCTCTTCCGCGAAGGACGCCACTCGGTCGACGGCATCCCCAGCGAATGGCGCGCGCCACTCGTGCACCAGTACATCGTCACGAACTTCGAGAAAGATTTCGAAGAGGGCGACGTGACGTTCTGGCGCCGGCGGTGAGCTTACCGAAAGGGGGACGACGGGAGGCCTCCGGCGGGCCGGTGCGACCGGCGGCGCTTGTTGGCATAGCCTGACCGCACCGTCTCGGGACAAACACGTTCAGCGCGACGACTGGGCTCACTCAGCGCCGCCGGTCGCACCGGCCCGCCGGAGGCCCCTCGTCGTTCCCTCCTCTCCGTATAATCCGCCGCGCATGTCCACCACGCCTACCGCCCGCTTCGGCGCCTTCGTCGCGGAGAAGTTTCCGCTCGCTCTCGGTCCCGCGATGCGGGCGTTCGAGCAGGCCGACGGCGATCCCGCGGCTTTGCGCGCGGCGCTGGTTGAGACGTTGCGGGTCGAGATCGAGCTGCCTGAGACGACGCCGCGCGTGGCCGCGAGTCAGCGGCTGCAGGAGGCGGTGGACGAGATCGGCGAGGCGTGCGACGGTTTCTTTCGCCGCGAGGCCATCGCCGCGTCGCTGACGCAGGACGAGAAGCGCGAAATGCTGCGCGGGATGATGCTCACCCGCGCCACCGACAACCGGCTCAAGCAGTTCTTCACCGGCGGCGAGGTGCGCTGGGGCAACACGTCGTTTCAGGGCAAAGGCTTCCGCTCCCTCGGCCAGGAGGCGATCTATGCCGCGGTGATCCGGCTCAAGCGCGAGAAGGGCGGCGACGTCGTCTCACCGATGATCCGCGACCTCGGCGCCGTCCTCGGCATGCACAACACGCCCGACACCGTGCGCATGGTGCTCAGCGCGCAGATGGGCAAGGCCGGCCCGCCGATGAACGGCCGCGACCTGCACGTCGGCGACTGGGAGCATGGCGTGCTGCCGGCGATGGCGCCCCTCGGCAGTCCGGCGCTGACGATCGCCGGCATCGCCATGGCTTTCAAGTTGCGCAACGAGCCGCGCGTGGCCGTATCGTTCATCGGCGAAGGCGCGACGTCGCTCGGCGAATGGCACGAGGCCATCAACGCCTGCGCGGCGCGCAAGCTGCCGGCCGTCTTCTGCATCCAGAACAACCAGACCGCGCTCTCGACGCCGGTGCGCGACAATGCCGCGCTGCGCGTCTTCGCGGACAAGGGTCTCGGGTACGGCATCCCGTCGGTCACGATCGACGGCACCGACCCCGAGGCCATCGCCGCGGCGTTCACGTGGGCGGCGGAGCGGGCGCGGGACGGCCACGGGCCGGCGCTCATCGAGCTGGTGGCCATGCGCATCTGCGGCCACGCCCATCACGACGACATGCTCTACCTCGGCAAGGACCCGCAGCCGTCGTGGTCGTATCCCGCGCTGACCGAGGCGGGGTATGCGGACCGCGAGCTGTACGAGTACTGGTCGCAGCGCGATCCGCTGGTGACGTACGCGGCGAAGCTCGTCGAGGACGGCGTGATCCAGCCGGGCGACGTGAATCGCTGGAAGCGGGAGATCGAGGAGCTGGTGGAGGCGGAGGCGCGGAAGGTGATCGACGCGCCGTGGCCGGACGGCGCCTCGGCCGGCGACGAAGTGTTTGCGAATGCAACGCGACGCGTCCACATCGAGGTGCTGGATGAGGCGTGGCGGCAGGTGCAGGGTCCCGTGCTGCCGGAAGTCGAAGAGGCGCCGCCGTTCGATCCGAAGGGAAGGACGTTCCTCGAGGCGGTGATGCTCGGCGTCGGCGACGTGCTGCGCGCGGACGAGCGCGCGTTCGTCTATGGCGAGGACGTCGGCGGCAAGTATGGAAACGCGTTCCTGCTGCTTCGTCCGCTGCTCAAGGAGTTCGGCGACCGGATCATCAACTCCGTGTTGTCCGAGGGGGCCACGATCGGGGTGTGCGTCGGGGCGTCGCTGGCGGGGATGCGTCCGATCGGGGAGATGCAGTTCAACGACTTCGTGGCGTCGGGCTTCAATCAGCTCGTCAACAACGCCGCGAAGCTGCGCTATCGCTGGGGCGCGGAGCTGCCGTTCGTGCTGCGCATGCCGTGGGGCGGACTGCGCCACGCCGGCCCGTACCACTCGCAGAACACGGAGGCGTGGTTCTACCGCACGCCGGGACTGAAGCTCGTCGTCCCCTCCACGCCGCACGACGCCCGCGCGCTCATGATCGCCGCCGCCGCCGATCCCGACCCGGTGCTCTACTTCGAGCACATCGCGCTGTACCGCGATCCCAAGATCAAGCAACTCCTCGGCGACGAGCCTCCCGCGCCGATCGCCATCGGCAAAGCGGCGCTCCGCCGCTCGGGCTCCGCGCTGGCCATCATCTCTTATGGTGCGTACGTGCACGTGGCGATGCGCGTCGCCGAAACGTTGTCGCGCGACGGAGTGGAATGCGCCGTCCTCGATCTGCGCACCCTCGTCCCGCTCGATCGCTCCGCGATCCTCGCCGTCGCCCGTCAATGCAACCGCGTGCTCATCGTGCACGAGGACACCCGCACCGGCGGCATCGGCGAGTCGGTCGCGGCGATCATCCAGGAAGAGGCCTTCGAATACCTCGACGCCCCCATCCGCATCCTCGGCGCCCTCGACACGCCTGTCCCCTACTCACCGCCGCTGGAGGAAGTGTTCCTCGTCAGCGAGGAACAGGTCGAGCGCGCCGCGCGGCTGCTGCTCGCTTACTGATTAGCTTTCGAGATTGCTGACGTCGAGCAGGTCTTTCTCACGACCGGCTGCGCGCTTATTCGTGATGAGGTCCGACTTCCCAATTACCGCATAGCGAAGGTCGTCATGCTCGACGGTGATGCAATTCGGCCAGGCCTCGTCGAAGGTCAGGCCGGAAATGCTCGTGAGAATGTCGATGCGCCTCGGCTGCAGCCCCATCTGAAAGGTGATGCCCGGGGCGGAGAGATCGGCCATCGTGAGTTCATGAAGCGGTGCGCCGAACCGGACGAGGGCGGCCCACACGCGTTCTGCGTTCTCGGGCGTCGGCCGCACCCAGATGTCGATATCACCAGTGGCACGCGGCCGTTCATGAGCCGCCAGCGCGTACGCACCGACGACCATGAAATCAGCGCCGGTGGCGGACAACTCTTGCAATATCTCGACGAAGTCGCGATTCAACGGTTGCCGGGTCCTTCGACGCCCACGCGTCCTTCGTGATTTCCCAGACCATCACAATCCGCTCCGCCGGAGTCAGATGCGCGGTGTCATCGTATTTGTCCTCATCCTCGAGCCGAAGCTTTCGAGTCGGCCAGTGGGAGCGATCAGCCATTTGGCAATTATACGTCCGAGCTCCGGTACTGTCCCTGCACCCACTCCGCGTCCTCGACACTGAGCGCCTCCCCCGCCGCGGCCGCCGCGTTCACCTGGCGCACGTTGCGCTGGCCGAGGAGCACGCAGGCGGTGGGGTTGCCGGGGAGCAGTGCACCCGTGACCGCCGTCAACACAGGCTCCGAGAATTGCGCGAAGCGCTCCCTCACCGCGGCGGACGCGCGTTTGTAGCGCGCAATCGCCTCGGCGTCCTGAAAGTCGCCGACGCCGGAGCGAAAGTCGCCTTTGCCGAAGTCGACGGGCTGGTCGTATTTGCCGAGGAGCAGGCCGTGCTTGAGGGGGGAGAAGAAGGCCACGCCGAGGTCGTGGGCGTCGACGTAGGCCTTCAGGCCGCTGGAGTCGTACTGGTCGTCGACGAGGTTGCGGTAGGGCTGGACGACGTCCGGGTCGACGCGCTCGATGAACTTTATGATCTTCGAGGCGGCCCAGTCGGAGAGGCCGATGAAGCGCACCTTTCCTTCGGTACGGAGGCGGTGCATGACTTCGAGCGCGTCGTCGAGGCGGTCGCCGAAATCGCAGTGGTGAAAGTAGTAGAGGTCGAGGACGTCGGTCTTCATCAGGCGCAGCGAGCGCTCGGCCTGTTCGCGCATGAACTTCGGGTCGTAGAACTGCTTCGACGGACCGGTGACCCAGCCGAACTTCGTCGCCAGGAAGATCGCGTCGCGCGGCACTTCGCCGCTGGCGAACACCTCGCCGATGAGCTGCTCCGCGTGACCGTTGCCGTATGCGTCGGCCGTGTCCCAGTGCGTCATCCCGGCGCGGTACGCGGCGACGAGGGCTTCCTTCGCCTGCGCGTCGTCGTGACCCGTCCAGCCGACGGAGACGCCGTTGTTCTCGTTGGGGCCTCCGTGACCCCAGGTGCCGAGGGAGATGACCGGGACCTGGACGTTGGTGCGGCCGAGGCGGATCGTGCGCATAGGGCGCGGAGTTTAGTACGGCGAGCGATGAACGATGAGAGATGAGCGATGAACCGCTTCGCGGACTTGCATGCTCATCGCTCATCGCTCATCGTTCATCGCCATGACCTGCGTTTTCTGCACAGACGTGAATGCTGCCGGGACCGTGATGGCCGAAGACGAAGTCACCTGGACCATCGTCCATCCGCAGGGCCAGCTCATGATCGTCGCCAGGCGGCACGTCGAGAACGTCTCCGACCTCGACGAGGACGAGTGGCTGCACGTCGCACGCGTATGGCATCGCGCCGAGCGCGACCTGCGCGAACAGACCGGCGCAGAGCGCGTGATCGTCATGAAGCTCGGCATCCAGACGCCGCACCTGCATGTGCACCTCTATCCGTTCTCGAAGGACGATACGCGCGCGCAGATCTTCGACGTCATCGACGGGCGCGCAACACTACGCTTGACTCTGGCACCTCACTGAATGACCATTCAGCGGCCCATGGCGCGTCAGCAGACTCCCTCCCCGACCCAGAACGAGAGCGACGCCTTCCGCGGCACGTCCAAGCGCGAGCGTATCCTGCGCGCCTCCGTCGACGTCTTCGCCGAGCACGGCTACTTCAACGCCAAAGTGGCGCAGATCGCCAAAGCGGCCGGCGTGGCCGACGGCACGATCTACCTCTACTTCGACGGCAAGGAAGACCTGCTCATCACCATCTTCCGCGAGCACACGCGGAACTACCTCCGCTCGCTGGAGCAGTCGCTGGCCAACATCAACCACGCCCAGGACCGGCTGCGCACCGCGGTGCGGCACCATCTCGAGACCCTCGGCCGCGACCGGGCGCTGGCGGTCGTGTCGCAGGTCGAGCTGCGCCACAGCCTCAAGTTCCTCAGCCTCTTCTCGCAGCAGGAAGTGCGCGACTACCTCAACGTCATCCGCAAGATCGTCGAGCACGGACAGGAAGAGGGCGCGTTCCGCCGCAACGTTCATCCGCAGCTCGCCGCGAAGGCGATCTTCGGCGTGCTCGACGAGATGGTCACGTCGTGGATGCTGTCGGAGAAGGAGTATGACCTGGCCGGACAGAGCGAGTCCGTGGCCGACCTCATTCTGACGGGACTGCTGTGAACCAACGCCTGGCGCGCCGCGACTGGATCTTCATCGCCGTCTGCGCCGCGCTCGCCCTGGCCTGCGTGGCCATCGTGGCGCGCTACTTCTCCGCCGCGTTCCCGCAGGCGTCCATCGACTTCCGCTACGACCGCAACTCTTCCCGCGCCCTCGCCGAGCGCGTCCTTGCCACGCAGCGCGCGAACGTCCTCGGGATGAAGCACGCCGTCCGCTTCGACTCCGACGCCCAGGCACGCATCTTCCTCGAGCGCAACCTCGGGCTGGAGCGCGCGCAGCAGGAGCTGCGCGGCGACGTGCGCGTCTGGGCCTGGCATCACCGCTGGTTCCGTCCGCTGGTCGAGGAGGAGTTCAGCGTCGACGTGGCGCCGACCGGCGAGATCATCGGCTACGCGCGCACGATCCCCGAGGAGCGCGCGGTGCCGGGCATGCGTCCGCCGGTGCCGTTTCTCCAGTCGATCGGCGTCAAGACCGACGACCTCGTGCTGCTCTCCGCGAGCGAGCGCCGGCTGCCGAAGCGCATCCAGCGCATCTATACCTTCGAGTCGAAACGCATCCGCCCCGCGGGCGCGACGTACCGCCACACCGTCACCATCGACGGCGATCTCGTCACCGGCTACTCGCAGGGACTGAAGGTGCCGGACGCGTGGCTGCGCTCGTACCGCGAGCTGCGCTCGAAGAACGCCGCCGCGGGCTCGGTGGACATGATCTTCAACGTCGCGTTGATGATCGGCGCGATCGTGGTCTTCATCGTCCGCCTGCGGCGCGGCGACCTGCGGCTCCGGTTCCTGCTGGCCATCGGCATCGCGGCGGTGCTGCTGCAGGGCGCGGTCGTGCTGAACGAAATGCCGGGGCAGCTGGCGTGGTACGACACCACTACCTCCTACCCCGCCTACCTCGGCCAGCTCTTCTTCTCCGGCGCGGTGCAGAGCCTCGGCACGGCCATGCTGCTGATCGTCATCTGCGGCGCGGGCGAGGTGCTCTATCGGGAGCGCCTGCCGCAGCACCTGGCCATCCCGCGGCTCTGGACGAAGAAGGCCCTGGCCTCGAAGCGCGTCTTCCTCTCGATGATCCTCGGCTGGGCGCTGGTGCCGATGTTCATCGCCTACCAGGTCGTCTTCTACCTGGCGGCCCGGCGCGTCGGCGCGTGGTCGCCGGCCGAGGTGCCGTATGACGAGACGCTGAGCACGGCCCTGCCCTGGGCGGCGGTGCTGTTCGCCGGATTCTTTCCCGCGTTCAGCGAAGAGTTCCTGTCGCGCGCGTTCGCCATCCCGTTCCTGCAGCGCTTCGTGCGGTCGCGCTGGTTCGCGATGATCGTGGCCGGCTTCATCTGGGGTTTCGGACACGCGACGTATCCGCAGCAGCCGTGGTGGATCCGCGGCGTCGAGGTCGGACTGGCCGGCATCGCCGCGGGCCTGATGATGGATCGCTTCGGCCTGCTGCCGCTGCTGATCTGGCACTACACGATCGACGCGGTCTACACGGCCACGCTGCTGTTCGCGTCGGGCAACACGTACTACGTCGTCTCCGCAGGGCTGGCCACCCTGATCTTCGCCATCCCCTTCGTCGCCTCGGTTGTCCTCTACCTCCGCAACAAAGGCTTCGTCCCCGACGACGAGCTCTCCAACGCCACCATTCCGCTCGAGCCTCCGCCCGAGCACGAAGAAGTGGCGATCGCGGCGGCGGAGTTTCCCCCGGCGATGCGCCCGACTCGCAAGCGCGTGCTGATCTGCGTCGCGCTGATGGCCGTCGCAGCCGTCATGTTCGCGCTGCGGCCGGCGTCGCCGTCCGACGCGCTCGATTACCGCATCTCGAAAGAGCGCGCGAAGGAGATCGCGAAGCGGCACGTGCAGAAGCCGTTCGAGCACGTGATCGCGCTGCCGGTCGAAGGGTTCCGTTCGTGGAATCCGGACTCGGGACGGGAGGAGGGCGGCGGACCGGGCGACTTTGATTCGATCGCCGCGACGTACCTCGTACAGAACGGGATGAGTGTTGAGGATCTCGTGGAGATCTTCCGCAGCCGCATCGAGGCCGGGACGTGGATGGTCCGCTTCTTCACCCCGATGCAGAAGGAAGAAATCTTCGTGGAAGTCGACCCGCGCAGCTCGCGCGTGGTCGGGTACCACAAGTACCAGGACGAGGCCCTCCCCGGCGCCTCCCTGGCGCAGCCGGTTGCCGCACAGGTCGCGCGGCGGGCGTTCGCGGCGTACGGCCTCGACACGCGCGCATTCGAGTTGAAGGAAGCGCTCACGTTCGCGCAGCCGCGGCGGCGGGACTGGCTGTTCCACTTCGACGAGCGCATCCCGCTGGCGCCGCGCGCGAACCGCCGCGTGACCGTCCGCGTCGCCGGCGCCGAGGTCACGCAGTTCAACACCACCATCAAGATTCCGGAGAGCGTGTATCGCGAGGCGAACACGCAGACGCTCCTCAATGTCGTGCTGTTCGTGATGAAGATCGCCGGCTCGGTGGGCATCCTGGCGATCGTCATCTCCGGACTGGTCATGGCCAGCCGCCGGCACGGACTGCCGTGGCGCCGCGCGACGCGCTGGACGCTGGCCCTGGCCATCATCCCCATCGCCTCGTTGTTCGCAAAGTACGAGTCAATGCTGTTCGGCTACGGCACGACGGTCGCGTGGGAGACGTTCCGCGTCAGCCTCTTCACGCGTTTCGTGGCCGAGGCGGGATTGCAGATCGGCGTGCTCTTCCTGGCGCTGGCGGGACTGGAGGCCGCGGTGCCGTACGCGCTCAGCCTGGCCACGCGCGAAGGTCGGGCGCGGTTCGGGCGCAGCGCGGTGCTGGCGGCGCTGACGGCGCTCGCGGTGATCGTCATCGTCGACGTCTCGACACGCCTCCTGGCGGACGCGGTGCCGTCCGCGGCGGTCGTGGACCTCGTCGCGCCGAGCGAAGTGGGGATTCCGTTCCCCGCGCTCGTCGAGACGGGGCGCGCCCTGACCAGCGCGATCATCTTCTCCGGTGCGGTGGCGCTGTTCGCGCTGGCGCTGCGCAAGCACGCCGCGGCGTTCACGATCGTGGCCGTGTTCTGCGCGCTGGTCGATCCGAGCGTGACTGCGTCGCAGGCGCCGCTGATGCTCGGCCGCGCACTCATCCTGGCAGGGCTGGTGTGGGTCGTGGCGCGCTACGTCCTGGGCGCCAATCCGCTGGCTTGGCCGCTGGTCCTCTTCCTCGGCACGACACTGCAGACCGCCACCTCGCTGCTCCAGCACCACCGGCCCGATCTCGTGGCGAATGCGGTGGCCCTGTTCGTGTTCGCGGCGCTGGCAATCGTCTGGGCATCGACACACAGACGCCCGCAACGGCTGTGAGACTATGCGCCCCTGAGACTATGCGACTCGGCCTCGACGACTTCACCTACTCCGACCTCCAGAATTTCGCCGGCCTCTCGCGCCTGACGGCCGCCTTCGACGAATTCGTGCGCGAGCACGACGCCGACCTCTTCCGCCGCTTCGACACCTACCGCACCGGCGTCCGGAACGGCACCGGGAAACTCCCCGCGCCCGAAGAGTCGGCGCTGCTGATCGGCGTCGGCCGCTACCTTTCCATGTTCCTGACGCGGCTCTTCCACGTCGAGCCGGGAGTGAGCGCGTTGCGCACACGCGCGGAGCGGGACGCCGAGGTGGCGCGGTTCAAGCGGGAGTTCGTGACCAAGCGCGTGGCCAAGGTGCAGACGCCTGTGCCTGCACCCGCCGCGGAGATCCTCATCGCCACCATGGCCGCCGGCGTAGCCAATGCCGACAACGAGCTGGCGCTGGCCATCACCGCGAACCGGCTGCTCGATCTCGAGAAAGACTATCCGCGCGGCGCGAAGGAGCTGGCGCCCTCTGAGGATGCGCGTCATACGCTGTCGCAGTTGCGCGAGCGGCTCGGCTCCGGATTTTCAGAGACCGTTACGCGGCGCGAACGCGTCGCATCGAACGAATCGATCGCGCGTGAAGCGGCGGCGCTGCACGAGCTCACGGACCTGCTCGTGAACTGGACCGCGGCGCGCTGGAAGGAAGGGGCCTTCGCGGGGTGGACGTCGTTCCGGCTGCCGCGGCCGCTCGTGTTCGACCGGCTCGTGCCGACCGAGGCCGTGGACGAATTTTCGTTCGGCGGGGAGGAGCATCACTTCCGGCGGCGCGACGCCTTCCACCTCACCGATCCGCGCATGACCCCGCGCGAGATCACCGACGAGGCGCACTACTGCATCTACTGTCACGAGCGGAAGAAAGACTCCTGCTCGAAGGGCTTCCTGCAGCCGAACAACACCTACAAACCGAACCCGTTGGGAATGGCGCTCGAGGGGTGCCCGCTCGACGAGAAGATCGGCGAGATGAACTTCCTCCGCGCGGGCGGCGACGCCATCGGCGCGCTTGCGCTGGTGATGATCGACAACCCGATGTGCCCCGGCACGGGCCATCGCATCTGCAACGACTGCATGCGCGCGTGCATCTTCCAGAAGCAGGACCCGGTCAACATCCCCCAGATCGAGACCGGCGCGCTGACGGACGTGCTCTTCCTGCCGTACGGCTTCGAGATCTACTCGCTGCTGACGATGTGGAATCCGCTGAACGCGCGGCGGCCGATCGCCCTGCCGTACAACGGGCGCAACGTGCTGGTGGTGGGATTGGGTCCCGCCGGTTACACGCTGGCGCACTACCTCGCCAACGAAGGGTTCGGCGTCGTGGCCATCGACGGATTGAAGATCGAGCCGATTGAGAGCGCGCAGCTCTCAGCTCGCAGCTCTCAGGAGAACGGGGGCGGCGGTGGGCTTCCTGCGAGCTGCCAGCTGCCAGCTGCGAGCTCCGCGCGCTGGCTGCGCGAGCCGATCAAGGACGCGAAGGAGCTTTGGGAAGACCTCGACGGCCGCCTGCTGGCAGGCTTCGGCGGCGTCTCCGAGTACGGCATCACCGTGCGCTGGGACAAGAACTTCCTGAAAGTGATCCGTATCGCGCTGGAGCGGAAGAAGAACCTGCGCGTCTACGGCGGCGTGCGTTTCGGCGGCACGCTGACCATCGAGGAAGCATTCGACGAGCTCGGGTTCGACCACATCGCCATCGCCGCCGGCGCCGGCACGCCGACCATCGTGCGCATGAAGAACAACCTCGTGCGCGGCATGCGTCAGGCATCCGACTTCCTGATGGCGCTGCAGCTCACCGGCGCGTTCAAGAAGAACTCGCTGGCCAATCTGCAGGTACGCCTCCCGGCGCTGGTCATCGGCGGCGGGCTCACCGCCATCGACACGGCCACCGAGCTGTTCGCGTACTACCCGGTGCAGGTCGAGAAGGTGCTCGAGCGCTACGAGTCGATGTGCGCGGAGCTGGGCGAGGAGATCGTCCGCACCGGCTATGACGCCGAAGAGCTGGCCATCCTGGACGAGTTCCTGGGACATGGACGGGCGGTGCGCGACGAGCGTGCACGCGCTGCGGCCGCGGGAGAGAAGCCGGACTTTATCCCGCTCGTGCGCGGATGGGGCGGCGTGACCATCGCGTATCGCAAGTCGATGCTCGACTCGCCGGCCTACCGCCTCAACTTCGAGGAGATCGAGAAGGCGTTCGAGGAAGGAATCGCGTACGCCGAGATGCTGTCGCCCGTCGAGGCGGTCGCCGACCAGTACGGCCACGTGCAGTCGCTCCTCTTCGAGAAGCAGGTCGTCGAGGACGGCCGCTGGAATGACTCCGGCCAGATCGTGGAGCTCGCCGCGCGCACGGTAATGATCGCCGCCGGCACGGCGCCGAACGTGATCTACGAAAAGGAACACCCCGGCACGTTCAAGCTCGACAAGTGGAAGCAGTTCTTCCAGTCCTACTCGCTCGGCCCGAATCGCGAGCTGATCGAGGATGACGAGGCTTCGCGCGACCGCGGCTTCTTCACGTCGTATCAGCATCCGTCACAGCGCGAGAAGCTGATCTCCTTCTACGGCGACAATCACCCCAAATACGCCGGCAATGTCGTCAAGGCCATGGCCTCGGCCAAGTACGGCTATCCGCACGTGGCCGCGATCTTCGCCGGCGAAGAGTCCCCCGCGGACGACTCGCGCTGGCAGTCGCTCATCGCCCGACTCGACGACGGTCTGATCGCCCGGGTACACGAGGTCAATCGCCTCACGCCGACGATCGTCGAAGTGGTGGTGCGCGCACCGTTCGCGGCGCGGCATTTCCTCCCCGGCCAGTTCTTCCGCCTGCAGAACTTCGAGACGTTCGCCCCCTCCCTCGGCGGCACGGCGCTGGCGATGGAGGGACTCGCGCTCACCGGCGCTTCGGCCGACCCGTCGAGCGGGCTGCTCTCCGTGATCGTGCTGGAGATGGGCGGCTCGTCGCGCCTCTGCGCGATGCTGCAGAAGGACGAGCCGGTCGTGCTCATGGGTCCCACCGGCGCGCCGACCGAGATCCCCCGCGACGAGACCATCCTCCTCGCAGGCGGAGGCCTCGGCAACGCGGTGCTCTTCTCCATCGCCCGCGCCCTCAAGGACAACGGCTGCCGCGTCGTCTACTTCGCCGGCTACAAGAAAGCCGCGGACGTCTTCAAGCGCGACGAGATCGAGGCCGGCACGCACCAGGTGGTCTGGTCCGTCGACGCCGGCGACCCGATTCCGCCGCGCCGCGAGCAGGACCTCGCCTTCACCGGCAACATCGTGCAGTCGATGCTCTGGTACGCCTCGCAGCCGCGCATGTTCGACCTGCGCGACGCGCAGCGCCTCATCGCCATCGGCTCCGACGGCATGATGCGCGCCGTCAAAGACGCCCGCCATGCCGTCCTCGCCCCGCACCTCAACCCCGCCCACATCGGCATCGGCTCGATCAACTCGCCGATGCAATGCATGATGAAGCAGGTCTGCGCCCAATGCCTCCAGCGCCACGTCGACCCCGCGACCGGCAAGGAGTCCTTCGTCTTCTCCTGTTACAACCAGGACCAGCCCCTCGACCACGTCGACTTTACGAACCTCCGCGCAAGACTGCGCCAGAACACGGTGCTGGAGAAGCTGACCAATCTCTGGCTGACGCGGACGCTCGCCGCGGAGAACCGAGGTACGATTTCTCCATGACGTTCGTCATTCGGGATCGTGACAAGGCGGAGAACGCTGAGGAGGCGTACATTCCGACGGCGGAAGAAGAGGCGATGCTCGAAGAGTCCATCGCGCAAATCGAACGCGGTGAATGGATCGACGGTGACGAGTTCCTCCGCGAGTTACGTCTCCGTCTCGGGAACAACCGAGGTACGATTTCCACATGACGCACGTGATCCGCGATCGCGGAAGAGCGGACGAGGTCGATGAATACGACCTGACGGAAGAAGAAGAGGCGGAGCTCGAGGATCGCAAAGCGGAAATGGACCGCGGTGAGTGGATTGATGGCGACTGGGTTCAGCAGGAACTGCGGCGTCGCCGCGGGATTGTGTGAAACGACGCATCCGCTTTTCACCGCGTGCATGGCGAGAGATCGAGCGTGGGTCGGCTTGGTGGCGCCGTCACCGCGACAAGGCTCCTGACGCATTCGACGTCGACACCGATGCCGCGATCGACCTCATTCGCTCTGAGCCGCACATCGGGACACCAACACGCGCGAGAAGATTCGGCGTTCGTGCGTTATGGATAGAGAGAATCGGCTACTTCTTGTACTACGTCGAGACCCCCGACGGCTTCATCGAGATCCTCGCCCTCTGGCACGCCTCCCGCGGCTCACGCCCGCGGCTGTAGCTCGCGTGCGATCGCCTCCCCCACCGCTCCCGCATCCGAGAACACGCACGCGTGGGCTCCCGCCACCTCCACCACCCGCAGCACGTCGCGATCGGGGATCGGGTCGCGCGCGCCGGCGACGTGGAGGGCGGGCGGGGGCGCGGACGACACGTCGCCGATGTAGCGGCGCCAGGTGAGCCACCAGCGGGCCAGGCCGGTGCGCCAGTAGGCGCGGATGACGTGGCGGTAGAGCGGGAGCGGCTCGCGGAAGGCGTCGAGAGCGAGCATGAAGAAGATGCGCAGCCAGTGCCGGCGTGTCCAGAGCGGGCCGACCATGACCGGTGCGCGCACGAGATCGGGGCGGGTGACGGCGAGATGCGCCACCGCGTTGCAGCCGATGGAGTGGCCGAGCCAGACCGCGTCGCGGATGCCGAGTGCATCGGCCCACGATCCGAGGATCGCGGCGTGCTCGGCGGGGCCGGAGGCGGGGGCGTTGTTGCTCTCGCCGAAGCCGGGGAGGTCGGGCGCGATCGGATTCCAGCCGCGCGCGAACAGCTCCGCGGCCAGATTCACAAAGTACGCGCTCGACATGCCCAGGCCGTGCACGAGGACGATGTCACGTCGCCGTCCGGCCTGGCGGTGGGCGACGCCCGCAGTCCAGCCGGAGATGCCCCAGGAGAACGACGCCGGAGCCGCGGCGAACGTCGCGGCGTCCACCTCGTCGAGGAACGACAACACCGCGCGATTGAACTCCTCCGGCGCGTCCCACATCGCCACGTGCGCGGCGCGCGGAATCACCACCAGCCGCGACCCCGCGATCTCCTGCTGCATCGCCTCGCCGTAGACCAGCGGCACCAGCGGATCGTTCTCCCCCCACACCAGCAGCGTCGGCACCTGCAGCGCGTGCATCCGCTCCCTCATGTCGCCACGCATCACCCGCGCCCCGGCCACCGCCACCGACGACGGTCCGGCGCGGAAAAAGTCCGGGACGAGCACGCGCGCGATGCCCGGACCGCCGTACGGCGGCTTCGGCACCGCGCGCACGTGCGGGCGGGGATCGAGGCGGAACGGCATCCCCGCCGCGTTGACCAGCACCAGCGACCGCACCAGGTCCGGCCGCTCCGACGCCAGCTCGATGGCGATCTGCCCGCCCATGGAATGCCCGACCAGGTGCACCGGCTCGCCGAACGTCTCCAGCCACCGCGCCAGCAGCGCCGTCATCTCGGAGAAGGAAGGGAGCAGGAGAGGAAGACCGGAAAAGCGGCGATTGCGGCCGAAGCCGATCAGGTCCACCGCGGCCACGAGATGGCGCGCCGCCAGCGCATCCACGTTACGCGACCACCATCGCGACGACCCGCTCAGCCCGTGCAGCAGCACCACCGGCGTCCCGGCACCGGTGCGCGTCTCATAAAGAGAATAAGGAGGAAAGTCGAGCCGCCGCGCCGCCACGATGACCGCCCTTCACGCGACGATCGTGCCCGAGGCTACGGGAACGACGAGGGGCCTCCGGCGGGCCGGTACGACCGGCGGCGCTTCATGGCCTAGCCTGAACGCGCGCCTGTCGACGAAACACGTGTGCGCGACGACATGGCCACAACCAGCGCTGCCGGTCGTACCGGCCCGCCGGAGGCCTCCCGTCGTCTTTCGTTCCCTCGAGCCGCGAGCGCAACGTCAGCGACGGACGCGGCCCTCTTCCACCATCAGACAGCGGTCCTGCACCACCTTGATCCCCGCCTCCGCCAGCCGCTGCGCCGCCTCGTCGTTGCGGATCCCGAGCTGGAACCACACGTACTTGGGCTTCGCGGCGAGGATGTCGTCCACGTGCGGCGGAATGTCGCTCGGGCGGCGGAACACGTTCACCATGTCGATCGGACGCCCGATCGCGGCCACCGTGCGGAACACCGGCTTGCCGAAGATCGCCGTCACTTCCGGGTAGTACGTCGGGACCGGGATGATCTCGTAGCCCTCGGCCAGCATGTGCGCCGGAACGTAGTGCCCGGCCTGCGAGGCGTGCGACTCCGGCTTGATGCCCAGGACGGCGATCGTTTTCGTGTCGCGCAGCATCTCCGCGATGCCGCGTGCGTCGGTGATCAGGTTCGCTTTCCAGTCCGTCATTTCGTTCGACATAGGCGGCGTACCTTATCAGACGTTTCGTCACTGTCGGAATTTGTTATTTAATGCTAGTCTTTTCCTCGTCGTCCACACCGTCGCGATCCGGAGAACTATGAAGCGCTTTGCCCTCGGGGCCCTCGTTCTATTCGTCAGCACTGCCGCGCTCGCAAGCGAGACGCAGCGTTACCTCGTTGCCACCCAACGCCCCGCCCGGGCCACGTCCCTCGGCTCCCTCGCGCATGAGTTGAGCGAGCCACGCGAGCGGCGCGTCGCCAGTTTCTCCATCGTGGACGGCTTCGCCGCCGACCTAACGCCGAGTGAAGCCGCGGCGCTACGGCGGTCGTCCGGCGTGCGGTGGGTCGAGCCGGTCGTGGCGCGTGAGCTGTTCGCCGTCTCGACGCCCGGACAGCAGATCGTTCCGTACGGGGTCACCCAGTTGCGCGCTCCCGAAGCGTGGGCAGGACGGCGTGCGGCACCTGTCAACGTCGCCGTCATCGACTCCGGCATCGACTACCGCCATCCCGAGCTCGCCGCGGCATGGGCCGGCGGCCTCAATACCGTCAAAGCCGACGCGACCGCGCTCGACGCCATCGGCCACGGCACCCACGTGTCCGGCATCATCGCCGCGGCCGACAACGCCTTCGGCGTCGTCGGCGTCGCGCCGGGCATCCGCCTCTGGGGTGTGAAGGTGGCGTCCGACGAGGGTGAGATCACCACCGAAGACGTCATCGAAGGTCTGGACTGGGTCGTCGCCAAGAAGAAAGAGCTCGGCGGCCAGTGGGTCGTCAACCTCTCCCTCGGCGGCGAGGAGTCGAGCGACATTGAGCGCGAGGCCTTCGCCCGCGGCATCGCTGCCGGACTGGCCATCGTCGCCGCGACCGGCAACTCCTCCACCGTCACCCTCCCCGCGGCGGTCTCGTTTCCGGCCGCGTATCCCAACGTCATCAGCGTCGGCGCGACCGACGAGTTGCAGGTCCTGGCCGCGTTCTCGAACCAGGGGCCCGAAGTCGACTTCGTCGCACCGGGCGTGCGCGTCGTCTCGACCCTCCTCACCGGCACGGCCGTCATCTCGTACGTGCAGTCGAGCAGCGTCGTGGCCAACGCGAAGCCGATGATCGGCTCGAAGCTCGCCACGCTCACGGGCCAGTACGTCTACTGCGGCCTCGGCGAGGCGAAAGACTTCACCTCCGCCGTGCAGGGCAAGATCGCGCTGATCCGGCGTGGCGTCGACTCGTTCGCCGCCAAAACGCGTCGCGCGATGCAGGCCGGTGCCACCGGCGTCGTCATCTTCAACAACAACGACACCGCCTTCTCGTTCACCCTCATCGACCCCGAGGATCCGACCACGAAGGATGAGATCTGGCCCGTCGCCGTCGGGATATCGAGAGTCGACGGCGAGGCGCTCGTGGCCACCGGCACGGGCACGATCACCATCGGCTACGAGCCCGACGACTACGGCGGCCGGAACGGCACCTCGATGTCGTCGCCGCACGTTGCCGGCGCGGTGGCCCTGCTCTGGGCGCTCGCGCCGAACGCGACGCCGGACAACATCGTCAGCGCACTCATCGCCACCGCCACGGACCTCGGCACCCCGGGCAAGGACGACCTGTACGGCTACGGCCAGATCGACCTGTTCGCCGCGGCGAAGATGCTCGCGCCGGAGGCGTTCAATCCCGCGGGGGGCCGCACCGGACGCCGCTTCGTCACACGCCAGAGAAAGTAATCACACCCCAGGAGGAATGATGTCCCCACGCCGGTTCGCCGTCGCTGTTGTTCTCACACTCTCCGCCGTCTCCACCGGCGCGCGCGACGTGACCATCCCGCCGCGCGCCGAGCAGCGTCTCGAGTTGCGCGCGTTGTTCGCGCGTGCCCCGGGCGTCGTCACCGAAAACGAGAACGGCCTCACCGTCGACGGTTTCGCGGTCGAAGTCGTGATCGCCCGCATCGACGCCGACGGCAAGCTCGTCAAGGCCTGCGTCGACACCGAAGAAGCGGCACGCCTCTTCTTCGAGAAGCCGGTCCTGAACAAAGAGGCCCTCGACAAATGACGCGGCGCCTCCTCCTCCCCGGAATCCTCCTGCTGCTCGCCACGAACGCGTTCGCGGGCACGGGCCGTATCCTGATCCTCAATCGCGACGCCGCGGGCGTCGGCTTCAATGACCCGACGCCGGCCGAACCGATCGGCGGCAACGACGGCACGACCATCGGCCAGCAGCGCCTGAACGTCTTTCAGCGCGCGGCCGACCGCTGGGGTACGACGCTCGACACGAACGTCGACATCCGCGTGCGTGCAACGTTCAACTCGTTGCCGTGCACCGACACCCGCGTCGTCCTCGGACAGGCATCGGCGAACACGTGGCACGCCAACTTTCCCGGCGCGCCGCGTCAGAACGTCTGGTATCCCGCCGCACTGGCGAACAAGCTCGCCAACTTCGACCTCGACTCCACCCGCGACGACATCGTTACGCAGTTCAACTCTGCGCTCGACAACGCCACCTGCCTGGGCGATCGCGGCTGGTATTACGGCTTCGACGGCCGCGAGAGCGACGACACCTGGCTTTACGCCGTCGTCCTGCACGAGATCGGACACGGCCTCGGCATGGCCGGCTACAGCGCGCCCGACTTCGAGGACAACCTTCCGAGCATCTTCGACACGTTCACCTACGACGTCGCCCTGGGACGCACCTGGGACCAGATGACTACCGAGCAGCGCCGCGTCTCGCAGACCAACACCGGCAACCTGGTCTGGAATGGGCCGAACGTCACGGCCAAATCCGCGGCCGTGCTGGAGCCGGTGACGACGCTCACCGTCACCGAGCCGTCCTCCATCGCCCGCAACTACGACATCGGCACCGCCGGCTTCGGCCCCGCGCCGAATCGCGCCTCCATGACCGGTCCGATCGTGGCCGCACTCGACGCCGCGAATGAAGCCGGCCCAACGACCACCGACGGCTGCACCGCCTACAGCAACGCCGACGCCGTGCGCGGCAAGATCGCGCTCGTCGACCGCGGCGTCTGCACCTTCGTCGAAAAGGCGCTGAATGCGCAGGCCGCCGGCGCCATCGGCGTCGTCCTGGCCGACAACCGCAAAGACACCTGCCTCGCGCCGTCGATGGGCGGCAGCGACCCGGACGTGACCATCCCCATCGTCAGCATCACCCAGGACGACGGCAAGGCGCTGCGCGACCAGCTTCCGAACGGCACGGTCAGCGCGATGCTGCGCATCGACCCGAGCCGCCGCGCCGGCGCGTCCGGGCAGGGCTTCGTCCGCCTCTATGCGCCGTGCACGTTCGAGGGCGGCTCGTCGGTCTACCACTGGGACACCGTCGCCTCGCCGAACCTGCTCATGGAGCCTTCCATCAACTCCGACCTCCTCGACTCCGTCGACCTCTCGATCTACCAGATGATGGACATCGGCTGGACGCTGCCCGCGCGCACCGGCCGCCGTTTCGTGCGCCGCTAAAACCATGAACATGCTGAACCGCATCCTTATCCTTCTCGCCGCCGTCATCCTCGCGATCCCCGTACTTGCGCAGGAGGCGCGGCAGCGCTACACCGTCACCACCAAAGGCTCGCCGCGCGCCGTGCTGCAGCGCGTCGCCACGAATGCGGCGGGCCAGCCCGTGCCGCGCGTGCGCACGTTCGCGAACCTGGACGGCTTCGTCGCCGAGCTCACCGCCGCGGAAGCGGCGGCGCTGCGCGAGACCGCGGGCGTGGAGTCGGTCGACGCCGTCGTGCCGCGTTACGCGTCGCAGGTGGCCGGAGACTTTCCGCCGCTGAACCTCGAGAACTTCGACAAACAGATCACGCCGTGGGGAGTGCCGGTCATTCGTGCGGCCGAGGTCTGGCCGGTCACGAAAGGCGAAGGCGTGAACGTCGTCGTCATCGACACCGGGCTCGATCTCAATCATCCCGACCTCAAGGCCGCGTACGCCGGTGGATACAACGTCTTCGACCCGAGCAAGCCGCCCCACGACGACAACACGCACGGCACGCACGTCGCCGGCACGATCGCCGCGGCGAACAACGCCTTCGGCGTCGTCGGCGCGGCCCCAGGCGTCAAGCTGTGGGCCGTCAAGGCACTCGACCAGACCGGCAAGGGCGACGACGCCTGGATCGGCGCGGCGCTCGACTGGGTCATCACCAAACAGCGCGAGCTCGGCGGACGCTGGGTCGTCAACATGTCGCTCGGCTCAGCGCTGCAGGGTGGGAATCTCGAGGAAAACGCGGTGGAGCGTGCGCTGGCCGAGGGCGTGATCATCGTCGCCGCGGCGGGGAATCGCAGCGCCGCCTTTCTCGACTACCCGGCCGTGTATCCCGGTGTCATCGCCGTCGGCGCCGTCGGTGAAGACGGCAAACGCGCCGAGTTCTCGAGCTGGGGCCTGAACATGCCCGTCGTTGCGCCGGGCGTGCTGGTCGAGTCGGCGTTCCTCGAAGGGTACAAAGAAGCATCCGACATCGTCATCGGCGACGAGACCTTCGAGAGCCTCGGCGTCATCGGCTCCCCGAAAAAGCAGATCTCCGGAAAGATCGTGTACTGCGGGATCGGTAACCCGGAAGACTTTCCGTCGTCCGTCAAGAACAACATCGCCCTCATCTCGCGCGGCACGCTCGAGTTCCGCGAGAAATCGCGCAACGCGAAGGAAGCCGGCGCGTCCGCCGTGATCATCGCCGACAACGAGCCGGGAGCGCCGCTCAAGCCGTGGACGCTCTGGCCCAAGAACGACACCTGGGACGGCTACGCGTTTCCGCTGACCATCGGCGTGTCGTTCGAGGACGGAGAAATCCTCCGTGGCCGCCGCACCCAGACCGCGGTGGCGTCGTTCGAGTTCGCCAAGTACGGACGTCTCAGCGGCACGTCGATGGCCACGCCGCACGTCTCCAGCGCCGCCGCGCTGATGGTCTCCCTCGCGCCGCAGCTCAAGGCCAGCGAGATCGCGCACATCCTCGCCCTCACCGCGCGCGACACCGCGGAGCCGGGCTGGGATTTCGAGACCGCCTGGGGCATCGTCGACGCGCTGGCCGCGGCGCAGTACGTCGCGCCGGACAAGTTCAACGTGCCTCCTCCGCCGCCGCCGGGCACGCGCCGCCGTAGCACGCGCCACTGATCGGAAGGACAGGCATCACGCCTGTCCCACTTCCCACGACACTCCCGTGAGGACAGGCAGGATTGCCTGTCCTCCACGCGTGTACAATCCCGTCCGCTGACGCGCACCCCCCGCGCAGACTCTTCAGCAGACGGGAGACTCACCATCATGCGGATCGGCGTACCGACCGAAATCAAGAACAACGAATATCGCGTGGGCATGACCCCCGGCGGCGCCCGCGACCTCACCGCCGACGGCCATCAGGTTCTCGTGCAGCAGGGCGCCGGCACCGGCAGTGGGTTCAGCGACGAGGAGTACGTCACCGCGGGCGCGAAGATCCTTCCCGATGCCGACGCCGTCTTCGCCGAGGCGGAGATGATCGTGAAGGTGAAAGAGCCGATTGCGCCGGATCTCGCGCGGCTCAAGGAAGGGCAACTGCTCTTTACCTACCTCCACCTCGCGCCCGTGCCCGATCTCACCGAGCAGTTGCTGGCCAAGAAGATCGTCGGCGTCGCCTACGAGACCATCACCGATGACCGGAAGCGCACGCTCCCCCTGCTCACGCCGATGTCCGAAGTGGCGGGCCGCATGTCCGTGCACGTCGGCGCGTACTACCTCCACCGCCCGAACAACGGCCGCGGCGTCCTCCTCGGCGGCGTGCCGGGCACGCTCCCAGCGGACGTGATCATCATCGGCGGCGGCGTGGTCGGGACCAACGCCGCGAAGATGGCCGTCGGCCTCGGCGCGCGCGTGACCATCCTCGACGTCAGCCTCGACCGCCTCCGCCAGCTCGACGACATCTTCCGCGGCACCGTGCAGACCATGGCCTCCAGCCGCGCGCACATCGAAGAAGCCGTGCGCCGCGCCGACCTCCTCATCGGGGGCGTGCTGATCCCCGGCGCCGCCGCGCCGAAGCTCGTCACGCGCGAGATGGTCTCGCAGATGAAGAAAGGCGCCGTGATCGTCGACGTCGCCATCGACCAGGGTGGCTGCGTCGAGACCGCGCACCCGACCACGCACTCCGATCCGGTGTACGAAGTCGACGGCGTCGTGCACTACTGCGTCGCCAACATGCCTGGCGCCGTGCCGCGCACCTCGACCATCGCCCTCACCAACGCCACCCTCCCCTACACGCGCATGCTCGCCAACATGGGCTTCGACAAAGCCATGCGCCACAACGCCGGCCTGGCCGAAGGCGTGAACGTGTACAAGGGAGAGATCACGTACGAGGCCGTGGCCACCTCGCAGGGACGCAAGTACACGGCGCTCTCGTCGCTGCTGTGAAACTTCATCCCGAGCCCTAAAACTTTATCCCGAGCCGCAGCGAGGGATCTCCGGTGACGCCGCGCCACGCGCGCCATGCACGATGGCCGCGGCGCCATCGGAGATCCCTCACTGCGCTCGGGATAAACTGAGTGAGCAAACCCAGTGACGACTATCCGCGTATCGCTCTTCAGCAATGGCCAGCTGCGCCAAGGCGACCAGTCGCTCATCGACGACTGGCGCCGCGAGTCGGACGACAGGCTGTGGGTCGACATCCAGGAGCCGGTGCAGGAGGTCATCGAGCCGCTGCTCGAGGAGCGTTTCGGCTTCCACGAGCTGGCCGCGGAAGACACGCTGTCGGCGACCACGCTCCCGAAATACGACTCCTTCTCCAACTACGACTTCTTCATCTTCCGCACCGTCGACGTCAACCTCTCCGAGCATCAGTCCGAGACCTTCAAGATCGCGGCATTCCTCGGCAGCAACTTTCTCTTCACCGTCCACCGCCGGCCGATGCGCGCCATCGACGACGTCTGGAGTCGCCTGGCCGGCGACCGGCGCATGATCGAGCGCGGCCCCGACTTTCTCCTGTACGGCGTCGTCGACCAGATGGTCGACGCACACTTTCCGCTCATCGAACAGGTCGAGGAAGCGGTCGACGACCTGCAGGACCGCATCTTCGCCAACGCCAACCCGACGCACCTCGACGAGCTCCTGCACCTCAAGCGCGACATCAACGTGTTGCGCCGCCACACCCTGCCCCAGCGCGAGCTCCTCAACCAGATCTCGCGCGGCGACGCCCGCTTCGTGCAGCGCCAGCACCTCATCTACTTCCGCGACGTCTACGACCACATGTTCCGCATCAGCGAGACCATCGACGTCGACCGCGACCAGATGACCGGCACCATGGACGCCTACCTCTCCGTCGTCGCCAACCGCACCAACGACACCATGAAGGTGCTGACCATCTTCTCCGCGATCATGCTGCCGCTGACGCTCATCGCCGGCATCTACGGCATGAACTTCGACCACATGCCGGAGCTCAAGTGGCTGCACGGATACCCCTTCGCCCTCGGCCTGATGTTCGCCGTGGCCGTGGTGATGATGGCCTGGTTCTGGTCCAAAGGGTGGCTCAGCCTCCCCGTCCGCAGGCGCCGCCGTCACCGGCTGTGAGCCAGCGCTCCCGCTCCTCTTGACAGAATTTCAGCCACACCATATTGTTAGCACTCAAGAGGACTGAGTGCCAAACACTCAACCCTCCCCCACACACAATCAGCACGCGGCAACGCCGCAACTGACTCAACAGGAAGGAGATACACAAAATGGCATCTGAAACCAAGCTCCGGCCGCTTCACGACCGGATCGTCGTTCGCCGCAAAGAGGCGGCCGAGCGCACCGCCAGCGGTCTGTACATCCCGGACACCGCCAAGGAAAAGCCGCAGCAGGCGGAGGTCGTCGCGGTCGGCGACGGCAAGTACGACAACGACGGCAAGCGCATCAAGCTGGACGTCAAGAAGGGCGACACGATCCTGATCGGCAAGTACTCCGGCACCGAGATCAAGATCGATGACGTCGAGTACACGATCCTGCGCGAGGACGAAGTCCTCGCCGTCGTGGAAGGATAAGGAGAAACACCCATGGCTAAGAGAATTACCTACAGCGAAGAGGCCCGTCAGGCCATCCTGCGCGGTGTCAACAAGCTCGCCGACGCGGTCAAGGTGACCCTCGGACCTAAAGGCCGTAACGTCGTCATCGAGAAGAAGTTCGGCTCGCCGACGATCACCAAGGACGGCGTCACCGTCGCCAAAGAGATCGAGCTCAAGGACGAGCTCGAGAACGCCGGCGCCCAGATGGTCCGCGAGGTCGCTTCGAAGACCTCCGACATCGCCGGTGACGGCACCACGACGGCCACCGTGCTGGCCCAGGCCATCTTCCGCGAGGGCGTGAAGAACGTCACCGCCGGTGCCAACCCGATGGAGATCAAGCGCGGCATCGACGCGGCCGTCCGCGTCGCCGTCGAGTACATCGAGAGCATCGCCCGTCCCGTCGAAGGGAAGGACATCCAGCACATCGGCACCATCTCCGCGAACAACGACGAGGAGATCGGCGCGATCATCGCCGGCGCGATGGAGAAGGTCGGCAAGGACGGCGTCATCACCGTCGAAGAGGCGCGCGGCCTCGACACGGTCCTCGAAGTCGTCGAGGGCATGCAGTTCGACCGCGGCTACCTCTCGCCGTACTTCGTCACCGATCCGGAGCGCATGGAAGCGATCCTCGAGAACGCCAAGATCCTCATCTATGAGAAGAAGATCTCGTCGATGAAGGACCTCCTCCCGATCCTCGAGCAGGTGGCCCGTCAGGGCAAGCCGCTCCTGATCATCGCCGAGGACGTCGAGGGTGAGGCGCTGGCCACGCTCGTGGTCAACAAGCTGCGCGGCACGCTCAACGTGGCCGCGGTCAAGGCGCCGGGCTTCGGCGACCGCCGCAAGGCCATGCTCGAAGACATCGCCATCCTCACGGGCGGCAAGCTGATCTCCGAGGACCAGGGCATCAAGCTCGAAGGCGTGAAGTGGGAAGACCTCGGTGACGCGAAGCGCGTTGCCATTGACAAGGACAACACCACCCTCGTCACCGACACCGACGACAAGTCGCGCAAAGAGCGCATCGCCGGCCGCGTGAAAGAGATCCGCGCCGCGGTCGAGAACACGACCTCCGACTACGATCGTGAGAAGCTCCAGGAGCGTCTCGCGAAGCTCGTCGGCGGCGTTGCCGTCATCAAGGTCGGTGCTGCCACCGAGACCGAGATGAAGGAGAAGAAGGCCCGCGTCGAAGACGCCATGCACGCCACGAAGGCGGCTGTCGAGGAAGGCATCGTTCCGGGTGGCGGCGTCGCTCTGCTCCGCGCGGTCGAGGCCATCGACAAGGGCATCAAGGCCGGCGTCCTGTCCTACAAGGACCGCGACGGTAAAGAGAAGTCCGTCACCTGCGACGGCGACATCAAGGTCGGCGCGAGCGTCATCAAGCGCGCCCTCGAAGAGCCGTTCCGCCAGATCGTCATCAACGCCGGTCTGGAAGGCTCGGTCGTCCTCAACGCGGTCCGCACCGCTGGCGGCACGATGGGCTTCGACGCCCGCAACGAGCAGATCGTCGACATGATCGAGAACGGCATCATCGATCCGGCCAAGGTCACGAAGCAGGCCCTCCTCAACGCTGCGTCGATCGCCGGCCTCATGCTCACCACCGAAGCCCTCGTCTCCGAGATCAAGGAAGACGACAAGAGCGGCGGCGGCGGCAACCCCGGAGCCGGCATGGGCGGCGGCATGGGCGGCATGTACTAAGCCTCACCGCACTGCTGTGCTGAAAAAGGGCGAGCCTCACGGCTCGCCCTTTTTTGTTGCTGGAACGACGCGCCCCACACCGCTGTTCTCCCAACGTCACCCATGTCCCGATCCCTGGTCCTCGCCGTCCTCGTTCTCCTCTCCCTCCCCGCTCTCGCGAGCGACGTCACCGTCGGCTGGATCAGCCGCGCGCCAGAGCTCGATTACGCGTGGGCGAGCGCGAACCCCGCCGTCGACGGCTGGCCGCTGGCCGGCACCACGATCACGTGGCGCGCGCACATCCGGAGCTTCGCCACCGCGCCGCGGACGATGTCCTACGTCTGGCGCATCAACGGCGTCGAGGCGAAGCGCGGCAACGTGACCGTCGCCGCGAACGGCATCACCACCGTCGACCTGCCGTGGCTCTGGACCTTCGACCGCCACCGCATCTCCTTCGACCTCACCGGCGCGAATGAGCTGGAAGTCTTCAGCGACGCGCTGGCGGTCGGCTTCTGGGTGGAGCGCTCCTTCTACGACTACTTCCGCGCCAACCAAGCCACCCTCGGCATCGGCTCGACGGGCTTCGAAGACTGGGCTCAGCGCACGCTCGCGCTCTGGAACGACATGGCCGCCCTGGCCGTCTATCCCGAGACGCCGCACGGCGTGCTCGATCGCTACCGGCTGCAGACGATCGTCGTCGTCCCCGACGGCGCGCTGCCGCTCAGCGGCCTGCCCGCCGAGGCCACCCTCGGCGCGGGAGGCTCCACACATCCCGATCAGCACGACCGCACCGTCGACCTGATGTGGGGCTTCAAGTCGGAAGTCCTGTCGAGCTACCAGAGCAGCCCGCGACGCGACCCGCTGAACTGGTTCTACACCGGCGTCGGCGCGCTGCACGAGATGGGACACGCGCGCTACCTCGTCGACGTCTATGCGTGGGACGCGCGGCACGAGCCGCCGTACTTTGTCATCGACGTCACCGCGAATGGCTCGCGCATCACCGGCAGCCAGCGTGGCCTCGTGCACCGCACCGCGGAGCAGGGCGTCATGAACAAGCATTACTCCTACATCGACCGGTACAGCGCCATGGCCATGAACCTCATCGCCGGCCGACGCGCCACGATGGGCAACTACAACGAGCCGCGCAATTTCGCGGCCTTCCTCAACGACTTCCCCGCGCAGAACCGCCTCACCATCCGCGACGCCAACGGCGTGCGCATCGCCAACGCGGATGTCTACGTCCACCAGGCCGAGGCCACCATGCCGACGGAGAAGTGGTACGGCGCCCGCTTCGACGACACGCCGGACCTGACGCTCCGCACGGACGCCAACGGCCAGATCCTCCTCGGCCGCTCGCCCTTCGCCCCGGATGGCAAGGTCGTCCACGCGCCGCAGCACAACAGCGGCGTGGCCATCGTGCGCGTGGTGAAGGACGGCGTCTCTTCGCACGGCTTCCTCGAGTCGCGGCTGTTCAATCTCGAGTACTGGCGCGGCAACACGCAGCTCGCCGATCACGAGCTGGTGGTGGGCCGCGAGTGCAGCTCCGAAGGCCCGCGCATCGGCGGGCCGTCGTGGGACGAGCAGACCAGCGGACCGGTGACGCTGTCGTGGGACGTGATGGTCGAGGCGACAAAGTTCCGCGTCTATGCGTCGACCGATCTCGGCAAGCCGCGTGTCATCGCCGTCACGACGGGGAACGAAGTGACGGTACGCCTCGACGGGCGGGTGTACTGGTGGGTCGAAGCGGAGCTCGGCGTCTGCGGCACGCGCCGGTCGTACCCGGGACGGTTCTTTGCGAACAATGGTTCACTCGTCCGCCGTCGCGCCGCCCGGAACTAAGCAAGGGCCAGTACCGATGAAATAGTGCCGGGACCCGGACGGCGAGTGCCATGACCCGGCGCGGTGGGTCGTTCCATGTCACCGTCGAGTTGCCCGACCTCGCGGCCGGCGGTCACGACCTCACCCGGCACGTTGCGAACCTCACCGGCGAGGTTCGCAACCCGATCGATCACGTCCGAGAACCCGGGCGATTGGGTCGCTCGACGTCGCGGAATGGGTCTCGCGACCTGGCGGTGAGGTTGCTCCACCTCATGGATGATGTGCGGCGATGCCGCGGCGAGGTGGCTTCACGTCATGGGCGAGGTGGCTCCACGTCATGGGTGAGGTGCGAGGACGTGACGGCGAGGTAGCTCCATGTCATCGGTGACGTGCGACGACGTCATCGGTGAGGTGCGAGAGCGTCATCGGCGACGTAGCGCAATGTAAGGGACGACGTGCACGGACCTCGGCGCCGGGTCGCTCTACCTGCCGGCGAGGTGGGATGACCACATCCGTGACGTAGCTCTACCTCGGGCGTGAGGTCCGCGACCTCGCCGCTGACGTTGCTCGTCTATTTCCGATCTGTCGTGGAATGTCGCGGGTGAGGTCGCGGGACCCGGGCGTCAGGTGCTCCGATGTGCCCGACGAGGTCGGCCGATGTCGCGCCGGGGTCCCCGAACCTTCAGGCTCGGGTCGCGACTGCCCGGCGTCGGGTTGCGACTGCCCAGGCTGGGGTCGCGACTGCCCAGGCTGAGGTCGCACTACGTGGCGGCGGGGTTCCCCCACTATTTGGCGCGCCGACCCACACCTGGGTGGGCGGGGGCTATGGACTGCGGCGACCGCAGGCGCCGCTTTCACTGCCTTCGGTGCCACAGCGACGCCGCATCACGAACGGCAGGGAAAGCGGCGTCTGCGGCCGCCGCAGTCCATAGCCCCCCCCGCACGCTCCGCTACGAAAGTAGAACTCTGCACACCTGCGCCTCGCGGGACGCCCCCCCTTACTGTCATCCTGAGGATGACAGTAGGGGTGAGACGATCCGTTAGTCCTTTGAACGCGGTCTTCTTAAAACTGCGCGAGGACGATGACGTTGCCGGCGGCGTCGCGGAGGAACGTCTCCGTCGCGCCGTAGAACGTCGTGCGGCGCTCGACGAAGACGTCCGTACCGGCGGGCAGCTTCGCCACCGCCTCGTCGAGGCTGGGCACTTCGACGAAGAGCTGCGTCCGCGGCGTGCCGCCGCCTTCGAGCGCGCGCGGCTCATCGGCACGGACGCTGTCGACGCTCTGCACCATCAGCTCGAGATCGCCGTTATTCAGCGTGACGAAGCCGAGAGCGTCGCCGTGGGGGACTTCGACGGTGCGGGTGAAGCCGAGGGCCTCGTACACAGGCAGGACGGCTTCGACGGAAGGGACGACGAGAACGGGTGTGATCTTCATGCAACGCAACATAGCGCCGCCGCGCGTTCAGCGATTGGAAAAATGGAACGCGTTCGGCGTGTCGCCGGCCAGCTCGCGAAAGTCGTCGATGAGGTGCGACTGATCGTAGTAGCCGTGCTGCGCGGCGACGCCGGCCCAGTCGGGATCGTGCGGCAAGCTGGCCAGGACGCGGCGCAGGCGCATCACGCGCGCGAACATCTTCGGCGAGACGCCGACGTGATGCTGGAACTGCCGGGCCAGGTGCTGGCGCGAGATGCCGATCTCCCGCGCCACGTCATCGATGCGCGCCGCGCCGCCGGCGATGCGGTCCACGGCCGCATCGACGCGCGGATCGCGGTCAGGCACGAGCCGCTGCAGCAGCGCGTCCTCCAGCGCGGGGATGGTGATCTGCTCGGGTGCGTCGCGCCAGAGGTCCGCCAGCCGGACGCGCGCGTCGGTGAGCTCCGCCAGCGGGATACGCAGGAACGCGGCCGCCCGTCCGGGACGGAAACGCACGCCGACGTACTCCGCCGGCTCGCGCGACTCGAACACCAGCGGCCGCGTCATCGTGCCGACCGCCATCGCCTCGCCGGAGTGCAGGTCGAAGATGAAATCCGCGCAGCCGTCGGGCAGCACGCGCGTGATGCCCGACGGCGCGTCGTCGCGACGCGTCCAGAAGCACTCGATCCACGGACGCAGCGCGGCGCTGGGAGCGATCTCGCGATAAGGCACGCGAAGATTTTAGTCCCCTCTCCCCGCGCACGGGGAGAGGGCTAGGGTGAGGGGCTCCCTTTTCCCAAGCGCCGCAACCCCTCACCCTAGCCCTCTCCCCACTGCGGTGGGGAGAGGGGACTGAGGATTACGCGAGGCGGGTCATCGACGCGAGCGTCAGACGTTCACTCCACCCGCTCCAGCCCGAGGTACATCACCCGCGGATCCCTTCGCGAGAACGCGATCGCGTTCACGCCCTGCTGGTCGTTGTGCGCCAGCGTCAGCGTGTCGGTGGCCAGGTCGTAGCGGAAGACGTCCGTGCCGTAGTCGAAAATGTGCGTGCCGAAGATGAAATACAGCACGTCGCGGTTGGTCGGATGGGCGGCCATGATCGGGCCGTTGATCAGCTTCACGCCCAGCTCCTCGTCGACGACAGGGCGGTACGTCGTGCCGCCGTCATCCGAGACGTAGATGTGCCGTCCATGCGCGGTGTCGTCGGTGTTGTCGACGTCGATGCCCATGGCCCAGACGCGGTTCGAGTCCACGGGCGAGAACACGAGCTGGAACACGTTGGCCATGCGTGCGGCGATACCGGTGGCGCGCGTCCAGTTCTTCCCGCCGTCGCGCGAGACGTACGCGCCGTTCGTCACCGCGCCGGCCACGATGTGGTCGAGGTTCGCGGGATCGAACGTGAAACGGTAGATCAGCGGATTACCGGCCAGCGCGCCGATGTGCGTCCACGTCTCGCCGCCGTCGGTGCTTTCCCAGATCGAGCCGTCGCTGCCGCCGGCGCGGAGATGCTCGCCGTTGGCCGGATCGGCGCCGAGGCCCATGAAATCGACGGGCTGCTTGAGCTTGCGCGCGCCGCGCGAGTCGTAGCGGACGAGGAAGCTGCGGTTCTCCGACCAGGCGTAGGCGCGGCCGCCCTGCGCGGGCGTCACGGTCGGCGGAAATTCGGCGCCGGGGATCGTCGCCTCGACGCGCCACGAGCAGCCGGCGTCCGTCGAGATCAGGAGGTCGTCCTTGTGCCACGCCACCAGCGTGTCGAGATCATCGAGCATCGAGGCCACGCCCCACGTGTAGGCGACCGGCTCCAGCCGCTCGGCCGACGGCGCGAGCGTGCGTCCTTCATCGTGAGTGAACGTCACCGCGGCGGTGCCGGTGACCATCGAGCAGCGCGGGAAGAGCGCAGGCGTATGTGCGGCGCGGCGTTTGGCCGCCACGGGGAGGGCGAAAACGAACAGCAACAACAGGATCAGTCTTCGGTTCATGCGGGCGGGATGATGCATCAGGGGCCTTTTGGGTTGTGTTACGTTCTGCCGTCGTTCGGGAGGATGTTCGATGAAAAAGCTCTTCAGTGTGCTGCTGATCACATTTGCGTCGCTGGCAGGCGCACAGGAGCGTACCGCAACCGTCGAAAAACGGAGCGAGCCGCCGAAGAAAGAGGCGCACGCCGACCGCATCTCCACGACGCAGCACACCGTCCGCATCGGCAACGAGACCGTCGCTTACACCGCCCGCGCCGGCACGATGATCCTCAACACCGATGACGGCGAGCCGCGCGCCAGCTTCTTCACCGTCTCCTACACCCGCGACGGCTCCGATCCCGCGAAGCGTCCCGTCGTCTTCACGTTCAACGGAGGCCCCGGCTCCTCCTCGGTCTGGCTGCACATGGGCGCTTTCGGCCCGAAGCGCGTCGCCTATCGCGACGACGAAGGGCACGCCGCGCAGCCGCCGTACCGCACCGTCGACAACGAGGCCTCCATCCTCGACGTCGCCGACCTCGTCTTCATCGACCCCGTCACGACCGGCTTCAGCCGCGCCATCCCGATCTCCGACGCGAAAAAGTTCCACGGCTTCGAGGCCGACGTCGAGTCGATGGGCGAGGTGATCCGTCTCTGGACCACGCGCAATGCGCGATGGAGCTCGCCGAAGTTCCTCGCCGGCGAGAGCTACGGCACGACGCGCGCGGCCGGCCTCGCGGGCTGGCTGCACGACCAGGGCTACTACCTCAACGGCGTGATGCTGATCTCCACCATCCTCAACTTCGGCACGGCGCGCTTCGACAGCGGCAACGACCTCGCCTACATCCTCTTCCTCCCGACCTACACCGCCACCGCCTGGTACCACAAGCGCCTGCCCGCCGACCTCCAGAACGGCACGCTCGAGAACGCGGTCGCCGAATCGGAGCGCTTCGCCCTCGGCGAGTACACGGCCGTGCTGATGAAAGGCGATCGCGCCACCGACGCGGAGCGCAGCAGCGTCGCCACGAAGCTCGCGCGCCTGACGGGACTGTCGCAGCGCTACCTCGAGTCGTCGAACCTGCGCATCGACATCCAGCGCTTCGACAAGGAGCTGATGCGCGATCAGCGCCGCACCGTCGGCCGCCTCGACTCGCGCTTCATCGGCATCGACCGCGACTCCGCGGGCGAGGAGCCGGAAGAGGACCCGTCGTACGCCGCGATCTACGGCGTCTACACCGCGGTGATGAATGACTGGATCCGCCGCGGACTGAAGTTCGAGACCGACCTGCCATACGAGATCCTGACCGGCAAGGTGCGCCCGTGGAGCTACGAGCGCTATCAGAACCGGTACCTCGACGTTAGCGAGACCCTGCGCGCGGCCATGACCCAGAACCCGTACCTGAAGGTGCTGGTCGCGAACGGCTATTACGATCTGGCAACGCCCTTCGCCGCTACGAACTACACCTTCGCGCGCATGCAGATCGACCCATCGCTCCGCGGCAACGTGACCACGACGCACTACGCGGGCGGGCACATGATGTACGTCGACCGCGCCGCGCACCGGAAGCTGCGCGAGGATGTGGTGGCGTTCATCCGCGCATCCGTTCCTCAATAGCGACGATCTCCTCGCGGATGGCCCGCCGGCGCGCGAGGAGCGCGTCGCGCGGATGCACCATGGCGCGCAGATCGCCGATCACGTCGTCGATGTCCTCGAACACGATCAGCGCGACGTACGCGATGAACGGCAGCACGAGCGCCGTGACCACTCCCGCGATCCAGCCGAAACGCAGTCCCACCAGGATCGCCACGGCGAGATACGTGAGCGGATAGAACAGCAGCGCGGCCAGGAACTTGATCGTCGCCTTCACCGCGCTCTCCCCTTTCGAGAAGCGTCCCGCCAGGACGCCGATCAGCCGGTACGTCGGATAGCTCACGATCGCGCCGGCGATGGCGATCGGCAGCATCACCAGGACGCGGAACAGCCGCCCGACGTTCAGCCGCGACTTCAACTCGTGCACGTCGAGCTTCGCGTGGCGCAGCTCGGCCTCGAACTGCACGATCGCGGACTGCAGTTTCTCCAGCCGCTGCGGATCGTGCTCGCGCAGATAGTGATAGCCCTCCACGAACCTGCGCCGCAGCTCGAGCTCCTCGGACAGAGGCTGTTCGTCATCCGCGGTGAAGATGTCCTCCGCGCGGGCGATCAGGTCGAGCGCGGCGTGCGAGTCCGCCTGGACCGTCACCGCGTCGAGCCCCGCGTCGATCTGCGCCGTCAGCTCTTCGACGCGATCGATGTCCTCCCCCGAGGGGACGACCCGGATCGGCTCGCCGAAGACCACCAGCGCCGCGCTGCGGAAGACGTGCTTGGCGGTGTAGTAGATCCCGGTCGGAACCACGAACACCTCGTCGAGCGCCGCGCCGAGGGCGATGCGGGCCGCGCCGGTCTTCAGCTCGCGCAGTTGTGGATCGTCGTGCGTCGTCCCTTCCGGAAAGATCGCGATCGTGCCCCCGCCGCGAAGGACGCTGCGCGCCTTGGCGAACATCTCGTCGTTCGAGCCGGACGTGTTGTCCTGCTTGCGATAGACCGGGATCGTGTCGAGCTTGCGCACCAGCCAGCCCACCACCGGCCAGCGGAACAGCGGCGCCTTGGCCAGGAACGACACGGGTCGCGCCGCGTAGCCGAGGAGAAACAACGGGTCGACCAGTCCGTTGGGATGATTCGACGCGAAGATCACCGGCTTATCGCGCGGCACGCGCTCCTCTCCGTCGACCTCGATGCGCCTGAAAAAGATCTGCAGACAAAAGTGCAGGAAGCGCGTGATGGCCGTACGGATCGACATTCGCTTCGTATGATCGTACCTGTCCCGCCCCTCTGGAGACGACGGGAGGCCTCCGGCGGGCCGGTGCGACCGGCAGCGCTTGTTGTGCCCAGGTCGTCGCGCAAACACGTGTTTCGTCGACAGGTGTGCATCCTGGCTAGGCCAACCAGCGCTGCCGGTCGCACCGGCCCGCCGGAGGCCCCTCGTCGTTCCCTAGGACACACGCTCCGCGCGCCACGCGGCGTACGTCCAGATCATGCCGGCCACCAGGACCGCCACCGGCACGATCAGCACTGCCGACGCGAGCGAGCTGCGATCCGAGAGTGCGCCGATGAGCGGTGGCGAGGGGATGTCGCCGAGGAGATGCATCGTGAAGACCGAGATCCCGACCGCGGTGGCGCGCTCCATTGGCGAGACCGCGTTCACGATGGCCGAGTTGATCGGCCCCGTACACATGAAGATCAGCACCTCGGCCAGGATGATCGTCGTCAGATAGACCGGCTTCGACGGACTGGCCAGCGCCACGAACGTCAGCGGCGCGGCGAGCAGCGTGGCGATGCCGGAGACCCAGAGGTACGACTGCTTCGTGCGCGTCAGGAGCCGGTCGCCCAGCCAGCCGCCGGCGAACGTCCCCACGAAGCCCGTCACGATCACGATCGCCCCGAACGTCACCGTCGCCTCGGAGCGCGCCATCCCGCGCTCGCGCTCGAGGAAGGCCGGCATCCAGAATCCCAGGCCGCCCAGCGCGAACGTGTACGCCGCGTAGCCGAGCACGGAGAAGATGTACGGCCTGTTCTTGAACAGACTCCCGTACTCGCGCGGCGCCTGATCCTTGTCCTGCTGTCCGCGCGGAGGGTCCTTCACGCCGAGGATCAGCAGCGAGAGCAGCAGGCCCGGGAAGCCGGCGATCCAGAACGCTGCGCGCCAGCCGAAGGCCTGGTCGGCGAGGCCGCCCAGCACATAGCCCGCGGCCGAGCCGATCGGGATGGCCGAGAAGAAGACCGCCATGATCCGGCCGCGCCGCTCGATCGGGAAATAGTCCGCCAGCAGCGCCGGCGCGATCGTCCCGTACGCCCCCTCGCCGATGCCGACCGTCGAGCGCGCGGCGAAGAGCGTCCAGAAGCCGCGGGCGAAGCCGGCCAGGCCCGTGGCGATGCTCCAGATAGCCACTCCGAGGGCGATCAGCGGCGGGCGGGCGCGCTTGTCGCCGAGGAGGCCGAAGACCGGCGAGACGATCGTATAGACGATGATGAAGGCTGAGCCGATGAGCCCCATCTGGACGTCTGTCAGGCCGAGGTCGCGCTTGACCGGCTCCACCACCGCGGCCACCACCCAGCGGTCGATGTAATTGAAGAGATTGATGAACGTCAGGATGCCGAGGGCGTACGCGGCGCGGCGGTCCGGTCGCTCGGTCAACGAAACTTTCGTCATCCGCAGGGCAGTCTAAGTGAAACGCAACCGCCACATGTCCGTAAAAGAAGAAACCAGTCGCTTCGGTATCATGTCCGCCATTCGATGAAACGGTTCCTCCCTCTGATCGCGTGCCTCGCGGGCCTGGCAGTCCTGTTCGCGCTGTTGCCGCTCTTCGACCCGCCCCAGCCGCGGGACGTACGCATCACCCGCGACGAAGCGCGCGCGCTGGCCGACAAGGCCGCGGCCAGGCTCGGCGTGAAGGTCGGCGACACCTGGAGCGTCGTCACGTGGGAAGACCACATCCTCCTGGAATCCGAGTTCAAGGGAAAACCGGAGCTGCGCCGCCGCGCCGGACTCGACCCCATCGTCGGCCCGCGCATGGTCGCGTACCAGGTCGTCTACTTCTACAACGGCAAGTCGAAGTTCCCCCGCGCCGCGGACGTCTTCATCGAGCCGGCGACCGGCGCGGTCATCGGCGCACGCCGCTTCGTGCCGACCGAGGACGCGGCGCCGCCGATGACCGACGCGCAGGCACGGCACGAGGCCGATCGCTTCCTGGCCCGCACGAGGCTCCCCGGCGTCGCCAACCCGCACTTCGAAGACATCCGCCCCACCGTGTTCCGCAACCGCGTCGACCGTCTGGTGCGTTACCGCATCCCGCACGACTTCCCCACCGGCAAGGTGGCCATGCTGGTCGGCGTCTACTTCATCGGCAACCAGTTCGCCGGGTGGATGCCGCTCGAAGAGTATGCGGACGGCTCCCAGTTCGCGGGCGGCGGCTTCGAGATCGTCAGCACGTTCCTCCAGTACGGCGTCGTGTTCACGCTGCTGCTCGTGCTGCTGGTGATCTTCCTCAAGAAGTACCACGCCGGCGAAGTAGGCGTGCGCACGGCGTCGTTCCTGTTCGCGTGGGTGGCGCTGCTGTCGATCGCCTACAACTACCTGACCGCGCCGGCGGTGACGATCGGCAGCGCCTTCGGCCCCGGCCTCGACGGACGCTGGACGGCGGTCGTGTACGGCGCCTTCAAGTTCCTCTTCTACGACCTGCCGGTGGCCGTGCTGGTGTTCTTCGGCTGGGCCGTCGGTGAGAGCTACGCGCGCGAGCGCTGGGGCGAGCGGCTGGCCTCGTACGACGCCATCCTGCGCCGCGACTGGCGCAACGCCACGGTGGGACGGGCCATGCTGCGCGGCATTCTCTTCGCCTCCGCGGTGGCCGCGGCCGTCTACGCCGTCGGTGCGATCCCGATCCTGGCCGGCTGGGCCCGTCCCACCATCGGCCCGACCTTCAACATCCTCGGGCGCGGCGGTCCGCTCGTGCCGGTCCTCACCGCCGGCATCGACGCCACGCGCGGCGCCGTCGTGCTGCTGCTCTTCGTCATCGCCTTCTTCGCCCGCAAGCGCCTGCTCCCCGTCGGCTTCATCATCGCGGCCGCGGCGGGCTCGATCTGGGCCATCTTCGAGATGCCCCTCGAGCCGGGCATCCAGGGGCTGCTGTTCGGCTTCGGCGGGATCATCGCCGCAGCCGCGATCTTCTTCTGGTACGACCTCCTCACCGCCGGTACGTCGCTCTTCTTCGGCGCGCTGCTGTACGCGTGCGTGCCGTATCTGCGCTTCGCCGACGGGCCGATGGCGACCATGACCGCGCTGGCCATCGCGCTGCCGCTGATCGTGTCGCTGGCCATCGCCTTCGCCGGCCTGGCCACCGGACGGGAGATCGTCTACACGTATGAGAACGTCGCCCCGCACGTGCGCCGCATCGTCGAGCGCGAGCGCGTGAAGGCGGAGATCGACGCCGCGAACCGCATCCAGGCGGCGCTGCTGCCGCAGGAATCGCCGAAGCTCATCGGCGCCAACGTCTCGTCGCACTACCGCGCCGCGACGGAGATCGGCGGCGACTACTTCGACTTCCTCATGCAGCCCACCGGCGAGATCGGCATCGCCTTCGGCGACGTGGCCGGCCACGGGCTCACCAGCGGCATCGTCATGTCGATGGCCAAGGCCGCGCTGCTGGTGCAGGTCGACTACGACTCGTCGCCGCGGGCCGTGCTGGACGTGCTGAACGACATCGTCCTCAGGACCGCGCCGAAGCGGATGATGATGACGTTCTTCTTCGGCCTGCTCGACCCGCTCTCGCAGACGCTGCGCTTCTCCTCGGCCGGCCATCTCGACCCGTACGTCTACCGCGCCGCGACGCGCAAGCTCGAGGCGCTGTCGTCGTGGGGTTTCCCCCTCGGCATCAAGCGCCGCGAGCCGTTCCGCGAGCACACCGTCACCTTCACGTCCGGCGATCGCCTGGTGCTCTACAGCGACGGGCTGATCGAGGCCGTCGACGACGACGGCAATCCGTTCGGCTTCGAGCGCTTCGAGCAGACCATCCTCGAGAGCGGCACGGGGTCGGCGGACGACCTCAAGAAGGCGCTGCTGCACGCCGTGCGCAAGTTCACGCGCAACCGGCCGCCCGAGGACGACCAGACCCTGGTCGTGGTGGCGTTCGAGGACGGCGCGGCGGACCTGCTCGCCCACAAACCGGAGCTCATCGTCGCCACGGCCGGCGACACGATTCACTGAAGCTCAGAGAGAGAGAGAGAGGATGAGAACCATGTCCACAGGGACCACTTACTACGCGTTGACGCTCAACGTACAAGGAAGCAGCACTGCCGCGTTTTACTCGCTCACCCCGACGTCCAACCTCGAGATCTCGCAGGGAGGCGTCACGTGCTTCCCGACCGCGCTCTCGATGACGACGGTCAGCATCTACCCGCAGACGCTGCAGATCGCGGCCCCCGCGGGCGTGCTCTCCGCCGGCGTCACGATCATCAGCAGCGAGACCAGAATCTCCGGCCGCGTGATGGTCAGCCCGCCGGTGAACGTGGCCACGGTGGTCACGCTCTACGGCAACGGCGGCGTACAGGTCGGCCAGTCGATCATCGACCCGGGCGTCGGCAGCGGCACGTTCGACTTCACCGTCAGCTCCGCCGAGGCCATCGGCAGCGCCGACGACGCACGCCAGATCATCGAGGGCAAGCTGCAGAAGTAAAGCCCCCCCACCGCACTGTCATCCCGAGCGTGAGTCGAGGGACCTGGGCGGGTGGGCGGCGCGCAGCCTGGTGCATGTGCAGCGCGCCACCCGCCCACCCAGGTCCCTCGACTCACGCTCGGGATGACAGGTTGGTGCTGCACGTGCGGTGGCATGCTCAACGCGCCACCCACCCAAGTCCCTCGACTTCGTATCTGTCGCCCGCTACGCGGGCTCGTTTCCGGTGGTACGGACCAACCCCGGCTGAAGCCGGGGTCTATTTCCTGGAGCCGCCTACGGCGGCACCCCTGGCCCGCGTAGCGGGCTTGAGGAAATAGCCACCGGCTTCAGCCGGTGGAATGGGCCGATCATTCATCGAGCCCGCGTAGCGGGCGACAGTCATGCACCCGTTTCTTCCTCAGGCTCCCCCACCCGCCCACCCAAGTCCCTCGACTCACGCTCGGGATGACAGAGGGTAGAATCCGCGCCCTATGGCGAATCCCGAACCAAACAAGATCATCTATTCGATGGTCGGTGTCTCGAAGTTCCACGGCAAGAAGCAGGTCCTCAAAGACATCTACCTCTCCTATTTCTACGGCGCCAAGATCGGCGTCCTCGGACTGAACGGCTCCGGCAAGTCGTCGCTCCTGCGCATCCTGGCCGGCGAGGACAAGGACCATCTCGGCGAGACGGTCGTTTCTCCCGGCTACACCGTCGGCATCCTGCATCAGGAACCGAAGCTGGACGAGACGAAGACCGTCCGCGAGATCGTCGAGCAGGGCGTGCAGCCGGTCCTCGACCTGCTCAAGGAGTTCGACGACATCAACAACGCCTTCGGCGATCCCGACGCCGACATGGACAAGCTGATGGACCGGCAGGGCAACGTGCAGGACAAGCTCGACGCCGCCGGCGCCTGGGACCTCGACTCGAAGCTCGAGATGGCCATGGACGCGCTGCGCTGCCCGCCGCCCGAGACTCCCGTCAGTGTCCTCTCCGGCGGCGAGAAGCGCCGCGTCGCGCTCTGCCGCCTGCTGCTGCAGGCCCCCGACATCCTGCTGCTCGACGAGCCGACGAACCACCTCGACGCGGAATCCGTCCAGTGGCTCGAACAGCACCTGCAGCAATATGCCGGCACCGTCATCGCCGTCACGCACGACCGCTACTTCCTCGACAACGTGGCCGGCTGGATCCTGGAGCTCGACCGCGGCGAAGGCATCCCCTGGAAGGGCAACTACTCCTCCTGGCTCGAACAGAAGAGCAACCGCCTGCAGCAGGAGGAGAAGTCGGAGTCGAACCGCCAGCGCACGCTCGAGCGCGAGCTGGAGTGGATCCGCATGTCGCCCAAGGCCCGCCACGCAAAGGGCAAGGCGCGCATCAACGCCTACGAGAACCTGCTGGCGCAGGAGACGAAGGACAAGGTCCAGGAGCTGGAGATCTACATCCCGCCCGGCCCGCGCCTCGGCAGCATCGTCGTCGAAGCGGACGGGGTCTCCAAGGCCTACGGCGAGAACCTGCTCGTCGAGGACATGACCTTCCGCCTTCCCCCGGGCGGCATCGTCGGCATCATCGGCCCCAACGGCGCCGGCAAGACGACGCTCTTCCGCATGATGATCGGCGACGAGAAGCCGGACTCCGGCACGATCCGCCTCGGCGAGACGGTCAGGCTCGGCTACGTCGACCAGAACCGCACCCTCGACGGCGAGAAGACCATCTTCGAGGAGATCACCGGCGGCGGCGACATCATCCAGCTCGGCCCCCGCGAAATGCAGTCGCGCGCCTACGTGGCCCGCTTCAACTTCTCCGGCAGCGACCAGCAGAAGAAGGTGGGCGTGCTCTCCGGCGGCGAGCGCAATCGCGTGCATCTGGCCAAGATGTTGAAGGAAGGAGCGAACGTGCTCCTCCTCGACGAGCCGACGAATGACCTGGACGTGAACACGATGCGCGCGCTGGAAGAGGCGCTGGAGAATTTCGCCGGCTGCGCGATCGTGATCTCCCATGACCGCTGGTTCCTCGACCGCGTGGCCACGCACATCCTCGCCTTCGAAGGCGACAGCCGCGTGTTCTTCTTCGACGGCAATTTCAGCGAGTACGAGGAAGACAAGAAGAAACGCCTCGGCGCCGAGGCCACGCAGCCGCACCGCATCCGCTACCGACAACTGAGCAGGTGATGCGCCGCGCTCTTCTCTTCCTTCTCGCCCTCCCCTTCTTCGAACAAGCAGCGTTCGGCCAGCTCACGACCGCGTCGCTCACCGGAAACGTAACGGTGAGCGACGCGCCCGCCGCCGGCGTGACGGTCACGGTGAGCTCCCCCGTCCTGCAGCACCCGCGCATGACGATCACCAACGCGCGCGGCCGGTACTGGCTCGACGCGTTGCCGCACGGCGAGTACGACGTCACGTTTTCCCGTACCGGGCTCACGTCGCTGACGCGGCGCGCGGTCCTGCAGGTGGCGCGCACCGCGCGCGCGGACGCGACGCTGGAGGTGAGCGAGGACGAGGACACCGTCACATCCACCGCGCGCACGCCGAGCGTCGTCGACACGTTCGCCGTCGCCACGACGTTCAACGCTCATACGCTGGACCATCTCCCCGTCCACCGCGAGCCGATCCCGGTCGGGAGCGTCGCACCGGCGACGAGCGCCTCGGCCGTGGCCACCCTCGATGACGTTTTCCGCGGCACAGAGGGACTGGTCCCGGAGGACGCGCTGGATGAAGTCACGGTCGTGCGCGGGGCGCTGCCGGTGGAGCTCGAGCGTCCGACGATCGCGGCCCGCACGCGCGCACCGCGCGAGCAGTTCTTCCTCACGCTGCGCGACACGCTGACCAGCACGGACTGGGTCGACGACCGCGCCGCGGTGATCGAGCAGGAGGACGGCGTCGAGCACCAGGTCGACCTCACGGCCGGCGGCCGCCTCGTGCCGCAACGGCTCTGGTTCTTCGGCGCGACGTGGCTCGGCGACGAGGCCGACGTCGAGCGCTACGACCAGCGCGGCACGCTGCTGAAGCTCACCGGCTCGCTCTCCGCGACCCACACGCTCACCGCGACCTATCTCGACGTGCGATCGACGCTCGGCAGGTTCAGCCGCCGCGAGCAGGACACGACGACGCTCCGCTACACCGGCGCCTACGGGCCGCACGCGACATTGGATGCGCAGGTGACGCGCCTCCCGACGTTCAACCCCGCCACCTTGCGGGGGGAGACCACGAACGTGCTCGACACGCGCGGATCGTGGTTCGCCGGCGATCACGTGCTCACCGGCGGCGGCAGTCACGTCCGCATCCCGAACGGCGATCTCTGGTCGCTGTTCGCCGCCGACCGCTGGTCGGCCGGAAAGTGGAACGTGTACGCCGGCGTCCGCCATCGCCAGTCGCCGGTCGAAACGCAGACACTGCCGCGGCTCGCCGTGACGTACGACGTGCGCGGCAACGCCCGCCACGCCCTGACCGCGAGCTACGGACGGTACGCCGGCTTTCCCGGCCTGATGCCGGTCACCGCGATCGGCTACGCGTACGCGTTCGCCGCGAACGGCTACGCGCGCATCGACCTCGTCCACCGCGACGTCGGGAGCTCCGAGATCTACGAGGCCCAGCTCGAAGGACGCTACCGCCTTTTCGACCGCTTCGAGGCCGGTGGCAGCTACTCGTACCTCGACCACAACTTCTTCGGCGGCACCCATCACGCCACCGGCTGGTTCGGCCTCGAGCTCCCCTTCGGCCGGCACGAGCTCGGAATCACGGTGCTGCAGCGCTTCGTCAACGACCGGAGCGAAGCCGAAACGCTCGCGCCGACGGACCTCGCCCTCCGCTACTCGCGCCCGATCTCGCGCACCCACGTGACCGTGGCCGCCGACTGGACGAACGTGCTGGCGGTGAGCGCGGTCAACGCCGAGTCGCGCGCGCTGCGGTTCTGGGTTCGGCTTCGTTTGTAAGGGAGACCGACCGGGAGGCCTCCGGCGGGCCGGTACGACCGGCAGCGCTTAGTAAGCCCAGTCGTCGCGCAAACACGTGTTGCGTAGACAGGCGTGCGGTCAGGCTAGGCCAAGCAGCGCCGCCGGTCGCACCGGCCCGCCGGAGGCCCTTCGTCGTTCCCTGTCACACGATGCCGAGCCGCGACTCGAGCTCCTCGCGACGCGCGCGGCTGACGCTCAGCTCCACGCCGTTCTTCAGTCGCACGCCGTAGTCGCCGCCGGCGTGGCGGAGGAACACGTCGATGAAATCGACGCGCACGATGGCCGAGCGGTGGATGCGGAAGAAGCGGCGCGGGTCGAGCTTTTCCTCCAGCGCCTGCATGCGCTCGCGCACCGCGAAAGTCTTCCCCTCCACGTGCAGCTCCGCGTAGGGACCGCTGGCCGTGATGTACTCGATGCGCTCCACCGGCACCGCCCGAATCTGCCCGCGCAACTCCACCGGAATGCGATCGACGTACTCGCGCGGGCGTTGCCGCAGCGCCGCGGCGCGGCGGGCCCGCTGCAGCGCCTGCGCGAAACGCTCGTCGTCGAACGGCTTCACCAGATAGTCGACCGCGGCCAGGTCGAAAGCCTGCACCGCGTGCTGGTCGTACGCGGTGACGAACACCGTCGGCGGCATCTCGTCGCCGAGCTCCCGGGCTACGTCTACGCCCGTGCGGCCGGGCATCTGCACGTCGAGGAAGACGAGGTCCGGCTCCAGCTCGCGGATCGACGCGATCGCCGCGTTGCCGTCCGAGGCCGTGCCGATGACGGTCACGTGCTCTTCCTTGGCGAGGAGGTCCTCGATGCGCTGCCGCGCCAGGAGCTCGTCGTCGACGATCAGCACGCGCAGCGCGTCAGGCATCGCGGCCCACATCGCGCCAGGGCAGGCGGAGCTCCGCCGCCGCGCCTCCCTCCGGCTCGGAGCGCATCGACACCGAGGCCGCGTCGCCGTACAGGCCGGCCAGCCGCGCCCGCGTATTCGTCAGCCCCACGTTCTCGGCCATCGACTCGAGGCCGGGGCCGTGATCGTGAATGCTCACCACCAGTTGCCCGCCGTCGCGGCGCGCCCGGATCTCGATGTCCGCCTCCCCCGTGGCCCGGCTCACGCCGTGCTCCAGGGCGTTCTCCACCAGCGGCTGCAGGATGAAGTTCGGCACCTTCACGCCGAGAACCTCGTCGTCGACGATCGTCGTCGCGACGCGCAGCTTCCCCTGGAAGCGCACGGCCATGATGTCGAGATAGCGCTGCAGGAACGCCAGCTCGTCGCGCAGCGGCACCTCGTCCGCGCCGCGCGTGTCGAGCGTGTGGCGCAGCAGTTCCGAGAGCCGGGCAATCATCTTGCGCACGCCGGACGGGTCGCGCTCCACCAGCGCCGACACGGCGTGCAGTGTGTTGAAGAGAAAGTGCGGATTGAGCTGCATCCGCAGCGCGTCGAGCCGCGCGTGTGCCAGCTGCGCCTCCAGTTCCGCCGACTCCCGCCGCCGCTGCTGCTCGCGCAGAAAGTACTCGCGCGCCAGCCCCGCCGCGAGCACGGCGCCGTAGATCATCAACTGGTTGAGCGGACCGAAACGCCCGAAGGCGCGGAACAGCAGCATCCCGCCCGGACCGCGCCGCCGCGACGGCGCCATCAGGTCGCGCGCGAAGTCGAGCGACACGTCGACGAAGACCGCGATGGCGATCCCCGCCAGCACCAGCAGCGCGATGCGCGTCCAGCGCTTCATGGCCGCGCTGGAGCGGCTGCTGATCCAGAACACCAGCGGCGTCAGCGCCGCCCACAACCACGCCTCCAGGAACGGCAGCACCAGCGGCCCCGTCCGCGAGATCACCCGAAACCCACCCTCGGCCCGCGGATCGTACAAACGGTTGATGACCGTCAACGCCGCCAGCGAAGTCCAGAACGCAACGATGATCGCGACTTCGCGCCCGCTGAGGCGCCAGGTGGGCGGATGATTCACGGACGGGATCTTATGGTGGATTGAGGATGGAGCGGATTGAGGATTGAGGATTGAGAATTGAGGATTGGGGAACGAAAGACGCGCGCAGCGCCTCCACCATCCTCAATCCTCAATTCTCAATCCTCAATCCGGCACGCTCACTCGTTCGCCAGAATCCACGCCAGCCCCGCGATCGCGGCCGTGTTCTGCGCCAGCGCCTTCGGGTCCACCTTGTCCAGCGTGTCCGCGGCGGAGTGGTGGTAGTCGAAGTAGTGCCGCGGGGTCGGGACGAGGCCGAAGCCGGGGATGCCGGCGTCGATGAGCGGTGAGGTGTCGGCGCCGGTGTGCTCCGAGCTGGTGAACTTCATCGGCGCGATGCGTGACAGCACGCGCATCCGCTGCTCGATCGACTCCAGCGACTTTCCCTCGTACGTCGTGATGAAGCCCGTCGGCGGCGCGGCGCCGGCGTCGGTCTCGATCGCGGCAATGTGGCGGTGCAGCTCCTCGCGCTTCGCGGCGTTCTCGAAGTACTTGCGCCCGCCGCGCAGGCCGTTCTCTTCGTTCATGTACAGCACCGCGCGGATGGTGCGCTTCGGCGTCATCCCGAGCTCCTTCATCATGCGCATCGTCTCCATGATCATGGCGCAGCCGGAGCCGTTGTCGATCGCGCCCGTGGCCAGGTCCCACGAATCGAGATGCCCGCCGATCAGCACGATCTCCTCGGGGCGCTCGCTGCCGCGCAGCTCGGCGATGACGTTGTACGACAGCACGTCCGGCAGCGTCCTCGGGGTCAGCGTCAGGTGCATCCGCACCTTCTCCCCCTTCGCCAGCAGACGATGAATCAGATCGCCGTCCTCGGTCGCCAGCGCCGCGGCCGGGATCTTCGGCTGCTTCGGGTCATAGCGCATCGAGCCCGTGTGCGGCGAGCGCAGCGAGGCCGTGGCCACGGAGCGGATCACCGCCGCCACCGCGCCGTACTCCGCCGCGCGGCTCGCGCCCATGCCGCGGAACTGCACGGCCTTGCCGTAGGCCTCGAAGGCGCGGCCGGTCTCGACCATGGTCATGTCGAAGGCCGAGTGGTAGTAGACGATCTTTCCCTTGATCTTCGCGCGCCCGAGCTTCTCCAGCTCCTCGTACGACGTCACCTCGATCACGTCCGCGGTGAGGCCCGCGGCCGGCGTGGCGATGCTGCCGCCGAGGGTCGTCAGCACCAGCGGCTGATTGTGCGAGACCAGCTTCGCCGTCTCCACCCCCCGCACCCAGTGCGGCACCATGACCGGCTCGTTGCGCACCGGGATGCCCCAGGCCCGGAACTGCTCCGTCGTCCACGTCACCGCCTTGGCCGCGTTCGCCGAGCCGGAGAGCCGCGGACCGATGTTGTCGGTGATGTACGAGAGATGTTCGTACGCCCGAGAGTTCGCCAGCGTGTGGTCGATCAGGCGCTCGGTGGTCTGCGCGTAAACGGAGGTGGTGAAGACGAGAAGTGCGATCGTTCTGCGGATCATCATTGGTTTCTGGTTGCTGGTTGCTGGTTGCTAGTGAGTTGCAGCCCTGGCGACCAGCACCCGGTAACGCCTCATTCGTTTCTAGTTACTGGTTGCTAGTACGTTGCGGCCCTGGCAACCAGCAACTAGTAACCGGCCTGCCTATTCGTTGTCGATTTGCGCGCGCTGCAGGTGTCCCGAGTAGTCGATGTAGATCGACTTCCACTCCGTGAACACGTCGATGCCCGCCACGCCGGCTTCGCGGTGTCCGTTGCCTGTTTCCTTGACGCCGCCGAACGGCAGGTGCACCTCGGCGCCGATGGTGGGGGCGTTCACGTAGAAGATGCCGGTGATCATGTCGCGCATGGCCACGAAGGCCTTGTTCACGTCGCGCGTGTAGATCGACGCCGAAAGGCCGTAGCGCACGCCGTTGCCGATCGAGATTGCTTCTTCCAGCGACGAGCAGCGGATGGCCGCCGTCACCGGTCCGAAGATCTCTTCCTGCGCGATGCGCATGTCCGGCTTGACCTCGGCGAACACGGTCGGCTCGTGGAAGAAGCCCTTCCCGTAGTCGCCGTCGCCGAGGCGGTTGCCGCCCGCGACGACCTGCGCGCCCTCGTCCTTGCCGATCTTCACGTACTCCTCGACCGTTTTGCGCTGCGAGTCCGACACCGAGGGACCCATCTGCACGTTTCCGTCGAGACCGTTGCCGACCTTCAGCTTCTTCGCCCGGCCGGCCAGCTTCTCCACGAACTGGTCGTACACCTTGTCGTGCACCACGAGGCGCGAGGCCGCGGTGCAGCGCTGTCCGGTCGTGCCGAACGCGCCCCAGAGCGCACCGTCCACGGCCAGGTCGACGTCCGCGTCTTCCATCACCATGATCACGTTCTTGCCGCCCATCTCGAGGTGGACGTGCTTGAACTGCGGCGCGCAGACGGTGTTGATGTGGCGGCCCACTTCCGTCGAGCCGGTGAACGACAGCACGCGGATCTTCGGATGGGCCAGCATCGGCTCGCCGACTTCGCGTCCGCCGCCGGTGACGACGTTCCACACACCCTTCGGCAACCCCGCCTCTTCGAAGGCCTCGGTGAGCATGATCACGGAGAGCGGCGTCTGTGATGCCGGCTTGATGACCACGGTATTGCCGCAGATCAGCGCCGCCATCCCCTTCCAGGCCGGGATGGCCATCGGGAAGTTCCACGGCGTGATCAGACCGGCCACGCCGAGAGGCATGCGCACGGCCATGTTGAACTTGTTGGCCAGCTCCGAGGGCGTGGTCACGCCGAACAACCGGCGCCCTTCACCCGCGGCGAGGAAGGCCATGTCGATGGCTTCCTGGATGTCGCCCTTGGTCTCGTCGACGACCTTCCCCATCTCGCGCGTCATCTCGCGCGCCATCTTGTCCTTGTCGCGCTTGAGGATGTCGCCGACGCGATAGAGGAACTCCGCGCGCTTCGGCGCGGGCACCAGGCGCCACGACTCGTACGCGCGCGACGCCGCGTCGACCGCGGCATTGACGTCGGACTCGTTCGAGTCCTGAAACAGGCCGATCAGGTCGTCCCCGTTGGCCGGATTGCGGTTCTCGAACGACTTCCCGCTCGACGACTTCACCCACTGGCCGTCGATGTAATTGCTGTATTCGCGCGTCTCGCGCAGCGAGTACTTTTGCGCGAGGGCGGTGGTTTCGGTTGTGGACATCTGTTGTTACCTCCGGAGTCTCATAGGCTCATAGCCTCACAGTCTCACAGGGGGTTGCCCTATGAGACTGTGAGCCTGTGAGACTGTGAGGCTATCGCGCCTTCACCTCAGCCCCATCCCGCGGCCGTGCCGACCCCATGTCGACGCTCCCGCGGAACTTCGCTCCCTCGGCCACGACGATCTTCGGCGCCTTGATGTTGCCGTCGACCGAGGCGGTGGCGACCAGCTCGACGCGATCGTCGGCGGAGACGTCGCCGGTGAGCTTCCCCTCGATGATCACGTTCCGCGCGTGCACCGTCGCTTCGACGCGTGCGTTCGTGCCGACGCGCAGGTCGCCGGTCATGTTCACGTTGCCGCGCACCGTTCCCTCGATGACGATCGGCTCGCTGCCGCTGAGCGTTCCTTCGACGACGATGTTCGCACCGATGTACGTCGTCCCCGACGCGGGCTGAGGCGTGTCGCGCCGGATGGTTGTCGTTGTTGGAGCGGGATCTTTGGAGAAGAGGGCCATTGCGTCCTGACCTGCAGAAATTGGGCGGGAAGCATAGCATTTCGTTCACAGCGGCCAAGCGGCCCTGGTCCATTTTTCGCGCTACACTCCGCCGCCGTGAACGCCCGCCGCAAACTCCTCACATTTCTCCTCGTCACCACCCTGCTCGCGTGCGACCGCGGGAAGAAGGACGCGCAGTACAAAACCGAGAAAGCCGACCGCGGCAACGTGACCATGACCGTCACCGCCACCGGCACGCTCTCCGCCGTGACCACCGTCCAGATCGGCAGTCAGGTCTCCGGCGTCATCGCCCAGCTTTACGCCGACTTCAACAGCCGGGTGCAGAAGGGACAGCTCCTCGCCGAACTCGATCCCACGCCCTTCCAGCAACTCGTCGAGCAGCGCCGCGCCGACGTCACGCGCGCGCAGGTCGCCGTGGCCGACGCGAAGCTGAAATACGACCGCGAGCGGCGTCTGATGGACGCCGGCCTCACCGCGCAGGCCGAGGTCGAGAGCGCCAAGGCCGCGTACGACTCCGCGCGCGCCCAGGTGCAGCAGGCCACGGCCTCGCTGAGCCAGGCCCAGACCAACGTCAAAAACACGCGCATCACCTCGCCGACGGACGGCATCGTCGTCGACAAGCAGTACGAGGTCGGCCAGACCGTGGCCGCGTCGTTCCAGGCCCCGACCCTGTTCGAGATCGCCCAGGACCTCACCAAGATGCAGGTCCAGGCCGACGTCGACCAGTCGGACATCGGCCGCATCCAGGTCGGGCAGGGCGCGCGCTTCAGCGTCGACGCCTATCCCGACGAAGAGTTCAAGGGCCGCATCGCCCAGATCCGCTACAACGCGCAGGTCAACCAGAACGTCGTCACGTATCCCGTGATCATCGAAGTCTCCAACCCCGAGGGACGGTTGCGGCCGAAGATGACCGCGAACGTGACCATCGACGTCAGCACCGTCAGCAACGTGCTGCGCATCCCCAACGCGGCGCTGCGCTTCAAGCCGCCGCAGACGGACGAGGACAAAGAGAAGAGCGCGTCGGCCGGCAGCGGCGACGCCGCCGAGCGCGCAGCCCGCAGCGGTCAGGCCGGCGGTCCCGCCGGAGCGGCGGCGCAGTTGCCGCGCGGACGCCGGGGCGGCAAAGGCGCGCCCGCCGCGCGGCCGCAGACCGTCTACATCCTCGGCGCGGACAAGAAGCTGACGCCCGTCGAGATCCGCACCGGCATCACCGACGGACGCTTCACGCAGGTCGTCTCCGGCACCCTGAAGGAAGGCGACGCCGTCGTCGTCGGCCTGGCCACGTCGAAGGTCGAAGGACCTCCGCCGATGGGCGGCCAGGGCGGCCCGGGCGGCGGTCAGCGCGGCGGCGGACGGCGGGGCTAAGGGCGTGGCGAACGTCGTGACGCGCCCCGTCATCGAGATCCAGAAACTCGTCAAGGTCTACAAACTGGGGGAGGTCGAAGTGCGCGCGCTGGACGGCGTCGACCTCCGCATCGACGAAGGCGACTTCGTGGCCATCATGGGACCGTCCGGCTCGGGCAAGTCGACGCTGATGAACATTATCGGCTGCCTCGACCGTCCCACCAGCGGCTCCTACGTCCTCGACGGCAGCGACGTCTCGGCGCTCAGCCGCGATCAGCGGGCCATCATCCGCAACGCCAAGATCGGCTTCGTCTTCCAGTCCTTCAACCTGCTGGCGCGCACGTCGTCGCTCGAGAACGTCGAGCTGCCGCTGCTCTACGCCGACATCACCCTGACCCGCTCGCAGCGCAAGGAAGCGGCGCGCGAGGCGCTGCACCGCGTCGGACTGGCCGGCCGCGAAGGCAACCATCCGTCGCAACTCTCCGGCGGCCAGCAGCAGCGCGTGGCCATCGCCCGCGCGCTGGTGACCAGTCCGGCCATCCTCCTCGCCGACGAGCCGACCGGCAACCTCGACTCCCGCACGTCCATCGAGATCATGGGCATCTTCCAGGACCTCAACGACGAGGGAAAGACGATCGTCCTCATCACCCACGAGCCGGACATCGCCCGGCACGCCAAGCGCGTCGTGCACGTGAAGGACGGACTGATTCAGAACGATGAACGGATCGAGCAGGATCGTGTGGAGCGGCAGGGGATTGCCGCGCCCCGTTGAGTTGCGTTGAGTTTATCCCGCGCGTAGACGCGGGATAAACTGAAAGACAAACCCATGCGCAACTCCCTGACCCGCCTCGGCAACATCACCATCGTCGGCCTCAAGTCGATCCAGCGGAACAAAATGCGCTCGCTGCTCACCGCGCTCGGCGTGGTCATCGGCGTGGCCTGCGTCATTGTCTCCGTCGCCATCGGCGCGGGCGTCGCGCAGTCGGTCTCCGAGATGATCAACTCCCTCGGCTCGAACTACATCATGATCATGCCCGGCGCCGCGACGCAGGGCGGCGCCCGCATCTTCACCGGCCAGTCCAACCTGACCGAAGAGGACGCGGAAGCCATCCGCCGCGAGGCGCCGGCCGTGGCCTACGTCTCACCGCAGAACCGCACCGCGGCGCAGGTCGTGGCCGCGGAGCTGAACTGGTCGACGCAGATCTTCGGCGTCGGCGTCGACTGGCCGTTCATCCGCTCGTGGAACGTCGAGGAAGGCGGCTTCTTCACCGACCAGGACGTCCGCTCCGGCGCCAAAGTCGCGGTCCTCGGGAAGACCGTGGCCGACAACCTTTTCCCGGCCGGCGACGCCGTCGGCTCCACGCTGCGCATCAAGAACGTGCCCTTCAAGGTCGTGGGCGTCCTGGAGAAGAAGGGCGGCAACATGATGGGCAGCGACCAGGACGACGTCATCGTCGCCCCCTTCACCACCGTGCAGAAGCGCCTGCAGGGCCAGGGCTCGCGCATCGGCATGATCATGGTCTCGGCCGCCTCGGCCGAGCAGGTCTCGGAGGCGCAGGATCAGATCGACGCGCTGTTGCGCCAGCGCCACCGCATCCCGCCCGGCGGCGACGCCGACTTCATGATGCGCTCGCAGGAAGAGATCGCCCAGGCCAACCAGCAGCAGGTCGGCCTCATGCGCAACCTCCTCCTCGGCATCGCCATCGTCTCCCTCTTCGTCGGCGGCATCGGCATCATGAACATCATGCTGGTCAGCGTCACCGAGCGGACGCGCGAGATCGGCATCCGCATGGCCATCGGCGCCCGCGGCCGCCACGTGCTGCTGCAGTTCCTCTTCGAGGCCATCGTGCTCTCCGTCTTCGGCGGCCTGATCGGCATCCTCCTCGGCGTCGGCGTCGCCACCGGCTTCGCCCGCATCGCCAAATGGCCGATAGTCGTCAGCCCCATGGCCATCATCGTCGCCTTCGCCGTCGCCGCCACCATCGGCATCTTCTTCGGCTTCTACCCCGCGAGGAAGGCAGCGCGGCTGGATCCGATCGACGCCCTCCGCTACGAATAGCGGGATTGAGGACTGAGGATGCGTCTCGCCCATCCTCAATCCTCCATCCTCCATCCTCAATCCCGCATTCGGCGCGCGGAATACCCCCGCGGCACGCAGCCTTAGAACCGCCGAATGCGGGGAACCCACGGCTGGGCAGAAGTGTCGCGCGAGCGGAAGCGCGAGATCATTGAAGCCATCGCGGCCAACCGGCCGACGAAGGGGCCGGTGCACGCCGAGCTCGACCTCACCGACCGCTGCAACGTGGCCTGTTACTTCTGCAACCAGCAGGACCTACGCACCAAGGAGTCGATCCCGCTCCCCAAGCTCACCGATCTCATCGACGAGCTGGTCGAAGGCGGCCTCAAATCCGTCCGACTCTCCGGCGGCGGCGATCCGCTCTTCCACCGCGACGTGCTGAACGTCATCGACTACCTCGCGGCGAAGAACGTCATCATCGACAACCTCACCACCAACGGCGTGGCCCTGAACACCGAAGTGGCGCAACGGCTGGTCGACGGCAAGGCGCGTGAGGTCATCTTCTCGCTCAACGCCGCCGACGCCGGCGACTACGCCCGCATGATGCAGGTCAAGCCGGCGCTGTTCGACAAAGTGCTGGCCAACATCCGCAACCTCATCGCCGTGCGCGGCGACTCGATCTTTCCCTCCATCGTCGTGCAGTTCCTCATCGACAAGACCAACGTACACCGCCTGGTCGACATGTACGAGCTGGGCGCCGCGCTGGCGCCGGACCGCGTCGGCATCAACGCCGTGCTCGAGATCCCGATGGAGCGCATCGACCAGAAGGTGCTGCTCGAGAAGAGCGACCGCGACGCGGCCATGCCGCTCATCGAAGAGATCCTGCGCCGCGACAAGGATCGCGGCATGCTGCAGATCGACTTCGCCGTCGAAGGGTGGAACGAGATGCTGTGGGTCGTCCGCGACCGCGTCGGCACGCCCGCCCACAACGCCTACCCGCAGTCCCCCGCGTTCAAGAACGAGAACGGCGGCTGCTTCTTCGCCTGGTACACCGCCGCCATCACCGGCAACGGCGACATCCGTCCCTGCTGCCTGCTCCTCAACCCGACCGTCAAGCCGCTCGGCAACATCCACGACGGCCAGACCTTCACCCAGCACTGGAACGGCCCCGCCTTCACGAAGATGCGCGACGAGATGCGCGAAGTGATGGTGATGAAGAACAAGGTCCCCTACACCCCCAAGCGCTTCACCGTCATCAAGGAACAGTGCGTGACGGACGGCCTCTGCTGGCTCAAGAACATGTACTTCCGCGAAGACGGCGAGTTCTACGCGGAGCTCGGCGCGAAGATGGACGAAGTCCGCAAGCGCGAGCTGGTCGGCAAACGCCGCGCGATCTACTACATCGAGACCCACCCCCGCGCCAAACGCCTCTACGACTGGGGCCGCGAGCACAGCCGCCCCCTCCGCGCCTTCCTCAAACGCCGCCTCGGCGTCAACCTCACCGACTCGGTGTAGTCTCTCGGTCATGTTCACCATCAAGGTCGTCTCGAAAAGCTCAGGGAAACCTGCGTCCGGACGCCGTGTGAGCGTCGGCTTCGACGGGTTGCTGCGCGGGCACACGAAGGATCAGCGCACCGACCCGCAGGGAGAGGCGCACTTCGACTCCGACCCGGGCTCCGGCACCGTGTACGTCGACGGCAGTTCGGCGCACAAAGGGCGAATCGAGGGTCGCGTCGTCGTGTACGTCTGATCCGTTCAGGGAATCTCGGGGTTGTCGTACACCGCCTCGCACTCGCGCCACCGGTCGGCATCCCATGCAACGCAAAGCTCGGTCGGCGAGCCGGTACCGATATTCGCGCGGATCATGTACTCGCCGGCTTGATCGCCGCTGCGCAGTCCGAGAAAGCTGCCGCCGTAATTGCGCGCCAGAAAACGCATCGCGTCGTCCTCGGTGAACGTCGGCGGCGCGGCATAACGGCGTACGGCCCAACTGCCGTTCTCCCCCACCAGCTCGAGATAGCGCAGCTCATCATCGACGTTCAGCAGGACGGGCGCGCCATACACGGCGCCGATCCCCTCGAATGTCATCGGCACCGGCGGCACGATCGAGAGGGAGGCAGCCGACGGAAAGAGCTGCCGGCCCAGCGTGACGAGCTGCGGCTCCTCCGGTGCTCCGATCGAGCCCGGATCGGTGATCGTCACCGGCGGCGGAGGGGACTCGGACACGACATTGGTCACAGTGGCCTGCGTCTCGGTCGCCACGGTGCCTATCGTGAATGACGTGTCCGGAATCGCCACCTCATCGCGTACGCCAACCCGCGTCGCGATCAGGAGCAACACCGCGATCACGATCGCGCCCGCAAAGATCAGCACCGGCCATGCGACGCGAACCCGACGCGGCTGGGCTACTGGCGCAGGACGAGCAACCGGCCGCGGTTGCACAGGTGGCGGCGGCGCGGGCCGCGACGGCGCCGCGGGCGCGGTCATCGGACGAAGAAATTCGTCCATGGGCTGCTGAAACGCCGGCAACGTCTTCACGAGGTCGAGAAACGGCTGACCGTGCACCTTCAGCACGTCCATCGCGTTGAAGAACTCGACCAGGTTTCCGCTCTCGTACACCATCCCGGCCCGCGCGGCCGCGACGGCCATCTCGCGCGCCCAAGGCTCCGGACGATCGCCGTAAACCTCGCAGACGTGCGCGAGATACGCCTGCGAGAGCGCGAAGTTTTTCCGGAAGAACGACAGCTCCGCCGCGAGCAGGTACATCGCCGCGGCGTAACGCACCGGCGTCTTCTGCTCGCCGAAATACGCGGCCAGCGAGAGGATGGCCAGCACACCCTCCTCGTCCTTGCGCTTCTGCATGGACACGAGGAGCAGCCCTTCCGGCGTAGCTCCCTCGGCGTTGAAGATCAGCCCCTGCACGACGTAGTCGCGAACGCGCGACTCCACCGCACGCCAGTGAGCGTCATGGCCACCGGGGTCGCGCTTCGGGTCCGGCGATGTGCTCACGGCCTGCTCGAGCAGCGCGTCAGTGTCGACGGTGGGGAAGCGTCCCGCGGCGCGCCACGCGCGCACGCCGCGGTAATTCGCGGTCAGCCAGTCGAGGAGTGCCCAGCACTCCTCGTCGTCCATGAGCTCAGCGAGGTGGTGAAGAAACGAATCAGGGACGGCTGCTGCCTGCCTTCGCAGTTCCGCACGCTGCTCCTCGCGCATGGGTCACCTACACCTCTGCCCGCACCTTCTTCGTGGCGTCGAACCAGAGATACAGACACAACCCCACGAACAGCACGATCGACACGAGCTGCGAGATGGTGTCGTTGTCGTAGAACGGCGTCTTGATCTTCTCCTCGGCGTACCAGGGAAAGAGGCGCAGTGCGGCGCCGAAGACGCCGCCGAGGGCGCCGCCGGCCATGAGGCCGGAGGCGATGATCACGCCGCGCTCGCGCATCGTGCGGCCGCGGGCGCCGCCTTCGCGCTCCGACTTGCGGCCGATCATGTGCGAGATGAAGCCGCCGACGAGCGCCGGGGTGTTGAGCTCCAGCGGCAGGTACATGCCGAGGGCGAAGACGAGGGCGGGGGCGCCGAGCATCTCCATGGCCACGGCGATCATGGCGCCGGCGATGAAGAGGACGTACGCGATCGGCTGCCGGTTCATGAACCCTTCGACGAGGGCCTGCATGATCGACGCTTGCGGCGCCGCCAGCACCTGGCGCGGGTCGCCGGGCGCGGCTTCGCCGAACTGGAACACCTGCGCCAGCATGACGATGGTCAGGCCGACCGCGATGGCCGCGCCGATCACGCCGAGGAACTTCACGCGCTCCTGCGCGGCCGGGGTGGAGCCGAGCCAGTAGCCGGTCTTGAGATCCGTGATGGTCTGCCCCGACACCGACAGCGCCGTGCAGACCATGCCGGCGATGGCCATGACGAAGAACATCCCGGTCGTGCCGGAGAGCCCGAACTGCAGCAGCACCGCGGACGAGATGATGATCGTCAGCATGGTCATGCCCGACACCGGATTGCGCGCCGTCGTGGCGATCGCGTTCGCCGCGACAGACGTGAAGAAGAAGGAGAAGAGCAGGGTCAGAAGAACACCGGCGATGAGTACCGGGATGCTCGGGCGCAGCGTGCCGAAGAAGACGGCCACGCCGATCGCGCCGACGACCACGCCCGCCAGGATCGTCACGATGCTCATGTCGCGATCCGTGCGCTCGCCGTGCGCGTCGCCGCCTGCCTTGAACGCCCGCGCCGCAACGCTGAACGAGCCGGCGATCACGCGCAGCGACTTGATGATGCCGAAGATGCCGGCCGTGGCGATCGCGCCGACGCCGATGTAGCGCACGTAGCCGCGGAAGATCTGCGACGCCTCCATCTGTCCGATCGGAATCGTGGCCGGATACACCGCCTCCGGAAACCCGCTGCCGATCATGAAGATCAGCGGCACGAGCACGAAGTTCGAGACCACGCCGCCCGCGACGAGGATCATCGACGAGCGCAGCCCCATCACGTAGCCGAGGCCCAGGATGAAGGCCACGGCATCGAAGCCGACGACGATCTTCGTCCGCTCCGCCAGCGTGCGCATCGACGGGATGAACTGAAAGTTGAGGAACTCCTTCCACACCTGGAACGTGGTCACGAAGAAGTCGTAGACCGCGGAGATGGCGGTGGCCTGCAGGAGCAGCTTGGCTTGCGAGCCGCCCTTCTCGCCGGTCACGAGCACTTCCGTGATGGCGGTGGCTTCGGGGTACGGCAGGCGGCCGTGCATCTCGCGGACGAAGTAGCGGCGCAGCGGAATCAGGAACAGCACGCCGAGGATGCCGCCGGCCAGGCAGATGAAGATCGTCTGCACCGGGTGCGGGTTGAGCTTGAGCGTGTAGAGCGCGGGGAGCGTGAAGATGGCGCCGGCCACGACGGAGCCGGAGACGCCGCCGATCGACGTGATGATCACGTTCTCGAGCACGGTGGAGCGGCGGCGATACACACGCGCCAATCCGATGGCCAGGATCGAGATCGGGATGGCCGCCTCCATCACCTGCCCGACCTTCAGCCCGGAATACGCCGAGGCCACGGTGAAGATGATGCAGAGAAAGAGACCCCAGGCGATGGCCCGCGGCGTGGTCTCCGGCGGCGCCTGATCGGCCGGCACCATCGGCTGATACGCCACCCCCTCGGGGAGCGGGACGTAGGCGTTCTCAGGGAGGGACTTGGACTCGGTTGTTTCCATGCGCACACTCCGGGTTGTGGGATGGGGACCGGCGGTAATAGTAGTCGAGTCGCCTAGTCGTCGAGGCGCTTCTAAGCAGAACGCTTTCATAGGAGCTACGCAAAGAAAGACGACCGGAGGCCTCCGGCGGGCCGGTGCGACCGGCGGCGCTTGTTGGCCTAGCTGAACGCACGCCTGTCGACGAAACACGTGTTTGCGCGACGACCTGGGCACAACAAGCGCCGCCGGTCGCACCGGCCCGCCGGAGGCCTATCGTCGTCTCCCTTTTCGTGGCTCCGATGCGAGCATCCTGCTGAGACGACTTGACGACTCGTCGACTTGACGACTGCGCCCGCCTCACTCCCACTTCAGAATCTGATCGATCGTCCGGTACGACACCGAGTGGTACATCGGGCGCGCCTTCGTGTAGATGGCGCGGGCGCGCTCGAAGCCGTCCGGCGTCTCGGCCAGTTTCTGGTAGAGCGGCTTGAGGAACTTGCGGCGGCCCTGGCGCAGGAGGAAGCGCTCCAGCGCGGGATACGCGGGCTCGTAATTGTGTTCGATGGCCTGCAGCAGCCACTCGTGCAGGATCTCGGAGTTGCCGCTGGCCGTGAAGCCGAGGGCCGCGTCGAGGTCCGTCATCTGCGCGAGCGTGAGCGACTTCGGGAGGTGGCGGAGGAAGTGGATCCACTCGTGCGTCGACCACTGCTTCGTCGCGAGCTGCGCGGCCGGCGTCCCTTTCTCGAACGCTTTCACCTGGTCCTCGACCTTCGTGAATGCGTCGGACTTGACGACTGGCGCGTTGTCCGGGATGCCGGGACCGTTGATCCAGACGTTGACGTCGACCGGCAGGGCCGGGAAGGCCTGCTGCAACTCGTCGACGAAGGCCGCCGTCGTCATCGACTGGAACGCGTGGCGGTCGAAGTAGTCGCGCAGGAACGCGTCCCACGGCGCGCGGCCCACGTGCTCCTCGATGAGACGCAGCAGGAAGTAGCCCTTCTCGTACGGCAGCTTCGTCGCCGCCTCGTCCGGATCGCGGCCGGTGAGGTCGAGGTAGAGATGCGTATCGCGCTCCGGCAGCTCGGCCACCGTGGCCTCGAGGTCCTGGCGTCCGAGGAGGGCCAGCATCTCGGCGTAGTCGCGTCCGGAGACCTCCTCCATGATGCGGCGCTCGAAGTAGACCGTGAAGCCTTCGTTCAGCCAGAAGTCGTTCCACGTCGCGTTGGTGACGAGGTTGCCCGACCACGAGTGCGCCAGCTCGTGCGCGACGAGGTTCACCAGCGACCGGTCGCCGGCCAGGATCGTCGGCGTGGCGAACGTGAGCCGCGGGTTTTCCATCCCGCCGAACGGAAAGCTGGGCGGCAGCACGAGCACGTCGTACTGTCCCCAGCGATACGGCCCGTACAGCTTCTCCGCGGCCTCGATCATCTGCGGCGTGTCGGCCAGCTCGTACGCCGAGGCCTCGATCATCGGCTTCTCCGCCCAGACGCCGCTGTTGTGTCCCAGCGGCCGGAACTCCAGGTCGCCCGCCGCGAGCGCAAGCAGGTACGACGGGATCGGCTGCGGCATGCGGAAGTGATAGACGCCGTCCGCGCTGACCTCCGTCGCATTCTCCGCGCTCATGATGGCCATGAGCCCCTTCGGCACGCGGATGGTGGCCTCGTACGTCATGCGGATGCCGGGCGAGTCCTGACACGGCACCCACGTCCGCGCCAGGATGGCCTGCGACTGCGTGAAGACGAACGGATGCTTGCCGCCCGCGGTCTGCTCGGGCGACAGCCACTGCACGGCCGCGGCGTCGGGCGCGGAGGCGTAGTGGACGGTCACCGATTTCGTTTCGGGCTTGATGGGGATCGTCAACGGCGCGCCGAGGTGCGGCTTCGGGTCGCCGATGACGAAGGCGGCGAACATGCCGTCGTCGAGCGTGACCCGGTCGACGGTGAGGCCGTGCGTGTCGAGGACCAGCTCGCGCGCGTCCGGCGCGGCCTCGATGTGCAGCGTGGCCGAGCCTCGCAGCCAGCGGCGGTTGAAATCGACCTCGAGATCGAGCGCGAGATGACGGACCACGGCCTCGCCGGGCCGCGCAAAAGAATGAATGTCGTTCATTTCGCGCGATAGCATAAGCGCATGCCCTGCGACCACAAAGGCGGACCCGAGCTCATCGACATGGCGGAGTTGCACTTGCGCACCGTAGGCGCTCCGATGGAGGAGTGGGACGGATTGCGCTTCCGCTGGGCCGAGAATCTGAGGGACGCGATGTGGGCCTCGGTGGTCGTGGAGATCGAGCGTCGCGGCGGGAAGTGGATCGTGACGCGGCTGGATCGCAATCGCGACGCGGTCGTCGAGACGGGGTTTCGGATGTTGTGATCCTCTGTTGTGATCCGCGTCACGGCGATCGCGGCTTTGGCTTGCTCCTTGAACGCTGCCGGTCCGAGCTTCAGTACACATGCTGCCTCCTCCCACGCGCCGTCATCACGATCACGACACCCCGGTCGATCCCCCTTCCGTGCGCGTGCTCCTGGTCGACGATGACGAGAATTTCCGCGCCTGGCTCACCCATCTCATGCGCCGCCTCGGCTTCGCCGTGGAGAACGCGCAGGACGGAGAGCACGCCCTGTCGCTCCTGCGCACGTCGTCGTACGACCTCCTGGTCTCCGACTATCAGATGCCCCGCGTCGACGGCTTCGATCTGATCCGCACCATCCGCGCCGACGCGGAGCTCTGCCACCAGTACTCGGTGATGCTCACCTCGCGCGACGATGTGGAGTCGAAGGTCGCCGCGCTGACGATCGGCTACGACGACTTCCTCGCCAAGAGCTGCACCGAGGTGGAGGTCATCGCCAAGGTGGTCGCGGCCAAGCGCGTCGTGTCGCGGCAGCGCATCCTCGAAGTGGCCGCGCGCGAATGGGAGGCGCTGGCCACGCGCGACGAGCTGACCGGCATCTCCACGCGCCGCACGATGTTCGACCACGCCCAGCGCCATCTCGACGAAGGCCGCCCCCTCGGCCTGGCCATCATCGACCTCGACGACTTCAAGCCGATCAACGACACCTTCGGCCACCTCACCGGCGACCGCATCCTCCGCGATCTGGGCGCGCTCTTTCTGTCCCGCACCCGCGCCAACGACCTCATCGCCCGCTACGGCGGCGACGAGTTCCTGCTCCTCGTCGTCGGCCTGTCATGGGAAGACCTCACCGGCGCCGCCGACCGCCTGGTCGGCCAGATGGAAGCGCTTCAGTGGACCTCCGGCGACGTGACCTTCGGCATCACCGCCACCTCCGGCGTCGCCCACTCCTCGCTCATCCCCAACGCCACCCTCGAGCAACTCCTCGACGCCGCCGACCGCGATCTCTACGCCAAGAAGTGGGTGAAGAAACACCCCGGCGAGCGCGCGGAGCTCTACGAGTACCCCGGCCGCCCCAACAGCGGCGCCGTCGTGGCCCTTCCGCAGCCAGAGCCGGCATCGACTCGCGCCAAAACGTAGAGCGGCAAGAATGCTGCACAGTCGCGTCCGTTGAAAGGGGGAGTACCCATGCGAGTTCTATCGATACTGCTGGTGATCCTGCTCGCCGTCACGTTCACCGCCTGCGACACGCCGCGCGAGAATGCCACCGAGGAGAAAATCGAGGACAAGGGTGAAGCGGCCGGCCAGAGCGAGGACAAAGCCGAGGAAGCCGGCGAAGCCGCCACGGACGGCACGGTCACGGATACGACCGGCACCACCGCCACGACGGCGACGACCACCACCACCGTCACGACGACGTAAGCACGCGGCAGGGCTATGGACTGCGGCGGCCGCAGACGCCGCTTTGACTGCCGTTCGTGGTGCGGAGTCGCTGTGGCACCGAAGGCAGTGAAAGCGGCGTCTGCGGTCGCCGCAGTCCATAGCCCCCGCCCGACCGGGTCAGGCCATACGGAGTTTAGGAGTGCGGTGGCGAACGAGCCACCGCTTTTCTATCCGGACACGCTGCGCGTCCCCGATAGAAAAGCGGCGGCTCGTTCGCCGCCGCACTCCTAAAACGTCGTACCGAGGGTGATGCCGAGGTGGCGCCGTTCGACGGCGAGCAGCGTCACCGACATCCTCCTGCGTATGAACGTCGTCGACAGATGCGTGTGCACCCCGTCGTTCATCACCATCGCCGACCACGACGGCGTGATCGCCACATTCGCGCCGAACGGAAACAGAAACGCGTCCGCGTGCTCGCTGTAGCTCACCCCCGCGTACGGCGCGATGCGATTGCCGAGACTCTTGCTGACCGTCGCAAAGTACGACTGCCCCGAGGGCGTGCCGATGCGGTCCGAGCTCGTGCCGAAGATCAGCGCGGGACGCGTGCGCGTCTCGGCGAGCGCGCGCCAGTTCGCCACGAGGCCGACCTCCTGCTCCAGCGCGTTGTACTCGACGCCCGCTTTGATCGCGGGCGTGAGGCGATGCATCACGATCGTGCGATGCGTGGCGCGGTCGATCACCCCGGAGATCCAGCGGTGCGAGACCTCCCAGCAATGCGTGTCGGAAGCGGTTCCCCGAACCGCCAGGCCTTCGCCCGGTCAGCCGGGTCAGCTCGGGACGAGCGACTCCGCCGGCGGCTTCGTCACCGCGATCCCCTCGGCCTGCATCTCCAGCAGCGCATCGTAGAGCTGCGCGAAGCGCTCCGGCTCCTTCAGGAACTCCTCGCGGCAGTCCGCGAAGCGGAACGCGTACGTCTTCCCGCCGTACGTCGTCGTGATCTCGCTCTTCGCGGTGACACACTCCTCCGGCGAGTGCAGCGTCGCCAGGAGCAGCAGCGCGGCCAGCGTCACCGCGCCAGCGCCTTCTCGATCGCCGCGTGCATCGCCGCACGATCGGCCTCGCCGCCGAAACGCTTCGCGATCTTCCCGTCGCGACCGACCAGCACCAGCGACGGCAGCGCGTTGACCTTGTACGCGCTCCACACCTGCGGCGTAGCCTGCACGATCGGATACGTCAGCTTCGCCGTGGCCTTCTTCACCAGCGCCGGACGATCGTCGACCGTCACGCCGACGACCACGAAGCCGCGCTGGGCGTGCTTGTCGTGCAGCGCCTGCAGCTCCGGCAGCGCGGCCATGCACGGCGGGCAGAACGTCCCCCAGAAATCGAGCAGCACCACCTTGCCGCGATAGTCGGCCAACGACACCGCCCGGCCCTCGAGCGTCTTCAGCGTGAACGCCGGCGCCGGCTTCCCTTCATCGGTGACGAGGAACGCCTGCGGGTCCTTCAGGAACTCGACCTTGCACTTCAGACTGCAGAACGCGTACTCCTTCCCCTGATACGTCGCCCGCGCCTTGACCGGCTCGAACCCGGAGCCCTCCCGCGGACCGCACACGGCACAGATGGCCTGATCCGCGGCCAACGCGGCGAGAGCGAAGACGACGAGCAGGAGGACGGTGACGGTTCTGAGCATGCGCGCGTTCCTCAACGAAACGTGGCACTCGCAGGATTCCCTAAGCAGGACGCTCGCATTGGAGCCACGAAAGGGAACGACGATAGGCCTCCGGCGGGCCGGTGCGACCGGCAGCGCTTGTTGTGCCCAGACCGTCGCGCAAACACTTGTTCCGTCGACGGGCGTGCATTCAGGCTAGGCCAACAAGCGCTGCCGGTCGCACCGGCCCGCCGGAGGCCCCTGGTCGTCCCCGTTCATGGACGCAATGAATGCGTTCTGCTCAGAACGTCGTCGCGATCCCCACGCGCACCGCGCGCTTCTCCACCGGATGAAAGTGCACGTCATCGACCGTTACCGCCTCGCTCCGCAACCGCGACGTATAGAAATAGTCCACATCGCTCACGTCCGCATCTAGCGCGTTGAACACATCGAGTTCCACGCGCAGCCGCGGCGACAGCGCATACCCCACCCGCGCCGTCACCAGTCCCGCGGCCTCGGAGCGCACGCTGTCGTCCTCGATCAGCGGACGCGGTCCGAACCAGCGGTAGCGCAGCTCGCCGGAGAATCGGCCCACGTCGTTCAGCGACACTCCGGCCGAAGCCACGCCTTCGACCGCACCCGGCACGCGATCGCCGGCCCGATCGTCGTCGCGGAAGCGCGCCCGCGAGTACGCCCACTGCGCGTCGAGCCCGACGCGCCCGCTCACGCGATACGTCACCGAGAGCTCCACTCCCGTGCGCCGCGTCGGCCGTCCCGCCTCGGTCGTCCCGGCGTCGCCGACGAACAGCAACTCCGAGGCGATGTCGAGCGCCCAGAGCGCGGCGGTGGCGTGCAGGCCGCGCGCGGCGAACGTGCGCACGCCGACCTCGCCGCCGCGCGTGCGCACCAGCGGCGTGCCGCCGCGCGCGCTGCGTCCGTCGTTGCTGTGGAACGCGCTGCCGCCGCTGAGGAACACTTCCGTCTTGCGCCACGGTCCGGCCACGACGCTCAGCTTCGGACTGACCATCGACGCAGCCGTCAGTCCGTCGACGTCGAAGCGATAGTGATCCGCGCGCAGTCCCATCACGGCGCGCAGCCGCGGATGGAAGTGCACCGTCGACTCCCCGAACGCCGCGACGCTTGTCTGCGCGACCTCGTGCTCGCTGATCGTCTCGAGACGCCGGCGTGCGACGGTGTGATACAGCCCGACTTTGGCGATGTCGTCCCGGCGCACCTGCAGGCCGACCACGTTGTTCTTCCAGCGATGCGTGGCGCGCAGGCCGGAGACGATGCGGTCGTCCTCCTGCTCGAACTGATCGCCGTGCACCGGATCGTCCAGAAAGTACGTAAAGTTCGAGAAGAGATCGAGGCGGTACTGCATCGCATACGCCGCGACTTTCGTCCCGCCGTTCTGCCAGTCCGCGGAGAGCACGTAGCGCGACGTGTTGCCTCCGTCGCTCGGGTCGACGTTGCCGAAGCGCGGGATGGCGCCGTTCGTCACCGCGCGCAGCGGCACCTGGTCCGTCGAGCTCCAGCGCGCGTCGTACGCCATCGCCGCCACGCTCCACGATTTCGTCGAATAGCGCAGCAGCGCGTTCGTGCGGCGATAGTCGTCTGGCTGTACCCACGGTCCGTCGTTGCGCGTGGCCTCGACCGCGAACATCAGGAAGCCGTCGCCGATGCGCGGCGAGGCCGCGACGAGCGCCCGTCCGAAGCCGAACGTGCCGCCCTGCGCCAAAACGATCGGCCGCTCCAGCATGCTGGCGTAGTCGACGTCCACCGCACCCGCGCTGGCGAAATCCCCTTCCTCCGCAAAGTACGGCCCCTTGCGATAGCGCACGCTGCTGATCAGCTCCGGGATGATGAAGTTCGCGTCGGCGTAGCCCTGCCCGTGCGCGTGCGTCGGCATGTTCACCGGCACCCCCGCGACGTCGATGGCGATGTCGGTACCGTGGTCGAGGTTGAAACCGCGCAGGTAGTACTGGTTCGCCTTCCCCTCCCCGCTGTGCTGGCTGACGATCACGCCCGGCACGGTCTCGAGCACGTCGCCCGCCCGGTTCAGCGGCCTCCGCGCGATCTCCTTCTGCGTCACCACCCCCTCGGTCGCCGTAGCCGTCGGCTCTTCCTCCTCCTCTGCGGCCGCGACGACGATCTCCTCCTGATACGGAGGATCGTCGGGCGGCGTGTCGGCGAGCAGGGCCAGGAGCAGAAAGACGTGCACGTCAGGATCTACGCTGCAAGCCGCCACCCGGTCGTACCCGCCGCCATGTAAGAAAAGGTGGCGGCGGACGTAGGAGAGGGCGCAGGAGCGGGGCGACTAAGCAGAACGCTCTGATTGCGCGCACGAACAGGACGACCAGGGGCCTCCGGCGGGCCGGTGCGACCGGCAGCGCTGGTTGAGCCCATGTCGTCGCGCAAACACGTGTTCCGTCGACAGGCGTGCGTTCAGGCTAGGCCAACAAGCGCTGCCGGTCGCACCGGCCCGCCGGAGGCCTATCGTCGTTCCCTTTTGTGGCTCAATGCGAGTGTTCTACTTAGCGGTCTCCTGCCCCCTGCTCACTGCGCCCTCTCTCCAAACGGCACCCATCGTGAAATCCCCCCACCCGTGGCTAAGACAAACGAGCGCGACGGCTTCGTCCACGTCCGCGGCGCGCGCGAGCACAACCTCAAGAACCTCGACGTCGACATCCCACGCGACTCGCTGGTCGTCTTCACCGGCGTCTCCGGCTCGGGCAAGTCGTCGCTGGCGTTCGGGACCCTGTACGCCGAGGCGCAGCGGCGGTACCTCGAGTCCGTCGCGCCCTACGCGCGGCGGCTGTTCGACCAGATGGGCATCCCCGACGTCGACGACATCGTCGGCCTCCCGCCCGCCGTCGCCCTGCAGCAGCAGCGCGGCACCCCCACCACCCGCTCCTCGGTCGGCAGCGTCACCACGCTCTCCAACCTGCTGCGCATGCTCTACTCCCGCGCCGGCAGCTATCCGCCCGGCCAGACCATCCTCTACGCCGAGTCGTTCTCGCCGAACACTCCCGAAGGCGCCTGTCCCGAGTGCCACGGCGTGGGACGCATCTTTACCGTCACCGAAGAATCGATGGTGCCCGACCCCTCGCTCACCATCCGCGACCGCGCCGTCGCCGCCTGGCCGCCCGCGTGGCACGGACAGAACCTGCGCGACATCCTCGTCACCATGGGCTACGACGTCGATCGCCCCTGGCGCGAGCTGCCGAAGAAAGAGCGCGACTGGATCCTCTTCACCGACGAGCAGCCCACCGTCCCCGTCTACCCCGGCTACACCCCCGCCGAAACGAAACGCGCGCTGAAACGCAACGAAGAGCCGAACTACATGGGCACCTTCACCAGCGCGAAACGCTACGTCCTGCATGCGTTCGCGACGACGCAGAGCCCCCTGATCCGCAAACGCGTCTCGCAGTACATGATCAGCGCCGACTGCACCATGTGTAACGGCAAGCGGCTGCGGCGCGAATCGCTCTCCGTGAAGTTCGCCGGCTATGACATCGCCGAGATGTCGGGGCTGCCGATGAAACGGCTCGCCGCGATCCTCCGTCCGTACGCTGCCGGCACGTCGCCCGCGGAGAAGAAGATGGTCAAGGACCATCATCCGGAGAAGGCGCTCGTCGCCGAGCGCATCGCCGAGGACTTCATCGCCCGCCTCGACGTCCTCCTCGACCTCGGCCTCGGCTACCTCTCGCTCGAGCGCAGCACGCCCACGCTCTCGCCCGGCGAGCTGCAGCGGCTGCGGCTCGCGACCGCCGTGCGCTCGAATCTGTTCGGCGTCGTGTACGTGCTCGACGAGCCCTCCGCGGGACTGCATCCCGCCGACACCGAGGCGCTGCTCAACGCGCTCGACCGGCTGAAAGAATCCGGCAACTCCCTCTTCGTCGTCGAGCACGATCTCGACGTCATCCGCCGCGCCGACTGGATCGTCGACGTCGGCCCGGCCGCGGGCGAAGGCGGCGGGCGCATTCTCTACAGCGGCCCGCCCGAGGGCCTGCGCGACGTGAAAGCGTCGCACACGCGCGAGCATCTCTTCGCCGACGATCACGTCGCCACGCGCGCGCCGCGCCAGCCGAGCGGCTGGTTGCGGCTCGAAGGCGTCACGCGCAACAACCTTCGCAATCTCTCCGTCGACTTTCCCCTCGGCGTCCTGACCACCGTCACCGGCGTCTCCGGCTCGGGCAAGTCGAGTCTCGTCAGCCAGGCGCTGGTGGAGCTCGTCGCCGAGCACCTCGGCCACGAGCTCGATGCCGAGGAGGACGCGGATGCCGTCGCGCCGTCCGAGGGACGTGTCGTCGACGGCATGGAGGCCATCAAGCGGATGGTGCGCGTCGACCAGCGTCCCATCGGCCGCACCCCGCGCTCGAACCTCGCCACGTACACGGGCCTCTTCGATCACGTCCGCAAACTCTTCGCCGCCACGAAGACCGCTCGCGCCCGACGCTACGACGCCGGCCGCTTTTCCTTCAACGTAGCCAAGGGACGCTGCGAGACGTGCGAGGGCGAAGGCTTCGTCATGGTGGAGCTGCTGTTCCTCCCCAGCGTCTACTCCCCCTGCCCCACCTGCCACGGCTCGCGCTACAACGCCAAGACGCTGGAAGTCGACTACCGCGGCAAAAACATCGCCGAAGTCCTCGGCCTCACCGTCGACGCGGCCGCGGAGTTCTTCGAGGAAGAGCCGCCGGTACGCCGCTCCCTCGACGTCCTCCGCGAAGTCGGCCTCGGCTACCTCCGCCTCGGCCAACCCGCCACCGAGCTCTCCGGCGGCGAAGCACAACGCATCAAGCTCGCCACCGAGCTCCAGCGCATGCAGCGCGGCAACACCCTCTACATCCTCGACGAGCCGACCACCGGCCTCCACCCCGCCGACGTCGTCAAGCTCATGGCCCAACTCGACCGCCTCGTCGCCGCCGGCAACACCGTCATCCTCGTCGAGCACGAAATGCGCGTCGTCGCCGCCAGCGACTGGGTCCTCGACATCGGCCCCGGCGCCGGCGAAGAAGGCGGCCGGGTGGTAGCCGCCGGCGCGCCATGCGACGTGGCCAAGGTGTCGAAAAGCCGCACAGCCGCCTACCTCAAGCGCTGTGTCTAGGACGGTGCCGACGGTCGATTACGCGAAGTCCCGTAACGCCCAAACACAGTCCCCTCTCCCCGCGCACGGGGAGAGGGTTAGGGTGAGGGGCTCCCTTGTCCCGAGCGCGAGGACCCCTCACCCTAGCCCTCTCCCCACTGCGGTGGGGAGAGGGGACCGAGACGGGCGCCTCTTGCCAGAGCCGAGAGCTCGGCACGCTCTCATCACACCCACGAAGGACAACGCGAAGCGTCTGGAGTGCGGCAGCGAACGAGCTGCCGCTCTTACTTGCGCCAGCCGCAGCTGGCGCGGGCGGCCGGAGGCTCCGGCCTCCGCAAGGGAGAGCGGCAGCTCGCTCGCTGCCGCACTCCAGACGCTTCGCGGATCAGGTGCAGCCTCCGCCCACAACGCGGCGCGTTCACCCTGAGCTTTCCTGAACCGGCGCCAGCGCACGAACGCGCTTCGCAACCTCACGCGTCACCCGCAGCACCGCTTCGACGAACTGTAGATCGACGTCGACGATGCCTTCGTACTCGAGCGGCCTCGTTGCCATCGCTGCGCGTCAGATGCTCCCCACCAGGGGGATCACCGGTCCGGCGAGCACTTTCTGCACAAACGCGTTCTTTTGCCGTCGATCCCGGAACTCCTCGGGAGTGTACAACGTCGGATGAATCTTGCGGCCGATGGCCTTCTCGGCGGAGGCGAGGCGGGCGAAAAGCTGTTCGAGCGCGAGGTCACGCGCGACGACAAGGAGGTCGACGTCGCTGCCCGCATGCGCTTCGCCACGAGCAACCGAACCATAGATGAAAGCAACGTCGATTTTCCGCGCGAGCGGCTTCAACGCCTGACGAAGTGGATCGGCGAGACCGCTCGTCTTCAGAATGATCGAGCGAAGTTCGTCGAACACGGGCGCCTCCCGGTTCGCCTGATAGTGCTTCTGGTTCCCGATCCGCGTGACGGTGACCAGCCCGCTGCCGGCCAGCCGCTCCAACTCGCGCTGGACGCTTCCTCGCCCGGATGCGGCGCGCTGCATGATCTCGGTGGCGAAGAAGGAGCGGTCCGGCTCGGCGAAGAGCAACCCGATGACCTTCTGCTGGGTACGCGAGAAAAGCGCGTCAGCGATGGTCGCGCGCCCGGCACCGCTTGTGAGTGACATCCCCATTCCGGGTACTATCGTACCCAATTCGGGTACGCCCGCATAGCTCAACGTTCCGGCAGACCGAAGTGACCGCTCACCCACGAAAGGCCACGCGAAGCGTCCCCACCCTCCCAAAGCGGCAGCTCACCCCCGCCGCCCGCCCAACCCCCGCACCCGCCCCGCCAGCCGCCCATCGCCGATGAACTCCGCGACCGCGGCGAACTCCTCCCCCGGCCCCCTCCACCGCAGTTCCTCGACATCCTCGAACAGCGGCACATCGCTGCGCAGCGTGGCCAGGTGCTTGAAGAGCAGGGCGTGCTCGCGGTGGTCGCCGAGGACGGCTTCGGGGAACTGCTCGATGGCGCCATAGCGGTCGATCGTTCGCGCCGCGGTCTTGCGGCCGAAGCGCGGAATGCCGGGATAGCCGTCCGCGGCGTCGCCGACCAGCGCGAGAAAGTCGGGGATGTACGCGGGGACGACGCCGAACTTTTCGCGGACGCCGTCCGCTCCGCGAATCTGGCCGCTCTTGCGGTCGACCTGCACCACGCGGTCGCCGGCGACGCACTGCGCGAGGTCCTTGTCCGGCGTCCAGATGCAGACCTTCTGCACCGACTCGTCGCATGCGGCCAGATACGCCGCGGAGGCCAGCGCATCGTCCGCCTCTACCTCGATCATCGGCCACGTGACCACGCCCATCGCCATGAGCGCGCGCTCGAGCGGGTGGAACTGCGCCCAGAGCAGCGGGTCGATGCCGGCGCCGGTCTTGTAGCCCGGCCAGAGATCGTTGCGGAACGACTCGATGACGTGGTCCGTGGCCACGGCCACGTGCGTCGCTCCTTCCTCCAGCATCTGCGCCACGGTGTGGAGCACGCCCGCCACCGCGCTCATGCGCGGTGGCGTCGCGCTGCCGCGGCGGATGCCGTAGAAGTGGCGAAAGAGCTCGTACGTGCCGTCGATCAGGTGAACGATCACTGCGCGCGAGTCTACGCGGCGCCGGTCACAATTTGGTGCCGGACGTAACGCTGGCCGCCCATCAACCTAGAATCGCGGAAAGGAGAAAAGCCATGAAAAGACTCGTGCTCGTGTTCGCGCTCGTGCTGTGCTCCGCATTGCCCGCATCGGCCAGTATCTGGAACGCCATCGGTTCCGAGGGGATCATCGACGAGTCGTCGCTAAGCCTCTTCGAGTTCTCCGGCGCGCGCCTGCAGTTCAAGGCCGGAGCGACCGGCACCATCATCGCGCGCTATCCCGTCCACCCGCCCGACATCGAGGACATCCCAAACATGTTCACCCTCGGCTACGCGCAGAACGGCGTGACGGTGAAACTGATCCAGGCCTCGTTTTGCATCCCCGTCGAGACCCTGATCTGCCAGATCGGCCCCACCACCTTCCCAGTCGGCGAGCCCGGCTTCGGCTGCACGACGTGCAATGCCGAAGACATCATGGACCTCAACTTCCAGCAAAACGCCTACTACTTCGAAGTGACCCTCACCCGCGCCACCACCGCCACCAACCCGAAACTGCTCATGCTCTCGATTCCGTAACCACGGAGCTCGCCCGCACTGGCGGCGCAAAGCGCCGCCGGTCGCGGTCATTCGCAGCACCGCCTCACGGCGCCGCGGCCTTCAGCATGAGCTGCACGCGCTCCACCACGTCCGGGAGGCGAAACGGCTTGCCGATGAAACTGTCCCCTCCCTTTTCGAGTACAGTCTCCCTGGCCGTGGAATCGGCGGACAGCACCAGGATCGAGACCGGGTTCGCGCTTCTCGTCTCCTGCAACTCCTCCATCACCTGGAACCCGTTCATCTCCGGCATCTGGAGATCGAGCAGGATCAAGTCATAGTGGTTCTGCTGGTGCAGGGCCGCCACTTCGCGCGGCTCGACCGTCGACATCACTTCCGCATACCCGGCGCGCCGCAGGGTCTGCTCGAGCAGACGGATGTTCGAGCGCTGATCGTCGACGATGAGGATCCGCGGACCGAGAGCGTCAGTTGCCGGCAGCATGATGTTCCTCCGCGAACGCCAGTGCGATGTTGAGCGTCTCCATGAATTCACTGACCTTGATCGGTTTGGTCAGATAGCGGAAGAAGCCCGCGTCCATCCCTCGCTGAATGTCGCGGGGCATGGCATTCGCGCTGAGCGCCACGATCGGGATGTGGGCCGTGGTCTTGCCTTCGCGCAGGATCTTCAACGCCTCGATGCCGCTGATGCCCGGCAGGTTGATGTCCATCAGGATCACGTCCGGCAGCACCGTCCGCGCGAGCTCCACGCCGCGATTGCCGTCCACGGCACTCAGCAGGCGCACGTCATTGCGGCGTGCGATGAGCCGCTCGACCAGTTGCAGGTTGGCCGGATTGTCTTCGACATAAAGCAGCGTGCGGAGACCGTCCGGCGCCGCGGCCACGGATTCCGCGGCCACGATCTTTTCCTCGGCAGCGGGGAGCACGAGCGGCGCCGTCGACAGCAGCTCGACCCAGAACACGCTGCCCGTGCCGATCGTGCTCTCCACGCCGATGTTGCCGTCCATCAGTTCCACCAGCCGCTTGCTGACCACGAGCCCGATGCCGGTCCCCTCCTCGCCGTTGACTTCCTGTCCCAGGCGGTTGAACGGCTGGAAGAGCTGCGCGAGCTTCTCCGGCGGCAGTCCGGCGCCGGTGTCGGTGACGGTGATGCGCACGCGCCCCGAGGCCGTGTTGGCGCTGCAATCGAGCGCCACGGAGCCTTTGGGCGTGTTGTATTTGATGGCGTTGGAGAGCAGGTTGATCAGCACCTGCTTGATGCGCGTACGGTCGGCGTGGACCGTATACACGGAATCGCTGCGCGGGAAGGTCATGGTGATGCCGCGGCGCTGCGCCAGCGGCTCGATCATGGAGTGACATTCGAGCAGCAGCTCATTGAGCGACACCGGCTCCAGCGACATCGAGAGCTTGCCCGACTCGATCGTGGCCAGATCGAGGATCTCGTTGATCAGCTCCAGCAGGTACCAGCCCGCATTGAGGATCTGGATGATGCTCTCGCCCTGCGCCGGCGTCGGCGCAGGCGAGTCCGATTCCATGAGCTGGGCGAAGCCGAGGATGGCATTGAGCGGAGAGCGGAGCTCGTGACTCATGCTCGACAGGAAATCGGACTTGGCCAGGTTCGCCTTTTCGGCGATCGCCCTGGCGTTCTTCAGCGTTGCCTCGACCTTGTTGCGCTCGGTCAGATCGCGCGTCAGTTTGGCGAACCCGCGCAGATTGCCGCTCTGGTCGCGAATTGCGGTGAAGACGATGTTCGCCCAGAACAGCGACCCGTCCTTGCGGATGCGCCACCCCTCGTCCTCGTGGCGGCCGCTGGAGGCGGCCTGCTCGAGGTCGCGTTGCGGCTTTCCTCGCGCCACGTCGTCCGGCTGATAGAAGGTGGAAAAATGGCGGCCGAGGATCTCGTCCGCGTGGTATCCCTTGATGCGTTGCGCGCCCGTGTTCCAGCTCGCCACACGCCCCTCCGGATCGAGCATGACGATGGCGTAATCGGAGACGCTCTCGACCATCAGGCGGAAACTGCCTTCCGTCCAGCGCAGCTTCTCCTCGGCGTGTTTGCGCGCGCTGTTGTCGGTGCCGATCAGCAGGTAGCCGATGACGGCCTGCCGGTCGTCGCGCAGCGCCGTCACCGAGACGACGGCCGGAAAGCGCGTCCCGTCCTTGCGGATGTAGGTCAGCTCGTAAATATCTTCGATGCCGCGCGAGGCTTTGAACGCCAGCGCTTCGAAGCCGGGCGTGATGGGCGTGCCGAGCTCCAGGCTCAGCGCGGCCGCGCGCGCGATCACTTCCTGCGGGTCGGAGATCTCGGCCGGCGTGATCTTGTTCAGGACGTCCGTGGCCGCGTAGCCGAGCATCCGCTCCGCGCCGACATTGAAGACCTGAATGACCCCTTTGGCGTCGGTGGCGATGCTGGAAAAATTCGCACTGTTGAAAATGGCGTTCTGCAGGGCCGCCGCTTCGGCCAGCGCCTCTTCCGCTTCCTTGCGCGCGGTATTGTCGGTGCCGATCAGCAGATAGCCGATCACCGCCTCCCGGTCGTCGCGCAATGCCGTGACCGAGACGATGGCCGGGAACCGCGTCCCGTCCTTGCGGATGTAGGTCAGCTCGTAAATGTCTTCGATGCCGCGGGAGGCCTTGAAGGCCAGCGCTTCGAAGCCGGGAGTGATCGGCGTTCCGAGCTCGACGCTGAGGGCGGCGGCGCGGGCGATCACTTCCTGGGGGTCGGAGATGTCGGCGGGCGTGATCTGATCGACGACATCGGCGGCCGCGTAGCCGAGCATGCGCTCGGCGCCGACGTTGAACAACTGAATGACGCCCTTTTCGTCGGTGGCGATGCTCGAAAAGTTGGCGCTGTTGAGAATGGCATTCTGGAGGGCGCCGGTCTTCAGCAGCGCCTTCTTCCTCCGGAGCTCGACGGCGGCCATCGCCTTCTCCGCGCGAGTGGGCGCGTGGTTGGATCGTCTGGCGGGGGGACCTCGTAACGGTGCAGGTGCACTCATCGATTCTCCTTCGGGAACGTACAGGGAACGGCGACACGAGTCGCAATATGTCGCGTATTCAATATTCCAGATGGGCAAGAAACGAGCCCGCGATGGATGTGGCAGTGAAGCGGCATAGGCTGCTGTCCAACTACCGAAGCCTCTCTACCCGCGCGTTCTGAAGCCGCAAGCAGGTGCGGCCGACCACCCAGACGCGTTTTTCTTCGACAACAAGGGGAATTCCATGACAGCCGCCCCGTCGACTCGTCTCGACTTCGCCACAAAATCGCCCACCGGCATCACCGGTCTGGATGAGATCACCGGCGGAGGCCTGCCTCGCGGCCGGACCACCCTGCTCGTGGGAGGGTCGGGCTCCGGCAAGACCATCCTGGCCCTGCAATTCCTGGTGAACGGCGCGCAGGATTGCGACGAGCCCGGCATCTTCGTCGCGTTCGAGGAGACGCCGGCGCGCATCATCTCCAACGCAAAGACCTTCGGCTGGAACCTCACCCAGCTGCAGCAGAACAAGCTGTATTTCATGGATGCGCAGCCGCAACCCGATCTCGTGCAGTCCGGCACGTTCGACCTCAGCGGCATGCTCGCCGCGCTGGGCGCGAAGATCGAGGAAATGGGCGCCAGGCGCATCGTCTTCGACGCCCTCGACATCATGCTGGCGCTGCTCGTCGATCCCGTCGCCCAGCGGCGCGAGATCTACCGCCTGCATGCCTGGCTGCTCGAGCACGGGCTGACCGCCATCGTGACGCTGAAGGCCGACAGCGACGACGGCGGCGCGATCAGCCAGCCGTTCGGCTTCATGCAGTTCATGGTCGACTGCGCCGTAATCCTCAATCACACCGTGGTCCTCGGCGTGTCGCAGCGCAACCTGCGCGTGCAGAAATACCGCGGCTCGAGCTTCGACGAGAACGAGTCGCCCTTCCTGATCGGCAAAAGCGGCTTCGAGGTCGCGGTGACGCGCACCCTCGGTCGCGGCGGCGAAGTGACCAACGAGCGCGTCTCCAGCGGCGTGGAGCGCCTCGACACCATGCTCGGCGGCGGCTATTACCGCGGCGCCAGCGTCCTCATCACCGGCTTTCCCGGCACGGCCAAGACCACGCTCAGCGGCGCGTTCGCTGAAGAGGCCTGCCAGCGCGGCGAGCGCACCATGTTCGTCAGCTTCGACTCCGATTCCAACGAGGTGATCCGCAACCTCGGATCGGTCGGCATCCAGCTGAACCGCTTCGTGGAAAACGGCTGTCTGCGCATGGTCTCGGCGCGCACCATCACCGGCAGCGCGGAGACGTACCTGGTGCGCATCAAGACGCTCGCGAAAGAGCATCGGGCCCGCTGTCTCGTCGTCGATCCGGTCTCTACCCTCTCGAAATCGGGTAATGAGTTGACCGCGCACAGCGTCGCCGAGCGGCTGATCGACTGGTCGAAGGCGGAGGGCATCACCCTCGTCTGCACCAGTCTCCTCGACGAGATGTCCAGCCAGTCGGAAGCCGGCTCGCCGCTGCAGATCTCCACGCTCGCCGACACCTGGATCCACCTCAACTATCTGGTGCAGGCCGGCGAGCGCAATCGCGGCATGTCGATCATCAAGTCGCGCGGCACCGCGCACTCGAATCAGGTGCGCGAGCTGATCCTGAGCGATGCCGGGATCACCGTCACCGACACGTACACCGCCGGCGGCGAAGTGCTCATGGGGACGATGCGCTGGGAGAAGGAAAGCGCCGAGCGTCACGCGTGTGAAGTCGCCGCCGTGGAAGCGAAGCTCCGCAGCGTCAGGCTGGAAGCGGAAGAAGCCGAGCTTCACGCGCGGGTCAAATCGCTGCAGGTGGAGCTCGCCGCCAAACAGACGGAGAAGGAGGTCCTGGCCCGCAGCGCGGAGATCCACGAGCAGGAGCTCGTGTCGGGCCGCGACAGAATGCGCGAGTTGCGCGGCAGCGATGTGGCGCCCGAGGCGTCGAGTGTGACGCGATGACCGCGGCAGTATTCACGTTCCGGCTGTACATCGCCGGCGACGCGCCCAACTCCCTGCAGGCCATCGCCAACCTGACGCAGATCTGCGAGACGCACCTCCCCGACCGCCACGAGATCGAGATCGTCGACGTGCTGCAGGACCCCAAGCGCGCGCTCACCGAAGCCATCTACATGACCCCGACCCTCGTCACCGACTCCCCCTACCCCGGCCACCGCATCGTCGGCACGCTCAGCAACACCGAGCCGATCCTCCAGATCCTCGGCCTCGGCGCCGCGCAGAGGCGCAAGTTCCCCGGCCTCAAAGACCGCGACGCCGCCCCGCAGTTGCTGCGGAGGCCGGAGGAGGCGATGTAGGGCGGAAGAGAAAAGAGGAAAGAGAAAAGAGGAAAGAGGACGCTCCGCGCAACGCGCCGCCTTGTCTTTCCGCGGGGCTCCTGCTGCCAAAGGCAGCGCAAGATCTGTAGGCCCGGCCTTTCAGGCCGGGTAAACAATACGGCTCCCGGTCGAGCCCGCAAAGAGGGCGGCAGACCAAGCAGATCGCATTCAAACGACCAACAGTCCTCTCATCCAAACACGCTCCCCACTGTCATCCTGAGCCGCAGGAATCGTCCGCGGCACCTAAAGCATCAAGGCGAAGGACCTTCCAGTGGGCAGCCTTCGAGAAACGTGGTCCGAGGGAAGGTCCTTCGCCGCCACGCTTCCCGCGCTGTGGGTCCGTTCCTGCGGCTTCCAAGAAACTCCCTTTTCTGTCGCCCGCTACGCGGGCTCGTTCCGGTGGCACGTCCCAACCCCGGCTGAAGCCGGGGTCTATTTTCTGGAGCCGCCTACGGCGGCAGACCTGGCCCGCGTAGCGGGCTTCAGGAAATAGCCACCGGCTTCAGCCAGTGGAATGGGTCGATCATCCATCGAGCGCGCGTAGCGGGCGACAGTCAAGCACCCGCTGGACACTCTTTTCCGGGGAGCTCCAATAAGGAACGCATGCGCTCCTTATTGACAACCGATCGCCCAAGCGTGTCCACTAGTACCGATGAGTGATTCTCCAGAGCCTCCCGACTTCGACGACGAAAGGACGGAAGAAGAGTTCGCGCTCCTCGCGGAGATCGCTGCCGCCCACCACCTCGCACCGGACGACGCAGACGCCCTGGCGCTCAATGTGATGCTGGCCTCTCTGAAAATGCGGGGTGGGTTGGATCGCCGGCAGTGGCTCACCGCCTCGATGACTTACGCGAGCAAAGCATGCGTGCGTCGCCGCGCTGGAAGCCCGGGCTCCTGACGGAACGCGACGCGGCGTGTTCATCACTCACCCCAGTTCCCGAACCGACGCCACCACCCGCCCCAACAACTCCAGCTTTTCTCCCGGACGGATCGTCATGGGGTCGTACCCGGTATGTGCGCTGCGCAGGACGATGCGGCCGCGTGTGCCGACGGTGAATTGCTTCAGGTACAAGGCGTCATTGAGCCGGAAGACGACGAACGCCCCGACCGCGGCTTTCACGGCGAAGCGGGAGTCCAGAGGTTTTACGTACAGCAGGTCGCCGTGCATCAGGCCGAAGCCGGACATGGAGGCGCCCCGCACGCGGTAGACCTCGCGCGCGCCGCGTAATTTGAGCTGGTGCGGGACCCGGAGCCGCGTCTCACGCTCCACGTTGGACCTGGCGCGTACGTCGGCCCGGAGACCTCTTGCCAGCGCGCGGATGGTCCGCACGCATTGCCGCAATTCCTTGTACTCGATCTCCGTCAGTTGCCGCTGCGGGGTATCGGCGAACAGCCATGCCTTCGGGACGCCGAGCAGCGCGACGATGGTCTCGATCGTGCTTGGGCGGGGTGTTCGCGTGATGCCGGTCAGGACGCCGTCAATCGTGTTCGGTCCCAGTCGTGATTCGCGCAGGAGCCACGCCTGATCGCGACCCATCAGCGCGAGCGCCATGAGCATGCGTGCGCCGGTGTTCATGTCTCGCCGGCATCTTCGGGCAAGGGGCCGGCCGGAACCATGTTCATTTCGTGACCTGCAGGCGGTACTGGCCGGGCGTCATTCCGTAGGCCGCCTTGAAGGCGCGGTAGAAGGTCGTATGCGTCCCGAAAGCCGCGGCCTCGGCGACCTGCACCGTGGAGAGCGACGTCGTGCGGAGCAGTTGCTCGGCGTAGAGCAGCTGCCGGGAGCGGAGGTAATCGCGGGGCGAGACGCCCAGGACGCCCGAGCCGAGACGGGCCAGGTGCTTGCGCGTCAGCCCGAGCTGCCGTGCAAAGTCGTCGCAGCGGGCGGGCGTACGGCGCTCGTAACACTCGCGCAGGTAAAGATCCGCGGCACGCTCGAGGCGTCGCCGGGCGGTATGGCCGGCGGTCCCGCGTCCGCCGCGTTTGGGCGGCACCGTCTTTCGTTCCTTTGCGTCAGAGACGCCGCCGGGTGGAAAGGTCGGCTCAATCCTCAGAGAGGGCCTCACGTCTCAGGAGTGCGCTGGGGCGAGAAACCTACTCCCCTAGACGTACAAAAAAGAACATGGCGAAAGGCGCGTGGGTCAGCGAGCAACCCACGACCTTCGACGCGGAACTGAGGCGGTTTAACCGGGCGGTATGTCGAGGCGACCCTGAAGCCAGACGGTGAAGCCGGCGTCATCGGCGGTGAGGCCGCCCGGGATATCTAAGCGCCCCTGAAGCCAAGCCAGGAATTCTGCCCACAGACTGGAACCCGCGCCGTCGGACGCGAACGCGGTCGGCGCGAGAAGGATGACGACCAGCAGGCATGCAGCAGCAACCCGCGCGTTCCGGGGAAGGACACTTCGCATAAGCCCTCCTTTCCGCCGGCCTCACGGCCGGACGACTATGGAGGGCGCCCTTGGTTATGGGTGTGAGATACGAAAAGGAAACTTACAGTGTCGGTGGGACGAAGGCGAGCTCGGGCTCGACTTCCAAGCGACGGAAGTAGCGGCGGATGTAGTCGATGACACTTGGAGAGACGCTTTGCATGGCCACGGACTGCTTCAGGTAGTCTGCGGCGGTCAACGCACCTGTGATCATGCCGTTCTCTTTAAAGAGCTTGACGATGTTGCCCGCGGCTCGACGGACTTCCCTCGGCTGGCCGAGCGCAAGGCATGTCTCCATGATGTCGAGGCTCACGAGCGCTGCGTCCGCAAGGCCACCGAGTGCCGTAAACTCATCCCGGACCCTCCGCAACCGCTCGACCGCTGTCCGATGACGGCCCTCACGCTGCACAACCAGCGCGAGCGCCCAGCGGCACCGGATCTCGCCCTGAGGCAATTTGATCTCCCGGAATGCCAGCATGCCTTCATGAATCGATCGAGATGCATTGACTAAGTCGCCTCGCTCCAGGTAACAGTTACCCAAGGCCAGCGAAGCTCTCGCGATCCATGGGATGTCGCCGTTCGTTTCCCCGTAGGCCAATACAGCGGCAAAGATTGACTGGGCCTCCCCAAGCGCGCGTTGCTCGAATGCGATGCACCCCTGCAGATACAGCGAAGCAAAGTAACGCCCGGTTTGACCCAGACGCTCGAAGGCTGCCGTGCTCTCCTGCGCCGCGGCTTGCGCACGATCGTAGTCCTGCTGCTCGCAGTAGATGGTCGCGCGGATGTATGTGATGCTCGCCAGATCCAACTCCGGCCGCCGCAGTTCACGGAAGGCGCGTTCCGCGCGGCCGAGTGCTTCCGTCGCGGCGCTGAAGCGGCCGAGGAAACGGTTCGCATTCGCGCATTCCTTCCACGCCAGGCCGCGCAGTGCGGCAATCTCAATCGACGAATATGTCCCGGTGGGGAGCATGCCGACGATCGTGCCGGCCGTTTCGGCGAGGATCAGCGAGCGTCGCGGCACCTTGTACAACGCCTGATATGCCGCATCCGCGAGCTTCCGCACGACACCCCCGGTATGAAAGTCGGGATTCGAGGCGATGTCCGCCCAAAGGAACGCATCGGAGTCGCCGGATACGAACGCATCCAGGAGTGCGTCGAGCCTCGCACTGGCGTCCGCATCCTCCTCACGGTTCCGCGCCGCAAGGGCGCTGAGCTCACGCAATGCCGCCGGCGGCGTAACGTCGGTTTCGTCACCTGGCCATGCGTGCGCATCGGCGAGCAGCGTGTCGAAGGCCTGATGCTGCTCCAGCGCCTTCCGGCAATCGGGACACGCGTCGAGATGCGCTTCCAGGCTGGCCACGTCGTCGACCGCGGAGCGATCGAAGCTGTACAACACGAGCAGTTGGTCGTCCGGATGATTTGGCACTCAGGAAACCTCGCTGATGGCGCGGTAAGCCTCACGGGCCCGGCCGCGGCAGTAATGGAGAAGACGGTGAATGGAATTGGGTGTCGTATTACGCGACTCGGCGATGCTGATGGCACTTTCGCCGTTGACATAGAAGCGATGCAGCGTTTCGCGGCAGCTCTCGCCCAGCTGGGAGAGCGCCGCCGACATCAACGCGTTCTGAATCACGGAGTCGAGCAATACCTCGTCCGTAGCCGCATGACTCGGATCGGAGTCACAAAAGACCTTCCGCTCCGCATCCGCCTCCCGCCAGTATTGACGCGAGGCATTACAGATCCCGCCGATGAGATACGCGTGCAGCTCGCGGACGCGGCTGGAGTGCGTCAGGTAGGTCGCGAAGACGTCCTGCACCAGCTCGTCCACGTCGGCGCGGGGAATGCCGAACTTCCGCATGGCCACACGCCGCAGCAGCGGGACGTACTTCGTATAGACCTCGTCGAACTCCGGACCGGACGGTGGCATCTCCGCAAGCTGCACCACGGCCGGGATGGCTGCCGTCGGGCTCAAAGACTCCGCCGTGGTCATTGTGACGCGTCGATCCTCTTCCATAGGTGTGTCAGGAACCGCCGGTTCCCTACCTCCACTTGATGCAAGTCGCGAAATAAACATAGACGCCCCTGCCGCGCGCCGATACAAGGACGCGCATAGACAAAAGCGCGGACAGGATGGCATACCGAAGAACAACAGCCTCCGATCGGAGTCACATTCGCGAGGTCTTCCTCAGACCCGAGGAAGTGTATGGCCTTAAACAGGTGAGCGGGCTGCTGCGCCTTCCGGACGCGGCCATACACGCGGCGGTCGAGCAGGGAATCGTGGCCGTGCTCGGGAGCGGCAGTGAGGCCGCGATCGGGTGGGAGGATGTGGTCATGCTCGGCCTCGAGCACCGCTGGACCCCGCGCATGTTCACCGAGGCGCTGCGGGGACCGGGGATTCACGTACTGCCGCCGCTCGTTCGGGTCCGGGCGGGAAGAGTCTTCCTGCCACACTATCAGTGGAAGCTCCTGCGCCTGATCGCCGCACAACGATCCCGGTCCGAAGAACGCGACATTACCGTGAGCGACCTGATCGAAGACGCCATCAGCACGGCCGTCATCACGAAGATCGAGGACTGGACCACCCTCGAAGCATCGCAGCCGGGCTTACGCGCCGCCGCGGAATGGCCGGCCGGGGAGTCCGGAAACATTGCGTAATGACTCGTATAGATTGCTGATTCACCTCGATCGTTACCTTTTCCTCTCGACAGAGAGAAATTTTCTCCCAGCAGGGGTAGGGATTTCGTGCCGAAACCCACCTCCCTTGATGCGGGAGGGATGGAAATGAGTCGTTACATCCCGACGACCCCTCAAGGAGGCACTCACATGCGAAATCATTTCAGACTGCTGATCGCACTCACAACGGCAGCGGCGTCAGCGATGGCCCAGGAAGGCCCGCGGGCGGATCGCCCGGCCCGCGAGCGCCGGCCAGCCCACGTTTCGAGTTGGGTCGGGGACGTCCTGATCCGTACTGTCGGATCGCGTGTGCTCGTCATGGTCGACACGCCCGCTCAGCGAGGCGCGACGCCGGATGGGATCGTGGATCAGTGGTTCGTCCTCGAAACCGCGGAGCCGCTGCTGACGCCGATCTCCGAGCACCTCGGCGACTCGTTGCTGGTGCACTCGGCCGGGGTGCTGGAGATTTCGTCGGCGGAGCGTCGCTTCGAGTTTGTCCTGGAGGGCGACAGCCGGCCCGGCGACGCCCTGACGACGCGAGTCGCGGGCGTCGGCTTGTCGCATCACAAGGGCGAAAAGACGGGAGTCCGGATCGCCGATGAGGTCAGGAGCGCCCGCGTCTCCACCACGTGCATGGCCTGCGAAGTGCTCGACCCCGACCCGGGTAGCGGCGGCAGTGGCACGTCGTGCAGTTCGGGCGGCCCCGGCGCCACCTCGTGCAGTGCCACGCAACAGGGGAATTCCTGTTCCATCACCTGCGCCTCGGGACGCTACGCCTGTTGCAACTACGGCTCGGAGGGTTCCCCCTTCTGCCGCTGCGTCAGCGGTTAGCGCCGGGGAAAGCCCACAAACAAGCTGCTCACCCACCGCTTCAAGCTGGCCGACATCAACGAGTCGTACAAGCTGTTCGGCGACCGTCGCAGCAAATCGCGGCGGTGACGAGATCGATCTCGTGGGGGGTATGAGACCGATCTCGTGGGGGGTATGAGACCGATCTCCCAGGGGTGCGAGATCGATGACGTGGGGGGTACGTCATCGATGACGTGGGGGGTACGTCATCGATTGCGTGGGGGGTACGTCATCGTGACATGGGGGG